>Ga0209699_100007_pt1 | contig 465599 bp, 386 predicted proteins | sample SynthPrep_1_END__FD_187204 | JGI IMG/M metagenome (GOLD analysis project Ga0209699, IMG submission 187204) | Synthetic microbial communities from Ohio, USA - SynthPrep_1_END_DS7_MetaG (SPAdes) (version 2) | ecosystem: Engineered > Bioreactor > Aerobic > Activated sludge | place: USA: Ohio...
GGCTGGAGCGGTCTTGACGGCGGCTTCCTGGCGAACCAGGGTGCGGGTCGCGGCGGCTGGCTGGACTTCTTCGGCTTCGGCAGCGGCAGCGGCGATTTCGTAGCTGGACTGGTTGATGCCGGCTTCCGGGCTGTCATCACGCAGACGCTGGACTTCGAAGTGCGGCGTTTCGAGATGGTCGTTCGGCAGAATGACGATACGAGCACGGGTGCGCAGTTCGATCTTGGTGATCGAGTTGCGTTTTTCGTTGAGCAGGAAGGCCGCGACCGGAATCGGCACTTGGGCGCGAACTTCGGCGGTGCGGTCTTTCAGGGCTTCTTCTTCGATCAGGCGCAGGATCGCCAGCGACAGCGATTCGACGTCGCGGATGATGCCGGTGCCGTTGCAGCGTGGGCAGACGATGCCGCTGCTTTCGCCGAGGGATGGACGCAGGCGCTGGCGGGACATTTCCAGCAGGCCGAAGCGCGAGATACGACCGACCTGGACGCGAGCGCGGTCGGCTTCCAGGCATTCACGGACTTTCTCTTCCACGGCGCGCTGGTTCTTGGCCGGGGTCATGTCGATGAAGTCGATGACGATCAGGCCGCCGATGTCACGCAGGCGCAGCTGGCGAGCGATTTCTTCCGCTGCTTCCAGGTTGGTCTGCAGGGCGGTTTCCTCGATGTCGCTGCCTTTGGTGGCGCGCGCCGAGTTGATGTCGATGGACACCAGGGCTTCGGTCGGATCGATAACGATGGAGCCGCCGGAAGGCAGTTCGACGACGCGCTGGAAGGCGGTTTCGATCTGGCTTTCGATCTGGAAACGGTTGAACAGCGGAACGCTGTCTTCGTACAGCTTGATCTTGCTGGCGTACTGCGGCATCACCTGGCGGATGAAGGTCAGGGCTTCGTCCTGGGCTTCAACGCTGTCGATCAGCACTTCGCCGATGTCCTGGCGCAGGTAGTCACGGATGGCGCGGATGATCACGTTGCTTTCCTGGTAGATCAGGAAAGGCGCTGCGCGGTCCAGCGAGGCTTCTTTGATGGCGGTCCAGAGTTGCAGCAGGTAGTCGAGGTCCCACTGCATTTCTTCGCTGCTGCGGCCCAGGCCGGCAGTGCGAACGATCAGGCCCATGTCGGCAGGGGCGACCAGGCCGTTCAAGGCTTCGCGCAGTTCGTTGCGCTCTTCGCCTTCGATGCGACGGGAGATGCCGCCGGCACGCGGGTTGTTCGGCATCAGCACCAGGTAACGACCGGCCAGGCTGATGAAGGTGGTCAGGGCAGCGCCCTTGTTGCCACGTTCTTCTTTTTCGACCTGAACGATGACTTCCTGGCCTTCGCTCAGGACGTCCTTGATATTGACGCGGCCTTCGGGAGCTTTCTTGAAGTATTCGCGGGAGATTTCTTTGAGGGGCAGGAAGCCGTGGCGCTCAGAGCCGAAATCGACAAAGGCAGCCTCGAGGCTTGGTTCGATGCGAGTGATACGGCCTTTATAGATGTTGGCCTTCTTCTGCTCGCGTGCACCGGATTCGATGTCCAGGTCGTAGAGGCGTTGGCCATCTACCAGTGCAACACGCAACTCTTCGGGTTGAGTTGCGTTAATCAGCATTCTTTTCATGTAGTACCGTCGGTTTCCGGGCTGCCGGAAACGGCGTTCGGCACACACGACTTCTCACGGTCGGTGTCAGGTGCGTCAGGAGCGGTTGGCCGCTCCAGTGTCTAGCGAAATCCGGCCAGTTGGGGCGAACTCGCGACTCACGCGTCCTGCTTGCTGGGGTGACAAAAGGCACCTCTTAAGCAAAAGCTCAATCAGGAGGAGGAATCAACCGGCGACTGTGGACGAGATGAAGCGTCTTGATAAAGCCTAATGCTACACAGTCCGACGGTTGTGCATCTCCACCCTACACGTATCCCTGATAATTCGGGTGCTGCCGCGCGCAGAATCCGCAGCGGGTTGGCATTTACCGTGAGCTCCGAAAGGGGAGCTCACGCATCATGGCTAATTTAGGCGGTGTTTCCGAAGCGCTCGCTCGGGTTCGTTCGTAGCTGACTGCACTTTGTGAACTGGCCGTGAATATTTGCTCGAAAGGCGAGTGGAAACTCTGCTTTTCGGCGTGCTTCAGGCCTCATGTCACCTGCGCTTGTTACAACTGCAAAACTCCACCGTTCGTAGCGAAAGCCCCGTAGGACGGCCTCGCATCCTGGTGAATTGCGTTGGTCAGGGCCGGCTGTTGGCCGTTGGTCCGCTGTCCAGGCCGCTTTTGGCGGCGTTCGCGACTATAGCAGTAATCATTAAGTGCTTCAATTCCATAAAAAATTGTTATCATTTGCGCCATGACGACTACTGCCCCCTCGACCCCAGGCGTTCAACTGCTTGAGGTCTCGCCGGAATATGCCGGCCAACGCATCGACAATTTCCTCCTCGCTCGGCTCAAAGGCGTGCCCAAGACCTTGATTTACCGCATTTTGCGCAAAGGCGAAGTGCGGGTGAACAAGGGCCGGATCAAGCCCGAATACAAGCTGCAGGCGGGCGATATCGTGCGCGTGCCGCCGGTGCGCGTGCCGGAGCGTGACGAACCCGTGCCCGTGGCGCAGGGTTTGTTGCAGCGCCTGGAGGCTTCGATTGTCTATGAAGACAAAGCCCTGATCGTGATCAACAAGCCCGCCGGCATCGCTGTGCATGGTGGCAGCGGTCTGAATTTCGGGGTGATCGAAGCCTTTCGTCAGTTGCGCCCGGACGCCAAGGAGTTGGAGCTGGTCCATCGCCTCGACCGCGATACTTCTGGCTTGCTGATGATCGCCAAGAAACGCAGCATGCTGCGTCATTTGCATGAAGCCTTGCGCGGCGATGGTGTCGACAAGCGCTACATGGCGCTGGTGCGCGGCAACTGGGCGACCTCGATCAAGCAGGTCCGTGCGCCGCTGCTCAAGAGCAACCTGCGTTCCGGCGAGCGCATGGTCGAAGTGAACGAAGAGGGTAAGGAGGCCTTGACCGTGTTCAAGGTGCTGCGCCGCTTCGGTGACTTTGCCACCATGGTCGAAGCCAAACCGGTGACCGGTCGTACTCACCAGATCCGTGTGCATACCCTGCATGCAGGGCATTGCATTGCCGGCGACAGCAAGTATGGCGATGACGATTTCACCAAGGAAATCCGTGACCTGGGCGGTAAGCGCCTGTTTCTGCATGCCTACATGCTGACCGTGCCGTTGCCCGATGGCGGCGAGCTGAAATTGCAGGCGCCGGTGGATGAAATGTGGGCCAAGACCGTGGAGCGCCTGAGTGCACCCTGATTACAAGCTGCTGATCTTTGATTGGGACGGCACCCTGGCAGACTCCATTGGTCGGATAGTCGAGGCCATGCATGTGGCCTCCGATCGCTCGGGGTTTGCCCGGTGCGACGATTTTGCGGTCAAGGGCATTATCGGCCTGGGATTGCCAGAGGCGATCCGCACGCTGTATCCGCACATCAGCGATGCCGAGCTGGTAGATTTTCGCCAGCATTATGCCGATCACTACATCGCTCTCGAGGCCGAGCCTTCTCCGTTGTTTGCCGGGGTGGTGCAGTCTCTCGAAGCTTTCCGGGGCGAGGGATATCATCTGGCGGTAGCGACCGGTAAGGCGCGGCGTGGCCTGGATCGGGTGTTGAAGGCGCATGGCTGGGAAGATTATTTCGACATCACCCGCGCTGCCGACGAAACCGCGAGCAAGCCTCATCCGCTGATGCTCGAGCAGATCCTGGCGCATTGCGAGGTGCGCCCCGAGCAGGCGTTGATGGTCGGGGATTCCTCTTTCGACCTGCTGATGGCGCGTAACGCGGGCATGGCATCGGTTGCGGTCGGTTATGGTGCGCAATCGCTGGAAGTCTTGCAGGCTTACGAGCCGCGCCTGTCTATCGATAGTTTTCCTCAATTGCATGCCTGGCTCGGCCAGCGGGGCAATTGAGTCTTTTGGGGTAAAAGCATGAGCGACGAATGGAAGGCGCCGAGTAAATCAGCTGCCGACAGTGCTGACGACAAGAGCTGGAAACTGCTGGAAAAGACCCTGCTGGCCGGTGTGCAAGAGCAGCGGCGTTCGCGGCGCTGGGGGATTTTCTTCAAGCTCCTGACCTTTGTTTATCTGCTTGTGGCCCTGGCGCTGTTTACGCCGTTGATGGATATGGAAAAAACCGCCACCCGCGGGGCCGGTTACACGGCGTTGATCGAGGTGGCGGGCGTGATCGCGGACAAGGAGTCAGCGAGCGCCGACAACATCGTGACCGGCTTGCGTGCGGCTTTCGAGGACTCGAAGGTCAAAGGCATTGTGCTGCGTATCAACAGTCCTGGCGGTAGCCCGGTGCAGTCGGGTTATGTCTATGACGAAATCCGTCGCCTGCGTGGCTTGCATCCGGATATCAAGGTGTATGCAGTGATTTCCGACCTGGGGGCTTCCGGCGCCTACTACATTGCCAGCGCTGCCGATCAGATTTATGCCGACAAGGCGAGCCTGGTCGGTTCCATTGGGGTTACGGCGGCCGGTTATGGTTTCGTCGGCACCATGGAGAAGCTGGGTGTGGAGCGTCGTACCTACACCTCGGGTGAGCACAAGTCGTTCCTGGATCCGTTCCAGCCGCAGAAGCCCGAGGAAACCCAGTTCTGGCAGGGGGTGCTGGATACCACTCATCGCCAGTTCATCGCCAGCGTCAAGCAGGGGCGTGGCGAGCGTCTCAAGGATAAGGATCATCCGGAGCTGTTCTCCGGCCTGGTCTGGTCCGGCGAGCAGGCGCTGCAACTGGGCTTGATCGATGGGCTGGGGAGTGCCAGCTCGGTTGCCCGGGATGTGGTCGGCGAGAAGGAGTTGGTGGATTTCACCGTGCAGGAGTCGCCTTTCGATCGCTTCTCGAAAAAGCTGGGTGCCAGTGTTGCCGAGCATCTGGCCATGTGGATGGGCTTTCAGGGGCCGACACTGCGTTGATTGCGCTGTTTTAAAAAAAAGCCGGCCCTATGGCCGGCTTTTTTAGTGTGGGTGGTCAGGGGATTTCCACGCTTTCGGCGAGCAGCATGTCTACCAGGCGGATCAGCGGCAGGCCGATCAGGCTGCTGGCGTCGCTGCCCTCGGTGCTGCGGAACAGGCTGATGCCCAGGCCCTCGGCCTTGAAGCTGCCGGCACAGTCATAAGGCTGTTCGGCGTGCAGGTAGCGTTCGATGCGGGCAGGGCTCAGCTCGCGCATATGCACGGTGAAGGGTATGCAGTCGACCTGGCAGTGGCCGCTCTTGCTGTTGAGCAGGGCCAGGCCGGTGAGAAAGGTCACGCTGGCGCCGCTGGCGGCGAGCAATTGCTCGCGCGCCTTTTCGAAAGTGTGGGGCTTGCCTATGATGCGCTCGCCGAGCACCGCGACCTGGTCCGAGCCAATGATCAAGTGTCCTGGGTGGGTGGCGGCCAGTGCTCGGGCTTTCTCTTCGGCGAGGCGCTTGACCAGGTCGCTGGCGGATTCCCCGGGGCGGTGGCTTTCGTCGATATCCGGTGAGCTGCAGGTGAATGGCAGGCGCAGGCGGGTGAGCAATTCGCGCCGGTAGGCCGAGCTTGAGGCAAGTAATAAAGGCAGCATGCGCATCTCCTGAGGCTGGCCGCGAATTCTAGCGGGGCTTGCAAGTGACGGACAGGGCTGAATTTCCTTTGACATGGCCGGGGGCATCCCTATAATGCTGCGCCTATGTTGAATGACCCGATTCCACCTCACGTTGACCCGCGCAAATTGGCTGACCGTGGCACCACCCTTCAAGGTGAACTGCTGCTGGCCGATTTGAAGAGACTCTGCGACCCGCTTTCCGACGATGTCGGTACGGTGCAGGCTAAATTCGTTTTTGAACGAGATGAACGTAAATCTGTGGTGATCCACAGCTTTATCGACACTGAAGTCAAAATGGTTTGCCAGCGTTGTCTTGAGCTGGTCACCCTGCCGATCCACAGCGAATGCAGTTACGCTGTGGTGAAGGAGGGTGCGAATACCCAGTCGTTGCCGAAAGGTTATGACGTGCTGGAACTGGGCGAAGATCCTTTGGATCTGCAGGCTTTGATCGAGGAGGAGCTTTTGCTCGCCTTGCCCATCGTGCCTGCTCATCATCCGGAAGAATGCCAGCAGCCGGCGGGTCTCGATGAGCCCGAACCGAGCGAGGACGAGGTAACGCGGTCCAACCCGTTCAGTGTATTGGCGCAGTTAAAGCGTGACCCAAACGTTTAGGAGTTAATCAATTATGGCTGTTCAGCAGAACAAAAAATCCCGCTCTGCCCGTGACATGCGTCGTTCGCACGACGCTCTCGAGGCTAGCACCCTGTCCGTAGAAAAGACCACTGGTGAAGTTCACCTGCGTCACCACGTATCGCCAGAAGGCGTATACCGTGGTCGTAAAGTGATCGACAAGGGCGCTGACGAGTAATCCTTGTCCGCTCAAGTCATCGCGATTGACGCAATGGGCGGGGACTTCGGTCCCCGCAGCATTGTTCAGGCCAGCCTTGCTTGCCTGTCTGCCACCCCCTCGCTGCACCTGGCCCTTGTCGGTCAACCTTTCCTTCTAGAAGAACTGATTTCCGGTCATTCGGCTGTGGATCGCGTGCGCCTGACGGTTGTGCCCGCCGCAGAAGTCATTGGCATGGATGAAAAACCTTCCCAGGCTCTGCGTGGCAAGCCGGACTCCTCCATGCGGGTGGCGTTGGAGCTGCTGCGTGATGGCAAGGCCCAGGCCTGTGTCAGCGCCGGCAATACCGGTGCGCTGATGGCGTTGTCGCGTTATGTGTTGAAAACCCTTCCGGGCATCGATCGTCCGGCGATGGTGGCGGCTATTCCAACCCAGCGCGGCTATTGCCAACTGCTGGATCTGGGGGCAAACGTCGATTGCAGCGCCGAGCACCTGTTCCAGTTCGCGGTCATGGGGTCGGTGGCGGCCGAGACGCTGGGGGTCGTTCGTCCGCGAGTGGCGTTGCTCAATATCGGTACTGAAGACATCAAGGGCAATCAGCAGGTCAAGCTGGCAGCTAGCCTGCTGCAGAATGCCCGGGGTTTGAATTACATCGGCTTTGTCGAGGGCGACGGGTTGTATCGCGGCGAGGCGGACGTGGTGGTGTGCGACGGTTTTGTCGGCAACATCCTGCTCAAGTCCAGCGAGGGGCTGGCGACCATGATTGCCGCGCGTATCGAATCCCTGTTCAAGCAAAGTGCGGTTTCCCGTGTGGTCGGTGCTCTGGCGCTGCCGCTGATGCGGCGTCTGCAGGCCGATCTGGCGCCGGCGCGACACAATGGCGCGAGTTTTCTCGGCTTGCAGGGAATAGTCGTGAAAAGCCACGGTTCGGCAGGGGTTCAGGGTTTCCAGAGTGCGATTCAACGGGCGTTGATCGATATCCAGGAAAACCTCCCGGAGCGCCTGCATGGGCGGCTCGAAGATCTGTTGCTTTAGGCGTTTGCACTCGGAAATGCTTAAATGTGACCGCTCAGTTCAATTGGCCATCCAACTGTCAGTTTCTTGCGTCCACCACGGTGGGGCGTCAATTCTCCGACGACAAGATCATTAGGGGCTTGTTACATGTCTGCATCCCTCGCATTCGTCTTTCCTGGACAGGGCTCGCAGTCCCTCGGCATGTTGGCCGAGTTGGGCGCGCAGTACCCGTTGATCCTCGAAACCTTCAAAGAAGCTTCCGATGCTCTGGGCTACGATCTCTGGGCCTTGACCCAAGAGGGTCCCGAGGAGCTGCTCAATCAAACCGACAAGACCCAGCCGGCCATTCTGACTGCCTCTATCGCCCTGTGGCGTCTGTGGCTGGCGGAAGGCGGGGCGCGTCCGGCGTTCGTTGCCGGCCATAGCCTGGGTGAATACAGCGCGCTGGTTGCCGCTGGCAGCCTGACTCTGGGCGAAGCCGTGAAGCTGGTAGAGCGTCGCGGTCAGTTGATGCAAGAAGCCGTTCCTGCAGGGCAGGGCGGCATGGCGGCGATTCTCGGCCTGGAAGATGCCGATGTGCTGGCCGCTTGTGCCGAAGCCGCACAAGGCGAAGTGGTCAGCGCGGTCAATTTCAACTCCCCGGGCCAGGTGGTGATCGCCGGCGCCAAGGCCGCTGTCGAGCGCGCCATCGAGGGTTGCAAGGCACGTGGCGCCAAGCGCGCCATGCCATTGCCCGTCAGCGTGCCATCACACTGCGAGCTGATGCGTCCGGCTGCCGAGCGTTTCGCCGAGTCGATTGCCGCCATCAACTGGCAGGCGCCACAGATTCCGTTGGTGCAGAACGTCAGCGCCGATGTGGCGCCGGATCTCGAAACCCTCAAGCGCGACCTGCTGGAGCAGTTGTACAAGCCGGTGCGTTGGGTGGAGTCGGTGCAGACCCTGGCCGCCAAGGGCGCCACCCAGTTGGTCGAGTGCGGTCCGGGCAAGGTCCTGGCGGGTCTCAACAAGCGCTGCGCCGAAGGCGTATCGACCTCTAACCTGAACACCCCAGATGCCTTCGCTGCCGCTTGCGCAGCGGTGGTCTGAATTAGGAGAAGCCTGCATGAGTCTGCAAGGTAAAGTTGCATTGGTTACCGGCGCCAGCCGCGGTATTGGCCAGGCCATCGCGCTTGAGCTGGGTCGCCTGGGCGCGATCGTTGTGGGTACCGCAACTTCCGCTTCGGGGGCCGAGGGTATTGCTGCCACCTTGAAGGAAAACGGCATTCAGGGCGCAGGCCTTGAACTCAATGTCACCAGCGACGAGTCCGTTGCTGCCGTACTGGCCAGCATTCAGGAGCAGTTCGGCGCACCGGCGATCCTGGTGAACAACGCCGGTATTACCCGTGACAACCTGATGATGCGCATGAAAGACGACGAGTGGTACGACGTGATCGATACCAACCTGAACAGTCTGTATCGCCTGTCCAAGGGCGTTCTGCGCGGCATGACCAAGGCTCGCTGGGGTCGAATCATCAGTATTGGTTCGGTGGTGGGTGCCATGGGCAACGCTGGCCAAGTAAACTACGCCACCGCCAAGGCGGGCCTGGAAGGTTTCAGTCGTGCTCTGGCGCGTGAGGTTGGCTCGCGGTCGATTACCGTGAACTCGGTGACTCCGGGTTTCATCGATACCGACATGACCCGCGACTTGCCTGAAGCGCAGCGTGAAGCGCTGCAAACACAAATTCCGCTGGGTCGTCTGGGGCAGGCTCAAGAGATCGCGCAAGTGGTCGCTTTTCTTGCATCCGACGGTGCGGCATACGTGACCGGGGCTACAATCCCGGTGAACGGCGGGATGTACATGTGAGTTAAATGTGACGGATTGCTTCAAAAAAATGTCATACGAGCTGTCTAAAATCCGTTATAAAGCTGCAATCAATTTATAGGCAGGTGGCCAAAGGGTTTGAGGAGTGAAGCTTTCAGTTGAAAAGCTGAAAAGCCTTTCTATACACTTACCCACTGGCCAGCTGCCTGAATTTGTCCATTAGGAGTGAAAACAAGGTATGAGCACCATCGAAGAGCGCGTCAAGAAAATCGTTGCTGAGCAACTGGGCGTTAAAGAAGAAGAAGTTGTTAACACCGCTTCCTTCGTTGAAGACCTGGGTGCCGACTCCCTTGACACCGTTGAGCTGGTGATGGCTCTGGAAGAGGAATTCGAGACCGAAATCCCTGACGAAGAAGCTGAAAAGATCACTACCGTTCAAGCAGCTATCGACTACGTTACCAGCCACCAGGCTTAATCGTATTTAGTCGTCTTTTGCTGTCATGGAAAAACCGCACTGCCGTTACGGCGTGCGGTTTTTTCTTTAGGCCTGATGCAAAGTGTCGTCATTAGAAAAAAGGAGAGTGCTGTGTCGCGTAGACGCGTCGTAGTCACCGGTATGGGTATGTTGTCGCCACTGGGTACGGATGTTCCGAGCAGTTGGCAGGGCATTCTGGCTGGCCGCAGTGGCATTGGTCTGATCGAACACACCGACCTTTCTGCCTATTCCACCCGTTTTGGCGGCTCGGTAAAGGGCTTCAATGTCGAGGAATACCTGTCGGTCAAAGAGGCCCGCAAGCTCGACCTGTTCATTCAATACGGCTTGGCGGCCGGTTTTCAGGCAGTGCGTAATGCCGGCCTGGAAGTGACCGATGCCAACCGCGAGCGAATCGGCGTTGCCATGGGGTCGGGTATTGGCGGTTTGACCAATATCGAAGAAACCAGCCGCACGCTGCATGATTCCGGCCCGCGTCGAATTTCTCCGTTCTTCGTGCCTGGCTCGATCATCAATATGATTTCCGGATTCCTGTCCATCCATCTGGGTGCCCAGGGGCCGAACTACGCCATTTCCACGGCCTGTACCACAGGTACCCACTGCATTGGCATGGCGGCCCGCAATATTGCCTTCGGCGAAGCCGACGTGATGATCGCCGGTGGCGCTGAAATGGCCGCCTGCGGTCTGGGCATGGGCGGCTTTGGCGCATCCCGTGCGCTGTCGACCCGCAATGACGAGCCAACCCGTGCCAGCCGTCCTTGGGACAAGGGCCGTGATGGCTTCGTGCTGTCCGACGGTGCCGGCGCGCTGGTGCTCGAAGAGCTGGAGCATGCCAAGGCCCGTGGCGCGACCATCTATGCCGAACTGATCGGTTTTGGCATGAGCGGCGACGCTTACCACATGACTTCGCCACCCGCCGATGGCGCCGGTGCGGCGCGTTGCATCGCCAATGCGCTGCGTGACGCCAAGCTGAACGTCGAGCAGGTGCAGTACATCAACGCCCACGGTACCTCGACCCCTGCCGGTGACCTGGCGGAAGCCGAGGCGATCAAGAGCGTGTTCGGCGATCACGCCTACAAGCTGGCGATCAGCTCCACCAAGTCCATGACCGGCCATCTGCTGGGTGCCGCGGGTGCCATCGAGGCCATCTTCAGCGTGCTGGCGATCAACAGCCAGGCAGCGCCACCGACCATCAACCTCGATGAGCCGGATGAAGGTTGCGACCTGGATTTCGTGCCACACACCGCACGCAACATGGACATCGACGTGGTGCTGTCCAACTCCTTCGGGTTCGGCGGTACCAACGGCTCCCTGGTGTTCCGCCGGTTCGCCGGCTGATGGACAGCTGGGTCGACGGTCAGCCGGCTGACGTTCTGTCGCTCAAGGACCGCGGCCTGGCTTATGGCGATGGCCTGTTCGAGACCATCGCGGTAAGGGCAGGCCAGCCCTTGTTGCTGGAGCGACACCTGCTGCGCCTGGCCGAGGGCTGTTCGCGCCTGGCCATCGCTGCCGATCAGGCGTTGATCCGCAGCGAGCTCACCGCCTACGCCTCGCTGCTGGGGGAGGGCGTGCTCAAGCTGATCCTCACCCGGGGTGACAGCCAGCGCGGTTATGCCACCGACCCGCGAGCGCAGCCGCGGCGAATCCTCCAGGGCAATGCGCCGGCCGCTTATCCGGCGACGCATGCCGAGCAGGGGGTTCGACTGTTCCCTTGCACCACCCGCCTGTCCGAGCAGCCCTTGCTCGCCGGCCTCAAACACCTCAACCGACTGGAGCAGGTTCTTGCCCGTTCCGAGTGGCAGGACAGCGAGCATGCCGAAGGCTTGATGCTCGACGTTTCCGGGCGGGTGATCGAGGGCGTGTTCAGCAATCTGTTCCTGGTGCGCGACGGTGCCTTATTCACGGCCGATCTGAGCCGTTGCGGGGTCGCCGGAGTGATGCGCGCTGAAATATTGTTTCAGGCCGCGTCGTTGGCTATTCCCACGGAAATCGCCGACATCAGTCTCGAACAGTTGCAACAGGCCGACGAAGTCTTTGTCTGCAACAGTGTCTATGGCATTTGGCCGGTGCTTGCCTGTGGCGCGCTGCGCTGGTCGGCCGGACCGCTCACCCGTAAACTGCAACGCATTGCCCGCACGCTACTGGATGCCTGATTTGTGAGACGTAAACTATTGCTTCTGCTGGAGACCGGACTGGTTCTGGCAGGTCTGGCGCTGGGCGCCTCGGCCTGGAAGTTGAACTCGGCGCTGGAGCAGCCTCTCAACCTGACCCAAGAGCAATTGCTCGACGTGCCGTCTGGCTCGACGCCAGGCGGTACCTTCAACCGTATGGAAGCCAATGGCGTTCTCAAGGACGCGTTCTGGCTGCGCCTGTACTGGCGCTTCAACATGGAAGGACAGCCACTGCACAGCGGCGAATACCGCATGACCCCAGGGATGACCGCGCATGGCCTGATCGGGGTCTGGCAGCGTGGTGAAGTAGTGCAGTACAGCCTGACCCTGGTGGAAGGCTGGACCTTCCGTCAGGTGCGCGCGGCGTTGGCCAAGCATGACAAGCTCGAGCAGACCCTGAATGGGTTGAGTGACAGTGAAGTCATGGAAAAACTCGGTCATGGTGGCGTTTTCCCCGAAGGCCGGTTCTTTCCCGATACCTACCGTTTCGTACGTGGGATGACCGATGCCGAGCTACTGGAAAAAGCCTACAGCCGCCTGGACGAGGTGCTGGCCAAGGAATGGAACAAGCGCTCGGCCGATGTGCCTTATACCGAGCCCTATCAGGCGCTGATCATGGCCTCGCTGGTGGAGAAGGAAACCGGCGTGCCCCAGGAGCGCGGGCAGATTGCCGGGGTATTCGTGCGCCGCATGCAGGTGGGTATGTTGCTGCAAACCGATCCGACGGTGATCTATGGTCTGGGCGAGCGTTACAACGGTAAGTTGACCCGCGCTCTGCTGAAGGAAGCGACCCCCTACAACACCTACGTGATCAGTGGCTTGCCGCCGACGCCGATCGCCATGGTCGGTCGCGAGGCGATCCATGCCGCGCTCAACCCGGTGCCGGGCAGCAGTCTGTATTTCGTGGCGCGTGGCGATGGCAGCCATGTGTTCTCCGACGATCTGGATGCGCATAACAATGCCGTGCGCGAGTTCCAGCTCAAGCGTCGCGCCGATTATCGTTCCAGCCCGGCACCGGCGGGCAGCCCGGCGGCTTCCGAAACTCCGGAGTCGACTCCGGCGGCGTCACCCGATACGGCGCCCGAGGCGGTTCCGCAGGCGTCCCCTGAAGAGCCTTCTCAGGAGGCTCCCCAAGTGAGCCCGGAAGTACCGCCGCAAGCACCGCTCGAAACTCCCGTCGAGCCCGAGCCGAAAAGCCCGCAATGACTTTGATTAAGGACTGCCTGTGACTGGCTTGTTTATTACTCTGGAAGGCCCGGAAGGCGCGGGTAAGAGCACCAACCGCGAATACCTGGCCGAGCGCCTGCGCGCCGCTGGCATCGAGGTGTTGCTGACTCGCGAGCCGGGCGGTACGCCCTTGGCCGAGCGGATCCGCGAGGTGCTGCTGACCCCCGGCGACGAGGTCATGAATCCCGATACCGAGCTGTTGCTGGTGTTCGCCGCGCGCGCCCAGCATCTGGCCGAGGTGATTCGTCCGGCGCTGGCCCGTGGCGCGGTGGTGTTGTGCGACCGTTTTACCGATTCCACCTACGCCTATCAGGGCGGTGGTCGTGGTTTGTCCGTGGAGCGCATCGCGACCCTGGAGCAGTTCGTTCAGGGTGAGCTGCGACCCGACCTGACCCTGGTGTTCGACCTGCCGGTCGAAGTGGGTCTGGCCCGCGCCAGTGCCCGTGGCCGTCTGGACCGTTTCGAGCTGGAAGGCCGGGTATTCTTCGATGCGGTACGCCAGGCATACCTGAAGCGCGCGGCAGCCGATCCGGCGCGTTACCTGTTGGTGGATGCGGCGCAGCCGCTGTCCCAGGTCCAGCAAGCACTGGACGCCCTGTTGCCGAAATTGCTGGAGCTGCACCGTGGCTGAGGCCTTTCCCTGGCAGGACGAACTCTGGCAGCAGATGGCGGGCCGAGCGCAGCATGCCCATGCCTATCTGCTCCATGGCCCGGCGGGCATCGGCAAGCGTGCACTGGCCGAGCGCCTGATGGCGCGCCTGCTGTGCCAGCGTCCGGCCGGACTGGATGCCTGCGGGCAATGCAAGTCGTGCTTGCTGCTGCAGGCCGGCAGCCATCCGGACAACTACGTGCTGGAGCCGGAGGAGGCGGACAAGGCGATCAAGGTCGACCAGGTGCGCGAGCTGGTCAGCTTCGTGGTGCAGACCGCGCAACTGGGCGGGCGCAAGGTGGTGCTGATCGAGCCGGTGGAGTCGATGAACATCAACGCTTCCAACGCGCTGTTGAAAAGCCTCGAAGAGCCGTCCGGCGATACGGTGTTGCTGCTGGTCAGCCACCAGCCGAGCCGTTTGTTGCCGACCATCAAGAGTCGCTGCGTGCAGCAGGCCTGTCCTCTGCCCAGTGAGGCCATGAGCCTGCAATGGCTGAGCAAAGCCCTGCCGGACTGCTCGGAAGAGGAGCGGGTCGAGCTGTTGACCCTGGCGGCCGGTTCGCCCCTGGCGGCTGTCAGCCTGCAAGCCCAGGGCGCGCGCGAGCAGCGGGCGCAGGTGGTCGACGGGGTGAAGAAGTTGCTCAAGCAGCAGCAATCGCCGACCCAGCTGGCCGAAGGCTGGAATGCGATACCCTTGTTGCTGCTGTTCGACTGGTTCTGCGACTGGTCGAGCCTGATCCTGCGCTATCAGTTGACGCAGGACGAGGAGGGGCTGGGATTGGCCGATATGCGCAAAGTGGTGCAGTACCTCGCGCAGAAGTCCTCCCAGGCCAAGGTTCTGGAGATCCAGGACTGGATCCTTGCGCAGCGCCAGAAGGTGTTGAACAAGGCCAACCTCAATCGGGTGCTGTTGCTCGAAGCCTTGCTGGTGCAGTGGGCCGCACTGCCCGCGCGCAACTGACGGCGGCGCCTGGAAACAAACCGAATCGCCGGCTGCCACTCGGGCCGGCCTGTTCATTGACCGAATGTGGTTGTCGCTTCTTATGCTTGTAGATTCCCATTGTCACCTCGATCGCCTCGATCTCGCCGCCCATGACGGCTCCCTGGATGCCGCCCTGGACGCTGCTCGTCAGCGCGGTGTCGGGCATTTCCTGTGCATTGGCGTCAGCGCCGACAATGCGGCCGACGTCAAGGCGTTGGCTGAGCGTTATGACGACGTCGATTGCTCGGTGGGTGTCCATCCCCTGGATGTCCAGCCTGGCGCCGCACCAGCCCTCGACTGGCTGCTGCAGGAACTGAACCATCCGCGGGTGGTGGCCATCGGCGAGACTGGTCTGGATTACCACTACGAGCCGGAAGCCGCGCAGTTGCAGCAGGAATCCTTCCGCCTGCACCTGCAAGCCGCCCAGCAGACCGGCAAGCCGGTGATCGTCCACACCCGTGGCGCGCGCGCCGATACCCTGACTCTGCTGCGCGAAGCGGCGTTGCCGCAAGCCGGGGTCCTGCACTGCTTCACCGAAGACTGGGACATGGCCAAGGCCGCGCTGGACCTGGGTTTCTACATTTCCCTGTCCGGGATTGTCACTTTCCGCAATGCCGATGCACTGCGGGACGTGGCGCGCCAGGTGCCGGCTGACCGTTTGCTGGTGGAAACCGATTCGCCGTACCTGGCGCCGATTCCTTATCGCGGCAAGCCCAACCTGCCGCAGTACGTGCGTGAAGTCGCCGAGTTCCTGGCCATGCTGCGTGGGGAGCCCTACGAGCGTTTTGCCGAACAGACCACCGAGAACTTCAAGCGTCTGTTCCCGCTGGCGCACGTCAAGGGCTGAATCGCAGGCAAAAAAAACCCGGGTTCTGGGGGGTGAATCCGGGTTAAGACCATTAGGAGTAAAACAAAGGCACGCCATCCCTTGGTACCTTCATCGGCGCTTCACTTGGGGGAGATGTCACGCCGACATTTCAAGTATTGATCACTATTGAATTCAGTCCAGTTGGCCTTGCTCGTTTTTTAAACAAATTTGGAATACGAGCGCTTCGCTTGAGTTCTCATTGCCGGGCGATATCAGCCACGATGGCAAGAGTTTCGTCGATTACGCGCTTTTCAGTATAGAAATGCGGTGAAAATCTAACCCCTGGGCCACGGGGAATACACACCACCTGCTGCTGTTGCAGCGCCTCATGAACTGCCTGATTATCGATGCCATCGATACTGAACGAGAAAATTCCGCCGCGTCGGGCAGGGTTGAGCGGGGTGTGCAGGCGTACGCCGGGGATAGCATTCAGGCCATCCTGGAGCCACTGGACCCGTTCGGCGATCAAGGTCGCCACGTGCTCCATGCCCACTTCTTCCAATAACGACAGGCTTGCTTCCAGGGCCATGGCGCCGAGCATGTTCGGGCTGCCGCACTCGAAGCGCCGCGCGCTCTTGGCCGGTTCCCATTCGCTGCGGCTGTAATCGCCCATGTGTTCCAGCATGTGCCAGCCGAACTCATGGAGCTTGAGCTGCGCGCGCAGCTCGCTGCGGCAATAGAACACGCCGAGGCCTTCAGGCCCGAGCATCCATTTGTGGCCGTCGGCCATGGCGAAGTCGCATTGATAGGCCTGGACATCGAAGGGTTGGGCGCCCAGTTGCTGGATGGCGTCGATGCAGAACAGCACGTTCTGTTGTTTGCAGCCTGCGCCCAGGCGCTGCAGGTCCAGGCGCAGGCCGCTGGCGAACTGCACCGCGCTGATCGCCATCAGCCGGGTGCGCGGCCCGCAGGCGGCCAGCAGAGCGCCTTCCGGATCGTCGCCCTTGAGGCCGACCTGCAGCACTTCCACACCCTGGCTGGCCAGGGCTTCCCAGACGACGCGGTTGGAGGGGAATTCCTCGTTGCTGATGACGATCTGGTCACCTTGTTCCCAAGGCAGACCAAAGGCGACGAATGACAGCGCCTCCGAAGTATTTTTGACCAGCGCGATGTCATCCGTTGACGGTGCATTTAGCAGGCGCATCAGGCGTTCGCGCAGGCGTTGCTCAAGGGCCATCCAGTCCGGATAATCCCGGGCGCCCAGCAAAACGTTCTCTTTGGCGAAGCGCGCCACGGCTTCGGCGGCCCGATTCGGCCAGGGGGCGACAGCTGCGTGATTCAAATAACGCAGGCCCGGGGCCTGTACAAATTCATCAAGAAACATAGTCATGGTCGGATGATCCGTGCATTTTGGCGCAATTTAGGCATAATACGCGGCTTCGATTTTGACCCCGACAGACCTTTTCTTATGCAGAAAGAACCTCGTAAGGTCCGTGAGTTTCGTCGCCGTGAGCAAGAAATTCTCGATACCGCGCTCAAGCTGTTCCTCGATCAAGGTGAAGACAGCGTCACCGTCGAGATGATCGCTGATGCCGTTGGTATCGGCAAAGGGACCATCTACAAGCACTTCAAGTCCAAGGCGGAGATTTATCTGCGCCTGATGCTCGATTATGAGCGCGACCTGAACGAGCTGCTGCACTCTGCCGATGTCGACAAGGATAAGGAAGCCCTGTCCCGGGCCTACTTCGAATTCCGCATGCGTGATCCACAGCGTTACCGGCTGTTCGATCGCCTGGAAGAGAAGGTGGTCAAGGGCAACCAGGTGCCGGAAATGGTCGAGGAACTGCACAAGATCCGTGCTTCCAACTTCGAACGCCTGACCTTGTTGATCAAGGGCCGCATCAGCGAAGGCAAGCTCGAAGACGTGCCGCCTTACTTCCACTACTGCGCAGCCTGGGCGCTGGTGCACGGCGCGGTGGCGCTGTATCACTCGCCGTTCTGGAGCAACGTGCTGGAAGACCAGGAAGGCTTCTTCCAGTTCCTGATGGACATCGGCGTGCGCATGGGCAACAAGCGCAAGCGCGACCCCGATAGCTCCGGCAGCTGATTCATTCAATGGCCTTATGGCGCCATGATTTCTCTATATGGCGCAGTGTCCCAGGAATATACTCAGGCATGGGACTTGCCAAAACCTGATTTTTTAGTCAGGTTTTGGTCGGTTCACTCTTCCTTCGCCGGAGTCATCCATGATCGTTGATCGTCAAGGCAGGCGTTTTCGCAATCTGCGTATCAGCCTGACTTCTGCCTGCAACTACGCCTGTACCTACTGCGTGCCCAACGGCAAGCGGCTGGTGGCTGCCCAGGACGAGTTGTCGGCCGAGGCCATGGCGCGCGGCGTGGCCTATCTGATCGAGGCCGCAGGCATCGAACGCCTGCGGATCACTGGCGGCGAGCCCCTGGTCAGTTCGAAACTCGAAGCCTTCATGGCGGCGGTGGGGCAAATGGGGCTGGAAGACATCAGCCTGACCACCAATGGCCAATTGCTCGCACGCAAGCTGCCGTTGCTGGTGGATGCCGGTATCCGGCGCATCAACGTTTCCCTCGATACCCTGGATGCCTCGGCTTTCCGCGGCATTGCGCGTGGCGGCGATCTGGCGACCGTGCTCGACGGCATGGACCAGGCTCGTGCGGCGGGCATGAAAATCAAGGTCAATATGGTGCCGCTGCGCGGGCAGAACCTGGACCAGGTAATGCCGCTGCTCGACTACTGCCTGGAGCGTGGCTATGAACTGCGCTTTATCGAGCTGATGCGCATGGGCCACCTGGCCAGCGATTCCAACGCTTTCCTGCAGCAGTTCGTCAGTCTGCAGCAGCTGCTGAGCCTGATCGGCGAGCGCTACGAATACCTGCAGGCCGATGCGCCGGTGGACGCCACCGCAGTACGCTATGAAATTCCGGGTCAGGGCCATTTCGGCGTGATCGCCAACGAAAGCGTACCGTTCTGCCGGACCTGCTCGCGCCTGCGGCTGTCGTCCACCGGCTGGCTGCACGGTTGCCTGTCGTCGAGTAACCGGCATTACGTCGGCGATCTGCTGGACAAGCCGCGCCACCAAGCCTTGCCGGCCTTGCAGCGCTTGTTGGTCAAAGCCTTGGGCGACAAGCAGGACGTGGCATTCTCCGGTGGTGCGACGGTGATGAAAATCATCGGCGGCTAAACCCCATCTCCCTGATCCCCGTCCTCTGTAGCCGCTGCCGCAGGCTGCGATCGAGGGTGTAGCCCTCGCCAATCCAGGCGACCTATTTCTCTCCAGCCAATAGCCTTCACCAGGTTTGTGGCTGCTGCGCAGCCATTCGCAGCCTGCGGCAGCGGCTACAGGCGCCCGAGCTGGCGCGGAAGCTGCATCTCGTGGCCATTCGCCGGTTTTCCGTCACCGGCTTCTGGAGGGAAGGATGCGTAGCCTGGTTTTGCTGCTGGCTTTTTTGGGGCTCGGCGGCTGCATGAATGTCAGCGATATGGGCGAGGGCGTTCGCTATCACATGAGTGATGCGGGTTTTCTCGATCACAGTAATACCCAGCGCTCCAACTCGTTCCGCGTTCAACCGGACTCGTTCATTTTCATCGCCCAGGGCGCCTTTGCGCCGCCGGGTAGCGCTTACCCGCGCCCCAACGTGGTGGCCGAGGAAGCCTTCAAGGGCTTTATCGAATACTTCCCCATGGTCCGCCGCGCCCGGGCGCCGGAAGGCCTGGACCAGGCCATGGCCGAGGCCCGTGAGGTGGGTGCGCATTACCTGCTGTACACCCGTTTCGCCAAGGCCGACGACCGCATTGGCAACTCCGATGAATGGTTCGACCAGGAAGCCGTGGATCGCCTGGGGATCGACAACGGTGTGATTCAGATCATGCTGATCGAGACCAGTACCCAGTATCTGATCGACACCGCGCGGATTCGCAGTCGTGGCGGTTTACTGACGTTCCACGACAAAAAGCCGGAAGACCTGCTTGGCCCGCCGCTCGAACAATACGCCCGCAGCCTGTTAGGCTTGAGCGATTAAGCCAAGCACGAGGAGAGCAGCATGAGTGGTCCGGGCAAAGCCAACGATCTGTTGGCGCAGATTCCCAAGGCGCAGAAGGGCTTGCCGCCGGTCCACCTGTGGAACCCCGACTTCTGTGGCGATATCGACATGCGTATCGCCCGCGACGGCACCTGGTACTACCTGGGCACCCCCATTGGCCGCAAACCGATGGTCAAGCTGTTCTCCACCATCATTCGCCGCGACGGCGACGACTACTTCCTGATCACCCCGGTGGAAAAGGTCGGCATCAAGGTCGATGACGCGCCTTTTGTCGCCGTCACCCTGGAGGTCGAAGGGGAAGGCGAGGCCCAGGTCCTGCGCTTTACCACCAACGTCGACGAGCAGGTCAGCGCCGGCAGCGAGCATCCGCTGCGAGTGGTGATCGACCCGCAGACCCAGGAGCCGGCACCTTACGTTCATGTACGCAGCAATCTGGAGGCGCTGGTGCACCGCAATGTGTTCTACCAACTGGTGGAGCTGGCGGTGAGCCGTCCGATCGACGGTCAGAACTGGCTGGGCGTCTGGAGCAGCGGGGTGTTCTTCCCGATCGGCCTGGAGCCCTGAGCTGCGAAACCTCTTGTTGATCGAATAAATATCTTGCGACGAAGATCCCCTTTCGGGTATCAATTTGTACATGATTAGACATGTTCGATTTGACAAGAAAAAACGCGTGGTCGATGAACTGATCCGACGCATCGAAAGCGGCCTCATGGAGGACGGTTTCCTGCTGCCGGGCGAGCATCAGTTGGCCCAGGAATTCTCGGTGAGTCGTGGCACCTTGCGTGAGGCCCTGGCCGAACTCAAACGCCGCAACTACATCGCCACCCAGAGCGGGGTCGGCTCCATCGTCACCTTTGACGGTGTGGTGCTGGACCAGCAAAACGGCTGGGCCCAGGCCCTGGCGGACAGCGGGGCGCTGATCAACACCGAGCTGCTGCGCCTGGAAGCGGTGCAGCGTCCCGACCTGCTCAGTCGCTTCGGCACTGACCAGTTCATCGCTCTGGACCGGCGCCGACGCTCTACCGACGGCACCGTGGTTTCCCTTGAACGTTCCCTGATGCCTGCCACCGGAGGCCTGGAAAGCCTGCCGCGAGTAGGGCTGATCGATGATTCCCTGACCATTACCCTGGCCGCTTACGGCTATATCGGCGAGCGCGGCGATCAATGGATTGGCGCCGAGCCACTGGGTGAAGAAGAGGCACGACTGCTGGGACGTCCAGCCGGCAGTGTGTTTCTCAAGGCCCTGCGGACCACCTATGACCGCCGCGGGCGTTTCATGGAACAGGTGGAGAGTTTTCTCGACCCGCTGCACTTTCGCCTGCACCTGGAATTCGGAGCGCAGAAATGATCCCGCTGAATCGCGCTCTGGGCGCTTTTTACGGGCTGGCCCTGGGCGATGCCCTGGGCATGCCGACCCAATCCTTGAGCCGGCAGCAGATCAAGCAGCGCTACGGTGCCATTCGCAGCCTGGAAGACGCCGGTCCCGATCAACCGATCGCCGCCAACATGCCCAAGGGCTCGATCACCGACGACACCGAGCAGGCGATCCTGGTCGGCGATCTGCTGGTCGCGGGCAAGGGCCGGATCGAACCGGCGGCGTTGGCTCACAGCCTGATCGAGTGGGAAGCGGCGATGCAGGCCAAGGGCTCCCAGGACCTGCTGGGCCCCTCGACCAAGCGCGCTATCGAGATGATCCTCGCCGGCCATACCGCGGAAGAAGCCGGGCGCTACGGCACCACCAACGGTGCGGCGATGCGCATCACCCCGGTGGGCATCGCGGCGAACGTCGACGATGTCCAGGGCTTCATCCGCGCGGTGGTGGAAGCTTGCCAGGTCACCCATAACACTACGCTGGGTATCTCCAGCGCGGCGGCGGTGGCGGCGGTAGTGTCCGCCGGGATCAATGGCGTGCCGCTGGGCGACGCCTTGCAGGTCGGCGTGCAGATCGCCCTGGAAGCGGAGCGGCATGGTCACTGGGTGGCTGGCGGCCGTATTGCCACGCGCATCAGTTGGGCGCGCACCCTCAGCGTCGAAAGCGACAAGGCGCTGCTGGCCGATCTGCTATACGACGTGATCGGCACCTCCGTCGCGTCCCAGGAATCGGTGGTGGTGTCCTTCGCCCTGGCGCATCAGGTGGCCATCGGCGAGCTGCAGGCGTTCGAGGCGCTGTGCATGGCCGCGAGCCTTGGGGGCGACACCGATACCATTGCCGCCATCCTCGGCGCGATGCTCGGTGCCTGCCAGGGGATGGAGTGCTGGCCGGCCGCCTTGATCGAGCAGATCAAGCAGGTCAACGACCTGGACCTAGAACCGCTGGTGCAGGGGCTGCTGGCCCTGCGTTAAAGACTGGCTGCATGGCCAAGGCTCCCACCACCTGTGCGCGAGCCGTCGCTGAAGCATTTTTGCCATGGATAGCAGGAAACGGCGAGGAGTGCCGGGATGTCTGATCGACTTCCGAAATTGCCGACAATCACAACAAGGGCAACAGGAGCTTTTCCATGAGTGCATCGAACCCCGGGCAAAGTGCCGGGCAACTGGAAACCCGCGGCATCGAGCCGGTGCCGGAAGGCGAGTGCAACGGCCATCCGCTGCAACTGTTCTGGGTCTGGTTCGCCGCCAATATCAGCATCCTCGGCTTGCCGCTGGGGGCGACCCTGGTGGCCTTTCGTGGCCTGTCGATCTGGCAGGCGATCATCGTTGCCATCCTCGGCGCCGCCGGTTCGTTCGCGGTGGTGGGGATCATCTCCATCGCCGGGCGTCGCGGGCGGGCGCCGAGCTTGACGCTGTCGCGGGCGATCTTCGGCGTGCGCGGCAATATCGGCCCGACCCTGGTGTCGCTGATGTCGCGAGTGGGCTGGGAAACCGTCAACACCACTACCGCGGCCTTCGTCCTGCTGTCGCTGTGTTCGATCCTGTTCGGCTCGCCGGTGGAAGCCAAGAGTGCGCCGCTGCTGACCCTGCTGTTCATCGGCATTTTCGTGCTGCTGACCCTGGCCGTCTCCGGCCTCGGCCACGCCACCTTGCTGGTGATCCAGAAGTGGGCCACCTATGTGTTCGGTGCGCTGAACCTGCTGGTGGGCGGCTTCCTCTGCGCCACCATCGACTGGAGCGCGGTGTTCAACGCCACCCCGGCGCCGTTGAGCGCGATGATCATCGGTATCGGCACCATGGCCGCGGGCACCGGTATCGGCTGGGCCAATACCGGTGCCGACATGTCGCGTTACCAGCACAGCAGCGTCAAGGCCTCGCGCCTGGTGGCATCGGCGGCCTTCGGCGCCGGCATTCCGCTGGTGCTGCTGATTACCCTGGGTGGCCTGCTGTCGGTGGGCAACGATGACCTGGCCTCGGCCACCGACCCGATCGTGGCGATTCGCGACATGCTGCCGACCTGGATGGCGGTGCCGTACCTGATCACCGCTTTCGGCGGCCTGCTGCTGTCGAACAACCTGTCGGTGTACTCGGCCGGCCTGACCACCCTGACCCTGGGGCTCAAGGTCAAGCGGGTGTACGCGGTGGTGGTGGACATCGTGGCGATCTTCGCCGGTTCCATCTACTTCATGCTGATCGCCGAGAGTTTCTATGGGCCGTTCATTACCTTCATTTCCTTGCTGGCGGTGCCTCTAACCGCCTGGGTCGGGATCTTCGTGGTCGACCTGATCCACCGTCACTACTACAGCCCCAAGGATCTGCTGGACGTCAGCCCGAGCAGCGCCTACTGGTATCGCGGCGGTGTCGAATGGCGGGCCTTCGGTGCCTGGGCACTGGCTATAGTGCTGGGTTTCAGCTTCACCACCATCGGCACCAGCGCCGACAACGTCTGGTTCGCCGGGCCGCTGGCCGATTCCTGGCTGGGCCATAACGGCCTGGGCTGGATCGTCACCTTCCTGGTAGCCGGCGGCGTGTATGCCGTGCTGGGCGGGGCCAGGGATCGCCGCGGTGCTTTTGTCGAGAATGCCAATGCCTAGAATGCTGCACACCGGCCAGGTTATCGTCGATCTGGTGATGTCCGTGGAGCGCCTGCCGAGCTCCGGCGGCGATGTGCTGGCGCAGTCCGCCAGCTTCGAGGCCGGCGGCGGCTTCAACGTGATGGCTGCCGCCCAGCGTAACGGCTTGCCGGTGCTGTACCTGGGGCGACACGGCAACGGTCGCTTCGGGGAGCTGGCGCGGGAGGCGATGCGCGCCGAGGGCATCCGGATCGCTCTCGAGGCCAGCCGCACCGAGGACACCGGCCTGTGCGTGGCGCTGACCGAAGCCACGGCCGAACGCAGCTTCATTTCCTATATCGGGGTGGAAGGCCAGCTGTCGGCCGAGGACCTGGACGGTGTCGCGGTGCAGGCCGATGACTTTGTCTATGTCAGCGGCTACAGCCTGCTGCATGTCGGCAAGGCCGAGGCTCTGCTGGACTGGCTGCTGGCCTTGCCGCAGGGGATCCAGGTGGTGTTCGATCCGGGCCCGCTGGTGGAATCGCCGGACTCCGCGGCCATGCGCCGGCTGCTGCCGCGTATCGATATCTGGACCAGCAACAGCGTCGAGGCCTTGCGCTTCACCGGGACCTCGACTATCGCCGAAGCCCTGCGACGCCTGCATGACGAACTGTCGCAGGAGGTGTTGCTGGTGGTCAGGGACGGGCCGCAGGGCTGCTGGGTCAGCCAGCATGGCCATAGCGCCCATGTGCCGGGCTTCAAGGTCCGGGCGGTGGACAGCAACGGCGCTGGCGATGCCCATGCCGGAGTCTTCGTCGCAGCGCTGGCGCAGGGGCTGGAGCCAGTGCAGGCGGCGCGCCGGGCCAACGCCGCGGCGGCCCTGGCGGTGACCCGCTGGGGGCCGGCCACCGCGCCGGGTGCTGCGGAGGTGGATGCGCTGGTCAATGGGGATAGCGTCCGAGCCTAGGCGTTTGCCGACTGAACGAGAGCGATCGCGAGCAAGCTCGTTCCCGCCGGGAGTAGGCCTGCTCGCGATCCGTGGTTTATCCCGCCTGCGCAATGCCTCGATCAGTTCCTGCTTGCTCATGGTCGAGCGGCCACGAATGTTCTTCGTTCGGGCCTCCTTCAGCAGGCTGTCCTTCGTCTGGGTACTCAGCGACATCGTGCTGTTGCGGGCATGTCCTTCACGGCTGGCGACGGCACGCCTGGCCGAGGACTGGCGCGCGGCGGTTTTTTCCGAGGCCGGTGTGCGTTGCCCGGAACCGCCAGCCCGTTCCCCTCCACCGGACTGCTTGTTCACCGTGGCCCAGGCGCGCGCTTCGGCCTCGTCCTTGGGCACGCCCTTGGCTTCGTAGCCGGCTTCGATATGCGCGGCCTTGCGCTTCTGTTCGGCGGTGTATTTGGCTTTGCTTCCACGAGGCATGAGGGCTCTCCTTTGGCAATGGGTACCTGAAGTTGGGGCGGGAAAAAGGCCGATAAGTGCCCGGGAATCGACGGATGGGCTCTGGATACCCTGCCAGAGGGTGCGATCGCTATCACAGAAGCGCGGCATTTCGCGCAAGAGGGGCAGGCCTGGGCGGCCCAAGGTTTGCCAGGGCGGGGGAAGTCTCGCACAATGCCTGCCCCGGAAATGGATGCGTCTGACGAGTCGTCAGGCCTTTTCGCGAGATGCTCATGGATGATTCTTGCGCCCCAGATCAGGGGCGGCTGATCGACACAGTACGCCCGCTATCAATCCCCTGTTGCGCAAATCCAACCCCGTCACCGGTCTGCCCGCTGCCGTGCGGTTGGTCGTGGCCTGTTTTTAAAGGAATGAACCAATGAATACCCGGATGTTTTTGGCTGCGGCTCTGTTGGGCGGCAGCGTGCTGCTGGCCGGTTGTGGCGACAAGAGTGAAAAGGTCAGCCAGCCCGTCGCGCAGGTCGATACCCGGCAACAGGAAATAGAGAAATACAACCAGTACGTCGGTGCGGCGAACAGCATCAGCGAATCCTTCCAGACCTTCCTTCAGCGTTACCAGCAGTACGAGGTGCCGGCCCTGGCGGGCAAGGCGCCGATCACTGCCTTCAGCATTGGCAACGATATTCTCATCGATCGCCTGAGCCGGGCCCTGGATGGCGCCCTGGCCATCGATACGCCGATCCCGGAAGTGGATCAGGCGGCCCAGGCCTTTTCCGCGGCCCTGAAAACTCTCTCGCCCTTGAGCCATGAACTGCAGAACTACGCCACTTCCAAGGGCTACCTGAGCGACAACGGCGACCTGGCCCGTCGCCAGGGCCAGGCCTACCTGGCCGCCCTGACCGCAGTCAGCGAGAAGGAGCAGGACTTCTACGCCGGCCTTGGCGCGCGTGACCTGGCGCTGACCAAGCAGGCATTCGATGAGGCGCCGAAAGACACCGCGGCCTACTACCGTGCCGGGCTGATCTACTACGGCAAACTCAACACCGCGGATGCCGAGACGCTGTTCGCCGAACCGAACGATCCGCAGGCCCTGGCAGCCTTTGAGAAGTCCCTGGCACTGGTAGCCGACGCGGCCGCGGGTTGGAATGGCAAGGTCAGCGCCCAGGCTGCACAGAGCGGCAAGTCGTGCGGTGGCGGCATGCTGGAAATCAATGAGTTCATCGGCCAGTCGCGTTCGATCGTCCGCGACGTCAAGGACGGGGTGTACAAGCGTGCTCCCGAGGGCGCGATGAAGAACCTGCCGGCACACATGCAGAGTTCGAGCATCGTCCGCTCGGCCAACCGCTACAACCGCACCTACGGCAACATGATCAATCGCTTCAACCATCCGACCTGCTGAGTCGTGGTGATCTTGCAGGCTTCAGGATTAGCCCGCAGCGGAGTAAGTCAGCCACCGATCTCATCGATGAATTCGTCCATGAAGCGCTTCAGGCGGGCATGGCGCACCTGCGCCAGGCGTGCTCCGGTCACGGTCTGGAAACCCTCGGCCAGGTGCAGCAGCTTGGTGTGGAAGTGGTCGAGGGTGAAGTTCAGGTCGTCGTAGCCGCGGTGCTCGGCGTGCGGGTCGTGGGGATCGTAGAAGGCTCGGTTCAACCGGCCGCCGACATAGAAGGTGCGGGCCACGCCGAGAGCGCCCAGGGCGTCGAGACGGTCGGCGTCCTGCAGGATCTTCGCCTCCAGGGTGCGAGCCTCGATGGCGGCGGAAAAACTGTGGGCTTCGATGGCGTGGGCCACCTCGGCGATCTTCGCTTCGGGCCAGCCCAGTCGGTGCAGCAGGGCCGAGGCCTTTTCCGCCGACAGGCGCGAGGCCTGGGCGCGCAGCGGCGAGCTCTTTTCCACGGCGACGCAATCGTGCAGCAGGGTGGCGGCCAGCAGCACTTGCAGATCGCCGCCGTCTTCCCGGGCGATGCGCCGCGCATTGGCCCACACCCGCTGCAGGTGCGACAGGTCGTGGGCGCCGTCGTCGACGGGCTCCAGCGCGTGGGGCAGCAGGGAGTTGGCGAGATCGGGCAGGGGAGCAAAAGCGTCGGAAGTCATTTCAGCCAGGCAGTAAACATACAGGCGCACACTGTAGCCGCTGCCGCAGGCTGCGATAAGGCCCGCGGGACCTTCGGGCTTCGATAAAAGTACCGTGCGCTTCGCGACCGATCGCAACCAGCGGCAGTGGCTACAGGTATCGGGCAATTCCGACATGGACAATCACCCGTCACGACCTCCAGGCATATCCCTGTGAAATACCCGTGCATGTCCTTCCCCTGTCGATCTAATATGGCCGCCTGCCTTCCAACCGAGACCCGCCGATGTCCGTCGAAATCCGTCCAGCCGTGCCCAGCGATGCACCGCAAATCCTTGCCTTCATCAGGGAGTTGGCCGATTACGAACGTGCGCGCCATGAGGTCATCGCCAGCGTCGCCGACATCGAGCGCAGCCTGTTCAGCGAGGGCGCCACGGCCCACGGCCTGATCTGCCTGCGCGATGGCGTGCCGATCGGCTTCGCGGTGTTTTTCTTCAGCTATTCCACCTGGCTGGGCAGCAATTGCCTGTACCTGGAAGACCTCTACATCACCCCCGCACAACGCGGCGGCGGCGCTGGCAAACAGCTGCTGCGGCACCTGGCGCGGATCGCCTGCGACAACGGTTGCGGGCGCTTCGAGTGGAGCGTGCTGGAGTGGAACGAACCGGCGATCCAGTTCTACAAATCCCTGGGCGCCCAGCCCCAGGAAGAGTGGGTGAGGTACCGCATGGATGGCGATGTGCTGCGCGCGTTTGCCCAGGGCTGATTTACCCGGCGCTTCTTTCGTGCAGGAGCGAGCTTGCTCGCGATAGCAATCCTGACAGCCCACTCCATTCTCAAGGCAGCCCTCAAGTTCAGGGCTACCGTCGTTCGACCAGGGCTCAGGCCTGCAGGTGCCAGCCCATCACATCCAGCAGATCGCAGCTGTCGCGCAACAGGATGGCGCTGGCCAGGTGTTGCAGTCGGTGTTGTCGGCGGCTTTCATGTCTAGCCGCGACAGGCTTTCCAGCAGTTGGTTGATGGCCAGCAGACGGACGGCGCTGTTGGCGTGGAGGACATCGAGTGGGGTGGTTTTGTCGATCAGCAGGCCGCCGCTGGCATCTCCGCCGAACTCGGCGGCTGACTCAGGCTTCCATAGGCGCGAAGCTTGCCCGCGATGGCATTTTTCCAGGTCCATCGCCATCGCGGGCAGCTTCCTACGGGACTGCGTTTATTGCTTGAGGGTCGCCATGTCGATGACGAAGCGGTATTTCACATCGCCGGCGATCATCCGCGCGTAAGCCTCGTTGATCTGGCGGATGTCGAGCATTTCGATGTCGCAGGTGATGTTGTGCTCGGCGCAGAAATCCAGCACTTCCTGGGTTTCGGCGATGCCGCCGATCAGCGAGCCGGCCAGCACGCGACGGCCCAGTACCAGCTTGGCCGCGTGCACGGGCGGGTCCACCGGCTCGATCAGGCCGACCAGGATGTGTACGCCGTCAAAACGCAGGGTATCCAGGTAGGGGTTGAGGTCGTGTTGCACTGGGATAGTGTCCAGCAGGAAGTCGAAGCGGCCGGCCGCGGCCTTCATCTGCTCGGCATCGGTGGAGACGATCACATGATCGGCACCCTGGCGACGGGCTTCCTCGGCCTTGCTCGCCGAACGGGTGAACAGGGTCACTTGCGCGCCCAGGGCCTTGGCGAACTTGATGCCCATGTGGCCCAGGCCACCCATGCCGAGAATGCCCACCTTGTCGCCGGCCTTCACCCCGTAATGCTTGAGCGGCGAGTAGGTGGTGATGCCCGCGCAGAGGATCGGCGCGGCGCTGGCCAGGTCGAGTTTCTCGGGAATGCGCACGACAAAGTGCTCGCTGACCACGATGCTGTCGGAGTACCCGCCCATGGTGTTGCTGCCGTCGACCCGGTCCGGGGTGGCGTAGGTCATGGTCGGGCCTTCCAGGCAGTATTGCTCCAGGTTGGCGGCGCAGGCTTCGCAATGCCGGCAGGAGTCGACCATACAGCCGACGCCGACCAGGTCGCCCACCTTGTGCCTGGTCACTTGGGCGCCGACGGCGGTGACCTTGCCGACGATTTCGTGGCCCGGCATCAGCGGGTACACGGCGATGCCCCATTCATTGCGGGCCTGGTGGATATCGGAGTGGCAGACGCCGCAGTAGAGAATCTCGATGGCCACGTCGTCGGGGCGCGGGCTGCGGCGCTGAAAGCTCATGGGGGCGAGGGGCGTGGTGGCGGACTGGGCGGCGTAACCGATGGCTGTGTACATGATGAACCTCGCAAAAGCACTGACAGATGAGGCGGGCCATTCTCGGCGCCGCTCCCTGGCGCGAACATGGCGATTCCTCGGCATGTCATGCCTATTCCTCCGCCATCGGCCATTTGCGCGCGGCATTGGCGTGCAGACCTGCGATGATGTTTTCATCCCTTTTTCCGTGAAGTTTTCCCCATGTTGTTGACCCGCCATCTCGATGCCAATGCCACCCTGGTATCCCTGATCCAGCCTCTTGCGACCCGCGACGGTTTCGTTCCCACGGGGCTGCCCGGGGTTCAGGTGTTACGGGCCAGTTGCGACGTGGCCCGCGGCCCGCATATCTATGAGCCGAGCCTGATGATCATCGCCCAGGGCAGCAAGCTGGCGTATCTGGGCCCGCGGACCCTGGAGTACGGCGCTGGGCATTACCTGATCCAGGCGCTGTCGGTGCCCTTCGAGTGCGAGACCTTCGCCATGCCCAATGCGCCGTTGCTGGGGGTGTCCATCGCCATCGACCGGGCGCTGTTGGGCGAGCTGGTGCTGGCGATGGGCGTTGCCGCGGGGCGCAGCGCCCAGGCGCAGACCCCTGAGTCGATGACTTCGGTGGTGCTCGACGACACGATGCGTGGTTGCGTGGAGCGCCTGCTGCGCTGCCTGCACGATCCTCTGGAGTGCAAGGTGATGGGCCCGGCGCGCTTGCGCGAATTGATGTTCACCGTCTTGCGCGGGCCGCAGGCCGATGTGCTGCGCGCGCTGGTGGAGCAGCACGGGCAGTTCGCGCGGATTTCCGCCTCGCTGAATCACTTGCACGAGCATTACACCGAGCCGCTGAACGTCGAGACCCTGGCCCGTTGCGCGAACATGAGCACCTCGACCTTTCATGAGCACTTCAAGCGCAGCACGCTGCTGTCGCCGGTGCAGTACCTCAAGCGCCTGCGCTTGCTCAGGGCGCAGCAGTTGCTGCTGGGAGAAGGGCTGGGCGTGGCCCAGGTGGCGCATCGGGTGGGCTACCAGAGCACCTCGCAGTTCAGCCGTGAATACAAGCGCTACTTCGAGCGCAATCCGGGGGATGAGCGAGCAGCGTGATGGGGTGGAGCGCTCGTCTGTAGGAGCGAGGCTTGCCCGCGATGCAGGGTGAGACGGTCTGACAGATACATCGCCAAGGCCTTATCGCACGCAAGCTGTGCTCCTACAGAAGCAGGGCAGTGGCGCCGGCAATAAAAAAGGCCCCCATTCGGGAGCCTTTTTCTTCAAGCGTACGCCTTACATGTTCGGGTAAGTCGGACCGCCTGCGCCTTCCGGCGCAACCCAGGTGATGTTCTGCGCAGGGTCCTTGATGTCGCAGGTCTTGCAGTGCACACAGTTCTGGGCGTTGATCTGGAAGCGCTTCTCGCCGTCTTCCTTGGTGATCACTTCATACACCCCGGCCGGGCAGTAGCGTTGAGCAGGTTCATCGTACAGCGGCAGGTTCTTGCCGATCGGGATGCTCGGATCGGTCAGCTTCAGGTGGCAAGGCTGTTCTTCTTCATGGTTGGTGCCCGAGATGAACACCGAACTGAGTTTGTCGAAGCTGAGCTTGCCGTCCGGTTTCGGGTAGTCGATCTTCTTGCAGTCCGCGGCCAGCTTCAGGCAGGCGTAGTCCGGCTTGGTGTCGTGCAGGGTAAACGGCAGCTTGCCACCGAAGAGGTTCTGGTCGACCCAGTTGAAACCGCCGCCGACGATGGCGCCGTACTTGTGGATCGCCGGGCCGAAGTTGCGGCTGGCGAACAGTTCTTCGTACAGCCAGCTGGACTTGAACGCTTCTACATAGGTGTTCAGCTCGTCGGCGCCTTCGGAACCGGCGAACAGCGCATCGGCCACGGCGTCAGCGGCGAGCATGCCGGACTTCATGGCGGTGTGGCTGCCCTTGATCTTGGCGAAGTTCAGGGTGCCCAGGTCGCAACCGATCAGCGCGCCGCCCTTGAACACCATCTTCGGCAGCGAGTTCAGGCCGCCTTTACAGATGGCGCGCGCGCCGTAGCTGACGCGCTTGCCGCCTTCGAGGTACTGCTTGAACACCGGGTGATGCTTGAGGCGCTGGAATTCGTCGAACGGCGACAGGTAGGTGTTGCTGTAGGACAGGTCGACGATCAGGCCGACCACCACCTGGTTGTTTTCCAGGTGATAAAGGAAGGAGCCGCCAGTGTTCTCGGTGCCCATGATGTCCAGCGGCCAGCCGGCGGTGTGGACCACCAGGCCTGGCTGATGCTTGGCCGGATCGATTTCCCAGATTTCCTTGAGGCCGATGCCGTAGTGCTGGGCGTCGGCGTCGCTGTCCAGGTTGAAGCGCTTGATCAGTTGTTTGCCGATGTGGCCACGGCAGCCTTCGGCGAACAGGGTGTACTTGCCACGCAGTTCCATGCCGGGGGTGTACAGGCCTTCCTTCGGATTGCCTTCGCGGTCGACACCCAGGTCGCCGGTGATGATCCCGCGGACCACGCCGTTCTCGTCGAACAGCGCTTCCTGGGCGGCGAAGCCCGGGTAGATTTCCACGCCCAGGTTCTCGGCCTGCTGGGCCAGCCAGCGGCACAGGTTGCCCAGGGAGATGATGTAGTTGCCTTCGTTGTGCATGGTCTTGGGCACAAAGAAGTCGGGAACTTTGGTCGCGCTGTCGGCGTTTTTCAGGACATAGATGTCATCGCGCTTGACCGGGGTGTTCAGCGGGGCGCCGAGCTCCTTCCAGTCCGGAAACAGCTCGTTCAGGGCGCGCGGTTCGAACACGGCGCCGGAAAGAATGTGAGCACCGACTTCGGAGCCTTTCTCGACCACGCAGACGCTGATTTCCTTACCGGCTTCGGCGGCCTTCTGCTTCAGTCGGCAGGCGGCGGACAAGCCAGCGGGGCCGGCACCGACGATGACCACGTCGAATTCCATGTATTCGCGTTCCACTAGGCTATCTCCTACTCAAGGCTCAACGGTTTTTTTCTAATTGGAGGTTGGGTGTCGCATCGATGGTTTTCTCCGCCAAACAGGGGAGGGGACAATGAACGACCCGCCTTTCTCTCTAGGCGGCGCATTATATCTACACCACTCTTAGCGTCCAATACAAACGTTTGTTTGAATTTGCTGCAGCCCATGTAAATCAAAGAAGCACGGCTTATGACTGGCCATTTTGGCGTATTGACCAGAATAGGCGTTCCGGTCAAGATACGGTCGGTTTTGCGCTCGCCGTAGGCTGACTGTTGGTTTCAAGAGCACCTCTAAAGACAGGGCGAAGGCAGTACAAGGTGACGCAACGTGCAGTTTACACGCCGCGATAAAGAATGACCGGCCAGTCGCTACTGACGAACGGTCATCATCCCGTGAGCAAGGTCATCTGTCTGCTGTTGCAAGAGTCCATGCCAGCGTTTTTAGAGGTGCCCTTGTGCCCGATGAGCATCAACCGCCAGGTTCGCCTAGGCGACTTTCTTTTCACCGGAGAGTAACGAGGAATCCATGAAGGTTCTTGTAGCTGTCAAACGCGTTGTCGATTACAACGTCAAGGTTCGCGTCAAGGCGGACAATTCCGGCGTCGACCTCGCCAACGTCAAGATGTCGATGAACCCTTTCTGCGAAATCGCAGTGGAAGAAGCCGTACGCCTGAAAGAAAAAGGCGTAGCGACTGAAATCGTCGTCGTCTCCATCGGTCCCGCTACTGCTCAAGAGCAACTGCGTACCGCCCTGGCGCTGGGTGCCGATCGTGCCATCCTCGTCGAGTCCGCTGATGAACTGAACTCCCTGGCCGTGGCCAAGCTGCTCAAGGCCGTGGTCGACAAGGAACAGCCTCAGCTGGTGATCCTTGGCAAGCAAGCCATCGACAGCGACAACAACCAGACCGGCCAGATGCTGGCAGCCCTGAGCGGTTACGCTCAAGGCACCTTCGCCTCCAAGGTCATCGTTGCGGGCGACAAGGTTGCCGTGACCCGTGAAATCGACGGTGGCTTGCAAACCGTTTCGCTGAACCTGCCAGCGATCGTCACCACCGACCTGCGTTTGAACGAGCCGCGCTACGCGTCTCTGCCAAACATCATGAAAGCCAAGAAGAAGCCGCTTGAAGTGCTGACTCCTGATGCTTTGGGCGTTTCCACCGCCTCTACCAACAAGACCCTGAAAGTCGAAGCGCCGGCTGCACGCAGCGCGGGTATCAAGGTCAAGTCGGTCGCTGAACTGGTCGAGAAACTGAAAAACGAAGCGAAGGTAATCTGACATGACTATCTTGGTAATCGCTGAACACGACAACAAGGTGCTGGCTCCGGCCACCCTTAACACCGTTGCCGCCGCTGCCAAAATCGGTGGCGACATCCACGTCCTGGTCGCCGGCCAGGGCGCTGGCACCGTGGCTGAAGCCGCGGCGAAAATCGCTGGCGTGAGCAAAGTCCTGTCGGCCGACAACGCCGCTTACGCTCACCAACTGCCGGAAAACGTTGCCCCTCTGGTAGCAGAGCTAGGCAAGGGCTACAGCCACATCCTGGCCGCCGCCACTTCCAACGGCAAAAACATCCTGCCGCGCGTGGCCGCGCAGCTGGACGTCGACCAGATCTCCGAGATCATCTCGGTAGAAAGCGCCGACACCTTCAAGCGTCCGATCTATGCCGGTAACGCCATCGCTACCGTGCAATCGAACGCTGCCGTGAAGGTCATCACCGTGCGCGCCACCGGTTTCGATCCGGTTGCCGCCGAAGGCGGTTCGGCCGCTGTCGAAGCGGTTGCTGCCGCTCACGACGCAGGCAAATCGAGCTTCGTCGGCGAAGAGCTGGCCAAGTCCGACCGTCCTGAACTGACTGCTGCCAAGATCGTCATTTCCGGCGGCCGCGGCATGCAGAACGGCGACAACTTCAAACACCTGTACGCCCTGGCCGACAAGCTGGGCGCTGCCGTGGGTGCTTCGCGCGCCGCGGTCGACGCAGGTTTCGTACCCAACGACATGCAGGTCGGCCAGACCGGCAAGATCGTTGCGCCACAGCTGTACATCGCCGTCGGTATCTCCGGCGCGATCCAGCACCTGGCCGGTATGAAAGACTCCAAGGTGATCGTTGCGATCAACAAGGACGAAGAAGCGCCGATCTTCCAGGTGGCCGATTACGGCCTGGTGGCGGACTTGTTCGAAGCCGTACCAGAGCTGGAGAAGCTGGTCTAATCCAGCGGCTTCACTTATAAGAGAGCCCGGTCTTTTGGCCGGGCTTTTTTATTGTCTGGGATTTGAGTGGGAGAATTTCGCCATGGATCTGCGCCGCCTGGGTGGCCTGTCAGTGCTGCTGGGACTGACATTGATGCCGTTGCCGTCGATGGCCGCCGGTAAATGCGAGCGCCTGGTGGTGACCGGCAGTCCGGATGCCCCGCCGTATCTGTGGCGCGACCCGCAGGACCCCAGCCACCTGATTGGCGCCAGCGCCGAATTGCTGCAACACGTGGCGCAGGAACTGGGGATCAAGGTCGAGTTGTTGTATGCCGGCAAACGCTCCGCCGCCCTGGATGAAGTGCGCAGCGGGCGCGTAGACATGCTGGCCGACGCGCCGCTGACGGTGAGTGAGCTGGAAGCGCTGGACTACATTCATCCGCCGCTGCTGGAGAACGATTTCCTGGTCTGGACCCGCAAGGGCTCGACGCTGAGCTACAGCCAGCCCTCGGACCTGCATGGGCATACCGGCGCATTGTCGGAAAGGGCGCGCCTGACGCCGCCCTTCGACGCCTTCGCCAAGGAGCAATTGAGCCTGACCCGCATGCCGAATCTGACCCAGGCATTCCAGAAACTGTTGCTGGGGGAGGTGGAGTACGTACTGGCCGGACGCTACGCCGGCATGGCCCTGGCCCAGTCGCTGGGCATGGCCAACGATCTGCTGGCATTCCCGCAGCCTGCCGACAAACCTGGGCTGTTCCTGGCCATCTCGCACAACTCCGCCTGCAACGACCCATGGTTGCGCGGACAGTTGGCAAAAAAGATGACAGAATTGCCCGCGACCGGTCTGACGGAAGCCGTGCTGCAGCGCAATCTCGAGCGTTGGAAGGCACAGTTGCAGCAACCTGTCAGCACCCCCAAACAGTAGGGATTTCTAGTGAGTATTCGACCTCTTTTCGCTGCCCTGGCCGTCCTGGCTCTGGCGGGTTGCGCAGCCGATCCGGCGCCGAATGAACAAATGCGCCTGACCGAACAAACCCTGGCCCAGGCCAAGGCCGTGGGAGCCACGGCAGAGGATGTGCCGGAAATGAAACTGGCCGAGGACAAATTCGCCCGCGCCCAACGCAACATGCAGGAAGAGTCGTTCAAGCACGCGCGCATGCGTGCCGAGCAGGCGGAACTGGATGCGCGCCTGGCCGAGGCGCGGGTTCTGACCCTGAAAAGCCAGGAACAGCTGAACCTCGTCCAGACTCGTATCACTCGTCTGCGCAAGCAGTTGGGAGATGCCCAATGATTCGTCTGACCCAGGTATTGAGTGGCGTGCTGCTGATCGCCTGCACCGGCCTCTACGGCTGTGCCGGGCAACGCAGCGAAGCAGCGCTGGAACAGGCCGGCGAGGACTTCCAGAAGGTCAAGGAAGATTCCAATGTGCTGCGCATCGCGCCCAAGGATGTGATCCGCGCCGGTGAGTCCCTGGCCCGGGCCGATCGCCTGTCCAGCTACTGGGGCAGCGGTTCGGATGTGGTGCACTACGCCTACCTCAGCCAGCGCTACAGCGAAATCGCCCGCGAGCACACCAACCAGGCGCTGAACCAGGAGCAGGCGGCCAAGCTCGAACTCGAACGCCAGCGCCTGCAACTGGCCCTGCGCGAGGCCAAATTGCTGAGCGTGCAGCAGCAGGGCAAGTGGCTGGAAGAGCAGATCATCAACCTGGCCACGACCCAGACCGATCGCGGGCTGGTGATGACCCTGGGCGATGTGTTGTTCGACACCGGCGAAGCGGAGCTGAAGAGCTCGGCCAATCGTACCGTGCTCAAAGTCGTGCAGTTTCTCCAGCTGAACCCCAAGCGTGTGGTGCGGATCGAGGGCTACACGGACAACACCGGCGACAAGCAGAGCAATCTGAAACTGTCCCGCGACCGGGCGCAGGCGGTGGCCGATATCCTGGTGGACCTGGGTGTCGAGGAGAAACGGGTCCAGGTCGAAGGTTATGGCGATGAGTACCCGGTCGAGGCCAACGCCTCGGAACGTGGGCGGGCGCAGAACCGTCGGGTGGAAATCGTCTTCTCCGACGAGAAAGGCCAGTTGGGCGCCGCGCGCTAAGACGCGGCGGCTCAAGACAGCCCGGTTTCCCCCGCGGAGCCGGGTTTTTTTGTGCCTGACGATTGGCACACAAAACAGTACAGTTTTTGCTGACACTGCCCTGTACGGTCGACTATTGTGGCAACTGTCCCAGTACACTTATGAACTGTTCCGGTATCGTCATCCACAAGAATAAAATGCCGGTGAAATCGAGTGCAGCGTCATGACCAATCTCTTGCTTTATCAACGTATCGCTCAGCAGCTGGCTGAAGATATCCGTCGTGGTGTGTACCAGCCCGGGGAACGCGTACCTTCGGTACGCAAGATGAGTTCCCAGCTCAACGTCAGCCATGCCACGGTGCTCCAGGCCTACGCCAATCTCGAGGACCAGGGGCTGATCCGTGCCCGTCCACAGTCGGGCTATTACGTGCACCAGACCCCGGCGCTGACCGCGCCGACCCCGGACATCGCCCGGGTCGAGCGGCCTGGCCTGGTGACGCGCAGCAGCATCATTCATCAGGTGTTGGTGGAGTCGCGCCGTGAAGGCGTGTTTCCGCTGGGCGCCGCGGTGCCGAGCGTCGATTACCTGCCAGTACGGGCGTTGCACCAGCAACTGGCCAAGGTCACCCGTTTCCATAGCCCGCGCGCTTTCAGCTACATGTTCAGCCCCGGCTTCGAGCCATTGCGCCGACAGGTGGCGATTCGCATGCGCGACGCTGGCGTGGTGGTCGACCCCTCCGAAGTGGTGATCACCCACGGCTGCGTGGATGCCCTGCAGATGTCGTTGCGTGTGCTGACCCGCCCGGGCGACCTGATCGCCGCGGAGTCGCCGACTTACTACGGCCTGTTGCAACTGGCCGACCTGTTGGGGCTCAAGGTCATCGAGATTCCCAGCGACCCTTCCACCGGCATGAGCCTGGAAGCGCTGCAACTGGCGGCCAACCAGTGGTCGATCAAGGCCCTGGTGTTGACCACGCGCTTGAGCAATCCACTGGGCGGCACCATGCCGGAAGAGCGGCAGAAACAATTGCTGCGCCTGGCCTCGGATTTCGATATCCAGGTGGTCGAAGATGACATCTACGGCGAACTGATGTTCGAGGTCGGTCGTACCAAGGCGCTGAAAGCCTATGACCGTCTGGATCGGGTGATCTATTGCTCGAGCTTTTCCAAGACCCTGTCACCCGGCGTGCGCATCGGCTGGATGATTGCCGGCAAGTTTCAGCAGGAAATCCAGCGTTTGCAAACCTTCAGCACCCACTCGGCCTGCAGCGTCACCCAGATGGGCGTCGCGGCCTACCTGGAGAACGGCGGTTACGACCGGCATCTGCGCTTTATCCGCCAGGAGTACCGCAAGAACCTCAGCGCCTTTCAGTTGGCGGTGCAGCAGTACTTCCCAGAGGGCACGCAGATTACCCGTCCGAACGGCGGTTTCATTCTCTGGGTCAGCCTGCCGGGGCGGGTCAATACCCAGGAATTGCATGTCCGGGCATTGCAGCAGGGCATCAGTATCGCGCCGGGGCTGATCTTCAGTAATACCGAACAGTTCAACCACTGCATTCGCCTCAACTGCGGTACCCCCTGGAATCGTGAGGCCGAACGGGCACTGATGACCCTGGGCATGCTGGCCAGCCAGTTGTGCCAGGAGGCCGCGGGAGGTTTTTGAAGGATCGGTTACCGTGCTTGTTTTCGCGCGGTCAACAGGCGAGCATATGGCTCTTTGCCGCCGATCCTGTTGTCTCTCTATGAAAGCGATTTTTCCTGTTGCCTGGGTATTGGTCAGCGTATTGAGTGCTTTCGGCACGGCCAGCGTTCTGGCGGCTCCGGCCCAGGAAAAGGTCGCGGCAAGCGCCACCGAGAATAAATCGCAGAAAACCGCGGCAGCCAAGAAAGCCGCGCCGGTAAAGAAGGCGGCAGTGACCAGCAAGGCCAAACCCAAGGCCAAGGCACAGAAAAGGCGCGCGCCGATCGCTTCCAAGTCCAAGCCTGCCAGTGAGATCGTGAGGACGCGTTTGCCTTCGGCCAATGTCGATCTGAGCCTGCCGCCGGAAATGGTCAAGCAATTGCAGCCGATCGGCTCGGTCAACCAGCCCAAGCGCACCCCGTTGCTGCCGCCGATGTTCGGCGAGAAACCCAAGGACGACAGTCCGTTCCAGCTCAACGGCCGCCTGCTGAGCAACGAAATGCAGTTGCAGCTGCGCAATGACGAACGGCGTGATGTGGAAGGCGCGGCGCTGGATTTCGAGTTCAAGCAGTAAACCTTCATCCTGACTGTGACCCGCAGCCCTGACGCTTTGTCGGAGACTGGTCAGTCACGCGAGCCTGAGCGTAAAAACCTGTGGGCGGCCAATTTCAAACGGCTGTTTTAGCGGTTACTCTAGTCCGCGTCATTTCAATACTTTGCCCGTCGCGAGGAGCTTGTCGTCATGAACTGCCGTGAAGGCTGTGGCGCCTGTTGCATTGCCCCTTCCATCAGTACCCCGATTCCCGGAATGCCCAATGGCAAACCGGCCGGAGAACGTTGCATTCATCTTTCTGTCGAACTGCTGTGCGGTTTGTTCGGCCAACCCGAACGGCCCGCCGTCTGTGGTGCGTTCCAGGCCGATGTCGAAGTCTGCGGCGGCAGTCGGGAAGAGGCTATCCGCTTGTTGGGCTGGTGGGAGCAAGTGACGGCGGCGTGAAGTGTTTTCAATGAACGGAACTTCAACAATAAGGAATAAGACAATGGGTTCGCTGCATCGAATTGCTGTGCTCTGTGGGTTGACCGTTCTGCTCTCGGCAACCGCCCACGCCGAAGATTGGCAAACGGCCAAGGATGAAGACGGCATCAAGGTCTCCTTGAGTGAAGTGGCCGGTTCCAAATACAAGGCCTACCGGGGCGTGACCACCATGAAAACCAGCGTGGCCAAGCTGCGCGCTTTGCAGGACGACGTGACGGGCGCCTGCGCCTGGATTCACGAATGCAAGTCGCAGAAGTTGCTCAAGCACGAAGGTGAGCAGAGCTGGACCTACACCCAGTTCAATACCCCATGGCCGGTCACACCGCGTGACTCGGTGCTGCACGTCACCACCAGCGAAGCGGCCGACGGCAGCCTGACCCGCAAGCTCGAAGGCGTACCGACCTACATTCCCGAGGAGAAAGGTTTCGTGCGTGTCGCCCAGGTCGAAGGCTTCTGGAAGTTCGTGCCCAAGGGCGCGGACCAGGTCGAAGTGACCTATCAGGTGCACACCGAACCGGGCGGCAGCGTGCCGTCCTGGCTGGCCAACAAGTTTGTCGTGGATGCGCCGTTCAACACTCTCAAGGCATTGAAGGCGCGCGCCGAGAAACCGTAAGCGCCGATCGTTGCGAAAAGGCTGCCCCAGGGCAGCCTTTTTGAATGGCACCGCCGGGCCTTTGGTTTGAACGATCCTTGGTTCTTCAGGGTCGACATCTTGTGAGTCCATCCATGGGCTTCATCAAGGAGGCACTGATGCAAAAGTGGCAAGTCACTTTCGTTGACGATCATGGTGTCCAGTCAGTCGAGCAGTTCGACTGTGAGCAGCAGCCCAGCATGGAGGAGGCGGCACAATTGATTCGCGCAAAGCTTCTGCCGGTTCCGGCCGAGCTTGACCTCAACGATCTGGAAGGGCGCACCGACGACCCTACGCTCAAGAGCCTGAAAGATCAGAACAGCATTCAAATCCTCAGCATTACGCCGATTTAATCTTTAATGCGCAAAGCTCCACCGAGCTTTAACCCAGACCTTGGCAGCGCCTGCGTCTTGGCGCTACTCTGCATTCGAGATCAGCGAATGAATCGCTAAGGTCTGGTCTTGTCAGCTACATGCTTGTTTCCTGGCGGCGATCTTCTCGCCGCAAGCCTGCACCGTGCGGTGACAGGCAAGGGAGTACGGAAAGTCTATCCATCGGTTTGAGGAGGACGTTTCATGAGCACAGCCTATCAAGAAGACATCAGCAGCAGCGTGCTGCGCCGCATGAAAGAAGGCGGTTTCGACTTTTCACGATTCCATCCCATCGAGTTCTACGCCATTTTCCCGGACGAGGAGCGGGCACGCAGGGCGGCAGGGCAGTTCCGCGGTGAATCCTTGAATGCCCAGGTCAGCGTGCGCGATGACGGCGTCTGGTACCTGGAGTTGAGCAAGGTGATGTACGCCACCTACGGCGGCATCGGCGATTTCGAGCAGGACTTTGAAGCGGTGGTCGCGCCCCTGGGCGGGATCATTGAAGGTTGGGGCGTGAAGCAGGAGGTTCGAGGGCGACTCGTTTAGGGCATATGAATAGCGTCAAGACTCAGCATCGGCTGACCTTCGGGTCGGCCGATTTCGTTTCTGCCCCCGGGATCCTACAAAAAAAGCGGGTAAAAAAAGGCCACCCGCTGAGGGTGGCCAAAAGGGAAGACCGGTAGGAGAGGAAACCGGTCGGGGGACATTCCGGGTCCGGCTGCCATTGGCGCCATGAAGGGTGGGGTGTCGACTGCGCACCGTGGTGGTACTGAAGTCATCTGCGCTGCTGCAGCGAATTTTGCGCAGTTTTGCCCAAGCGGTGAAATCAAGTCTGGCTATGCCGTCGATAGCCACTGCATTGCAATGGAGCGCTTGCCGGGGAGCACGCCCGACTGTAAGGAGCGAGGCTTGCCTGTGATGGCATTCTGGACAGCACCTCCCCAAGCCAGCTTTATTGCCCAGGCTGCTTGCGTCCCGCCATATGCTTCAGATACCCCACCAGCAACTCCAGCTCGGCATCCGGCAATACGCTGCTTGCGAAGGCCGGCATCTTCGCCTGTGGCCAGCGGCGCAGGCTCTGTGGGTCACGGATATAACGCTTGAGGAAGTCCGCACCGAAATACTCGGTGGGGCTGTAGGGGATATTCAGATCCGGGCCGAACTGCGAGTCGCCGGCGCCGTTGAGGCGATGGCAAGCCAGGCAATTCTTCTGGAACAGGGCGAAGCCCTGGTTCACCGGGTCGCCGGCCGCCAGTTTGGGGGCCGGGCGCAGGGCCGGGAAACGCTCGGCCACCGGCGCCAGGCGCTTGATGCTCGCCACTTCGAACGGCCATTGCTCGGGGCTGATATGACCGGCCTGCGGGTTGGTCCACACCAGGTAGAAAGGCCCGGCGCTGTGCTTGCCTTCAGCCAGGGGCGGCCAGGGCTTGGCTGGGTCTTCGATGGCCAGCCAGGCCTGGGCGCCGTCCTGGTTGAGCAGGGGGGCGGCGGGCAATTCGGCGGCGAAACCGTCCAGGGCGACAGCCTGCAGATGGTCATCAGCCTTGATGCCGGTGAGCAGGGCCGAGATCGGCACCGCGTGGTAACTCATGTCGCGTTTGTACGACACGTCATCCTTGACGGTGATCGTCCGGGCCTGAGGGTGCTTGAGCAGTTCTTCGGTCTGCCAGGTGCGACTGCCGGCCCCCAGTTCCAGGGTCAGCTGCGCGGCATGCACGGGTGTGATGAGCAGCAGGGCGCTGCACAGGAGGATAAGAGATTTCAATTGATCGCTGTTCCGTCGCTGGGGTGGAGAGCAGCGCGTACGGCCTGTCTCCAGTTTTCTGATAAGCGCGACGACGCCCTGATTCAGCGTGGCCGCGGCGTCAGAAAGAGTGGCACACAAGCGCCTGCCTCGGTAGCGAACCGGAGCACAAAGATGCAATTGCGTGACGGGATGGCCACGCCTCTAGCCGATCACTTTGGTGAGATTCGGCAAAATCAGAAGCAAGGTGGTTGCGAACAGAATGAGCCCCGCTTGACGGACTTTCGAATGCTTGAACATGGCTGAATGCCTTTTGTTGTTATTCCTGAACATCAAATGCATGCCTGCCGCTTCACTCTGGTCAGGCGATGTGTCCCTTTTCTTACACGTGCACCGGCAAGACCCGGCTGCAACGATTCACTGCCTACAGTTCCTACCTTAGGGGCCTTGTAACCCTGGGCTTAGATCCATTTCATATCAGCTAATAGACAGATGCTTTAAAAAGCGCATGAGGCCTATTGCCATCTTCTTGCCCGGCCTTTGTCTAGACAGTTCCGTTATGCGGCGGGCGGAATCCATTAGCTCACTACCGTTCGTCTGAGCGTGACCGTCAAGGTCAGTGAGCGCATCGGTCATTGAATCCGGGCCCCTCGGGGCCAAGAGTGGGAGCCCTGTCATCATTCATCTGCACAGCGGTTCGAGGACGTCATGACCCAGGCTTTGATATTCGATGCATTACGCACCCCCCGTGGCAAAGGCAAGGCCGACGGCGCCCTGCACAGCGTCAAGCCGGTGAACCTGCTGGCCGGGCTGCTCGAGGCCCTGCAGCGGCGTACCGGACTCGACACCAGCCAGGTCGACGACATCGTGCTCGGCTGCGTGACGCCGATCGGCGACCAGGGGGCCGACATCGCCAAGACCGCGGCGCTGGTCGCCGACTGGGACGTCAGCGTAGCCGGAGTGCAGATCAACCGTTTTTGCGCCTCGGGCCTCGAAGCGGTGAACCTGGGCGCGATGAAAGTGCGCTCCGGCTTCGAGGACCTGGTGGTGGTCGGCGGTGTCGAGTCGATGTCGCGGGTGCCCATGGGCAGCGACGGCGGTGCCTGGGTGCTTGACCCGCAAACCAATATGCACAGCCATTTCACCCCGCAAGGCATAGGCGCGGACCTGATCGCCACCCTGGAAGGCTTCAGCCGTGAGGATGTCGACAGCTTTGCCCTGCAGTCCCAGCAAAAGGCCGCGCGGGCCAGGGCGGTGGGAGCTTTCAGCAAGTCCCTGGTGCCGGTGCAGGACCAGAACGGCATCGTCCTGCTGGATCATGATGAGTTCATACGCGCCGATTCCACCCTCGAAGGTCTGGGCAAGCTCAAGCCCAGCTTCGAGATGATCGGCCAGATGGGTTTCGACGCCACCGCCTTGCGGGTCTACAGCCATGTCGAGCGCATCCACCACGTGCACACCCCGGGCAACAGCTCAGGGATAGTCGATGGCGCGGCGCTGATGCTGATCGGTTCCGAGGCCAAGGGCCAGGCGCTGGGCCTCAAGCCGCGGGCGCGGATCGTCGCCACGGCGGTCACCAGCACCGATCCGACCATCATGCTCACCGGGCCTGCGCCGGCCACGCGCAAGGCGCTGGCCAAGGCCGGGCTGCGGGTCGAGGACATCGACCTGTTCGAGGTCAACGAGGCCTTCGCTTCGGTGGTGCTGAAGTTCATCAAGGACATGGCCATCGACCCGGGCAAGGTCAACGTCAATGGCGGCTCCATCGCCATGGGCCACCCGCTGGGCGCCACCGGCTGCGCGATCCTCGGCACCTTGCTCGACGAGCTGGAAGCGCGGCGCCAGCGTTACGGCCTGGCGACCCTCTGCGTCGGCGGCGGCATGGGTATCGCAACCATCATCGAACGCCTCTGAGCCCTGACTTCAAGGAAACACTTTCATGACCCAAGCCATCCGTTACGAAAAGGGCCAGGACCAGATCGTCGTTCTGACCATCGACATGCCGGGCCAGAGCGCCAACACCATGAACGCGGTGTACCGCGAGGCCATGGCCGCTTGCGTGGCCCGTCTGCAAGCCGAGCAGGAATCGATTGCCGGGGTGATCGTCACTTCGGCGAAAAAGACCTTCTTCGCCGGCGGTGACCTCAATGAATTGATCAAGGTCGGCAAGCCCGAAGCCCAGGCCTTCTATGACATGGTGCTGACTCTCAAGGGCCAGCTGCGGGCCCTGGAGACCCTGGGCAAGCCCGTGGTAGCGGCGATCAACGGCGCGGCCCTGGGCGGTGGCTGGGAGATCTGCCTGGCCTGCCATCACCGGGTGGCGCTGGACGATTCGTCGCTGCAGGTCGGCCTGCCGGAAGTGACCCTCGGCCTGCTGCCGGGCGGTGGCGGGGTGGTGCGCATGGTGCGTTTGCTGGGGCTGGAAAAAGCCCTGCCGTATCTGCTGGAGGGCAAGAAGGTCCGACCGCAGCAGGCGCTGAAAGCCGGCCTGATCGACCAACTGGCCAGCGACCGCGACGACCTGCTGGCCAAGGCCAGGGCGTGGATTGTCGCCAACCCGGCGGTCAAGCAGCGCTGGGACGTGGCCGGCTACCAGATCCCAGGGGGCACGCCGGCGCACCCGAAAGTCGCGCAGATGCTGGCCATCGCACCATCGATCCTGCGCAGCAAGACTCAGGGCTGCCTGCCGGCGCCGGAGAAAATTCTCTGTGCGGCCGTGGAGGGCGCCCAGGTCGATTTCGATACCGCGCAGTTGATCGAAGCGCGCTATTTCACCGAGCTGACCACCGGCCAGGTGGCGAAAAACATGATCGGCACCTTCTGGTTCCAACTCAATGAGATCAATGCCGGTGGCTCCCGTCCCCAAGGCTTTGCGCCCTATGTGACCAGGAAGGTCGGGGTGCTCGGTGCGGGGATGATGGGCGCCGGGATCGCCTATGTCAGTGCGGTGGCCGGCATCGAGGTGGTGCTCAAGGATATCAGCCTGGCGGCGGCCGAGAAGGGCAAGGCCTATTCGGCGGCGTTGCTGGAGAAGAAGATCGCCCGTGGCCAATTGAGCGCCGAACAGCGTGACGCCACGCTGGCGCAGATCACCACCACCGAGCAGGACGCCGACCTGGCCGGGTGCGACCTGATCATCGAGGCGGTGTTCGAGGATCGCGAGCTCAAGGCCAGGGTGTCGGCGGCGGCGCAGCAGGTGGTGGGGGCACAGGCGGTGATCGCGTCCAACACCTCGACCTTGCCGATCAGCGGCCTGGCCAGGGCCGTACCGGATCAAGGCAAGTTCATCGGCCTGCATTTTTTCAGCCCGGTGGAAAAAATGCCCCTGGTGGAAATCATCAAGGGCGAGCAGACCAGCGACGAAACCCTGGCGCGCGGCTTCGACTTCGTCCAGCAGATCAAGAAGACCCCGATCGTGGTCAACGACAGCCGCGGCTTTTTCACTTCGCGGGTGTTCGGCACCTTCACCAACGAAGGTATCGCCATGCTCGGTGAGGGTGTGGCCGCGCCGATGATCGAGACCGAGGCGCGCAAGGCGGGCATGCCGATCGGCCCGCTGGCGATCTGCGACGAGGTTTCCCTGAGCCTGCTGAGCCATATCCGCCAACAGACTGCCAAGGACCTGCAGGCCGAAGGCAAGCCGTTGCCGGAGCATCCGGCCTTTGCCGTGATCGACCTGCTGCTCAATGAATACAAGCGCCCAGGCAAGGCGGCGGGCGGTGGTTTCTACGATTACCCGGCCGGGGGGCAGAAGCATTTGTGGCCGCAACTGAAAACCCGCTTCGAGAAAGCCGACGGGCAGATTTCGCCGCAGGACGTGCGCGACCGATTGTTGTTCGTGCAGGCCATCGAAACCGTGCGTTGTGTGGAGGAGGGCGTGTTGTGCTCGACGGCCGATGCCAATATCGGTTCGATCTTCGGTATCGGCTTCGCGGCCTGGACCGGTGGGGCCTTGCAGTTCATCAACCAGTACGGTTTGAAGGACTTTATCGCCCGGGCCCAGTACCTGGCCGAGCAATATGGCGAGCGTTTCGCGCCGCCGGCGCTGCTGCTGGAGAAGGCCGCCAAGGGCCAGTTGTTCTGAGACTGAAGGGACTAAAGTGATGCATCGCGGGGCTTGCCTTGATCGGGCGTTTCAAGGCAGGCTCTGGGGTGTTCATTATTCCCATCACGTGTCAGGTATTTTTTATGTCGCTACGCATCTGCATTCTGGAAACCGACATCCTGCGTCCAGAATTGGTCGATCAATATCAGGGTTACGGGCAGATGTTTCAGCGCCTGTTTTCACAGCAGCCGCTCGCTGCCGAATTTACCGTCTACAACGTGATGCAGGGCCACTACCCGAGCGACGACCAAAGCTTCGACGCTTACCTGGTCACGGGGAGCAAGGCCGACTCCTTCGGTACCGACCCTTGGATTCAAACCCTCAAGACCTACCTGCTGGAGCGTTATAAGCGCGGCGACAAACTGCTGGGCATCTGCTTTGGCCATCAGTTGCTGGCGTTGCTGCTGGGCGGCAAGAGCGAACGCGCGACCCAGGGCTGGGGCGTGGGTACCCACAACTACAAGTTGGCGGCCAGGGCGCCGTGGATGAGCCCGGTGGTGGAAGAGTTGACGCTGTTGATCAGCCATCAGGACCAGGTGACTGCCTTGCCGGAAAACGCCACGGTCATCGCTTCCAGCGATTTCTGCCCGTTCGCGGCCTATCACATCAATGATCAGGTGCTGTGCTTCCAGGGCCACCCGGAGTTTATCCACGACTATTCGCGGGCCTTGCTGGACCTGCGCCAGCAGCACCTGGGCGAACAGGTCTATCAAAAGGGCATCGCCAGTCTGGACCGGGATCATCACGGCAGCACCGTTGCCGAGTGGATGATGCGTTTTGTGGCGCACAAGCCGCAGGCCGGATCGGTTTGAATCCATAGCCGATCGCCAGCCGGTTCGCTTCTACAACGGTCTCAAGGCCCTTGCAGGAGCGTCCAGCCCGGCTCTGCTGTCAGAGCCACCCCGAGCGCTTGAAGCTCGCCCACAACCCCGTACAGCCCAGCACCAGAAACGCCAGCACACCGAAGTAGCCGTAGTGCATCTTCAGCTCGGGCATGTTGTCGAAGTTCATTCCGTAGATCCCCGCCACTGCGGTCGGGAACGCCAGGATCGCCGCCCAGGCGGCGAACTTGCGTTGCACCACGCTTTGTCGCGAGGCCTCCAGCAGGACGCCGATCTCGATGGTCTGGCTGGCGATGTCGCGCAAGGTCGCCAGGTCTTCCATCTGCCGGGTGACATGGATCTGCACGTCGCGAAAGTACGGGCGCATGTTCTTGTCGATAAAGGGGAAGCTGAGCTTCTGCAGCTCTTCGCTGATCTCCACCATGGGCGCTACATAGCGGCGCAGGCGCAGCACGTCGCGGCGCAGGCTGTGGAGGTGCTGGATATCCCGCTCGTTGAGCGAACTGCACAGCACGCTGCGTTCCAGTTCGTCGATCTCGGCATGGATCGCTTCGCTGACCGGCTGGTAGTTCTCGGTGACGAAATCCAGTAGCGCGTAGAGCACGAAGTCTTCGCCGTGCTCCAGCAGCAGCGGTCGTGCCTCGCAACGCTGGCGCACGAACCCATAGGATTTGGAGTGGCCATTGCGGGCAGTGATGATATAGCCCTTGCCGGCAAAGATATGGGTCTCGATGAACTCCAGCTTTCCGGCTTCGCGCACCGGGGAGTAGGTGACGATAAACAGCGCGTCGCCGAAGGTTTCGAGTTTCGGCCGGCTGTGTTTTTCCAGGGCGTCCTCGATGGCCAGTTCGTGCAGGTTGAACTGGCGTTGCAGATTGGCCAGTTCCTGGGCGTTGGGTTCTTCGAGGCCGATCCAGACGAAGTGCCCGGGTTTGGCGGCCCAGGCCGCCCCTTCGTCGAGGGTGATGTCCGTGACTCTTTTACCCGCGCTGTAGACTGCGGCGGCAACAACTCTACCCATGGTTCCTGTTCGCTTCTTCTTATCGAAATGAGGAGTGAGACTTCGTGCAGCTTAGCCCCATGACTGATCAGAGTCAGCCTGTTGGGCGGAGTTCGCCGGCAATAAAAAAGCCCGCTCGCGGCGGGCTGTTTTCAGGCGGTCTGTAGCTGGCGGTCCATCGACTCGATGCACTCGCGCATCTGTTCGCGACACTGTTCGATCAGCCTCGGCATGTCGTCCAGGCTCAGCCCGGCGGTGGGGATCGCCGGCAGCGAGCGGATCAGGATCCTGCCACTGCGCCAGCGGTTGAGACGCATGTGGCGGATGTAGCTGCTGGCGCACACCGGGACGATCGGCACGCCGGCGGCGATGGCCATCTGGAAGGCGCCTTTCTTGAACGGCAGCAGGTCCTCGCCGAGGTTGCGGGTGCCTTCCGGGAAGACCCAGATCGAGGTGTCCTTGTGTTGCAGGGTGTGGGTAGTGGTCAGCATCGAGCGGCGCGCCTTGTGCGCGTTGCCACGGTCGATCAACACATTGCCCGCCAGCCAGAACAACTGACCGAACAGCGGCACCCATTTCAGGCTCTTTTTACCGATGCACACGGTGCGCCGGGGCACCACGTTGCCGAACACGAACAGGTCGTAGTTGGACTGGTGGTTGGCGATGATCACGCAGCTCTTGGGCTTGTCCATCAGCGGCCCGACTTCGGCCTTGACCCGCAGGCGCAGAATGCACATGGCCGGCAAGGCATACAGGCGCGCGCACAGGCGGCTGTTGTCCGGGTTGAACGGACGGCACAGCCCCAGCACCACGCCGAGAATCCCCGCTGCAACAAAATGCAGGCCCATCAATAACATACGAAACAGATACAGCATCTACAGGCCCACCGGGGACAAAAGGTGGCGCAGTGTACGGATGTGCACTGTTTTCGGCAATTACCTGTGTAGAAGGGGAAGATGGCCGATGTTTAAGCGCATGTTTCCGACTCTTTGCTCAGCGGCGAACTAGAGCGTCGCACAGTCTTTCTCGCGGTGCAGGCATAAAGGTGCGGGCATAAAAAAGCCCGACGCGCGGGTCGGGCTGGTGGGCGGCGGGCCCAGGCTTCAGCCCAGGTGTTCCTGATCGAGGATGATCGCGTTGTCCAGGGCTTCCAGCAGCGCCTTGCGCACTTTCAGCTTGGTGTTCTTGTGGGCGGTCATGTTGATCTTCTTCAACTGACGCGCGGCGGCCAGGGCGGCGCCTTGCAGCTCCTCGACGCTCACCACCTTATCGAGGAAACCGGCATCCACCGCGCCTTGCGGGTCGAACATCTCGCCATTGATCACCGACCGGTGCAGCGCGGATTTGCGCAGGCGGTCACGGGCCAGCTCGATGCCAGCGTGGTGCATGGTCATGCCGATCTGCACTTCGTTCAGGCCGATGCTGAACGGGCCTTCGACGCCGATGCGGTAGTCCGCGGACAGCAGCAGGAACGCGCCCTTGGCCACGGCGTGCCCAGGGCAGGCGACGATGACGGGGAAGGGGTGCGACAGCAGGCGACGGGCCAGGGTCGAACCCGAGGTCACCAGGCTTACGGCTTCTTTAGGGCCGGCGGTCATCACTTTCAGGTCGTAGCCGCCCGACAGAATGCCGGGCTGCCCGGTGATGATCACCACCGCGCGATCGGTGACGGCCTGGTCCAGCGCGGCATTGAAGGCGGCAATCACGTCCGGGGAAATGGCATTGACCTTGCCATTGCTCAAGGTCAGGGTCGCGATACCGTCTTCGAGGTGGTAAGAAATCAACTCACTCATGACGCAATTCCTTGTATTGAAGTAGGGCAGACGTTACCCACGGTCACAGGTCAGGTAAAGCGCTGTGACTGACTGGTGAGTCAGCCCTTTCTGGCCTGACAAGCGTAGCCGGCCACCTGGGGCGCGGATCGGCCCTCCTATATAGCTGCCAGCCAGGCCAGAGATTGGCCGGTTTGCCATGGCGCTGATGCCGGCGCAGTACCGGAATCCGAAGAAATGTCTTAAGCGCATGAAAATTCTGAAAAAAACCTTTGCCATCAGAAAAGCTTTCGACTACATTAGCGCGCCTCGACAGACTGAATCGGTTTGACGAGACACGGTTGGGTGTCCGAGTGGCTTAAGGAGCACGCCTGGAAAGTGTGTATACAGGAAACTGTATCGAGGGTTCGAATCCCTCCTCAACCGCCATATTCGATCTACGCAAAACCCCTGATTTCCTCGAGAAATCAGGGGTTTTGTGCTTTCTGGGGCTGCTTAATCGCGGCAGTGGGCGAGCGGCTTCTTTGCTGAACGCCGTTTCCCCGTGATGGTCAAAATCATTACGAGTTCGCAATAGCCAAAGTTGCTCCAGCAAGGTATCGATCACGCTGGATACTTGAGTGGTCTTTGGCTTTGTTACCCCTGCGAAGCCTGGCGGTCAGGTCACCTTGAAGGTGAGGTTTTCCGCCGATATCAGGCGGGCATCAGCGTGGGGTTTTCTGTGCCCCGTACTGGCTACGAGGAGACGCGCAATGGTCATTCACTTCAAGGTCGCCGGGCATCTGGCCTGCGGCCACAAGGGTTCCAATCTCATATCCAGCACCGAGCCGGCGCGGGTCAAATGCCGCAGTTGCCGCAACACCGAGGTGTTCAAGGATGCCCGTAAGAATCAGCGCAATGCGGCACGTCGAGCGGCGCGCAAAGCCAAGGCAGAGCACGCGGCAAGCGACTGGCGTGCAGCCTGGACCCAGCGGCTGACGGCCATGGCCGGGTTGCAGCGTCTGCCTCGGGGGTTTGGCGGGCAACCTTACGTTTAGCGTTTGTCGCAGGCGCTCCACGCTTTCAGGTCTAGAATGGTCATGCGCATCGAGTGGGGCGATGCTGGTTGTCTGCGGGCGTGGGGTGATGTTGCCGGCGTCAGCAGGCTTTGCAGCTACTCAATCGAGAACACCATCATGTCCACGCACGAACAGGTCACCGAGCATAAATCCTTCTCCGAACCGGATGAGACCCGCGAGTTTTCCAATGGCAAGGCAGAGATCCTGAAGATCGGTCAGTGTGAAGTGGGACGCTTCACGTTCAAGCCGGGCTGGCGCTGGTCGAACGACATTAAACCGCTGGCGCAGACACCGAGTTGCCAGGCACCGCACTTTCAGTATCACGTGGCCGGCAGGCTGGCGATCCTGATGGATGACGGCACCGAAATCATCGCCGGGCCGGGTGATATCACCTCCCTGCCTAAGGGGCATGACGCCTGGGTGGTGGGGGATGAAACCGTGGTGGTGGTCGACTGGTTCGGAGCCAGCAACTACGCTCGTAAGGTCTAGGCGAAATGCAGCCGGAAAAAAGGAGCTGATGCAAGCCATCAGCTTCTTTTTAAGCGACGATCCACACCCTTGGACGAAGAACTCCAGCTTGGGCCATTCGTCGGTCTTTTCTCTTGTGAACTACAAGTCCTTAAATGACCGGCTAGTCTGAAACGCCGTGACGGTCGATATTTTCTAGGCAGTCAGGTGCTTGCCGGTATCGACCGGTTGTTGGAGGGAGCAGGGAGATGAGCGATCCTTATATCGAGGACAACGGGGATGAGTTCCCAATCAACAACCTGGTGCGCTGCGGTCAGGCAGCGTTTGACAGTGAGCCACCGGCCAAGGCGTCGGTAGGCAAGACCAGGGCCAGTGCATTACCCAGGGTGACCCAGACAAAGTTTTTCCCGAAAGCGGCGCTTCCTAAGAGAAGGTAGCCTTCATACATACCGAACAACCCCGCTTCCGGGCGGGGTTTTTGTTACCTGAACAATGGGCCGCCGCGATTGATTTGAATGAAGTTGGACCTTTCGTCTTATCCGTTGCACAGGGTAGCGGGGTTTTCACAATTTATTCACAAACGACTGCGTAGGCTCGACTCATCCGTTAAAGCAAATCCTATTAGCCCGTCTCCCCAGCGGGCTTTTTTTTGCCTGGCTGAAAACTCTTTGCGCAAAAACGGTCCAACACTGTGACTAAAAGGATCACAGCGTTCTGCTGTCGCCGCTCAGCTTTAGTCAGACACCGCTATAGAATGACTCTCCAGCATCTTTTTTGAGGTTTACATCATGCGTTTAACACTGCCTGCTCTGGTTTTGGGGCTTCTGGCTGCTCAAGGTGCGATGGCCGCCGGTGATGGCACTGCTGCAGTCGGCGGCGGTTTGGGTGGCGCGCTGGGCAATGTGGTGGGACAACAGATTGGCGGCAGCACGGGCGCCGCGGTGGGTGCGGGTCTTGGCGGCGCTGCCGGCAGCGCGGTCGGTGCCCGTAAAGGCAGCCGTACCGAGGCGGCCATTGGTGGCGGGCTGGGTTCGGCCGGTGGCTCGGTGATCGGCAACAAGCTGGGCGGCAGCACTGGCTCGACCATCGGCGCAGGCCTGGGCGGCGCGGCCGGTGGCGCTTTGGGCAGCAGCATGGGTGACGATGGCCATCACTCCGGCGGCGGCAAAAAGCACAAGAATAAACACAAGCACGATTGATTCTGCAGCAGTGTGAAAAAAAGCCCGGCCTTGTGCCGGGCTTTTTTATGGGAACGAATATCGCTCCAGCCCCTCGAATTCAATGATGGACACATTGTGTCGACGAGGTTTGCCATGACTCCGGAAACTGCTGGCAAGAAAGAAGACGACTCCTCGGGCGTGCCCCTGGTCAACGATCCGGGCAATGAAGACCCAGGCTCGCTGATGGATGACGCCCTGGTCCCGCTGAGCTATGACGATGAGGCAGACGAGTCGGAGGAAAAGGGCCCGTGAAGTCTGCTTCCAGCACGCCGGCATGGCCGGTGTGAGGTGCCTATGAAGCATGATCCGAAACCTATCGACCGGGATGACACGCCCGAATATCCGCTGCCTTCCCCCACGGATGCGCTGAGCCCCGAGCAGATCCTCCCGGATGCCAACGCCGAGCAGGAGCTGTCTCGACCCGGGCCGCAGCGCAAGGCGGCCAGGGGCAAGCGGCGCACCGCTCCGGGAGGCGCGTCGTGAGCCGCGCAAAACTGCTGAGCCTGGTGTTGGTCGCCCTGGTGTCGATTTTCTGTTTCTCCAGCCTGGCAGAGTCCGCTGACGGACGAGCCCCGGCCAATCCTCCGCTGCGGTCGTTCGAGGGCGGTTCCGGCAACGAGCTCATGCTGCGGCCAGGAGCCCTGGGCGGGAATGGTGTAGGTGTCATGGACAGCCGTTCGCGGGTCGACAAGTCGCGCGGCTCTTCCGGCCAGGGCGGCGGCATGGGCTCCACTGGCGTCAATGGTTCCATCATGGGTGGTGGCGGTGCCGGTGGTGGAACCGGCAGCGCGGGCGGTGGCACCGGGGGGGCAGGAGGCGGTAGCGGACGGGCGGGACGCTAGCGTGCTTTGTTCACTCATGATGTCGAGACCTGCGAGCCCGGCCTGTCCGGGCTTTTGTCTGCCTGCATGCTGACCCGCGGTTGCTCCCCGTCATCTGCCGCGGCTATGCTGCTGAACCCTTTAATCGGGCAAGAAACTGGCCGTACCTGAGCCGCTCCCCGGGATGTTTTTTGTTAACGGATCAGATGCGATGAATGCACAGTTGAATGATGTGGGCCCGATCAAGGCCGTGATTTTCGATATGGACGGTTTGCTGCTGGACACCGAAGGCATCTACACCGAGGTGACCCAGCTGATCGCCGATCGTTATGGCCGCACCTTCGATTGGACGATCAAGCAGAACATCATTGGCCGTGGCGCCGCGGACCTGGCCCGCTATGTGGTGCAAGCCCTGGACCTGCCGATCACTCCCGAGGAGTTCCTGGTAATTCGCGAGCCACTGATGCGCGAACGCTTTCCCCGGGCGCTGGCGATGCCGGGCGCGCAGGAACTGGTGCAGCACCTCAAGGCCAATAATGTGCCGATTGCCGTGGGCACCAGTTCTTCGCGCCAGTCTTTCGCCCAGAAAACCACCTTGCACGGCGACTGGTTCGCGCTGTTCGACACCATAGTCACCGCCGACGACCCGGAAGTGGGCGCGGCCAAGCCGGCGCCGGATATCTTCCTGACCGCCGCGCGGCGCCTGGGCGTTGCCCCCGAGGATTGCCTGGTGTTCGAGGATTCGCCCTTTGGTGTCACCGCGGCGAAGGCGGCGGGAATGACCGCGATCGCCATTCCCGATCCGGCGATGGCAGACGCCAAGTACGCCCATGCCGATGCCATTCTGCGTTCGCTGAAGGGGTTCCAGCCGGCGGCCTGTGGTTTGCCGCTGCTGCAATGGAGCTGAACCTGTAGCCGCTGCCGCAGGCTGCGATAAGCCCGCCAGAGCTTCAGCGGTCTCAAGTGCGGCGCCTTCTGTGGAGTCGATCGCAGCCTGCGGCAGCGGCTACAAAAACGCCGGGCCACCTGATGAGGGTGGCCCGGCGTTTTTCATGGGCGCAGGAATCAGGCGCTGAAGCCACCGTCGATCGTCAGACTGGCGCCGGTGATGTAACCCGCTTCCGGGCCTGCCAGGTAAGCCACGAAGCTGGCGATTTCTTCCGCGTGGCCATAGCGCCCGATGGCCATCAGCGGGATCAGGCTTTCGGCGAAGTCGCCGTGGGCCGGGTTCATGTCGGTGTCGACCGGGCCGGGTTGCACATTGTTGATGGTGATGCCCCGTGGGCCGAGGTCGCGGGACAGGCCTTTGGTCAGGCCGACCAGGGCCGATTTGCTCATGGCATAGGTACCGCCACCGGCAAAAGGCATGCGTTCGGCGTTGGTGCTGCCGATGTTGATGATGCGCGAGCCTTCGCCCATATGCCGGGCCGCTTCCTGGGTGGCGACGAACACGCTGCGGATGTTGATGGCCAGGGTCCGGTCGAAGTCTTCCAGCTTGAAGTCTTCCAGCGGGCCGATGGCCAGGACGCCGGCGTTGTTGACCAGGATGTCCAGGCGACCAAAGGTTTCGACCGTGCTCTCGACCGCCTGGCGGATGGCCGCGGCATCGGCGCTGTCGGCGAGGATCGCCAGGGCCTTGCCGCCAGCGGCGGTGATGCTGTCCTGCAAGGCTTCGGCCTTGGCGGTGGAGCTGACATAGGTGAAGGCGACAGCGGCGCCTTCGGCCGCCAGGCGTTGCACGATGGCCGCGCCAATGCCGCGGGAACCGCCTTGAACCAGGGCTACTTTGCCGCTGAAGGATTGAGTGGTCATGTCGTTCTCCAAAAAAGTCCAAGGCGGGCTGCCTTGTGGTTGGAGTCGAGTATCGACCTCGAATTAGGTGCTGTGTAGATAGGAATCGCTCTAGTCTGTGTAAACCAGAAGTTTATAGTGAGGCGCCATGGAAACCTTCAGCAGCATCGAATGCTTTGTGCGCAGCGCCGAAGTCGGCAGCTTTGCCGAAGCCGCGCGACGCTTGAGCCTGACCCCCGCCGCGGTGGGTAAAAGCGTGGCCAAGCTCGAGGCCCGGCTCGGGGTCCGGCTGTTTCAGCGCAGCACCCGCAGCCTGACCCTGACCGAGGCCGGCAAACTGTTTCTTGGCGAGGTCAGCGCCAGCCTGTACACCATCCAGAACGCTGTGGCCAACCTGGCCAGCGCCGAAGGGCGCCCGGCGGGCACCCTGAAAGTCAGCATGGGCACGGTGTTTGGACGGCTGTACATCGTGCCCATGCTCGGCGAATTCCTGCGGCGTTTCCCAGAGATCAGCCCGGACTGGCATTTCGATAACCGTCAGGTGGACCTGATCGGCCAGGGTTTCGACGCGGCGATCGGCGGCGGCTTTGAGCTGCCCCAGGGGGTGGTGGCGCGACGGCTGACCCCGGCTCACCGCATCCTGGTGGCCTCGCCGGACTATCTGGTGCGCTGCGCGGCGGTCGAGCAGCCCGAGGACTTGCAATATTGCGAAGGCATCCTGATCCGCTCGCCACAGACCGGGCGGGTGCGCTCCTGGGCCCTGACCAGCCGCACCCGGCAGCAAAGCCCGCTGAACCTGAAGGCGCGGATGACCATGAGCGATTCGGAAGCGGCCTGCGCCGCTGCCGCCCAGGGCCTGGGGGTGGCCCTGGTGAGCATGCCGTTCGCCGTCGGTTACTTGAGCACCGGCACCCTGGTGCGGGTATTGCCGGACTGGTACGTCGACGACGGCAACATCTCGATCTACTACGCCGAGCACAAACTGTTGCCGGGCAAGACCCGGGCCTTCGTCGACTTCGTGATCGAGCAGTTCGCCGAGCAGGGCCTGGAGCAACGCTTCAGCGCGGTTTGAAGAGGCGCGCAAACCCGCTTCCCTAATAGAGGCGGGCTTGCTCGCGACAAGCGAAGGCTCAGCGCCCGAAGCGCCCTGGCCAGCCGATGATGGTTTTTGGCCGTGGCGTGGCGTAGGTGCGCACCTTGGAGGTGGACAGCCCCAGCCGCACCAGGGATTCGGCGATGGTCACCGCTGCGGTCACGCCGTCCACCACCGGCACGCCGGTGCGCTGGCGGATCTGTTCGTCCAGGCCGGCCATGCCGCCACAGCCCAGGCAGATCACCTCGGCCTTGTCTTCACTGACCGCCAGTTCGGCCTGGCGCACGATGGCTTCCACGGCGCGCGCCGGGTCCTCTTCCAGCTCCAGCACCGCCAGCCCGCTGGCCCGAACCGAGGCGCAACGGTCGTACAGGCCGGAGAGTTTCAGGCGGTCCTCGATCAGCGGCACGGTGCGATCCAGGGTCGTCACCACCGAATAGGCGTGGCCGAGGAACATCGCGGTGCTGGCGCCGGCGTCAGTGATGTCCACCACCGGCACGTTGAGCAGCTCCTGCAGGCCTTCGCGGCCGTGCTCGCCATAACCGGCCTGGATCACCGCGTCGTAGGGCTGGTCGTAGGACAACACGCGGTCCATGACGGCGATGGCGGCCAGGTAGCTTTCGAAGTTGCCTTCGATGGAGTCGGCGCCGAAGTGTGGGGTCAGGCCGATGATTTCGGTGCCGGGCGCGGCCACGGCCTGGGCCTGGCGGGCGATGGCCTGGGTGATGGAGTCGGTGGTGTTGACGTTGACCACGAGAATTCGCATGGGCTGTCCTTATCGTTGAGGCATTCGGGGCCCGCCGCAGACGGGCCGTTCAAGGTTAGTGGCTGACGTTATCGACGGCGATGGATTCACCGCTGACATCCGCATAGTAGGGCTGGCGTTTGGCGACGATCAGGTACAGCAGGCCGGCAATGCCGGCGCCGATCAGCCAGGAGAAGGGCGAGACGCTGGCAAACCCCGGCACCAGGGCCAGGACGATGGCGATCAGCGCCGAGGGAACGAATGCCGCCACCGCCCGCAGGTTGACCCCATGGCTGTAGAAATACGCGCCTTGCGGGTGCTCGCTGTACAGTTCGGGCACGTTGATCCGGCCTTTGCGCAGCAGCCAGTAGTCGACCATGATCACCCCGTACAGCGGCCCCAGCAGGGCACCGAGCCCGGACAGGAAGTACACGATCACCAGCGGGCTGTTGTAGAGGTTCCACGGCAGGATCAGCACCGCGAGGGTCGCGCTGATCAGCCCGGCGCGGCGGAAGGTCAGGTATTTCGGCGCCAGGTTGCTGAGCACGAAGGCCGGGGCGACGAAGTTGGCCATGATGTTCACCGCCACGGTGACGATCAGGAATGCCAGGCAACCGAGCACCAGAAAGAAGGTGTTGGGGATCGAGGCGATGATTTCGGTCGGGCTTTCGATGATCTTGCCGTTGATCTGGAACTGCGCGCCGCAGAGCAATACGGTGATGGCTGCGAACACCAGGATGTTCACCGGCAGCCCCCAGAAATTGCCAATCTTGATGGTCCGGCGGCACGGCGAGGAGCGGGCGAAGTCGCAGAAGTTGAGCACCAGTGTGCCGTAGATCGCCAGCCACAGCGCACCGCCGGCGAAGATCTGGCGCCACATCTCGCCACCGCTCAGCGGCTCATGGATCGACCAGGCGATGCTGGCGTTGGCCTGGGTGTACATCCAGGCGGCGAGGGCGGCAACGGTCACCAGGATCACCGGGCCGGCAAAGGCCTCATAGCGCCGGACCATTTCCATGCCGTAGGCGAGGATCGCCAACTGCACCAGCCAGATCGCCACGAAACACACCCAGCCCAGGCTCGACAGGCCGAGGATCGAGTTGTGGTCGTAGTCGGCGAAGCCGGGGTGGATGGCCGTGAGCAATACCCGGAACACCACCGAGGCCAGGTAGGTCTGGATACCGAACCAGGCGATGGCGATCACCGCGCGGATCAGCGCCGGAATCTGCGCGCCATGGATGCCGAAGCTGATACGGCTGATCACCGGGAAGGGCACGCCGGTCTTCTGGCCCATGTAGCCGGACAGGTTCATGAAGAAGTACACCAGCGCCGCGCCGATCCCCAGGGACAGGAGGATCTGCCAGCCGCCCAGGCCCAGGGCGTACAGGCCGATGGCGAAGGAGTAATTGGCGATGTTGTGCACGTCATTGGTCCACAGGGCAAAGATGCTGTAGCCACCCCAGCGCCGGCCTTCGACCTTGGTCGGCGCCAGGTCGCGGTTGTGCAGGCGCGGGCTGAGGTCGACCGGCGAAGCGGTGTCGTGGGCGATGCTGGGGTCGAGGTTGGCGTGGGTATGGGAGGAGGGCAAATCCAGTGCGATGTTATTGGAAGGACTGGTACGCATTCCGGCAGGCTCCTGATCGCGAATCCGCGCTGACTGTGCTTGAGCGCAAGGCTCGGCAGTCTTCGGCGCAGTCCGGGAATCACTGGGTTCTGGGCATCTGCAGGCGGATTCGGGAACCCGGCTTGCGGATATAAAGTGTATGTATTTTTTATTTAAGTTGTATACAAGATACGAAACGACTTAAGCCACTTCCGTGCCAGATCCCAATCTAAGCAAGCGACCGATAATTTCGCTTTGTTCTTAATAATTTCTAAATGACTGAAATTACGAAGTTATAAATTGACCGTTCGAACAGGTATTTATTTTTCGAGGGGGTAGGGGGGGAGCGCGGTGGAGAATGGCCCAGGGAGGAGGGTGTAACTTTTTGGGGCGTAGAGGCATAAAGTGCACACAAAAATGGCACCCGTGGTGACACTTATGTGTACAAGATTTTTGCCGGGAGGAGGGGTTTCTGTAGGAGCGAAGCTTGCTCGCGAAGCGGTGTGTCAGATACACCGTCTCGCGAGCAAGCTTCGCTCCTACAGAAGAAAGAGGAATTGGGGCTTTAGCCCTTGCTGATGATATTGCCGGCGTGCAGGCCACATTCCTTCTGCGTGGCTTCTTCCCACCACCAGCGGCCTTCGCGCTCATGCTGGTTCGGCAGCACAGGGCGGGTGCAAGGCTCGCAGCCGATGCTGATGAAGCCGCGTTCGTGCAGGCTGTTGTACGGCAGCTCGAGCATGCGGATGTACCCCCAGATCTCTTCGCTGGTCATCTGCGCCAGCGGGTTGAACTTGTACAGGGTGCGTTCCGGGGTGGAGAAGGCGCTGTCGATCTCCAGTACCGCCACCTGGCTGCGGGTACCCGGGCTCTGGTCGCGGCGCTGGCCGGTGGCCCAGGCGCTGACGGTGGACAGCTTGCGGCGCAGCGGCTCGATCTTGCGGATGCCGCAGCACTCGCCGTGGCCATCCTTGTAGAAGCTGAACAGGCCTTTCTCCTTGACGAAGGGCTCGAGCTTGGCGTGGTCCGGCGAAACCACTTCGATGTCGATCTTGTAGTGCTCGCGTACCTGCTCGATGAAGCGGTAGGTTTCCGGGTGCAGGCGCCCGGTGTCGAGGCTGAACACCTTGACGTTCTTGTTCAGCTTCCAGGCCATGTCCACCAGCACCACATCCTCGGCACCACTGAAAGAGATCCACAGGTCATCACCGAACTCGGCGAATGCCAGTTTGAGAATGTCCTGGGCGGATTTTTGGGCATAGGTCGCGGCGAGTTCAGCGACATTGAACGATGGGCTCATCAGGGCGGTTTCCTACAGGTCGGTGGCGCTGAGCGCTCTAGATACTGGCGATGGTAACAAAATCCGCCCCCGGCTGGCGCGCTCCTCGCGTTGCGTGGGCCAGGTCGAATCGCTAGAGTTCGGCAGTCCTTTTGCTCGCTCGAATAACCAATACAAATGGGAGTGTCCTGTGGAAATTGCCTGTCTCGACCTGGAAGGTGTACTGGTCCCGGAAATCTGGATCGCCTTTGCCGAAAAAACCGGGATTGAATCCCTCAAGGCGACCACCCGGGATATCCCCGATTACGATGTGTTGATGAAGCAGCGCCTGCGGATTCTCGACGAGCACGGCCTGAAGCTGTCGGACATTCAGGAGGTGATCGCCACCCTCAAGCCGCTGGACGGTGCCATCGAGTTCGTCGACTGGCTGCGCGAGCGTTTCCAGGTGGTGATTCTGTCCGACACCTTCTATGAGTTTTCCCAGCCGCTGATGCGCCAGCTGGGCTTTCCCACGCTGCTGTGCCACCGCCTGGTCACCGACGACAGCGGCCGGGTGACCGGTTACCAGCTGCGCCAGAAAGACCCCAAGCGCCAGTCGGTGCTGGCCTTCAAGAGCCTGTATTACCGGGTGATCGCGGCGGGGGATTCGTACAACGACACCAGCATGCTCGGCGAGGCCGATGCCGGCATTCTGTTCCATGCCCCGGACAACGTGATTCGCGAGTTCCCGCAATTCCCGGCGGTGCACTGCTTTGCCGAGCTGAAGCAGGAGTTCCTCAAGGCGTCGAACCGTGAGTTGAGCCTGTAGGTTCGCGGCGCAGCCATCGCGGGCAAGCCTCGCTCCTACAGGTCTGCGTCGTACCACATTGCGGTGAACGACATCGACCCGGACGGCGATCCGACTTGCCCGCGATGCTTTTAAAGGCTCTGCAAGGTCTCCAGCAGCACCTTCACCTTGGTGATGGACTCCTGATACTCGGCCTGCCAGTCCGAGTCCGCGACAATCCCGCCACCGCCCCAGCAGCAGATTTGCCCATCCTTGACCAGCAGGCTGCGGATGGCGATCGAGCTGTCCATCTCGCCACGCACGTCCAGGTACAGCAACGAACCGCAATACAGCCCGCGCCGGGTCGGTTCCAGCTCGTCGATGATCTGCATCGCGCGAATCTTCGGTGCGCCGGTGATCGAGCCGCCGGGGAAGCTGCCGGCGATCAGGTCCAGGGCGTCCTTGTCGTCCGCCAGTTCGCCGGTGACGCTGCTCACCAGGTGGTGCACGTTGGGGTAACTCTCCAGGCTGAACAGCTCCGGTACCCGCACCGAGCCGATGCGGCAGGTGCGGCCCAGGTCGTTGCGCAGCAGGTCGACGATCATCAGGTTTTCCGCGCGGTCCTTGGGGCTGGCCAGCAGTTCGGCGGCGTTCGCCGCGTCTTCGGCGGCATCCTGGCCGCGCGGGCGGGTGCCCTTGATCGGCCGGGTTTCCACCTGTCGCTCACTGATCCGCACGAAGCGCTCCGGCGACAGGCTCAGCACCGCGCCACCTTCCGGCAGGCTCTGGAACCCGGAAAAAGGCGTCGGGCAGGCCGCCCGCAGCGCGCAGTAGGCAACCCACGGATCGCCAGCGCAGGGCGCGCGAAAGCGCTGGGCGAAGTTGACCTGATAGCAGTCGCCGGCCTGGATGTACGCCTGGATGCGCTCGAACGCCTGTTGGTACTGCGCGGCGCTGAGGTCAGGCAGCATCGGCCCGCTGAGCTTGAAGCTGTCGTTGGCGCTGGCCGGCGCCTGGCCGAACAGGGCGATCAGGCGCTGGCGTTCGCTGGCGGCAAGCGCGGGGTGGAACACCAGTTGGCTGGTGCGCTGCTGATGGTCGCTGATCAGCGCCCAGTCGTAGAGGCCGAAGCGTGCATCGGGCAGTTGCAGGTCATCCAGGGCCTGGCTGGGCAGGCGTTCCAGATGGCGTCCGAAGTCGTAGCTCAGGTAGCCGATCAGCCCGCCGGCGAAAGGCAACTGGTAAGGCGCCGGGATCGCTGCCTGGCCCAATTGGTCCAGGTTGAGTCGCAGGCGTTGCAGGAAATCTTCGCCGCTTTCGTCCTTGAGGACGGCCAACTGCGTCCGTGGCCAGGCGCTGAGCAGGTCATAGCGGCCGCGTTCGGCACTGGGCCAGCCGCTGTCGAGCAGGACGGCGCCAGGGGCATGGCGGATCGCCGCGAAATACTCGGCGGGGTTGGTGCGATAGGGCAGCGGGTGTACGGAGCAGGTCGACATGCGGGGCGGATCAGCCATCGGAGGAGCGCGGCTGGCGATTGTAGTCCCCTCAGGGATTTGCTCCTAGTGGGGATGTCGGGGATTGCCCTGTTTACGACGCATTGCCCGCCTCGCCGCATACCCTGTAGCCGCTGCCGAAGGCCGCGAAAGGACCGAAGGTCCTCGGCGATGTCGAAAGCGGCGCCCGCTTCGCGGTCGGGCGCAGCCTGCGGCAGCGGTTACAGGGTTTTCCGTTGCTGTGGTTCAGCCTTCCACCGCCGGGATATGGCCGAACAGGTCCTGGGCAAACTGCACGCGCTGCTCGACGGTTTCGCTGATGCCGCGGGCTTTCAGTTCTGCCAGGTGCGCTTCGACCGCGTGGGTGCGCTGGGTCAGGCCGCAGTCGTTGGCGATCTGGATGTTCAGGCCGGGGCGGGCGTTGAGCTCGAGGATCAACGGACCCTTTTCCTGGTCCAGCACCATGTCGACCCCGATGTAGCCCAGGCCGCACAGCTCGTAGCAGCCGGCCGCCAGCTTCATGAAGCCGTCCCAGTAGGGCAGTTGCACGCCGTCCACCGCGTTGGTGGTGTCCGGGTGCTTGGCGATGATGTTGTTCAGCCAGGTGCCGCGCAGGGTCAGGCCGGTGGCCAGGTCGACGCCGACGCCGATGGCGCCCTGGTGCAGGTTGGCCTTGCCGCCGGACTGGCGGGTCGGCAGGCGCAGCATGGCCATCACCGGGTAGCCCATGAGCACGATGATGCGGATGTCCGGTACGCCTTCGTAGCTGATGCTCTTGAAGATCTGGTCCGGGGTCACCCGGTACTCGATCAGCGCCCGGTCACGGTGGCCGCCCAGGGAATAGAGGCCGGTGAGGATGCTGGAGATGTGGTGCTCGATTTCTTCATGACTGATGATCTTGCCCGATACCGTGCGGTAGCGACCCTCGAAACGGTCGGCGATCACGATGATGCCGTCGCCGCCGGCGCCTTGCGCCGGCTTGATCACGAAGTCGTTGCGCCCGCCGATGATCTCGTCGAGCTTGTCGATTTCCTTCTCGGTGGAGATCACGCCGTACAGTTCCGGCACATGGATGCCGGCCTTGATCGCGCGTTCCTTGGTGATGATCTTGTCGTCGACGATCGGGTACAGGCTGCGCTTGTTGTACTTGAGCACGTAGTCCGCGTTACGCCGATTGATCCCCATGATGCCCCGGGCTTCCAGGGCCTTCCAGGTCTTCCACAGGCCGAACATTATGAATCAGCCTTGACGAAGGCTTTGAAACGGATCAGCTCGGTCAGGCGGTAGCCGCGGTAGCGACCCATCGCCAGCATGAAGCCCACCAGGATCAGCAGCATCGCCGGGAAGGTGAAGACGAAGTAGACCAGCTCCGGCACGCTCATGATCAGGTGCGCCAGGGAGGCGGCGAACAGCGTGCCGATGGCGACTTTCATCGCATGGCCGGCGCCCCGTTCTTCCCAGGTGATCGACAGGCGTTCGATGGTCATGGTCAGGATCACCATCGGGAACAGGGCCACCGACAGGCCGCGTTCCAGGCCGAGCTTGTGGCTGAACAGGCTGATGGCGGCGATCAGCACCACGACGAAGGTCAGCACCACCGACAGCCGCGGCAGCATCTGCAGCTTCAGGTGTTCCAGGTAGGACCTGAGCGACAGCCCGAGCGCGGTGATCACCGTGAACAGCACGATACCGAAGCCCAGCTGGGTTTCGCGGAAGGCCAGGGCGATCAGCACCGGGGTGAAGGTACCCAGGGTCTGCAGGCCGATCAGGTTGCGCAGCACCAGGATCACCAGCACGCCGATCGGGATCATCACCATGATCATGAAGGTCTGCTGGGTCTGCAGCGGCAGGCCGTACAGCGAGTATTCGAGGAAATTGGCGTCGGTGTTCTCGTCGGTCAGCTTGGCCAGGCGAATGGCGTTCATTTCGCTGTTGTTCAGGCTGAAGGTGACGGTGGCTTTCTTGCCGCCATCGACGGTGATCAGGCTGTCGTCACCGATCCACCACAACAGGCGGTCGCTGGGCAGGCCTTGTTCGCCGGTTTCCGGGTTGAAGTACAGCCAGTCGGTACCGTTGAAGCTGCGCAGCCACAGTTCCGGGGCCTGCGGCTGGTCGGCCACCAGGCGAATGGTGTGGACCTTTTCCATCGGCACGTGGGCGATGGACAGCAGCAGGTCGACGATCTTGGCTTTGTTCGCCGGCGACGGATCGCCCGCCAGGAGCATCTTGGCGTTGTCGTCGCTGCTGTTGTTGACCCGCTTGATGGCTTCGCTGATGAAGGTCTCGACGTCGGCCGAGTGCTGGCGGATCGGCGCGAGCAGGGCTTCGGCGGCGATCTTTTCCGGGCCTTCGACGGCGATGCTGTCGCGGAAGGTCGGGCCCTTGATCTTGGCTTTTTCCGCGGTGTAGCGCTTGGTCAGCACCAGGCGGTAGTAGAGGGTCTGGTTGCCCTTGGCGCGGCGGGCCGACCAGGTCACCTTGCGGTTGCCATCGACGCGGTTCACCGCCACCCCGTAGTTATTGGAGATGAAGCTCTCGTTCAGGCTGACATAGTCGCGGCTCAACGGCGGCACGAACATCTGGATCTTGATCGGGTCCTTGGCGTTGGCGACGAACTCGACCTTGGCGTCGATGTTCCACAGGTCGTCGGTGGCGTCTTCGGTCACCGGGATGCCGAGCACGAAAATCTGATAGGCCGTGATCGAAATGCCCAGCACCACCAGGATGGCGATCAGGATTTTCAGATGGAGGGTAAGAGAGCGCATTGGAATTACTCTGCGGTATGAGCGTCGGTGGCGCAGGCAGGTTTGCCAGCAGCGTATTTAAGACTGGGGTCGACCAGTGCATCGAAGCGTTTGAGCGCTTCGGAACCGATCAAGAGCGGGTATTGGAATGCACTGCGGTCGGTCAAGTTCACTTCTATGCTGCGCAGGGCACCGCCCATGCAGATATCCAGCTCGATGACCGGGCGCGCGGTGTACTTCTTGTTGTTTTCCTCATCGGGGTCGTAGTCGCCGGCGCGGCGCTTGATCTTGCTGACGCGGGCCAGCGGACGTTCGATGGGGTGGGAATGGGCGGCGTCGATGGCCAGGTAAAAACGTACCCAGGACTCGCCATTGCGCTTGAAACGCTTGATATCGCGGGCGCTGAGGGAGGCGGTCTTGGCGCCGGTGTCGAGCTTGGCGGCGACTTCCAGGTCGATCCCGGACAGTCTGGCGTATTCATTCAGACCGTAAACGGTCTTGCCGGCGGCGGCACTCAGGCCCGGCAGGCCGAGCAGGCAGAACAGTATGGAGAAGGCCTTGAGTCTCATAGATCCTGGTGCGTTGCATGGGTTCTTCAGTTCAAGGCGACTGGCATTGCTGCGCAAGCTCCCTCGTGTGCTGCCTTATTAATGTGACAGGCAAATGCGGGCGGCATTCTAGCATGCTGGTTTTATGGCGCCAGCGGCGGGGCGGGGGCTTTTGTGCCGGTTTGGTGTAAAGGGTTATTAGACGATTGTCGACAATATCTATTTTTCCTTTGACTGTTTGAGCTGTATTAGCTAGTTTTTGTCGCATTGATTTTCAAGGTGTCGACAATATGCTGGATCAGCTCGATCCCCCCGCCGTGACCCAGGACGATTCGGAAACCTTGTCCGAAAACGTCTTCAGACGCATTCAGGCGGCCATCGTCAAGGGCGAGATCGCCCCGGGCAGCAAGATTTCCGAGCCGGAACTGGCGCGCACCTACGGCATCAGCCGTGGCCCGCTACGCGAGGCGATCCACCGCCTGGAAGGCCAGCGCCTGCTGGTGCGGGTGCCCCATGTCGGGGCGCGGGTGGTGTCCCTGAGCCATGCCGAACTGATCGAACTCTATGAAATCCGCGAATCCCTGGAAGGCATGGCCTGCCGCCTGGCCGCCGAGCGCATGACCAACGAGGAAATCGACGAGCTGCGCCGGGTCCTCGATACCCACGAGCGCGACGCGGCGTTCCAGGCCGGGCTCGGCTACTACCAGCAGGAAGGCGATTTCGACTTCCATTACCGGATCATCCAGGGCGCGGGCAACCGCACCCTCACGCAGATGCTCTGTGGCGAGCTGTACCAGCTGGTGCGCATGTACCGCATCCAGTTTTCCGCCACGCCCAACCGCCCGCACCAGGCGTTCGCCGAGCACCACCGGATTCTCGATGCCATTGCCGATCGCGACGGCGAACTGGCCGAGTTGTTGATGCGCCGTCACATCGGTGCTTCCAAACGCAACATTGCCCGTCATTACCAGGACGGCGCCCCGCAGACAGCCACTCCACGAGGTGAGTCATGAGTTCCAACAACAAGAGCACTCCAGGCCAGCGCTTTCGCGATGCGGTCGCCAGCGAACGACCGTTGCAGGTGGTCGGCGCCATCAATGCCAACCATGCGCTGCTGGCCAAGCGCGCCGGGTTCAAGGCGATCTACCTGTCCGGCGGCGGGGTGGCGGCCGGCTCCCTCGGCGTACCGGACCTGGGCATCACCGGGCTGGACGACGTGCTGACCGACGTGCGCCGCATCACCGACGTCTGCGACCTGCCGTTGCTGGTGGACGTGGACACCGGTTTCGGTTCGTCGGCGTTCAACGTGGCGCGCACCGTCAAGTCGATGATCAAGTTCGGCGCGGCGGCGATTCATATCGAGGACCAGGTCGGCGCCAAGCGCTGCGGCCACCGGCCGAACAAGGAGATCGTTTCCCAGCAGGAAATGGTCGATCGCATCAAGGCCGCGGTGGATGCCCGCACCGACGACAGCTTCGTGATCATGGCCCGCACCGACGCCCTGGCGGTGGAGGGGCTGGAGTCGGCCCTGGATCGCGCCGCCGCCTGCATTGAAGCCGGCGCCGACATGGTGTTCCCGGAAGCCATCACTGAGTTGGAGATGTACAAGATCTTCGCCAACCGGGTGAAAGCGCCGATCCTGGCCAACATCACCGAGTTCGGCGCCACGCCGCTGTACACCACCGAGCAACTGAAATCCGTGGATGTTTCCCTGGTGCTGTACCCGCTGTCGGCGTTCCGCGCCATGAACAAGGCGGCGGAAAACGTCTATACCGCGATCCGTCGCGATGGCACCCAGCAGAACGTGATCGATACCATGCAGACCCGCATGGAACTGTACGACCGCATCGACTACCACACCTTCGAGCAGAAGCTCGATGCGCTGTTCGCCCAGAAGAAAAGCTGAACCCGAACGCGGTTTGACTACTGATGCAAAACCTGTAGCCGCTGCCGCAGGCTGCGATCGGCCGGCACGGCCGCGGCGCGCCTCTCGACGCAGGAGGACCTTCGGTCCTGTCGCAGCCTGCGGCAGCGGCTACATAAAGCAGTATTGGTTTTGACGATTTGCCGATTCCCTAACAAATTCAAGATTGGAGAGAGCAATGGCCGAAGCAAAAGTATTGAGTGGCGCTGGCCTGCGTGGCCAGGTGGCCGGACAGACTGCCTTGTCGACCGTGGGCCAGGCCGGTGCCGGGCTGACCTACCGGGGTTACGACGTACGCGAACTGGCGGCCGACGCGCAGTTCGAGGAAGTGGCCTACCTGCTGCTGTACGGCGAGCTGCCGACCCAGGCGCAACTGGACGCCTACACCCAGAAGCTGAGCAAGCTGCGCGACCTGCCGCAGGCGCTGAAAGAAGTGCTGGAACGCATCCCGGCCGACGCCCATCCGATGGATGTGATGCGCACCGGTTGTTCGTTCCTCGGCAATATCGAGCCGGAACAGGACTTCTCCCGGCAACGTGACGTCACCGACCGCCTGCTGGCCGCGTTCCCGGCGATCATGTGTTACTGGTACCGCTTCAGCCACGACGGCAAACGCATCGATTGCGTGACCGACGAGCCGTGCATCGGCAGCCACTTCCTGCACCTGCTGCACGGCAAGAAACCGAGCGAGCTGCACACCAAGGTGATGAACGTCTCGCTGATCCTCTACGCCGAGCACGAATTCAACGCCTCGACCTTCACTGCCCGAGTCTGTGCCTCGACCCTGTCGGACTTGTACTCCTGCGTCACCGCGGCCATCGGTTCGCTGCGCGGCCCGCTGCACGGCGGTGCCAACGAGGCGGCGATGGAGATGATCGAGCGCTTTGCTTCGCCGGAAGAGGCGATCAAGGGCACCCTCGGCATGCTCGAGCGCAAGGACAAGATCATGGGCTTCGGCCACGCGATCTACAAAGACAACGACCCGCGCAACGAGGTGATCAAGGGCTGGTCGAAAAAGCTCGCCATTGAGGTGGGCGACAAGGTGTTGTTCCCGGTTTCCGAAGCCATCGACAAGACCATGTGGGAGCAGAAGAAGCTGTTCCCCAACGCCGATTTCTACCATGCCTCGGCGTACCACTTCATGGGCATCCCGACCAAGCTGTTCACCCCGATCTTCGTCTGCTCGCGCCTGACCGGCTGGGCCGCCCATGTGTTCGAACAGCGCGCCAACAACCGCATCATCCGTCCAAGCGCCGAGTACGTCGGCGTTGAACAGCGCAAGTTCGTGCCAATCGAACGTCGCTGACCGGTGGCCCTGTCACTGGCTGAACCCAAAGCCCTGTAGGAGCGAAGCTTGCTCGCGAAGACGGAATGACATTCAACATCTATGTCGACCGTTACACCGCTATCGCGAGCAAGCTTCGCTCCTACAGAGGGCGGTTCAGTGCCGGTGCCAGCCCCACCTTTTGCAATCACCGTGACCGAGTCCTGACGATGAACACTGAATTTCGTAAACCGTTACCCGGTACCCGACTGGACTACTTCGACACCCGCGCGGCTGTCGAGGCGATCCAGCCCGGCGCCTACGACAGCCTGCCGTACACCTCGCGCGTGCTCGCGGAAAACCTGGTGCGGCGCTGCGATCCGGCGACCCTGAGCGCTTCCCTGAAGCAACTGATCGAGCGCAAGCGCGACCTCGACTTCCCGTGGTTTCCGGCCCGCGTGGTGTGCCACGACATTCTCGGCCAGACTGCCCTGGTGGACCTGGCCGGCCTGCGCGATGCCATCGCCGACCAGGGTGGCGACCCGGCCCAGGTCAACCCGGTGGTGCCGACCCAGTTGATCGTCGACCACTCGCTGGCGGTGGAGTGTGGCGGCTTCGACCCGGATGCGTTTGCCAAGAACCGCGCCGTGGAAGACCGGCGCAACGAAGACCGTTTCCACTTCATCAACTGGACCAAGAAGGCCTTCAAGAACGTCGACGTGATCCCGCCGGGCAACGGCATCATGCACCAGATCAACCTGGAGAAAATGTCCCCGGTGATCCAGGCGCGCGATGGCGTAGCCTTCCCCGATACCTGCGTCGGCACCGACAGCCACACCCCGCACGTGGATGCCCTGGGCGTGATCGCCATCGGCGTCGGCGGCCTGGAAGCCGAAAGCGTGATGCTCGGCCGGGCGTCCTGGATGCGCCTGCCGGAAATCGTCGGCGTCGAGCTGACCGGCAAGCTGCAACCGGGCATCACCGCCACCGATATGGTGCTGGCGCTGACCGAATTCCTGCGCAAGCAGAAGGTAGTGGGCGCCTACCTGGAGTTCTTCGGCGAGGGCGCCGCGGCGCTGACCCTGGGCGACCGCGCGACCATCTCCAACATGGCCCCGGAATACGGCGCCACCGCGGCGATGTTCTACATCGACCAGCAGACCATCGACTACCTCAAGCTCACTGGTCGTGAAGACGAGCAAGTACAACTGGTCGAGACCTATGCCAAACAGGCCGGCCTGTGGGCCGACAGCCTGAAGAACGCGCAGTACGAGCGCGGCTTGCAGTTCGACCTGTCCTCGGTGGTGCGCAACATGGCGGGCCCGAGCAACCCCCACGCCCGGGTGGCGACCAGCGACCTGGCGGCCAAGGGCATTGCCGGCCAGTGGGAAGAGGTGCCGGGACAAATGCCCGATGGCGCGGTGATCATCGCGGCCATCACCAGCTGCACCAACACCAGCAACCCGCGCAACGTGATCGCCGCCGGCCTGCTGGCGCGCAACGCCAACAAGCTCGGCCTGACCCGCAAACCCTGGGTCAAGTCGTCGCTGGCACCGGGTTCCAAGACAGTGGCCATGTACCTGGACGAAGCCGGCCTGACCCACGAGCTGGAGCAATTGGGCTTTGGCGTCGTGGCCTTTGCCTGCACCACCTGCAACGGCATGTCCGGCGCGCTGGACCCGGTGATCCAGAAAGAGATCATCGACCGCGACCTGTATGCCACCGCGGTGCTGTCGGGCAACCGCAACTTCGACGGGCGTATCCATCCATACGCCAAGCAGGCGTTTCTCGCATCGCCGCCGCTGGTGGTGGCTTATGCGATTGCCGGGACCATCCGTTTCGACATCGAGAAGGACGTGCTGGGCCTGGACGCCAATGGCAAGGAAATCCGCCTCAAGGACATCTGGCCGAGCGACGAAGAGATCGATGCGGTGGTCAAGGCATCGGTGAAACCCGAGCAGTTCCGCAAGGTGTACATCCCGATGTTCGCCATTCACGAAGACACCGGGCCCAAGGTCGAGCCGTTGTACGACTGGCGTGAGATGAGCACCTACATCCGCCGTCCGCCGTACTGGGAAGGCGCCCTGGCCGGGGCGCGCAGCCTGACCGGCATGCGCCCGCTGGCGGTGCTGCCGGACAACATCACCACCGATCACCTGTCGCCGTCCAACGCCATCATGCTCGACAGCGCGGCCGGCGAGTACCTGGCGAAAATGGGCCTGCCGGAAGAGGACTTCAACTCTTACGCGACCCACCGGGGCGACCACCTGACCGCGCAACGCGCGACCTTCGCCAACCCGAAACTGTTCAACGAAATGGTCCAGGAAGGCGGCAAGGTCAAGCAGGGTTCGCTGGCGCGGATCGAGCCGGAAGGCCAGGTCACCCGGATGTGGGAAGCCATCGAGACCTATATGCAGCGCAAGCAGCCGCTGATCATCATCGCCGGCGCCGACTACGGCCAAGGCTCGTCCCGTGACTGGGCGGCCAAGGGCGTGCGCCTGGCCGGGGTGGAAGCCATCGCCGCCGAAGGCTTCGAGCGCATCCACCGTACCAACCTGGTGGGCATGGGCGTGCTGCCGCTGGAGTTCAAACCGGGCACCGACCGCAAGACCCTGGGCATCGACGGCACCGAAACCTTCGATGTGGTGGGCGAGCGCAAGCCGCGCGCCACGCTGACCCTGGTGATCCAGCGCAAGAACGGCGAACGGGTCGAGGTGCCGGTGACCTGCCGGCTCGACACCGCCGAAGAGGTGTCGATCTACGAAGCGGGCGGCGTGTTGCAGCGCTTTGCCCAGGACTTCCTCGAATCGGCTGTCGCCAGTTAAGTGACGTACCGGGGGCGGGCCGCAAGGCGCCGCCCTCGGTCTTTATCAGGACCGAAATCCATGGCTTTCGTAGCGCAAATCAAGATTCCCGCCACCTATATGCGGGGCGGCACCAGCAAGGGTGTGTTCTTCAGCCTGCAGGACCTGCCCGAGGCGGCGCAGCTGCCGGGCGCGGCCCGCGATGCGTTGCTGTTGCGGGTGATCGGCAGCCCCGACCCGTACGACAAGCAGATCGACGGCATGGGCGGCGCCACGTCCAGCACCAGCAAGACGGTGATCCTGTCGAAAAGCATCAAGCCCGGCCACGACGTGGATTACCTGTTCGGCCAGGTGTCCATCGACAAGCCTTTCGTCGACTGGAGCGGCAACTGCGGCAACCTGTCGGCGGCGGTCGGTTCCTTCGCCATCAGCAGCGGCCTGGTGGATGCCGAGCGCATCCCGCAGAACGGCGTGGCCGTGGTGCGCATCTGGCAGGCCAATATCGGCAAGACCATCATCGCCCATGTGCCGATGACCAACGGCGCGGTCCAGGAAACCGGCGATTTCGAGCTGGACGGGGTGACTTTCCCGGCGGCCGAAGTGCAGCTGGAGTTCCTTGACCCGGCGGCCGAGGAAGAGGGCGCCGGCGGTTCGATGTTCCCCACCGGCAACCTGGTGGACGACCTGGAGGTGCCGGGTGTCGGGACTTTCCAGGCCACCATGATCAATGCCGGGATCCCGACCATCTTCATCAACGCCCGCGACATCGGCTACAGCGGTACCGAGCTGCAGGGCGATATCAACGGCGACCCCAAGGCGCTGGCGATGTTCGAGACCATCCGCGCCCACGGCGCGCTGCGCATGGGGCTGATCCAGAATCTGGACGAAGCGGCCAAGCGTCAGCACACGCCCAAGGTCGCCTTTGTCGCGCCGCCCGCGGACTACCAGGCTTCCAGCGGCAAGGCGGTGCAGGCCGCGGATGTCGATCTGCTGGTGCGCGCGCTGTCCATGGGCAAGCTGCACCACGCGATGATGGGCACCGCCGCGGTGGCCATTGGCACGGCGGCGGCGATCCCCGGGACCCTGGTCAACCTGGTGGCCGGCGGCGGTGAGCGCAGCGCGGTGCGTTTCGGCCACCCGTCGGGGACCCTGCGCGTCGGCGCCGAAGCCGTGCAGGACAACGGCGAATGGAGCGTGACCAAGGCCATCATGAGTCGTAGCGCGCGGGTCTTGATGGAAGGCTGGGTACGTGTGCCCGGCGACGCGTTCTAAATCATAAACGGCCCCTGTAGGAGCGAGCTTGCTCGCGATAGCGATACCACGGTCGACATCGATGCCGACAGTCCATCCGTCATCGCGAGCAAGCTCGCTCCTACAATGGGGTGAATAAAAAAATAATCCGATCAGCCTGACCTTGAGGATGCAACCCAACCCTTGATGGAGTGAACTGCCCATGAGCGCCAACGTTGATCTGAACGAACGCCCCGATTACGACCAGATCCTGCAGGACATCGCCGACTACGTTCTGAACTATCGGATCGAGTCCCGCGAGGCTCTGGATACCGCCCGCAACTGCCTGATGGACACCCTCGGCTGTGGCTTGCTGGCCCTGCGCTTTCCGGAGTGCACCAAGCACCTTGGGCCCATCGTCGAGGGCACGCTCGTGCCGTTTGGCGCGCGGGTGCCGGGCACCCGCTTGCGCCTGGACCCGGTCAAGGCGGCCTGGGATATCGGCTGCATTGTCCGTTGGCTGGATTACAACGACACCTGGCTCGCCGCCGAGTGGGGCCATCCTTCCGACAACCTCGGTGGCATTCTCGCCGTGGCCGATCACCTGTCGCAAAAACGCGTGGCCAATGGCGAGGCGCCGCTGACCATGCGCGCGGTGCTCGAGGCCATGATCATGGCCCATGAGATCCAGGGGGTGATTGCCCTGGAAAACTCCTTCAACCGGGTCGGCCTCGACCATGTCTTGCTGGTGAAAGTCGCCTCGACCGCGGTCACCGCCAAGTTGATGGGGGCCAACCGCGAGCAGTTGCTGGCGGCGCTGTCCCATGCCTTTGTCGATGGCCAGGCGCTGCGTACCTATCGCCATGCGCCGAACGCCGGTTCGCGCAAATCCTGGGCGGCGGGCGATGCCACCAGCCGTGGCGTGCGCCTGGCGGATATCGCCCTGCGTGGCGAGATGGGTATCCCGGGAGTGCTGAGTGCGCCGCAGTGGGGCTTCTACGACGTGCTGTTCAGCCACACCAATAAGGACCTGGCGCTCAAGCCCGAAGACCAGCGCCGTTTCAGCCTGTCGCAGCAGTACGGCAGCTATGTGATGGAAAACGTGCTGTTCAAGATCAGCTTCCCGGCCGAGTTCCATGCGCAGACCGCCTGCGAGGCGGCGGTGATCCTGCACCCGCTGGTGCGCAATCGCCTGTGCGAGATCGACAGGATCGTCATCACCACCCACGAATCGGCGATCCGCATCATTTCCAAGGTGGGCCCACTGGCCAACGCCGCCGACCGCGACCACTGCATCCAGTACATGACCGCCGTGCCGCTGGCGTTCGGCAACCTGGTGGCCGAGCACTATGAAGACAGCTTCCATGCCGCCCATCCGATCATCGATCAGTTGCGCGAGAAGATGCAGGTCGTCGAGGAGCCGCGCTACACCCGCGAGTACCTGGAGGCCGACAAGCGCTCCATCGCCAATGCGCTACAGGTGTTTTTCAAGGATGGCTCGAGCACCGAGCAGGTGGTGGTGGAATACCCGATTGGCCATCGCCGGCGTCGCGCCGAAGGCATTGCGCTGCTGGAAGACAAGTTCAAGGCCAACCTGGCCACCCGCTTCACGGCCCAGCGTTCAGCGCAGATCTTTGCCCTGTGCAAGGACCAGGCGCAGCTGGAAGCCACGGCGGTGCACCGGTTCGTGGATCTGTTGGTGATTTGAGAGCAGGGCGGACCGTTGGTCCGATCGCGAGCAAGCTCGCTCCTACAAGATCTTGTAAACCATGCAGGAGCAGCCGGTCGACGCTCGATTGCTCGCGATAGCCTTCTATTGGTCAGATAACGCTACTTGAAGCGCCGCTCGACGCCTTTTTCCACGAGGATCTTCGCCGAGATCTCTTCCACCGAGAAATGGGTGGAATTGATGTGCGGAATGTTCTCGCGGCGGAACAGGTTTTCCACCTCGCGCACTTCGAACTCGCACTGGGCGTAGCTCGAGTAGCGGCTGTTGGGCTTGCGCTCGTTGCGGATGGCGGTAAGCCGGTCGGGGTCGATGGTCAGGCCGAACAGCTTGTGCTGGTGGGCGCGCAGGGCCGTCGGCAGCTGCAGGCGTTCCATGTCGTCTTCGGTCAGCGGGTAGTTGGCGGCGCGGATCCCGAACTGCATGGCCATATACAGGCAGGTCGGGGTCTTGCCGCAGCGCGACACGCCGACCAGGATCAGGTCGGCCTTGTCGTAGTAGTGGGTGCGGGCGCCGTCGTCGTTGTCGAGGGCGAAGTTCACCGCCTCGATCCGCTCCATATAGTTGGAGTTGCCGCCAATGGAGTGGGACTTGCCGACCGAGTACGACGAGTGCTCGCTCAACTCCAGCTCCAGGGGGGCGAGGAAGGTCGAGAAGATGTCGATCATGAAACCATTGGACGTCGCGAGGATCTCACGGATGTCCTGATTGACGATGGTGTCGAAGATAATCGGGCGAAATCCGTCCTTTTCGGCGGCGATGTTGATTTGTTGTACCATGGCCCGCGCTTTATCTACGCTGTCGATATACGGCCGCGTGATTTTGCTGAAGGTAATGTTTTCGAACTGCGCCAGGAGGCTCTGGCCGAGGGTTTCAGCGGTGATGCCGGTACCGTCGGAGATAAAGAAAGCAGATCGTTTCATTTGCACCTTGGGCCTTAAGCTAGTGACGAATCTTGGATATGATAGGCGCGATTTGCCGGCCTCCAATGGCCCGCATTCTCACTTATTTTCCAGGTCCAGGCCATACAGCTGGCAAGCGCTCCCCCGAGCAGCCGGCTTCTGAGCTTTTCCAACACAGTTAGTGGAGAGATCACCTTGGTAGAGTACGTAGTTTCCCTCGATAAGCTCGGCGTCCATGATGTAGAGCATGTGGGGGGCAAGAACGCATCCCTGGGCGAGATGATCAGTAACCTTGCAGGCGCCGGTGTATCCGTCCCTGGAGGCTTTGCCACGACGGCCCAGGCCTATCGTGATTTTCTCGAATTGAGCGGTCTTAACGACCAGATCCACGCCGCGCTCGACGCCCTGGACGTCGATGACGTGAATGCCCTGGCCAAGACCGGCGCGCAGATCCGTCAATGGATCATGGAAGCCGAGTTCCCCGAGCAACTGAATAGCGAAATCCGCACCGCGTTCGCCAAGCTGTCCGCGGGCAACCCTGACATGGCCGTGGCCGTGCGCTCCTCGGCTACCGCCGAAGACCTTCCGGACGCTTCCTTCGCCGGCCAGCAGGAAACCTTCCTCAATATCCGTGGCGTCGAGAACGTCATTCGCGCTGCCAAGGAAGTCTTCGCTTCCCTGTTCAACGACCGTGCCATTTCCTACCGCGTGCACCAGGGCTTCGACCACAAGCTGGTCGCCCTGTCTGCCGGCGTGCAGCGCATGGTGCGTTCGGAAACCGGTACCGCCGGCGTGATGTTCACCCTCGATACCGAGTCGGGCTTCCGTGACGTGGTGTTCATCACCGGCGCCTACGGCCTGGGTGAAACCGTCGTTCAAGGTGCGGTGAACCCGGACGAGTTCTACGTCCACAAGGGCACCCTGCAAGCCGGTCGCCCGGCCATCCTGCGCCGCAACCTGGGCAGCAAGGCGATCAAGATGATCTACGGCGACGAAGCCAAGGCCGGTCGCTCGGTCAAGACCGTCGACGTCGACAAGGCCGATCGCGCGCGTTTCTGCCTGACCGACGCCGAAGTCAGCGAGCTGGCCAAGCAGGCGATGATCATCGAGAAGCACTACAAGTGCCCGATGGACATCGAATGGGCCAAAGACGGCGACGACGGCAAGCTGTACATCGTCCAGGCCCGTCCGGAAACCGTGAAGAGCCGCACCCAGGCCAACGTCATGGAACGTTACCTGTTGAAGGAGACCGGCACCGTGCTGGTGGAAGGTCGCGCCATCGGCCAGCGTATCGGCGCCGGCAAGGTGCGGATCATCAAGGACGTGTCGGAGATGGACAAGGTCCAGGCCGGCGACGTGCTGGTATCCGACATGACCGACCCGGACTGGGAGCCGGTGATGAAGCGCGCCAGCGCCATCGTTACCAACCGTGGCGGCCGTACCTGCCACGCCGCGATCATTGCGCGCGAGCTGGGGATTCCGGCCGTTGTCGGTTGCGGCAATGCCACCGAACTGTTGAAAGACGGCCAGGGCGTGACCGTGTCCTGTGCTGAAGGCGACACCGGTTTCATCTTCGAAGGCGAGCTGGGCTTCGACGTGAAGAAAAACTCCGTCGACGCCATGCCGGAGCTGCCGTTCAAGATCATGATGAACGTCGGCAACCCGGACCGCGCCTTCGACTTCGCCCAGCTGCCGAACGCCGGTGTCGGCCTGGCCCGCCTGGAGTTCATCATCAACCGTATGATCGGCGTGCACCCCAAGGCGCTGCTGAACTACGCCGGCCTGCCCCATGAAATCAAGGACAGCGTCGACAAGCGCATCGCCGGTTACAACGAGCCGGTCGGTTTCTACGTCGACAAGCTGGTTGAAGGCATCAGCACCCTGGCTGCGGCCTTCTGGCCGAAAAAGGTCATCGTGCGCCTGTCGGACTTCAAGTCCAACGAATACGCCAACCTGATCGGCGGCAAGCTCTACGAGCCGGAAGAAGAAAACCCGATGCTGGGCTTCCGCGGCGCTTCGCGTTACATCAGCGAATCCTTCCGTGACTGCTTCGAGCTCGAATGCCGCGCCCTCAAGCGCGTGCGCAACGACATGGGCCTGACCAACGTCGAGATCATGGTGCCGTTCGTCCGTACCTTGGGTGAAGCCAGCCAAGTGGTGGATCTGCTGGCTGAAAACGGTCTCAAGCGCGGTGAAAACGGCCTGCGCGTGATCATGATGTGCGAGCTGCCTTCCAACGCGATCCTGGCCGAAGAGTTCCTCGAGTTCTTCGATGGTTTCTCCATCGGCTCCAACGACCTGACCCAGCTGACCCTGGGCCTGGACCGCGATTCGGGCATCATCGCGCACCTGTTCGACGAGCGTAATCCGGCGGTCAAGAAACTGCTGGCCAACGCCATCGCCGCTTGCAACAAGGCCGGCAAATACATTGGTATTTGCGGCCAGGGCCCGTCCGACCATCCGGACCTGGCCAAGTGGCTGATGGAACAGGGCATCGAAAGCGTCTCGCTGAACCCGGATTCCGTACTGGAAACCTGGTTCTTCCTGGCCGAGGGGCAGGGTGCGGTCTAAGCGGAATGAAGCCCCGGCCAGCCTTCGGGTTGGCCGGGGCTTTGAGATTCAAGTAGGGCGGGCTCCATCTGGAAGCCGCCCTTTTTTGTGCAAGAGCATTATGCAAAGCAGCAGCAACCTGTTTCCCGTCGCCTTGATCAGTGCCGAACGTCGAGGTGACCTGAGTGAAGACGTCTACCGCCTGAAGCCCGGCAATAGCCCGGACGCCACGGTCGAGCTGGCCGTCACCCGCCTGGGGATGGCGGACGAGCCCGAATCCCGCGGTGTCCCGGTGATCCTGCTGCACGGCAGCTTCTCCAATCGGCGTTTCTGGTATTCGCCCAAGGGCATCGGCCTGGGCGCGTATCTGGCGCGCATGGGCTTCGATGTATGGATCCCCGAGATGCGCGGTCACGGCCTGTCGCGACGCAATGCCGACTATCGCAAGAATCGCGTCGCCGACTATGCGCAGTACGATCTGCCTGCCATCGGCGCCTTCGTGCGGGAACAAAGCGGCCAGGTTCCGCACTGGATCGGTCATTCCCTGGGCGGCATTACCCTGGCGGCGGCCCTGGGCGGCCAGTACCTGGGAGAGCCGGCAGTGGCGTCGGCGGCGCTGTTCGGCTGTCAGGTCAGCCGCACCTATTGGCCATTGAAAATCCCGGCGGTGGAGTGGGGCGGTCGTTTCATTCTCAAGCGTTTTGCCCAGTTGTCCGGCTCGCGACTCAAGCGCGGTCCCGAGGACGAGCCCATTGGACTGGCCCTGGAAGGCATGCGCTGGTACGGGCTGTTCGGGCGTTTCGGCGATGGGCAGAAGGACTGGTGGGCCGGCTTGTCCGATGTTTCGCTGCCGGTATTGGCGGTGAGCGCGGCCGGGGATCATCAGGATCCGACCTGGGCTTGTCGCAAGCTGTTTGACCAGTTGAGTTCCGAGCATAAGCAGTTTGTCTGCCTGGGGCGCGAACAAGGGTTCAGCGGCAATTTCGGCCATGTGGAGATGCTGGTGAGCAAAGCCGCCCAGGCCGAAGTCTGGCCTTTGGTCGCGCGTTGGTTGAAGGATCAGCAGAGCCCGTTGTTGGCGTCGGGCACTGAACTGGCTGCCGCCAGTTGAGTTCAGAAGGCTCTGACAAGAGCATTTCGTTCCGATGCGCTTGCGGCTAAGATATGACGCGTTGAGCGATTCTGGTCACATTCGGTCTCCGGTCAAGCATCTTGTTCGTGCCGCCGAGCCTGCTGAAATTGGCGTATGGTGAGGGCTAGCTGAAATGTTAAACATTCTCCGTCTGCCCTCGTATCACTCAGCATGAACCCTGCGAATTCCGACACCGCGACGTGTTCTTTCCATTACAGGAGTTTCTCGATGAATCATTACCTCACTCCCGACCTGTGCGACGCCTACCCGGATCTGGTACAGGTGGTTGAACCGATGTTCAGCAATTTCGGTGGCCGCGACTCCTTTGGCGGCGAAATCGTGACCATCAAATGCTTCGAAGACAACTCGCTGGTCAAGGAACAGGTCGAGCTCAAGGGCCACGGCAAGGTGCTGGTGGTCGACGGTGGCGGCTCCCTGCGCCGTGCGCTGCTGGGCGATATGCTGGCCGAGAAGGCGGCGAAGAACGGTTGGGAAGGGCTGGTGATCTACGGTTGTATCCGTGATGTCGATGTCATCGCGCAAACCGACCTGGGCGTTCAGGCGCTGGCCAGTCACCCGATGAAAACCGACAAGCGCGGCATTGGCGATCTCAACGTGGTGGTGACTTTTGCCGGGGTGACGTTCCGTCCGGGCGAATATGTCTATGCCGACAACAATGGCGTGATCGTTTCGCCAAGCCCGCTGAAAATGCCCGAATAAGCAGTCGACCAAGCAAGGGATGAGGATGTTCGAGGAAGACAACGCGCAATGGGGGCTGGTACATGCCCTGGTGCTGGACGGTAAAGGTGGTGCGCGTGCGATTGCCCGAACTGAACTGGACGACTTGCAACTGCAAGCCCATGAGAGCCTCTGGCTGCATTGGGATCGCAGCCATCCGCAAACCCAGACCTGGCTGCGTAAATCCAGCGGTCTGAGCGAGTTCAGCTGTGACCTCCTACTCGAAGAAAACACCCGGCCGCGTCTGTTGGCGCTGCCGGACTCCGAGTTCTTGCTGTTTTTACGCGGCATCAACCTCAACCCCGGCGCCGAGCCGGAGGACATGGTTTCGGTACGCATCTTCGGTTCGGCCCAGCGAGTGATCTCCCTGCGCCTGCGGCCATTGCGCGCGACGGATGAGCTGCTGGTGCAACTGGGTGAAGGCAAGGGACCGAAAACCGCTTCCGAACTCATCCTTTATATGGCTGAGTACCTGACCCATAAAGTGCAGGATCTGGTCAGCGACCTGTCGGAAGTGGTCGATGCCGAGGAAGAAAAACTGGATGCCGACGAACGGTATACCCCCGAGCACAGCAACATTCTGCAGATTCGTCGACGGGCTGCCGGACTCAAGCGTTTCCTCGCTCCGCAGCGGGATATTTTCGGTCAGCTCAGCCGTATCAGGCTGCCTTGGTTTGCCGATGACGATGGCGATTACTGGAATGAATTGAACAACAGCCTGACCCGCTACCTGGAAGAGCTCGAATTGACCCGAGAGCGCGTGGGGCTTGTGCTGGAGGCCGAAGACCGGCGCCTGAGCGTGCGCATGAACCGCATCATGTTTCGCTTCGGGATCATCACCGGGATCTTTCTGCCGATGAGTTTTCTGGCCGGCTTGCTGGGGATCAACGTGGGAGGCATTCCGCTTTCCAACAGCCCCTACGGGTTTCTGGTGGCCTGCCTGTTGATGGCGCTGGTCGCGCTGGGACAGTGGTGGTTATTCCGACGTTTGCGCTGGGTCTGATCATGAACTATGTGACCCAAGGAATTTTGATCGCGTCTTTCACTGACATATCGAGAGGTGCGTATGCACGATCCGTTTGAACAGTCGTTGCGTGACATGCTCAAGGCCACACCGTCCACCCGGGACGACGATGCGTGCCTGGGCCGCGTACTGAAAACCGCCAACCGGCAGGTGGGAGCGGGCGATCTGTTCAGCCTGCTCGGCCGCTGGTTGCCGGCGCTGATGATTGCTCTGAATAACGGATCGGCCCATATCTCGCCGGTTTCCCGTCGTAAACCTACTGCTCGCACTGCTGATAAGGCTGATTGAATATGGAACTTGATCTCTGGACTCAGAGCCTCGTCACTGCGATGACTGCGTTGTGGACCAAGGTAGCGAACTTCATTCCCAATCTGTTTGGCGCGCTGGTCGTGCTGCTGCTGGGTTTTGTGGTTGCCAAACTGCTTGATACCCTGCTTTCAAAATTGCTCGCCAAACTGGGCCTGGACCGTTTGATGGGCGGTACCGGTTTGACCAAGCTGCTGTCCCGTGCGGGCTTGCAGGTACCGATTTCTACCTTGATCGGTAAAATCGTGTATTGGTTCGTATTACTGATTTTTCTGGTTTCTGCTGCAGAATCCCTTGGCTTGGAGCGGGTTTCGGCTACGCTCGACATGCTGGCGTTGTATTTACCGAAGGTTTTCGGGGCCGCGCTGGTGCTGTTGGTGGGGGTATTGCTGGCGCAATTGGCCAATGGGCTGGTGCGCGGAGCGGCCGAAGGGGTCGGTCTGGATTACGCCAGTGGCCTGGGGCGAATCGCCCAGGGCCTGGTGATCATCATCAGTATTTCCGTTGCGATCAGTCAGTTGGAGGTCAAAACCGACCTGCTCAACCATGTGATCGTGATCGTTTTGATTACCGTTGGTCTGGCTGTTGCCTTGGCCATGGGGTTGGGAAGCCGGGATATTGCCGGTCAGATTCTTGCGGGAATCTATGTGCGTGAGTTGTATCAGGTTGGGCAACAAGTGCGAGTTGGCGAGGTCGAAGGGCAGATCGAGGAGATCGGCACGGTTAAGACTACACTGCTGACCGATGAGGGCGAGCTGGTCTCGCTCTCCAATCGGATCCTGCTGGAGCAGCATGTAAGTAGCCGCTAACCCGGCAAACCCTGCTAATGTATGCCGCCGCAAAATGCCCGTGTCTGGGCTGCGGTGGACATTGACCTGACTGTCGGCCCGACTCGTTTTGAATAAAGCCCAATCGCTATCCACGCGCTATGACCCCCGTGAGCTCTCTGACGAGGAGTTGGTTGCGCGCTCGCACACGGAGCTGTTTCACGTAACGCGTGCGTATGAAGAGTTGATGCGACGCTATCAGCGAACCCTCTTCAACGTTTGTGCACGTTATTTAGGGAACGATCGTGATGCTGACGATGTCTGTCAGGAGGTGATGTTGAAGGTGCTGTATGGCCTCAAGAACTTCGAGGGGAAATCGAAGTTCAAGACATGGCTCTATAGCATCACGTACAACGAATGCATCACGCAGTATCGGAAAGAACGGCGGAAACGTCGCTTGATGGATGCGTTAAGTCTTGATCCCCTCGAGGAAGCGTCTGAAGATAAGGCGCCGAAACCTGAGGAAAAGGGCGGACTTGACCGCTGGTTGGTGCATGTGAACCCGATCGATCGGGAGATTCTGGTGCTACGATTCGTCGCAGAACTGGAGTTCCAGGAGATCGCAGACATCATGCACATGGGGTTGAGTGCTACGAAAATGCGGTACAAGCGTGCGCTTGATAAATTGCGTGAGAAATTTGCAGGCATTGCTGAAACTTAGTTCGGCGCAAATATCTCTTACGTCTAGGTAAGTTCTGATAGACTTACCGCCGAGTTGTCCCCCGGTATGTGGGACTGCTTTACAATCACCAGATGGGGATTTAACGGATGAAACTGAAAAACACCTTGGGCATTGCCATTGGTTCTATTGTTGCCGTGACTTCGTTCGGCGTTCTGGCGCAAGGCCAAGGCGCGGTCGAGGGTGAACTGTTTTACAAAAAACAGTACAACGACAGCGTTAAGCACATCGAAGACGGCTTCAACCCAGGCGCTCGTATCGGCTACTTCCTGACCGATGACCTGTCGTTGGACCTGAACTACGACAAAACCAACCACACCCGTTCGAACGACGGCACTGGCAACCAGAAGATCAAAGGTGACACCGGCAGCCTGCTGGCTACCTACCACTTCGGTCAAGCTGGCGTGGACTCCCTGCGTCCATACGTTTCCGGTGGTTTCGGTCACCAGAGCCGTACCAACGTCCTGGCTGACGGCCACAGCGGTCGCGACCAGTCGACCCTGGCTATCATCGGTACCGGTGTTAAGTACTACTTCACCGACAACCTGTTCGCTCGTGCCGGCGTTGAAGCCGACTACGCAATGGACAACGGCAAGTGGGACTACTCCGCTCTGGTTGGTCTGGGTGTGAACTTCGGCGGCAACGCTGGCAAGGTTGCTCCAGCTCCTGCTCCAGTTCCAGAGCCAACTCCAGAACCAGAAGCTCCGGTTGCTGAAGTTGTTCGTGTTGAGCTGGACGTGAAGTTCGACTTCGACAAGTCGGTCGTTAAGCCTAACAGCTACGCTGACATCAAGAACCTCGCTGACTTCATGAAGCAGTACCCACAAACCACCACCGTTGTTGAAGGTCACACTGACTCCGTCGGTCCTGACGCTTACAACCAGAAACTGTCTGAGCGTCGTGCAAACGCCGTTAAGCAAGTTCTGACCAGCCAGTACGGTGTTGAGTCGAGCCGCGTTCAATCCGTTGGTTACGGTGAGTCCCGCCCAGTTGCTGACAACGCAACTGAAGCTGGCCGCGCTGTAAACCGTCGCGTAGAAGCGCAGGTTGAAGCACAAGCTCAACAAGCTCAGTAATCTGTAGCTTGCAGCTTTGAAAAACCCGGCCTAGGCCGGGTTTTTCTTTGTCCGCGATTTGATGAACGCGCCTGGAGTCAGGCCGAGAATGCCGCCGCCAGGGCCGCTTCGGAAAGGGCGGGCAGTTGTGCACCGCAAGCGGCCACTTCGCCGACGACCAGGATGGCCGGGCTTTTCAGCTGGAAGGCATGGGCATCGTCCTGCATGGCGTGCAGATCGCTCCGACACAGCCGTTGCTCGGGCAGGGACGCGTTTTCAATCATGGCCACCGGGGTATGCGGCGCCAGGCCGCCAGCGATCAGCTGTTCACGGATCTCACCCAGTTTGGCCACTCCCATATAGATCACCAACGTCGTACCGCTTTGTGCCAAGGCTTGCCAGTTCAGGCTGCTGTCGTCCTGGGTATGGGCCGTCAGCAGGGTGACGCCACGGGCGACACCGCGCAGGGTCAGCGGGATACCGCACTGGGTAGCTCCCGCCAGGCCGGCCGTGATGCCGTTCACCAGTTCCACCTCGACGCCACGTTCCTGCAGCCACTGCGCTTCTTCACCGCCACGGCCGAAGATGCACGGATCGCCGCCCTTGAGGCGTACCACGCACTTGCCATGCCGGGCGTAGCGCAGCATCAGCCGATGAATGAACGCCTGGGGTGTCGAACGACAGCCTCCGCGTTTACCCACGGCAATAACCCGTGCCCGGGGGCAGTGCTCCAGCACCGTCGGATTCACCAGATCGTCGATCAGCACCACATCCGCCTCGCCCAGGGCACGCACGGCCTTGAGGGTCAGCAGTTCAGGATCGCCAGGGCCCGCACCCACCAGCCAGACTTTTGCGCTCATGTTTGTTTCCTCACAGGGGGATTGCGACGGGCTGTGCCGAGCTGGCCAGCAGGCGTTTGATTTCGGGGACGCAGGAACCGCATTGAGTGCCGCAGCCCAGCTCCTGTTTCAGGCCATCGAGGTCCAGGCCGCGGGAGATCCCGGCACAGACTGCGCTCTGGCTGACGTTCTTGCAGTTGCACAAGGTCTTGCCGTTCGACGCAATCAACCCGGCCGCCCCTGGCGGTGCGCTCATCGGCGCCAGCAGCCAGCGGCGCAGTTGCTCATCGGCCTTGCCTTCCAGCCACAGGTTCTGCAGCCAGTGCCGGGCCAGGGTTTCACCGGCCAGGCGAATGGCGGTGATCCGCCCCTGTTCGATGCGTACCCGCTTGCCGATGGAGCGCCGAGGATCGTCATAGGCCAGCACCGGGCCTTCGTTGAGCCCCAGCAACTGATCGATGTCCTTGAGCAGTTGCGGCGCCGGCGCTTCGGCGTTGGCCACCCGCAGCAGCAGGGCCGGGCGTTCGCGACCGGCCAGGCTCAGGCTGACGTAGGCGAAACTTTCACAGAGCGGGCGCAGGGCTTCGAAATGCCGCTGCACGTCGCCTTCGATCAGGGCGAACAATTGCCACGGCAGCTGGACCGGCTCCAGGCGTACACCGCTGTGCTTGAGTTCTGGTTGTTTGGACAGAGGATCGAACGCCGGCTGAGTCACGGCATTGACGCCGCCCTTGAGATACCGATCGCCCCAATGCATCGGCAGGAAAGCCTGGCCCGGGCGCACGCTGTCGTCATCCGCTATTGCGACTATCACGCTGCCGCGACGGCTTTTCAGCGAGACCAGGTCACCCGCTTGCAGGTTCTGCCGGCGCAGTTCGTCCGGGTGCAGGCTCAGTACAGCTTCACTGACATGCCCGAACAGCTGGGCGGCGGTGCCGGTGCGGCTCATGCCGTGCCATTGATCCCGCAGGCGGCCGGTGATCAGGGTCAGGGGGAAGCGCGCATCCCGCTGTTCCTTGGCCGCGCGATACGGGTAGCTGACGAAGTGCGCCCGCCCGCTGGCGGTCGGGAAGCGGCCGTCGACGTACAGCCGCGGCGTCCCCTGTTCGGCGCCGGCGGGGAAGGGCCATTGCTGCGGGCCGATACGGTCGATCAGCGCGTGGCTGATGCCGGAAAGGTCCAGGTCGCGGCCGCGGGTCAGCTGTTTGTACTCATCGAACAGCTGGGCAGGCGTATCCAGGGCAAACAGGCTGGGCCGTTGCGGGCGCAGGCGCTGTTCCAGGCGCCGGGCGAAGTCCAGGGTGATGGCCCAATCCGGGCGTGCTTCGCCCGGCGCGGCCACGGCGCGGCGCACATGGGAGATGCGCCGTTCCGAGTTGGTCACGCTGCCTTCCTTCTCGCCCCAGCTGGCGGCGGGCAGTAGCAGGTCGGCAAAGGTCGCGGTCTCGGTGGTGCGAAAGGCTTCCTGCAGGACCACGAACGGGCAGGCCAGCAAGGCTTCTCGCACCGCGTTCTGGTCGGGCAGCGATTGCGCCGGGTTGGTGCAGGCGATCCACAGCGCCTTGATCTTGCCGCCGCGCAGCTGTTCGAACAGCTCGATCGCGCTCAGGCCGGGGTTGGCCGGCAATTGCTCGACGCCCCAGTAGGCCGCGACTTCAGCCCGGTGCTCCGGGTTGGCGGCGTCCCGGTGTCCCGGCAACAGGTTCGACAGGCTGCCGGTTTCCCGGCCGCCCATGGCATTCGGCTGGCCGGTGAGGGAGAAAGGGCCGGCCCCGGGGCGGCCGATTTGCCCGGTGGCCAGGTGCAGGTTGATCAGTGCGCTGTTTTTCGCGCTGCCGGAACTGGACTGGTTCAGCCCCATGCACCACAGCGACAGGAAGCTCGGCGAGGTGCCGACCCATTCGGCGCACTGGCGCAGTTGCTCGACGCTGATGCCGCACAGCTGCGCGACCATATGCGGGGTGTAGTCGTGGACCAGGTTCTTCAGCTCGGCCAGGCCTTCGGTATGCGCCTGGATGAAGTCGCGATCGATCCAGTCCTGCCACAGCAGCAGGTGCAGGATGCCGTGGAACAGTGCGACATCGGTGCCGGGCAGGATCGCCAGGTGCAGGTCGGCCAGGTCGCAGGTGTCGGTGCGCCGCGGGTCGATGACGATCACTTTCATCTGCGGCCGCAGGCGCTTGGCCTGCTCCAGGCGGCGGAACAGCACCGGATGGGCGTAGGCCATGTTGCTGCCGACGATCATCACGCAATCGCTCAGTTCGAGGTCTTCGTAGCTGCAGGGCGGGGCATCGGCGCCCAGGCTGCGTTTGTAGCCGACCACCGCCGAAGACATGCACAGCCGCGAATTGCTGTCGATGTTGTTGGTGCCCACCAGGGCCCGGGCCAGCTTGTTGAAGGCGTAGTAATCCTCGGTAAGCAATTGCCCGGAGATATAGAAGGCCACGCTGTCCGGGCCGTGTTCGGCGATGGTTTCGGCAAACAGGTTGGCCGCATGTTCCAGTGCGGTGTCCCAGTCGGTGCGGCTGCGCGCCAGGGCCTTGCCCAGGCGCAATTCCGGATACAGGGCGCGGGCCGCGAGGTCGCCGGTCAGGTGCAGGGTGGAGCCTTTGCTGCACAGTTTGCCGTGGTTGGCCGGGTGGCTCGGGTCGCCACTGACGCCGAGGATGCGTTCGCCGTCGTGCTCGATCAGCACGCCACAGCCAACGCCGCAGTAACAGCAGGTCGAGGCGGTCGTCTGGCGGTTCATCAGCCGGCATCCCGCAGGGCCAGCAGCACGCGGCCGTTTTCCACCCGCGCCAGATGGTGATGGGCGCAGCCGATATCCGGCGCCTGTGCTTCGCCGGACTCCAGGTCGATCTGCCAGTTGTGCAACGGGCAGGCGACCGTCTTGCCGTAGATCAGCCCCTGGGACAGCGGCCCGCCCTTGTGCGGGCAGCGGTCGTCGAGGGCGAAGACTTCGTCGTCGCTGGTGCGAAAGATCGCGATGTCGCCCCTGGGGCCGTTGACGATGCGCGAGCCCAGGGCGTTGATCTCGTCCAGGGCGCAGATATCCAGCCAGTTCATGGCAGCACCTCCAGTTGCTTGACGCGGATCGGCTCGAACTCTTTTTTCAACTGCGGCTGTTCCTGGCGCTCCTTCCACGGGTCCTGTTCGAAGGACAGGGAGAATTGCAGGCGCTCGTTGAGGGCCTTGCGCCGTTGCGGGTCTTCGATGATGGCCTGCTTGATGTACGCCATGCCGACCCGCTGCAGGTAGTGCACAGTGCGCTCCAGGTAGAAGGCTTCCTCGCGGTACAGCTGCAGGAAAGCGCCGTTGTATTCGCGCACTTCGTCGGCGGTTTTCAGCTTGACGAAGAACTCCGCGACCTCGGTCTTGATCCCGCCGTTACCACCGATATACATCTCCCAGCCCGAGTCGACGCCGATGATGCCGACGTCCTTGATCCCGGCCTCGGCGCAGTTGCGCGGGCAGCCGGAGACCGCCAGCTTGACCTTGTGCGGCGACCACATGTTGAACAGGTCATGCTCCAGTTCGATGCCCAGCTGGGTGGAGTTCTGCGTGCCGAAGCGGCAGAACTCGCTGCCGACGCAGGTTTTCACGGTGCGGATGGACTTGCCGTAGGCGTGGCCGGAGGGCATGTCCAGGTCTTTCCAGACCCCAGGCAAATCCTGTTTCTTGATACCCAAAAGGTCGATGCGCTGGCCGCCGGTGACCTTGACCATCGGCACCTGGTACTTGTCCGCCACGTCAGCGATGCGCCGCAGTTCGGAGGGGGTGGTGACGCCACCCCACATCCGCGGCACCACCGAATAGGTGCCGTCTTTCTGGATATTGGCGTGGGCCCGTTCGTTGATCAGGCGCGATTGCGGGTCGTCCCTGGCCTCGCCCGGCCAGGTGGCAATCAGGTAGTAGTTCAGCGCCGGGCGGCAGGAGGCACAGCCGTTGGGCGTGCGCCAGTTCAGGTAGCTCATGGTGCCGGCGATGGTCAGCAGGTGCTGTTCGCGGATCGCCTGGCGGATCTGCCCGTGGTTGAGGTCGCTGCAGCCGCAGATGGCTTTCTCGCTTTTTGGCTTGACGTCGGCCGCGCCGCCCACGGTGTTGATCAGGATCTGTTCCACCAGGCCGGCGCAGGAGCCGCAGGAGCTGGCGGCCTTGGTGTGTTTCTTGACCTCGTCGACGCTGAACAGGCCGTGCTCCTGGATCGCCTTGACGATGGTGCCCTTGCACACGCCGTTGCAGCCGCAGACTTCGGCGCTGTCGGCCATGCTCATGGCCTTGTCCTGGCCCTGGTGGCCGACATCGCCCAGGGCGTTCTCGCCGAACATCAGGTGGTCGCGGATCTCGCCGATGGCGTGGTTCTCGCGGATCTGCCGGAAGTACCAGCCGCCGTCGGCGGTATCGCCATACAGGCAGGCGCCGACCAGGATGTCGTCCTTGATCACCAGTTTTTTGTACACGCCGCCGATGGGGTCGGAGAGGGTGATGGTCTCGGTGCCTTCGCCGCCCATGAAGTCGCCGGCGGAGAACAGGTCGATGCCGGTGACTTTCAACTTGGTCGAGGTCACCGAGCCCTTGTAAGTGGCGAAGCCCAGTTGAGCGAGGTGGTTGGCGCAGACCTTGGCCTGTTCGAACAGCGGCGCCACCAGGCCGTAGGCGATGCCGCGATGGCTGGCGCATTCGCCGATGGCGTAGATGCGTGGGTCGTAGGTCTGCAGGGTGTCGTTGACCAGGATCCCGCGGCTGCACGGCAGCCCGGCTTTTTCCGCCAGCTCGGTATTGGGCCGGATGCCGGCGGCCATCACCACCAGGTCGGCGGGAATGATGTCGCCGTTCTTGAACTGCACCGAGCCGACCCGGCCATTGCCCGCATCGTGCAGGGCCTGGGTCTGTTCGCTCAGGCGGAATTTCAGGCCGCGGCTTTCCAGGGCGCTTTGCAGCAGCTGGCCGCTGGTCTTGTCCAGCTGGCGCTCCAGCAGCCATTCGCCGATGTGCACCACGGTCACGTCCATGCCGCGCAGCATCAGGCCGTTGGCGGCTTCGAGGCCGAGCAGGCCGCCGCCGATGACCACTGCGTGCTTGTGGGTCTTGGCGGTGTCGATCATCGCCTGGGTGTCGGCGATATCGCGGTAGCCGATCACGCCCTGCAGGTCGTTGCCGGGAATCGGCAGGATGAACGGGGTCGAACCGGTGGCGATCAGCAGGCGGTCGTACTCGGCTTCGCTGCCGTCTTCGGCGATCACCCGGCGCTTGACCCGGTCGATCTGCACCACCTTGCGGTTGAGCAGCAGCTTGATGTGGTTGTCCAGGTACCAGCTCAGGTCGTTGAGCACGATCTCTTCGAAGGTCTGTTCGCCGGCCAGTACCGGGGAGAGCAGGATGCGGTTGTAGTTGGTGTGGGGCTCCGCGCCGAAGACCGTGATGTCGTACAGCTCATTGCTCAGCTTGAGCAGCTCTTCCAGGGTGCGTACCCCGGCCATGCCGTTGCCGATCATCACCAGCTTGAGTTTCTTCATTTCGCTCTCCGCGTAGACAGGCCGTCGGGCATGCCGGGCCTGGCTCGATAAACGTTGCGCAAACAAAAAAGGCGCCCCGCCAGTTGCCTGGCAGGACGCCTTTGTCCGGTCCCGTTCTCTCGGGAAAACCCATCCTTCGTCGTTGAAGGCCGGGTCGTATGTGCTGTTGGGAGAGTTAATGCAGCGGTTGTGCCAAGTTCCGCCAATGGCGGTTTCAGCGGGGCTGAAAGCCTGCCTCTGGCCAGCAGGGAGGATTTTCTGCACCGATTCAAAGCGTCTTGCCCGTTTCTGGCGCACGCTGCGCGATCCCTGTAGCCGCTGCCGCAGGCTGCGATCGACGGCGTAGCCGGCGTAAGGCGGCATCCCCTACCTGCGGGTAAAACCGCGTCGTCAGGTTCTGCGGCCCCTGCGGTGCCGGTCGCAGCCTGCGGCAGCGGCTACAGGAGAACACTGAGGTCAGTGGTGCAGGAACAGGTACAGCAACAGCAGGTTGAGCAACAGCGAGACCAGCGCCAGGGTGCGCCAGACTTTCAAGGGCTCGCGTTCCAGCAGCGGTCTGGGGCGCACGCTGAGGCTGCGGCGCTCGCCCTGTTCCAGCAACAGCAACCACTCTTCGGCGGTTTCATAACGTTGGGCCGGATCGGCCTGTACCGCGCGTTCCAGGCTCTGTTCGAGCCAGTCCGGCAGGTCCGGGCGATAGCGGCTGGCGCTGACCGGGGTGGTGAAGCGCGGGCGCTGGAAGGCTTCGATTTCGCCGTAGGGAAAATGCCCGGTCAGCAAGTGGTAGAGGGTCACGCCTACCGCGTACAGGTCCTGCCGCGGTGTCGGCGCCACGCCGTTGAAAGCCTCTGGGGCGATATAGCTCGGGGTGCCGGGCAGCAGGTGCGCCTGGTCCTCGGACAGGCCGGGGCAATAGGCCAGGCCGAAATCCAGCAGGCGCAGTTCGCCGTCGTCCCCGAGCAGCAGGTTTTCCGGCTTGATGTCGCGGTGCAGGATCTGCCGGCGGTGCAGCAGGCCTACGGCCTGTAGCAGGCGCTCGGCCAGGTCCTGCCACTGCGCCAGCGGCAAGGGGCCATGTTGTTGCAGATGCTCGGCCAGGGTCTGCCCCGGGTATTCGCGCATCACGTAATACAGATGCTGGCGGCTGGTCGCGGCATGCACTTCGGGAAAGTGCCGGCCGGCCACCCGGCGCAGGAACCACTCCTCTGACAGCAGCGATTGCCCGGCCTGATGATCATCGTGCAGATGACCGGGCAGGGTTTTCAGCAGCCAGGGTTGTTGTTGCGCATCGAGCACGCGGTACAGCAGGGATTGCTGGCTGTGCCCGAGCACCTCGACGACCTGCCAGCCTTCGAAGTGCTGGCCCGGTTTGAGAGGCGGCGGCAGTGGCCATTGCTGCAAGTGAATCAGGGCGTCGCCGATGGAGCTTTCGCCCAGGGCTTCGACCCGCACCAGCAGGGCGCTGGCATTGTCCTGGCTGCCGGCCAGGTGCGCGGCGCTGACCAGGGTCTGCACCGCGCTGTCGAGGTCGGGCTGGTCGCGCAGGATCGCGGCGATGGCGGTGTCGCCCAGGGTGGCCCAGACGCCATCGCTGAGCATCAGGAAACTTTCGTTTTCCCGCAGCTCGCCGTCGAGGAAGTCCACCACCAGGTGCTGGTCCAGGCCCAGGGCACGCTTGAGCACATGCTGCATGCCGGGTTGGTCCCAGACATGATCGTCGCTGATGCGTTGCAACTGATCGGCATGCCAGCGATAGACCCGGCAATCGCCGACATGGGCCAGGGTAAAGCGCCGGCCGCGCAGCACCAGGGCGCTGACGGTGGTCAGCAGCGGCTGGCCGCCGCCGTTGGCCTGCAACCAGCGATTCTGCGCGAGCAGCAGGCGTTCCAGGGCCTGGGCCACGGCCCAGGTTTCCGGGGTGGCGTAGTAGTCCAGCGCCAGCGCCTGCAAGGTCGAGCGCGCGGCCAGGCCGCCATCGGCGCATTGGCTGACACCGTCGGCGATGGCGAACAGCAGCCCCTTGCTGGCGGCCAGGGTCGGCGCCGGGGTGACCAGGCGCAAGGCGTCCTGGTTCTCCGCGCGCGGACCGATGGCGCTGGCCTGGGCGTGGCTCAGTTGCAGGCTCATGGACGGCTCAGACCCGCGCCGCGGTGACAGCGGCGGAGCCCCAGGTGGTCCGCCAGCGGCGTTTCACCCCGTGCAGGCCGAACCAGGCCAGCACGCCCAGGCTGGCGAACAGCCACAGGGCCAGTTGATAGCTGCCGGTGCTTTGCTTGATCGCGCCCATGCCCGCGGCTAGGGCGAAACCGCCGATGCCGCCGGCCATGCCGATCAGCCCGGTCATCACCCCGATCTCGCGACGAAAGCGTTGCGGCACCAACTGGAAGACCGCGCCGTTACCCGCACCCAGGCCGAGCATGGTGCATACGAACAGGGCCAGGGCCGCGTAGGAGCTGGGCAGGTTGAAACCGACCGCGGCGATGCATACCGCCGCGACGCTGTACATCACCAGCAGGGTGCGAATGCCGCCGAAACGATCGGCCAGCGCGCCGCCCAGCGGGCGCATCAGGCTGCCGCCGAACACGCAGGCGGCGGTGTAGTAGCCGGCGGTGACCGGGCTCAGGCCGTACTGGTCGTTGAAGTAGCCGGGCAGGGCGCTGGCCAGGCCGATGAAGCCGCCGAAGGTCACGCTGTAGAAGAACATGAACCACCAGCTGTCGCGGTCGCCCAGGGCCTTGAAGTAGTCGGCCATGGATTTGGCCTTGGGCCGTTCCGGGGCGTTCCTGGCCAGCCAGGCGAACAGCACCAGGGTCAGGATCAGTGGGATCAGGGCGAAGCCGAACACGTTGCTCCAGCCGAAGGCACCGGCCAGCAACGGTGCGAACAGCGCCGCGAATACCGTGCCGGAGTTGCCGGCCCCGGCGATGCCCATCGCCTTGCCCTGGTGCTGTGGTGGATACCATTGCGAGGCCAGCGGCAGGGCCACGGCGAACGAAGCGCCGGCCATGCCCAGGAACAGCCCCAGCAGCAGGGCCTGTTCATAGCTGTGGATGCCCAGCTTCCAGGCGCAGAACAGCGCGCCGATGACAATCACCTGGCCGATCAGCCCGGCGGTCTTGGGGGACAGGCGATCGGCCAGCAGGCCCATGGCGAACCGCAGCACGGCGCCGGCCAGGATCGGCGTGGCCACCATCAGCCCGCGCTGCTGGGTGGTCAGTTGCAGGTCGGCGGCGATCTGCACGGCCAGCGGGCCGAGCAGGTACCAGACCATGAAGCTCAGGTCGAAGTAGAGGAAGGCCGCGAACAATGTCGGGGTGTGGCCGGATTTCCAGAAGCTTGAATTCATCGCGCACCTCAGCTGTTAAGAGTCTCGAAAGGAGTCATGAGCTTTTGCGTGGGGCGCCATTACGGCCGCTCCACCGGCCCCGGGCTGTGGGGCCAAAACGAAAAAACGCCGCAACCCGCATCGCCTGGGGCGAGAAGGGTGTGCGACGTCTTTGTCGTAGGTGGGGCAACCGCCGTTGGTTACCTGTGTCGATTACATAGCCAGATTTGTGCCAAGAGTTGCAGTCCAGGTGTCCCGGATCGCGGGCAAGCCTCGCTCCTACAGAAACTCACGGTCGTCTCCGTAGGAGCGAGGCTTGCCCGCGATAGGCGGCCGCACCACAGCTGCGGGATTCAGCCCAGCAACTCGCTCATGGCGATGATCTGCTCCGCCACCTGGATCAGCTTCTGCTGGCGGCTCATGGCCTGGCGGCGCATCAGGGTGTAGGCCTGTTCTTCGTTGCAGTCTTTCATCTTCATCAACAGGCCCTTGGCCAGCTCGATGCGCTTGCGCTCGGCCAGTTGCTGGTCGCGGGCCTGTAGCTGCGCGCGCAAGGCCTGGTCGCTCTCGAAGCGGGCCATGGCCACGTCGAGAATGGGCTGCAGGCGCTGGGCCTGGATGCCTTCGACTATGTAGGCACTGACCCCGGACTTGATAGCGTGGCGCATCACGTCGGGGTCGTGCTCGTCGGTGAACATCACGATCGGCCGTGGCTGGTCGCGGCTGACCAGCACCACTTGCTCCATCACATCGCGGCTCGGTGATTCGGTATCGATCAGGATCACGTCCGGACGCACCGTTTCGACGCGCGTCGGCAGGTCGATGGTCAGGCCCGACTCGTCGATCACCTCGAAACCGGCTTCCATCAGGGCCGCCTTGAGCCGACCGACCTTCTTGGCGGTGTCGTTGATCAGCAGGATACGCAACATGGTCTCGGGCTCCTGTCAGCGGCTGGCGAGAAGAGGGGAGCTGTCGCTCATGGCGTGCAGCTGGAAGCTGCGGGCATAGGCGGCCGGGTCCGAACCGTCCCATAGCTTGCCGTCGATCAACTGGCTGCTGCGCATGTCCTGGCCCCAGGACGCGACGCCGACGGCGGTGGCGGCTTCACGATAGAGCTCGAGTTGCTGCACCTGGCGCGCGATGCCCAGGTAATCGGGGTCTTCGCGCAGCAGGCCCCAGCGGCGGAACTGGGTCATGAACCACATGCCGTCGGACAGATACGGCAGGTTGACCGCGCCTTCATTATGAAAGCGTAGCGCGTGCGGGTCCTGCCAGCGGTGGCCAAGGCCGTCGGTATATTCGCCGAGCAGGCGCGGCTCGATGCAGTCCAGCGGCGCATCGAGGTACTCGCGGGCGCTCAGCAGTTGCGCGGTGCTCTGGCGGTTCTCGCGGCTCTGCTCGATGAAGCGGCTGGCCTCGAGGATCGCCATGACCAGAGCCCGCGCGGTGTTCGGGTACTGCTCGACGAAGGCGCGGGTGCAGCCGAGGACTTTTTCCGGGTGGTCGGGCCAGATCGCCTGGCTGGTGGCCAGGGTGAAGCCCAGGTTCTGGTTCACCGCGCTGGCGCTCCAGGGTTCGCCCACACAGAAACCGTCGATGCGCTCGGCCTGCAGGTGCGCGACCATTTGCGGCGGCGGCACCACCACGCTGTCGACGTCCTGCAACGGGTGGATGCCCTGGGCGGCCAGCCAGTAATACAGCCACATGGCGTGGGTGCCGGTGGGGAAGGTCTGGGCGAAGGTCAGCCTTGCCCGGCTTTGGTGCACGTGCCGGTGAAGCGCTTCAGGAGTGGTCACGTTCAGGGCTTGCAGCTCCCGCGAGAGGTTGATGCTCTGGCCGTTCTGGTTCAGGCCCATCAGCACCGCCATGTCGCTGGCGTTGACCCCGCCGATGCCCAGGTGCACGGCGTAGATCAGGCCATACAGGCTGTGGGCGGCATCCAGCTCGCCGCTCACCAGCTTGTCCCGCAGGTTGGCCCAGGACGCCTGGCGCTTGAGGTTCAGGGTCAGGCCGTAAGGCTGGGCGAAGCCCTGGGTGGCGGCGACCACCACCGAGGCGCAGTCGCTCAAGGCCATGAAACCGAGGTTGATCGCGGTCTTTTCCGGGGCATCGCTGCCGTTGACCCAGGCCAGCGGGCTGACGGGGAGTTCATTCATGGGGTGGCGCCCTCGATAAAAAGCTTCCATAAAAAAACGTCGCACCCGCGCCAGGCAGAGCCGGCGGGGTAACGACGCCTTTGTCTTTCGACCCACGCCGCCATTGGCCTGGGTGCTGATGCAGGTTGTGGTGCAAGGCATATGCCATTCACCGCTGATTTCGCCGCGTGCCTCGCCTGCGGGCCCCATGCCCGGCTATAATCGCCGCCTCATTTCGCCGCCACCGAGTCAAGCCCGCCCATGTATACCCTGGCCCGCCAGCTGTTGTTCAAACTCTCCCCGGAAACCTCCCACGATCTGTCCCTGGACCTGATCGGCGCGGGCGGGCGTTTGGGCCTCAATGGCTTGCTGTGCAAGGCGCCGGCGCAGATGCCGGTGAAGGTCATGGGCCTGGACTTCCCGAACCCGGTCGGCCTCGCGGCCGGCCTGGACAAGAACGGCGCGGCCATCGACGGCTTCGCCCAATTGGGTTTCGGTTTCGTCGAAATTGGCACCATCACTCCGCGTCCGCAGCCGGGCAATCCCAAGCCGCGGATCTTCCGCCTGCCGGAAGCCGAGGCGATCATCAACCGCATGGGCTTCAACAACCTGGGCGTCGATCACCTGCTGGCCCGGGTGGCGGCGGCCAAGTACAAGGGCGTGCTGGGGATCAACATCGGCAAGAACTTCGACACCCCGGTCGAGCGTGCGGTGGATGATTACCTGATCTGCCTGGACAAGGTGTATGCCCACGCCAGCTACGTGACGGTCAACGTCAGTTCGCCCAACACCCCGGGCCTGCGCAGCCTGCAGTTCGGCGAGTCGCTCAAGCAGTTGCTTGGCGCTCTCAGCCAGCGCCAGCAGGAGTTGGCGGTGCAACATGGCAAGCGGGTTCCGCTGGCGATCAAGATCGCCCCGGACATGACCGACGAAGAAACCGCCGAAGTGGCGCAAGCCCTGATCGAGACCGGAATGGACGCGGTCATCGCCACCAACACCACCCTGAGCCGCGTTGGCGTCGAAGGTATGGAGCATGGCGACGAGGCGGGCGGCCTGTCCGGCGCGCCGGTGCGCGACAAGAGCACCCACACCGTGAAGGTGCTGGCGGGTGAGCTGGCCGGGCGTTTGCCGATCATTGCGGTGGGCGGTATCACCGAAGGCAAGCATGCGGCGGAAAAGATCGCTGCCGGCGCCAGCCTGGTGCAGTTGTATTCGGGCTTCATCTACAAGGGCCCGGCGCTGATTCGCGAGTCGGTGGACGCGATCGCCGCGTTGCGCTGAGGGCAGCGGCTTTTTGCGCGGCCAATAAAAAGGGCTCCTGAAAGGAGCCCCTGGGCCGCAGCCCGCCGTCCGGATGGGACGTGCGTGGTTAAGTCGTTACGTATTCAGATTTTGGTGTCGGAATGTGTGCCCTGTTTTAGCCGACGGCGTGAAGTTCGTTGAGTCTGTGGATTCCCGCAGTGCCGGTCATACCGTCCCAGTTGTCGCCGCGTCCTTCGCGCCAGCCATTGATCCAGGCTTGGCGTACCGACGGTAGAGTAAATGGGCAAAGCTCACGGGACTTGCCATGAACGCCATACTGATATCCGCGCAAAAATGCTCTTTCCAACGGATCACGCTTAAGTCTTCTCATAGGGTGTTTCCCTCACTTGTTGACTGTCTTATGTCCCGTCGGCCTCGTTTGAGGCCGGGCAGAATGCTTCTGCCGTTGGTGCTCGCTGCCGGCGTCGCGAGCGTGGCGTTGGCGTCATTGCGGCGCCAACCTGAGTTGATTTCTAACCAATGCGTCACAACGAGGGAATGATCGTTTTGTCATAAGGACGTAACGATAATGATGTTGAGGCCATAAGAATGGCCTGCTTTACATCGGGTTGATCAGGCAAACCTCGCTCTGATCAGCCTCTTACTGGATGATGGGCTTAATGCTTTAGTGAGAATTCCATTCCGTTGCACTCAGGTATTATTCGATGAAAGGTCGAGTTATGACCTTTTGTTTCGCTGACTTTATTATCTGCCCCGGCATCTAAGCTCTTTTGACCCCAGTGGTCACCGCTAGCGGCGAGCTGAACAGCAGGGGCGGGACGGCACAGATTCGTGCCACGCGAGCGCTCTTCAAGAAAAGCGCTTGATTGAAAACCGGGCGGACGATGCGTTGTCCGTTCACTTATTGCTAAAGGCCCTGAACTCCCATGTCGGATCGCTACGAACTCTTCCTCACCTGTCCCAAAGGCCTTGAAGGCCTGCTCATCGAGGAAGCCGCCGGGCTTGGCCTTGAAGACGCGCGCGAACATACCTCGGCCGTGCGCGGCATGGCCGACATGGAGACCGCCTACCGCCTGTGCCTCTGGTCGCGCCTGGCCAACCGGGTACTGCTGGTGCTCAAGCGCTTCCCGATGAAGGACGCCGAAGACCTCTATCACGGCGTGCATGACGTCGACTGGCAGGACCACATGCTGGCGGACGGCACCCTGGCGGTGGAGTTCAGCGGCCACGGCTCGGGCATCGACAACACTCACTTCGGCGCCTTGAAGGTCAAGGACGCCATCGTCGACCGGCTGCGCACACCGACCGGCGAGCGTCCCTCCATCGACAAGCTCAACCCGGACCTGCGCATTCACCTGCGCCTGGATCGCGGCGAAGCCATCCTCTCCCTCGATCTGTCCGGCCACAGCCTGCACCAGCGCGGCTATCGCCTGCAGCAGGGCGCGGCGCCGCTGAAGGAAAACCTCGCGGCGGCGATCCTGATCCGTTCCGGCTGGCCACGTATCGCGGCCAATGGCGGCGCCCTGGCCGACCCGATGTGCGGCGTGGGGACCTTCCTGGTGGAAGCAGCGATGATCGCCGCCGACATCGCCCCCAACCTCAAGCGCGAGCAATGGGGTTTCACCGCCTGGCTCGGTCACGTCCCGGCCCTGTGGCGCAAGCTGCATGAAGAAGCCCAGGCGCGGGCCCAGGCCGGCCTGGCCAAGCCGCCGCTGTGGATTCGCGGTTACGAAGCCGACCCGCGGCTGATCCAGCCAGGGCGCAACAACGTCGAGCGCGCCGGCCTCAGTGAGTGGATCAAGATCTACCAGGGTGAAGTGGCGACCTTCGAGCCGCGCCCGGACCAGAACCAGAAAGGCCTGGTGATCAGCAACCCGCCCTACGGCGAGCGCCTGGGTGACGAAGCCAGCCTGCTGTATCTCTACCAGAACCTCGGCGAGCGCCTGCGTCAGGCCTGCCTGGGCTGGGAAGCGGCGGTATTCACCGGCGCGCCGGACCTGGGCAAGCGCATGGGCATCCGCAGCCACAAGCAGTATTCGTTCTGGAACGGCGCCTTGCCGTGCAAGCTGCTGTTGATCAAGGTGCAGCCAGACCAGTTCGTCACTGGCGAGCGGCGTACCCCGGAGCAACGGCAGATCGAGCGTGAACAGGCCGAGGCCGACAAGGCGCCGCTGGTTCCGCAGGAGCGCCAGTACAACAAGAACGGCAACCCGATCAAACCGGCACCGGCGCCAGCCCCCGTGGTCGAGCAGGCGCGCCTGAGCGAAGGCGGGCAGATGTTCGCCAACCGCCTGCAGAAGAACCTCAAGTTGCTGGGCAAGTGGGCCAAGCGTGAAGGCGTCGAGTGCTATCGCGTCTACGATGCCGACATGCCGGAATATTCCCTGGCCATCGACCTGTACCACGACTGGGTGCACGTGCAGGAATACGCCGCGCCGAAATCCATCGACCCGGAAAAGGCCCAGGCCCGTCTGTTCGATGCCCTGGCGGCCATTCCGCAAGCGTTGAACGTCGACAAGAGCCGGGTGGTGATCAAGCGCCGCGAACGCCAGAGCGGCACCAAGCAGTACGAACGCCAGAGCGCCCAGGGCAAGTTCACCGAGGTCAGCGAAGGCGGCGTGAAGCTGCTGGTCAACCTCACCGACTATCTCGACACCGGGCTGTTCCTCGACCACCGGCCGATGCGCCTGCGGATCCAGAAAGAAGCCGCCGGCAAGCGATTCCTCAACCTGTTCTGCTACACCGCCACCGCCAGCGTGCACGCGGCCAAGGGCGGTGCGCGCAGCACCACCAGCGTCGACCTGTCGAAAACCTACCTGGACTGGGCGCGACGCAACCTGTCGCTCAACGGTTTCTCCGACAAGAACCGTCTGGAGCAGGGCGATGTCATGGCCTGGCTGGAGACTTGCCGCGATGAGTTCGACCTGATCTTCATCGACCCGCCGACCTTCTCCAACTCCAAGCGCATGGAAGGGGTGTTCGACGTGCAGCGTGACCACGTGCAACTGCTCGACCTGGCCATGGCCCGGTTGGCCAGCGGTGGCGTGCTGTATTTCTCCAACAACTTCCGCAAGTTCCAGCTCGAGGAAAACCTGGCGGCGCGTTATGCCGTCGAGGAGATCACCGCCAAGACCATCGACCCGGATTTCGCCCGTAACGGCAAGATCCACCGGGCCTGGAAAATCACCGCTCGCTGAGGTTGATTGGATCCACAGAGCCTTGATTTTCAAGGCTCTTTGCTCTAGCCAAATTAGTGGCGAATAGCTATAACTCAATGCAAGCCCATGTGACGCTCACGTTCGCTGGCGTTATGAGTTTTGCTTATGTCGTTGCACTCGGTACGCCCGAAAATCCTGGGCTTCATCAGCGAAGACGTGTCGGCCTGGCTGGTCGCGTTAGTGGTATTGCTGTTTGGCTGTGTATTGACCGGGCTGCTGGCCTGGTCGACCCTCAATCTGTATCAGCAGCAGTTGCGCCAACGCTTCCAGCTGCTGGCCAGCGAACGTTATAGCCGCATCGAAGAGCGCTTCGAAGATCAGGAGCAGCGCCTGGATGGTCTCAAGCGCTTCTTCATCAATTCCGGCGCGGTCTCGCGCCAGGATTTCGACGGCTACACCCAACCGCTCTTGCATCGCACCCAGGCCTACGCCTGGGCGCCGCGCGTCAGCGGTGCCGAGCGTGCGCTGTTCGAGCGCATGGCGCAGGAACAGGGGGCGCCGGATTATTTCATTGCCGACCTGAATGCCGAAGGCAAGCTGCAGCGAGCCGCCGAGCGCGATGAGTACATACCGGTGCTCTATAGTCAGACCCAAAGCCCGCTGGGCTCGCCCCTGGGGTTCGACCTGCTGGCCCAGCCAATGCGTCGCGACACCCTCGAACGGGCGCGGCGGCGCGGCGGCGTGGCGGTTTCGCAGCCGGTGCGCTTGGTCGGAGTCGAGCCTTCCTACGCGCGCGGCATCATCCTCGCGACTCCCGTCAGCCTGCGTGCCGATGTGGCCATGTCGACCCCCGAGCCTTACGGTTATGTGATCGCGGTGATCAGCATGCGCCAGCTGGTGGTCGATGGTCTGCCCGAGCAGAGTCAGGACAACCTGTTCGTGCAGATCATCGACCTGTCGACCGCCGAGTCGTACGGCAAACTCTATGAATCGAGCAACGGCCCGGGGGACAGCCCACTGGCGGTGAGCCGGGTGCTGAGCCTGGCCGATCATGATTACCAGGTGAACATCCGCCCCAGCGCAGTGTTCCTCCAGGCCAACCATTCTTCGGTGTCCAGCCAGGTGGTCCTGGGCACGCTGCTGAGCCTGCTGCTCAGTGCCTTGCTGTATGTCCTGGTCAGCCAGCGGCAGCGCGCGCTGCGGTTGGTGGAGCAGCGCACCGGGGAGCTGCGGGCCAGGGAGCAGGAATTGCGCGGCACCCACGGACAGCTGCGCAGCGTGCTCAATGCGGCGACCCAGGTGGCGATCATCGCCACCGACCTGCGGGGCGTGATCAGCACCTTCAATGCCGGCGCCGAACATATGCTCGGCTACAACAGCGCCGAGGTGGTGGGCCACCTGACCCTGGAAAGCCTGCACCTGCCCGCGGAGCTGAATGCGCGCGCGCAAGCCCTGAGCCAGCGTTACGGCCGGCAGATCCCGATGTGCCAGGCGATGCTGGTGGACGGTTCCGAAGAGCGGGGCGAGGCAACCCGCGAGTGGACCCTGATGCGCCGCGATGGCAGCCATCTGGTGGTGAATATGCTGGCCACCCCGGTCCTGGACGATCACGGTTTATGGGTCGGGCACCTGGCGATTTGTATCGACATCACCGAACGCAAGCGGGTCCACGAGGCGCTGGCGGCCCGCGATCGCCTGCTGAAGAAACTCAGCGCCCATGTACCGGGCGCCATCTATCAGTTCCAGGTAGATGCCGAAGGCCATTCCAGCTTCAGCTACGTCAGTGACGGCATCCGCGATATCTACGAGATCGATCCACAGCAGTTGCAGCGCGATGCCAACCCGGTGTTCGAGCGTATTCATCCGGACGATGCGGCCCGGGTGCGCGGCTCGATCTGGACCTCGGCGAAGAAACTCAGCCCTTGGCGCGAGGAATATCGGGTGCAGTTGCCACAGCGCGGCCTGCGCTGGATACGCGGTGAAGCGACCCCGGAAAAGCTGGCAGGGGGCGGGGTGCTGTGGCATGGCTATCTGTCGGACATCTCCGACCTCAAGCGGGTTGAGGAAGAGTTGCGGGCCCTGTCGGTCACCGACTCGCTGACCGGTATCCACAACCGCCGCTATTTCCAGGAGCGCCTGCAGATGGAAATGGCGCGGGTCGAGCGCGGGGTGGGCAGCCTGGCGGTGATCATGCTGGATATCGACCACTTCAAGCGGATCAACGACCAGTACGGGCATGCCATCGGCGACATGGTGCTGCGCGGCGTCTGTGAGCGCATCGGCCTTCGTCTGCGGCGCACGGATGTGTTTTGCCGGCTGGGCGGCGAAGAGTTCATGGTGCTGTGCCCGGACACCGATGGCCAGCAAGCCTATGTCCTGGCCGAGGAGCTGTGGCGCGGGCTGCGCAGCTCGCCGATCGATGGCGTGGGCATTGTCACGGCCAGTTTCGGCATCGCCAGCTGGCGGGAGCACGAAGGGGCCGACGGGCTGTTGCTGCGGGCGGATTCCGGGGTCTATGCGGCCAAGCAGGCTGGGCGCGACCGGGTCGAGGCCGAGATGGGGTAGGCAGGGGCGCAGAAGTGGGGTGACGCGAGGTTACCCTCGCGCCACCTGAGTGACGGCTTACAGGGTCGAAGCGGTGTCTGCCAGTTTCGGCTGGCGGTACAGATCCAGCAGCACCTGATCGAGCACCGAGGACGCGCCCCAGGGCTTCGGATCGTTGAGAATCGCTACCACGGCCCAGGTGTTGCCGTTGCTGTCGCGGCTGTAGCCGGCGATGGCGCGGACAGTGTTCAGGGTCCCGGTCTTCACGTGGGCTTCACCGGACATCGCGGTGCGCTTCAGGCGTTTGCGCATGGTGCCGTCCATGCCGGCGATCGGCATCGAACTGATGAACTCCGCCGAGTACGGGCTTCTCCAGGCCGCTTGCAGCATGGAGGCCATTTCGCGGGCGCTGACCCGTTCGGCACGGGACAGGCCCGAACCGTTCTCCATCACCAGGTGCGGCGCGGTGATGCCTTTCTTGGCCAGCCACTGGCGCACCACCCGTTGCGCCGCCTTGGCATCGTCGCCATCGGCTTCGGTGCGGTATTGCGCGCCGAGGCTGAGGAACAGTTGCTGGGCCATGGTGTTGTTACTGTATTTGTTGATGTCGCGGATGATTTCCGCCAGGTCCGGCGAGAAGGCCCGGGCCAGCACCTTGGCGCTGGATGGCACGGCGGCCAGGCGGTCCTTGCCCTGGATGCTGCCGCCCAGTTCCTTCCAGATGGCGCGTACGGCGCCGGCGGTGTAGGTCGCGTGGTCGAGCAGCGACAGGTAGGTCTGCGAACTGCAACCGTCGCCCAGCTGGCCGTTGACGGTCACGGTGACGCTGCCGTCCGCCTGTGGGACCGGGTTGTAGCGCACGTTGCCGGTGCACTGTTTGCCGCCGATGGCCTTGACCTGGTTGTCGATGCGAATGCTGGCAATCGGCGGCTCGACGGAAATCAGCACCTTGCCCGAATCGTTGCGCGCCACGAAGCGCAGGGCCTTGAGGTTGACCAGCAGGGCATCGGGCTTGACCAGGAACGGCTTGTTCTCGTCATTGCCGTCGTCGTTGAACTGCGGCAGTTGCGGCTGCACGAAGAAGTTGCGGTCCAGCACCAGATCGCCGGTCACTTGCTGCACGCCGTTGGCCCGCAGGTCGCGCATCAGCAACCAGAGTTTTTCCATGTTCAGCTTGGGATCGCCGCCGCCCTTGAGGTACAGGTTGCCATTGAGGATGCCGCCGCTCAGGGTGCCGTCGGTGTAGAACTCGGTTTTCCACTGGTGGGTCGGGCCGAGCATTTCCAGGGCGGCGTAGGTGGTAACCAGTTTCATGGTCGAGGCCGGGTTGACCGACACATCGGCGTTGTAAACGGTGGCCGTGCCCGGGCCACTGAGCGGGATCATCACCAGCGACAGGGCGTTGTCTTGCAGTTTGCTGGCCTTGAGGGCCTGTTGAACCTTGGGCGAAAGGGTGGTGTTGACGGGGGCGGCGGAAACGGAAATGGCCAGGGGCAGAAGAAGACCGGCAAGAAAAAGTGGACGCAAAGATTTGATCATGTGAAGTAAAACCCTACAGCCGAGGGGAGAAAAGACGAGGGCATGACGATAAATTCCCTCAGTGGTCACGAAAGTGTCGGCATTATGCCCCAAGGTATAGCGGCTTGTGCCGTGCCGCGGCGGGCTAATGCGCTATTTTTTTCCCAATGGCAGGCCAAGGCCCTCATAGAGTCAGGCAATCGGTTGCTTAAACTGGTAAAGTGCCGCCCGTTATTACTTATGAGGATTGTTCCATGGCCACTAACCGTTCCCGCCGTCTGCGCAAAAAACTGTGCGTAGATGAATTTCAGGAGCTGGGTTTTGAGCTGAACCTGGATTTCAAAGAAGATCTGGCCGAAGAGGCTATTGACGCTTTCCTCGACGCGTTCCTGAAAGAAGCGATGGAAGCCAACGGCCTCGGCTATGTTGGTGGCGATGACTTCGGCCTGGTTTGCCTGAGCAAACGCGGTTCGGTCAGCGAAGAGCAACGTGCCAAGGTCGAAGCCTGGCTCAAGGCCCGCACCGAGCTGACCAGCGTTGAAGTCAGCCCGCTGCTGGACGTCTGGTACCCGGAAAACTCGATCAATCCGGTAGCCTGATGTGCTGAGTCGGTGGCCCGTCCGGGCCGCCGACTCACGGCTGTCGCTGTACAGCCTTCTCTATTTATTTCCCCCGCAGAACCTTTATATGCCTCGGGCCTGTTTCCCGGGATTTCGTGTGGGCGGCTACAGGCTTATTCGTTGTTCCAGTTCAGGATCGCGAGGGTCAGCACGCCGGCCACGATTCCCCAGAACGCCGAGCCGACGGAGAACAGGGTCAGGCCCGAGGCGGTCACCATAAAGGTGATTAGCGCCGCCTCGCGTTCCTTCACCTGGCTCATGGCGATGCTCAGGCCGTTGATGATCGAGCCGAACAGCGCCAGCGCGGCGATCGACAGCACCAGCTCCTTGGGCAGGGCCGCGAACAGCGCCGCCAGCGTGGCGCCGAAGACCCCGGCGATGCCGTAGAAAATCCCGCACCAGACCGCCGCGGTGTAGCGCTTGTTGCGGTCCTCATGGGCGTGGGGCCCGGTGCAGATCGCCGCGCTGATGGCCGCCAGGTTGATGCCGTGGGAGCCGAACGGCGCCAGCAGCAGGGAGGCGATGCCGGTGGTGGTGACCAGCGGCGATGCCGGGACGTTGTAGCCGTCGGCGCGCAGCACGGCGACCCCGGGCATGTTCTGCGAGGTCATGGCCACCACGAACAGCGGGATGCCGATGCTGATGGTCGCCGCCAGGGAGAAGTGCGGGGTGGTCCACACCGGCGTGGCGACTTCCAGGTGGAATTGGCTGAAGTCCAGCAGGCCCATCACCCCGGCCAATGCAGTGCCGATCAGCAGCGCGGCGAGCACCGCATAGCGTGGCGACAGGCGCTTGACCAGCAGGTAGCTGAAGAACATGCCCAGCACCAGGCCGGTGCGGTGCTGCGCGGCGACGAAGATCTCGCTGCCGATTTTGAACAGGATGCCCGCCAGCAGTGCCGCGGCGAGGGAGGCCGGGATGCGCTTGACCAGGCGTTCGAAGCTGCCGGTCAGGCCGCAGATGGTCACCAGCACCGCGCAGGTGATATAGGCGCCGATGGCTTCGCCGTAGCTCACCCCGGACAGGCTGGTGATCAGCAGCGCGGCGCCGGGGGTCGACCAGGCGACGGTGATCGGAGTGCGGTAGCGCAGGGACAGGCCGATGCTGCAGATGGCCATGCCGATGGAGATGGCCCAGATCCACGAGGAAATCTGCCCGCTGGTCAGCCCGGCGGCCTGTCCGGCCTGGAACATCAGCACCAGGGAGCTGGTGTAGCCGGTCATCATGGCGATGAAGCCGGCGACTACGGCCGAGGGCGAAGTATCGGCCAGGGGGCGTAATGGCGCGAGGGAGGCGTCGGACATGGAGCACTGTTCCTTGTTCTGATGAAGATATCTGTCGCCCGAAAGCCCGGCGCAGGGGCCTTGGGTGACGAAAACAGGGGCCAAGCCTAAACGTAAAAGTAACCATTCATTGCAATACAGCCAGGGCGGCAAATGGCCGTACAGTCGTTGCGACAGCCCGTGGACCATACAGTTATTGCGAATAAACCCTATGGGTTGTGTACAATGTGCCATTGTTTTTACGCGATACTTGTCAGCGACCCACTGTGCCGTATTACAGTCACGGTCAATTCGCCGCAGTTCTCCCGACTCGAGTGCCCATGAACGAACAGTTGCAACCCCTCAAGAAACAACCGCGAGCAGGCAAGGCCGGTCGCAGCGGGACCCAGGACGATATTGTCTACGCGCATATCTTCGAGGCCATCCTCGAACAGCGCCTGGCGCCCGGCACCAAGTTGAGCGAAGAGGCGCTGGGGGAAATTTTCGGGGTCAGCCGTACCATCATTCGTCGTGCGCTGTCGCGCCTGGCCCATGAAGGCGTGGTGCTGCTGCGGCCCAATCGCGGCGCGGTCGTGGCCAGCCCGAGTGTCGAGGAAGCCCGCCAGGTGTTCATGGCGCGCCGGCTGGTGGAGCGGGCGATCACCGAGCTGGCGGTGCAGCACGCCACGGCCGAACAGCTTGCCGAGCTGCGGCAGATGGTCAACGACGAGCGCGACAGTTTTTCCCGCGGCGATCGCGGCGCCGGTATCCGCTTGTCGGGCGAGTTCCACCTCAAACTTGCCGAGGCGGCGAAGAATGCTCCGCTGATCAGCTTCCAGCGCAGCCTGGTGTCGCAGACCTCGCTGATCATCGCCCAGTACGAAAGCGGCAACCGTTCGCACTGTTCCTACGATGAGCACACCCAGTTGATCGACGCCATCGAGGCCCGCGACGCGGAGCTGGCGGTGACCCTGATGATGCATCACATGGATCACATCGACAGCAAGCTCAACCTCGACGAAGAAAGCGCCTCGGACGACCTGCACGCGGTGTTCTCGCACCTGCTGCAAACCAAGAAGCCGGGCCGCTCTCCCGCCAAGCTCTGAGACATTGCCGCGGGCCCTTCGCGGGCAAGCCTCGCGCCTACGGATTGCGACGTTCGCGTAGGAGCGAGGCTTGCCCGCGATGACGGCCTGAAAGGCACAAAAAATCCCCCGGAATCCAGCGATCACGGGGGATTTTTTATGCCTGGAACAACTTAGCGCTGGTGCACCAGATTGCCCGCGGCATAGGTCTGCGCCACGGTGCGGTCATCGCCCAGGGTCATCAGCACGAACAGCGTCTCGGCGATGCTCTTGGATTGTTTCAGGCGATAGCTCAGCAGCGGCGTGGCGTTGTAGTCGAGCACCAGGAAGTCGGCGTCGGTGCCTGGCTGCAGGGTGCCGATCCGCTTTTCCAGGCGCAGTGCGCGCGCGCCGCCGAGGGTGGCCAGGTACAGCGACTTGAACGGACTCAGGCGCGCGCCCTGCAACTGCATGACCTTGTAGGCTTCGTTCAGGGTCTGCAGCAGCGAGAAGCTGGTGCCGCCGCCGACGTCAGTGCCCAGGCCGACATTCAGCTTGTGCTTCTCGGCCATCGGCAGGTTGAACAGGCCGCTGCCAAGGAACAGGTTCGAGGTCGGGCAGAAGGCCACGGCCGAACCGGTCTGCGCCAGGCGCACGCATTCGTCGTCGCACAGGTGCACGCCGTGGGCGAACACCGAGCGCTCGCCCAGCAACTGGTAGTGGTCGTACACATCCAGGTAGCCCTTGCGCTCGGGGAACAGCTCCTTGACCCACTCGACTTCCTGCAGGTTCTCGCTGATATGGGTCTGCATGTACAGGTCGGGGTATTCACTGAGCAGTTGCCCGGCCAGGGTCAGTTGTTCCGGGGTGCTGGTCGGGGCGAAACGCGGCGTCACCGCGTAGTGCAGGCGGCCCTTGCCGTGCCAGCGCTCGATCAGCGCCTTGCTTTCCAGGTAGCTGGATTCGGCGGTGTCGGTCAGGTAGTCGGGGGCGTTGCGGTCCATCATCACCTTGCCGGCGATCATCCGCAGGTCGAGCTTCTCGGCCGCTTCGAAAAAGGCATTCACCGATTGCGGATGCACGCTGCCGAAGACCAGGGCGGTGGTGGTGCCGTTGCGCAGCAGTTCCTTGATGAAAATTCCCGCCACTTCTTCGGCATGGGCCTGGTCGGCGAACTGGCTTTCGCAAGGGAAGGTGTAGGTGTTGAGCCAGTCCAGCAACTGCTCGCCATAGGCACCGACCATGCCGGTCTGCGGCAGGTGGATATGGGTGTCGATAAAGCCTGGGGTGATCAGCGCATCCTTGTAGTGAGTGATCTCGATATCGGCGGGCAGGCTGGCGAGCAATTCGCTGGCGTGGCTGAGGGCGCTGATCTGGCCGTTGTCGACCACCAGCAGGCCATCCTCGAAATACTCGTAGGAGGCTTCGATGCCGACCTCGGCGGGGTCGGCGATGCTGTGCAGGATGGCGGCACGGTAGGCTTTGCGAGTCAGAGGCATGAGGCAGTCTCGGTTCGTGGCTTTTTAATGAGTGGCATGGCTGCGGCGCGAGGCCGGTAGCAGTTTGGCAATGGGTTCGGCGCGGGCACTGTGCTGGCCGAAATTGGCGTTATAGGTGGCGATGATTTCGCCGGCGATGGAGATGGCGATTTCCACAGGCAACTTGCCTTTGACTTCTCCGAGCCCCATCGGGCAGCGCATGCGTTGCAGCACGCCGCTGTCGAAGCCGCGCTCGCGCAGGCGGTGTTCGAACTTCACCCGTTTGGTCTTCGAGCCGATCAGGCCGAAGTAGGCAAAGTCGTTGCGCTTGAGGATCGCGGCGGTGAGCTCCAGGTCGAGCTGGTGATTGTGGGTCATGACGATGCAGTAGCTGCCGGCGGGCAGGTCGTCGATTTCATCGACGGGCTCTTCGCTGACGATCTTGCGTACGCCCTGGGGGATCTGCTCGGGGAATTCCTGTTCCCGCGAGTCGATCCAGCGCACCTTGCACGGCAGGCTGGCGAGCAGCGGCACCAGGGCGCGGCCGACATGGCCGGCGCCGAAGACCGCGATCTGCGCCTGGACCTGGCCCATGGGTTCGAACAGCAACACCGTTACCCCACCGCAGCACTGGCCGAGGCTGGCGCCCAGGCTGAAGCGCTCCAGATGGGTGTCCTGCTTGCCGCTGGCGAGCATCTCGCGGGCGATCTGCATGGCCTTGTATTCCAGGTGGCCGCCGCCGATGGTGTCGAAGCTCTGGGTGGCGCTGATGACCATTTTCGAGCCGGCATTGCGTGGCGTCGAACCCAGCTCTTCGATGATGGTCACCAGCACGCAGGGTTCACCGCGGGTTTGCAGGTCGGCGAGGGCGCTGATCCAGTTGTACATGTTTCACCTCAGCATTCGCTGTTGTCTGTTCGGCCCTCATCGCGGGCAAGCCTCGCTCCTGCAGATCTGCACGGGTCTGTAGGAGCGAGGCTTGCCCGCGATAGGCGCACCTCGTTCTAGAGCGGAGCCAGTTCAGACTCGGCCTCGACGGCCTTCGTCACCTTCAGCTGGCGCATCTGCTCGCAGCCCCACAACACCCGCTCCGGCGTGGCCGGTGCGTCGATCTTCGGCTGGTGCCGGTAATCGCCAAGGCTGGCCACGGCGTCCTTGATCGCGCACCAGGCGGCGATGCCGAGCATGAACGGCGGTTCGCCCACGGCCTTGGAATGGAACACCGTGTCTTCCGGGTTCTTGCGGTTTTCCACCAGCTTGACCCGCAGGTCCAGCGGCATGTCGGCCACTGCCGGAATCTTGTAGCTGGCCGGGCCGTTGGTCATCAGCTTGCCCTTGGCGTTCCACACCAGCTCTTCCATGGTCAGCCAGCCCATGCCCTGGATGAAGCCACCTTCCACCTGGCCGATGTCGATGGCCGGGTTCAGCGAGGCGCCGACGTCATGCAGGATGTCGGTGCGCAGCATCTTGTACTCGCCGGTCAGGGTGTCGACTATCACCTCGGCGCAGGCGGCGCCGTAGGCGTAGTAGTAGAACGGCCGGCCACGGGCCTGGGCACGGTCGTAGTAGATTTTCGGGGTCTTGTAGAAGCCGGTGCTGGACAGCGAGACCTGGGCGAAATAGGCCTGCTGGATCAGCTCCTCGAAACTCAGGATCTGGTCGCGGACCCGCACATGGCCGTTGTGGAATTCCACATCTTCCTCGCTGACTTTGTACTGCCGGGCGGCAAACTCCACCAGGCGTTTCTTGATGATTTCCGCTGCGTTCTGCGCCGCCTTGCCGTTCAGGTCGGCACCGCTGGAGGCGGCGGTCGGCGAGGTGTTGGGCACCTTGTCGGTGTTGGTCGCGGTGATCTGCACCCGGTCGATCTCCACCTGGAACACCTCGGCCACCACCTGCGCCACCTTGGTGTTCAGGCCCTGGCCCATTTCCGTGCCGCCGTGGTTGAGGTGGATGCTGCCGTCGGTATAGACGTGCACCAGTGCGCCGGCCTGGTTGAGGAAGCTGGCGGTGAAGGAAATACCGAATTTCACCGGGGTCAGCGCCAGACCTTTTTTCAGGATCGGGCTGCTTGCGTTGTAGCGGCGGATCGCTTCGCGGCGCTCGGCGTACTGGCTGCTGGCTTCCAGTTCGGCGGTCATTTCTTCGAGCATGTTGTGCTCGACGGTCTGGTAGTAGTGGGTGACGTTGCGTTCGGTCTTGCCGTAGTAGTTGGCTTTGCGTACTGCCAGCGGGTCGAGGGCGAGATGGCGGGCGATGGCGTCCATCACTTCCTCGATGGCGACCATGCCTTGCGGGCCGCCGAAACCACGGTAGGCGGTGTTCGACGCGGTGTTGGTCTTGCAGCGATGGCCGTTGATGGTGGCGTCGCCCAGGTAGTACGAGTTGTCGGCGTGGAACATCGCCCGGTCGACGATCGAGGCCGACAGGTCCGGCGAGCAACCGCAGTTGCCGGCCAGCTCCAGCTGGATGCCATGCAGGCGCCCGGTGCTGTCGAAGCCGACGTCGTACTCGATATAGAAGGGGTGGCGCTTGCCGGTCATCAGCATGTCTTCGACCCGTGGCAGGCGCATCTTGGTTGGCTGGCCGGTGAGGTGCGCGATCACCGCGCACAGGCATGCCGGGCTGGCGGCCTGGGTTTCCTTGCCGCCGAAACCACCGCCCATGCGGCGCATGTCGACCACGATCTTGTTCATCGACACGTCCAGCACCTCGGCCACCAGCTTCTGCACCTCGGTGGGGTTCTGGGTCGAGCAGTAGACGATCATGCCGCCGTCTTCGGTGGGCATCACCGAGGAAATCTGGGTCTCCAGGTAGAAGTGTTCCTGGCCGCCGATGTGCAGCGTGCCCTGCAGGCGATGCTCGGCGCTGGCCAAGGCTTTGGCCGAGTCGCCGCGCTGGTGGGTGTGGCTGTCGAGGACGAAGTGACGTTTGCGCAGGGCTTCGACCACGTCCAGGACCGGCTCCAGGTCCTTGTATTCGATGACCGCGGCCATGGCCGCCTGGCGCGCGGTCTCCAGGTCGCGGGCGGCCACGGCCAGCACCGGCTGGCCGACGAACTGCACGTCGTCGATGGCCAGCAGCGGGTCGCCGGGCAGCAGCGGGCCGATGTCTTTCAGCCCCGGAATGTCCTTGTGGGTGATGACGATACGCACGCCTTCGAAGGCGTAGCAGGGCGCGGTGTCGATGCTGAGGATCTTGGCGTGGGCACGGTCCGAGAGGCGCGCATACACATGCAGCTGGTTGGGGAATTCCAGCCGGTCATCGATATACACCGCTTCGCCGGATACATGCTTGGCGGCACTGTCGTGCTTGACGCTGCGCCCGACGCCGGTGGCCAGGTCCTGTTGAAACAGGGCGCTCAGTTCGGCTTGAGTCTTCTCGACTTTGTGATGATTAGACATAAGCGGTCACCCGGGTTTCGATGTGCGGTGTTTGCAGTTCGATAAAGTATTTGCGCAGCAGGTTCTGGGCGCTGAGCAGGCGGTATTCCTTGCTGGCGCGGAAGTCCGAAAGCGGGGTGAAGTCTTCGCCCAGGGCGGCGCAGGCACGTTCGACGGTGGTCTCGCTCCACGGTGCGCCGAGCAGCGCGGCCTCACAGTGCTTGGCGCGTTTCGGGGTGGCGGCCATGCCACCGAAGGCCACGCGGGCGTCGGCGATCATGCCGTTCTCGATACGCAGGTTGAAGGCCGCGCAGACCGCGGAAATATCGTCGTCCAGGCGCTTGGACACCTTGTAGGCGCGGAACAGCTGCTGGGCGCTGGCCCGCGGCACGATGATCTTCTCGATGAACTCGCTTTCCTGGCGCGCGGTGACGCGGTAGTCGATGAAATAGTCTTCCAGGGCCAGGGTGCGGCGGGTGTTGCCCTTGCACAGGACGATCTGCGCGCCCAGGGCGATCAGCAAGGGCGGTGAGTCGCCGATGGGCGAAGCGTTGCCGATGTTGCCGCCCAGGGTGCCCTGGTTGCGGATCTGCAACGAGGCGAAGCGTTGCAGCAGTTCGCCGAAGTCCGGGTATTCGGCCTTGAGGGCGTCGTAGCAATCGGAGAGGGCGGTGGCGGCGCCGATTTCCAGGCGGTCGTCGAAGCGCTCGACGCGTTTCATTTCGGCGACGTTGCCGACGTAGATCATCACCGGCAGCGGGCGGTGGAACTGGGTGACTTCCAGTGCCAGGTCGGTGCCGCCGGCCAGCAACCGAGCTTGCGGGTAGGCGTCATACAGGTCGGCCAGGTCGGATACGGTCAGCGGTACCAGGCAACGTTTGTCGCCACTGTTCAGTTCGCCGGTATCGCTGGGGGCGATGGCTTTCAGGCGGGCGATGGTCTCGGCTTCGCGGGCGTCGAACTGATCCGGCTGCTTGCCGCAACAGGCCTGCTCGGCGGCGGCGAGGATCGGGCGGTAGCCGGTGCAGCGGCACAGGTTGCCGGCCAGGGCCTCGTGGGCCTTGTGCGCGTCGGGTTGTTCGGAGTTCTTCTGCAGGGTGAACAGCGACATGACGAAGCCCGGCGTGCAGAAGCCGCACTGCGAGCCGTGGCATTCGACCATGGCCTTCTGCACGCTGTGCAACTGGCCCTGGTGCTTGAGGTCTTCGACGCTGATCAGCTGTTTGCCGTGCAGCGACGAGACGAAGGTCAGGCACGAGTTGAGGCTGCGATAACGGATGTGCTCCGCGCCCGTGTCGTCGGTCTGCAATTCGCCGACCACCACGGTGCAGGCGCCACAGTCGCCACTGGCGCAGCCTTCCTTGGTGCCGGGCTTGCCCAGATGCTCGCGCAGATAATTGAGCACCGTCAGATTCGGGTCCAGGGTGTGCTCGCTACGGAGTTCCTGGTTGAGTAAAAACTGGATCACGGAAGGCCTCGCAGACTCATTATTGTTGTTAACCGACTGGGGCCGAATTTAGTCATGTCTGACTTTTCGGTCAATGATTTTCTGACTTAAAGGTCAGGAAATCATTTTTTGCCGATCAACACGCGCTTTCAAACAGTATTGACCCTCCCGGGCCGCAGTGCTTTTTGCTTATTCCGTGCCAAATTCAGGCCCTTGGGCACTCCGCCATGAGGTAGCAATTGCGCTACACTGCGCCGCTTGTACCGATCTGAGAGTTTGAAGGAAAACCATGACGTTCAAGGCGCCGGACAGCCTCGCCGAGCAAATCGCTCACCACCTCGCCGAACGCATCATTCGCGGCGAGCTCAAGCCTGGGGAGCGCATTCAGGAACAGAAGGTCACGCTGGCCCTCAACGTCAGCCGCGGCTCGGTCCGCGAGGCCCTGCTGATCCTCGAACGCCGTCACCTGATCGCCATCCTGCCGCGTCGTGGCGCCCATGTGACCGAACTCACCCCGCACAAGGTGCGGAGCCTGTGCACTCTGATGAGCGAGCTGTACATCCTGCTGGGCAACTCGGTGGCCAATGGCTGGGAACTGCAGGCCGACATGGCGCCGTTCCTGCAGATCCAGCAGCGATTGATCGCCGCCTACGAGCGCCAGGACATCCGCAGTTTCGTCGAAGACAGCTTCAATGTGATGCGCGCCGCCTACCCGTTCGCCGACAACCCGTACCTGCAGGAAACCGTCGAGAACCTGCAGCCGGCGATGAGCCGTGCCTATTTCCTGGCCCTGGAGCAGCGCAAGGCGGAAATGAGCGAATTCCTCGACCTGTTCGAGCAACTGCTGGCCGCCGTGCTGGCCCGTGACCTGCCGACGATCCGCCTGGTGCTGACGGCCTATGCCCGGCGCAGTTGCGACCTGGTAGTCGCCGCCTTGACGGTTGCCTGAGCGTGCGGCTCAAGTGCATCAAGCTGGCGGGGTTCAAGTCCTTCGTCGACCCGACCACGGTGAACTTCCCCAGTAACATGGCGGCGGTGGTCGGGCCCAATGGTTGCGGCAAGTCGAACATCATCGACGCCGTGCGCTGGGTCATGGGCGAGAGCTCGGCCAAGAACCTGCGCGGCGAGTCGATGACCGACGTCATCTTCAACGGCTCCACCAGCCGCAAGCCGGTGAGCCAGGCCAGCATCGAGCTGGTCTTCGACAACTCCGACGGCACCCTGGTCGGCGAGTACGCGGCCTACGCGGAGATCTCCATCCGCCGCAAGGTCACCCGCGACAGCCAGAACAGCTATTTCCTCAACGGCGCCAAGTGCCGTCGTCGCGACATTACCGACATTTTCCTCGGCACCGGCCTGGGGCCACGCAGCTACTCGATCATCGAGCAGGGCATGATCTCCAAGCTGATCGAAGCCAAGCCGGAAGACCTGCGCAACTTCATCGAAGAAGCCGCCGGGATTTCCAAGTACAAGGAGCGCCGCCGGGAAACCGAAAACCGCATCCGCCGTACCCACGAAAACCTGGCGCGCCTGACCGACCTGCGCGAAGAGCTGGAGCGCCAGCTCGAACGCCTGCACCGGCAGGCCCAGGCGGCCGAGAAGTACCAGGAATACAAAGCCGAGGAGCGTCAGCTCAAGGCTCAGTTGTCGGCACTGCGCTGGCAGGAGCTTAACGAGCAGGTCGGCCAGCGCGAATCGATCATCGGCAACCAGGAAGTCGGCTTTGAAGCCCTGGTGGCGGAGCAACGCAATGCCGACGCCGCCATCGAGCGCCTGCGCGACGGTCACCATGAGTTGTCCGAGCGCTTCAATCTGGTGCAGGGGCGCTTCTATTCGGTCGGCGGCGATATCGCCCGGGTCGAGCAGAGCATCCAGCACGGCCAGCAGCGTTTACGCCAGTTGCAGGACGACTTGCGCGAAGCCGAGCGTGCACGCCAGGAGACCGAATCCCACCTGGGCCACGACCGCACCTTGCTCGCCACCCTCGGTGAAGAGCTGGAAATGCTCGAGCCCGAGCAGGAAGTCACCAGCGCCGCTGCCGAAGAGGCTGCCGCGGCGCTGGAAGAAGCCGAAACCACCATGCACGGCTGGCAGGAGCAGTGGGACGGTTTCAACCTCAAATCCGCCGAGCCACGGCGTCAGGCTGAGGTGCAGCAGTCGCGTATCCAGCAGCTCGAAGGCAGTATGGAACGCCTGGGCGAGCGCCAGCGGCGCCTGGTGGAGGAGCGCGCGTTGCTCGCCGCCGACCCGGAAGACGCGGCGATCCTCGAACTCAATGAACAACTCGCGGCCAGCGAGGCGACCCTGGAAGATTTGCAGGCCAGCGAAGACGCTCAAGTCGAGCGCCTGGAGCAACTGCGCCAGGAGCTGCATCAGGCGACCCAGGCCCAGCAGCAGGCTCAGGGTGAATTGCAACGTCTCAATGGTCGTCTGGCCTCGCTGGAGGCTTTGCAGCAGGCGGCGCTCAATCCGGGGACCGGCGCGGCGCAATGGCTGCAGGAGCAACAGTTGGCCGAGCGTCCGCGGCTGGCCGAAGGCTTGAAGGTCGAGGCCGGTTGGGAGCTGGCGGTGGAAACCGTGCTCGGCGCCGACCTGCAAGCGGTACTGGTCGACGATTTTGCCGGCTTCGACCTGGCCGGCTTCGAGCAGGGCGACCTGCGCCTGCTCCAGCTGGCGGGCGAGGGTGTGCGGATGCCTGGCAGCCTGCTGGACAAGGTCGATGCCCAGGTCGATCTGGCGCCCTGGCTGGGCCGGGTCAAGCCGGTGGAAAGCCTTGAACAGGCCTTGGCCCTGCGTGGCCAACTGTCGGCCGGTGAGAGCCTGATCAGCCGTGACGGGTTCTGGGTCGGCCGGCATTTCCTGCGGGTGCGCCGCGCCAGCGAAGCGGAAAGCGGCATGCTCGCGCGCAACCAGGAAATCGAACAACTGAGCCTGGAGCGCGACGAGCGCGAAGCCAGCGTGGAAGACCTGGAAACCCGGTTGCAGAACCTGCGTGCGCAACAGCGCCAGCAAGAGAACGGTCGCGAACACCTGCGCCGTCTGTTGCAGGACGAAGCCCGTCAGCAGGGTGAATTGAAAGCCAGGCTTTCCGCCGGCAAGGCCAAGGCCGAGCAGTTGGCCCTGCGCCGCACGCGCCTGGATGAGGAAGTGGCGGAGCTGGGCGAGCAGCGCGCGGTGGAACACGAGCAAGTGGGCGAAGCCCGTCTGCAGTTGCAGGAAGCCCTCGACAGCATGGCCCTGGACACCGAGCAGCGCGAATTGCTGCTGGCCCAGCGCGACAGTTTGCGCGAGCGCCTGGACCGGGTGCGCCAGGAGGCGCGCCAGCACAAGGATCATGCTCATCAGTTGGCGGTGCGCCTGGGGTCGCTCAAGGCCCAGCACGATTCCACCCGCCAGGCCCTGGAGCGCCTGGAGCTGCAATCGGAGCGCCTGACGGAGAAGCGCGAACAGCTCAGCCTGAACCTGGAGGAGGGCGCCGCGCCGTTGGAAGAACTGCGCCTGAAGCTCGAGGAGTTGCTGGAAAAACGCATGACTGTCGACGTCGAGCTCAAGAGCGCGCAGATCGCCATGGAAGATGCCGACCGCGAATTGCGCGACGCGGAAAAACGTCGGACCCAGGCCGAGCAGCAATCGCAGTTGATCCGTGGCCAGCTCGAACAGCAGCGCATGGAATGGCAGGCCCTGAGCGTGCGTCGCAAGACCTTGCAGGACCAGTTGCTGGAAGACGGCTACGACTTGCAGGGCGTGCTCGCCACGCTGACCGCGCAGGCCAGCGAGAAAGAGGCCGAGGAAGAACTCGAGCGGATTGCCGCGCGCATCCTGCGCCTGGGGGCGATCAACCTCGCGGCCATCGATGAGTACCAGCAGCAGTCCGAACGCAAACGTTATCTGGACGCCCAGGACGCCGATCTGGTGGAAGCCCTGGAAACCCTGGAAAACGTGATTCGCAAGATCGACAAGGAAACCCGTAATCGTTTCAAGGATACCTTTGATCAGATTAACGGCGGTTTGCAGGCGCTCTTTCCAAAAGTTTTCGGTGGCGGCAGCGCTTATTTGGAACTGACGGGCGAAGATCTACTCGATACAGGGGTAACGATCATGGCGCGTCCGCCAGGGAAGAAGAACAGCACCATTCATTTGTTGTCCGGTGGTGAGAAAGCATTGACGGCCCTGGCGCTGGTATTTGCCATCTTCAAGTTGAACCCGGCGCCGTTCTGCATGCTCGACGAAGTTGACGCCCCGCTGGATGACGCTAACGTTGGACGCTACGCAAGGCTGGTTAAAGAGATGTCGCAGACGGTGCAGTTCATCTATATCACCCACAACAAGATCGCCATGGAAATGGCCGATCAATTGATGGGCGTGACGATGCACGAACCCGGCTGTTCGCGCCTGGTAGCAGTGGATGTCGAGGAGGCGATGGCGATGGTGGACGCCTGATATCCGGGCGACCAAAGCCGGTATGTAAGTGACAAGTAAGAGGTTTTTACCTGTGCCGAGTACTGGCTGATCGACATATTGAATGAAGCCGTTGCGACAGACGGTGTAAAGTTGTCTTTGGTCGTGCTAGTTTAATGTCAATTTTTCCTATACGTGGGCAAAAGGCCAGTCAGAACATAGAGTTGGCGCCACGTTTTAAAGCGGTTTGCAGTTTGCTAAACCTCTTATTTTTCAGCATTTTTCATAGAGGCACGGGATTACATGGAAATCGGTCTGCGCGAGTGGCTGATCGTCATCGGCATCATTGTCATTGCCGGTATTCTTTTTGATGGCTGGCGCCGTATGCGCGGCGGCAAGGGAAAGTTGAAATTCCGTCTGGATCGTAGCCTGTCCAACCTGCCGGACGACGACAGCAGTGCCGAACTGCTGGGCCCGCCCCGCGTGCTGGATACCCATAAGGAACCGCAACTCGACGAGCACGACCTGCCGTCGATGAGCGCGCCGGCGCGCGAACCGCGCGAGTCCGGCTCCAAGCGTGGCAAGCGTGCCAGCGAGCCACAACAGGGCGACCTGAACCTCAACCTGGATCTGGACGGCGGCCCGAGCTTCAGCAGCCGTGACGACGACTTCCCGGATGAAACCAAGGCTTCCGGCTACGCCGACAAGGACCAGCCGCAAGCCGAAGAAGTGCTGGTGATCAGCGTGATCTGCCGTGATGCCGGCGGCTTCAAGGGGCCGGCGCTGTTGCAGAACATCCTGGAAAGCGGCCTGCGTTTTGGCGAGATGGATATTTTCCACCGTCACGAAAGCATGGCCGGCAATGGCGAAGTGCTGTTCTCCATGGCCAACGCGGTCAAGCCGGGCGTATTCGACCTGGACGACATCGACCACTTCAGCACCCCGGCGGTGAGCTTCTTCCTCGGCCTGCCAGGCCCGCGTCATCCGAAGCAGGCTTTCGACGTGATGGTGGCCGCGGCGCGCAAGCTGTCCCAGGAACTCAATGGCGAGCTGAAGGATGACCAGCGCAGCGTGCTGACCGCCCAGACCATCGAGCACTACCGTCAGCGCATCGTCGAATTCGAACGTCGCGCCCTGACCCAGAAGCGCTGAGCGCTTCGCGAGCCAGCCGCTCCGGATAACCCTTGGCCTGCCGGAGCGGGCTCGCGACAGGGTCGCAAGACCCTCCAGACAAATATTGAGCAGCCTAGGCTGCTCTTTTGCTTTTTGAGAGAACATCATGACCGCCGTCGAAACCCGCATTCTTGAGCTGCGCGCTGAGTTGGATCAGCACAACTACCGCTACCACGTACTCGACGAGCCAAGTATTCCCGACGCCGAATACGATCGCCTGTTCCATGAGCTCAAGGCACTGGAAGCCGAACACCCGGAGTTGGTCAGCAGCGATTCGCCCACCCAGCGCGTCGGCAGCGCGGCGCTCTCGGCCTTCACTCAGGTGCGCCACGAAATCCCCATGCTCAGCCTGGGCAACGCCTTCGAAGAAACCGACATGCGCGAGTTCGATCGCCGGGTGACCGAGGGGCTCGACCTGCCGGTGGGCGATCTGTTCGGTGGCGGTGCGGCGGTGGAATACAGCTGCGAGCCGAAGCTCGATGGCCTGGCGGTCAGCCTGCTGTATCTGGACGGCGTGCTGGTGCGCGGCGCGACCCGCGGCGACGGCACCACTGGCGAAGACATCAGCGTCAACGTGCGCACCGTGCGCAACATCCCCCTGAAGCTGCACGGCAGCGGCTGGCCGGCGACCCTGGAGGTGCGCGGCGAGGTGTACATGTCCAAGGCCGGCTTCGAGCGGCTCAATGCCGCGCAGCTGGAAGTTGGCGGCAAGACCTTCGCCAACCCACGGAACGCCGCGGCCGGCAGCTTGCGCCAGCTGGACTCGAAGATCACCGCCAGTCGCCCGCTGGAATTCTGCTGCTACGGGATCGGCCAGGTCACTGCGGATATCGCCGACACCCATATCGGCAATCTGGAGCAGCTCAAGCACTGGGGTATGCCCGTCAGTCGCGAGCTGAAACTGGCCAAGGGGATCGACGAATGCCTGGATTACTACCGCGATATCGGCGAGCGCCGTAATGGCTTGCCTTATGAAATCGACGGCGTGGTGTTCAAGGTCAACAGCATTGCCTCGCAGCGCGAGCTGGGCTTCCGGGCTCGCGAGCCGCGCTGGGCGATCGCTCATAAATTCCCGGCGATGGAAGAGCTGACCGAGCTGCTGGACGTGGAATTCCAGGTTGGCCGCACCGGCGCGGTGACCCCGGTGGCCCGTCTGAAACCGGTCAAGGTGGCGGGTGTCACCGTCTCCAACGCGACCCTGCACAACATGGACGAAGTGGCGCGCCTGGGCCTGATGATCGGCGACACCGTGATCATCCGTCGTGCGGGCGATGTGATTCCGCAAGTGGTGCAGGTGGTCGTCGAGCGTCGTCCGGAAAATGCGCGCAAGGTGCATATCCCGCAGACCTGCCCGGTGTGCGGCTCCCATGTCGAGCGCACGCAGTTGATCAAGCGCAGCAAGGGCAAGGAAACCATCAGCGAAGGTGCGGTGTACCGCTGTGTCGGTCGCCTGGCCTGTGGCGCGCAGCTCAAGCAGGCGATCATCCACTTCGTTTCCCGTCGGGCGATGGATATCGAAGGGTTGGGCGACAAGACCATTGAACAGCTGGTGGACGAAAAGCTCATTGGTTCGCCGGCCGATCTCTACAAGCTCAAGTACGAACAGATCATCGATCTGGAAGGCTTCGCCGAAGTCTCCAGCAACAAGCTGCTCAAGGCCATCGAAGACAGCAAGAAACCGGGCCTGGCGCGTTTCATCTACGCCCTGGGCATTCCCGATGTGGGCGAGGAGACAGCCAAGGTCCTGGCGCGCTCCCTGGCCTCGCTGGAGCGCGTGCAGCAGGCCTTGCCGGAAGTACTGACCTACCTGCCGGATATCGGCCTGGAAGTGGCTCACGAGATTCACAGCTTCTTCGAGGACAGCCATAACCAGCAGGTGATCGGTGCCCTGCTCGATCCGCAGCAGTGCGGGCTGCAGTTGCAGGATCAGGGCGATCTGGGCGCCGAGTTCGCTGCCAGCACCACCCTGGGCGGCATGCTCGACAAGCTGAACATTCCATCGGTGGGGCCGGGTGCGGCGCAGAAACTGGCGGACAAGTTCGCGACCCTCGACGGTGTGGTCAAGGCGGACTGGCTGGACATGCGCCAGACCCTGCCGGAGAAGCAGGCCAAGGCCGTGCGCGAGTTCTTCGACATCGCGGAAAACGCCGAGCGGGCACTGGCCATCGAGGCGCAGCTGCAAGCCTTCGGCATGCACTGGCGGAGCGAGAAGAAAGTGGTGGAAGGGCTGCCGCTGGCTGGCCAGACCTGGGTGCTCACCGGCTCCCTGGAGCTGATGAGCCGCGACGTGGCCAAGGACAAGCTGGAAAGCCTGGGCGCCAAGGTTGCCGGCTCGGTTTCGGCCAAGACCCACTGCGTGGTGGCCGGTCCCGGTGCCGGCTCCAAGCTGGCCAAGGCCAACGAGCTGGGCCTCAAGGTGCTGGACGAAGAAACCTTCGTGAGCTTCCTCGGCCAGCACGGCATCTCGGTATAACCCTGTAGCCGCTGCCGAAGGCTGCGATCGACCGCGCAGCGGGCGTTGCTCTGTCGGGTGCCAGAAGGTTCTGCGGACCTTGTCGTAGCCTGCGGCAGCGGCTACATGGAATGGCGTTCCCCCGGCAGGAACGCCCTGAAGGCGATGGAACGATCATCTCGTCCATATGATCTAGTCTTGGCACGCCCAGGGAGAGATCGCCATGTACCGCTTCTTCGAACAGCTCAGTTCCCGTATCGCCGCACCCTTTGTCCGTGAGGGCAGCCGCAACAGCAAGGTCTGGCGGTGTCGTTGCGGGCAATCGCTGTTCTTTCGCAACAGTCAGTGCCTGGCCTGTTCGGCGGCCTTGGGTTATCAGCCTGAGCAGAGTCGCTTGTCGTCGCTGCAGCCAGGGCCGGAGGCCGATACCTGGCGGCTGGACGTCGATCCGCAAGCCGGGCTGTTCCGGCGCTGTGCCAACCTCGATACCCCGGCGGCCTGCAACTGGCTGCTGCCTGCGCATGGCGCCGCTACCCTGTGTGTGGCGTGCAGGCTGAACCGGACCATTCCCGATCTTGGCGTACCGGAAAACCCCGAGCGCTGGCGAATGGTGGAAATCGCCAAGCGCCGCCTGGTGGCGCAACTGGTGAGCCTGGGCTTGCCGCTGATCGCCAAGGCCGAGGATGAAGAGGCTGGCCTGGCTTTCGATTTTGTCGGCATCGATCTGCAGGGCAGGGCGCCCATGACCGGCCACGCCAACGGCCTGATCACCCTCGACATCAAGGAGGCCGACGATGCGTATCGCGAGCAGGTGCGGGTACAGATGCGCGAACCCTATCGCACCTTGCTCGGTCACTTCCGGCATGAGGTGGGGCATTACTACTGGGATCGCCTGATCGCAGGCAGCCATTGGCTGGAGCCCTGTCGCGCGCTGTTCGGCGACGAACGCGCAAGCTACGCCGAAGCCCTGGACCGGCATTACCAGCAGGGCGCGCCGAACGATTGGTCGCAGACCTGCGTCAGCGCCTACGCCACCATGCATCCCTGGGAGGACTGGGCGGAAACCTGGGCCCACTACCTGCACATGATGGACGCGGTCGATACCGCGCTGGGCTTCGGCATGAGCGCCCGGGAAATGGACTTCGACTACCAGCCGTTCCCGCTGGATACCCTGTATGACCCACAGCACCCCGGCGGCCCGGCGTTCCTCTCTTTTGTTAACGCCTGGATCGAACTGGCGGGCATGCTCAACGAACTGTCACGCAGCATGGGCCAGCCGGATTTCTATCCCTTTATCCTGCCGCCGGCGGTGATTGCCAAGCTGCACTTCATCCACCTGGTGATCCAGCAGGCCGGCGGCAAGGCCGACGAAGCACTCGAACAAGCCTGAGCCCACCACTTGCTTCTGTAGGAGCGAAGCTTGCTCGCGATGCAAGCGACTCGGTCCGGCAGAAGACCGCGGCGATGTTTTCGCGAGCAAGCTTCGCTCCTACCAAGGGCGGTTAGCGGCTGGTGCGCACGCCATCGAGCAGGGCATCGACCACCGCGCGAGCCATCTCCACGGAATGCACCATGGACCAGATCAGCCCGCGTTCGATGCCGCTGCCCTGTTCGGTGATTTCATCCGAGACTTCTTCGGCGCATTTGAGCAGCAGCGAGACATGCATCAAGGCTTCTTCGGCATTCACCCCGGCCTGCACCGCGAACAGCGGCCGTTGCTGGGCGTCATGCAGGCCGAAGGGCTGGCTGCGGGTTTCTTGCAGTTGCGCCAGCAGCGGTTGTTTCTGGTCATGGAGCGACAGGAGCAGGGAGGCATTCGCTGCATCCAGTTCAGGGTCGCGTAGTCGGCGCGGGGCAGTGAAGGGTGGGTCGGGGACAAGCTTTTTCATGTGTGCGATTCCTTTAGCATTTAAGGAACTGCCAAATCTCACTTCCACATGAGGGGTGGCAGCCGTGCGTAGGTGTGGAAGACCGGAGCTAAAGGAATCCGGCGCACCCGAAGGTGCCCCACGCACAGCCGCCATAGAACAAGTTCACCAGTGCCATGAGGCGCCCGTGCTTGTTGATAGGGTTGTACGTCCTTAGCTCCAGACTTCCACATCCGGGTCGTTGAAACTGCAACGACCCACGCAGACTGCCCGATCAAATTCAGGGGTACAACCCGCCCAAAGGCGTTCCAGAGTTTCTAGGAAACCCCTTACAAAACAAAGCGAAAAATCGACTGCCGGCTCGCCGCAAAACTGCCATCTCGCTCTTGCGCGGTCCCTGTAGCCGCTGCCGCAGGCTGCGATCGGTCGCGCAGCGGCCGCAATGGCGGACAACAGGGTGTTTCGTTGCTGTTCGACACATGGTTGGCAACTGCTTCGCAGTCGAGCGCAGCCTGCGGCAGCGGCTACAGGAATCGGCAAACGAGCGGGGTAATGATCCAAGTACTTGAAGCGGTTCAGATTTTTTAATCTTTACAGAGCGGTTGTAACTTCGCCGCAGATAGGTACAATGGCGCGGCTCGCCGTCAGGTGAGCGTCGTTATGGTGACCCCATTGGTCCCCTCGCAACGATCAGCCGTGAACCCGGTCAGGCCTGGAAGGGAGCAGCCGCAGCGGTGACATTGTGTGCCGGGGTGTGGCTGGTGGGGTTGCCTCCATAACGCCTTCTGTCGGTCCTCGACGAATATTCTGAATTCTCCCCCCTGTTTTATCCTGGTCTGGCCTCTCGCCGGTCGCTTGTTTCATTTCCCCAATCGTTCCTGCAACAACTGCGCAAACGCGTCCCGCGCGGTGTGGCGTTGTATTTCCTTGTTCCAGACAAAACGAATGTCGATCGGCTGCAGATCGGCGAAGCGGTGGCGCGCCAGGCCCGTGGACAGGGTGTAGCGGTCGAGCACGCCTTCCGGGGCCAGGGTCATGCCGGCGCCAGCGCTGACGCAGTCGATAATGGTGCCCCAACTGGCGTAGCCGATGATGGTCGCGGTCACGTCATGGGCGTTCAGCCAGTGCTCCAGGGCGCGGCGGTAAGGGCAGCCGCCGGGCCACATGAACAGGGTCTGGCCTTGCAGGTCCCACGGGTTCAGCACGGGCGCGGCGTCGGCGCTGGTAACCAGTACCAGTGGCTCGTTGTAGAGGGCGGTGCGCTCCAGTTTCGGGGGGAGGGTGTCGACCGCGACCAGTGCGCCATCGATCCGGTGATGTTGCAGTTCCTCGAACAGCTGCGACCAGGTGCCGGTTACCAGCTCCAGAGTGACCTGTGGAAAGCGCTGATGGAATTCCGCCAGCAGGGGCGGCAAGCGCCCGCCGGCGCAGGATTCGATGGCGCCGATGCGCAGGATGCCGCTGGGTTCGGCCTGGCGGTCGACCGCGCGTTTGGCTTCATCCACCAAGGCCAGGATGCGCTCGCTGTAGCCGAGAAAGATTTCCCCGTCCGGACTGATTTTCAGCCCGCGGCCGGCGCGGATAAACAGGCGGGTGCCCAACTCGCCTTCCAGTTGCTTGAGGCGGTTGGTGATGTTGGAGGGCACGCAATGCAGTTGTTCGGCCGCTCGGGCAATGCTGCCGGTGCGGGCGACTGCTTTCACCATCTTCAGCTGGCTCAGTTCCATTGCTCATTTCCAGTGAGGTCTGGTCTCAGTATCCGTTAATTGTGGTGAGTTGTGGCGGGCGGGAGACTGAAGGCCTTTCTTGTGCTGCCGAGTGCCTGTGTCTTGAACATCTCTCCTGCGTTGAAGCTGGTCCTGGCGACCGCCGCGGTCATTCTGTGTTGGGCCTACTCCCTGGTGGGTATCCACATTGGGCTGGAAGGTTACGAACCTGGCCATCTGGCGTTGCTGCGCTTTCTGATTGCCTCGCTGTTCATGGGGGCAATCGCCCTGGTGAAAAGAATCTCCCTGCCGCGCTGGCGCGATCTGCCCTGGTTGCTGGTGCTGGGCTTTTTCGCCATCGCCCTGCATCACGTCAGCCTCAACTATGGCCAGCAGGGTTTGAGCGCGGGGGCATCCAGTGTGCTGGCGCAGTCGGCACCGATCTTCAGCACCCTGATTGCGTTTTTCTGGTTGAGAGAGCCGGTCAGCGGCTGGCGCTGGGGTTGTGTCGGGCTGGGGTTGCTGGGGGCGGTCGTGGTGGTCTGGGGCGACCAGGGCGTGGCGTCGATCGAGCCCCGCGGATTGCTGGTGCTGCTGGCGGCCTTCTCCTGGGGGCTGTACTTTGTTTTGCAGCGGCGCTATTCGGGGCGTTACGACCTGCTGACCACCGTGTGCTACATGGTCTGGGCCGGCACTTTGCTGTTGAGCCTGTATTGGCCGGGGCTGGCGGTCGCGGTGGTCCAGGCGCCATGGCGGGTGAACCTGGCGGTATTGCTGCTGGGGCTGTTTCCCAGTGCGTTGGCTTACCTGGCGTGGGCCTATGTGCTGGCGCGGGTCGAAGTCAGCCGGGCATCCATCGCCATGTACCTGATACCGCCGATCGCCATGCTGCTGGCGGCGTTGGCCCTGCATGAGCGGGTGCATGGCGCGGTGATCGTGGGGGCGGCGATCGTCCTCGGCAGCGTAATGGCGATGCAGCTGGAGGGGCGCTGGGCGCGGCGCCGCTCCGTACTGCCGGGCACTATCGGTACGGCTCCTGTTCACTCCGGGGTGAGGCAAAACACCCTGAGCCGGTGCCCGTCCGGGTCCAGGGCGACGAAGGTGTAGCCGAAGTCCAGGGTGGTCGGGGCCTGGGCGATGTTCACGCCGGATTCGGCCCATTGGCCGTGCAGCAGGTCGACGCTCTGCTTATCGGCCACGGCCAGGGCCAGTTCGCCGCCACCGCCGGTGACTTGGGTGGCTGGCTCGACATCCTGTCTGGACCAGAGGCCGAGCTTGAGCCCCGAATCAAGAATGAACAGGGCAAAGGTCGGCGACAGCTCGACCGGTGGCCTGTCCAGCAGGCGGCTGTAAAAGTTGGCGCTGGTGGCGGGGCTGTCGACGTAAAGCAGAAGGTAAGTGCTGGTAGCGATCATCTGGACTCCTGGGAAGGTTGGGCTGCGCACGCCAGCTTAAGGGGCGCCGCTGTCAGTTCCTGTCAGGAGTCGTCTGGCGGAAATGAAGACGAGGCAGGCTATCGGCTTCGATAGATCTGCCTCCTCTGCGTGTTGCTCGGCTCTAAGGCTTGGACAAGGCCAGGTCTACCGCTGCTATCAGCTTTCCCAGGTCCTTCGGGGTGGCTTTGTGAATGACACCGAACAGATACGCCCGCTGTTCGTCTTCGTCGCCCAGATCTGCGAAAAAGGCTTTCAGCTTCACCCCGAGTACATCGGCCAGCAGGAACAGGGCTTCCACACTGGGGGTGTAGGTGCCGGTTTCGAAGCGGCTGATGGTTTTAGGGTCAAAACCGGTTTTTTCGCCTAGTTCAGCCTGAGTAAGCCCCGCTACCTTGCGGTAACGCCTGATGGCTGGACCCAAACTTGAAATTTGCATCGCTCAATTCCCATTTAGAATCAAGAACTTAACGATAAATCTTTGCATTAGGCAACGCCATGATTCATCACCTTGCCTTGCAAAATGTGATGCAATTCGTAGAATCGACGCTTCGGACAGGCATTTGGTGATCTAGTTTCAGAAGATGAACTGATGAAACAAGAACTCATTGCATTTTCCTTGTTCACCAGAATCGAGGGTATGGCGCAGGCGCGAACGTCTCGCTGATGATTGCCAGTGTCCCACCCGCCAAATTCGGCTGATCCCTGACTGATTTTAGTTGATCTTCGTCGATTCGAAGGTCAATGACGGTGCCGATCGCTGTACGGTTGCAATTGCGTCAGGTGGGGCGAGACGGTGCGCCATTTTCCTCGGTCGGCCTCTTGCCGGCTTGTCTGGGCTGGCATTGTCGAATGCTGTCTATGGAGTTTTAACGTGCGTCTGAATGTGCCGGTCACCTCTGTTCAGCAGATACCTTCGGACCAGCAGCCTAAGCCTGCCTGGGTTTGCGAAGTGAGTGAGGATGAACGCCCAAACATCTCTTCCGGGCCTCGTGCCTTGGTCGAGCGGTTCAACCGCTAGCGACAGTGAGCCAGACTCATGGATGAGAAATACCGCAGGGCCGTGGACGCCGCCGCCATTTTTTCCGAGACCGACCTGACCGGCCGGATCACTTACGTCAACGACCAGTTCTGTTCGATTTCCGGCTACAGCCGTGAAGAGCTGCTGGGCGCCAATCACCGGATCCTCGGCTCCGGCCTGCACCCTCCCGAATTTTTCAGCAGCATGTGGCGCACCATTGCCCTGGGCCAGGTCTGGAAGGGCGAGATCTGCAACCGGGCCAAGGATGGGACCTTGTATTGGGTCGACAGCACTGTCGTGCCCTTGCTCGATGAGGCCACTGGTCGGGTCCAGCGTTATGTGGCGATCCGTTTCGATATCAGCGAAAAACGGCGCTTGTTGCACTCGCTGCAATGGCGGGTCGGGCACGATGTGCTGACCGGTTTGCCCAACCGTTCCTTTCTGTCCGACCTGCTCAACCAGGCGCTGGACTACTCGCGCAAGGAGAACATTGCGCTGGCGGTGTGCATGCTCGATCTCGACGGCTTCAAGGCGGTCAACGATGGTTACGGGCATGCCAGTGGCGACCTGTTATTGGTGGAGGTAGCGGCGCGCCTGCGCTCGATCATTCGCGGCGAAGACGTGGTGGCGCGGCTGGCCGGGGACGAGTTCGTGCTGATCCTGCGTCATGTGCGTGACATTCGCGAGTTGCGGGCGGCGCTGCACCGGGTGCTGGGGGTAATCGCCACGCCTTATCAGATCCAGGACAAGGAGATCAACGTCTGCGCCAGCATCGGCGTCACGCTGTTTCCCGCTGACAATGACGATGCCGACACCTTGCTGCGGCATGCCGACCAGGCGATGTACGTGGCCAAGCAGAGCGGGCGCAATCGCTTCCACTTGTTCGATGTGTCGCGGGACCGCGAGGTCAAGGCCACCCACCAGACAGTGGAGCGGGTCCGGCAGGCGCTGGCGGCCGGCGAGCTGTGCCTGCACTTTCAGCCCAAGGTCAATATGCGCAGCGGTGAGGTGGTGGGTTTCGAGGCGCTGCTGCGTTGGCAGCATCCGCAGCGGGGCATAGTCGCACCTCGGGAGTTCCTGCCGCTGGTGGAGGAGACCGACCTGATCGTCGATATCGGCGAGTGGGTGATGGAGCAGGTCATGGCCCAGTTGCGGCAATGGCAGTTGGCCGGACAGCGTTGGCCGATCAGCGTCAATATCGCCGCGCGGCATTTCCAGCGGGGGGATTTCGTCGACCGGCTCAAGGCGGTGCTTGAGCGCCATCCGCAGATTGCCCCGCAGTTGCTGGACCTGGAAATCGTCGAGGCGGTGGCGGTGGAGAATCTCCAGCACGTCAGCGCTTGCCTCGAGGCCTGCCAGGCGCTGGGCGTGCAATTCTCCCTGGGGGATTTCGGCACCGGGCATTCGTCGCTGAGCTACCTCAAGCGCTTGCGCACCCAGACCATCAAGATCGACCGCATGTTCGTGCGCGACATGCTGCACGACAAGGGCGACCTGGCGCTGACCCAGGCCCTGATCGGCCTGGCCCGGGCGTTTGACCGGCAGGTGGTGGCCGAAGGCCTGGAAACCATGGAGCACGGCGAGTTGCTGATGTCGCTGGGCTGCGACGTGGCGCAAGGCTATTTCATCGCCCCGCCCATGCCGGCCAGCGAGGTGCCGGGCTGGGTGGCGACTTTCCTGCCGCCGCTGGAGTGGTGTCCGCAGGACGAAGCCGGCTGACAGCTACGGCGCCCCATAGCTTTGCGGGACGCTCTCGGTCGGCCTGCGGCCGGTGTACAGGCCGATGATGTCGTCGATCTCTCCTGACATCTTCATGCGCAACAAAGTGCGCAGCACTCGTTGCACCGGTAGCGCCGGATCGTTGCGGATGACGCAGCCGACCGCCTGTTCCTGGAGGATGGCTACGCCGTGCAACTGCTGGTCGGCTGGCAGGGTCTGATTGAACCAGTCCAGCGTCCATTGGTTGCTCACCGCGTACCGGTAGCGGCCGGCCCAGAGTTTTTGCAGCACCTGTTCCTGGTTGCGCGCGTCGTCGCGGATCAACTGGCGGCTGTCGAACAAGGGTTGCAGGGAAGGGTAGGTGTAGCTGAGGACGGTGCCGATGGGCTGCGTCGGCAGGTCCCTGGGAATGACCGGGAACGGGGGCTGCTCGCGGCTGACCAGCAGGTCGCGCTGGACGAACAGCGGGATACTCCAGATGTAATCGCCGGACGGGTTGGACAGCCAGGACTGGGCGGCATAGCAGCGGATATCGATTTCCCCATGATCCATGGCTGCTTGTACGCGGGCCCGGGCCAGGACATGGAATTCGGCTGGGTTGCCAACCTGGGTGGCAAGGCTGGCCATCAGGTCGTGGAGAATGCCCTGGGTGCTCCGGCCGTGTTCGATCTGTACCACGGGCATGGCCCAGCTGTCGGGGATCGAGAAGCGCAGGGCCGGTTCTGCGGCAAAACCATTCATGGCAACCAGCAGAAAGGCGCCCAAGGCTAAACGCATAGAGTCTCCACGCAGGAAAAGGCCACTGACGAGCCCGACAAAGAGCAGCTTAGCCAGATTAGACGAGCGCACCGGATGCAATTTCGCCCTTGCTCCGCTAGCATTACGGGCTTCCGCTTCCCAGTTGCGACGGTTTTCGATGAGTTATCAGGTTCTTGCACGTAAATGGCGTCCGCGCTCGTTCCGCGAAATGGTCGGCCAGACCCATGTGCTCAAGGCTCTGATCAATGCCTTGGACAGCCAGCGGCTGCACCATGCCTATCTGTTTACCGGCACCCGCGGGGTGGGCAAGACCACCATCGCGCGGATCATTGCCAAATGCCTGAACTGTGAAACAGGCATTACTTCCACGCCCTGCGGCACCTGCTCGGTATGCCGCGAGATCGACGAAGGGCGTTTCGTCGACCTGATCGAGATCGACGCCGCGAGCCGGACCAAGGTCGAGGACACGCGCGAGCTGCTGGACAACGTGCAATACGCCCCGAGCCGCGGGCGCTTCAAGGTCTACCTGATTGACGAAGTGCACATGCTGTCCAGTCACTCGTTCAACGCCTTGTTGAAGACCTTGGAAGAGCCGCCGCCCTACGTCAAATTCATTCTGGCGACCACCGACCCGCAGAAACTTCCGGCAACGATTCTTTCGCGCTGCCTGCAGTTCTCCCTGAAGAACATGACCCCGGAGCGAGTGGTCGAGCACCTGACTCACGTGCTGGGCGTCGAGAACGTGCCGTTCGAAGACGACGCGCTGTGGCTGTTGGGCCGCGCCGCCGACGGTTCGATGCGCGATGCCATGAGCCTCACCGACCAGGCCATCGCCTTCGGTGAAGGCAAGGTCATGGCCGCCGATGTGCGGGCGATGCTCGGCACCCTCGATCACGGTCAGGTCTACGACGTCCTGCATGCGCTGATCGACGGCGATGCTAAGGCCTTGCTGGAGGCCGTGCGCCACCTGGCCGAACAGGGTCCGGACTGGAACGGTGTGCTGTCGGAGATTCTCAATGTCCTGCACCGTGTGGCCATTGCCCAGGCCTTGCCGGACGGTGTCGACAACGGGCATGGCGACCGCGACCGGGTGCTGGCTTTGGCCCAGGCGTTGCCGGCCGAAGATGTGCAGTTCTATTACCAGATGGGCCTGATCGGCCGGCGCGACTTGCCGCTGGCGCCGGACCCGCGCGGTGGTTTCGAGATGGTCCTGCTGCGGATGCTGGCCTTCCGGCCAGCGGACTCGGCAGACGCGCCGAGACAGCCGCTAAAGCCAGTGGGGATCAGCCAGGCCACAGTTGATTCCGCCCAATCCGTGGCTGGCGCAGCCGTTGCTGCGCCGGTAGTTGCCGCCGCCGCGCCGGTTGCGGCGCCGGTGGTCGAGGCCACTCCCGTGGCCGTACCTGCCGCAGCCCCGGTTGCAACGCCCGCACCTGTTTCTGCGGCGCCGGTGGCGCCTGCACCGCAACCTGTGGTCGAGACGCCGCCAGAGGTAGCGCCTATCGTCGCCGAAGAGGTGGTCGACCTGCCGTGGAACGACCCGGTCGAACCGGTCGTCGTGCAGCAACCGGCCGTCGAGCCCGTGCTGGAGACCGCTGCAGAGCAGCCTGAGCTGACTCCGATGCCGACCCCGACCCCGGACAGCGTGGTGCCGGATGCGCCGGAATGGGTCAGCGCCCCGGTGCCGGAGCCCAGCGTTGCCGAGGTCGATGCCGCGACACCGGGTATCGATCTGGACGACGAGCCGCCGCTGGACGAAGACTACATCGAGCCGGACATGGATTCGGCCTATAGCTACCTGGACGAACTGGCCAGCGAGCACGCCGCCGATCCCGAGCCGGAACCCGAGCCGTTGCCAGCCGCCCAGCCGGCCACCGGCCTGGCGCTGGAGTGGCTGGAGCTGTTCCCGAAGCTGCCGATTTCCGGGATGACGGCGAGCATTGCCGCCAACTGCACCTTGATCGCCGCCGAGGGCGACAACTGGTTGCTGCACCTGGACCCGGCCCACAGCGCCCTGTTCAACGCCACCCAGCAGCGGCGCCTGAACGACGCCCTGAACCAGTACCACCAGCGCACGCTGACGGTGAGCATCGAGCTGATCAAGCCCGAGCAGGAGACCCCGGCCCAGGCCGCGTCACGCCGCCGTGCCAATCGCCAGCGCGAGGCCGAGGAGTCGATCCACGGCGATCCGTTCATCCAGCAGATGGTGCGGGAGTTCGGCGCGGTGGTCCGTCACGATACTATTGAACCTGTCGAGGCCCTGGTCAGCCAGGGTTAATAACTGAAGGGCGCCGGGCCTTGAGGCCGGGCGCTGTTTTTATCCAAGTACTTTGAGGTGATTCCCATGATGAAAGGTGGCATGGCCGGCCTGATGAAGCAGGCGCAGCAGATGCAGGAAAAGATGGCCAAGATGCAGGAAGAGCTGGCCAACGCCGAAGTCACCGGCAAGGCAGGTGGCGATATGGTCACCGTGGTCATGACCGGTCGTCACGACATCAAGCGCGTGAGCATCGACCCAAGCCTGCTGGAAGGCGTCAGCGAAGATGACCGCGAAGTGCTGGAAGATCTGTTCGCCGCCGCCGTCAACGACGCCGTGCGCAAGATCGAAGCCAACAGCCAGGACAAGATGTCCGGCGTGACCGCTGGCATGCAACTGCCACCGGGTATGAAGCTGCCGTTCTGATTCGCACCCGCGCATCGGTCGGACTTGAAAATGCCAGGCATCGCGCCTGGCATTTTTGTTTGTGGCGCCTGTAGCCGCTGCCGCAGGTGAGGGTAGGAGAAATATCGAACGCCGATCGCAGTACGATGGTCTGCACTCTGTATGGCCCGATTCAATTCTCGATAAGGAGTTGCTCTGATGTCGCAAGCATTGACCCTCAACCAGCGCATTGTTCTGGCCTCCCGGCCCCAGGGCGCGCCCGTGCCGGAAAACTTCCGTCTGGAGCGGGTGGCGCTGCCGGACCTGGCGGATGGCCAGGTGTTGCTCAAAACCCTTTACCTGTCGCTGGACCCTTATATGCGCGGGCGCATGAGTGATGCGCCGTCCTACGCCGCCCCGGTGCAAATCAACGAAGTGATGACCGGCGGCGCAGTCAGCCGGGTCGAGCGCTCGCTGAATCCGAAATTCCAGGAGGGCGACCTGGTGGTGGGCGCTACCGGATGGCAGAGCCACAGCATTTGCGACGGGCGTAACCTGATACCGGTGCCGGCGGGTTTGCCCAGCCCTTCGATGGCCCTGGGCGTGCTGGGTATGCCGGGCATGACCGCCTACATGGGCCTGATGGACATCGGCCAGCCCAAGGCCGGGGAAACCCTGGTGGTGGCCGCGGCGTCGGGCGCCGTGGGCTCGGTGGTGGGGCAAGTGGCCAAGATCAAGGGGCTGCGGGTGATCGGTGTGGCGGGCGGTGCCGACAAGTGCCGCTATGTGGTCGAGGAGCTGGGGTTCGATGCCTGTATCGACCACCACAGCCCGGACTTTGCCGACGAACTGGCGCAGGCCTGCTCCGAGGGCGTGGACATCTACTTTGAAAACGTCGGTGGCAAGGTATTCGATGCGGTGCTGCCGTTGCTCAACCCCAAGGCACGGATTCCGCTGTGCGGGCTGATCGCCCAGTACAACGCTCAGGAGTTGCCGCCAGGACCTGATCGCCTGCCACTGTTGCAGCGTCAGCTGTTGACCAAGCGCGTGCGCATCCAGGGGTTTATCGTGTTCGACGACTACGGCGATCGACAGCCGGAGTTTGTCAGCGCCATGGCGCCGTGGGTGCTGCAGGGCAAGGTCAAGTTCAAGGAGGATGTGGTAGACGGCCTGGAGCACGCGCCGCAAGCCTTCATCGGGCTGCTGGAAGGGCGCAACTTCGGCAAGCTGGTGGTGCGGGTCGCCCCGGACTGAGCATTTGACGCTAATCGGAGGCGCGGGTATAAACCGCGTCTCGTCGTTTTGTCGGACCTTTACCCATGAGCTTCAGCCCCCTGATTCGCCAACTGATCGATGCCCTGCGCACTTTGCCGGGTGTGGGTCAGAAAACCGCCCAGCGCATGGCCTTGCAGCTGCTGGAGCGCGACCGCAGCGGTGGTACGCGATTGGCCCAGGCGCTGAGCCAGGCCATGGAGGGCGTCGGCCACTGCCGCCTGTGCCGCACCCTGACCGAGGACGACCTGTGCCCGCAATGCGCCGATCCACGGCGCGACGACACGCTGTTGTGCGTGGTCGAAGGGCCGATGGATGTCTACGCGGTGGAGCAGACCGGTTATCGCGGTCGCTATTTCGTGCTCAAAGGCCACCTGTCGCCTCTCGACGGCCTGGGCCCGGAAGCCATCGGCATTCCCCAGCTGCTGGCGCGGATCGAAGAGCAAGGCAGTTTCACCGAGGTGATCCTGGCCACCAACCCGACGGTGGAAGGCGAGGCGACTGCCCATTACATTGCCCAGCTATTGACCAACAAAGGCCTGATCACCTCGCGTATCGCCCATGGCGTGCCCCTGGGTGGCGAGCTGGAACTGGTGGACGGCGGCACCCTGGCGCACTCGTTTGCCGGGCGCAAGCCGATCGCGCTGTAAGTGTTTCGGCTGTGAGCAAAAAACTACTGTAGGAGCGAGCTTGCTCGCGATGGCCGCCCGACCTGGCGCGCCGCGTCGCCTGCATCGCCAGCAAGCTGGCTCCTACAGGGCGGTTCGCGCGGTCCTTCTTGAAAACCAAGCAAGCGCTAGGTAAGTTTCCTCAACCTTCAGAGGAGCTTGCCGATGTCTGCCTGCCAGGAATACTTCGACCCTAGCCATCAGTTGGTCCGCGACAGCGTTCGACGTTTCGTCGAGCGGGAAATCCTCCCGGACATCGATCAGTGGGAGGAGGCGCAAGGCTTCCCCCGCGAGCTGTACCTCAAGGCTGGCGCGGCCGGCATCCTCGGTATCGGCTATCCCGAGGCCCTGGGGGGCAGCCACGAGGGCGACCTGTTCGCCAAGATCGCCGCCAGCGAGGAGCTGATGCGCTGTGGCTCCAGCGGCCTGGTGGCGGGCCTGGGTTCGCTGGACATCGGTTTGCCGCCGATCGTCAAGTGGGCGCGGCCTGAGGTCCGCGAGCGGGTGGTGCCACAGGTACTGGCGGGGGAGAAGATCAGCGCCCTGGCGGTCACCGAGCCCGGCGGCGGTTCGGACGTGGCCAATCTGCAGACCCGGGCGCTGCGTGACGGCGACTTCTACCGCGTCAGCGGCAGCAAGACCTTTATCACCAGTGGCGTGCGCGCCGATTTCTACACCGTGGCGGTGCGTACCGGCGAGCCGGGTTTCGGCGGCATCAGCCTGCTGCTGATCGACAAGGGCACACCGGGATTCACCGTCGGCCGGCAACTGAAGAAGATGGGCTGGTGGGCGTCGGATACCGCCGAGCTGTTTTTCGACGATTGCCGAGTGCCGGCCAGTCATTTGATCGGGGTCGAGAACATGGGCTTCGCCTGCATCATGGGCAACTTCCAGAGCGAGCGCCTGGCGCTGGCGCTAATGGCCAACATGACCGCTCAGCTGGCGCTGGAAGAGAGCCTGAAGTGGGCCCGGGAGCGCGAGGCCTTCGGCAAGCCCATCGGCAAGTTCCAGGTGATCAAGCATCGCCTGGCGGAGATGGCGACCGCGCTGGAGGTGTCCCGCGAGTTCACTTATCGCCAGGCGGCGAAGATGGCGGCGGGCCAGAGCGTGATCAAGGAGATTTCCATGGCCAAGAACTTCGCCACCGATACCGCCGACCGCATCACCCACGATGCCGTGCAGATTCTCGGCGGGCTGGGTTACATGCGCGAAAGCCTGGTGGAGCGGCTGTATCGCGACAACCGCATCCTCTCCATCGGCGGCGGCACCCGGGAAGTGATGAACGAAATCATCAGCAAGCAGATGGGGTTGTAGGCCAGCTGAAGGCGTGGGGCGCCATCTCTGTAGGAGCGAAGCTTGCTCGCGATAGCGCCGGCCCTGACAACCCAAGTGGCGGCGATTTAACGCTCGCTCAACGAGAACTGCGTCAGGCAGAAGGTTGGAATGTCCATGTCTCGCAGGCGTTGCGAGCCGCCCAGCTCAGGCAGGTCGATGATGGCGGCGGCCTCGTAGACTTTTGCCCCCATGCGGCGCACCAGGTTGGCCGCGGCGATCAGGGTACCGCCGGTGGCGATCAGGTCATCGAACATCAGCACCGAATCGCCTTCGCACAGGCTGTCGGCATGCACTTCCAGGAAGGCTTCGCCGTATTCGGTCTGGTAACCCTCGGCAAGCACATCGGCCGGCAGCTTGCCTTGCTTGCGGAACAGGATCAGCGGTTTGTTAAGCTGGTAGGCGATGATCGAGCCGATCAGGAAACCACGGGCATCCATGGCGCCGACGTGAGTGAAGTCTTCTTCGACATAACGCTGGGCAAAGGTGTCGGCGACCAGGCGCAAGGCCTTGGGCGACTGGAACAGGGGAGTGATGTCACGGAAGATCACGCCCGGCTTGGGGAAGTCGATGACTGGGCGGATCAGGGATTTGATGTCGAAGGAGTCGAAGGCCATCGTGGCGGTGTCCTGGCGGGCATGAAGTGGAGCGCGCCAGTATAGCCCCGCCCGAGCCACTTGGCTCGGGCGGGGCTCTGCCTCAGCCTTCCAGGGAACCGCCGGCGAGGGCGCACAGCTGGATCGGGTCGAGAATGTGCACCTCTTTGCCTTCGGCGGCGAGCAGCGCGTTCTGCTGGAAGCGGGTGAACACCCGGGACACGGTTTCCACCGCCAGGCCCAGATAGTTGCCGATCTCGTTGCGCGACATGCTCAAGCGGAACTGGTTGGCCGAGAAGCCGCGGGCGCGAAAGCGTGCCGACAGGTTGACCAGGAAGGTGGCGATGCGCTCGTCGGCGGTCTTTTTCGACAGCAACAGCATCATCTGCTGGTCGTCGCGGATCTCGCGGCTCATCACCCGCATCAGCTGGCGGCGCAGTTGGGGCAACTGCAGGGCCAGTTCGTCGAGGCGTTCGAAGGGGATTTCACAGACCGACGTGGTTTCCAGGGCCTGGGCGGAAACCGGGTGGATCTCGGTGTCCATGCCGGACAGGCCGACCAGTTCGCTGGGCAGGTGGAAGCCGGTGATCTGTTCTTCGCCGCCGTCGCTGAGGCTGAAGGTCTTCAGGGCACCGGAGCGCACTGCATAGACGGAGTCGAAGGCGTCGCCCTGGCGAAACAGGAACTCGCCTTTTTTCAGGGGGCGGCCGCGTTTAACGATTTCGTCCAGCGCATCCATGTCTTCCAGATTCAGAGAAAGTGGCAGGCAGAGGGGGGCCAGGCTGCAATCCTTGCAATGGGCCTGGTTATGAGCGCGCAGTTTTACTGGCTCGGACATTCAATAGAATCCTTGTGGGAAAACACACATAAGCCGTAAGGGTAACTCACGGGAGGAGGTTCCGGCCAGTCCGTGCCGTATTGGCGCTTAGTCGTAAAGCTGTCCGTTTGTAGCTTCCAGGCCACTGCGGAAAAATGCGCTCGTGCAGTCCATTCAGGGTATTTCCAGCGCTGACCGTCACTTGCAGCCGCCGATTATCCCAGCGTCAAGTATCAGGCTTGTTTGCGCCTTGTCTGTCCCGACAGTTTTTGCCCGCCACCTGCGACAAGTTGCCGCGCCGAACGGTCAGGTCGCGGCTCATGACGCCTTAGATGACCCGGGAAAAACGCTGTCGATTCTGTTGCTCCAGATACGTGTCGAACACCATGCACACCGAACGCACCAGCAGGCGCCCGGCCGGCAGCACTTCAATGCCTTCGTTGCTCAGCTTGATCAGGCCGTCTTCGGCCATGGTTTGCAGTTGCGGCCAGAGGTCGCCGAAGTAACCGCGAAAATCGATGTTGAACTGCTGCTCGATGGCCTCGAAGTCGAGGCTGAAATTACAAATCAACTGCTGGATCACCGCGCGCCTGACGCGGTCGTCCTGATTGCATACCAGGCCGCGACTGGTGGCCAGTTGCGCGCCGCCCAACAGATTCTGGTACTGGGTCAGGTCGCTGCTGTTCTGGCAGTACAGGTCGCCGATCTGGCTGATGGCCGAGACGCCCAGGCCGATCAGGTCGCAGTGGCCATGGGTGGTGTAGCCCTGGAAATTGCGTTGCAGGGTCGACTCTTCCTGGGCGATCGCCAGTTCGTCGTCGGGCAGGGCGAAGTGGTCCATGCCGATGTAGCGGTAGCCCGCAGCCGTCAGCTGTTCGATGGTGCGCTGCAGCATCTGCAGTTTTTCCGCCGGTTCCGGCAGCTCGTGGCTGTTGATCCGCCGTTGCGGCATGAAGCGCTCCGGCAGATGCGCGTAGTTGAACACCGAGAGCCGGTCCGGTTGCAGGTTGATGACTTCCTCGACGGTGCGGGCGAAGTTGTCCGGCGTCTGTTTTGGCAGGCCGTAGATCAGGTCGATGTTGATCGAGCGAAACTGCAGGGTGCGCGCCGCTTCGATCACCGCCCGGGTTTCTTCCAGGCTCTGCAGGCGATTGACCGCGCGCTGTACCGCTGGGTCGAGGTCCTGCAGGCCGATGCTGACGCGGTTGAAGCCCAGCTCGCGCAGCAGGCCCATGGTCGACCAGTCGGCTTCGCGGGGATCGATCTCGATGCCGTAGTCGCCCGAATCGTCGTCCAGCAGGTTGAAGTGCTGGCGCAGGTGGCTCATCAGCTGCCGCAGTTCATCGTGGCTGAGAAAGGTCGGGGTGCCGCCGCCGAAGTGCAGTTGCTCGACCTTCTGCCCGGGGTCGAGATGGCAGGCGATCAGCTGGATTTCCTGTTCCAGGCGCTGCAGGTAGGGCAGGGCGCGCCCGCGGTCCTTGGTGATGACCTTGTTGCAGGCGCAGTAGTAGCAGATGTTCGCGCAGAACGGCACATGCACGTACAGCGACAGCGGCCGTAGCGCCTTGCGGCTCTCGCGCAGGGCGTGGAGCAGGTCGAAGGTGCCCACCTGGCTGTGGAATTGCACAGCGGTGGGGTAGGAGGTGTAGCGCGGTCCCGCCAGGTCGTAACGGCGGATCAGATCGGTGTCCCAACGAATGGCGTCGAGCATGCGGGAATTCCCCCGGTAGGCAGGCAGTGTTCGCGAGTCTAGGGGGTTGGCGCCCGGGCCATCTTGATTTGCATCAAGGCTGGCGGGGCGCGGAGCCTGTCATACGAGTCTTGCGTCGTCGCCGCCGAAGGGCGGAGGCAGCGGGAAGGGTTGCCTCAGTGCCCCATCAACCAATGCTGATGCGGACCGGGCAAGGTCCAGATGCCGAACAGGATCACCAGCAGGCCGCCGGCCATGCGCACGCTGCGCCGACGCAGCAGCGCGGTGACCCGTTCCGCTGCGAGCCCGGTCGCCAGCAGCACCGGCCAGGTACCCAGGCCGAAGGCCAGCATCAGCAAGGCGCTGTCGAGGGCATTGCCCTGGCTGGCGGACCATAGCAGGGTGCTGTAGACCAGGCCGCACGGCAGCCAGCCCCAGAGCGCGCCCAGCAGCAAGGCGCGTGGCAGGCTCGACACCGGCAGCAGGCGGTTGGCCACCGGCTGTATATGGCGCCACAGGCCGCGTCCGAGGCTTTCGATGCGGGTCAGGCCGCTCCACCAGCCGGCCAGGTACAGGCCCATGGCAATCAGCAGCAGGCCCGCCAGCACGCGCATGGCCATGGCCGCCGGGCTGCTGGCCACGGCCCAGCCGGCCAGGCCGATCAGCAGGCCCGCGGTGGCGTAACTGAGGATGCGCCCCAGGTTGTAGGCCAGCAGCAGGCGAAAACGCCGGCTGCGCTGCTCCGGGGGAATGGCCAGGGTCAGGGCGCCCATCAGGCCGCCGCACATGCCCAGGCAGTGACCGCCGCCGAGCAGGCCGAGAATCACCGCGGAAACCAGCAGCGGTGCCAGCTCAAGCATGGGGCGGCGCCTGGTCTTTGTGTGGTGGCTGCTCGGCCGTCGGTGAGCCCTTGGCCTCGTCGACCGCGGCAGTGTGCTTGGGGTCCTGGTCGTCGAACAGAATGCTGTGGGCGGGGCCGTCGAGGTCATCGTACTGACCGCTGTCGACCGCCCAGAAGAAGATGTAGATGGCGATGGCCACGATCAGCAGCGCCGCCGGGATCATCACGTAGAGAGCTGGCATGGGTAGGCTCCATGCCCGCGCGGCTCAGGCCGGTAGCGGGCGGGTTTGGGTCGTGGCCTCGGCCTGGGGCTGGCCCGGCAGGCGAGTCAGGCGCAGGGCATTGAGCACCACGGTCAACGAACTGATGGACATGCCGATGGCGGCCCATACCGGAGTGATCCAGCCGAGGGCGGCGAACGGCAGCATGAGGCCATTGTACAGCCCGGCCCACAGCAGGTTCTCGATGATTATCCGACGCGTGCGGCGGGCCAGGCCGAAGGCCTGCACCAGCGCATCCAGGCGGTTGGACAGCAGCACCGCATCGGCGCTGGTCTTGGCCAGGTCGGTGGCCGAGCCCATGGCCACGCTGATATCGGCGGCGGCCAGCACCGGCACATCGTTGACCCCGTCGCCGAGCATCAGCACTTTGCGGCCCTGGCGATGCAGTTGTTGCAGCACCTGCAGCTTGTCGTCGGGACGCAGGCCGCCGCGGGCTTCGTCGATGCCCAGTTCGGTGGCGACGCTGGCGACCATCGGCGAGCTGTCGCCCGAGAGCAGCAGGGTGTTCCAGCCGCGCGCCTTGCAGGCGGCCAGCAGCGCCGGAGCATCGCTGCGCAGGCGATCGTCGAGGACCAGCCAGGCCAGCGGCCCTTGGCTATCGCCCAGCAGCAGCCATTGGCCGGCTTCGTCCGGCATCGCCGGGACCGCACAGGCGCTGAGCTCGCAGACGAAGGCGGGCTGGCCGATGCGCAGACGCTGTTCGCCCACCAGCCCTTCCAGGCCCAGCCCGGGCATGCTCAGCACTTCTTCCGCGGCCAGCGGCGCACGGCCGAAGGCCCGGGCAATCGGGTGTTCGGAGCGGTTTTCCAGGGCGGCGGCCAGGCCCAGGCACTGCTGGCTGTCGAGGTCGCCCACAGGAAGAATCGAGCGCAAGGCCAGGCGCCCCTCGGTGAGGGTGCCGGTCTTGTCGAAAATCACCGTGTCGATCTGGTTCAGGCCTTCGAGTACATGGCCGCGGGTCAGCAGCAGGCCGAGTTTGTGCAGGGTGCCGGTGGCAGCGGTGAGCGCGGTCGGGGTGGCCAGGGACAGCGCACAGGGGCAGGTGGCGACCAGCATGGCCAGGACGATCCAGAAGGCCCGGGAGGCGTCCAGCTGCCACCAGAGCAGGCCGATGGCGGCCGCGGCGATCAGGGAGAACAGCAGGAACCATTGGGCGGCGCGGTCGGCGATCTCCGCCAGGCGCGGTTTTTCCGCCTGGGCCCGGTCCAGCAGGCGGACGATGGCCGACAGGCGCGTGTCCTGACCCAGGGCCAGGACCTCCACGGTCAGCGCGCCCTCGACGTTGAGGGTGCCGGCGGTAACCGCATCGCCGATGTTGCGCGGTTGCGGCAGGTATTCACCGGTGAGCAGGGATTCGTCGATGCTCGACTGGCCATCGAGGATCTTGCCGTCGGCCGGCAGGATGGCGCCGGGATGCACCAGCACCTGGTCACCCAGGCGCAGTTCGCTGAGCAGGATGCGTTCGCTCTGGCCGTCGGCGCCCAGGCGCAGGCACGAGGCCGGCAGCAGGTTCACCAGTTGCGCGGTAGCGGCGGCGGTGCGTTCGCGGGCACGGCGTTCCAGGTAGCGTCCGGCCAGCAGGAACAGGGCGAACATGCCTACGGCATCGAAGTACAGCTCGCCGACGCCAGTGATCGAGGTCCAGATCCCGGCGATGTAGGCGGCGCCAATCGCCAGCGACACGGAAACGTCCATGGTCAGGTGGCGGGTGCGCAGGTCGCGCAGGGCGCCCTTGAAAAACGGCGCGCAGCTGTAGAACACGATCGGCGTGGTGAGAAACAACGCGACCCAGCGCAGGATGGTGTGCAGCTCGGGGCTCAGGTCGATATTGAATTCCGGCCAGGTGGCCATGGTCGCCATCATCGCCTGGAACCACAGCAGCCCGGCCACGCCCAGTTGGCGCAGGGCCAGGCGGTTTTCACTGGCCAGTTGCTCGGAAGCACGGTCGGCCTGATAGGGGTGTGCGGCGTAGCCGATCAGGCGCAGCTCGCTGAGCACCTGGCTCAGTGGCAACTGGCTGTCGGCCCAGCGCACATGCAGGCGATGGTTGGACAGGTTCAGCCGCGCCTCGGCCACCGCCGGCAGGCTGCGCAGGTGTTTCTCGATCAGCCAGCCACAGGCGGCGCAGCTGATGCCTTCCATCAGCAGGGTGGTTTCGGCCAATTCGCCCTCATGCCGGACGAAGGGTTGCTGCACGTCCGCCCGGTCGTACAGCGCCAGTTCGTCCACCAGTTGCACCGGCAGCGCCTCCGGGTTGGCCGAGGCTTCGCTGCGATGGCTGTAGTAGCTCTCCAGGCCGCCGGCGACTATGGCTTCGGCCACTGCCTGACAGCCCGGGCAGCAGAACTCGCGGGAGGCGCCGAGCACGACGGCGGTGAAGCGGCTGCCGGCGGGAACGGGCAGGGCGCAGTGGTAGCAGGGCAGTGGCGTGGTCATCGCGGGTCTTTGTTCCAGGGGCGGACCTCATCGCCGGCAGGCCGCTGCCTGGGAAGCAGCAGCCTGCCGGCGATGTTCGGAGGGCGCTTACTTGTCCAGGTGTTCCGCGCCTTGCAGCGGTTCGTCACCCAGCAGCAGGTCCTTGTCGTGGCTGACCTGTTCCTCTTCAAACATGCGCCAGGTCTTGTCGCCCTCGACACCCAGCAGTTCGACAAACCGGCGGCCATCGACCTTGTCGCTCAACTGGCCAATGTAGCGGCCTTGTTCGGTTTCGCTGCGGGCGAGGGTGATCTTGCGGTCTTTTTCCGGCTGGGTCGGCGAGATCAGGTTCAGCTCCAGGGTGGCGGGCGCGCTGTTGCCGCTCAGGCGCAGGTCGACTTCGCCGGTGAGGTCATCCAGGTGCACGCTGGCGCGCAGTTGCAGGGTCTGGGCCAGCAGCTCGCGGTCCAGGGAGCGGTTGATGCCTTTGCCGGCTTCGTAGTAGTTGTCGTTGACCAGGTTGTCCGGGTTGTTCACCGCGATGGTCACCATGGACAGGGTCAAGGTCACCGAGCAGGCCAGGATACCGATGATGATCCAGGGCCAGAGGTGCTTGTACCAGGGGCTTGTGGCGGTCGCTGCGGGCATGATGACTTCTCTTAACGAATTTGTGGGCCGATGAACCGGCTCTTGGCTTCAACGTGGACGCTTTCGTCGTCGGCGTCCTTGAGGATGAACTTCACCTCGTTGGTGCTCGACGGCAGTTGTTCCGGCGAACTCGACAGCTCGACCGGCATGCTGACGATATCGCCGGCCGCCACCTTGATCTCGCGCCGGCCTTGCAGCTTGAGGTCCGGCAGGCCGGCGGCGTCCAGTACGTAGGTATGGTCGCGCTGGTCCTTGTTCATGATCTTCAGGCTGTAGACGTTTTCGATCCGGCCTTCGGCGTTCTCGCGATAGAGCACGCGGTCCTTGCTGACATCGAAGCCCACCAGCGAGCGCATGAAGAAGGCCGTGACCAGCAGGCTGATCATCGCCAGCAGCACCAGCGCATAACCGATCAGGCGTGGACGCAGTTTATGGGTTTTCTGCCCGGACAGGTTGTGTTCGGTGGTGTAGCTGATCAGGCCGCGCGGGTAGTCCATCTTGTCCATGATGTTGTCGCAGGCATCGATACAGGCGGCGCAGCCGATGCATTCGATCTGCAGGCCGTCACGGATGTCGATGCCGGTCGGGCAGACCTGGACGCACATGGTGCAGTCGATGCAATCACCCAGGCCCATGGCCTTGTAGTCGGCGCCTTTCTTGCGCGGGCCGCGACCTTCGCCGCGACGCGGGTCGTAGGAGACGATCAGGGTGTCCTTGTCGAACATCACGCTCTGGAAGCGGGCGTACGGGCACATGTAGATGCACACCTGTTCGCGTAGCCAGCCGGCGTTGCCATAGGTGGCGAGGGTGAAGAAGCCGACCCAGAAATACGACCAGCCATCGGCCTGGCCGGTGAAGAAGTCGATGACCAGCTCGCGGATCGGCGAGAAGTAACCGACGAAGGTCATGCCGGTGACGAAGCCGATCAGCAGCCAGAGGCTGTGCTTGCTGAACTTGCGCAGCAATTTGTTGGCGCTCATCGGCGCCTTGTCGAGCTTGATGCGCTGGTTGCGGTCGCCTTCGGTGACCTTCTCGCACCACATGAAGATCCAGGTCCAGACGCTTTGCGGGCAGGTATAGCCGCACCAGACGCGCCCGGCATACACAGTGATGAAGAACAGGCCGAAGGCGGCGATGATCAAAAGCCCCGACAGCAGGATGAAATCCTGGGGCCAGAAGGTGGCGCCGAAAATGAAGAACTTGCGCTCCGGCAGGTTCCACCAGACAGCCTGGTGGCCGCCCCAGCTGAGCCACACCGTACCGAAATACAGCAGGAACAGGGCCGCACCGCCAACCATCCGCAAGTTGCGGAAGAGGCCGGTGAAAGCGCGTGTGTAGATTTTTTCCCGAGAGGCGTAGAGGTCTACGCTGTTGTTCGAATTCTTGGCAGGAGGGGTGACGTCATGTACCGGAATCTGGTTGCTCATCATTGCATCCCACGGCAGTGGAGAAATGCCCCGGTCAGTACGTGCCGACCGCGATCAAGTAGGGGTGTTGCAGTGGCGCAATGATACGCCTGTCGCTCTAGCTCAAGGGTGCGACCTTTGGTCGCGTTGGGGGAAATCAAATGATGGTGTAATGACTTGAATCAATTGACTTGTGAATTATGGACGCTTTTCGCCGCGACCGCGTTCAATCGTTCCACGGGTTGAGCAGTTGCACACCGCTGGACTGGAAGTCGGCGATGTTGCGGGTAACGACTGTCAGCCCATGTTCCAGGGCGGTCGCCGCAATCAGGGCATCGCATTCATTACTGCGATCAGGAACGTGCAATCGGGCGCAGCGCATCGCGACAGCAGGGTCAATGGCCAGTATTCGTCCGTTGAAAGCGGGCATCACGTGCAGTTCCAGCCAGGCACGCAGCAGCGCCCCTTGGGTGCGATCGCGGCGTTCCAACCGCAGGATGCCGGTTTCCAGTTCCAATAACGTAATGACTGACAAAAACAGGCTGGTTGGCGCCACGGTCTGAGCCCAGGCCACTACCTTGCGATCAGCGTTGGGCTTACGTAATTCGGACACGACGTTGGTATCGAGCAAAAACATCAGGACAGATCGATCTCGCGAGGAATGATGGTTGCGCGCTCTGTTTCGAAATCGATTTCAGGCGCTTCAGGCATGACCAGCATGTCGACGATGCTGGTGTTCAGGCCGCTCAGTTTTTCGTAGTCCTCAATGCTTAGCAGCACATGGGCGGGCCTGCCACGGTCGGTGATGATGACCGGGCCGTTTCTCGAGGCTTTTTTGGCACCACTTGTGTCCTGATTGAATTCGCGACTGGAGATGGTGGTGGTAGGCATCGTCATACCCTCGACAAAAATTTCATGTAGCAACGTTACTACTCTTGGCGGGGAGGCGGCAATCTCAAGCGGGGGCAGAGCGACGGACGTGAGGGGAGAGGAAAATAAAAAGGCCCCGCCAATGGACATTGGCGGGGCCTTTTCTGTTACCCGAAGGTGTCTGCCTTACTCGGCGTCCGCCGGCTTGTCACTGTGGGACAGGCTGTAGACGTAAGCGGCCAGCAGGTGGACCTTGTCGTTGCCTTGCAGCTGTTCCTGGGCAGGCATCTGGCCCTGGCGGCCGTAACGGATGGTCTGCTGCAGTTGGGCGAAGCTCGAGCCGTAGATGAACGCACCCGGGTGGGTCAGGTCAGGCGCGCCCATGGCTGGGGTGCCTTTACCGGCCGGACCGTGGCACGCCACGCAGTTGGCGGCGAAGATCTTCTGGCCGTTGGCCGGGTCGGCCTTGGCGCTTTCCGGCAGCTTGCGGCCATCGAGGTTGGTCAGCACGTAGGCGGCCACATCGCTGACGCCTTGTTCGCCGATGACTTCGGCCCAGGCCGGCATCACCGCGTGACGACCGCCCATGATGGTGGTCTTGATGGTCTCCGGCTCGCCGCCCCAGCGCCAGTCGGCGTCGGTCAGGTTCGGGAAGCCATAGGCGCCCTTGGCGTCGGAACCGTGGCAGACCGAGCAGTTGGAGGCGAACAGGCGGCCACCCATCTTCAGGGCTTGCGGGTCCTTGGCGACTTCTTCGATCGGCATGGAGGCGAACTTGGCGAAGATCGGACCGAACTTGGCGTCCGACTTGGCCATTTCCTTTTCCCACTCGTGCACGCCGGTCCAGCCGGTCTGGCCGTTGGCGAAGGGGGTCTGCTTTTCGGTGTCCAGGTAGTTGTAGCCTGGCAGCAGGCCTTTCCAGTTACCCAGGCCCGGGTAGAGCACCAGGTAACCCAGGGCGAAGACGATGGTGCCGACGAACAACATGAACCACCATTTCGGCAGCGGGTTGTCGTACTCCTCGATCCCGTCGAAGGAGTGGCCGACCGTCTCGTCGGTCTGCTCGGCGCGCTGGCCCTTGCGGGTCGACAGCAGCAGCCAGGTCAGGGCGAAAATGGTACCCAGACTGAGGACTGTGACGTACAGACTCCAGAACGTAGTCATTCTTTGTTACTCCTAGAAGCTTGCTCGACGTGCTTGATGGCTTCGGGATCATCCGCGAACGGCAGCAAGGTCGCGTCTTCGAACTCGGACTTGCGCTTGGGGCTGAATACCCACAGCGCCAGGCCGATGAAGGCCACCATCACCACTACGGTGCCCAGGCCACGAATCATCCCGATATCCATCTAAATCACCGTTTGCTTTTGATGATGGTGCCAAGGCCTTGCAGATAGGCCACCAGCGCGTCCATTTCGGTTTTGCCCTTCACGGCATCCTTGGCACCGGCGATGTCTTCGTCGGTGTAAGGGACGCCGAGCGTGCGCAAGACTTCCATTTTTTTCGCGGTGTCTTTGCCGTCGAGCTTGTTTTCTACGAGGAACGGGTAAGCCGGCATTTTCGACTCGGGTACAACGTTGCGCGGGTTGTACAAGTGCGCACGCTGCCAGTCATCGGAGTAACGACCACCGACGCGGGCCAGGTCCGGACCGGTACGCTTGGAACCCCACAGGAACGGGTGGTCCCAGACGCTTTCGCCGGCGACCGAGTAGTGGCCGTAGCGTTCGGTTTCGGCACGGAACGGACGGATCATCTGCGAGTGGCAGCCGACACAGCCGTTGGCGATATAGACGTCGCGGCCTTCCAGTTCCAGGGCGGTGCGCGGCTTCATGCCTTCCACCGGCTTGTTGGTGACGTCCTGGAAGAACAGCGGGACGATCTGGGTCAGGCCGCCGATGCTGACGGCGATGACCATGAAGAAGGCCAGCAGGCCGATATTCTTCTCTACTGCTTCATGCTTCATCAGTGAGCTCCAACTACAGAGATCTGAGCGGCGGCTTCAGCTTCAGCCGGGTTCGAGGCGCGAACGGTGCGGAACACGTTGTACGCCATGAACAGCATGCCGGCGGCAAAGAACGCACCGCCCAGGGCGCGCACGATGAAACCAGGGTGGCTGGCCTGCAGGGCTTCGACGAAGGAGTAGGTGAGGGTGCCGTCATCGTTGATTGCACGCCACATCAGGCCCTGGGTGATGCCGTTGACCCACATCGAGGCGATGTAGAGCACGGTACCGATGGTTGCCAGCCAGAAGTGGGTGTTGATCAGGCCGATGCTGTGCATCTGCTGGCGACCGAAGACTTTCGGGATCATGTGGTACAGGGCGCCGATGGAGATCATCGCTACCCAGCCCAGAGCGCCGGCGTGTACGTGGCCGATGGTCCAGTCGGTGTAGTGCGACAGCGAGTTGACGGTCTTGATCGCCATCATCGGCCCTTCGAAGGTCGACATGCCGTAGAACGCCAGGGACACCACCAGGAACCGCAGGATCGGGTCGGTGCGCAGCTTATGCCAGGCGCCCGAGAGGGTCATCATGCCGTTGATCATGCCGCCCCAGCTTGGCGCCAGCAGGATGATCGACATGGCCATGCCCAGGGACTGTGCCCAGTCCGGCAGCGCGGTGTAGTGCAGGTGGTGCGGACCGGCCCAGATGTACAGGGTGATCAGCGCCCAGAAGTGCACGATGGACAGGCGATAGGAGTAGATCGGACGCTCGGCCTGTTTCGGCACGAAGTAGTACATCATCCCCAGGAAGCCGGTGGTCAGGAAGAAGCCCACGGCGTTGTGGCCGTACCACCACTGGATCATGGCGTCGGTCGCGCCCGAGTAGGCGGAGTAGGACTTGAAGAAGCTGACCGGCAGGGAAGCGTGGTTGACGATGTGCAGCATCGCGGTGACTACGATGAAGGCACCGTAGAACCAGTTACCCACATAGATGTGCTTGGTCTTGCGCTTGACGATGGTGCCGAAGAACACCAGACCGTAGGTGACCCAGACGATGGCCAGCAGTATAGCCAGGGGCCATTCCAGTTCCGCGTATTCCTTGGTGGTGGTGTAACCCAGCGGCAAGGTAACGATCGCGCCGACGATCACGGCTTGCCAACCCCAGAAGGTGAAGGCCGCCAGGCTGTCGGAAATCAGTCGCGTTTGGCAGGTTCGCTGCACGACGTAGTAAGAAGTGGCAAACAACGCACATCCACCGAAGGCGAAAATCACCAGGTTGGTGTGCAGCGGGCGCAGGCGTCCAAAGGTCGTCCATGGCAGACCGAAGTTCAACTCCGGCCAGACCAGTTGCGAGGCGATGAAGACACCGAGCCCCATGCCAAGGATCCCCCAGACCACCGTCATGATGGCGAACTGGCGGACTACCTTATAGTTATAAGCAGTCGGACTGATTGCTGTGCTCATTCTAAGGTTCCACGGTTTGGGTGTTTTATTAGGAGTAAAAATCGGCCGCAAGTATGGAGAAAGCAGGGGGTCATTGCAACGCGCCATGACCTGGGTCAATGCTTTCAAAAGCTGATTCTGCGGCCTTTCCATGCGCGGAGTAAGGACAAAATCGGCCCAGGACAAAATGTCGCAGCGGATGAAAAAGGCGAGGGGGTACAGGTCAGTTGTAACCGGGTGTGTGGAAAGCCATTGAGCGAGCGACAGACGGTAAGTGGCACGACAGCCGGTATACACCAGCCTTTGCGGCCTGTCCTCGAACGACGGCTTCGAATGGAGCGGCTACTTCTGGTCTGTGACCGGCCATTGCCAGTCCACTGCGAAGCAGCTTAGACCTGAATCCGGAGAGTGGAAAGGCAGAGGGTAGAGAGGGTGCGACACTTGGTCGCGCAGAGGCAGGGAACTGCCGCATCGAGCGATGCGGCAGTGGGTGGAGCGGTTATTGCTCGCTTGGGGTCTCGGTCTGCGGCTGGCTGGCCGCGTTGTGGGACAGGCTGTAGACGTAGGCCGCGAGCAGCTGCACCTTGTCGTTGCCCAGCAGTTCGCTCTGCGCCGGCATATGGCCCTGGCGACCATGGCGAATGGTCTGTTGCAGCTGGGTCAGGCTGGTGCCGTAGATGAAGCCCGCCGGTTGCGTCAGGTTCGGCGCGCCCATGATTTCCGTGCCTTGGCCGTTGGCGCCGTGACAGGCGACGCAGGTGGTGCTGAACGCCTGTTTGCCGGCGACCAGGTCGGCGCTGCTGTCGGCGGGCAACGGCAGGCCGGCGAGTTCGTGACGCACATAGGCCGCGACGTTCTTCACCCCGTCCTCGCCCAGCACTTCACCCCAGGCCGGCATGGCCGCCATGCGACCGCCCATGATGGTGGCCTTGATGGTGTCGGCGTTGCCGCCCCAGCGCCAGTTGTTGTCGGCCAGGTTAGGGAAGCCGAAGGCGCCCTTGGCATCCGAGCCGTGGCACACCGAGCAGTTGGAAGCGAACAGGCGTCCGCCCATTTTCAGCGCCTGCGGATCCTTGGCCACTTCTTCCACGGGCATGGCGGCGAACTTGGCGAAGATCGGGCCGAACTTGGCGTCTGCCTTGTCCATTTCCTTTTCCCACTCGTGCACGCCGGTCCAGCCATTTTCATAGCCGGGCAGGATGCCTTTCCAGTTGCCCAGGCCCGGGTAGAGGATCAGGTAGCCGACGGAAAACACCAGGGTGCCGGCGAACAGCATGAACCACCACTGCGGCAGCGGGTTGTCGTACTCCTCGATGCCGTCGAAGCTGTGGCCCATGGTCTGGTCGACGCTGCCCTTGGTCTCGCCCTTGCGCGTGCCGATCAACAGCCAGGTCAGGCCGATCAGGCTGCCTATGGTCAGTACGCAGATGTACGTACTCCAGAAGGTGGTCATGGCCGAATGCTCCTTGTCGCGTGCTCTTCGGATTGAGCGTCATCAGATGGATTGCCGTGCACTTGCGGCGAAGGTTCGTCGGCGAAGGGCAGCAGGCGCGCCTGGGCGAACTCCGGGTTGCGCTTGGCGTTGAAGACCCAGATCGACAGGCCGATGAAGGCAATCATCACCACCAGCGTGCCGAGCCCGCGGATCATGCCGCTATCGAGTTCAAGAACCATGGCTCACCTCTTGCTCTTGATCGCAGTGCCAAGCACTTGCAGGTAGGCGACCAGGGCATCCATCTCGGTCTTGCCCTTGAGGGAGGCGACGGCACCGGCGATATCGTCGTCGTTGTACGGCACGCCGAGGGTGCGCATGGCGCGCAGCTTGGTCTCGGTGTGGCTGCTGTCGACCTGTTGGGTGACCAGCCATGGGTAGGCCGGCATCTTCGACTCGGGCACCACGTTGCGCGGGTTGTACAGGTGCGCGCGGTGCCAGTCGTCGGAGTAGCGGGCGCCGACCCGGGCCAGGTCCGGACCGGTACGCTTGGAACCCCACAGGAACGGGTGGTCCCAGACGCTTTCGCCGGCGACCGAGTAGTGGCCGTAGCGTTCGGTCTCGGCGCGGAACGGGCGGATCATCTGCGAGTGGCAACCGACGCAGCCTTCGCGGATGTAGATATCGCGGCCTTCCAGCTGCAGGGCGGTGTAGGGCTTCATGCCTTCCACCGGCTTGTTGGTGACGTCCTGGAAGAACAGCGGGACGATCTGGGTCAGACCGCCGATGCTCACGGCAAATACCATCAGCAGCATCAGCAGGCCGACGTTTTTCTCGATGACTTCGTGTTTCATGGCGGACTCCTCAGGCCATCTGCGCAGCGGCGGTGATTTCGGCAGGCTGGGCCGCGCGCACGGTGCGCCAGGTGTTGTAGGCCATCAGCAACATGCCGAAGAGGAAGATCGCGCCACCGACCAGCCGCACGATGAAGCCTGGGTGGCTGGCCACCAGGGTTTCGACGAAGGAGTAGGTCAGCGTCCCGTCTTCGTTGACGGCGCGCCACATCAGGCCCTGGGCGATGCCGTTGACCCACATCGAGGCGATGTAGAGCACGGTGCCGATAGTGGCGAGCCAGAAGTGCGCGTTGATCAGGCCGATGCTGTGCATCTGCTGGCGACCGAAGACTTTCGGGATCATGTGGTACAGCGCGCCGATGGAAATCATCGCCACCCAGCCCAGGGCGCCGGCGTGGACGTGGCCGATGGTCCAGTCGGTGTAGTGGGAGAGGGCGTTGACGGTCTTGATCGCCATCATCGGACCTTCGAAGGTCGACATGCCGTAGAACGCCAGGGACACCACCAGGAACCGCAGGATCGGGTCGCTGCGCAACTTATGCCAGGCACCCGACAGAGTCATCATGCCGTTGATCATGCCGCCCCAGCTCGGTGCCAGGAGGATCAGCGACATCACCATGCCCAGGGACTGCGCCCAGTCCGGCAGCGCGGTGTAATGCAGGTGGTGCGGGCCGGCCCAGATGTACAGGGTGATCAGCGCCCAGAAGTGCACGATGGACAGGCGATAGGAATACACCGGACGCTCGGCCTGCTTGGGTACGAAGTAGTACATCATCCCCAGGAAACCCGCGGTCAGGAAGAAGCCCACCGCGTTGTGGCCGTACCACCATTGCACCATGGCGTCGGTCGCACCGGCATACACCGAGTAGGACTTGGTCAGGCTGACGGGCAGTTCCAGGTTGTTGACGATGTGCAGGATGGCCACGGTGATGATGAAACCGCCGAAGAACCAGTTGCCGACGTAGATGTGCTTGGTGTTGCGCTTCATCACCGTGCCGAAGAACACGATGGCGTACGCCACCCAGACGATGGTGATGAGGATGTCGATCGGCCATTCCAGCTCGGCGTATTCCTTGGAGCTGGTGTAGCCCAGCGGCAGGCTGATGGCCGCCAGGAGGATTACCAGCTGCCAGCCCCAGAAGCAGAACGCGGCGATTTTCGGCGCGAACAGCTGGGTCTGGCAGGTGCGTTGCACCGAGTAGAAGGAGCTGGCGAACAAGGCGCAGCCGCCAAAGGCGAAGATCACCGCGTTGGTGTGCAACGGGCGCAGGCGACCGAAACTGGTCCAGGGCAGGTTGAAGTTGAGTTCGGGCCAGACCAACTGGGCAGCGAGAAAAACCCCGAGCCCCATGCCGACGATGCCCCACACCACCGTCATAATGGCGAATTGGCGGACCACCTTGTAGTTGTAGGCGGTACTGATAGAAGTGTTCATGGTTCCCCATCCACGGTTCAGCTGAAGTGAAAGCGACTGCGCACGGCAAGGCGCGCTCACTTCTTCTGGAGTTATAGGCAGACTAAAAGCGAGGTAAGCATGGGCAAACGGCAAGGGGCTGTTATTGACGGGGATCAATGGGCGCAGTGCGTGCAGGAACGGGGCTGGCTCTGGGATGTCGCGCAGCCGTCGCCGGCCGGCGAACCGCTGACCCTGATCCTGGCCCATGGCGCTGGCGCGCCGATGGACAGCGCTTTCATGAGCGATATGGCCGCACGCCTTGCGGCGCATGGGGTCAACGTCCTGCGCTTCGAGTTTCCCTACATGGCCCAGCGTCGCCTCGATGGTAGCAAACGGCCGCCTAACCCGACGCCGAAGCTGCTGGAGTGCTGGCGCGAGGTCTATGCCCAGGTGCGACCTCATGTCGCTGGGCAGTTGGCCATCGGCGGCAAGTCCATGGGCGGGCGCATGGCCAGTTTGCTCGCCGATGAGCTGGGCGCCGATGCGCTGGTGTGCCTGGGGTATCCGTTTTATGCCGCCGGCAAGCCGGAGAAACCGCGGGTCGCTCACTTGGCCGAATTGCGCACCACGACCCTGATCGTCCAGGGCGAGCGCGACGCCCTCGGTAACCGGGCGGCGGTCGAAGCCTATGCGCTGGCGCCGGCTATCGAGCTGTTCTGGCTGGCGGCGGCCGACCATGACCTGAAACCGCTCAAGGCCTCAGGCTTCACCCATGAGCAGCACCTGGAAGCGGCGGCGCAGAAAGTTGCCGAGGTTTTGCGTCAACTGAATGGCTGAACGCTTTTTTGACTGTAGGAGCGAAGCTTGCTCGCGATTGTTTTTCAAAGCGACAACGGTGGCGACTGCCAAGCTCCATCGCGAGCAAGCTTCGCTCCTACAGATACAGAAGACGCGCGTGGTGCTGGAAAACAGGCAATAAAAACCCGGAAGGCGAACCTTCCGGGTTTTTTGTCTGGCTTCGGCTTAGCGGTTGAAGCGTTCGACCAACGAGTACTGCGTGTTGGCGGTGCGGGTCAGCTCTTCGCTGAGTTGCGCCGAATGCTGCGCCTGCTCCGAGGTCTGGTCGGCCAGTTGGGCGATGGTGCTGATGTTGCGGCTGATCTCCTCGGCCACGGCGCTTTGCTCTTCGGTGGCGGCAGCGATCTGGGTGGTCATGTCGGTGATGTTGGCCACCGCTTCGCTGATGCCCACCAGCGCCTGGTCGGCTTCCAGCACCCGGGCCACGCCTTCCTCGGCCTGACGGTGTCCGGCGTCCATGGTTTGCACCGCCGTGCTGGCGGTTTGCTGGAGCTTGGCGATCAGGGTGTGGATCTGCCCGGTGGATTCGCTGGTGCGTTGCGCCAGTTGGCGAACCTCGTCGGCCACCACCGCGAAGCCGCGGCCCATTTCCCCGGCGCGAGCCGCTTCGATGGCCGCGTTCAGCGCCAGCAGGTTGGTCTGGTCGGCGATGCCCTTGATCACATCGACCACGCCACCGATTTCGTCGCTGTCCTTGGCCAGCTGGGTCACGGTCAGGCCGGTTTCGCCCACCACCACCGACAGGCGCTGGATCGCTTCGCGGGTTTCCCCGGCGATGTCGCGTCCGCGCCCGGTGAGGCGGTTGGCTTCCTGGGTGGCATCGGCGGTGCGCTGCACGTGGCTGGCCACTTCCTGGGTGGTGGCGGCCATCTGGTTGACCGCGGTGGCCACCTGTTCGGTTTCCACGCGCTGGCGTTCCAGGCCGCTGGAGCTGTTGTGCGCCAGGGTGTCGGACTGCCGCGCCTGCTCGTTGAGGTGCTCGGCGGTATCCTGCAGGCGGGTCAGGCAGGTTTTCAGGCGGGCTTCCTGGCTGAGGATCGACATCTCCAGGCGCGCCTGGGCGCCACGGCTGTCGGTGTACATCTGGGCGATCAGCGGGTCGGAGGTGGTCTGCTCGGCCAGGCGCAGCAAACGCTTGAGGCCGCGCTGTTGCCAGCTCAGCCCGAGCAGGCCGAGCGGCACGCAAAGGCCGGCGGCGAGGGCAAAGCCCCAGGAAGAGTTGAGCCAGGCGCCAATCAGGAAGCTCAGCTGGCTGATCAGGATGAATGGCAGCCAGTCCTGAAGTATCGGCAGCCATTTGTCGCGTTTCGGAATGGCCGACTTGCCCTGGTTGATGCGTTGGTAAAGCGCTTCGGCGCGGCGGATCTGCTCGGCGGTGGGTTTGACCCGCACCGACTCGTAGCCGACCACTTGCTGGCCTTCGAAGACCGGTGTCACGTAGGCGTTGACCCAGTAGTGGTCACCGGTCTTGCAGCGATTCTTGACAATGCCCATCCATGGCAAGCCTTGTTTCAGGGTGGCCCACATGTGCGCGAACACCGCGGCCGGGACGTCGGGGTGACGGACCAGGTTGTGCGGTGCGCGGACCAGTTCCTCACGAGAAAACCCGCTGATTTCAACGAAGGCATCGTTGCAGTAGGTGATCACGCCTTTGGCATCGGTGGTGGAGATCAACCGTTGCTGAGTCGGAAAGGTACGTTCGCGCTGAGTGACGGGCTGGTTGTTACGCATGGTTTTTCTATCCGCAAGGCTTTGATAGGTTGTCGGCGGCCTTCGCCAATTATTGAGGTTTTTTTCAGTAATTTGAGAAGTGCCTCATTGACAGATGCCTTATTTTGCAAGGGGGGGTGAGGGGAAGCGGCGAAGCCGAGGCCCGTCCAGGGGAGCCCCGGCTTGGCCAGGGTCAACCCGCGAGCATCGGGTAGGTGAACAGCCCGAAGTGCAGCAGGTTCAAGCCGAAATGGGTGGCCACCGCGGCGCCCAGGCCGCCAAAGCGGTAGGCCAGGCCGTAGCCGACCCCGGCGATGCTCGCCAGCAGCCACCATTGCCAGCCGGCGCCCACATGCACCAGGCCGAACAGCAGGGCCGCGCACATCAGTGCCAGGTTTTCACCATAGGGCAGGTGCTTGAGGCGACGGCTCAGGCCGCCCTGGATGTAGCCACGGAACAGCGCTTCTTCCACCAGGGTGACCAGCAGCAGGTTGTTCAGCACCCACAGCCAGGCCTGGTCCGGCCATTTCGGCGCCCAACTGATGATGCCCAGCAACACTGCGCCGCCCAGGGCCGCCAGGGCGGTCAGGGTCAAGGCCAGGGCAGTGGTATAGAGGGACAGGCGTAGCGAGCGGCGCCCGATGATCCAGGGGCAGACCAGCAACAGCCAGAAGCCGATCAGCGGCTTGTCCTGGTTCAGGTACATGGAAAACGGCACGGCATCGGTGGTGAAGCGTTCCGGGCCGATCGCCCGGCCATTGTAGAAACCAGGGAGCCAGTGCATGGCTAGCGCCAGGGCCAGCACCACGAACAGGCCGTGTCCCAGGTAGCGCGCGTAAGGGCTTTTCTGCTGGCGCACGGCAAAGCCCGCGCACAGCAGCAAGGCAACGGAAACCGCCGCCAGCAGGCCCAGTTGGCCGTAGCTCAGGGCCAGGGCGTAACCAATGGAGAGAAGTGCCAGGTACATCCATGGCAGAACAGTCATGTGAAATCCTTGTTGCGAAAAGAATGGAATCAGTGCGCTCGCGCAACCTGCGTCGGCGGTTACTGGATAGAACGAGCGGGCGGCCAGTATAACGAGGCGCGGGCGATGAATAAGTGAAACAAAAACACCGCCCGTAGGCGGTGTTGGTGTTGCGGCATGGCGTTACGCGGCGATCAGTTGCCGCAGGACGTAGTGCAGGATCCCGCCGGACTTGAAGTATTCCACTTCGTTCAGGGTGTCGATGCGGCACAGCACCTCGACCTTTTCCTGGCTGCCATCCTCGCGGGTGATCACCAGGGTCAGGTTCATCCGCGGTGTCAGCTCGACACCGGTCAGGCCCTGGATATCCAGGGTTTCCTTGCCGGTGAGGTTCAGACTCTTGCGGTTCTGGTCGAGCTTGAACTGCAGCGGCAGCACGCCCATGCCCACCAGGTTGGAGCGGTGGATGCGCTCGAAGCTCTCGGCGATCACCGCCTTGACCCCCAGCAGGTTGGTGCCCTTGGCGGCACAGTCGCGGCTGGAGCCGGTACCGTATTCCTGGCCGGCGATCACCACCAGCGGCGTAGCCGATTGCTGGTACAGCATGGCCGCGTCATAGATCGCCAGTTTCTCGCCGGTGGGGATGTAGATCGTGTTGCCGCCTTCTTCGCCGCCGAGCATTTCGTTGCGGATGCGGATGTTGGCGAAGGTACCGCGCATCATCACCTGATGGTTGCCGCGCCGCGAGCCGTAGGAGTTGAAGTCCCGCGGTTCCACGCCCTGCTCGCGCAGGTAGCGGCCGGCCGGGCTGTCGGCCTTGATGTTGCCGGCCGGGGAAATGTGGTCGGTGGTCACCGAGTCGCCCAGCAGCGCCAGGACCCGCGCGCCCTCGATATCCTTGATCACCGGCAGCGGGCCGGCGATGTCGTCGAAGAAGGGTGGATGCTGGATATAGGTGGAATCCGCCTGCCACACGTAGGTCGCGGCCTGCGGTACTTCGATGGCTTGCCATTGGGCGTCGCCGGCGAACACCTCGGCGTATTCCTTGTGGAACATCCGGGTGTTGACCTGGGTGACGGCCTCGGCGATTTCCTGGCTGCTCGGCCAGATGTCGCGCAGGTAGACCGGCTTGCCGTCCTTGCCTTCGCCCAGCGGTTCGCTGCTGATATCGATGCGCACGCTGCCGGCCAGGGCATAGGCCACCACCAGCGGCGGCGAGGCCAGCCAGTTGGTTTTCACCAGCGGGTGCACCCGGCCTTCGAAGTTGCGGTTGCCGGACAGCACCGAGGCGACGGTCAGGTCGGCTTTCTGGATGGCTTTCTCGATCGGCTCCGGCAAGGGGCCGGAGTTGCCGATGCAGGTGGTGCAGCCATAACCCACCAGGTCGAAGCCCAGGGCGTCGAGGTATTGGGTCAACCCGGCGGCCTTGTAGTAGTCGGTGACCACTTTCGAACCCGGCGCCAGCGAACTCTTCACCCAGGGCTTGCGCTTGAGGCCTTTTTCCACAGCCTTTTTCGCCACCAGGCCGGCGGCCATCATCACGCTGGGGTTGGAGGTGTTGGTACAGGAGGTAATGGCGGCGATCACCACCGCACCGTTTTTCAGGCGGTAGGTCTGACCATTGTGGGCGTAATCGACTTCGCCTATCAGGTCGGCGCTGCCCACGGCCACGCCGCCACCGCCTTCGCTTTCCAGGCGGCCTTCTTCCTTGCTGGTGGGCTTGAACTGCAGATCGAGAAAGTCGGTGAAGGCCTGGCCGACGTTGGGCAGGGAGACCCGGTCCTGCGGCCGCTTCGGCCCGGCCAGGCTGGCCTCCACCGTGCCCATGTCCAGCGCCAGGCTGTCGGTGAATACCGGCTCCTTGCCCGGCAGGCGCCACAGGCCCTGGGTCTTGCTGTAGGCCTCCACCAGTTTCACCACGGCGTCCGGTCGGCCGGACAGGCGCAGGTATTCCAGGGTGACGTCATCCACCGGGAAGAAGCCGCAGGTGGCGCCGTATTCCGGGGCCATGTTGGCGATGGTGGCGCGGTCGGCCAGCGGCAAGTCGGCCAGGCCGTCGCCATAGAACTCGACGAATTTGCCGACCACGCCTTTCTTGCGCAGCATCTGGGTGACGGTCAGCACCAGGTCGGTGGCGGTGATGCCTTCCTTGAGCTTGCCGGTCAGTTTGAAACCTATGACTTCCGGGATCAGCATCGACACCGGCTGGCCGAGCATCGCCGCCTCGGCCTCGATGCCGCCCACGCCCCAGCCGAGTACGCCGAGGCCGTTGATCATGGTGGTGTGGGAGTCGGTGCCGACCAGGGTGTCGGGGAAGGCGTAGGTGCGGCCGCCTTCGTCCTTGGTCCAGACCGTGCGGCCCAGGTATTCCAGGTTGACCTGGTGGCAGATGCCGGTGCCCGGTGGCACCACGCTGAAGTTGTCGAAGGCGCTCTGGCCCCAGCGCAGGAAGGCATAACGCTCGCCGTTGCGCTGCATTTCAATGTCGACGTTCTGTTCGAAGGCGGTGTTGCTGCCGAACTTGTCGACCATCACCGAGTGGTCGATTACCAGGTCCACCGGCGACAGCGGGTTGATGCGTTGCGGGTCGCCGCCGGCCTTGGCCATGGCCGCGCGCATGGCCGCCAGGTCGACCACCGCCGGCACGCCGGTAAAGTCTTGCATCAGCACCCGCGCCGGGCGGTACTGGATCTCGCGATCCGAGCGGCGCTCCTTGAGCCAGGCGGCTAGAGCCTTGAGGTCGGCGCCGGTGACGGTCTTTTCGTCTTCCCAGCGCAGCAGGTTTTCCAGCAGGACTTTCAACGACATCGGCAATTTGTCGAGATCGCCAAGGCGCTTGGCGGCTTCCGGCAGACTGAAGTAGTGGTAGGTCTTGTCGTCGATTTTTAATGTTTTAAGGGTTTTCAGGCTATCGAGGGACGGCATTGAATCACTCCTTTTGGTCCGCACGGCTACGGACCTGACGGGACGGGCAGAGCTCTTAACCTAGCCCTGTTTTCAGTAGCTGGCTAATAACTGGACTCTATGGACAAGTCCAAGGTTCCGAACTCGGCTATCATGCGCCGGTTTTCGTGACAGGCTTTGCGCGCACTTCGGGCAGGTTTGCGCATGATTCATTGCCCATTGCCCAGGAGATTCGATGAACACCCTCTTTATGCACTGCCGGCCGGGCTTCGAAGGCGAAGTCTGTTCCGAGATCGCCGACCATGCCGCGCGCCTGAACGTGGCCGGGTACGCCAAGGCCAAGCCGAGCACCGCCTGTGCCGAGTTTGTGTGCAGCGAAGAAGACGGCGCCGAGCGCCTGATGCGCGAGCTGCGTTTCGCCGAGCTGATCTTCCCGCGGCAATGGGCGCGGGGCGTCTTCGTCGATCTGCCGGAAACCGACCGCATCAGCGTGATCCTGGCCCACCTGGCGAGCTTCCCGACCTGCGGCAGCCTGTGGCTGGAAGTGCTGGATACCAATGACGGCAAGGAGCTGTCGAACTTCTGCAAGAAATTCGAAGCACCGCTGCGCAAGGCCCTGACGGCGGCCGGCAAGCTGGTGGACGATGCCGGCAAGCCGCGTTTGCTGCTGACCTTCAAAAGCGGCCGCGAGGTGTTTGTCGGCCTGGCGGACGCAGGCAATTCGGCCATGTGGCCGATGGGCATTCCGCGCCTGAAGTTCCCCCGTGAGGCGCCTAGCCGCTCGACCCTGAAGCTGGAGGAGGCCTGGCACCATTTCATTCCTCGCGATCAGTGGGACGAGCGTCTGCACGGCGACATGACTGGCGTCGACCTGGGCGCCGCCCCGGGTGGCTGGACCTGGCAACTGGTCAACCGCGGCATGTTGGTCACCGCTGTCGATAACGGGCCTATGGCCGAAAGCCTGATGGACACCGGCCTGGTGCAGCACCTGATGGCCGACGGTTTCACCTTCAAGCCCAAGCAGCCGGTGGACTGGATGGTCTGCGACATCGTCGAGAAACCGGCGCGCAACGCCGCCTTGCTGGAAACCTGGATCGGCGAAGGCCACTGCCGCGAAGCGGTGGTCAACCTGAAGCTGCCGATGAAGCAGCGTTACGCGGAAGTGAAGCGCTTGCTCGAGCGGATCGAGGACGGCTTCAAGGCCCGCGGCATTCGCGTGGCCATTGGCTGCAAGCAGCTGTACCACGACCGCGAAGAAGTGACCTGCCACCTGCGCCGGCTGGATGAAAAGAAGCCCAAGGCCCGTTGATCGTGGTTGCGGCGCAATGCCACAGATAGCGTCGATGCCGGCATTGCGCGACAATGCCGGCCAGTTTCAGGAGTGAGTTATGAGTCAAATCATCGATACGCCGGTCGACGGCACGCTGGACGCCACCGGGCTCAATTGCCCGGAGCCGGTCATGATGCTGCACCAGCATATTCGTGACCTGCAGCCCGGCGGCCTGCTCAAGGTGATCGCCACCGATCCCTCGACCCGCCGCGACATCCCCAAGTTCTGCGTGTTCCTCGACCATGAGCTGGTCGCCCAGCAGGAAGAGGCCGGCACCTATCTGTACTGGATTCGCAAGAAGTCCGATTAACCCGCCGCCCGGCTGATGCGGATCCGCTTGCGCGCGCTGCGCGCCAGGCGGATCGACAGCATCAGCGCCGCGCAACTCAGGCCGGCGATCAGGCCTTCCCACAGCCCGCTCGGGCCGCTGGCAGGGCCGAACCAGTCGGTCAGCCCCAGCACATACCCCACCGGCAAACCGATGCCCCAATAGGCGAACAGCGTCAGGACCATGGTCACCCGGGTGTCCTGGTAGCCACGCAGCGCGCCGGCGCAGATCACCTGGATCGCGTCGGAGAACTGGTAGAGCGCGGCATACACGATCAGCATCGCCGCCACCTGGATTACCGCGGTGTCCGGGGTGTAGATCGAGGCGATGGACTCACGCAGCAGCAGGATCAGGCTCGCGGAGAACAGGGCGAAGGCCAGCGCCGCACCCAGGCCGACGCCGGCGGCGAAGCGTGCCTGATGCGGGTTGCCGGCGCCCAGGGCCTGGCCGACCCGCACCGTGACCGCCATGCCCAGGGAATACGGAATCATGAACAGCAGGGAGCTGATGTTGAGGGCGATCTGGTGCCCGGCCACGACTGTGGCGCCGAGGCTGCCGATCAGTAGGGCGATCACCGCGAAGATGCTCGATTCGGCAAACACCGCGATGCCGATCGGCAGGCCGACGCTCAGCAAACGCTTGATCACCGCCCATTGCGGCCAGTCGAAACGCTTGAACAGCTGGCTGCTCTGGTAGGCCGGGGCCCAGCGGGTCCAGCTCGCCATGGCCAGCATCATCGCCCACATCACGATGGCCGTGGCCCAGCCGCAACCGACGCCGCCCATGGCCGGCACGCCGAGGTGGCCATAAATGAACACGTAGTTGATGGGGATGTTCAGGGCCAGGCCGAACAGGCCGATGACCATGCTTGGCCGGGTGCGGCCCAGGGCATCGCTGCAGCAACGCAGCACGTAATACAGCGCTACCGCCGGCAGGCCGCTGGCGATGCCGTGCAAGTATTCCATGCAGGGGCCGATCAGTGTCGGGTCGACCTTCATCAGGTGCAACACCGGCTCGGCATTGACCAGAATCAGGCTGGCGCTCAGGCCAACCGCCAGGGCCAGCCACAGCGCCTGGCGCACGATCGGGCCGATCTCGCCATAGGTGCCGGCGCCGACCCGCTGGGCCACCTTGGGCGTGGTGGCCAGCAGGGTGCCAGTCATCAACAGGAACACCGGGATCCAGATCGAGTTGCCCAGCGCCACCGCCGCCAGGTCCCGTGGGCTGACCCGTCCGGCCATCACCGCATCGACGAAGCCCATGGCTGTGGTCGCCAGCTGCGCGATCATGATCGGCAAGGCCAGGGCCAACAGGCTGCGCAGTTCAAGGCGCACCCGGGCCGGGCGGTTGAGGGAGGTGGCAGGAGTATTGGTCACGGAATTCACAGGCGAAGCGTCCACAGGGTTGATGCGCAGGGCGGCGTATTCTACGCATTGACGGATGAGTCAGGAAAAAACCTCTGTTGTCGATTTGTAAGTGCTGGCGGCGGTTGACGGAGTGGATTGCTCGCTGGCCGAAAATGGCCTTCTACGCCTAAACTGCGGCTCCGCGAAAGGAGCCTGCCATGCTGATTGTTGCCGACGAAAATATTCCCCTGCTCGATGCCTTTTTTGCCGGCTTCGGCGAGATCCGCCGCTTCCCGGGGCGGGCCATCGACCGCGCCGCCATCGAGGGCGCCGATGTGCTGCTGGTGCGTTCGGTGACCCAGGTCAGCCGTGCCCTGCTCGAGGGTAGCCAGGTGCGGTTTGTCGGTACCTGCACCATTGGCACCGACCATTTGGACCTTGAGTATTTCCAGGAGGCGGGCATTCGCTGGTCCAGCGCGCCAGGCTGTAATGCGCGCGGGGTGGTCGACTATGTGCTGGGCAGCCTGCTGACCCTGGCGGAAATCGAAGGCGCCGACCTGACGCAACGCGCTTACGGCGTGGTGGGCGCGGGCGAGGTCGGTGGACGACTGATCGAGGTGCTGCGCGGCCTGGGTTGGAAGGTCCTGGTCTGCGACCCGCCACGGCAGCTGGCGGAAGGTGGCGACTACGTCAGCCTGGAACAGATCCTCGCCCAGTGCGATGTCATCAGCCTGCACACCCCCTTGACCAAGGCCGGCGAGCTGCCGACCTGGCATCTGCTGGACAAGCAGCGCCTGCGGCAACTGCGCCCCGGCGCCTGGCTGATCAACGCCAGCCGTGGCGCGGTGGTGGATAACACCGCTCTGCGCGAGGTGTTGCTCGAGCGTGAAGACCTACAGGCGGTGCTGGATGTCTGGGAGGGCGAGCCCCAGGTCGACGTGGCCCTGGCCGACCTGTGCGTACTGGCCACGCCGCACATCGCCGGTTACAGCCTCGATGGCCGGCAGCGCGGGACGGCGCAGATCTATCAGGCGCTGTGCGATTACCTTGGGCAGCCGCAAGCGATTCATTTGCGCGACCTGCTGCCCCGGCCATGGTTGTCGGAGGTGAGCCTCGATGCCCATAGCGACCCGGCCTGGTCCCTGGCGATGATCTGCCGAGCGGTCTACGACCCGCGGCGCGACGATGCGGATTTTCGCCGCAGCCTGGTGGGCAGCGTGGCCGAGCAGCGCGCGGCCTTCGATGCGTTGCGCAAGGGTTATCCGCCGCGCCGTGAAATCGATGGGTTGGCCGTGCGCATCCAGGGCGAAGCGCCAGGCTTGCAGCAGATCGTCTCGGCCTTGGGCGCGGTGTCGGTTCGCTGAAGGCTCGAACCCAGTCGTTTGTGACGGAGCGACAAGGAATCCGGCAGGCATAAAAAACCCGGCTTCAGGGCCGGGTCAAGAGGACGTGAGGCTATGTGTCAATCTTGCTGCGCAGGCTTGACCAGTCGCTTTTCCAGTTCGCGGCAGGCGTTCTGGATCATGTCTTCGGTGATCGGTACTTCGCGACCCTGAGCGTCGATGATGGCGCATCCCAGAGACTGGTCGGGGTGGGTACGAATCACTTCAATCTTGTCATTGCTGCTGTTTTGCAAGGACATGGCCTGTCTCCTCATCAGGTTGTGCGCTTACTTTAAAACTGCCAGGTGACCAAGCTGTGACAACTCCCTGCAAGGTCCCACTACGGCGTTTTCTATCCGGGGAGTCCTCAGTCCAACAGAAATGTCTGTGGACTTCCACTCGGACCTTAGACCAATAGCATCTAGGCTCTAGTGTTGGCGGACATAATTAACCTGACTCATTTTGATTTACCCAAGTTCCAGGAAAATCGGTTCCGACAAACAGGGCTCAACCTCATCGCCTTGCTGGATCACGCGGTGGTGAATGGGGCGGGGCCGTTCCCAGGTGTGCTCCCGGATGAACTTCATGCTTTCTTCGCGTCAACGCCGGGCGATTCGCCTGGCCAGTCGTTTCATCGCGCCTTATCGCTGGCAGGCCCTGGGGGCGTTGCTGGCGCTGGTGGTGACCGCGGGCATCACCTTGTCCATGGGGCAGGGCATCCGCCTGTTGGTGGACCGGGGCTTCATGACCGGGTCGCCGGATTTGCTCAACCAGTCCATCGGTCTGTTTCTGTTATTGGTGCTGGGGCTGGCGGTGGGGACGTTCGTGCGTTTCTACCTGGTGTCATGGATTGGCGAGCGTTGCGTGGCGGACATCCGTCGGCAAGTGTTCAATCACCTGATCTACCTGCACCCGGGCTTCTATGAGAACAATCGCAGCTCGGAGATCCAGTCGCGGCTGACCGCCGATACCACCTTGCTGCAATCGGTGATCGGCTCGTCGCTCTCGCTGTTTTTGCGTAATGCGCTGATGGTCATCGGCGGCATCGTGCTGCTGTTTGTCACCAATCCCAAGCTCACCAGCATCGTGGTGATCGCCTTGCCGTTGGTGCTGGCGCCGATCCTGATTTTCGGCCGCCGGGTGCGCAGCCTGTCGCGCTTGAGCCAGGACCGTATCGCCGATGTCGGCAGCTACGTGGCGGAAACCCTGGGCCAGATCAAGACCGTCCAGGCCTATAACCACCAGCCCCAGGATGAGCAACGCTTTGCCCAGACGGTGGAAGAGGCGTTCAACACCGCGCGCCGGCGTATCGTCCAGCGCGCCTGGCTGATCACCCTGGTGATCGTGCTGGTGCTGGGGGCGGTCGGGGTGATGCTCTGGGTCGGCGGCATGGACGTGATCGCCGGGCGTATTTCCAGTGGCGAGCTGGCGGCCTTTGTCTTCTACAGCCTGATCGTCGGCAGTGCCTTCGGCACTCTGAGCGAGGTGATCGGCGAGCTGCAACGGGCCGCCGGCGCGGCGGAGCGGATTGCCGAGTTGCTGCGTTCGGAAAACCTGATCCAGCCGCCGAGCGACGGCCCGGCCAGCTTGCCCGAGCGGGTACGGGGCGAGCTGGTGCTGGAGAACTTGCGCTTCTCTTATCCGTCGCGTCCGGACAGCTACGCCGTCGATGGCTTGAGCCTGACTATCCACGAGGGAGAAACCCTGGCGCTGGTCGGGCCGTCGGGGGCGGGCAAGTCGACCCTCTACGATCTGCTGCTGCGCTTCTACGACCCGGAGCAGGGACGCATCCTGCTCGATGGCGTGCCCCTGACCCAGCTCGACCCGCAGGATGTGCGTCGCTGTTTTGCCCTGGTGTCGCAAAGCCCGGCGCTGTTCTTCGGCAGCATCGAGGAGAACATTCGTTATGGCAAACCCTCGGCCACCCCGGAACAGGTCAGGGAGGCGGCAAGGATCGCCTACGCCCATGACTTCATCGAGAACATGCCCGAGGGTTACCGGACCCATCTCGGCGATGCGGGGCTGGGACTGTCCGGCGGCCAGCGCCAGCGCCTGGCGATTGCCCGGGCGCTGCTGGTGGATGCGCCGATCCTGTTGCTGGATGAAGCCACCAGCGCCCTGGATGCCCAGAGCGAGCATTTGATCCAGCAAGCCTTGCCGAGCCTGATGAAGAATCGCACCACCCTGGTGATCGCCCATCGCCTGGCCACGGTGAAAAACGCCGACCGGATCGCGGTGATGGATCAGGGCCGGCTGGTGGCGGTGGGTACCCATCAGGAGCTGATCGCCAGCAATCCGCTGTATGCGCGCCTGGCGGCCTTGCAGTTCAGCGATGGCCAGTCTGTGTCCTGATCTTGCGTTGGAAACGAAAATGCCCGCATCGCTGCGGGCATTTTTATTGGGCGTTATCGCTTACTGATCGTCGAAATACCGCTCATGCCAATCCACCAGTGGCTGTGGCGAATTGAGCTTCTGGCCGTAGATCACCGAATAGGACAGCACGTTCTGCACGTACTGGCGGGTTTCGTCGAACGGAATGCTCTCCACCCAGACGTCGAAGCTCAGGTGGTCGGCGCCACGGAGCCATTGGCGCACGCGTCCGGGGCCGGCGTTGTAGGCGGCGGAGGCGAGCACCCGGTTGCCGTTGAACTGGCTATGCACCTGGCTCAGGTAGGCGGCGCCGAGCTGGATGTTCTTGTCCGGGTTCAGCACTTGCTGCGGCGAGGCCAGCGGGATGCTGAACTTGCGCGCGGTTTCCTTCGCGGTGCCGGGCATCAGCTGCATCAAGCCGGCCGCGCCGACGCCCGAGCGAGCGTCGTCCATGAACGCGCTTTCCTGGCGGGTGATCGCGAAGACCCAGCTCGAGTGCAGGCCACGGACCTTGGCTTCGCGCACCAGGGTGTCGCGGTGGGCCATTGGGAAGCGGATGTCCAGGTCGTCCCAATACTTCGCCTGGCTGATGGTGCGAATGGCCGGGAAGTACCATTTCAGGTCATAGGCCAGCTTGGCCTGGGCAACCATTTCGTCACGGTTGAAATGACGGCTGACGTGGTACCACTCACGCCGGCCATCGACGATCTGGCCACGGGCATGAAACTCCAGGGCGCGCCGCACGCCGGGCGTATTGCGCACCTTGTTGATCACCTGCTGGCTGAGCACCAGCGGTTTGTTGTTCAGCTGATAAGGCAGCTGGGTACGGTCGGCCGCGAGGAAACCATAGAAATCGCGCTCGTTGGCCAAGCCTTTGTAGAGGGTCTGGGCCTGGGGGTTCTGCGGTTGGGCCAGTTCCAGGCTGCGCGCTTGCCAGTAGCGCCAGCGGTTGGTGGTCGCCAGGTCCTGGGGCAGCTTGCGGGTCAGCTGGTAGGCGTCTTCCCAGCGAGCCAGGCGCAACAGCAGGCGCAGGCGCCATTCGGAAACCGTGTTGTCGCGCAGCTCGGGATCGTATTTGGTCATCACTTCAAGGCCGCGGCTGTCGAAGCGCCGCGCCAGGGTCAGGCCGATTTCCCGGGCGATCGCCACTTTTTCGTCACGGGAGAAGTGCATGCTGCTGGCATAACCGTCGAGCAGGGCCATGGCCCTGTCCGGATCCTGGCGGGCCAGGCGGCGCAGACCCAGGCCGACCACGTCGGACATGGCTTCGCTGGCTGGAGTGAAGCGCGACGGCTGGCTGAGCAGTTCGGGCTTCTGGGCAACGTCTACTAGCAGCCGGCCCTGAGGGGCGAGGGTGGTCATGCTGTTGACCAGGCTATTGGCCAGCGGATAGTTGCGGGCCTCGGCGGCCAGCTTGGCGCGCTGCCAGCGCTTCTGTTCGGTCAACTGGCCTTCGGCGGCCCACTGGGCGAACAACGCGTCGCAGGTGGCGGGCAGGGATTTGCCGCTGAGCCAGAGCTTGTCGGTGGCGGCGTAACCTTCGGCCTTGAGGTTGTGGCCCAGCTGGTATTGCGCGTTCAGGCAGTCCAGCTCGGTGAAGTTGAGCTTGGGGTCGTAATACTTGACGAAGGTGGCCCAGTCGCCGCGTTCGGCCAGCCAGCGCAACCAGCGCAGTTTCATCCAGTTGGCCTGGGGCAGGTCGCCGTGTTCACGGAGAAACTTTTCGATCTCGGCGTTGCTGGCGGTCTTTAGCCGGGCGGTCAGTTCGTCATAGGCCAGATAGGGCTCGAGCGGGTAGTCGGCCAGGACCTGGCTGTAGCGGAAATACGGACCGGAGTCGCCCTTGGCCAGGGCGCGCTTGGCTTCATCGTAATATTGACGCTGGAGTGAGAGGTCCGCGGCCTGAGCAGTGTGCACGGCAGAGGCAGAAAGAAGCAGGCAGGATAAAAGGCTGAAAAGGCGACTGCGCATGAGACATCCGGGCAGAGAAATCATGACAAGTGCCGACAATGCCAACACTGATTATTCCCTAGCTTAGCCTTTTGCCAGCAGCGGGTGAAAGCTTTGCCGGCCTCTTGTCGCCAGTTCGCTGCAAATGTTGTTCAGGGTGCTTCAGGAGTGAAAATGCCGGCCTTCTGAGGCCTCAACTCAGGTAGAATGCGCGCCCGGTTTTTGGAGAAGCTCATGACCCTGCTCAAATTCAGCGATGTGTCCCTTGCGTTCGGCGCTATGCCGTTGTTGGACAAGGTGTCCTGGCAGATCGCCCGTGGTGAGCGGGTGTGCATCATCGGCCGCAACGGCACTGGCAAATCCAGCATGCTGAAGCTGGTCAAGGGCGATCAGAAGCCCGACGACGGTTCCGTATGGCGCGCGCCCGGTCTGAAAATCGGCGAATTGCCGCAGGAATTGCCAGTGGCCGACGAGCGGACGGTGTTCGACGTCGTCGCCCAGGGCCTTGATGGCGTTGGCGAATTGCTGGCGCAGTATCACCACCTGAGCCAGAACATCGTCACCGATGCCGATCTGGAAAAGCTCATGCACGTCCAGCATGACCTCGAAGCCCGTGACGGCTGGCGCTTGCAGACCCTGGTGGACAGCACCCTGAGCCGCCTGCAACTGCCGGCCGACAAGACCCTCGCCGAGTTGTCCGGTGGCTGGCGTCGTCGCGTCCTGCTGGCCCAGGCCCTGGTGTCCGAACCGGACCTGCTGCTGCTCGACGAACCGACCAACCACCTGGATATCGGCGCCATCGCTTGGCTGGAAGAAGCCCTGAAGGACTTCCAGGGCGCCGTCCTCTTTATTACCCACGACCGTTCCTTCCTGCAGAACCTGGCGACCCGGATTCTCGAGCTGGACCGTGGTGGGCTGATCGACTGGAACGGCGACTACGCCAGCTTCCTGGTACACAAGGAGGCCGTGCTGGCGGCTGAAGAGACGGCCAACGCGCTGTTCGACAAGCGCCTGGCCCAGGAAGAAGTCTGGATTCGCCAAGGCATCAAGGCCCGCCGTACCCGTAACGAAGGCCGTGTGCGTGCCCTCAAGGCCCTGCGTGTCGAGCGCAGCGAGCGTCGCGAGCGTACCGGCAAGGCCAATATCCAGCTGGAAACCGCCGACAAGTCCGGCAAGCAGGTCATGGTGCTCGAAGACGTGAGCTTCGCTCATCCGGGCGGTCCGTTCCTGGTCAAGAATTTCTCCATGGTCCTGCAGCGCGGCGACCGTATCGGCCTGCTCGGCGCCAACGGTACCGGCAAGACCACGCTGCTCAAACTGATGCTGGGCGGCCTGGTGCCGAGCAGCGGCAAGGTCGAGGAGGGCACGCGTATCGACGTGGCCTACTTCGACCAACTGCGTCACCAGCTGGACCTGGAAAAGACCGTGATCGACAACGTCGCCGAAGGTCGCGACTTTATCGATATCGATGGCCAGAGCCGCCACGTGCTCAGCTACCTGGGGGATTTCCTGTTCAGCCCGCAGCGTGCCCGCACGCCGGTCAAGGCGCTGTCCGGTGGCGAGCGTGCTCGCTTGTTGCTGGCCAAGCTGTTCAGCAAACCGGCCAACCTGCTGGTGCTCGACGAACCGACCAACGATCTGGACGTGGAAACCCTCGAGCTGCTGGAAGAAGTGCTGCTGACCTTCCAGGGCACCGTGCTGATGGTCAGCCACGACCGGGCATTTCTCGATAACGTGGTCACCAGCACCCTGGTGTTCGAAGGTGAAGGCAAGGTTCGCGAATACGTCGGCGGTTATCAGGATTGGTTGCGCCAAGGCGGTTCGCCACGGCTGCTGGGCGTGACCGAGAACAAGTCGGGCAAGGCCGAGCTGAACTCGGCAGTGGTTGCGCCTGTGGCGGCGGCACCTGCCGCGGCACAGGAAGCACCTGCGGCCAAGAAGAAGCTCAGCTACAAGTTGCAGCGCGAGCTCGAGGCGCTGCCTGGCCAGATCGAAGCCATGGAGCAGCAGATCGCCACCGTGGAAGCGGAAATGGCCGACGCTGGCTTCTATCAGCGTCCTGCGGCCGAGACCACGGCGGTCATCGCCCAGCTGGAACAGCTCAATGCTGAACTGGATGTGATGGTCGAGCGTTGGGCCGAGCTGGATGCCTGAGTGACCTGGCGGCAATAAAAAAGCCCGACATTCATGTCGGGCTTTTTGCAGGGCCGGTGCGGGCGGAGAATTCCGCCGGCGGGCTCAGCGTTTGACCAGGTGCACGGCCAGCACGTCGCAAGGGGCGCCGTGCAGCACGTCGTTGGCGGTCGAGCCCAGCAGCAGCGCCAGGCCGTGCCGGCCATGGCTGCCGACCACGATCAGGTCGCATTCCTGTTCCTTGGCCAGATGATGGATTTCCTGGCGTGGCTGGCCATAGGTCAGGTGGCTGTATTCCTTGGACAGCTCAGGATATTTGGTGATGAGGCGATCGAGGCGTTCCTTGGCCTGGTCGAACTGCTGCTGTTGCAATTGGGACAGGTCCATCGGTACGTCGCCGCCGAACGCCATGGCCATCGGCTCGACGATATGCACCAGGGACAATTTGGCGCTGTTGCTGACCGACAGCTCGCGAGCCCGGTGGATAACAGGATCGCACTCTTCGGTTAGATCTACGGCGACCAGAATATGGTGGTAGGGCATGAGGTGCTCCTCCTGAGGATTGCAATAGCTTCAAGTATGGCTGGTTTCAAGCGGATTGGTTCCGACCTGGATCAATCGGCTCATCAAGAATCGGGAGTACAGATATGACGGTCTGGATAGTGGTGTCAATCCTCGCGGTGGTGTTGAGCCCGCTGGCATGGCTGCGCCCGTCGCGCCGCCAGAGCGGGCAGATCGCTCTGCGCATGGAGGCGCGCCGCATGGGCCTGGGCATGCAACTGGCGCCTCAGGAGTGGCCGCACTGGATGGATCCGCAGCCTCCAAGCCCCTGTGCGCAATACCATCGGCCGCGGCGCGGCACACAACCGGCCTGCTGGGCCTACTGGCAAAGTGCGCCGGGCGTGTGGGTCAACCAATGGCGGGAAGTCTGTGTGGATCCTGCCTTGCTCGAGCGCTTTCGCACGCTGCCGGCCAACGTGTTCAAGGTCGAGGCCGACCGGCAGATGATCGTCTTGTATTGGGGCGAACGTGGCGAAGCCAGTGTTTTGCAAGACATTGCCGCAGTGCTCAAGGCGCTGGCGTGAAGCATGACCTGCGCCGCAATGGCACAGGTTATTGAAAGGCAGGCAATAAAAAGCCCGACAAGGTCGGGCTGGGTTGGCCAGGCAGGCCGGTAAATCCTTTCTGATCCCCTGGTTCTGAGCGGCGGGGGATGAGAGTTGTCGCTGATCTTACGCCTGGTTTTCGGCCAGGCATCCATATTTTTGCTCCAGGATTGTGCCAGCGTAGCCGCGAATCGGTTATGGGGCGACGTATTAGGGCGACTTTTCTAAAGATTGATTCTATGAATGTCCTGAGATGAGCAGGCTTGTTGATGGTGCATGCCCGTCTGGAATGACTAAGAAGTCGCGTTTCAAACAACCTTTTGGGCGATTGACAATTGTCGGATTTTGCCTGAATGTGGCGTACCCAAATCAAACGGGCGTATGAATTGAGCGTTTGTATTACCAGACGGCTCTTCCAGAATCCCGACTATCGCGTTGGCGGGTGTGCCTGGCGGATTGGCGTAGCATCGATGGAAACGTCGCTGCCGAGTCAGAAGTTAGCGTCCGACGTGTACTGTTCAGCTTCCATATCGTGGAGATCAGTTGATGATTTACGAAGGTAAAGCCATCACGGTTAAGGCTCTTGAAAGTGGCATCGTCGAATTGAATTTCGACCTCAAGGGTGAGTCCGTCAACAAGTTCAACCGTCTTACCCTGAACGAATTGCGTTCGGCCGTGGACGCCATCAAGGCAGATGCGTCGGTCAAGGGTGTGATCGTCAGCAGTGGCAAGGACGTCTTCATCGTCGGCGCCGACATCACCGAATTTGTCGACAACTTCAAGCTGCCGGATGCAGAGCTTGTCGCAGGCAACCTCGAAGCCAACAAGATTTTCAGCGATTTCGAAGACCTCAACGTTCCGACCGTTGCCGCGATCAATGGCATCGCGCTGGGCGGCGGTCTGGAAATGTGCCTGGCAGCTGACTATCGCGTCATGTCCTCCAGCGCCAAGATCGGCCTGCCGGAAGTCAAGCTGGGCATCTACCCGGGCTTCGGCGGTACCGTTCGCCTGCCACGCATCATCGGTGCCGACAACGCCATCGAATGGATTGCCGCCGGCAAGGAAAACCGTGCTGAAGACGCACTGAAAGTCGGTGCGGTCGACGCTGTCGTCGCCCCGGAAAAACTGCATGAAGCGGCCTTGGCCACCGTCAAGCGCGCCATCTCCGGCGAGTTCGACTACAAGGCCAAGCGTCAGCCGAAGCTGGAAAAGCTCAAGCTCAACGCCATCGAACAGATGATGTCCTTCGAAACCGCCAAGGGTTTTGTCGCCGGCCAGGCTGGCCCGAACTACCCGGCGCCGGTCGAAGCCATCAAGACCATCCAGAAAGCCGCCAACTTCGGTCGTGACAAGGCGCTGGAAGTCGAGGCAACAGGCTTCGTCAAACTGGCCAAGACCTCTGCTGCGCAGAGCCTGATCGGCCTGTTCCTGAACGACCAGGAACTGAAGAAAAAGGCCAAGGCCTACGACGAAATCGCCCAGGACGTGAAGCAGGCCGCCGTACTCGGCGCCGGCATCATGGGTGGCGGTATCGCCTACCAGTCGGCGTCCAAAGGCACGCCGATCCTGATGAAAGACATCAACGAACACGGTATCGAGCAAGGCCTGGCGGAAGCCGCCAAGCTGCTGGTCGGCCGTGTCGATAAAGGTCGCATGACCGCGGCGAAGATGGCCGAAGTGCTCAACGGCATTCGCCCAACGCTGTCCTACGGTGACTTCGGCCACGTCGACCTGGTGGTCGAGGCGGTCGTCGAGAACCCTAAGGTCAAGCAAGCGGTTCTGGCCGAAGTCGAAGACCAGGTCAAGGAGGACACCATCCTCGCTTCGAACACCTCGACCATTTCCATCAGCTTGCTGGCCAAGGCCCTCAAGCGTCCGGAGAATTTCGTCGGCATGCACTTCTTCAACCCGGTGCACATGATGCCGCTGGTCGAAGTCATCCGTGGCGAGAAGTCCAGCGAGCTGGCCGTGGCCACCACCGTTGCCTACGCCAAGAAAATGGGCAAGAACCCGATCGTGGTCAATGACTGCCCGGGCTTCCTGGTCAATCGCGTGCTGTTCCCGTACTTCGGCGGTTTCGCCAAGCTGGTCAGCGCCGGCGTGGACTTCGTGCGCATCGACAAGGTCATGGAAAAGTTCGGCTGGCCGATGGGCCCGGCCTACCTGATGGACGTGGTCGGTATCGACACTGGCCACCACGGTCGTGACGTGATGGCCGAAGGTTTTCCGGATCGCATGAAAGACGATCGTCGTTCGGCTATCGATGTGCTTTACGAAGCCAAGCGCCTGGGCCAGAAGAATGGCAAGGGTTTCTACGCCTACGAGGCCGACAAGAAAGGCAAGCAGAAGAAAGTGGCCGACCCGTCGGTGCTGGAAGTGCTCAAGCCTATCGTGTACGAGCAGCGTGAAGTCACTGACGAGGATATCGTCAACTGGATGATGATCCCGCTGTGCCTGGAAACCGTTCGTTGCCTGGAAGACGGTATCGTCGAAACCGCGGCCGAAGCCGACATGGGCCTGGTGTACGGTATTGGTTTCCCTCCATTCCGTGGCGGTGCGCTGCGCTACATCGACTCGATCGGTGTTGCCCAGTTCGTTGCCCTGGCCGACCAGTACGCCGATCTGGGCGCGCTGTACCACCCGACCGCGAAGCTGCGCGAGATGGCCAAGAACGGCCAGAGCTTCTTCGGTTAAGCGCCCCCTACTAGAGCGAGAGTGAATATATGAGCTTGAATCCTAGAGACGTCGTGATTGTCGACTTCGGTCGTACTCCGATGGGCCGCTCCAAGGGCGGCATGCACCGCAATACCCGCGCCGAAGACATGTCGGCGCACCTGATCAGCAAATTGCTGGAACGCAACGCCAAGGTCGATCCGGCGGAAGTCGAAGACGTGATCTGGGGCTGTGTGAACCAGACCCTGGAGCAAGGCTGGAACATCGCGCGCATGGCGTCGCTGATGACCCAGATCCCGCACACCTCGGCCGGCCAGACCGTCAGCCGTCTGTGTGGCTCGTCGATGAGCGCGCTGCACACCGCCGCCCAGGCGATCATGACCGGCAACGGTGACGTCTTCGTGGTGGGTGGCGTCGAGCATATGGGCCACGTGAGCATGATGCACGGCGTCGACCCGAACCCGCACATGTCCCTGTACGCGGCGAAAGCCTCGGGCATGATGGGCCTGACTGCCGAGATGCTCGGCAAGATGCACGGCATTACCCGTGAGCAACAGGATGCCTTCGGCCTGCGCTCCCACCAACTCGCCCACAAGGCGACGGTGGAAGGCAAGTTCAAGGACGAAATCATCCCGATGCAGGGTTACGACGAGAACGGTTTCCTGAAACTGTTCGACTACGACGAGACCATTCGTCCCGAGACCACCCTGGAAAGCCTGGCGGCCCTCAAGCCGGCCTTCAATCCGAAGGGCGGCACTGTGACGGCCGGTACTTCGTCGCAGATCACCGACGGTGCTTCGTGCATGATCGTGATGTCGGCGCAGCGTGCCCAGGACCTGGGCATCCAGCCGCTGGCGGTGATCCGTTCGATGGCGGTGGCGGGTGTGGATCCGGCGATCATGGGCTATGGTCCAGTACCGGCCACGCAGAAAGCACTGAAGCGCGCGGGCCTGGGAATCGCCGATATCGACTTCTTCGAGCTCAACGAAGCTTTCGCGGCGCAGGCTCTGCCGGTGCTGAAAGATTTGAAAGTGCTCGACAAGATGAACGAGAAGGTTAACCTGCACGGCGGCGCGATCGCCCTGGGTCACCCATTCGGCTGTTCCGGTGCGCGTATCTCCGGCACCTTGCTCAATGTCATGAAGCAGAATGGCGGCACCTTTGGCGTGTCCACCATGTGCATTGGTCTTGGCCAGGGCATTGCCACTGTCTTCGAACGCGTTTAAGCGTTGCGTTGATGGAAGCCGGGGCCCAGTGCCCCGGTTTTTGTTTTTCTGAAGATTTATTATTTTTTATTTTGCACGAGGGCCAGAACATGCAATTACAACCCGGGCTCTATCAGCATTACAAGGGACCGCAGTACCGCGTTTTCAGCGTGGCGCGGCATTCCGAGACGGAAGAGGAAGTAGTGTTCTATCAAGCCCTGTATGGCGATTACGGCTTTTGGGTGCGCCCCTTGAGCATGTTCCTGGAGTCGGTCGAGGTTGACGGCGAGCAGGTGCCACGCTTTGCTTTGGTGCAGGCCGAACCCAGTCTTTTTTCGCAGCCTTAAGCTGAGGTCGCGCAGAACCCTGCGCTTGACCTCACCTTGTTGCCACTATATATAGCGGTGCCGCGTCAGGCGCCAACCGCCTCTCACTTCTCGAATTCAGGAATTTTCCGATCCATGGGCAAATCGCTGGTCATTGTGGAATCCCCGGCTAAGGCCAAGACCATCAACAAGTACTTGGGTAACCAATACGTGGTGAAGTCGAGTATCGGCCATATCCGAGACCTGCCCACCAGTGGTTCGGCGAGCGCCGCCAAAGAGCCTGCTGCCAAGCGTGGCAAGGCGGCTGCTGGTGAAGCACCGGCGCTGTCGGCCAAGGAGAAGGCGCGCAAGCAGCTGGTCTCGCGCATGGGAGTCGATCCGGACCACGGCTGGAAAGCCAAGTACGAGATCCTTCCAGGCAAGGAAAAAGTCATCGAAGAGCTGCGCCGGCTCGCCAAGGATGCTGACACCATCTATCTCGCAACGGACTTGGACCGCGAAGGGGAGGCCATTGCCTGGCACCTGCGGGAAGCCATTGGTGGGGATGACAGCCGCTACAAGCGCGTGGTGTTCAACGAAATCACCAAGAAGGCGATCCAGGAAGCCTTCTCCCAGCCGGGCGAGTTGGATATCGATCGGGTCAACGCTCAGCAGGCGCGTCGTTTCCTCGACCGCGTGGTGGGTTACATGGTCTCGCCGCTGCTGTGGGCGAAAATCGCCCGTGGCCTGTCTGCCGGCCGTGTGCAATCGGTGGCGGTGAAGCTGGTGGTGGAGCGTGAGCGCGAAATTCGTGCCTTCATCCCTGAAGAGTACTGGGAAGTTCATGCCGACCTCGGCACCGCCAAGGGCGCCAATGTGCGCTTCGAAGTGGCCCGGGAAAACGGCGAGGCCTTCAAGCCGCTGAACGAAGCCCAGGCCATGGCGGCACTGGAGAAGCTCAAGGCGTCGACCTACACCATCGCCAAGCGCGAAGACAAACCGACCAGCAGCAAGCCGTCGGCCCCCTTCATTACCTCCACCCTGCAGCAGGCCGCGAGCAACCGCCTGGGCTTCGGGGTGAAGAAAACCATGATGATGGCCCAGCGTCTGTATGAAGCCGGCTACATCACCTATATGCGTACCGACTCGACCAACCTCTCGGCTGATGCCCTGACGATGGCGCGGACCTATATCGAAGAAGAGTTCGGCAACAAATACCTGCCGTCCTCGCCGAACTTCTACAGCAGCAAGGAAGGGGCCCAGGAGGCGCACGAAGCGATTCGTCCGTCCGACGTGAACACCCATCCAAGCAAGCTGTCGGGCATGGAGCGTGACGCCGAGCGCCTCTACGAGCTGATCTGGCGCCAGTTCGTGGCCTGCCAGATGCTGCCGGCACAATACCTGTCGACCACCGTCAGCGTCGCCGCTGGCGGCTTCGAGCTGCGTGCCAAGGGCCGCATCCTCAAGTTCGACGGTTACACCCGGGTCATGCCGCAGATGAGCAAGCCGGGCGACGACGATGTCCTGCCGGATATGGCGCAGGGCGATGTGCTGAAACTGATCAAGCTCGACCCGAGCCAGCACTTCACCAAGCCGCCGGCGCGTTACTCCGAAGCCAGCCTGGTCAAGGAAATGGAAAAACGTGGCATCGGTCGTCCTTCGACCTATGCGGCGATCATTTCCACGATTCAGGACCGTGGCTACGTGGCGCTGCACAACCGTCGTTTCTATTCGGAAAAGATGGGCGACATCGTCACCGAGCGTCTGTCCGAGAGCTTCTCCAACCTGATGGACTACGGCTTCACCGCCGGCATGGAAGAGCACCTCGATGATGTGGCCCAGGGCGAGCGCGACTGGAAAAACGTCCTCGACGAGTTCTACGGTGACTTCAAGAAGAAGCTCGAAGTGGCCGAAGGCAGCGACAGCGGCATGCGCGCCAACCAGCCGGTGATGACCGATATCCCGTGCCTCACTTGTGGCCGTCCGATGCAGATTCGTACCGCGTCCACCGGTGTATTCCTCGGTTGTTCGGGTTACAGCCTGCCGCCGAAAGAACGCTGCAAGGCTACCGTCAACCTGGTGCCGGGCGATGAGATCGCCGCGGACGACGAGGGTGAATCCGAGTCGCTGGTACTGCGCGGCAAGCACCGTTGCCCGATCTGCAGCACGGCGATGGACGCCTATCTGCTGGACGAGAAACGCAAGCTGCACATCTGCGGTAACAACCCGGATTGCGCGGGCTATGAGATCGAAGAGGGCAGCTATCGCATCAAGGGCTACGAAGGTCCGAGCCTGGAATGCGACAAGTGCGGCAGCGAGATGCAGCTCAAGACCGGCCGTTTCGGCAAGTTCTTCGGGTGCACCAACCCAACCTGCAAGAACACCCGCAAGCTGCTCAAGAGCGGTGACGCGGCACCACCGAAGATGGATCCGGTGAAGATGCCCGAGCTGAAATGCGAGAAGGTCAACGACACCTACATCCTGCGCGACGGGGCATCGGGTCTGTTCCTGGCGGCCAGCCAGTTCCCGAAAAACCGTGAAACCCGCGCACCGCTGGTGCTTGAGCTGATCCCGCACAAGGACGAGATCGATCCGAAGTATCACTTCCTCTGCGAAGCGCCGAAGAAGGACCCGGACGGTCGCCCGGCGGTGATCCGTTACAGCCGCAAGACCAAGGAGCAGTACGTGCAGACCGAAGTCGATGGCAAGCCGACTGGTTGGCGCGCGTTCTACGACGGTGGTAGCTGGAAGGTCGAAGACAAGCGTTAAGGTCTGCATCGGACGCTTCTGAAAAGGCCGCGTAAACCTCTCAAGGGTACGCGGCCTTTCTTTTGGGCTTGCGGTGGGCTGGAGTGTTCCATGACACTGTAAGGCCAGCCCGCTGTATCTATTCGTTGTGGAGATTGCCGTCATGGCCCACGAACTCTATACCCGTACCAACCAGAAAATTTATTTCGCCGGCCTGTTGCTGGAAGCCTTGGCGCGAGCCGAAGCGGGCGGGGCAATGAATGCTCAGGCGCTGGTGCAGGCGGGACGAGAGTCAGTGTTGTTTCACTTGTATGGCGCGCTGCTTGGCTTGTGCCATGAAATCGCCGGCTTCTATCGCCTCCCACAGGCCAATGCGCCCCGCGCGGAGCTGCTGCTGACCCGTGAGGTGCTGGAAAGCATCGCCATCCCCGAGCTGGCCGAGCTGGTGGAACTGGCCCATAACCCGGAGACCTGGCTGGCGAAGCTGCTGGCCGCCCATTCGGCGATGTTCCAGCCACCGCGGGTGCCGCATAAACCCAAGGGCGATGTCACCCAGCCGTTGATTGTCGCAGTGAACCTCGATGAAGAAGAGCAGGCACCGCAGCTGAGCCGGGAAGAGCTGGAGCAATGGCGTCAGAACCTCAAGGCTTTGGCGATTCGCTTCCGTGACGGCCTGAATGAGTGTTGAGCCGCCGCTAGCGGATATCTTCGAGTACGACCAATCATTCAAGGATGAGTAATGGCTTCAGCTACAGAGACGAATGCGCTGCCTGCGCTGTTCGATCGTGTCGATCGTCTGGCGGCCGCGGCCGCTTCGTCCCGGGATCTGCTCAAGGCGGTGGAGCAGATTCGCGATTTTCCCGAACCTATTGTCCTTAGTCGTTCAGATCCCAATTCAAAAAAACTGGCCTGGTGCCTGTGCATTGGCGGAATACTGGTCTGGCCGTTGCTGATTCCCGGGATCTACCTGATGCGCCGGCGCGGCGCCAACCACTTCATTCATCCGGATGTGGTGAAGGCGCTATCGCAGAAGATCATTCGCAAAGCGGCTCTGCTCAGCGCTGGCGTAGATGATGCGTCGGCTTCGGGGATTTTCACTCTAGCCGTGATGATGAATGAGTTTGCGCACTATCGTCGGGGTAACTATTCCCGTGAGCTCAAGAACACACTGCTGGGTGTTTATAACGGTGCGGTGCACGATCTGCCTTACGCTTTCCACCATCTGCATTACGTCGATATGGAAACCTACGAAGTATCGGTTTCCGATGGCAAGGGCGGTTCTCGAAGGGAAACCAGAACCCGCTATGTTGGGTATGACCGCTATAGCCTGGTGTTCGACTTTCCCTGGGCGGCCGAGGTTGCCGTTCGTGGTGACAAGCATCGAGCCATGGATCGCGAGCATCTCTACAAGACCACGACTCGGGAATTCAATTCTGCCTTCACCCTGACTGGCGCGACGGAGATGGCCTGCGCGACTTTCGCCACGCCGGTCACCGTGCTCAAGCTGCTGCAGATCGCCAAGGAGTTGAAAGACGTCAGTTTCGAGTTTTCCTCCCAGAGCCGCCTATGCGTGAGCTTCAACAATGATGATGTGGTCGGCATCGCTACCTCGGCGGTAAGTCTTGCGGAGCCGGTCGCCTTTCATGCCGGCTTGATGCAGGGGGCGACGATGCCGCGCCTGAGGCCGGTGCTGGAACTGTTGCACCAGTTTGCCGAGTTGCATGACGACAATTTCAATCTACCGAAGAAAAGAACGCAGGACATGGAGCAGTAAATGATCATCCTTCTTACAGCGATACTGGTGGCCTGGCTCCTCTGGTACTACTACAACAAGATTGTCGGCGCAGGGAACCGCGCTCAGCGCGCATGGGCCGATGTGCTCGTGTATGAGCGGCAGAAGATCAAGGTGCTGGATGCCCTGGAGGAACAGGCTTCCAGCTTCAAGATCTATGAAAGCAACGTGCTGGAGAAAGTGGTGGGCCTGCGTTCGGCCCTCGGAAGGTTGCCTGAGGCGGCCAGTGGTGAGGCGCTGAAGTCGACGCAGATGGCCACTCGGGAACTGGTGGGGGGGCTGAACATGGCCTTTGAGGCCTATCCGGAACTCAAGGCGGCGGGAATCGTCAGTGGGTTGATGAAGGAAATCGTCGAACAGCAGGCGAACATTGCAGCCGCCGTTACGGTCTTCAACCGGACCGTCGAGGAGTTCAATAACTGCATCCAGATGTTCCCCAGTTCGATGGTCAACGCGGTCATCAACAAGAAGCAGGCTATTACGCCGTTTTCCGATAAGGAAGCCGCCGCGAGTTTTGATTACAAGCCGAATTTCTGATGGCAAATGCCTGTTTGTAACGCCAGGCCAATAAAGAAAACCGTTTGGGCCCGCGCGAGGTCGGGGTGATGACTGATATAATCCCGGCCTTTCGTGGAGAACAGACCTTTATGCCAACGTCCTTTCTAGAAATTGTCGAATTGCCAGACGGTCGTATCGAACTGCGCAGGGCCGAGGACGAGGGTTCTCTGGTCACTCTGGACTTTTCAGAGGATGCCAAAGCCTTCTTGCAAGGCCAGCATGTCGAGGTGGCCAAGGCCATGTTGAGCGTGGGTGTGCAGATGGCGGGTCGCCTGGTTGAAGGCGAATTGGAGAAAGAAGAGGGGCCACGGATTCTTCACTGAGTCCGTTTGTCGGTTTTTTTGCTGTCGTTCGTCGCCTCCTTTCGGCTTCTCAATCCTGGAGAAGCCTTGTGTCATTCAAGTGTGTCCATCGACGCTTCTAGCGGTCAGCCCAGACGAATATTCAGGCTTTGTGCGTCGCCCGTGCGGGCTGCGCTGATGAGCTGTTGACGGGCGCTGCTGTTCAACGGGTTGAGCCAGCTGACAACGGTGTGGCTGCGTCCCAGGCGCAGCGCCTCGCAAGCCAGTTGTTGCGCGCTTTGGGCGCCGCGCGGGTGTAGCAGCAGAATCCGTTCGCGGTTCAGGCCGGCATCCCGCAACCAGGCCTGGGTCAGGCTGGCCGGCGGGGCAATCAATGTCAGCCAGCGCGCATCCTGGTCCTGGCTCAGTTCCCTGAGGATGGGCGCCAGCAGGCTCAGGCAGTTCCCGGCGGCACCGCGTAACGACAGTTCACTGAAGGCTTCCGGTTCGTTGCTCCAGGGCGATTCGACGACCTCTTTGAGGATAGGCGCCAGGGGTTGGGCCATGAACGCTTCGAACAGTGGCAGTTGTGCATGCTGTGGTGTGTGAGGGAACTGCATACAGCCTCCTTTAGCGGCGAATGACGCCGACACTCAAGCCTTCGATCACCAGGTCCTGATCTTTCAGGTTGACCTCGATAGGGGCGAACTCAGGGTTTTCGGCAATCAGCCAGACTTTGCTGCCTTCGCGCTTGAAGCGTTTCACGGTGACTTCATCGCCAATGCGGGCGACGACGACCTGGCCATTGCGGGCCTCGCGAGTGGTGTGCACGGCCAGCAGGTCGCCATCGAAAATGCCGATGTCCTTCATGCTCATGCCGTGAACCCGCAGCAGGTAGTCGGCACGTGGATGGAAGAAGGCCGGATTGATGTTGCAGGACTCTTCGATGTGCTGCTCGGCGAGAATTGGAGCACCTGCGGCGACCCGGCCGATGATGGGCAGGCTGGAGTCGTCGGGCTTGGCTTCGAACCCCGGGATGCGAATGCCGCGGGAGGCGCCTGGAGTCATTTCGATCGCGCCTTTGCGGGCCAGCGCCTTGAGGTGTTCTTCAGCGGCGTTGGGCGACTTGAAACCCAGTTCCTGGGCGATTTCCGCGCGGGTCGGTGGGTAGCCGTTGTCTTCGAGGCAACGTTTGATAAAAGCCAGAATCTCAGCTTGGCGTGGCGTCAGTTTTAGCATGTCGATCGCTCTGTCTTTTTATACAGTGACTGGAATTATATACAGTGAATGCCGCTTGGCAATCCTCCTTTTTCCAATCGCCGCTGGACGGTCGGGTCGCCGCTGCGCATGCCTGGTGTCGCGTGGCTGGCTACAGGAAGCGGCGGGTATGATTAAATAGCTGACTGACCGGCCGCAAAACGGACAGGCAGGCTTGACAAGGCTGGGGCTGAAACGTATGTTTCAAACAAGTGTTTGTCAGGCGGAGTAGCCATGGCCCAGTCGGAAACCGTTGAACGCATTCTCGATGCTGCCGAGCAGTTGTTCGCGGAAAAAGGTTTTGCCGAAACCTCATTGCGGCTGATCACCAGCAAGGCCGGGGTCAACCTGGCGGCGGTGAATTATCATTTCGGTTCCAAAAAGGCCCTGATCCAGGCGGTGTTCTCTCGCTTCCTCGGGCCGTTCTGCGTCAGCCTCGACCGTGAGCTGGAGCGGCGTTCGGCCAAGCCGGACAGCAAGCCAAGCCTCGAAGAGCTGCTGGAAATCCTCGTCGAGCAGGCCCTGGTGGTCCAGCCTCGCAGCGGCAACGACCTGTCCATTTTCATGCGCCTTCTGGGCCTGGCCTTCAGCCAGAGCCAGGGGCACCTGCGACGTTATCTGGAAGACATGTACGGCAAGGTGTTTCGCCGCTACATGCTGCTGGTCAATGAAGCCGCGCCGCGCATCCCACCGATCGAACTGTTCTGGCGTGTGCACTTCATGCTGGGAGCGGCGGCTTTCAGCATGTCGGGGATCAAGGCCTTGCGTGCGATTGCCGAGACCGACTTCGGGGTCAATACCTCGATCGAGCAGGTAATGCGCCTGATGGTGCCATTCCTTGCGGCCGGCATGCGCGCCGAAACCGGCGTCACCGACGATGCCATGGCCACGGCGCAGCTCAAGCCGCGCAGCAAATCGACTCCGGCGGTCGCCAAGGCCTGACCGTCCGGGTGGGCGCGGCAGCTTACATCCGCTAAGCTAGCCGCCCATGCCAACTCTCGTTTCCTACCTCTCTTCACACCTTTCGCCGATCGTCGTTTGCCGGGCCTTGCCGCCGGCAATGGACTCGTGCGTCCGCGCCACGCCAGCACCCTTTGCGGTGCCGTGCGCGTACTTCGTTACTAAGGAATTGCTATGACCACAGGCCTGCAAGGCTCCTTGATGGTGGATGTCGCCGGTACCTGGCTGACGGCTGAAGATCGCCAACTCCTGCGCCAGCCCGAAGTGGGTGGGCTGATCATCTTTGCCCGCAATATCGAGCATCCGCGGCAGGTGCGTGAGCTGAGCGCGTCCATCCGGGCGATTCGCCCGGACCTGCTGCTTGCGGTGGACCAGGAGGGCGGTCGCGTGCAACGCCTGCGCCAGGGCTTCGTGCGGCTGCCGGCCATGCGCGCCATTGCCGACAACCCGAATGCCGAGTACCTGGCCGAGCAGTGCGGCTGGATCATGGCCACCGAAGTGCTGGCCGTCGGCCTGGACCTTAGCTTCGCGCCGGTGCTGGACCTCGATCATCAGCGCAGCGCCGTGGTGGGCACCCGTTCCTTCGAGGGCGACCCCGAGCGCGCCGCCTTGCTGGCAGGCGCCTTTATCCGTGGCATGAACAGCGCCGGCATGGCGGCCACGGGCAAGCATTTTCCCGGGCACGGCTGGGCCGAGGCGGACTCCCACGTGGCGATCCCCGATGACGAGCGCAGCCTCGACGAGATTCGCGCCAAGGACCTGGTGCCTTTCGCGCGCCTGAGCAAGCAGCTGGCGGCGGTGATGCCGGCCCACGTCATCTACCCTCAGGTCGATGCCCAGCCAGCCGGGTTCTCCCGCCGTTGGTTGCAGGAGATCCTGCGTGGTGAATTGCAGTTCGACGGTGTCATCTTCAGTGACGACCTGTCGATGGCCGGTGCTCATGTGGTGGGCGATGCCGCGAGCCGGATCGAAGCGGCGCTGTCGGCCGGTTGCGACATGGGCCTGGTGTGTAACGACCGGGCTGCGGCCGAGCTGGCACTGAGCGCGGCCCAGCGTCTGAAAGTGACGCCATCGGCGCGTATTGCGCGGATGCGTGGCCAGGCGTTTGCCTGCACCGACTATCGTCAGGATCCGCGTTGGCTGACGGCGCTCGGCGCGCTCAAAGATGCCCAACTGATCGATTAAGGGCTTTTGCGATGACGGTCTACGCGATTATCGGCGGTACCGGCCTGACCCGGCTTGAAGGCTTGAGCATTCACCAATCCTTGCCCCTGGATACGCCCTATGGCGCTCCGTCGGCGGATATCCAGAAGGGTGAATACGCCGGTCGCGAGGTGCTGTTTGTGGCGCGTCACGGTCATCCCCATCGCTTCCCGCCGCATCAGGTGAACTACCGGGCCAATCTCTGGGCGCTGAAGCAGGCTGGCGCCGAGGCGATTCTGGCGGTCAACGCGGTGGGTGGCATTCATCCGGCGATGGGCTCCGGGCATTTCTGCGTGCCGCATCAGCTGATCGACTACACCAGCGGTCGTGAGCACACCTATTTTGCCGACGACCTGGAGCAGGTCACCCACATCGACTTCAGCTATCCCTACAGCGAGTCGCTGCGCCAAGAGTTGATCGCCGCGCTGGCCGCCGAAGGCTGCGAATTCAGCAGCCAGGGTGTGTACGCCTGCACCCAGGGCCCGCGGCTGGAAACCGCGGCGGAGATCGCCCGCCTGGAGCGTGACGGCTGCGACATCGTCGGCATGACCGGCATGCCGGAAGCGGCGCTGGCCCGTGAGCTGGAGCTGGACTACGCCTGCCTGGCGCTGGTGGTGAACCCCGCGGCGGGCAAGTCCGCGACGGTGATTACCATGGCCGAGATCGAGCAAGCGTTGCAGGACGGTATGGGCAAGGTGCAGGCGACGCTGGCGCGGGTCCTCGCGGCAAACCTGTAGCCGCTGCCGAAGGCTGCGACCGAGTGCGTAGCGCTCGCAAAACCTGAATCCGCGGTATTTACGTCTGCTGCACAGCCGATCGCAGGCTGCACCAGCCGCTCCAGATCAGCGTCCGCCTTTCTTGTCGGGCAGCGGGGCGAAGAGGGCTTCAATGTCTTCGCTCTGCAGCTTCCAGTCCCCGGCCTTGCGCCCATCCAGCACGCCCGCGGCCAGGTCGGACTTCTCTTGCTGCAGGTGCTGGATTTTCTCTTCCACGGTGCCGCGGGCAATCAGCTTGTAGACGAACACCGGCTTCTCCTGGCCAATCCGATAGGCGCGGTCGGTGGCCTGGTTTTCCGTGGCCGGGTTCCACCAGGGGTCGTAGTGGATCACGGTGTCGGCTTCGGTCAGGTTGAGGCCGACGCCGCCGGCTTTCAGGCTGATCAGGAAGATCTGCAGCTTGCCGCCCTGGAAGTCCCTGACCGGCGTGCGGCGATCACGAGTCTGTCCGGTCAGCAGGGCGTAGGCGACATTGCGGCGCTTCAGTTCGGCTTCGATCAGGCTCAGCATCGAGGTGAATTGCGAGAACAGCAGGATGCGCCGACCCTCGTCGAACAGTTCCTCGAGCATCTCCATCAGGCTGTCGAGCTTGCCGGAGGAGCTGCCTCGCGCCGGCACCGCGTCTTCGTTGACCAGGCGCAGGTCGCAGCACACCTGGCGCAGTTTCAGCAACGCTTCAAGAATGATGATCTGGCTGCGGGCCACGCCCTTGCGGGTGATCTCGTCGCGGACTTTCTTGTCCATGGCCAGGCGCATGGTTTCGTACACATCGCGCTGGGCTTCATTGAGCTCCACCCAATGGATGATCTCGGTCTTGGGCGGCAGTTCGGTGGCCACCTGTTCCTTGGTGCGGCGCAGCAGGAAGGGCTTGATCCGCCCATTGAGGTGCTGCAGGCGTACTTCGCTGGCGTGCCTTTCGATCGGCACGCGGTAATCGCGATTGAAGCTCTTCACGTCCCCCAGCCAGCCGGGCAACAGGAAATGGAACAGCGACCACAGCTCGCCCAGGTGATTCTCCAGCGGCGTGCCGCTCAGGCACAGGCGCTGCCGGGCATTGAGCGCGCGCGCGGCCTGGGCCGCCTTGCTCGACGGGTTCTTGATGTATTGCGCCTCATCCAGCACCAGGACATGCAGGGGCAGGGCGGCGAGTTGCTCGACATCCTTGGGCAGTAGCGCGTAGGTGGTCAGGATCAGGTCGTAGTCGGCCAGCTGGGCGAAGTGCTTATGGCGGCCGGCGCCATACAGGGCCAGGACCTTGAGTTGCGGCGTGAAGTGCGCCGCCTCGTCGAGCCAGTTGGGGATCAGGCTGGTGGGCATCACCACCATGCACGGCCGGTCCAGGCGCCCGGCGTTCTTTTCGCTGAGCACATGGGCCAGGGTCTGCAGGGTTTTGCCCAGGCCCATGTCGTCGGCCAGGATGCCACCGACTTCCAGCTGGCGCAGGGACTGCATCCAGCTCAGGCCTTCGAGCTGATAGGGGCGCAGCGTGGCGTTCAGGCCCTCCGGCGCGGGGGCCGAGTAGTCTTTGATGTCGCGCAGCCGCTGGGCGAAGGAGCGGATGTGCTCGCCGCCTTCCCAGAGCAGGGGCAGGTCTTCCAGCGGATTGAGGCGGGTCGCGTCGGCACTGCTCAGGCGCAGTGTGGTTTCGCCGGGTTCCTGCAGATAGAACTCGCCCAGGGTGGCCAGCACCGGCTTCAGCCGGCCATAGGGCAGCGCCACTTGCAGGGGGCCGTTGGGCGAGTTGGGGCGCCCGGGAATGTTCACCAGGATCAGTTCGTCGTCGCGGCGTCTGGCCAGGCGTTCCGGGTTGAGGATCTCGGTGTGGGAGCGCATCAGGTTGAGCAGGATCGGCAACAGGCTCAGTCGCTCGCCGTTGACGATGATGCCCAGTTCCAGGTCGAACCAGTCGCGCCCCGGCGCTTCGTCCACCGTGGCGTACCAGTCGTCCACGGCAGTCAGGTCGAAGCCGAAGTCGTCGTCGATCTGCAGCTCCCAGCCCTGGGTGCGCAGCTTGGGCAGTTCGTTGAGGGTGAAGGTCAGCCAGGCGCTGTCGTTGACCATTTCATACAGCTCGCCGGCGCTTTCCGGCAGGGCCTTGCTTTGCCGGGTGGCGATCTTGAAACCCAGCGCCCGCAGTTGTTCGCGATAGCGTTGTTCGACTTCCGGCTGGCGTCTGATGCGCAGGGTCTGGTGTTCCTGGCGAATCACCACGTCGGCGTTTTTCTGCCCGCTGACGTATTCCTCCAGGTAGCTGAACGACAGCGCGGCACGGTGCTGGATGTAGCGCTGCATCTTGCCGTTGCGCGGTTCGAAGGCGCTGAACTCGATACTGGCCAGCCACAACCGAGGCACCGGTTGCACGTTGTCGACGATCTGTTGCGGCAGCGGGGCGGGGCTGCGGTTTTCCAGGACGGCCTGGAGTTTTTCCAGCAGCTCGGCGTCTTTCGCCGCCGCCGGGTAGGCCAGGGTCTCCTCGATTTTCAGCAGCACCGCGGCAATGTGTTTGCAATTACTGCGCACCGGGCAGGTGCAGGAGGCTTCGACCATCAGCAAGGTGTTCTTGGCCGACTCGCGCAGGCTGATGGTCTGTCGATAGACGTTGCCCCCCGAACCCTCGCAACTGGCGGTGATGACGCTGTCGCCGGCCTGGACGATCCTGACGCGGTTCTCCAGAGCGTAGCGGCGGCCACGCTCCAGGGCTTGTTCCTTGAATCGGCTGACCCAGGAAGGTGCCAGGGGTTTGGTCAGGGTCGGGGGCATAGGGACTTCTGTCAGTCCACGATTTCAGGCGGCGCCTCGCGCGGCGTGGGGGCCGACAGCGAGGTGATCTTGATCAGCAGGGCCAGGTGGCCGTTGTCGAGGTAGTTGAGCTGGCCGTTCTTGGTGTGGCTTTCCTGTTTCAGGCGTTCGCTGGCGATCACCAGGCCATTGCTGTCGATCCGGTTGACCCAGAACTGCGCATCCACATCGGTGAAGCGCCCGAGCTTGAGGGTCAGGGTGCCCTCGATCGGGAACTGGCCGAACTGTTCCTGGCCCTCGCTGACCGCGACTTTCACCGGGTTTTCGTCCAGCGCCTGTTGCCAGGCCTTGTGCATCAGCACGCTGTAGTCGCCGCTGGCGGTGAGTTTCTCGACCACGCCGCCCAGCGCCGGGGTGCGCTGGCTGTCGGCGCCCAGGCGTTGGGCGCCGGCGGCCCAGTCTTCGGGGGCGGCGCGGCTGACGATGGCGGGAACCGCGTTCTGCCGGACCAGAATCATTTCGACCTGATACATGTCGGCAAACGCCGAGGGAGCGACCAGGGTCAGGAGCAAGGTCAGTGAGCGAAACAGGCGCATGGGGCGTCCTTCAAGCAGTTTTCGGGGTGAGGCGCTCGAACAGCGCCTCCAATGTGTTGAAGCGTTCTTCCGGACGCTCCATCGGCACCATGAATTTGAACAGCGTGGCGCCTTCAAATTTGTAGCGATTGGGTTGGCCCTGGATGAGTTTGATCAGCGCCAGCGGGTCCACCGGGGTATCGGCGGCGAACTCGAGACGACCGCCCTGCGGGCCGCCGTCGACCTTCTTGATCCCCAGTTGCTCGGCCTGCAGTTTCAGCAGGGTCAGGCGTACCAGGTTCTTGGTCGGTTCTGGCAGCAGGCCGAAGCGGTCGATCATCTCCACTTGCAGGTCTTTCAGGCCGTCCTCGTCGGTGGCCGAGGCGATGCGCTTGTAGAGGATCAGCCGCGCATGCACATCCGGCAGGTAGTCTTCGGGAATCAGCGCCGGCAGACGCAGGTTGATTTCCGGACCGCCACCCAGGGGCTGGTCGAGGTTCGGCTGCTCGCCCTTGCGGATGGCTTTCACCGCGCGCTCGAGCATCTCCATATAAAGAGTGAAGCCCACCGCCTGGATCTGCCCGCTTTGACCATCCCCCAGCAGTTCGCCGGCGCCGCGGATTTCCAGGTCGTTGGTGGCGAGCACGAAGCCGGCGCCGAGGTCCTGGGTGTTGGCGATCGCCTCCAGGCGCTTTTCCGCGTCCGGGGTGATCTGCTGGCGCGGTGGCGTCAGCAGGTAGGCGTAGGCCTGGTGGTGGCTGCGACCGACCCGGCCGCGCAACTGGTGCAGCTGGGCCAGGCCGAACTTGTCGGCGCGCTCGATGATGATGGTGTTGGCGCTCGGCACGTCGATGCCGGTCTCGATGATGGTCGAGGCGATCAGCACGTTGAAGCGCTTGTGGTAGAAGTCGCTCATCACCTGTTCGAGTTCGCGTTCGCGCATCTGCCCGTGGCCGATGCCGATGCGCGCTTCCGGCACCAGTTCGGCGAGGTCGGCGGCGCATTTCTCGATGGTCTTCACGTCGTTGTGCAGGTAGTAGACCTGGCCGCCACGCAGCAGCTCGCGCAGCAGGGCCTCTTTGACCGTGCTTTTGTTCTGCTCCATGACGAAGGTGCGCACCGACAGGCGTCGGGCCGGTGGCGTGGCGATGATCGACAGGTCGCGCATGCCCGACACCGCCATGTTCAGCGTGCGCGGAATCGGCGTCGCGGTCAGGGTCAGGATGTCGACCTCGCTGCGCAGGGCCTTGAGCTGTTCTTTCTGGCGCACGCCGAAGCGGTGCTCTTCGTCGATGATCACTAGCCCGAGATTCTTGATCTTCACATCGTCCTGCAGCAGCTTGTGGGTGCCGATGACGATGTCGATCTTGCCTTCGGCCAGGTCGGCCACCGCGGCATTCACTTCCTTGGCGGACTTGAAGCGGCTCATCACTTCCACGGTCACCGGCCAGTCGGCGAAGCGGTCGCGGAAGCTGTTGTAGTGCTGCTGGGCGAGCAGGGTGGTGGGCACCAGGATCGCCACTTGCTTGCCGCCGTGCACGGCGATGAAAGCGGCGCGCATCGCCACTTCGGTCTTGCCGAAGCCGACGTCGCCGCAGACCAGGCGGTCCATCGGCTTGGCCGCGAGCATGTCCTCGCGCACCGCTTCGATGGTGGTTTGTTGGTCGGGGGTTTCTTCGAACGGGAAGCCGGTGCTGAAGGTGGCGTAGTCGGCTTTCGGATCGGCGAAGGCATAACCTTCGCGGGCCGCGCGGCGAGCGTAGATGTCCAGCAGTTCGGCGGCGACATCGCGCACCTGCTCGGCGGCCTTGCGCTTGGCTTTCTGCCAGGTTTCCGAACCCAGGCGGTGCAGTGGCGCCAGGGCGTCGTCGCTACCGGTGTAGCGGGCGATCAGGTGCAGGTTGGCCACCGGCACATAGAGCTTGGCGCCCTCGGCGTATTCCAATGTGAGGAATTCCGCGGCCTGGTTGTCGATTTCCAGGGTGGCCAGGCCCAGATAGCGGCCTACGCCGTGATCGATATGTACCACCGGCGCGCCTTCGCGCAGCTCGGTGAGGTTCTTGATCACCGCATCGTTGTTGGCGTCGGCGCGTTTCTCCCGGCGCCGGCGCTGCATCACGCGCTGGCCGAACAGCGGGCTTTCGGCCACCAGCGCCAGGGCCGGATCGTCCAGCAGCAAGCCTTCGTCCAGCGGTGCGATGGTGATCGCCAGGCGATCCTTGCCCGCGACGAAGTCCGGCCAGCTGTCGACGGTCTTCGGCCGCAGCTTCAGGCGCTCCAGTAACTCCAGCAGTACCTCGCGGCGCCCGGCGGATTCGGCGGTGAACAGCACGCGTCCGGAGAACTCATCGAGGAAATTCGCCAGGGCCGCCAACGGCTGATTGGCCTTGGCTTCGATGGCGAGGTTGGGCAGGGGCTGCGCCGGGAAGCGCTCGCGGCCGCCACCGGCCTCGATGTCCTGCTGGCTGGCGACCACCCGCGGCCAGCTTTTCAGACGGGCGAAGCAGTCTTCCACCGGCAGGAACAACTCGGCGGGTGGCAATAAAGGACGGGACGGATCGACGCGGCGTTCTTCGTAACGGTTGCGCACGTCGTTCCAGAAGTTTTCGGCCGCCTGCTCGATGCCCGGCAGGGAAAACACCTGGGTGTCCTGGGGCAGGTAGTCGAACAGGGTCGAAGTGTCTTCGAAGAACAGCGGCAGGTAATACTCGATACCGGCCGGAGTGATCCCGCTGCTCAGGTCCTGGAAGATCGGGCAGCGGCGGAAATCGACGTCGAAGCGTTCGCGGAAACGGGCCTTGAAGCGGGTGACGGCTTCTTTTTGCAGCGGGAATTCTTTCGCCGGCAGCAGGCGCACCGAATCGACCTTGTCGATGGAGCGCTGGTTTTCCGGATCGAAGGTGCGCAGGGTCTCGATTTCATCGTCGAACAGATCGATGCGATAAGGCAGTTTGCTGCCCATCGGGAACAGGTCGATCAGGGCGCCGCGCACCGCGAACTCGCCGTGCTCGTAGACCGTGTCGACACAGCGATAGCCGCTGGCTTCCAGGCGAGTGCGCATCTGTTCGACATCCAGCTTCTGACCGATGTCCAGCACCAGGCTGCTGCCCAGCAGGAACTTGGTCGGCGCCAGGCGATGCAGGGCCGTGGTGATCGGCACCACCAGCACGCCATGCTCCAGCTCCGGCAGCCGGTACAGGCTGGCGATTCGCTGGGAGATGATGTCCTGGTGCGGCGAGAACAGGTCGTAGGGCAGGGTTTCCCAGTCCGGGAAATGCAGCACGGGCAAATCCGGGGCGAAGAAACTCAGCTCCTGCTCCAGCCGTTCGGCACTTTGGCTGTCGGCGGTCAGCAGCAGGGTGAAGCGCTTGGCGGCGCTGGCAGCCTCGGCAATGGCGAGGCTGAGGGCGGCACCGGGCAGATTGCCCCAGTGCTGTTTGCCGGCGGCGGCAGGGAGTTGCGGTAGACGCAGAACGGGCACGGAAGGTTGAGCTCCAGCGTTGCGACAAAGTCGGTAATTGTAGCGGTCCGGCGTACCGGCTGTCAGTTGCTGATGTGTCTATTACGCGGTTGCGGAAAATGTAGTGGTTATGACAAAAAAACGCGTTTCTTGGCGGGAAATGTAGTGCCGAATCGGGGCGGTGTTACGGAGGGTTACAGACAACGCTGGGATACCGCGCAAAATGAGGCCTTTCTGGAACCCGCGTATTTACTGGGCTGGAGCGGGGTGTGTTTTTTCCGGATGGATTTTTGTTACGTTCTGCGCGACAGGCGCGCATTGCTACGCAGGGGACTCGGCTGCATAATGTAGCCCCTTTTTTCAGCCCCTACATGTGGAAGGTTCCCGTGACTCAGAAGCCCGACCAGTGTCTTGGTGAATGGATCGACCGTGAAGCGCTCGCAGAAGCGATGATTCCGCTTATCGGTCAGCTCTACCGCAATAACAATGTGGTGAGTTCGATCTATGGCCGCAGCCTGATCAACCAGTCTGTCATCGCGATTCTCAAAGCTCACCGCTTTGCTCGCCATCGCTCTTCCGACGATAGCGAACTCTCCGTCCACGAAACATTCCCACTGCTCAAGGCCATGAGCGAGCTCAAGCTCGGCGCGGCTTCGGTGGACCTGGGCAAGTTGGCGTTCAAATTCCGTAACGAAGGCAATGGCCGCACCGCCGAGCAATTCGTTCGCGAAGAACTGGCTGACGTGGTTGGCCAGCAAAACGCTTCGCCCCGCAAAGGCACCGACGTGGTCCTGTACGGCTTCGGTCGTATCGGCCGTCTGCTGGCGCGCATCCTGATCGAGAAAACCGGTGGTGGCGACGGCCTGCGCCTGCGCGCCATCGTGGTGCGCAAAGGCGCCGAAAACGACCTGACCAAGCGCGCCAGCCTGCTGCGTCGCGATTCGGTGCACGGTTCGTTCAACGGCACCATCACCATCGACGAAGCCAACAACACCATCACCGCCAACGGCAACCTGATCCAGGTTATCTACGCGAAGAACCCGACCGAGGTGGACTACACCCAGTACGGCATCAAAGACGCGCTGCTGGTGGACAACACCGGTGTATGGCGTGACGCCGACGGTCTGGGTCAGCACCTGGCCTGCCCGGGTATCGACCGTGTCGTTCTGACCGCGCCTGGCAAAGGCAAGCTGAAGAACATCGTTCACGGTATCAACCACGCCGAAATCACCGCTGACGACAAGATCGTTTCCGCCGCTTCCTGCACCACCAACGCCATCGTGCCGGTGCTCAAGGCCGTGAACGACAAGTTCGGCATCGTCAACGGTCACGTCGAAACCGTTCACTCGTACACCAACGACCAGAACCTGATCGACAACTTCCACAAGGGCGATCGTCGTGGCCGTAGCGCCGCGCTGAACATGGTGATCACCGAGACCGGTGCTGCTACCGCTGCCGCCAAGGCCCTGCCTGAGCTGGCCGGCAAGCTGACCGGTAACGCGATCCGCGTTCCGACGCCAAACGTGTCGATGGCCATTCTCAACCTGAACCTTGAGAAAGCCGCTACCCGTGAAGAGATGAACGAGTACCTGCGCTACATGGCGCTGCACTCCGATCTGCATAAGCAGATCGACTTCGTCAATTCCCAGGAAGTGGTTTCCACCGACTTCGTGGGCTCGCGCCACGCCGGTGTGGTGGACGCTGAAGCGACCATCACCCAGGATAACCGCGTTGTTCTGTACGTCTGGTACGACAACGAATTCGGTTACAGCTGCCAGGTGGTTCGCGTGATGGAAGACATGGCTGGTGTGAACCCGCCTGCGTTCCCGCGCTAAGCCTTAGCCGCACATGAAAACGCCCCGACTTGTCGGGGCGTTTTTGTTTGTGGCGTTTGACGGCTGGAGGGATGAGTTGATTGGGCGGGTCTTTTCGCGGGTAAGCCTCGCTCCTACGGGGCGTATGCGATTTCAGAACTGACGCATAACCTGCAGGAGCGCGGCTTGCCCGCGAAGGCGGTCGATCAGGCGCCACCCACTACTGCTGCCTGCGCGGTGCGTAGTTCATGCTTGTTGCCGCGGAACAACACCAGGGTCGCGATCAGGCCCAGCACCGCCGCGCCGCTGAGCCAGATCCCCGGCGCCGCCTTGTTGTCCAGCGCATGGATCAGGTAGGTGCAGGCCGCCGGCGTGAAGCCGCCAAAGGTGGCGGTGGCCAGGCTGTAGGCCAGGGAGAAGCCGGTGGTGCGCACTTCAACCGGCATGATTTCGGTGAGAGCCACCACCATGGCGCCGTTGTACGAGCCATAGAGGAAGGACAGCCACAGCTCGACGATCAGCAGGTGGCTGAAACTCGGGTTGGCCACCAGCCAGGACAGGGCCGGGTAAGCCGTGAGGATCGCCAGGACGGTCGCCGCCAGCAGCAGCGGCTTGCGCCCGACCTTGTCCGATACGGCGCCCATCACCGGCAGCCAGAAGAAGTTCGACAGGCCGATGCATACGGTGACCAGCAGAGCGTCCAGGTCCGACAGCTGCAATTCGGCCTTGCCGAAGGTCGGGGTGTAGGCGGTGATCAGGTAGAAGGACACAGTGGTCATCACCACCAGTGCCATGCCGGCCAGGACGATGCCGAAGTTCTGGCCGATGGAACGGATGATTTCCCGCAGGGTAGGGCGGTGCTTGCGTGCCTGGAACTCCGGGGTTTCTTCCAGCGAACGACGGATCATGAAGATCGCCGGCACTATCATGCAGCCCACCAGGAACGGCATGCGCCAGCCCCAGTCGCCCATTTGTTCCGGGCTCAGCCAGTGGTTCAGGCCAACGCCCAGCAAGCCGGCGAAGACCACGGCGGCCTGTTGGCTCGCCGATTGCCAGCTGACGAAGAAGCCCTTGCGGCCCGGGGTGGAGATTTCCGCCAGGTAAACCGAGACGCCACCCAGTTCCACACCGGCAGAGAAGCCCTGCAGCAAGCGGCCGAACAGCACCAGCAACGGCGCGGCGACGCCGAGGGTGGCATAACCCGGGACGCAGGCGATCAGCACGGTGCCCGCGGCCATGAGCAGCAGGGTGATGATCAGGCCCCGGCGCCGGCCATGACGGTCGATATAAGCGCCAAGAAAGATCGCGCCCAGCGGGCGCATCAGGAAGCCGGCGCCGAAGGTCGCCAGCGACAGCATCAATGACGCGAAAGCACTGTCGGCAGGGAAGAAGGTCTTGGCAATGGCCGTGGCGTAAAAGCCGTAGACCATGAAGTCGAACATCTCCAGAAAGTTGCCGCTGACAACGCGAAAGATCGCCTTGCCTTTGCCCGTGGTCGTGGACATTTTATTCACTCACTTTGGCTATTTTGTTAGCGATCCCTGGTCGTTATCCGTCCTGGCTGCACGGTCTGGGGCGGCTAAGCCGCAGGCCAGACAGTTTGTAACAATATGTGTATGAGTCTGCCGAGGCAACAAAAACTCTTAGCTTGCTTGCTAAGTAGATGTACGGCTTGGGATTTATTGCCAGCCAGTTCGCGGAATAAACCCGCAGGAGCGAGCTCGCGATGAGCCGGGTTCGGCCTGCATCAAATCCGCGCTGGCTGCCGCATAATGGCCCGCCCTGGTCGGACGAAACCGAGAGGGAAATCGATTGTCGGGAGGAGAAGTCTTGCTGGGTGGATCTTGGGTGCGAGGGTGGCTTCCTGTCGTTTTGGCAATGGCCCTGGCCGGATGCGGTCGGAGCGACTCGCTGGAAAGCTTCGGCGGCCCGACCATGGGCAGCACCTACTCGATCAAGTACGTGAGGCGGGCAGGGCTGGCCGCGCCGAGTGAGGTGCAGGCCCAGGTCGAGCGGATACTTGCGCAGATCGACCGGCAGATGTCGACCTATCGCAGCGACTCGGACATCGAACGCTTCAACGATCTGCCGGCCAATAGCTGCCAGGCGATGCCGGCGGCGGTCCTGCGCTTGATCGAGATTGGCCAGCAGCTGTCGCGGGACAGCCAGGGCTCCTTCGATCTGACGGTCGAGCCCTTGCTCAACCTCTGGGGCTTCGGTCCGCAGGGGCGCGGAGAGGCGGTGCCGAGCGATACGGCGCTGGCGCAGGTGCGGCAGCGAGTCGGCTATACCCATCTGCGTATCGAGGGCGACCAGCTGTGCAAGGACGCCGCGGTCGAGGTGGATTTCAACAGCATCGCCGCCGGTCATGCGGTGGACCGGATTGCCGCCAGGCTCGCGGAAATGGGCATCGACAGTTACCTGGTCGAAGCCACCGGCGAACTCAAGGCCGTCGGCAGGAAACCCGACGGTTCGGCATGGCGCATTGCCCTGGAGGAGCCGCGGGACGATCGACAGCTGGCCGAGCGGGTCATCGCCGTCGATGGTTATGGGGTTTCGACTTCCGGCGACTACCGCAAGTATTTCCAGCGCGACGGACAGCGTTATTCCCACACCTTCGACGCCCGCACCGGCAGGCCTGTCGAGCATGGGCTGGCTGCGGTCACGGTGATTCATCCCGCGGCCGTGATGGCCGATGGTCTGTCGACCCTGCTGCTGATCCTCGGTCCCGAGCGCGGTTGGGATTACGCGGAAAAACACGATATCGCCGCATTTTTTGTGATTCGCGCCGATACAGGCTTCGTCACACGCAGCAACCGCGCGTTTGATCGCCTGTTTGCCGGACAAAAGCAGTAATCTTGCGCGGTGTCGCGGCGCGATGTCGCAGGCAAAAGTAGCCGGCGACGCGACCAAGGGTTAATGTGCGCGGCGTTGACGCTTCTATAGACTGTGCCCGGGTTCGTAACCGAGCCAAATTGATCCTTCATGCCGCTGGCCGCGGCATGATTTAGCCGCAGGTGCCACATCGGGTGCCGCGGCCTGTTCTGAGGAGTACGCATGGCTGTCTACAACTACGACGTAGTGGTGTTGGGTTCAGGCCCCGCTGGAGAAGGTGCGGCGATGAACGCCGCGAAAGCTGGGCGCAAGGTAGCGATGGTCGATAGCCGTCGCCAGGTCGGCGGTAACTGCACCCACCTGGGCACCATCCCGTCCAAGGCCTTGCGTCACTCGGTCCGGCAGATCATGCAGTTCAACACCAACCCGATGTTCCGGGCCATTGGCGAGCCACGCTGGTTCTCGTTCCCCGACGTATTGAAAAGCGCCGAGAAGGTCATCTCCAAGCAGGTCGCCTCGCGCACCGGCTACTACGCGCGTAACCGGGTCGACGTGTTCTTCGGCACCGGCAGCTTCGCCGACGAGCAGACCATCGAAGTGGTCTGCGCCAACGGCGTGGTCGAGAAGCTGGTGGCCAAGCACATCATCATCGCCACCGGCTCGCGTCCATATCGCCCGGCCGATATCGATTTCCACCACCCGCGTATCTATGATAGCGACACCATCCTCAGCCTCGGCCACACCCCGCGCAAACTCATCGTTTACGGCGCTGGGGTGATCGGTTGTGAATACGCCTCGATCTTCAGTGGCCTGGGGGTACTGGTCGAACTGGTGGACAACCGCGGCCAGTTGCTGAGCTTCCTGGATTCCGAGATCTCCCAGGCGCTGAGCTACCACTTCAGCAACAACAACATCACCGTGCGCCACAACGAGGAATACGACCGCGTCGAAGGCCTCGACAATGGCGTGATCCTGCACCTCAAGTCGGGCAAGAAGATCAAGGCCGACGCCTTGCTCTGGTGCAATGGCCGGACCGGCAATACCGACCGGCTGGGCATGGAAAACATCGGGGTCAAGGTCAACAGCCGTGGCCAGATCGAAGTGGACGAGAACTACCGCACCTGCGTGCCGAACATCTACGGCGCCGGCGACGTGATCGGCTGGCCGAGCCTGGCCAGTGCCGCCCACGACCAGGGGCGTTCGGCCGCCGGCAGCATCGTCGACAACGGCAGCTGGCGCTTCGTCAACGACGTGCCGACCGGGATCTACACCATTCCGGAGATCAGTTCGATCGGCAAGAACGAGCAGGAACTGACCCAGGCCAAGGTGCCGTACGAAGTGGGCAAGGCCTTCTTCAAGAGCATGGCCCGCGCGCAGATCGCCGGTGAGCCGCAAGGCATGCTGAAGATCCTGTTCCACCGCGAAACCCTGGAAGTCCTGGGCGTGCACTGCTTCGGTTACCAGGCTTCGGAGATCGTGCACATTGGCCAGGCGATCATGAGCCAGCCGGGCGAACTCAATACCCTGAAGTACTTCGTCAACACTACGTTCAACTACCCGACCATGGCCGAAGCCTATCGGGTAGCCGCTTACGACGGCCTCAACCGGCTTTTTTGAGCGACTCCGGCCGGTGGCCTGAGCCGGCCGGGGAGACCGATTTCAGTAACTCTCGAGCGTGGCGCTGGCCAAACCGGGAAAGTCTGTAATCAGGCTGTCTACGCCGAAGTCGGCGAGCCTGCGCATCAGCGCAGGCTCGTTGACTGTCCATACCGACACATGCAAGCCCTGACGCTGCGCCCGTTGCAGCCGCTCCGGGGTGCAGAGTGTCCAGTTCAACGCCAGAATCTCGCAGCCGTAGCTTTGCGCGACCTTCAACGGGTCGAGCCAGGCGTATTCGGCGACCAGCCCGCGGGACAGATCCGGGGTCAGCTCGACAGCCGCCTTGAGCACTTCCCGTGAGCTGGAGGTGACGGTGACCTTGTCCAGCAGGCCGAAACGCTGTGCCATCTCGCGAATCGCCAGCACCGTGGTGGCGGCACGGGTGCGCGAGGCGCTCTTGACCTCCAGCTGCCAGTGCTCGAAGTCGCATTTTTCGAACAGTTCTTCCAGGCGCGGGATCGGGCAGGGCGTGACCCAGCCCGGGCCGCCCTTGCGAGCGTCATAGGACACCAGTTCTTCGGCGCTGTGTTCGACCACCTTGCCGCGGCGGTCGGTGGTGCGCTTGAGGGTCGGGTCGTGGATCACCATCAGCTCGCCGTCCATGGACAGGTGCAGGTCCAGTTCGCAGCGGCGCACGCCATGCTTGAGGCACTGCTGGAAGCTGGTCAGGGTGTTTTCCGGTGCTTCGCCTTTAGCGCCGCGGTGGCCATAAATCAGGGTCACGATTGCTCCTTCACGGAAATTTTTCCATTAGATGATCAGTGCTGCGCGGTGGGGCCGCAGGTCAATCGGCTGCCGGGTCGTTCTGTTCTCGGGCCTGGCGACGTTCCTGGGCTTGCTTCTGCAGGATATAGCGCGCCAGCAACTGGCGTTGGGCGTCGGTCAATGATTCGAACTCGGTACCGATTTCGAACGTGCCGAAACTGCGGGTTTCGCAATGGGTGACCTTGGCCCGCAACAACAGGCCCAAGGCCTGGGGCATCAGCAGCAGCTTGACCGCCAGGTGGGTGCCGGCCGGGTAGGACAGGTGATGTTCGAACTCGATGCCGCCTTCGGAGAGAATCACCCGCTGCGGTTCGCCGAACTTGCCGAGCACGGTCTGCGCCACCACCTGGCTAAGCAGGTCGATGCGCTTGTTCATGGACTTGAGGTAGTTGGCCAGGGTCCGGTCGCGCTCGCTGACCTGGCGCAGCAGGTGCTGCGATTCGAATTCGCTCAGATGCAGCTCGCTGAGCAGGTTGAACAGCGGCGACGCATCCTGCAACACTTCCTTGCTCGCCGCTTCGTGGGCGGACAAGGGGCTAATTTCCAGTGCGATCGTGTCCTCGATACGGTAGTATTCGCGGCGATCTTCTTCATCTAATGTCGACATGGCGAACCCATGGTAGCGGCGGTGGTCTGAGTGTAAAGCTGCTTACCAGGACCCGCCACAAGGACGTCTTCTTTTCCTCCGAACAAGCCCCGACATGTTCAGACCTCTCTTCGTATTTATTGGCACGCGTTATACCCGTGCAAAGCGCCGCAATCATTTCGTGTCATTCATTTCCCTGACCTCGATGATCGGACTCGCCCTTGGCGTGGTCGTGATGATCGTCGTGCTGTCGGTGATGAACGGCTTCGACCATGAGATGCGCACCCGCGTGCTGGGCATGGTGCCCCACGCGACCATCGAATCCGGTGAGCCGATCAGCGACTGGCAAGGCCTGGCCGACAAGGTCAAGCAGAACCCCAAGGTGCTGGCGGTTGCGCCGTTCACCCAGATGCAGGGGTTGCTGACCAATAACGGCCAGGTGCAGAAAGTCCTGCTCAACGCCATCGATCCGGCCAAGGAACGCCAGGTTTCGATCATCGATAACTTCATGAAGCAGGGCAAGCTGGACGACCTGGCCCCCGGCAGCTTCGGCATCGTGATCGGTGACAAGGCCGCGACCAAGCTGGGGGTTGGCCTGGGCGACAAGCTGACCTTCGTCGCGCCCGAGGTCACGGTGACCCCGGCCGGGATGTTCCCGCGCATGAAGCGTTTTACCGTGGTCGGCATCTTCCATGTCGGCGCCGGCGAGCTGGACGGCTATCTGGGCCTGACCAACCTCGACGACCTGGGCCGCCTGCACCGCTGGAAACCGGACCAGGTGCAGGGCCTGCGCCTGAAGTTCGACGACCTGTTCCAGGCGCCACGCACCGCCTGGGAAATTGCCGAGCAACTGGGCGAGAACCAGTACTACGCCCGTGACTGGACCCGTACCCACGGCAACCTGTACCAGGCCATCCGCATGGAAAAAGCCATGATCGGCCTGTTGTTGCTGCTGATCGTCGCCGTGGCCGCCTTCAACATCATCTCCACCCTGGTGATGGTGGTGAACGACAAGAAGGGCGATATCGCGATCCTCCGTACCCTGGGGGCGACGCCGGCCAGCATCATGGCGACCTTCATGGTCCAGGGCACGGTGATCGGCGTGATCGGTACCTTGATCGGCGCCGTGGTCGGGATGTTCGCGGCGTTGAACGTGAGCGCGGCGATCTCCGCCCTCGAAGGCCTGATCGGGCACAAATTCCTCAATGCCGACGTGTACTTCATCGACTACCTGCCATCGCAACTGATGGCCGAGGATGTGTTGATGGTCTGCGGCGCGGCACTGGTCCTGAGTTTCCTCGCCACCCTGTATCCAGCCTGGCGTGCCGCGCGCACCCAGCCGGCGGAGGCGCTACGTTATGAGTGAGTTGGGCATGAGTGAAAAAGCAATTCTGAGCTGCCGCGACCTGGGCAAGTCCTACGAGGAAGGTCCGGAATCGGTGGTGGTGTTGTCCGGCCTGCAACTGGAGTTGCACCCGGGCGAGCGGGTGGCGATCGTCGGTACCTCAGGTTCGGGCAAAAGTACCTTGCTCAACCTGCTGGGTGGCCTCGACACGCCGACCAAGGGCAGCGTCTGGCTCGACGGCGAGGAGCTTTCGGCGCTGAGCGAGAAGGGCCGCGGCCTGCTGCGCAACCGCGCCCTCGGCTTTGTCTACCAGTTCCACCACCTGCTGCCGGAATTCACCGCCCTGGAAAACGTCTGCATGCCGCTGCTGATCGGCAAGACCGCGATCCCGGAAGCTCGTCAGCGGGCCACCGCCTTGCTGGAGCGGGTAGGGCTGGCCCATCGCCTGGAGCACAAGCCGGCCGAACTGTCCGGTGGTGAGCGCCAGCGTGTGGCTATCGCCCGTGCCCTGGTCAACAAGCCAGGGCTGGTGATGCTCGACGAGCCGACCGGCAACCTCGACTCCCACACCGCGCAAGGCATCCAGGACTTGATGCTGGAACTCAGCACCTCGATGCGTACCGCGTTCCTGGTGGTGACCCACGACATGAACCTGGCTCGCCAGATGGACCGCGTCCTGCACCTGCAGGAAGGTTTCCTGACGCCCATCTGATTGGTCGCAACCCGGCGCCTGAAACAGGTGCCGGGTCTTTAATTTCCATACGGTGCCCCAGCGAATGTTCAGACCGTTATCGATCTTTATCGGCACGCGCTATACCCGCGCCAAGCGCCGCAATCGCTTTGTTTCCTTCATCTCCATGACCTCGATGATCGGCCTCGCCCTGGGCGTGCTGGCGATGATCGTGGTGCTGTCGGTGATGAACGGTTTCCAGCGCGAAATGAGCTCGCGCATCCTCGGCATGGTGCCCCACGCCACCATCGTCGGCGTCAAACCGATCGACGACTGGCAGCCGGTGGCCGCCGCAGCGATGAAAAATCCCGAGGTGACGGCCGCGGTGCCGTTCACCGAGATGGAAGGCATGCTCTCCTACAAGGGCTCGATGCAGCCGATCCAGATCAGCGGCATCGACCCGGCCCAGGAAGGCAAGGTCTCCATCGTTGCCCAGCACATCGTGCAGGGCCGTCTGGATGCCTTGAAGCCGGGCGAGTTCGGGGTGGTGATCGGTGAGATCACGGCGCGGCGCTTTCGCCTGAATGTCGGCGACAAGCTGACCCTGATCGTGCCGGAAATCAGCTCCGCGCCGGGCGGCATCACCCCGCGCATGCAGCGCTTGAACGTAGTCGGCGTGTTCAAGGTCGGGGCCGAGCTCGACGGTTCCATGGGCCTGATCCATGTGGCCGATGCCGCCGAGATGCAGCACTGGCAGCCGAACCAGGTGCAGAGCGTGCGCCTGGCGATCAAGGACCTGTACGCCGCGCCCAAGGTTTCCAGCGATATCGCGGCCAGCCTGGGCGCTGGCTTCAAGGCCGATGACTGGACCCACACCCAGGGCAGCCTGTTCAGTGCGATGAAGATGGAAAAGACCATGATCGGCCTGTTGCTGTTGATGATCGTGGCCGTGGCCGCGTTCAACATCATCGCCACGCTGATCATGGTGGTGAACGACAAGGGTGCGGACATCGCGATCCTGCGCACTATCGGCGCCACGCCACGGCAGATCATGGCGATTTTCATGGTTCAGGGTACGGTGATCGGTATCGTCGGCACCTTGATCGGCGGCGTGCTGGGGGTAATCGCGGCGTTGAACGTCAGTGCGCTGGTGGGTTGGCTGGAGCGGGTCAGCGGCCAGCACATCTTCAGTTCCGACGTGTACTTCGTCAGCAACCTGCCTTCCGAGCTGCAGGGCGGCGACGTGGCCCTGATCTGCACCGCGGGTTTTGTCCTGAGCTTCCTGGCGACCCTGTATCCAGCCTGGCGCGCGGCGAAGGTCGAGCCGGCGACTGCATTGCGTTATTCGTAATCTCGCTATCGCGAGCAAGCTCGCTCCTACGAGGGAGCTTGCTCGCCAACCCTGCGCTATTCCTGCCTCGGCAACTCAATCACAAAGCTCGTCCGGCCCTGCGCCGATTCGCAACGAATCTGCCCGCCATGGGCACGGATGATCGATTGGGTGATGGCCAGCCCCAAGCCTGCATGTTCACTGCTGCCTTCATGGCGCGCCGGGTCGGCGCGGTAGAAGCGGTCGAACAGCCGTGGCAAGCGTTCAGGCGCAATGCCTTCGCCGGTGTTTTCCACCCGCAGGTATGAACCCTTGGCGGTCTCGCCAAGTCGCACCCGCACTTCGCCGCCGGCCGGGGTGAAGCGTAGGGCGTTGTCCAGCAGGTTGGAAAGGGCGCGGCGCAACATGCTGCGGTCGCCCTGGATCTTCGCGCTGCCTTCGCGCCCCAGGGCGATACCGGCGTCTTCGGCCAGCGGCGTATAGAACTCCAGCAGCATGTCGGTTTCCTCACCCAGCTCCAGGGCTTCGTGTTTCGGCGTCAGCAGGCCGTGGTCGGCCTTGGCCAGGTAGAGCATGTCGTTGACCAGCTGGGCCATCCATTGCAGCTCTTCGAGGTTGCTGTGCAGGGCTTCGCGATAGTCTTCCAGCGCCCGTGGGCGGGTGAGGGTGACCTGGGTGTGGGTCAGCAGGTTCGACAGCGGGGTGCGCAGCTCATGGGCGATGTCCGCCGAGAACGCGGAGAGGCGCTGGAAGGAGTCGTCCAGGCGCCCGAGCATGGCATTGAAGGCCTGGGCCAGTTCGGCCAGTTCGCCGGGCATCTGCTGCTCCGGCAGGCGCTGGGTCAGCGAGCTGGCGGACACGCCCGCGGCGACCTCGCTCATCCGCCGCAGCGGACGCAAGCCGCTGCGCGCGGCCCAGGCCCCGAGCAGCGCGGTGGCCAGGGCCGAGAGGCCGACGGTCAGCCAGATCAGGTGCTGCATACGCTGCAGAAAGTGCTGGTGGTGGGTGATGTCGAGCATCAGGGTCAGCTCTGGCGAGCCGGCCTGGCCAGGCTCCAGGGCCGCACTGTAGACACGGTAGGCGGTGCCGTCATGTTGCAGGCTGTGCAGTCCGCTCGGCTGGGCCGAAGTGGCCGGCAGTGCCTTGGCGCTGTCGAACCAGACGGCGCTATCCGCCCCTGTGACCCGCAGCGTCAGGTCCGGTTGATGGCTGAGTTCATCCTGCAGCTGCACCTTGCGTTCGGCAAAGCGTTGCGGGGTGTCGGCGCCCTGCAGCGCACTGCGCATGGCGATCAGCTTGCCTTCCAGCAGTTGCTGGTCGAGTTCGATGAAGTGCGCCTCGCTGGCGCGGCTGAACAGCACCCCGGCGAGCAACGAAACCACCGCGGTGCAGCCGGCGAACAACAAGGCCAGGCGGCCACTCAGGGACAAGCGGCGCATCAGGCCTGGCGCTCTTCGAGCACGTAGCCCATGCCACGCACGGTGTGGATCAGTTTGTTCGGGTAATCGTCATCGATCTTCAGGCGCAAGCGGCGGATCGCCACCTCGATGACGTTGGTGTCGCTGTCGAAGTTCATGTCCCAGACCTGGGAGGCGATCAGCGTCTTGGGCAGCACTTCACCCTGGCGCCGCAGGAGCATTTCCAGCAACGAGAATTCCTTGGCGGTGAGGTCGATGCGCTGGCCGTTGCGTTCGACCCGTCGGCGAATCAGGTCCAGGCGCAGGTCCGCCAGTTGCAGGGTGGTTTCCTGGGGCGTGGAGCTGCCGCGGCGCAGCAGGCTGCGGACCCGGGCCAGCAGTTCGGAGAAGGCGAAAGGCTTGACCAGGTAATCGTCGGCGCCCAACTCCAGGCCGTGGACCCGGTCTTCCACCGCATCGCGCGCGGTCAGGAACAGCACCGGGATCTCCAGCCCGGCGCCGCGCACGGCTTGCAGGATCTGCCAGCCATCGCGGCCCGGCAGCATCACGTCGAGAATCAACAGGGAGTAGTCGCCGGTCAGCGCCAAGTGTTGACCCGTGGTGCCATCGGCCACCAGCTCGGCGTTGAAGCCTGCCTCGCTCAGGCCCTGGCGCAGGTAGTGGCCGGTTTTCGGTTGGTCTTCGACGATCAGCAGTTTCATGGGCGGCTCATGGCAAATGGAACGCGGGCTTTATACCCTGGGTGACGGCCGCAGGGCACAAGCTGACAAAGTTGTAATCTAGCAGTCAGCTGGCTGGCAGCGCTGCGGCCTTAGAGTTTCACACAAGCTGAACCTCATCTTGTTGGAGTGCGATTATGTTTTTGTCCAAGGGTGTTTTACCTCGTTCGTTGACGCTGGCCGCCTGTTTGCTGGCATTGGCTGCGCCGGCCTGGGCATCGCCGGCGCAGACCTACGATTTCGGTCAGGCGGCCTCGGCGGCCAAGGCCACGCGTACGGTGGAAGTGGTCATGAACGACATGTCCTACACCCCCAAGAGCCTGGACATCAAGGCAGGCGAAACCGTGCGTTTTGTCTTGATCAACAAGGGCCAGTTGCTGCATGAGCTCAATATCGGTACCGCGACCATGCATGCCGAGCACCAGCAGGAAATGCTGAAGATGCAGCAGAGCGGCATGCTCACGCCCACCGCGATGAAGAGCATGCCCGCCGGGGCCATGGATCACGCCGCCATGGGCCATGGCGCGATGCCCGGCATGAAGCACGACGACCCGAACAGCGTGCTGGTGGAGCCGGGCAAGACCGCTGAGCTGACCTGGACCTTCAACAAGGCCGGCAGCCTGGAGTTCGCCTGCAATATCCCGGGGCACTATCAGGCAGGCATGGTCGGCAAGCTGACGGTCAGCCAGTAAGCGCCTGGGGCTCAAAGGCGGAGGCAAAGACTGATAGAATCGCCTGATTCTTCAGTCAGGTTTCCGCCATGCATCCCGCAGCCGAACATTCGCCGCTGGGCAAGTCCAGTGAATACGTCTCCACCTACACGCCATCCTTGCTGTTCCCAATCCCGCGGGCGGCAAAATGGGCCGAGCTGGGCCTGAGCGCCGACACTCTGCCTTATAAAGGCGTGGACTTCTGGAACTGCTTCGAGCTGTCCTGGCTGTTGCCCTCCGGCAAGCCGGTGGTGGCCATCGCCGAGTTCAGCATTCCGGCAGACTCACCGAACATCATCGAGTCGAAGTCGTTCAAGCTGTACCTCAACTCACTGAACCAGACCCCTTTCGCGGATCGCCAGAGCCTGGAGGAAACCTTGCGTGCCGACCTCTCTGCGGCGGCCGGCAAGCCGGTGGGCGTGCGCATCCGCAGCCTGGGCGAAGTGGAGGCGGAAGGTGTGGTGGCCTTGCCGGGTGCCTGCATCGATGAACTGGATATCAGCGTCAGCAGCTATGAACACCCGCGTCCGGAGCTGCTGCAGTGCGACAGGTCGCGGATCGTCGAGGAGAGCGTGCACAGCCATCTGCTCAAATCCAATTGCCCGGTCACCAGCCAGCCGGACTGGGGCAGCGTGGTGGTGGAGTACCGTGGCCCGGCGCTGGACCACGCCAGCCTGCTGGCCTACCTGGTGAGCTTCCGCCAGCACTCGGACTTCCATGAGCAATGCGTGGAGCGGATCTTCCTCGACCTGCAGCGTTTGCTGCAGCCGGAGAAGCTGACGGTGTATGCGCGTTATGTGCGTCGTGGCGGCCTGGACATCAACCCGTACCGCAGCACCGAAACCGCGAGTTTCGCCAACTTCCGACTGGTTCGCCAGTAATGAAAAGCCCCGCTCTGGTAGCGGGGCTTTTTTGTCTGTAAGGGGTTAAATCCCCATGTTGCCGAGAGTTTGCACGATGTTGCGCAAGGTGCCGGCAATGGCGGGGTGTTCAAGCTCGAAGCGTTCGACGGCGAGGTTGACCCCGTCGGCCAGGCTGGTGTCCTGGGTGGCGTTTTCCAGTTTGAGCTCGAGCTCGATCTGTTGCATCAATTCCTGCAGATTGGCGCGTTCTGCTTCCGAAAGCGGTGGGTTCTGCTCCAATTGCTCGCGCAGGGTATTGAGCTGTTCTTGCAGTTCGCGGGCAGGCATGGCGTTCTCCCTTCATTGATAGGCACAGCCATGGACCGCGCCGATTCGCTAAAGGTCCATGTCTGAGCCTTAGCGTAATCCACTCGCGGGCAATGTGCATGATCTTGATCAAGTCAGGGTTTTTCACCTTTCTGGCGACGCTGGCCGATATCGGCCAGGCAGGTTGGCAGCTCGCCCAGATGGTCGATCACCGAGTGCACGCCGAGGCTGAATAGATGCAGGGTGGCCTTGCCGCGCTTGAGTTCGCGCTCCTGCTGGCTCAGTGCCTGCCATTGTGTCGGGCTCATGCCGCAGAGCGAACCGCAGGATGCCAGGCCGATGGTCCACAGGCCGGCGTTGAGGCCCGATTGCAGCAGGCGCGGTTCGCCGCTGACCAGCACGCAGCCGTCCAGCCGGCTGACATTCAGGGTCATCAGCGCCTGCCAGCAGGCATCGGGAGCCGGCCAGCGGGAGCCGGTGTTAGGGGAGGGGGTGACCCAGTCGGGTAGTGAACTTGCCAGGTGCTGGCTGAGGGGGGCGGGCAACTCGTCGAGCCAGGCGCAGGGCACGCCCTGGTGTTGCAGGCTGTGCAGAATGTCCAGGGCGCCGTGAGTGGCGTGGGCCTGTTCCAGAGGGTGGTCGGCGCTGTGCAGGCGCATCCGCGCGCCGAAATCCACCAGGCAGCCGCTGAGGCCAAAGAGCACGGCGGTCAAGGTGGGGGCGGATACAGGCAAGGCTTCGGCGTGAGGCATCGTGACGTCCCTGAAATACCTTGCAAGAGTATCGACGACAGATGACCGTTGGGTGACATCCCTGTGAACAGGCCATGCAAACGAGGGGGAGAGGGCGAAGCACTGCACCAGTGCTGCATAAATGGATATATCCGACTTATACTAGCGCGCTTACCGCCAGGGCATAGCGCCCGCGACAGTACAATCCAAGGAGTTTCTGCTATGCGCTGGAGCAATCGTCTCGCTCAGCTTATGTGTGCCGGCATGCTGCTGGTACCGGTTTTGGCCCACGCTGCGGAAGACGATCCGTGGGAAAGCATCAACCGCCCGATCTTCACGTTCAACGACACCATCGACACCTATGCGCTGAAACCTCTGGCGCAAGGTTATCAGGCAGTAACGCCGCAATTTCTCGAAGACGGCATTCACAACTTCTTCCGTAATATCGGTGATGTCGGCAACCTGGCCAACGATATCCTGCAAGCCAAGCCCCATGCCGCTGCCGTCGACACCGCGCGGCTGTTGATGAACACCACCATCGGTGTGGCGGGTTTCTTCGATGTGGGCACCAAGATGGGCTTGCAACGTAACGATGAAGACTTCGGCCAGACCCTGGGTTACTGGGGCGTCGGCAGTGGTCCTTACGTGATGCTGCCGTTCTTCGGTCCGAGCACCCTGCGCGATGCGCCGGCCAAGTATGTGGACAGCTTCACCGACGGTTACCGTTATGTGAACGACGTGCCGGTGCGTAACAGCGTGTTTGCCCTGGAGGTCGTCGACACCCGCGCGAGCCTGCTGTCGAGCGAGAAGCTGATCAGTGGCGACAAGTACACCTTCATTCGCAATGCGTACCTGCAGAACCGCGAATTCAAGGTCAAGGACGGCAAGGTCGAAGACGATTTTTAAGCGACCTGTCCATGAAAAAGGCGGCCCTTGGGGCCGCCTTTTTTGTTGATCTTAGAATCAGCTCATCTTCAGGATTGTAAGGCCAAGTTTCTGGCCGTTGCCTTCCAGCTCGGTGACCCAGACCACTTCGGTGTCCGCTTCCAGTCCCCTGAGGGCGGCGTGCTCGGAATCGATACGCACGCTGAGCAGGTCGCCGACCTTGAATGAGCGCGGAGCCTGAACCTGCATGCCACTGCTGGAAAGGTCGATGCAGACGGCCGCAATCACCTGGCCCTGGTGGATTAGCGTGACCTCTGCATCCACCCGCATGCGGATGTAATCGCGCTTTTCACTGTAGTCACGATCGTTTGGGTTCATAGGCTCCAACCTGCGTTTAAGTTGCGGAATTGCCTGTTCTTATAACTCCCGGTGATTTGAGGTGTAAAGACGTCCGGCGACCATCGGCATGAGCTTGAAACGCCCCGCGGATGGGAGTACCGTCTGCGCCTTAGAAGGGCACCTCTGATGGTCGAGCGTGCAGGGCTACGGGCCCTGACTCCATTTCCAGAGTGGCTAGAAAGCGAATCCAGTAGTGTGTGTCCAGGCCTCGTGCCCAGCCACCTACGCCAACCTAATTCTGGCGCCGTTTGCCCACATGCCAAAAACCAGTGCCACGCTGCTGATAATCGATGACGACGAAGTAGTGCGCGCGAGCCTCGCGGCCTATTTGGAAGACAGTGGCTTCAGCGTCCTGCAGGCCAGTAACGGTCAGCAGGGACTTCAGGTGTTCGAGCAGGAAAAGCCCGACTTGGTGATCTGCGATCTGCGCATGCCGCAGATGGGCGGCCTCGAACTTATCCGTCAGGTAACCGACATCGAACCGCAAACCCCGGTCATCGTGGTTTCCGGTGCCGGTGTGATGAATGATGCCGTCGAGGCCTTGCGCCTGGGCGCGGCGGACTACCTGATCAAGCCGCTGGAAGACCTCGCGGTGCTGGAGCACTCGGTGCGCCGGGCCCTGGATCGCGCGCGCCTGTTGCTGGAAAACCAGCGCTACCGGGAGAAGCTGGAAGCCGCCAACCGCGAGCTCGAAGCCAGCCTGAGCCTGCTGCAGGAAGATCAGAACGCCGGGCGCCAGGTGCAGATGAACATGCTGCCGGTGAGCCCATGGACCATTGATGAGTTCAAGTTCGCGCACCAGATCATTCCGTCGTTGTACCTGTCCGGCGATTTCGTCGACTACTTTCGTGTCGACGAGCGCCGCGTAGCCTTTTACCTGGCGGATGTTTCCGGGCATGGCGCGTCTTCGGCCTTTGTCACGGTGCTGCTCAAGTTCATGACCACGCGCTTGCTGTTCGAGTCCAAGCGCAACGGCACTTTGCCGGAATTCAAGCCGTCGGAAGTCCTGGGCCATATCAACCGTGGCCTGATCAGCTGTAAGCTGGGCAAACACGTGACAATGGTCGGTGGCGTCATCGACGAGGAGACGGGCTTGTTGACCTATAGCATTGGCGGACACCTGCCATTGCCTGTGTTGTACACGCCAGACAGTGTGCGTTACCTGGAAGGGCGGGGTCTGCCGGTAGGCTTGTTCAATGAAGCCACCTATGAAGACCACATTCTGGAACTGCCTCCGAGCTTCAGCTTGACGCTGATGTCTGATGGCATTCTGGACCTTTTGCCGGAACCCACACTCAAAGAGAAAGAAGCCGCCTTACCTGAACGGGTGAGAACGGCAGGCGGCAGCCTGGATGGTCTGCGGCAGGTTTTTGGATTGGCCACGCTAGGGGAGATGCCGGATGATATCGCCCTGTTGGTGTTGAGCAGGAATCTTTAATGAGTACCGGTAGAATCCAGTTCGCCGAGCAGGACGGCACCTTTGTCCTGAAGTTTATCGGTGAAGTGCGCCTGACCCTGTGTTCGGCGCTGGATGCGACTATTGAGCGAATCTTCACGGCGCTGAACTTCTCGGTGATCGTGATCGACCTGACCGAAACCCGCAGCATCGACAGCACCACCCTGGGCCTGCTGGCCAAGCTGTCGATCCTGTCGCGGCAGAAGGTCGGCCTGTTGCCGACCGTCGTCACCACCCACGAAGACATCACCCGACTGCTGCAGTCCATGGGCTTCGATCAGGTGTTCAACATCGTTGACCGTCCGATCCCATGCCCGGAATGCCTGACCGACCTGCCGTCCCAGGACCAGTCGGAAGAGGTGGTGCGGCTCAAGGTGCTGGAGGCGCACAAGATCCTCATGGGCTTGAACGACTCCAACCGCGAGGCTTTCCACGATCTGGTGAATGCCCTGGAACGCAACTGATCCCATAAAGCGGCAGCACATAAAAAAGGGCGAACCCGTGAGGGGCCGCCCTTTTTGCGTTGACGCTCGCTCGATCAGAGCTTGGCGGCCAGCAGTGCCTCGAGTTTTTCCTGGTCGCGGGCGAACTGACGGATACCTTCGGCCAGTTTTTCGGTGGCCATGGCGTCTTCGTTGGAGGCCCAGCGGAACTGCGCTTCGTTCAGGCTCTGGCGAGCTTCGCCAGCGTGGCCGGGCGCCAGTTTGCGCTCCAGCTTGCCGGTGTCGGCGGCCAGTTTCTCGATCAGGTCCGGGCTGATGGTCAGACGGTCGCAGCCGGCCAGTTGCTCGATCTGGTTCAGGTTGCGGAAGCTGGCACCCATAACCACGGTCTTGTAGTCATTGGCCTTGTAGTAGTTGTAGATGCGGGTCACCGACTGCACGCCCGGATCGTCGGCGCCGGTGTAGTCGTTGCCACTGGCCTTCTTGTACCAGTCGTAGATGCGCCCCACGAACGGCGAGATCAGGAACACCCCGGCCTCGGCGCAGGCGATCGCCTGGGCGAAGGAAAACAGCAGGGTGAGGTTGGTCTGGATGCCTTCGCGTTCCAGCTGCTCGGCGGCGCGGATGCCTTCCCAGGTGGAGGCGATCTTGATCAGTACGCGCTCGCGGCCGATGCCGGCCTTGTCGTACAGCTCGATCAGGCGATGGGCGCGCTTGAGCATGGCATCGGTGTCGAACGACAGGCGGGCATCCACTTCGGTGGAAATGCGGCCGGGGATCACTTTCAGGATTTCTTTGCCCACGGCGACGCCAAAACGGTCGCTGGCCAGGCCGACATCGCCCTTGACGTCACTGACGCAGGCGTTCAGCAGCTCGGCGTAACCCGGAATGGCCGCGGCCTTGAGCAACAGGGAAGGATTGGTGGTGGCGTCTACCGGTTTGACCCGGGCGATAGCGTCGAAGTCGCCGGTGTCGGCAACCACGGTGGTGAACTGCTTGAGTTGTTCCAGCTTGGAAGTCATGAGAGTGCTCTGTCCTGTGGGTCTGTTGACATTACCCGAGCGCTGACAGCCGCTCAAGGGCGCGAATGCGTAACCGGATGCCTAAACGAGCCCCAAGGGCAACAACCTGAAAAACAGGTGTTTGAATGCTGGGGCGCTATCCGTTTACTACGATGCCAAAACACCCATCAGGTTCAACCCGAGTGATCGTTAGCGACCTTCGAGCAACTGCCCGGCCTGATCCAGCAGCGCCAGCGGATCCTTGGCCTTGTGAATGTCCACCGAGAGCAACTGGCGGAACTTGCGCGCCCCCGGAAAACCGGTGCCCAGCCCCAATACATGGCGAGTGATGTGGTGCATGGCGCCGCCCGTGGCCAGGTGCCTGGCGATATAAGGCCGCAACTGCGCCAACGCTTCGGCCCGGGAAATCACCGGTGCGGTGCTGCCGAACAGCTGCTGATCCACCTCGGCCAGCAAGTAGGGGTTGTGATAGGCCTCGCGGCCCAGCATCACCCCGTCGAAAGTCTGTAGATGCTCATGGCAGGCTTCCAGGGTCTTGATGCCGCCGTTGAGGATGATTTCCAGCTCGGGGAAATCCGCTTTCAAGCGTGCTGCCACGTCATAACGCAGGGGAGGAATATCGCGGTTTTCCTTCGGCGACAGCCCCTCAAGAATCGCGATCCGCGCATGCACGGTAAAGCTGGTGCACCCAGCTTCGCGCACCTGGCCGACGAAATCGCACAGTTCTTCATAACTGTCGCGGCCATTGATGCCGATCCGGTGCTTGACCGTCACCGGAATGCTCACCACATCGCGCATCGCCTTCACGCAATCGGCCACCAGGCCCGGATGCCCCATCAGGCACGCGCCGATCATATTGTTCTGCACCCGATCGCTCGGGCAGCCGACGTTGAGGTTCACCTCATCGTAACCATGCTCCTGAGCCATCCGCGCGCAAGCCGCCAGATCCGCCGGCGTACTGCCACCCAACTGCAACGCCAGGGGATGCTCGGACTCGTCGTGACGCAGAAAACGCTCATGATCGCCATTGAGCAACGCACCGGTGGTGACCATCTCGGTGTAGAGCAGGGCGTGCTTGGACAGCAGGCGCAGGAAGAAGCGGCAGTGGCGGTCAGTCCAATCCATCATCGGCGCCACGGAGAAGCGGCGGGAGAGGGCTGGCGAGGCAGTTGGAGCAGGAGATAAGAGCATTGGGCAATCTGGATGGGTGAGGCGAAGGAGGGGAAGTTTATCAGGAATGGAGTTCCGGGGTTGCAAGGGCGCGCGTATCAGGAGGATGAATGGTCTTCGGTTCCTATATTCCGGTCGGTTGTATGAACAACGGCAGGCTAATAAAAAGCGGGCGATCTTAAGGTCGCCCGCTTTTTATGTGTGATTCGATAGCCGCATGGCTAGGCGAATGTTCGCTGCATTTAAATCACTTGAAGCTATCCGCCAGCTCCCTGGCCCGATTCCCGGCCTCTTGCCGCGCCACCTGATCCACCTCATGCCCCAGGATGGTCTTTTCCACGATCAGCGCGTGGACCTGGGTGACGCCGATGAACTTCAGCCAGGCCTCGACGTAGGGCTTCTGGAAGTCAAAGCGTTCCGCAGGCGTGTCGGATAGCGGCGAGAAGTCGAGGCCGCGGGCGTAGGCGAGGATCGCGGTTTTGTTGTGCAGCAGGCCGCGCAGGCCGTGTTCGGCGGTGAAGCTGAAGAGGATGTCTTTCTGCGTGACCAGGTCGATGAAGTGCTTGAGCTTGTAGGGGATGCTGTAGTTCCACAGGGGTACGGAAAGTACCAGCAGATCGGCATGGTGCAGGTGGGCGGCGAGAGTTTCGAGGGTGTTCCAGGCGCCTTGCTGGTCAGGGGACAGGGCCATGCCTTGCAGGCCGGCGTACTTGGCGTCCATGGCGTGCTGGTCGAATTCCGGCAGGTCCAGGCTCCACAGGTCCAGGGTGCTGACTTCGGTGTGTGGATGGTGGGTCTGATAGCGGTCGATAAAACCTCGGGCGATTTGTTGCGAGGCGGAGCGCTCTTTGCGGGGGGAGCATTGGATATGCAGCAGGCGGGTCATGACGGCGTCTCGGATGAGGAATGCCGGGCATTGCAACATAGCGCTTTGCGGAATATAAATCGTAAATAAATGGCTGATTGATCACGTATCTTTATATGTTCGATGTTCTGTTACTCAAGACCTTTGTAACAGTGGTGGACGAGGAAGGCTTCAGCCGTGCCGCCGAACGGCTGCACCTGACGCAGTCGGCGGTCAGCGGGCATCTGCGACGCCTGGAAGAGCAGGTCGGCAAGCCGTTGCTGACCCGTACCACGCGTTCTCAGCACTTGACCGCCGATGGCGAGCGCCTGATGGCCTATGCGCGAGCCATCCTCGCCTTGAACCGCGATGCCTGGGCCGAGCTGACGCGTTCGCCATTTCACGGCCGGGTGCGGATCGGCATGTCCGAGGACTTTGTCGAGCCCCGCCTGCTGCGCCTTTTGCAGGAGTTCGCGGCGCAGTATCCGGGCATGGAAATCGATATACAGGTGAATATTCCCGGCACGCTGCTGGAGCGCATGCAGCAGGGCGGCCTTGAGGTGGTCATAGGTTCGCTGTGTGAAACCCGTGAGCCGGGCCTGCTGTTGTGGCAGGAGCCGCTGGTATGGGCCAGTTCCGCGTATCTGGTGGGTCGCTTGCCGACTCCGCTGCCACTGGCGCTGTTTCCCGAGCCATGCCCTTATCGGGCGGTAGCCCTGCAGCGTCTGGCGCAAGCGGGAATCGCCCAGCGCACGGCAATGCTTTGCCCGAGCACCGCGGCGTTGCGCACGGCGGCCCTCTCCGGGTTCGCGGTGGCGCCGATAGCCACCAGCCAGTTGGGGCAAGGGCTTGCGGTATTGGGGGCTGAACATGGCTTGCCGGTACTGCCTGACGCGGAGTTTCGGCTGTTCACGGCCAAGGATGCCGATCAGGGCATAGTGGCTGCGTTGTCCCAGGTGATAGTGGCGTATTGTGCGGCGCGGCGGCTCTAGCCGTCGGCTTCAGCGGCGCGACTGCCCGAGGGGCAGTCGCTTGAGCGGAGTTCAGAGGTCCAGGCCTTCCTGGATCACGGACAACAAGGTGTCTTCATTGAGTTCGAACGGGTCCGGCCTGGATTTACCGGAGCCGGGAACCGTCTGGATCAGCCAGTGCCCCTCTCCATGTTCGCTGCCGTTGCGCAGCAGGTAGCGTTCAGGGCCTTTGCCGTGGATTTCGACACGCCCGGCGCCACCCGTGGTGAAGCGGGCGATAGGGTCGAGGAGGATGCTTTTATGGTTGCCCTCGATCAGCAGTTGATCGATGGCGTAGTTGAAGGTGGCGCCAGAGGGGTGGCTCTCGAACACGCGAGTGGGGACGCGCCGGATATTCAGGCCGACCTCTGAAAGTGGAGTCAGCCAGGTCTCGACCTGGTGGTACATCTCATAGACCTGTGCAGGCCACAGCTCGATGGCCTTGTCTGCCGAGATGTCTTCCTTGGCCCAGCTGTCCTGTTTTTGTTTCAGCCTTGCGGCGAGTTCATCGACCTTACTCATTCCGACTTCCTATCGTGATGTGAGGGTAAGTGTAGTCTCGGAAGGTACTTTACCTTAGCGGAGGGTGGCCAGCGATTCATGACCCTCTGCTGGATGCCGATGTTTGTATTGTGGCAGGGTGTTTTTTATATATCCCTGATGATCATCAGAAAAATGCTCTACATTTTCAGACGTCGCCACCCTGAACTGTTCGCTATTACCTCTTAGGATTGGCCGGCCCGGCTGCATTGGATGCCTTACCCTGCCAGGATGATGCTTTGCCTATCCCGATTCACGATCCTCACCATGCCTCCGATCGAACCTTGAAACGGCTTCCGCTGCTCAAGGCCGCGGTGGTATTCATTTCGATGGTTTGCCTGTGCCTGTGCGGCCTGCTTTATCTGCAACTGGCGCAGTCCTATCACTACGATATGGCGCGGGCGCAGGTCGCCTCGTCGAACCTGACCCGGGCCATGGCGCAACAGGCCGAGGACACCTTCATCGAGGCCGACCTGGTGCTAGCCAGCCTGGCCGACTGGATTCAGAAGGATGGTTATGGCCCTGAGCAGAAGCCTTTCCTGCAGAAGATCTTTGCGCAGAGGGCGCAAGCGCTCAAACAGCTGCATGGCCTGTTCCTGTTTGACCGGGCGGGGCATTGGGTGGTCACCTCGTTCGAGCGCTTGCCACGCAGCGCAGGCGTGGCCCATCGAGATTACTTCCGCTTTCATCAGCAGAACGCTTCCTTGCTGGCCCACGTCGGGCCTGCGATCCGCAGTCGGGAAAACGGCGAGTGGATCATTCCGCTGACGCGGCGCCTGAACGACAAGCAGGGCAATTTCGAAGGCGTGCTGCTGGCCGGTATCCGGCTGGCCTATTTCGACCAGTTCTTCAAAAGCTTCGACATCGATGACAACGGCAGCATGTTCCTCGCCCTGTCCGATGGCACCCTGCTGGCGCGGCGTCCGCTGGAGGAGCGGCAGATCGGCGCATCCCTGGCGCGCGGGGAAATTTTCAGCAAGTACTTGCCTGAGTCTTCTTCGGGCACTGCGATGATTCGTTCGCTGGTCGACAGAAAGATGCGGCTCTACGGCTATCGGCAACTGGACGCCTACCCGCTGGTGGTGAGCGCGGCAAGTTCGAAGGATGCGGTCCTCAAGGACTGGTACGCCAGCGCCTACCAGTCCAGCGCCATTGTCGCCCTGGTGGTATTGGGGATCGGCTTGTTCGGCTGGGTCTTCGTGCACCAGGTACGCAACGGCGAGCGTATCGAGGCCGACCTGCGGACCGCACAGGCAGCGCTGGAGGTGATCGCGACCCATGACAGCCTGACCGGCCTGGCCAATCGTCGGCTGCTCGAGCGGGCGTTGGAAACCGAGTTCGGGCGCGGCGGGCGGCAGGCGAGCCCGCTGAGCCTGATCATGCTCGATATCGATTTCTTCAAGCGCTACAACGACACCTACGGCCATGTCGCCGGGGATCAGTGCCTGGCCGAGGTGGCGCAGGTGCTGAGGGATTGCTGTCAGCGCAAGGCCGACCTGGCGGTGCGGTATGGCGGGGAGGAGTTCGTGATCCTGTTGCCCGATACCGAGATGCACGGGGCGCTGGCCATGGCCGAGCAGATTCGCTGCGGCGTCATGGAGAAAAACATCCCGCATACCGGCTCGCCCTTTGCACGAGTCACCCTCAGTCTGGGTTGCTACTGCTTCGTGCCGAAGGGGCACGACAGCATCGAAGCGTTCCTCGAGCACGCCGATGCCGCGCTGTACCAGGCCAAGAAATCCGGACGCAATCGGGTGGCGATCGAGAGCGTCAGCCAACCGTTGGCTCGCTCGGATCGCTGATTGCTCGTTGTCCTAATTCGGGTAATCCAGCGGCTGTTCGAGACGTTGCCTCACTCCGGTCCATGACGCACGATTCCTGCCTGCTTCTCCTCCGGATGCAGGATTGCGTTGCGCGTCTTCTGGTTGATAGGGCAGGTTTTTCCGGCAGCGGAGGCGGTCCATTAACGGGCTGTTTCGAGCAGGGATATTGGCCAAATCAATTGTCGGTTCGGGGCTTCAATGGCTTATACATAGCGCCGATACGCGACACCTCATGCATAAGGACAGCTCCATGAGTCAGCCCCACCTGATGAACTTCGCGCTTTACCTGCAACGGCTCGGCTATGACAGCGCACCGCCACCAACCCTGGCGACCTTGCGCGAGCTGCAGTTGCGCCACACCAGCACCTTCGCTTTTGAAAGCCTGTCGACCCTGTTGCGCGTGCCGGTGCCGATCGACCTGGCTTCGGTGGAGCACAAGGTCCTGCATGAGGGCCGTGGTGGCTACTGCTACGAACTCAACCAGATGTACCAGGTGCTGTTGCAGCACCTGGGCTATGAGGCGCGGGGCGTTACCGGGCGAGTGGTGATGGGCGGGCCGGAAGATGCCTGGTCCGCGCGCGCTCACCGCCTGGTGCTGCTGACCCTGGACGGCGTGCGTTATGTTTCGGATGTCGGCTTTGGCGGCATGGTGCCCACCGCGCCGCTGCTGCTCGATACCGAGGACGAGCAGGCCACGCCCCACGAGCCCTATCGAATCACCGAGCGTGATGGCAGTTACACCCTGCGCGCCAAGGTCGCCGGCGAGTGGCGGGCGATGTATGTATTCGACCTGCAGCGGCAGGAAGCCGTGGATTACGAAATGGGTAACTGGTTCGTCTCGACCCACAAGAACTCGCCGTTTCTCGGTCAGCTGAAAGTCGCGCTGATGGGCGAAGGCCTGCGCCGGACCCTGAATAACGGCAGCTACGCCGTGCATCGCCTGGGCCAGGACAGCGAGCGCCGGCAGATCACCGACCCCGACGAGTTGATTGCCCTGTTGCGGAACGAGTTCGCCATTCGGGTACCGCAGCATCCGCGGCTGCGAGAGGTCCTTGGCGAATTGCTCGCGCTGCCGCAACCGGCCTGATCGGTCCGGGCTTCAGGGTTCCTCGGTGTCGAGGTCGATAGTCAGATAGAAATAGTCGATATCCCCCCAGGCTTCGCGGCGATCGACGAAGGTTTCCGCCGACCCCATGAACAGGCTGTAGCCCAACTGGCCGCGCGGGTCACGGTAGAAGCCAGGCGGCGCATCCCAGACACAACAGGAGCGCCGCAGGGGCGGCATCCGGAGCTGCTCGCCCAGGTAGCGTTCGGCAGCCTGGGCATCACGCCCAGCCAGGCGATAGGTGGCGCGCAGCGGCTTGGTCTGCAACTCGGGTTCGGCGTGACATTCGAGGAACTCGATATAGGCGGGTTTGTTGCCGATCCGTGCCAGGAAATCGCCGCAGACCGGCGCGGCCTGGGCGCCGGACGCCAGTATCAACAATGCAGGGCTGATCAGGATCGAGAGGCATCTGTTCACGTGGCGATTCCTTCCAGGCTGAGCACTCTTTTGCTGAGCAAAGCCCCCAGGCAGCTCAGGGTCAGCGCCATAAAGGCATCTGCTCATAACCATCCTTCAGTTGGCGGCGATACGTCCAGTGAGTCAGCAGCGCAATCAACGCACTGTCCAGCAGCCAGAGCGGCATCAGCAGGCGCAAGGCTGGGTGAAGGCAAAGTACACCGGCGATCGACAGCCCCAGCAGCAGGCTGCTGAACCAATTGGCCAGGCCTTTGGCGCAGAGCAGGGCGTACAGCGGGGTAAACACCAGCGCCATGGGCAGAAAGCCGAATATCGCACCGCCGGCGACGAACAGGGCAAAGGTCCCCAGGCCAGCCCAGAACCCTTGCCACAGGCTGTCGGCGAAGCTGGTGCTGAACACGGCCAGCACAAAGCCTTGCAAGGCCAGCACCGTGCGGAAGCTGCCATAGGCGAGGCGGAAGGTATGCCAGAGATGATTCATTCGATCGCTTCCATGCGCGGACGGAGGGCGTCACCTATGTGGGCGCCGCGGGGGCTGGGATTCTATCAGGGTGGCTGTCTGGGACGGGGTTCGGCGGGAAAAAGGCAGAGGCTGGCGATCAGGTTTCGCTGGTTTTTGAGGTTGGGCGGTGCTGAATAAAGTGTATACAACTCTATAGACATTTGTCCCAACTGTTGAATACAGTGTGCCCATAACAAAAACCAGGGAACCCCCCAACCATGAAAACGCCCTCTGTTTCACCGCAACGGCCTGAAGATGAAAACCTGGGTCTTGGCGCGAATATGGCTTACGGCCTGCAACATGTTCTGACCATGTACGGCGGTATCGTTGCGGTGCCTTTGATCGTTGGCCAGGCCGCCGGCCTGGCGCCGGCGGACATCGGTCTGCTGATCGCGGCGTCGTTGTTCGCCGGCGGTCTGGCGACTCTCCTGCAAACCCTCGGCCTGCCGTTTTTCGGCTGTCAGCTGCCGCTGGTCCAGGGCGTGTCCTTCTCGGGCGTGGCGACCATGGTGGCGATTGTCAGCAGCGGTGGCGAAGGGGGCTTCCAGTCGATTCTCGGGGCGGTGATCGCCGCCTCGTTGATCGGTCTGCTGATCACTCCGGTGTTTTCACGCATCACCAAGTTCTTTCCACCGCTGGTCACGGGCATCGTGATTACCACCATCGGCCTGACCCTGATGCCAGTGGCGGCGCGCTGGGCCATGGGGGGCAACAGCCATGCGGAAAACTTCGGCAGCATGGCCAATATCGGCCTGGCGGCGATCACCCTGGTCCTGGTGTTGCTGCTGAGCAAGATTGGTAGCGCGACCATTTCGCGGCTGTCGATCCTGCTGGCCATGGTGGTGGGCACGATCATCGCGGTGTTCCTGGGCATGGCCGATTTCTCCATGGTCACCCAGGGGCCGATGTTCGGCTTCCCGACACCCTTTCATTTCGGCATGCCGACTTTCCATTTCGCCGCCATCCTGTCGATGTGCATCGTGGTTATGGTGACCCTGGTGGAAACCTCGGCCGACATCCTCGCGGTGGGTGAAATCATCGACACCAAGGTTGACTCCAAGCGCCTGGGCAACGGCCTGCGCGCCGACATGCTGTCGAGCATGATCGCGCCGATCTTCGGCTCCTTCACCCAGAGCGCCTTTGCCCAGAACGTCGGGCTGGTGGCGGTGACCGGGATCAAGAGTCGTTATGTGGTGGCCACCGGCGGGGTGTTCCTGGTGATCCTCGGTCTGCTGCCGTTCATGGGGCGGGTGATTGCCGCCGTACCGACTTCGGTGCTCGGCGGGGCCGGTATCGTGCTGTTCGGCACCGTGGCGGCCAGCGGTATCCGGACCCTGTCCAAGGTCGACTACCGCAACAACGTCAACCTGATCATCGTTGCCACCTCGATCGGCTTCGGCATGATTCCCATCGCCGCGCCGAACTTCTACGACCATTTCCCGAGCTGGTTCGCCACCATCTTCCATTCCGGCATCAGCTCCTCGGCGATCATGGCCATTGTGCTGAACCTCACCTTCAACCACTTCACCCTGGGCAACTCGGACCAGCAATCGGTGTTTGCCGTGGCGTCCGAGCGCACCCTGCGCTACCAGGACCTGGCAGCGTTGCGTGAGGGCGATTATTTCAGCGGCGGCAAGCTGCACGATGCCGAGGGCAACGAGATTCCGGTGGTGGATACGTCCCATGGCGAGCATGCTCCGGCTGCTCATCAGGTGTCGTCCCATGCCTCGGGCGCGGTCGAAACCAGCAAGGTCTAGGGCCGGCCGAATCGCCAGGCTGGATGCAATCAATCCAGGCCTGGCCGGCTAGCTACTCCGCGATCCGCTCCGGCAGCCCTTGCCGGACCAGCGCCAAGGCGAACAGCACCACCACGGCGGCTGCCGCCGATAGCGTCAAGGGCAGGCCGTGGGCGCCACCGCTCATGGCTGCACCGCTGAGCAGCGGCCCCAGCAGGCTGCCGATACCCCACAACAAGCCCGCGCTGGCGTTGGCCGTGACCAGGTCGGGGCCGCTGAACTCCTGGCCGATCAGGATGATCGCCAGGGTGTACACCCCGCCGGCCGCCGCGCCGAGTATCACCAGGCTCGGCCAGAGCAGCGCCGGGTAGTTCATCAACAGTGGCAGCCCCAGGCCGATCACCAACGACACCACGCCGCAGCCCAGGTAGATGGCGGCGCGTCCGGCCTTGTCCGACAGCCAGCCCAGAGGAAACTGGAACGCCGCATCCCCCAGCAGAATGATGCTGACCATCAGCGCCGCGAGCTTGATGGCGTAGCCGTGGGTCGCGGCGTAGACCGGAAACAGCGAGAGAATCACCGTATCGAAGAAGGCGAAGAACAGGATGCCCACGCACAGTGCCGGCGCCACCCGGATAAAGCCCAGCACCGAGAAGCTTTTGTTTGTGGCGTGTCCGGCAACGGGGCGCTGGCGTGGCAGGGTCAGCCAGATCACCGCAATGGCCAGCAGGTAACCGGTGCTGACCGTGGCGATCACCGCCGGCCCCTCGGTGCCGAGCAGGGCCACCAGGCCGGGGCCGATCATCTGGAACACGGTGAAACAGGTGGTGTAGACCGCGATCACTCGGCCGCGCACGGCGTCCGCGGCCATCTCGTTGACCCAGGTTTCTCCCAGGATGATGATCAGCCCGGCGCCGAAGCCCATGACAATCCGCGCCAGCCCCAGGCCGGTCAGGCTGATCCCGGGGAGTTCCAGGGCACCGATGCTGAGGGCGCACAGGCTGAAACACAGCAGGTAGATCTGCCGGCGGCTGAGTCTCTGGCACAGGCCGTTCACCAGGAACGCCGACAGCATCATGCCGGCGGCGGGAAGGGCCGACATGATGCCGATCTGGGTGTTCGAGGCGCCGGCCTGATACAGGCGCAAGGCAATGACCGGTACGGTGGAGCCGATGCTCAGGCCGACAATCGAGATGCCGAGGATCAGTGCGGCCAACAGGGTTTTATTCATGGAATACACCTGCACCCGATGGGGCGGGTGCTTAAAGACGGTTTGTTGTGGCGCGGCGCTTTTGCTCGGGCAGGGTTGCGGTTCGGTATACGCGGGCGTAGGTCGGGCCGGGGTTCTGCGGTGCAAAGCGGCGGATGGGGCAGTGCGCGGCGAACGAGAGCCGCAGCTGTATCAGGTCCGCGCCGGCTTCAGGCGCAACGGTGGGGGTCAGGCGTGAGGGGAGAAAGTGAAGGCGAACAGCACGCTGCGGCGGCGTCGATTGATCGCGCAGTCGGATTGCGACACCGCGAAGGTCTGCGATGGGCTCATCGAGAGAAAGCTGTGAGGGGGTTGTGCGGGGAAAAACATGAGTCGTGACGGCTGGCGTGAGAAGGGGCACAGCCTACTTCAGGCGCTGGCGCCAGGCAATCGGAGACAGGCTGGAATCGGGCGCAGCGCAAACGTTTATCCGCATGCCGGTCTGGCATGCGCTGAATCGATCTTGGGGAGGGTGACACTGAACTGATTCGCCGCAGGAGCAGGGCGCTCCTTGAAGTGTTGCTGGCCAATCAGTGTAGGAAGATGGCTCCACGACCTGGACTCGAACCAGGGACCCAGTGATTAACAGTCACTTGCTCTACCAACTGAGCTATCGCGGAATGCGGCGTATCTTACTGATTAAGAAGGAGAAGTCAAGCATCCCCAAATAATTTTTCGCTTGAGTGAGCCTGGTCGACCCTGGCCATTGTGCCAATCCGCGGCTATTTGGCCGTTGGCGGTTACCGGAATCGCGGCACAGGTCTACCATGGCGCCCCGGCAGTGGTTTCACGCGCTCCCGGCTTCCAGCCGAAAAGGTAACGCTCATGACCCTGTTCAAGTTTTTACCCGCCACACTGCTTGCCCTGTCGCCTCTGCCTGAGGAGGTTTTATGAGCATCGAGCAGATCAGCCTGCCCAAAGGCGTCGGTCCCCAGGCCATGAAACTGTGGGATGCCATTACCCAGGCCGGATCGGCCGCTGAATTGAACCGCGCGGGCGGCAAGGCCGAAGGTTTTGTCCTCGGGCTGGAAAGCGCCAAGGCCATCAAGAGCCAGGTCGCCGAGTCGCTGTACGTGGCCTTCGATGATGCCGCCAGCCAGCGCAGCGCTGAACTGGCCGGTTGAGCGTTCTCAACCGCCGAAAGTGAAGGTGCCCAGCATGAACTTTGCAGCCAGCGAGGTGGCGGCCAGTTGCACCAGCCACAGCGCCAGGCCACCGAGAAATACCCCCAGGGCAATTTGCAGGACCAGGTTCCTTTCGCGTTTCTGCGGGCGGGGGAAGTGGTCCAGTTCGTCGCGGTCGGCTCGCAGGTCGTCGTGTCTCATGGGGTGTTCTCGATAGGGAAGAAGGCAAGCTGAATTCAGTCTAGTGGGCATCGGGTCGGCGAGGGCGGCCCACAAAAAAGGGGGAAGCCCAAAGGCTTCCCCCTTTCACTCACCGCGCGTGGCTCAGATCACCTGGATGATGGCCTTGGTCACGACGTCGATGTTGTTCTGGTTCAGCGCGGCCACGCAGATACGGCCGGTGTCCAGGGCGTAGATGCCGAACTCGTTGCGCAGGCGTGTCACTTGTTCGACGGTCAGGCCGGAGTAGGAGAACATGCCGCGCTGACGGGCCACGAAGCTGAAGTCGCGCTGTGGCGCGCCCTTGGCCAGCAGGTCGACCATCTGCAGGCGCATGCCGCGGATCCGCAGGCGCATTTCGGCCAGTTCGGCTTCCCACTGGGCGCGCAGTTCCGGGCTGTTGAGCACGGCGGCGACGATGCTTGCACCGTGGGTCGGCGGGTTGGAGTAGTTGGTGCGGATCACGCGCTTGACCTGCGACAGCACGCGCGCGCTTTCTTCTTTCGATTCGCTGACGATCGACAGGGCGCCAACGCGCTCGCCGTACAGCGAGAACGACTTGGAGAACGAGCTGGAGACGAAGAAGGTCAGGCCCGATTCGGCGAACAGGCGCACGGCGGCGGCGTCTTCGGCGATGCCGTCACCGAAGCCCTGGTAGGCCATGTCGAGGAACGGCACCAGGTTTTTCGCCTTGATCACCTGCAGCACATTTTTCCAGTCTTCCGGGCTCAGGTCGACGCCGGTCGGGTTGTGGCAGCAGGCGTGCAGGACCACGATCGACTGGGCTGGCAGGGCATTCAGGTCTTCCAGCAGGCCGACGCGGTTCACGTCGTGGGTGGCGGCGTCGTAGTAGCGGTAGTTCTGCACCGGGAAACCGGCGGTTTCGAACAGCGCGCGGTGGTTCTCCCAGCTTGGGTCGCTGATGGCCACGACCGCGTCAGGCAGCAGCTGCTTGAGGAAGTCGGCGCCGATCTTCAGCGCGCCGGTACCGCCGACGGCCTGGGTGGTGACCACGCGACCGGCGGCCAGCAGCGGCGAGTCGTTGCCGAACAGCAGCTTCTGCACGGCCTGGTCGTAGGCGGCGATACCGTCGATTGGCAGGTAGCCACGGGAGGCATGTTGAGCGGCGCGGATCGTCTCGGCTTCGACAACGGCGCGCAGGAGTGGAATTCGCCCCTCCTCGTTGCAGTAAACACCGACCCCCAGGTTGACCTTGTTGGTACGGGTATCGGCGTTGAATGCTTCGTTGAGGCCCAGGATAGGATCGCGTGGTGCCATTTCGACAGCGGAGAACAGGCTCATTATTACGGCGGCTCTGAATGGAGTGTGGAGGGACGTGTCGCGCTCCAGCCGAATGCACTAGAGCGGTGCACAAACGGGGAGCTAGTATAGAGGCACATCACTGCGCGCGGCGACAGCTGAAAGGGCTTTTCCGGCAAGTTTTTCGGTTTATTTTTCGACCGTTAGTCTTATTGCAACGTCAAAGTCGTACAGGGCCCAGGGACCTTTGCCTTGAAAGCTGTGGAATTTGCCTCCACATCCAGCACAATCCAGTATTTTCCCGGCGACACTCGTCGTTTGTGGTCTTTCTCGTTCCTGTGCGGCGGCGTCGTGCTGGAGTGAACCCAGAGGTACGTTATGTCTGAATTCCAGCTAGTCACCCGCTTCCAGCCCGCCGGCGACCAGCCGGAGGCCATCCGGCTGATGGTCGAGGGCATCGAGGCCGGGCTGGCGCACCAGACGCTGCTCGGTGTGACCGGCTCGGGCAAGACCTTCAGCATCGCCAACGTGATCGCCCAGGTACAGCGCCCGACCCTGGTGCTGGCGCCGAACAAGACCCTGGCCGCGCAGTTGTACGGCGAGTTCAAGGCGTTCTTCCCGAACAACGCGGTGGAGTACTTCGTTTCCTACTACGACTACTACCAGCCGGAAGCCTATGTACCTTCGTCCGACACCTTTATCGAGAAAGATGCCTCGATCAACGACCATATCGAGCAGATGCGCCTGTCGGCGACCAAGGCGCTGCTGGAACGCAAGGACGCGATCATCGTCACCACGGTGTCGTGCATCTACGGCCTGGGCAGCCCGGAAACCTATCTGAAGATGGTGTTGCACGTCGATCGCGGCGACAAGCTCGACCAGCGCGCCTTGCTGCGCCGCCTGGCCGACCTGCAGTACACCCGCAACGACATGGATTTTGCCCGCGCCACCTTCCGCGTGCGCGGCGACGTGATCGATATCTACCCGGCGGAATCCGACCTGGAAGCGATCCGCATCGAGCTGTTCGATGACGAGGTGGAAAGCATCTCCGCTTTCGACCCGCTGACCGGCGAAGTGATCCGCAAGCTGCCGCGCTTCACCTTCTATCCCAAGAGCCACTACGTGACGCCGCGGGAAACCCTGCTGGATGCCATCGAGGGGATCAAGGTCGAGTTGCAGGAGCGCCTGGAGTACCTGCGCAGCAACAACAAGTTGGTGGAAGCCCAGCGCCTGGAGCAGCGCACCCGTTTCGACCTGGAGATGATCCTCGAGCTGGGTTACTGCAACGGCATCGAAAACTACTCGCGCTACCTGTCCGGGCGGCCTGCCGGGGCGGCGCCGCCGACCCTGTATGACTATTTGCCGGCGGACGCCTTGCTGGTGATCGACGAGTCCCACGTCAGCGTGCCGCAGGTCGGCGCCATGTACAAAGGCGACCGCTCCCGCAAGGAAACCCTGGTGGAGTACGGTTTCCGCCTGCCCTCGGCATTGGACAACCGGCCGATGCGCTTCGACGAGTGGGAAGGGGTCAGCCCGCAGACCATCTTCGTCTCGGCCACACCGGGCAACTATGAAGCCGAGCATGCCGGCCGCGTGGTCGAGCAGGTGGTGCGCCCGACCGGCCTGGTCGACCCGCAGGTGGAAGTCCGTCCGGCGCTGACCCAGGTCGATGACCTGTTGTCGGAAATCACCAAGCGCGTGGCCGTGGAAGAGCGGGTCCTGGTGACCACCCTGACCAAGCGCATGGCCGAGGACCTGACCGATTACCTCGCTGATCACGGTGTGCGGGTGCGTTATCTGCACTCGGACATCGACACCGTGGAGCGGGTCGAGATCATCCGCGACCTGCGCCTGGGCACCTTCGATGTGCTGGTGGGGATCAACCTGCTGCGCGAAGGCCTGGACATGCCGGAAGTGTCGCTGGTGGCGATTCTCGATGCGGACAAGGAAGGTTTCCTGCGCTCCGAGCGCTCGCTGATCCAGACCATCGGCCGGGCCGCGCGTAACCTCAACGGCCGGGCGATTCTCTACGCCGACCGCATCACCGGCTCCATGGAGCGGGCGATTGGCGAGACCGAGCGCCGTCGCGACAAGCAGATCGCCTTCAACCTGGCCAATGGCATCACCCCCAAAGGCGTGTTCAAGGACGTCGCCGACATCATGGAAGGCGCCACCGTGCCCGGTTCGCGCAGCAAGAAGCGCAAAGGCATGGCCAAGGCTGCCGAGGAAAACGCCCGCTATGAAAACGAACTGCGCTCGCCCAGCGAGATCACCAAGCGCATTCGCCAGCTCGAAGAGAAGATGTACCAGTTGGCCCGCGATCTGGAGTTCGAAGCCGCGGCGCAGATGCGCGACGAAATCGGCAAGCTGCGCGAGCGTTTGCTGACGGTTTGAGCCTCACCTGTAGCCGCTGCCGCAGGCTGCGATCGGCCGGTACGGCCGTGGCGGTATCACTACCGCTGAAGGTCCTTCGGACCTATCGCAGCCTGCGGCAGCGGCTACAGTGGTTACCCTGGCAAGTCAGTGTGCTTCCCCGGCCTTGATCCCGGCCGGCAACGCCTTGGTCAGCAGAATCGCCAGCATGCTGACGCCCAGGGCGATCCCGACAAAATGGAAGGCGTCGTTGTAGGCCATGATCAGCGCCTGCTGGTGGGTGATTTCGCTGAGTTTGCCGAGGGCGGCGGTATCGCTGCCGAACTTCTCGGCCAGGGTCGCCAGGCGTTCGGCCACTTGCGGGTTGCTCGGCACTATGGATTCGCGCAGGTAGTCGAAGTAAGTCTTGGTCCGCGCATCCAGCAGGGTCGCGAGCAGGGCGATGCCGATTGCACCGCCTAAGTTGCGCAGGATGTTGAACAGGCTGGAGGCCGAGCCGGCGTCCTGCGGCAGGATGTAGGCGGTGGCGATCAAAGAAATGGTGACCATGATCAACGGCTGCCCCAGGGCGCGGATGATCTGGATCTGGTTGAACTGCGGTCCGGCGAAGTCCGGGTTGAGCACCCCCGAAGAAAAACTCGCCAGGCCGAACAGGCCAAAGCCCAGGGTGCACAGCCATTTGGGCGAGATGAACTGCATCAGCTTCGGCACCAGCGGAATCAGGAACAGCTGCGGCACCCCCATCCACATGATCACTTCGCCGATCTGCAAGGCGTTGTAGCTCTGGATCTGCGCCAGGTACAGCGGCAACAGATAGATGGAGCCGTACAGCCCGACGCCCATGCCCAGGCTGGAAATGCTCGACAGGCCGAAGTTGCGGTTGCGCAGGATGCCCAGGTTGATCAGCGGGTTGGGTTTGGACACCTGGACAATGACAAAGGTGATCAGGCTCAGCAGGGCGATGCTGCCCAGGCTGACGATCAGGTTCGATTCCAGCCAGTCCTTGCGGTGACCTTCCTCGAGAAACACCTGCAGGCAACCGAGGCCGACACCCAGGGTAAGAATGCCGGTGTAGTCGGTGCTTTTCAGCAGCTCCCAATGGGCTTCCTTCTTCTCCAGGCCATAGAGCAGGCCGGCGATCATGATCAGGCCGGGCGGGATGTTGATATAGAAGATGTATTCCCAGCCCCAGTGCTCCGTGAGCCAGCCACCCAGGGTCGGGCCGATGGACGGGGCGAAGGTGGCGGTCATGGCGAACATGGCCATGCCCTTGGCGCGATGGTGCTCGGGGAGCTTGATCAGGGTCAGGGTGAACGCCAGCGGGATCAGCGCGCCGCCGGTAAAGCCCTGCAGGGCGCGGAACACGATCATGCTTTCCAGGCTCCAGGCCATGGAGCAGAGCAGGGAGGCGATCAGGAAACCCGCCGACACCCAGACCGCCAGGCGCCGCGCCGACAGCAGCTGCACCAGCCAGGCGGTGAGGGGGATCATGATGATCTCCGCCACCAGGTAGGAAGTGGAGATCCACGAGCCTTCTTCGAGGGTTGCCGACAGCGCGCCCTGGATGTCCTTGAGCGAGGCGTTGGTGATCTGGATGTCCAGCACCGCCATGAAGGCACCGAGCATCACGCTCATCACCGCGATCCAGTCGCGCCGGGTCGGTTCGCCGACCGGGCGCAACAGTTGGTCACCGGCCATCGTTCGAGGGTTCTGGGTTCAGGGGCTGGATATTCACTTTGACAGTGACTGACATGCCCGGGCGGATCTTGCCGTGCAGCGGGTTGTCGGCGGCAAAGGTCAGTTTCACCGGAATGCGCTGCACCACCTTGGTGAAGTTGCCGGTGGCATTGTCCGGCGGCAGCAGGCTGAACTGCGCGCCCGAGGCGGCGAACAGGCTGTCGACGCGGGCTTCGATGGGCGTGTCGCCGTAGGCGTCGAACAGCAGCTCGGCCTTTTGTCCCGGTTGCATATGGCCGATCTGGGTTTCCTTGAAGTTGGCCTGAACCCAGATGTCCTGGTCCGGCACGATCGACAGCAGATAGGCCCCAGCCTGCACGTACTGGCCGTTACGCGCCGCGCGCTGGCCGATCAGGCCGCTGATGGGGGCGTGGATGTCGCTGCGGGTCAAGTTCAGCTCGGCCTGGGCCAGGTCGGTGCGGGCATTGGTGATCTGCGCGTCGAGGCGCTTGATCTCGGCACTCAGGGCATTGACCTGCTGGCGCTGGCCTTGCAGGTCGGCCTGGGCCTTGGCCACTTGCGAGCGGGCGATATGGTTGTCGGCGGACAGGGTGGTGACCCGCTCTTCCGAGACATAACCCGGTTTGCGCAGGGTTTGCGCGCGGGACAGGTCGATCTGCGAACGCCCGAGGCTGGCCTGGCTGGAAGCCACCTGGGCTTCGCCGGCGGCGATCAGGCTGGCCTGTTGCGTGAGTCTGCTCTGGGCTTGCAGGCGTTCGGCCTCGCGGGTGGCCAGGGTGGCATTGGCGCGATCCACGGCGAGGTGGAAATCATCGCCTTCGAGCCTGATCAGCAGTTGGCCTTTTTCGACGTGCTGGTTGTCCTGCACCAGCACCTCGTCGATGCGCGCGCCAAGCTGGCTGGAAACGCGGGTGATTTCACCCTGGACATAGGCGTTATCGGTGCTTTCATAAAAGCGTCCATGGAAAAACCACTGCGCCAGAAAGCCCAGGGCAATCAGCAGGACCAGGAACAGGAAAATAAACAGGCGACGCTTGAGTTGAACTGGCATGGGGCGGCAGGCTGAGCTCAGGTAAATGTAAGGAAATTTGTCAGAGGGCGAATCTGGCATACGGCCGACCAGTGGTAAATGCCACGGGCGGACAATCGACGGTTCGGCGGCCCGGGCGACTCGAGTAGCCTCAACCTTGGCTTAAATGCCCTGCTCACTGGAGCGGGGCCGGTATCGCCTGTTACCATTCGCCTCTTGTTTGATCTTCGCTTTTCATATTCTTTCCGAGACATGCCATGACCACCGTCCGCACGCGCATCGCGCCATCGCCTACCGGGGATCCCCACGTAGGTACCGCTTACATCGCCTTGTTCAACTACTGCTTCGCCAAGCAGCATGGCGGTGAGTTCATCCTGCGCATCGAAGACACCGATCAACTGCGTTCGACCCGCGAGTCCGAGCAGCAGATTTTCGACGCCTTGCGCTGGTTGGGCATCAACTGGAGCGAAGGCCCGGACGTAGGTGGCCCGCACGGTCCTTACCGGCAGAGCGAGCGTAGCGAGATCTACCAGAAGTACACCCAGCAGTTGGTCGACATGGGCCATGCCTTCCCGTGCTTCTGCACTGCCGAAGAACTGGACCAGATGCGCGCCGAGCAGATGGCCCGTGGCGAGACGCCGCGCTACGACGGTCGCGCGCTACTGCTGTCCAAGGAAGAGGTCGCGCGGCGCCTGGCCGCTGGCGAGCCGCACGTGATCCGCATGAAGGTGCCGAGCGAAGGCGTCTGCGTGGTGCCGGACATGCTGCGTGGTGATGTCGAGATCCCGTGGGATCGCATGGACATGCAGGTGCTGATGAAGACCGATGGCCTGCCGACCTACTTCCTGGCCAACGTGGTCGACGACCACCTGATGGGCATCACCCACGTATTGCGTGGCGAAGAATGGCTGCCTTCGGCGCCGAAACTGATTCTGCTCTACGAGTATTTCGGCTGGGAGCAGCCGCAGCTGTGCTACATGCCGCTGCTGCGCAACCCGGACAAGAGCAAGCTGTCCAAGCGCAAGAACCCGACCTCCGTGACTTTCTACGAGCGCATGGGCTTCATGCCGGAAGCCATGCTCAATTACCTGGGCCGCATGGGCTGGTCGATGCCGGACGAGCGCGAGAAGTTCTCGCTGCAGGAAATGGTCGACAACTTCGACCTGTCGCGGGTCTCCCTGGGCGGGCCGATCTTCGATATCGAGAAACTGTCGTGGCTCAATGGCCAGTGGTTGCGCGACCTGCCGGTGGAAGAGTTTGCCAGCCGCGTGCAGACCTGGGCGTTGAACCCTGAATACCTGATGAAGATCGCGCCGCACGTGCAAGGCCGGGTGGAAACCTTCAGCCAGATCGCGCCGTTGGCCGGGTTCTTCTTCGCCGGTGGCGTGACCCCGGATGCCAAGCTGTTCGAGTCGAAGAAGCTTTCGGGCGATCAGGTGCGGCAACTGATGCAACTGATCCTGTGGAAGCTGGAAAGCCTGCGCCAGTGGGAAAAGGACAGCATCACCGCGACCATCCAGGCCGTGGTCGAATCCCTGGAACTGAAGCTGCGTGATGCCATGCCGCTGATGTTCGCCGCGATCACCGGTCAGGCCAGCTCGGTCTCGGTGCTCGATGCCATGGAAATTCTGGGCCCGGACCTGACCCGTTTCCGCCTGCGCCAGGCCATCGACCTGCTGGGTGGCGTGTCGAAGAAAGAAAACAAAGAGTGGGAAAAGCTGCTGGGCGCGATCGCCTGATTCAGCCTGCTGATTCGCGGGAGCCGGCATGCTGGCTCCCGCGGACCTGCGCAAGAAGTGAGATCGCGACCGTTGCTGGAGGGCGCAACGGTCGGAAAAAGCCCCGGATTTACGGGGGAGGGCGGTAAGTGATTGTTATGCCGGCAAATTTTTTTAAAAAAAGCTGAAAAAAAATTTGACAGCTTTCCGATACGCCCTTAAGATTCGCCCCGTCCTCACCGACGAGGGGCTATAGCTCAGCTGGGAGAGCGCTTGCATGGCATGCAAGAGGTCGACGGTTCGATCCCGTCTAGCTCCACCAATTTACAGTTCAAGGTCTGGCCACACCGGCCTTGAATCGATCAGTTCTCAGCGCTGATCAGTTGTTAGAAGGGTTTGCGTCCCCTTCGTCTAGTGGCCTAGGACACCGCCCTTTCACGGCGGTAACAGGGGTTCGAGTCCCCTAGGGGACGCCAGTTTTACAGAAGCGATGTTGCAAGATGTCGCTCCGCCGCGAGGCGAAAAATCTGGGGCTATAGCTCAGCTGGGAGAGCGCTTGCATGGCATGCAAGAGGTCGACGGTTCGATCCCGTCTAGCTCCACCAATTTTACAGTTCAAGGTCTGGCCACACCGGCCTTGAATCGATCAGCTCTCAGCACTGATCAGTTGTATAGAAGGGTTTGTGTCCCCTTCGTCTAGTGGCCTAGGACACCGCCCTTTCACGGCGGTAACAGGGGTTCGAGTCCCCTAGGGGACGCCACGTTTACCCGCTCTGCGGGATTTATAAGGGTCATTCAATTATTGAATGGCCCTTTTGTTTGTCTGGCGTTTGGCCAATTCTCCCTTTCTCCCCACACTGTTCTCCTGACCGACGGTCACACTAACGACTTGCGAAAATTTATTATGAGAATAATATTTTGATCGTAATATTCGGAGGCAACGATGAACGATAAAAAAGCTCAAACCCGCGAGCGCATTCTCCAGGCCGCCAGCACCGCGCTGGTGCAGCGTGGCCCGGCCGAGCCGAGCGTGGGCGAAGTGATGGGTGCCGCGGGCCTGACGGTCGGTGGCTTCTACGCGCATTTCGAAAGCAAGGACGCCCTGATGCTGGAAGCGTTCAGTCAATTGCTGGCCCAGCGCCGGGGCCTGATTGCCGATATGGACGCATCGTTGACCGGCGAGGAGCGGCGAGCGCTGGTGGCAGCGTTCTATCTGTCGCGCAAGCACCGCGATTCCACCGAGCAGGCCTGCCCGATCCCCGCGTCGGTCGGTGAAATGGGGCGCCTGCCGGACGATTTCCGCAAAGTCCTGAATGAACACATCGAGCTGATGCTGGCTCAGTTGGCGACCACCCCCGAAGACACCGACAAGGCCCTGGCCGATCTGGCCCTGATGGTGGGCGGCTTGTCCCTGGCCCGGGCGCTGGGAGCCGGTGAGCTGTCGGACCGTTTACTGCGCGCTGCCAAGTCGGCGGTGCTATGACCTGAGGCGCTGGCCTGAGGAGAGAAGCGATGAGCACGTTAAGTTGGGTTCGTGGCGTTAACGGCACCTTGGGCTGGGTTGCACCGAAGCTGGTCGCCAGCAAGATGCGACTGGCCTTCATGACGCCGCGCGAGCGGCTGCCGCGTGACTGGGAGCTGCCGCTGCTGGCGCGTTCGGAGCGCATTACCCTGCGCTTCGGGCTCTCGGCATTGCGCTGGGGCCAGGGGCCGGCGGTGCTGCTGATGCACGGTTGGGAAGGCCGCCCCACGCAATTTGCCAGCCTGATCGATGCGCTGGTGGGCGCCGGCTACAGCGTCGTGGCGCTGGACGGTCCCGCCCACGGGCGTTCTCCCGGTCGCGAGGCCAATGTGGTGCTGTTTGCCCGGGCCATGCTCGAAGCCGCCGCGGAGTTGCCGCCGCTGCGAGCGGTCATCGGCCATTCCATGGGGGGCGCCAGCGCCATGCTGGCGGTGCAACTGGGCTTGCGTACCGAGACCCTGGTCAGCATCGCCGCCCCGGCGCGGATACTCGGCGTCCTGCGCGGCTTCGCCCGTTATGTGCGCCTGCCACCCAAGGCTCGTTCGGCCTTTATCCGCCAGGTGGAGCAGGATGTTGGTATGCGTGCCGCAGCCCTGGATGTCGCGCATTACCAGTTGGACATGCCCGGGTTGATCGTGCATGCCGAAGATGATTGCTTTGTCCCGGTCAAGGAGTCCGAACTGATCCACGACGCCTGGTTCGACAGCCGCTTGTTGCGCCTGAAGGAGGGTGGGCATCAGCGCGTATTGGCCGATCCACGGCTGATCGAGGGTGTGCTGACGCTGTTGGCCGGCCGCAGCCTGCAAGCGCGCCAATCCGCCTGAGCAATCCGTTACACTGCCCCGGTCGAATAATCTGACCGGGAGTGGGGCATGGGCTGGGATCTGGCAACGCCATTTATCATCGATCTGCAGGTAGGTGCCGAAGACATCGACGGCTTGGGGCACGCCAACAACGCGGTGTACGTCACTTGGCTGGAGCGTTGCGCCTGGCGTCACTCCCAGCGCCTGGGCCTGGACCTGAGCGAATACCGCCGCCTGGATCGGGCCATGGCGGTGGTACGCCACGAGATCGACTACCTGGCGGCGGCCTATGAAGGCGACGAGCTGCAACTGGCGACCTGGATCGTCGACTGGGACCAGCGCCTGAAGATGTCGCGACGCTTCCAACTGGTGCGTCCGAGCGATGGCGCTACCTTGCTGCGGGCCCAGACCACCTTTGTCTGCATCGAGCTGTCCAGCGGCAAGCCCAAGCGCATGCCGGCGGAGTTTCTCGAGGGTTATGGGCCGGCGTTGCAAGGGGCGAGCTGAACCGGCCCGCGACCATCCACCCGTTGAAATACCTGCTTCCCAGCGAAACCCAGTAAACTGCCGCACGTTTTTTTACCGCGTTTTACGTTGAGTGTGATTCATGCAAATTGCTTTGGCGCCCATGGAAGGGTTGGTCGATGACATCCTGCGGGATGTACTGACCCGGGTCGGTGGTATCGACTGGTGCGTGACCGAGTTCATCCGGGTCAACGATCAGTTGCTCACACCGGCCTATTTCCACAAGTTCGGCCCCGAGTTGTTGAACGGCGCCCGTACCAAGTCCGGCGTGCCGCTGCGGGTGCAACTGCTGGGTTCCGATCCGGTGTGCCTGGCGGAAAACGCCGCCCTGGCCTGTGAGCTCGGTTCCGAAGTCATCGACCTGAACTTCGGCTGCCCGGCCAAGACCGTCAACAAATCCCGTGGCGGTGCGGTGCTGCTCAAGGAGCCGGAGCTGCTCAACCAGATCGTCGAGCAGGTGCGGCGTGCCGTGCCTGCGCACATCCCGGTGACCGCCAAGATGCGCCTCGGCTTCGATAGCCCGGATGGCTCGCTGGTGTGTGCCACGGCGCTGGCCGAAGGCGGCGCGGAACATATCGTGGTGCATGCGCGGACCAAGGTCGACGGCTACAAGCCGCCGGCGCACTGGGAGTGGATTCCGCGGGTGCAGGACGTGGTCAAGGTGCCGGTGTTCGCCAACGGTGATATCTGGAGCGTCGAAGACTGGCGCCGCTGCCGCGAAATCAGCGGCGTGGAAGACATCATGCTCGGCCGTGGCCTGGTGTCGCGTCCGGACCTGGCCCGGCAAATCGCCGCCGCGCGGGCCGGGGAAGAGGTGGTCGAGATGACCTGGGCCGAGCTGATGCCGCTGATCCAGGACTTCTGGCTGCAAGCCAAGGCGCAGATGACGGCTCGCCAATCGCCGGGTCGCCTGAAGCAGTGGCTGGCCATGCTGACCCGCAATTATCCCGAGGCGGTGGAGCTGTTCACCGTCCTGCGTCGCGAAACCGAGCCGGATCAAGTCTCGCGTTTGCTGGGCTTGCCGGTGGCCGAGGCGGCCTGAAAAAATCTGCGAAAAGTCTCTTGAAATGCAATCGGCGGTCCCTATCTAAGGGTTACGCGATGCCGAATTCGGGTCGCGGAGACAAAAAAACTTGCTGATTGTTTTCAGGAGATTTGAACCATGAGTACTGCATTTTCCCTCGCACCACTGTTCCGTTCTTCGGTGGGTTTCGACCGTTTCAATGACCTGTTCGAAACCGCTCTGCGCAATGAGCCAGGCAGCACCTATCCGCCCTACAACGTCGAAAAGCACGGTGACGACCAGTACCGCATCGTCGTGGCCGCCGCCGGGTTCCAGGAAGAAGACCTGGAGCTGCAAGTCGAGAAGGGCGTGCTGACCATCAGTGGCGGCAAACGTGACGCGAACGAAGGCGTCACCTTCCTGCACCAGGGCATCGCCCAGCGTGCCTTCAAGCTGTCCTTCCGTCTGGCCGATCACATCGAGATCAAGGCCGCCGGCCTGAGCAACGGTCTGTTGAGCATCGACCTGTTGCGGGTGATCCCGGAAGAGGCGAAAGCCAAACGCATCCCGATCAACGGGACGCAGAAGCCAGCCCTGCAGCATTGATCCATGCGCCGCCACACAGGCGTTTGATCGAGCGCTGAGTCGCTGAAAAAGGCCCCGACAAGTCGGGGCCTTTTTTATGCCCGGGAAAATCATCGTTCGCCTTTGCCGCGTTGCGGCGCTTTCTCTACAATCCGCCGCAGTTTTGCCGACCCCCCTCCTTACCGGTCGGCCTGGAGCCTTTTTCATGGACGAGATACAACAGCGCTGGCTGTGGGGCCTTTCTGCGCCGATGGTTGCGCTCAACCCTCGCGCCGAATACGACAACCCCGCGTTCTACCCCGGCCCGGACTCCATCGACCTGCAAGGCAGTTGGGGCATCGGTGACCGACGGCAGTTGCTGGACATGCTGGAAAAGATGACTGACAACGGTCATGCCGGCCATCTCGACGATGCCTATCGCGCCTGGCAGCGTTGCCTGCCAAGCGAATGGCAAGCCTTGCTCGACACCCTCGAACCTCGCGAGCGCATCCTGCATGAGCTCGCCAGCCGGACCTTTGGCGCTTGCGGCCCGGGCGGGATTCTTTCCTGGGATTACGGGCGCATGGGGTTTCTCTTGCGTTGCGGCGTGCGCAACCGGTGGATCGATCTGACCGAAAGTCTTTGGCTGCACAGCCGATTGGCGGTCAGAGCGCAATACCACTACGGCAGCTGGTTCGCCTATTTCAATGGGTTCCTGGTTGGGCGCTCGTTTTGGGCCTGCCTGGGCAACAGCGATGAAGAACTGGCGTACGAGCTGGATCGGCAAGGAGAAAATCCCCTCAGCCAGAGAATCGCCCGGGGCCTTGCTCAAAACATGCCGGAGTGCCTGGCGGACCTGCCTTGGCATCTGGAGCTGGATATGCCGCAGCGTCCGGCGTCGCTTGAGGAGTTCGCCTGGTCATGAGTTGCTGGATACAGTTGGGGATCGACCCTACCACCGATGAAACGCTGATTCGCAATGCCTATCGTGCCCGTCTGCCGGAGCATCACCCGGAGACCGATCCCGAAGGATTCCAGGCACTGCGCCAGGCCTACGAGAGTGCCCTGCGGCTGGTGCGTGACCAGGAGCAGGAACTTGAAGCGGCGCAGGAGAACGAGCCTGAGCCTGCACAGGCCATCCTCGATTTTGATGCGCTGCTGAGTGATCCGGCGCGACGCTTCAATCCTGAGGCCTGGCGGGCTTTTATCAAGACACTGGATCAACTGCCGCTCGGCATGCTCGATGACCTGCGCTGGGAGTTGTTCGGGCGGACGGCCAACGCCGGACCGCTTTCCCATCGTTGCGCGGGCCTGTTGGCCCAGCGCATGGGCTGGGAGCGTCAGTTGCTGGAGCTGGGGTTCGATCAGGCCCGTCATGTCGAGGACTATCTGAACCGGATCAAGACCCCGGACCCTTTCGACACGGCGCTGATGGGAAATTGGTCGGAACCGGCGCAGACCGAAAGCCTGTGGTACGCGCGCAGTCTCGACTTCATCTTCGACCGGCGACCGCTCCACGAATACGAAGGCTTCGCCAGCCAACACACCTGCCTGCCGTTGCCGAACGATGCGCTCTTCATCAAGCGCTTGCTGGTGCAATTCACCCAGGCGGGCATCGGTGGCCAGGGGCTGTTGCAGTTGTGTATCGAGCAGCAGTGCCAAGCGCCGGATGATGTGGACTGGCTTTACCTGCTGGTGTGCCAGAACAGCCTGCTGGGGCTGGACGATCAGGCGTTGCCTTGCTGGGTCCGGCTTTGGCAGGAGCATCGTCATCCCAAGGCCGAGAGCCAATTGCTGGCGTTGTGCGCCAAGCGTCAGCCGGACTTTTTGCCGCTGCTGATCCAGGCATTTGATCGTCTGGAGCATTTCAGCGGCTGGTCCACCGATCTCGCCCATGTCACCCAGGAATACGGCAGCCCTTCACAACGTCCCGAGACGCTGATCCGCTGGCTCGGCGTTGGCCGGCTCGAGCTGCAGGGGTTGGCGCAGGCCTTTATCGATTGGCGGATGACCGGCGACGAGTTGCCCTTGCTAGCGCAGTTGCTGGGCCAGCACACCGACACCCGGTTGTTGCGCCTGTACCGGCATGCCTGGGCCTTGCACCGTGGCGCAGCAGACCTGTTGCAACAGGTGCTGGACGAGCCGCAGCCGCTGGATGCCCTCGAAGGCCTGGTGCTGAGCGGGTTCAAGGATCAGGCCGGGCAGCACCTGCGCTGGTTGAGCCAGGCGCCGATTCCGTTGGCGATGAATGCCTTCATCGATGAGGGCGCGGCTTCGGCACAACTGGCCGATGCGCTGACAACCGGTGAGCCGCATAAGATCTGCCGTGTGTGGCTGCGCCGATTGCGTCCTTACGGTCACGCTGCCCTGGAGCGTATCGCCGAGTCTTTCGAATTGAGCGATACGGATGCCGCTAGCGATTTGTCGGAACTGAACCTGCTGCTGCAACTGAGCCAGCATGGCGTAGTGTTGCCGCCGCCAGGGACGGGAGAGGCGGTCTGGCACTGGTACGCCCATACGCGGTTCCTGATGGCGTTGCTGGAGCAGCCGGAACGCTGGTGGCAATTGATCGACTCGCGGTGCCTGGAGCGCCTGGCGCTCAATCCGTCCCATCCGCTCAGCCGGCTGCAGCCGCAGCTTGCCCAGTTGCAGCGCGAACAGGGCGACCTGAGCGGTTTGCTCGGCTGGCTGCAATTGGCGGATCCGCTGCATGCCTTGCTCGACCGGCAATTGCTTGGCGTCCAGGAAGCGCTCGACAGTGCGCGGTTGTTGAGCAATGAGCGCTTGTTCGCATGCCTGCGCAGCGACCTGCACGCCTTCGCGGACGATTTGCTCGGGCGCATGCTCTTGAGCGGTGTGCTGTATCACGACCCGGTGATCGATGCGCAGCAGCGTCGATATCTGCTCGACCGGATTACCGAAGTCACCAATCCCCAGGACTGGTTCGACGGCTTCCGCCACGGCTTGATCAAGGGCGAGCCGCCACGGCCGCCGCAGCAGACGCTGGTCGAAGACGAAGGGATCGACAGCGAGGCCTTTTATCTGGCCCTCGATGTGCTCAAGGGGCTGGTGCGTTACGGCAGTGCCGGTGTGCCTCGGCAGAAAGTGCTGCTGCGCATGCAGCGGGCCAAGGACAATCCGGAACACGGGCTCGGCCTGCGGTTTGCCTTCAGTGCGCTGCTGTCCTGGAGCGAGCGTCTGCTGCTGGCCAAGGGTGACAGCCGTCCGACGCCCGCCACGGCGTTCTGGCGCCTGGGCACACGGCTGGGACGCGGGGCGTTTTTCTGGCAGGTGCTGGGCGCTGTGCTGATCACCCCGCTGGCCGCGTTGTTCAGCGGCACGTCGCTGTCCGCGATCGTTGTGTCATTGCTGGGCAGCCTGTTTTTACTCGGGGTGATTCTGCGCCGCCTGCATGACATGGGGCGTGGTATCCCGACCTTGCTGGTGCTGGGCGGTCTGTCGGTGTTCTTTCCATTTCTGTCGCTGATCCTGTTCGCCTTTCCCGGCGACAAGCTGCCCAACCGCTATGGCGTACCGCCGGACAGCGCGGGTGAAGACGCGCTGCCCGGTGGTTTGCAGGCCAGTTTGCGGCGGCTCAACGGCTAGAGACGCAGTTGGTCCAGCGCCTTGTTCAACTGGGTTCGATGGCTGGCGATTTGTGTCGGTTGCTGGCCGCTGAGCACGGCGGTGAAGGTGCCCAGCCAGTCGGCGATCTGTTCGCGCTCGTCGCCCAGGCTTTGCGCCCACGCCCGTTCCAGCCGTGCCAGCAGGGTGCGGTTGGGCAGGGCGTCGCGCGGGTGGATTTTCAGCGCGGTCAGCCGCTCATGGCTGGCTTGCCGGGATTGCGCATCGAGCCCGGTGGGGCTGCGGTCGATGCTGTGGCTATGGCGTTCGCCGCTGGCCAGCAGGGTGACGTCGACTTCAAGCAGGCCATTGATGTCATAGCTGAAGCGCACGTCCAGGGACTGGATCTGCTCGCTGGGTGTCAGAGGCACGTCGAAGGCGTCGATGAAAATATTGTCCCGTACCCAGGGCCGCTCGCCCTGGTACACCTCGATGCGGATAAACGCCTGATGCGGATGTGTGGTGTAGAACTGCTGCACCCGTGAGGTCGGGATTACCGTGTTGCGTTCGATGATCGGCGAAAAAGCCCCACTGACCTGTTCGCCGCGACGGGTGGAAATCCCCAGGGTGTAGGGGCAGACATCAGTCAGGATCAGTTCTTCGATGGCCCCGTCCCGGGCCTTGCAGGCGGCCTGGGTGGCGGCGCCCAGCGCGACGATCGTATCCGGGTCGAGATGGCGGTAAGGCAGGCGGCCGAACAGGGTGGCGACCATCTGCTGCACCGCCGGCATCCGGGTGGCGCCGCCTACCAGCACCAGGCTGTCGAGGTCGCGAGGCTTGAGGCGGGCATCGCGCAGGGCCTGTTCGATGGGCGCGCGCAAGCGGGCCAGCAGCGGTTCCCAGATCTTCAGTGCCAGCGCTTCGTCCAGCGTCCATTCATACGAGGTGTCCCCATGGCGCCAGCTCAGTGACTGAGTGCCTTCGGCGAGTGCGCACTTGAGCTGCTCCAGGGCGTCGCCCAGGCTGGCCATGCCCTGGGCGTCGATCTGCGCCGGGGTGAGTTGCCAGTCCTTGAGGCAGGCCTGCAACAAGGCCTCGGTAAAGTCCTCGCCGCCCAGGAAGTTGTCGCCGGTGGAGGCATGCACCTCAATCAGCGGCAGTGCGTATTCCAGCACCGTGACGTCGAAGGTGCCGCCGCCCAGGTCGAAGATCAGCGTGCGTTCGAACTTCTGTTCGTGCAGCCCGTAGGCCATGGCGGCCGCGGTCGGCTCGTTGATCAGCCGCGACACCGTCAGGCCCGCCAGTTCGGCGGCGAACAGCGTGCGCTTGCGTTGTTCGTCGCTGAAGTAGGCGGGCACCGAAATCACCGCTTCCTGCACCGGATGGCCGAGAAAGGCTTCGGCATCCTGTTTGAGCGAGCCGATCACCAGCGCCGAGAGTTCTTCCGGGCTGAACGGCCGGCCGCCCAGTTCGAGGCGCTTGTCGCTGCCCATGAAGCGCTTGAAGGCCGCGGCCGTGCGTTCCGGGTGGGTCGTCAGGCGGGCCCGCGCGGCCTTGCCCACCAGGATGCTGTCGTCTTCATCGAGGCTGACCACCGACGGGGTCAGGACATCGCCGAGGGCGTTGGGGATCAACTGGGCGCGGCCGTCCTGCCAGACGGCGATCAGGCTGTTGGTGGTGCCAAGGTCAATGCCCAGCAGGGCCAGGCGGGGGAGGGTTGCATCCTGCATGATCGATCTCGTGGGCGTCACAAAAAACGCGACCCTACAGGTTGTGCCAAACACTGGCAATTGCTGCCCCGTTGATCTGTCAGGCCGGCGATTGCATGTCGCCCGCTCAGACCAGCAGGGCTTTCAAACCCTCCAGCGGCAGCGGTCGGCTGTGCAGGTAACCCTGATACAAATGGCAGCCCAGGCCTTGCAGGAACTCGAGCTGCTCCGCGGTTTCCACGCCTTCGGCGATCACCTTCAGGTCCAGGCTGCGGGCCATGGCGACGATGGCGCGTACGATCTCCGCGTCGTTGGGGTCGTGGGTCGCATCGCGGACGAAGGACTGATCGATCTTCAGCGCATCCACCGGCAAGCGCTTGAGGTAGGTCAGCGACGAATAACCGGTGCCGAAGTCGTCCATGGCGAAACTCACGCCGAGTTTTTTCAGGCGACGCATCTTGCCGATGGTGTCTTCCAGGTTCTGGATCACGATGCCTTCGGTGATCTCCAGCTTCAGCAGCGAAGGCGGCAGCTGGTAATGGCTCAGGCTGTGCTCTATACGCTCGACGAAGTCGTTCTGGCGGAACTGTCGCGGGCTGATGTTCACGCACAGGCTGAAGTCGAGCGGGTCCACCAGGCCTTCGGCGATCAGCTGGCTGAAGGCCTGGCAGGCTTCGTCGAGAATCCAGGTGCCGACCTCGAGGATCAGGCCGCTGTCTTCCAGGACCTTGATGAACTCGGTGGGCGATTGCGCCCCCAGTTCGGGGTGGTGCCAGCGCACCAGGGCCTCGGCGCCGACGATGCGGTTGTCGCGGGCATCGACCTGGGGCTGGAAATGCAGGCTGAACTCGCCCCGGGACAGGGCCAGGCGCAGGTCGGTTTCCATGCGCATGCGCTCGCTGGCGGCTTTCTGCATGGTGTTGTGGAACATCTGGGTGGTGTTGCGCCCGGAGTCCTTGGCCCGGTACAGCGCGATGTCGGCGCGCTTGAGCAGGTCGGTGGGGGTCGAGCCATGATCGGGAATCAGCGCCACGCCGATGCTGGGGGTCACCTGCAGGCGCTGGCCATCGAGGAACATCGGTTCGGAGAGCAGCTCGCGCAGGGTATCGGCCAGTTCACGCACCTGCTCGCTGACTTCGCTGCGGCTGCCTTCCAGGCCGCTGAGCAGGACCACGAACTCATCGCCGCCCAGGCGTGCCACGGTGTCTTCCATGCGCACGCTGGCTTCGAGCCGCGCGGTGACGATCTTCAGCACGGTGTCGCCCACCGGATGGCCGAGGGAATCGTTGATGTGCTTGAAATGGTCCAGGTCGAGAAACAGCAGGGCGCCGCGCAGGTTGTGGCGCTTGAGCAGGGCGATCTGCTGGCTCAGGCGGTCCATCAACAGCGCGCGGTTGGGCAGGTTGGTCAGCGGGTCGTGGTAGGCCAGGTGGCGAATCTGCGCCTGGGCATTTTTCAGCAGGCTGACGTCCCGCGCGGTGAACAGCAGGCAGGGGGTTTCATTGAGGGTAATGGGTTCGATCGAGGCCTCGACTGTCAGGATATCGCCACGCTTGTTGCGGCCGAGCATTTCCAGGTGATTGACCCGACCTTTGAGCTGCAGCTCGGCGAGCAGGATCGAGCGCTGTTTTTCCTCGGCCCAGATACCGACCTGATACACGGTGCGGCCGATCACTTCTTCGGCGCGGTAGCCGGTCAGCCGGCAGAAGCCGTCGTTGACCTCCAGGTAGCGCCCGGTGTCGCGTTCGGTGATGGTGATGGCGTCGGGGCTGGAGTGGAACGCCTTGGCGAACTTCTCTTCGCTGGCCTTGAGCGCGGCCTCGGAGCGTTGTTGCTGGGTGATGTCGCGCAGCGTGGTGACAATGCACGGCTGTTTGTCGACGGTGATCTGCCGGCTGGAAATGATGCAGGCCAGGGGGTGCCCGTCCTTGTGCCGGACCACCACCGCGACGTTGTTCAGCGCCTGTTCGCGGATTACCTGTTCGACCCGTTGCAGGCGCTGGGCGGAGTCGTCCCAGAGACCGATTTCGTCGGCGCTGCGGTTGAGCACTTCGTCGGCGGTCCAGCCGAAGGTCTGGGTGAAACTGGAGTTGATCTCGATGAACTGCCCGGTTTCCTGGAGCGTGACGCAGATCGGGTCCGGGCTGACCTGGAACAGGCTGGCGAACTTTTCCTCGGACGTCGCCAGGCGCTGCTCGCGCTCGACCTGTTCGGTAATGTCCAGCAAGGTCCCGGCCATGCGCAGCGGATGGCCCTGCTCATCGCGGTAGAGGCGGGCGCGGCTTTCCAGAAAGCGTGACGAGCCATCGGCCAGTTGCACGCGGTAGGTCAGTTGATAATTGCCGGCCGGGCCTTCGCGCAGGCTGCGGTAGGCATCGCGCATACTGTTGCGCTCTTCGTCGGGCACGCCCTCGAAAAATGCATCGAAGGACTCATGGAACGGCATCGGCTCCAGGCCGTGCAACTGCGCGGCGCGGGCCGAGCCGTAGAGCATGCCGCTGGGAATGTGCCAGTCCCAGGTGCCGAGCTGGGCCGAGTCCAGCGCCAGGTCGAGGCGCTCCTGGCTGTCCTTGAGGGCCTGTTCGGCGAGCTTGCGTTCGCTGGTGTCGAGAAAGGTGCTGAGCAGGTAGGCCTGGCCTTCCAGCTCGACTTTCTGGGCACTGAGAATACCGTCGTGAATCTGCCCGTTGCTGGCGCGCAGTTGCACCTCGAGGGTGGCGGCCTGGCCGCGCTTTTGTACCGCCTTGACCATTTGCGCGCGTTGTTCCGGGTCGACCCACAGGCCCAGTTCGAGGGTGGTGCGGCCGATGACATGCTGCACCGGCCAGCCGAAGAGGCTTTCGAAGTACTGGTTGGCTTCACTGATCAGGCCGTCTTCCAGGCGGGTCAGCAGCACCATGTTCGGGCACAGGTGAAACAGCGTGGCAAAGCGTTTTTCCGAACTGCTGAGGGCTTGTTCCCGCTGGCGTTGGTGGGTGATTTCGCGAATCACCCCGATCATTCGGGGCTTGCCATGTTTGTCCGGCAGCACGCTGCCATTGATTTCCAGCCAGTGCAGGCTGCCGTCGGGCCAGCGGATGCGGTGATGCATCGCCTGTTCCAGCGGCGCGCCGGCCAGCACCGAATGGAAGGCGCGAATGGTTTTGGCGCGGTCTTCCTCGGGCAGCAGGTCGAGGTATTCCAGGTCTTTGGGCAGCGGCTGGCGCGGATCGAAGCCAAACAGCGCCTGGGTGCCCCGCGACCAGCTGATTTGCCCGCTTTCGATGTCCCAGTACCAGGCGCCCAGCCGTGCGCCATTGAGTGCGGCAAGCAACTGCGGGGCGCTCTCCCAGCTTTGCTCCGACTGTTTCGGGTCGAGCGCATGAACGCGCGGCATGGGCGGTAGACGGTCAGCGGGTTTTGGCATGAGCAGCGGGCCTTGGGCTGAAAAGAGCGTTAGGCGCAGGTTCAGGCAAGCAAAGAGGTGGCATAAGTCATGCCGGGACGCTTACGCCTTGGTCCCTGGCCAATCGACTTGTGCATCCAGTAAGGCCATGAAAGCCCGCGCAGCATTCGACAGCGTCCGTTCGGTATGCAGGATATAGCCTAGCTGGCGAGTGAGCTGTATGCCCGGTAAAGGAATGCGCGCCACCTGATCGTCGAGCATGGTGCGCGGCAGTACGCTCCAGGCCAGGCCGATGGACACCATCATCTTGATGGTTTCCAGATAGTTAGTGCTCATGGCGATGTTCGGTGTCAGGCCCTGGGCCTCGAACAGGCGCTGGACAATATGGTGAGTGAAGGTGTTGCCGCCAGGAAATACCGCCGGATGCAGGGCGATATCGGCCAGGCTGACCGTGCCGTTGCTCACCAGCGGATGCTCGGGGGCGGCGACGAAGTCCAGCGGGTCGTTCCACACCGGCGTGGCCTTGACCAGTGTATGGGGCTCGGGGGCCAGGGTGATCACCGCCAGCTCGGCGCGACCATGGAGGATCTCTTCATAGGCCACTTCCGAGTCGAGAAACTGGATGTCCAGGGCCACTTCCGGGTATCGGCGGGTAAAGGCGCGCAGCAGGGGCGGCAGGCGGTGCAGACCGATATGGTGGCTGGTCGCCAGGGTCAGGCGGCCGCTGACTTCGCCGGTCAGGTTGGTCAGCGCCCGGCGGGTGTCGTCCAGCACGTTGAGGATCTGATAAGCCCGCGGCAGCAGGGCGCGTCCGGCCTCGGTCAGGCCCACTTCGCGGCCCAGGCGATCGAACAGCCGGACATTGAGCTGTTGCTCAAGGCCGGCGATGCGCTTGCTGATGGCCGGCTGGGTCAGGTGCAGGCGCTCGCCGGCTCCAGAGAAGCTGCCGGTTTCGGCAATCGCGATAAAGGCATTGAGGTTGGCCAGGTCCATGGTCGTATTCCAGTCGGTTATCCAAAGTATAAAAAATATGAATTTGAGTTATTTAATCTAACGCCATAGCATCAGCCTCACAAGCCAAGGGGTTATTGACCGGTGTCAGAGACCCGCGGCATAGAAAATGATGAGGAACCGTCTGATGGCCGGCAAAACGCTCTACGACAAGCTCTGGGATTCGCATTTGGTCAAGCAGCGCGACGATGGCTCGGCGCTGATCTATATCGATCGTCACATCATCCACGAAGTGACCTCGCCGCAAGCCTTCGAAGGCCTGCGTCTGGCCGGGCGCAAGCCTTGGCGCATCGATGCCAACATCGCGACCCCGGACCACAACGTACCGACCACGCCGGAGCGCAAGGGTGGCATCAGCGCCATCGCCGACCAGGTCTCGCGTTTGCAGGTTCAGACCCTCGACGACAACTGTGACGAATACGGCATCGTCGAATTCAAGATGAACGATGTGCGTCAGGGCATCGTTCACGTCATCGGTCCGGAGCAGGGAGCCACCTTGCCCGGCATGACCGTGGTCTGCGGCGACTCCCACACCTCGACCCACGGTGCCTTTGGCGCCCTGGCGCACGGTATCGGCACCTCCGAGGTCGAGCATGTGCTCGCCACCCAGTGCCTGGTCGCCAAGAAAATGAAAAACATGCTGGTACGGGTCGAGGGCAAGTTGCCATTTGGCGTGACCGCCAAGGACATCGTCCTGGCCGTCATCGGCAAGATCGGCACCGCTGGCGGTAACGGCCATGCCATCGAGTTCGCCGGCAGCGCGATTCGCGACCTGTCCGTCGAAGGCCGCATGACCATCTGCAACATGTCCATCGAAGCCGGCGCCCGTGTGGGCCTGGTGGCCGCGGACGAAAAGACCGTGGAATACGTCAAGGGTCGTCCATTCGCCCCCAAGGGCGCGGAATGGGACCTCGCCGTCGAAGCCTGGAAGGACCTGGTGTCCGACGCCGATGCCAAGTTCGACACCGTGGTCGAGCTGGATGCCGCGCAGATCAAGCCGCAAGTCAGCTGGGGCACTTCGCCCGAGATGGTGTTGGCGGTCGATCAGAACGTGCCGGACCCGGCCAAGGAAATGGACCTGGTCAAGCGCGACTCCATCGTCCGTGCCTTGAAATACATGGGTTTGACCGCCAACCAGGCGATCACCGACATCCAGCTGGACCGGGTATTCATCGGTTCCTGCACCAACTCGCGGATCGAAGACCTGCGCGCCGCGGCGGTCATCGCCAAGGGCCGCAAGGTGGCTTCAACCATCAAGCAGGCGATCGTGGTCCCGGGTTCGGGCCTGGTGAAGGCCCAGGCGGAGTCGGAAGGCCTGGATAAGATCTTCCTCGAAGCGGGCTTCGAATGGCGCGAGCCGGGCTGCTCGATGTGCCTGGCGATGAACCCGGACCGTTTGGAGTCCGGCGAGCATTGCGCTTCGACCTCGAACCGCAACTTCGAAGGTCGCCAGGGCGCCGGTGGCCGTACTCACCTGGTCAGCCCGGCCATGGCCGCGGCCGCCGCCGTCAACGGTCGTTTCGTCGACGTCCGTGAATTGATCTAAGGAGCGCAGCATGAAAGCTTTCACCCAGCACACCGGTCTTGTCGCGCCTTTGGATCGTGCCAACGTCGACACCGATCAGATCATTCCCAAGCAGTTCCTCAAGTCGATCAAACGCACCGGCTTCGGCCCGAACCTGTTCGACGAGTGGCGCTACCTGGATGTCGGCCAGCCGTACCAGGACAACTCCAAGCGTCCGTTGAACAAGGATTTCGTGCTCAACGCCGAGCGCTACCAGGGTGCCAGTGTATTGCTGGCCCGGGAAAACTTCGGCTGCGGCTCCAGCCGTGAGCACGCGCCTTGGGCGTTGGAAGAATATGGTTTTCGCAGCATCATTGCCCCGAGCTACGCTGACATCTTCTTCAACAACAGCTTCAAGAACGGCTTGCTGCCGATCATCCTCAGCGATGCTGAAGTCGATGAATTGTTCCAGCAGGTCGAGGCCAATCCGGGCTACCAGTTGCAGATCGATCTGCAGGCCCAGACCGTGACCCGTCCCGATGGCAAGGTGTTGAAATTCGAGATCGATGCGTTCCGCAAGCACTGCCTGCTCAACGGCCTGGACGATATCGGCCTGACCTTGCAGGACGGCGACGCGATTGCCGCCTTCGAGGCCAAGCATCGTGCCAGCCAGCCGTGGTTGTTTCGCGACGCCTGATCGGCGTTAAAGTGATGCATTGATGGCGAGCCAGCTCGCTCCGGCAGGAGAGGACACAAAACCTGTAGGAGCGAGCTTTTTGCTCGCCGCAACCGCCCAAAAAAGCCATGACGGCTTGATATTCGGGCCAGCGCTTCGTTCTCTACGAGTGAGCGGACGCCGCAGGCCAGGCAACAGCATTTTTCCGGGCGTGCCAACCAGCACACCGACAGAGCAAATGAGGAAAGCATGAGCAAGCAGATTCTGATTCTCCCAGGTGACGGTATCGGCCCGGAAATCATGGCCGAGGCGGTCAAGGTGCTGGAACTGGCCAACGACAAGTACAGCCTGGGCTTCGAGCTGAGCCATGACGTGATCGGTGGCGCGGCCATCGACAAGCACGGCGTGCCGCTGGCCGACGAGACCCTGGACCGTGCGCGGGCTGCCGACGCGGTCCTGCTGGGCGCCGTGGGCGGCCCGAAATGGGACAAGATCGAGCGCGATATCCGCCCTGAGCGCGGCCTGCTGAAAATTCGCGCGCAGTTGGGCCTGTTCGGCAACCTGCGTCCGGCGATCCTTTATCCGCAACTGGCCGATGCTTCCAGCCTCAAGCCGGAAATCGTGTCCGGCCTGGACATCCTCATCGTTCGCGAGCTGACCGGCGGCATCTACTTCGGCGCGCCACGTGGCACCCGCGAGCTGGAAAACGGCGAGCGTCAGTCCTACGACACCCTGCCGTACAGCGAGAGTGAAATCCGCCGCATCGCCCGGGTCGGCTTCGACATGGCCCGCGTGCGCGGCAAGAAGCTCTGCTCGGTGGACAAGGCCAACGTCCTGGCGTCCAGCCAGCTGTGGCGCGAAGTGGTCGAGCAGGTGGCCAAGGATTACCCGGATGTCGAACTGAGCCACATGTACGTCGACAACGCCGCCATGCAGTTGGTGCGTGCGCCGAAGCAGTTCGACGTGATGGTCACCGACAACATGTTCGGCGACATCCTTTCCGACGAAGCGTCGATGCTCACCGGTTCCATCGGCATGCTGCCGTCGGCGTCGCTGGATGCCAACAACAAGGGCATGTACGAGCCATGCCACGGTTCGGCGCCGGACATCGCCGGGCAGGGCATCGCCAACCCGCTGGCGACCATTCTGTCGGTGTCGATGATGCTGCGTTACAGCTTCAACCTGAACGACGCGGCGGATGCCATCGAGCAGGCCGTGAGCCTGGTACTGGACCGGGGATTGCGCACCGGCGACATCTGGTCGGCCGGTTGCACCAAGGTGGGTACGCAGGAAATGGGCGATGCAGTAGTCGCCGCGCTGCGGAATCTGTAATCTTTCGGGCCCACCGCTCAGACGGTGGCCCACTTTTGTATAGGTGTAGTTGCGATGAAACGTGTAGGTCTGATCGGTTGGCGCGGTATGGTCGGTTCCGTGCTCATGCAGCGGATGCTGGAAGAGCAAGACTTCGATCTTATCGAGCCGGTGTTTTTCACCACTTCCAATGTCGGTGGCCAAGGCCCGTCCGTGGGCAAGGACATTGCTCCGCTCAAGGACGCTTACAGCATTGAAGAGCTGAAGACCCTCGACGTGATTCTGACCTGCCAGGGTGGCGACTACACCAGCGAAGTCTTCCCCAAGCTGCGCGAAGCCGGCTGGCAGGGCTACTGGATCGATGCCGCTTCCAGCCTGCGCATGCAGGACGATGCGGTGATCATCCTCGACCCGGTGAACCGCAAGGTCATCGACCAGCAGTTGGACTCCGGCACCAAGAACTACATCGGCGGCAACTGCACCGTCAGCTTGATGCTGATGGGCCTGGGCGGCCTGTTCGAAGCCGGTCTGGTGGAGTGGATGAGCGCCATGACCTATCAGGCGGCCTCCGGTGCCGGCGCGCAGAACATGCGCGAACTGATCAAGCAGATGGGGGCGACCCACGCCGCCGTGGCGGATGACCTGGCCAATCCGGCCAGCGCCATTCTCGACATCGACCGCAAGGTCGCCGAAGCCATGCGCAGCGATGCCTACCCGACCGAGAACTTCGGTGTGCCGCTGGCCGGCAGCCTGATCCCGTGGATCGACAAGGAACTGCCGAACGGCCAGAGCCGCGAAGAGTGGAAGGCCCAGGCCGAGACCAACAAAATCCTCGGTCGCTTCAAGAGCCCGATCCCGGTCGACGGCATCTGCGTGCGGATTGGCGCCATGCGCTGCCACAGCCAGGCGCTGACCATCAAGCTGAACAAGGACGTGCCGATCGCCGATATCGAAGGGTTGATCAGCCAGCACAACCCTTGGGTCAAGCTGGTACCGAACCAGCGCGACATCAGCATGCAGGAGCTGAGCCCGACCAAGGTCACCGGCACCCTGAACATCCCGGTGGGCCGTCTGCGCAAGCTGAACATGGGCTCGCAGTTCCTCGGCGCGTTCACCGTCGGCGACCAACTGCTGTGGGGCGCCGCCGAACCGCTGCGCCGCATGCTGCGGATCCTGCTCGAGCGTTGATGCTGTGATGCGTTGAAAGAGCCCGCGCCTTGCAAGAGGCGCGGGCTTTTTTCATATCGGAGCAGCTCTGATTGCTGGCTATGAGCATGTTTGCGAAAAGTCTGATGTGCCAGATCTGATAAATTGCCTCGCCCCCAAGCGCCGGGTAAAGTGCCGCTCCCCCGTTCCGCCAGAGGTAGCACCATGAACCAGTCCTTCGATATCGCCGTGATCGGTGCCACCGGTACTGTCGGCGAAACCCTCGTCCAGATTCTCGAAGAGCGCGATTTTCCGATCGCCAACCTGCACCTGTTGGCCAGCAGCGAGTCGGCGGGGCACTCGGTGCCGTTTCGTGGAAAAAATGTGCGCGTGCGTGAGGTCGACGAGTTCGATTTCAGCAAGGTGCAGCTGGCGTTTTTCGCTGCCGGCCCTGCGGTGACCCTGAGCTTCGCCCCTCGGGCGACGGCGGCCAATTGCGCGGTGATCGACCTGTCGGGCGCATTGCCTTCGGCCCAGGCACCGAATCTGGTGCCGGAAGCCAACGAGCGGGTGCTGAGCGGCCTGGAAAAGCCCGTTCAACTGAGCAGCCCCAGCGCCGCAGCCACGTCGCTGGCGGTGGTCCTGGCGCCGTTGCAGGCCCTGTTCGAGATCCAGCGGGTCAACCTGACCGCCAGCCTCGCGGTGTCCACCCAGGGCCGTGAAGCGGTAACCGAGCTGGCGCGTCAGACCGCCGAACTGCTCAATGCGCGTCCGTTGGAGCCGCGATTCTTCGACCGGCAGATGGCATTCAACCTGTTGGCGCAGGTCGGCACGCCCGACGAGCAAGGTCACACCTTGTTGGAAAAACGCCTGGTCCGGGAGTTGCGCGAGGTGCTGGCGCAGCCTTTATTAAAGATTTCTGTCACTTGTGTTCAAGCCCCGGTGTTTTTTGGCGATAGCTATAGCGTGACTCTGCAGTCAGCCACGGCGATCGACCTGGATGCGGTCAATGCCGCGCTCGAAGCGGCGCCCGGCATCGAGTTGGTGGAGGCGGGCGACTACCCGACCGCGGTGGGCGATGCGGTGGGGCAGGATGTGGTCTACGTTGGTCGGGTGCGCGCGGGGATCGACGACCCGGCGGAACTTAATCTCTGGCTGACGTCAGATAACGTACGCAAAGGGGCTGCGCTCAACGCCGTGCAGCTGGCTGAGTTGTTGATAAAAGACCTTCTGTAAAAGATACTTGGCAACAATTTGCAGAATGATTCTAGCTGGGCGCTATGCTTGGCTGGTTGCTGGAGGTGAGCTGCTGTCGCGGGCTTCCAAGGCATGCAGACATATATCGCGCGAAGCGGCCCTTCAGGCCGCACGCAATGCCTTACGGCAGCGCTACAACACCTTCTCGCTGGCCGAGGAATGTTCAAACAAAGGATGAGGCTATGGTTCAAGTTCGCAAACTGGTGTTAGCAATAGCGGCCGCGTCGGCGCTGTCCTCCGGTATGGCGCAGGCGCTTGGGCTCGGGGAGCTGACCCTGAAGTCGACTCTGAACCAGCCACTGGTTGCAGAAATCGAGTTGCTGGACGTCAAGGATCTCACCGCCGCCGAGGTGGTGCCGAGCCTGGCCTCGCCTGAAGATTTCGCCAAGGCGGGCGTCGATCGCCAGGCCTTTCTCAATGACCTGAGCTTTACGCCGGTGCTCAATGCCAGCGGCAAGAGCGTGCTGCGGGTCACGTCGAGCCAGCCGCTCTCCGAGCCGATGGTCAAGTTCCTGGTGCAGGTGATGTGGCCCAATGGCCGTCTGCTGCGCGACTACAGCGTCCTGCTCGACCCTTCCAAGTTTTCCCCGCAAACCGCTGAAGCGGCCGCGCAATCCGCGGCACAAACTCCAGCGGTTGCCGCGCCGGTCACCGGTGCCGGCAAGCCTGCTCAATACACCACCTCGGCCCGCGATACCCTCTGGGAGATTGCGGCCAAGGCCCGCAATGGCGGTTCGGTCCAGCAAACCATGCTGGCCATCCAGGCGCTGAATCCGGATGCCTTTATCGACGGCAACATCAACCGGCTGAAGACCGGGCAGGTATTGCGCCTGCCCGATGCCGTGCAGAGCACCAGCCTGCCGCAGCCGCAAGCGATCGCCGAGGTCGCCGCGCAGAATACGGCGTGGCGTCAGGGGCGCCGCCTGGCGCCGCGTGGCGCTCAGCAGCAACTGGATGGCACCCGGCGTGCGGGCGCGGACAAGGCGCCTGCACAAGGCGCGGCCAAGGATAATCTGAGCCTGGTGTCTGCCGAGTCCGGCAAGGCGCGGGGCAAGGGTGCGGCTGGCGACAGCCAGGCACTGAGCAACAAGCTGGCGGTGACTCAGGAAAGCCTCGATACGGCCCGGCGTGACAACGCCGAGCTGAAAAGCCGTCTGACGGACCTGCAAAGCCAGCTGGACAAGCTGCAACGCCTGATCGAATTGAAGAACGACCAGTTGGCCAAATTGCAGGCGCAAGGGGCGGGTGCCGTGGCGCCAGCACAACCGACCGCGGCCATGCCGGCACAACTGGCCGAGCAGCCTGCGACCCCGGCGGCGCCAGTGACCGATCCTGCAGCAGCGTCGGGCGAGGCCCCGGCTGAAGCGGAACCGGCCCAGGCGCAAACACCGGCGTCCAATGAGGACACATTCAACGACCTGCTGACCAATCCAATCCTCCTGGGGCTGGCGGGCGGCGGGGCAGTGCTGGTGCTGTTGTTGCTGCTGTTGCTGGCTCGCCGTCGCAAGGCTCAGCAGGAGGCGGAAAAGCATCTGCGCATGGCTCGCGCCCTGTCCGAAGAATCTGAGCTGTCCAAGGATCTGGATCTGCCGGAAAGCAGCTTCGAAGGCCTTGAAGTTCCACCGCCGAGCGTCAAGCTCGCTCCAGCTCCAGCTCCAGCTCCAGCTCCAGCTCCAGCTCCGGTCGTGGCGCCTGTGGTGGACGCGGCGCCGGTAGCTGCTGCAGTCGAGCACCCGGCCGATGTGCTGGATCAGGCCCAGTCCCATATCGATGGCGGTCGCCTGAACCAGGCGGCGGCGATCCTGGAGGAGGCCGTCAAGCTGGAGCCGCAGCGTAGCGAGTTGCGCTTGAAGCTGATGGAAGTCTACGGTCATCAGGGCGATCGCAGCGCCTTTGTGGCCCAGGAGCGTCAGCTGGTGGCCAATGGCAAGAATCACGCTGAAGTCGAACAGCTGAAAAGTCGCTTCCCGGCAATGGCTGCTGTGGCGGCCGCGGGTCTCGGCGCAGCAGCCGTGGCGGCGGCGCTGGATGCTCAGTACGTCAAGGAACTGTTGCTCGACGAGCCGCAGGAGCCAGCGCCGGCACCGGTTGTCGACGACCTGGATACCGACTTCGATCTGAGCCTGGACGATCTGGAGGCCGCCTCTGCGGCGTCGCCGGTTGCTCCGGCTGTTCCTGCTCAAGTTGAGCCCGAGCTGGACGACTTCCCGCTGGATGACGACCTGAGCTTCGAGTCGGTGCTGCAGCAGCAAACCGAAGCCAAGGAAAGCCTGGACGATCTGTCGGATTTCGACCTGGATCTGGGTGAGGATCTTCCTGCCGCGGCGCAAGCCGATGAGGATTTCCTGCTCAGCCTGGATGACGACCTGAAGGATCTGCCGGCTGCCGAAGTGCCTACGGTGACCGAAGCCGCGCTCGACGATCTTGAGCTGCCTGCGGACTTCGACTTGTCCCTGGCTGACGAGATGGATGCGCAGCCCGCTGCCAAGGATGCTTTCGCTTCCGAGCTGGACGATGTCAATGCCGAGCTGGATCGCTTGTCGCAGAGCCTCGAGCAGCCGGACCTGGCCGAGCCGACCTTTACCGCGGAAGACGCCGCGGGCAGTGCCGACGAAGGGGATTTCGATTTCCTTTCCGGCGCCGATGAAGTGGCGACCAAGCTCGATCTGGCCCAGGCCTACATCGACATGGGCGATAACGATGGCGCGCGGGATATTCTCGGCGAAGTCATCAGCGAAGGTAACGACGGTCAGAAAAGCGAAGCCAGGGAAATGCTCGCGCGTCTGGCCTGAGTCGACGCTAGCAGCAAAAAAACGGCAGCCATCGAGGCTGCCGTTTTTGTTTCTGGGCCCATGGCAGCGCTTGCGCGGTTAGGCCAGCAGGTCTTCGTAGAAGGCGCCGAACGGCCGGGTAGGGTGGGCGATCTGGATTTCCAGAATCCACAGGCCAACGTTGGGGCATGCGTCGAAGTTGCCCAGGTCACCCGCTCGATAAATGGCATGGGGGAAGTCGCTGACCCGGTGCCCCTTGATCTCCAGGTTCAGCACCCAGCCCATGGCGCTCGCCTGTTCTTCGGCATAGCGATACAGGGCGGGGCCGGCGACCTTGTGCTCGCTCCAGTGATCACGAACCCGTTCGAACAGGGTTTGGGCCGCCGTGGCACAGGCTTGCATCTCGGGATCGTTGCCGGTGACGAAGGTGGCGCCGCAATCGCCTTCGTGGCGGTCCCAGACCACCCCGAGGTCGATAAAGAAGATGTCGTTGTCGCCCAGTATCGGATCGCCTTTGGAGCGTTGCTTGAAGGTCTTCAGGGTGTTTTCGCCAAAGCGCACCAGCGCCGGGTGCCAGATCCGGTCCATGCCCAATTCCGCAAGCACCTCCAGCCCCAAGGCGCGAGCCTGGGATTCGAGCATGCCTGGCTGGATGCGCGCGGCTATCTGCGCGATGGCTTCCCAGGTCTTGCGCTTGGCGTGGAGCATGCCTTGCAGGCTGTAGGCGAGGCCCACGGCCTCCTTGTTGATGGCGGTCATTGGTCTCAGGTCCCGGTCGAGTGGATTTATGGTTTTCGCTATATATTCATATATATAGCGTTTGTCCTGGTTTTCACGCAATCCTGTTTACGCTCGCTGGCGCTTAGTGGGCAAACATCAACTAAAAGCGGGTCGCGCATGGCGTCTGCTTGCGCGCGCCTTATAATGGCCGCCTTTGCGCATATCAGCAGGCTGTAAGTTCTTGGCAAATATAGATAACGCGGCCGCCGAAATGGCGGCCGCAGGCTTTTTCAGAATCGCGTTGGGTGTCGAATACAAGGGTTCGCGTTATCGCGGCTGGCAGCGTCAGGCTTCCGGTGTCCCGAGTGTCCAGGAAACCCTCGAGAAGGCGTTGTCCCGGGTGGCGGACTCGCCGGTGCTGCTGTCTTGCGCTGGGCGTACCGACGCCGGCGTGCACGCCTGCGGGCAGGTGGTGCACTTCGATACCCAGGCCGAGCGGTCGATGAAGGCGTGGGTGATGGGGGCTAATATCAACCTGCCCCACGACATCAGCGTGAGCTGGGCCAAGGTCATGCCGGCGCATTTTCATGCGCGGTTCAAGGCGATTGCCCGCCGCTATCGCTACGTGATCTACAACGACCAGATCCGTCCGGCGCACTTGAACGAGGAGATCACCTGGAATCATCGCCCGCTGGATGTCGAGCGGATGGCCGAGGCTGCCCAACATCTGGTGGGCACCCATGATTTCAGTGCATTCCGTGCAGGGCAGTGCCAGGCCAAGTCGCCGATCAAGGAAATCCACCATCTGCGGGTCACCCGGCACGGCAAGATGATTGTCCTGGATATCCGTGCCAGCGCGTTCCTGCATCACATGGTGCGCAATATCGCCGGAGTGCTGATGACCATCGGCGCGGGCGAGCGTCCGGTCGAGTGGGCCAGGGAAGTGCTGGAGAGCCGGATTCGCCGCACGGGCGGGGTGACGGCGCATCCTTTCGGACTGTATCTGGTGCAGGTCGAGTATCACGATGAGTTCGAGCTGTCCGAGCGATACATCGGGCCACATTTCCTCACCGGCTTCTCGGAACTTGACGGCTGACGCCCGGAAAAGCATTTGCTACCATCCGGGACTTTCCCCGGATTTGCCCTGAGGTTTAAACGACATGTCAGCCGTTCGCAGCAAAATTTGTGGGATTACCCGCATTGAGGATGCGTTGGCGGCGGTCGAGGCCGGGGCCGATGCCATCGGGCTGGTGTTCTACGCCAAGAGTCCGCGGGCGGTGAACGTCCAGCAGGCGCGGGCGATCGTTGCCGCGCTGCCGCCGTTCGTGACCACCGTGGGCCTGTTCGTCAATGCCAGCCGCTGCGAGCTGGGCGAGATCCTCGATGCGGTGCCGCTGGACCTGTTGCAGTTTCACGGCGATGAAACACCGGCGGACTGCGAGGGCTATCACCGGCCCTACATCAAGGCGCTGCGGGTCAAGGCCGGCGACGATATTGCCAGCCGTTGCGCGGCTTATGCGCGGGCCAGCGGCATCCTGCTCGATACCTACGTCGAGGGCGTGCCGGGTGGAACTGGCGAAGCCTTTGATTGGTCACTGGTACCGCAAGGCTTGAGCAAGCCGATTATCCTGGCCGGTGGCTTGACTGCCGAGAATGTCGGCCAGGCGATAGCGCAGGTTCGCCCGTACGCCGTGGATGTCAGCGGCGGGGTGGAGCAGAGCAAGGGCATCAAGGATCACGCAAAGATTCGCGCATTTATGCAGGCCGTTCGCGGCAGCTGTTAGTCGATGTGACGGCTGGCAGTCTGCCGCCGTCCATAACACCACTGTACAAAACAGGCCGGCACCGTCGCTGGGCGGGCCGTAAATCGAAGTGGCAGCCGCTCTATCCGGGGGTTGTCGGGATGGCTGAGGAGCCGTTCGGTACAGGCAGGTCAAGCTCGCGCTGACCGCGGTAGCGAACAGATCATCGCCGCACACATGAATTTAGCTCAAGGGCATACGCGGGGCCGCGAACCAGAGCGTTCGGGCCGCCGGTACTGGAGAAAGAAAGCATGAGCAACTGGTTAGTAGACAAACTGATCCCTTCGATCATGCGTTCCGAGGTGAAGAAAAGCTCGGTGCCTGAAGGTCTGTGGCACAAGTGTCCGTCCTGCGAGGCGGTGCTGTATCGTCCGGAGCTGGAAAAGACCCTGGACGTCTGCCCCAAGTGCAACCACCACATGCGTATCGGTGCTCGCGCCCGTATCGACATTTTCCTCGACGCTGAAGGCCGTGCCGAACTGGGCGCCGACCTGGAGCCGGTAGACCGTCTGAAATTCCGCGACGGCAAGAAGTACAAGGATCGCCTGACCGCGGCCCAGAAGCAGACCGGTGAAAAGGACGCGCTGATTTCCATGAGCGGTACCCTGCTGGGGATGCCGGTGGTGGTATCGGCGTTCGAGTTCTCCTTCATGGGCGGCTCCATGGGCGCCATCGTTGGCGAGCGTTTTGTGCGTGCTGCCAACTACGCGCTGGAAAAGCGTTGCCCGATGGTCTGCTTCTCCGCTTCCGGCGGTGCGCGGATGCAGGAAGCGCTGATCTCCCTGATGCAGATGGCCAAGACCTCCGCGGTGCTGGCGCGTCTGCGTGAAGAAGGCCTGCCATTCATTTCCGTGTTGACCGACCCGGTCTACGGTGGCGTTTCCGCCAGCCTGGCGATGCTGGGTGACGTGATTGTCGCCGAACCCAAGGCCCTGGTCGGTTTCGCCGGTCCTCGCGTGATCGAGCAGACCGTGCGTGAAAAACTGCCGGAAGGTTTCCAGCGCAGCGAGTTCCTGCTGGAGCATGGCGCTATCGACATGATTGTCCCGCGCCAGGAGCTGCGTCCGCGCCTGGGTAACCTGCTGGCTCAACTGATGGGCTTGCCGACGCCTGAGTTCGTGGCCGCGCCTGTCGAGGCGATCGTGGTGCCACCGGTGCCTGCAAACATATGACCGAGCGTACCCTTGGCGACTGGCTTGCCTACCTTGAGCAGTTGCATCCGTCAGCCATCGACATGGGGCTGGAGCGCTCGCAAGAAGTAGCGTCCCGCATGGGATTGGGCAGGCTGGCGCCTCGGGTCGTCACGGTGACCGGTACCAACGGCAAGGGTTCTACCTGCGCGTTCGTGGCGTCCTTGCTGCGAGCCCAGGGGCTGAAGGTCGGTGTCTACAATTCCCCCCATCTGTTGCGCTACAACGAGCGCGTGCAGATCGATGGCGTCGAAGCCAGCGATGCCGAGCTGTGCGAGGCCTTTGTCGCGGTCGAAGCCGGGCGCGGTGAAATTTCCCTGACCTATTTCGAGATGGGTACCCTGGCGGCCTTCTGGCTGTTCCAGCGGGCCGGTCTCGATGCCGTGGTGCTGGAAGTCGGCCTGGGTGGGCGCCTGGATGCGGTCAACCTGGTGGATGCGGATCTGGCGCTGGTCACCAGTATCGGCGTCGACCATGCCGATTATCTGGGTGACACCCGTGAGTCTGTGGCCTTCGAGAAGGCCGGGGTTTTCCGCCAGGGCGCGCCTGCACTCTGCGGTGACCTGAATCCCCCTCAGCCCCTGCTGGATAAGGCGCGTGAATTGAACTGCCCGTTCTTCCTGCGCGGTCGTGATTTCGACCTGGGGATCACCGAGGCGAACTGGCAGTGGCGGGGTCTCGATGCGCGGGGCAATGCTGTCGAGCTGCGCGACTTGCCGCTGCTCGATCTGCCCATGGAGAACGCCGCGCTGGCCTTGCAGGCCTATTTGTTGCTGGGGCTGCCTTGGCAGGCCGAACGCATCGCCGAAGCCTTGCAGCAGACGCGAGTGGTCGGGCGCCTGGATCGCCGTCAGTTCGAATGGCAGGGCAAGCGCCTGAACCTGTTGCTGGATGTCGGGCACAACCCCCATGCCGCGGAGTATCTGGCCGAGCGCCTGATGCGCCGACCAGTGGCGGGCAAGCGCTTGGCGGTATTCGGCCTGTTGGCGGACAAGGACCTGGAGGGCGTGGTTGCCCGCCTGGATGCCTGTGTCGAGCATTGGGCGGTGGCGCCGCTGGATTCTGCCCGTGCGCGTCCCGTTGCGGACTTGCAGGCGGCACTGCAGAACCTTGGGGCTTCGGTAGCGTCTTATGAAAGTGTCGCCGCAGCCTTGGAAGGGCAGTGTGCGCAGGCTACGGGCGAAGACGAGATTCTGCTGTTCGGATCTTTTTATTGTGTTGCCGAGGCGCTCGAGTGGCTCGCTCGGCGCTCCACGGAGGAAGCTGCACATGGCTATGCTGGATAACGTCTACAAGCAGCGAATGGTTGGGGCCTTGGTTCTGGTGGCGTTGGCGGTGATTTTCCTGCCGATGCTGTTTTCCCGCGAAGATGAGCAGCGGCATATCAATGTCGAGGCGCCAGCAGTGCCTCAGGCGCCTGCTGTAACCCAGGTGCAAGTCGAGCCTGTGGTGGTGCCAGAGCCGCAGGCGCTGCCACAGGAGCCGGTACCCAGCGATGAAGAAGTGGCCCAGCAGGCCGCGCCTTCGATGCCGATTGCGCCAAGCGCTCCGGTTGCTCCGGCTCCAGTCCCGGTGGCACCGCCAGTCGCCGCGAGCAAGCCCGTGGCTCCACCTCCGGCGCCAGCCCCCAAGCCGGCTCCAGCCCAGCCGATTACCGCAGCGCCAGCCAAGCCCGATGCGACCCCAAGCCGTGTCGATGCAAACGGCCTGTCGGTCAGTTGGTCGGTGCAACTGGCCAGCCTGTCCAGTCGGGAAAGCGCCGAGAACCTGCAGAAAACCCTGCGCAGCCAGGGGTACAACGCTTATATCCGTTCCGCCGATGGCAAGAACCGGGTATTCGTTGGTCCATTGATCGAGCGGGCCGAGGCAGACCGCCTGCGCGATTTGCTGAGCCGTCAGCAGAACCTCAAGGGTTTTGTCGTGCGCTTCCAGCCTGAGCGCGGTTAAGGCTATCGCCTTGATTTGCAAAGCACAGTGAATCGCAGCTTACCGATGGCCATGCGCTCTGTTAAAATGCGCCGCCTTATCCGTCTGTAGGCTGCACTGTGCCATTTACCTGGGTTGACTGGGCGATCGTTGCAATCATCGCCATCTCCGCTTTGATCAGTTTGAGTCGCGGCTTCGTCAAAGAAGCGCTGTCGCTGCTTACCTGGATCGTCGCAGGAGTCGTTGCCTGGATGTTTGGTGGCTCTCTGTCCGAATACCTCAGCGGATACATCGAGACTCCCTCGGCTCGCGTGATCGCGGGCTGTGCCATCATGTTTGTCGCCACTTTAATCGTGGGCGCAATGATCAATTATCTTATCGGCGAATTGGTTCGCGTCACCGGGCTATCCGGGACCGATCGATTCCTCGGCATGGCCTTCGGCGCGGCGCGTGGCGCATTGCTGGTGGTCGTGGCCGTCGGGCTGTTGAGCCTGGGGCCGGTACAACAGGATTCCTGGTGGCAGCAGTCGCGACTGGTGCCACAATTTCTATTGGTTGCAGACTGGTCAAAAAACCTCATATTGGGGTGGAGCAGTCAGTGGCTGGCCAGCGGTATCAGCGTACCCGCTGAAATACCGTTCAAGGAACAACTCTTACCGGCCAAAACGCCTCAGTAAGATGTGTTCAGTTCAGTTTCATTAAGTAGGGGTTGCGTCGCATGTGTGGCATCGTCGGTATCGTCGGTAAGTCGAACGTCAATCAGGCGCTGTATGACGCGCTAACCGTCCTCCAGCACCGCGGCCAGGACGCTGCCGGTATCGTGACCAGCCATGATGGCCGGTTATTCCTGCGCAAGGACAACGGCCTGGTCCGTGACGTTTTCCATCAACGGCACATGCAGCGCCTGGTCGGTCACATGGGGATCGGCCATGTGCGGTATCCGACCGCTGGCAGCTCGACTTCGGCCGAAGCTCAACCGTTTTACGTCAACTCGCCTTACGGCATCACACTGGCGCATAACGGTAACCTGACCAATGTTGAACAGCTGGCCAAGGAGATCTACGAGTCTGACTTGCGCCACGTCAACACCAATTCCGATTCGGAAGTCCTGCTCAACGTCTTCGCTCACGAGCTGGCCCAGCGCGGCAAGCTGCAACCGACCGAAGAAGACGTATTCGCCGCCGTGACCGACGTGCACAACCGTTGCGTTGGCGGTTATGCGGTAGTCGCCATGGTCACCGGTTATGGCATCGTTGGCTTCCGCGACCCTCACGGTATTCGCCCGATCGTTTTCGGTCAGCGTCACACCGACGAAGGCGTCGAATACATGATCGCCTCTGAAAGCGTGTCCCTGGATGTGCTGGGCTTCACCCTGATTCGCGACCTGGCGCCGGGCGAAGCGGTCTACATCACTGAAGACGGCAAGCTGCACACCCGTCAGTGCGCGACCAATCCGAAACTGACTCCGTGCATTTTCGAACATGTCTACCTGGCGCGTCCGGACTCGATCATCGACGGCGTGTCGGTGTACAAGGCGCGCCTGCGCATGGGCGAGAAGCTGGCCGAGAAGATCCTGCGCGAGCGTCCGGATCACGATATCGATGTGGTCATCCCGATTCCGGATACCAGCCGTACCGCGGCGCTGGAGCTGGCGAACCACCTGGGCGTCAAGTTCCGCGAAGGCTTCGTGAAGAACCGCTACATCGGCCGGACCTTCATCATGCCGGGCCAGGCCGCGCGGAAAAAATCCGTGCGCCAGAAACTCAATGCCATCGAGCTGGAGTTCCGCGGCAAGAACGTGATGCTGGTGGATGACTCGATCGTTCGCGGCACCACCTGCAAGCAGATCATCCAGATGGCCCGTGAAGCCGGCGCGAAGAACGTCTACTTCTGCTCCGCGGCGCCTGCCGTGCGTTTCCCGAACGTGTACGGCATCGACATGCCGAGCGCTCACGAACTGATCGCACACAATCGTTCGACTCAGGATGTGGCTGATCTGATCGGCGCCGACTGGCTGATCTACCAGGATCTGCCTGATCTGATCGAGGCGGTCGGTGGCGGCAAGATCAAGATCGAGAACTTCGACTGCGCGGTGTTCGACGGCAAATATGTCACTGGCGACGTCGACGAGGCCTACCTGAACAAGATCGAAAACGCACGTAACGATGCCTCCAAGGCCAAGACCCAGGCGGTCAGTGCGATCATCGATCTGTACAACAACTGATCTAGAGCATTAGAAGACATAAGGAGTAGGCGGCATGAGTCAGGATTGGGATGCCGGTCGGCTGGACAGCGACCTTGATGGCGTAGCTTTCGACACCCTGGCCGTGCGCGCCGGCCAACACCGTACCCCGGAAGGGGAGCACGGTGATCCGATGTTCTTCACCTCCAGCTACGTGTTCCGCACGGCCGCCGATGCGGCCGCGCGGTTCGCCGGCGAGGTGCCGGGCAATGTCTATTCCCGCTACACCAACCCGACCGTGCGGGCGTTCGAAGAGCGTATCGCCGCCCTGGAAGGCGCCGAGCAGGCTGTGGCCACGGCCACCGGCATGGCGGCGATTCTCTCGGTGGTCATGAGTTTGTGCAGCGCGGGCGACCATGTATTGGTTTCGCGCAGTGTGTTTGGCTCGACCATCAGCCTGTTCGAAAAGTATTTCAAGCGCTTCGGTATCGAGGTCGATTACGTGCCCCTGGCGGACCTGTCCGGCTGGGATGCGGCGATCAAGGCCAATACCAAGTTGCTGTTCGTTGAATCGCCGTCCAACCCGCTCGCCGAGCTGGTGGATATCGCTGCATTGTCCGAAATCGCTCACGCCAAGGGCGCAATGCTGGTGGTCGACAACTGTTTCTGTACTCCGGCGTTGCAGCAGCCGCTGAAGCTGGGCGCGGACGTGGTGGTGCACTCGGCGACCAAGTTCATCGATGGCCAGGGTCGTTGCATGGGCGGTGTGGTGGCTGGCCGTAGCGAACAGATGAAAGAAGTGGTGGGTTTCCTGCGTACCGCGGGACCGACCCTGAGTCCGTTCAACGCCTGGATCTTCCTCAAGGGCCTCGAAACCCTCAACCTGCGGATGCGCGCCCATTGTGCCAATGCCCAGGCCCTGGCCGAATGGCTGGAGCAGCAGGACGGCATCGAGAAGGTGCATTACGCCGGTCTGCCAAGCCATCCGCAATACGAGCTGGCCAAGCGTCAGCAGCGTGGTTTCGGCGCGGTGGTGAGCTTTGAAGTCAAGGGCGGCAAGGACGGGGCCTGGCGTTTTATCGACGCTACTCGCCTGATTTCCATTACCGCCAACCTGGGCGATAGCAAGACCACCATCACTCATCCGAGCACCACCTCTCACGGCCGTCTGGCACCGCAAGAACGTGAAGCGGCGGGCATTCGTGACAGCCTGATTCGTATCGCTGTCGGTCTTGAGGATGTGGTGGACCTGCAAGCCGACCTGGCGCGCGGCCTGGCAGCCTTGTGATCGAGTTGTCCGAACAGCAGAGCATTGCCAACGGCCGCGTCGCGCTGGTGACCGGCGCGGCACGCGGTATCGGCCTGGGCATCGCTGCCTGGCTGATCAGCGAAGGCTGGCAGGTGGTACTGACCGATCTGGACCGCGCACGCGGCTCCCAGGTGGCCAAGGTCCTGGGGGACAGCGCCTGGTTCATCGGCATGGATGTGGCGGATGAAGCGCAGGTCGCCCTGGGTGTTGCCGAAGTGCTGGGGCAGTTCGGACGCCTCGATGCGCTGGTGTGCAACGCGGCGGTCGCCGATCCGCGCAACATCACCCTGGAAAGCCTCGACTTGGCTTACTGGAATCGGGTGTTGGCGGTGAACCTCAGCGGTCCGATGCTCCTGGCCAAGCACTGTGCGCCGTATCTGCGCGCCCACGGTGGATCCATCGTCAACCTGGCGTCTACCCGTGCCCGGCAATCGGAACCTGATACTGAGGCCTATGCGGCGAGCAAGGGCGGTTTGCTGGCCTTGACCCATGCATTGGCCATGAGTCTGGGGCCGGAGATTCGGGTCAATGCGGTCAGCCCCGGTTGGATCGACGCCCGGGATCCGGCGGCGCGTCGGGCCGAACCTTTGAGCGATGCCGATCATGCCCAGCATCCGGCGGGCAGGGTAGGGACGGTCGAGGATGTGGCGGCGATGGTGGCGTGGCTGTTGTCCAAGAACTCCGGTTTTGTCACTGGCCAGGAGTTCGTGGTCGACGGCGGCATGAGCAAAAAAATGATTTATCGCGATTGATGGCATGTGAAGGACGCAACGAGCGCGGCTTGAGGTCGCCAGTGTTGTTGATCCCTTCCGCAGGCTTTGTCGTGATTTTGTCTTTTTCAGAAAAACTTCAAGCAGGGTATTGACTTAGCATCGGTATCTGCGTAAATTTCGCGGCCTCAACGAAGCAAAGGGTGATTAGCTCAGCCGGGAGAGCATCTGCCTTACAAGCAGAGGGTCGGCGGTTCGATCCCGTCATCACCCACCACTTCTTGAGTGTCTTTCGAAAGAAAGGCGGAGGCTTCCACGGAAGCATCCAACCGACGCGCAGCGGTAGTTCAGTCGGTTAGAATACCGGCCTGTCACGCCGGGGGTCGCGGGTTCGAGTCCCGTCCGCTGCGCCATATTTTCCAGATCAGGTATTCCTGCTCTGAGATTGAAAAACATCGAAGTTTTTCAGTCAGACGATTTAAACGGTTCACATGGGCGCAAGTCCAAGCGATACGCAGCGGTAGTTCAGTCGGTTAGAATACCGGCCTGTCACGCCGGGGGTCGCGGGTTCGAGTCCCGTCCGCTGCGCCATATCTACTTGAAGGAACACTGAACGCCTTCAAGTGACGAAGAAGCCGCAGGCTTTTCGGATCGATAGCAAAGACCCTGGTCGAAAGACCGGGGTTTTTTGTTTTCGGAATCCGGCTTTTTTCGATGCCGCTCAGGCAGTCGATATTTCCCCTCTGCAAAGCCCCAAAAAAACCGCCTGATGGGCGGTTTTTTATTTGGAGAGGGTAGGGTTATCAGAACCCCAGCTTGTCTCGCAGGCTGTAATACCAGGCGCCCATCGCGGTGAATGGGGTGCGCAACAACTGGCCGCCAGGGAAGGGGTAGTGTGGCAGCTCGGCAAAGGCGTCAAAGCGCTCTGCCTGGCCACGCAGGGCCTCTGCCAGTACCTTGCCGGCCAGGTGGGTATAGGTGACGCCATGGCCGCTGCAGCCCTGGGAGTAATAGATGTTGTCCCCCAGGCGTCCGACTTGTGGCAGGCGCGACAGGGTCAGCAGAAAGTTGCCGGTCCAGGCGTAGTCGATCTTCACATCCTTGAGTTGCGGGAAGGCCTTGAGCATCTTCGGTCGGATGATTGCTTCGATATTCGCCGGGTCGCGAGCGCCATACACCACGCCGCCGCCGAAGATAAGGCGCTTGTCGGCGGAAAGACGGTAGTAATCCAGCAGATAGTTGCAGTCCTCGACGCAGTAGTCCTGGGGAAGCAGGCTTTTTGCTAACTCATCGCTCAATGGTTCAGTGGTGATGACCTGGGTGCCGCACGGCATCGATTTAGCGGCCAGCTCCGGCACCAGGTTGCCCAGGTAGGCGTTGCCCGCGACTATGGCGAACTTGGCCCTGACCTTGCCTTGTGGGGTATGTATCACCGGATTGGCACCGCGTTCGATACGTGCCGCCGGGGATTGCTCGTAGATAACACCGCCCAGGGATTCCACGGCTGCCGCTTCGCCCAGTGCCAGATTGAGTGGGTGGATATGCCCGCCGCTCATGTCGAGCATGCCGCCCTGGTACAGCTCACAAGCGACGACTTCGCGAATGCGGCGCTGATCCAGCAATTCCAGCTGGGTGTGGCCGTAGCGCTCCCACAGGCGCTTCTGCGACTCCAGGTGACCCATCTGCTTGCTGGTGATGGCGGCGAACACTCCGCCATCTTTCAGGTCGCACTGGATTTGATACTTGGCGACCCGCTCACGGATGATCCTGCCGCCTTCGAAGGCCATCTGGCCAAGCAGTTGAGCTTGCTTGGGGCCGACACTGCGTTCAATCACATCAATGTCGCGGCTATAGCTATTGACGATCTGTCCACCGTTACGCCCGGAAGCGCCGAAGCCAACCTTGGCCGCTTCCAGGACGGTGACTTTAAAGCCATTCTCAAGCAGGAACAGGGCGCTGGAGAGGCCGGTGTAGCCGGCACCGATCACGCAGACATCGGTTTCCACATCATCTTGCAGTAGCGGGCGGGCTGGAGCAGCGTTGGCTGACGCTGCGTAATACGATTGTGGGTAAGGTGTGTTCGCCATCCTGCAACCTCTGTTTAATATTCTTGACGATTGCGTGGATCCTACCTGAGTTGAAAAACGCCTACCAGCCATCGAAAAATCTTCTTGGCAGGCTCAAAAAATAAAAATTCGCATATTCAGAGGGTTAGCTGCAAAAAAGGTGTTGACACCCCTCCGGAATTCCGTAGAATGCCGCCTCACAGCAGGCACGTAGCTCAGTTGGTTAGAGCACCACCTTGACATGGTGGGGGTCGTTGGTTCGAGTCCAATCGCGCCTACCAAACAAAATCCGCTCTGCTGGGCGGTATGGAAGGGCCCACCGAAAGGTGGGCCCTTTTTTGTTGTCTGCGATTTGCAAAAAAACCATCCCCACGTACTCGATCGTCTTGTCGCCGCGCCCCTCCTGGTAGTGCTTCGTCATCTTCTCGTCCGCATGCCCCAGAAACGCCTGGGTGTATTCCTGTGGGAAATTCTGCTGCTCGTACAGCATGCCCCTAAAGCGCGGATCTCGTGAAAAGTGGGGCGCTCACCAACTGGTATATGGTCATAGGCGTGCGCTGCATCCCGAGCCTTACTGAACTACTTGGCCAGATAGTCTGGTGCTACCGACGTCCAGTGTTCCTTCGCGTCGATCTGCTCACTGCGCCTGGCCTTCGGTTTGTAGTGAATCAGGTACGGTGACGCCAGAGGGGATAGTAGGCATTCGCCGACCACTTCGCGCAGAGCGGTGCTCATGGTGATCTTCAGGTGAACCGGTTTTTCATACCCAGGGTCTTTCCCGGCGACACAGTGAGCGTGTTTTTATCCATGTCCACAGTTGACTTGAGCCATGTGACGATATCTTCACGATGCTGAAGGCTAACCAATGCCAGGCGAATCACGTGCTTCAGCCACTGCGTCGTGGTCGCGGCGTTGATTATCGACTTCAGGCCGTCGAGCGTGTGCTGCTGTCGCTTCTTCTCCGCCTCCTTTTTCACCAGGGTCAACTCGGCGTTGTTTCGCTCGGCGAGGCCTTTGGCCACGGCGAAGGCGACACAGCCCGCTGTGTTTCGTGTAGGCGTTGTTGCTGAGCTGGTCCAGGTATTCGGCCATGGCCAGCCCGTCCATCTGCCCGATCAGTCGATCGCCGAGATCTTGCCGGTACCGTTCGAGCTTGAACTTGATTTCTTCACGGGGCGCGCCGTGTACTCCTTGTCCACCAGCCATTCGTCATGATGGAAGCGTTGCTACTGCCGATCTACAGCTGTCAGTCCTTGTCGACGCCGCGGATGCAGCCAGTGGCTGCCACCACCGCCACCGGCGGCCTGCTTCATGGAGCCCTGTGAGCCCGACTTGACCCGGAGAATCAGAATCACCAACGATGGGGACCAAGGACTGATCGCTCTGGTGGCGTGTCAGGATTACGTAAAAAATTGAGACGATTGGATTAGGGCAAATCGTTAAAAATTGTCATAATATTACTGTATGGATATACATATATGGCTACGGAGGGCACCCACTTTTCTAGCATGAGATTGATAAATGGCAATTTATGTCGATACCCCATACATCTTTACCCCGAATCCTAATGCCGATAACGGACCTCAAATTCAGTCGATCTTGAAGGCTGGCTATCGTTGGTTGCAGATCAATGGCACTGAATGTCCAATCGGGACGACAGTGCTTTTGAACCGTGACGACAACTGGCCATATAGCGGCCAGATCATTGAGCCCGCACCTGGGATCGATAAGGTCACGATCGATTGCAGCGGGGTTGGCCGAAACCCCGAGCTGCCATCAGATCCCAGCTACGCAGCGATTGATTATGAGGGCAACGTCCGGCCCGGCAGCTACCTGACTGCTACAGCCCACGTTAACACAACCCAGATTTTCGTTGCGGATACGACCCCTTACACGAACGGGTCATGGATTGTAATTTCGGATGCCTCCACTGACTTTGACACCTATCCGATGCCGCTGGATGGCCCGATGGAGGTCAGGCAGGTTATCTATGTCCTGGCTGATTCCTTGATCGTCAACCGGGTCATCAAGCGAGAGCACCCGGAAAACACGATTGTCGCGCTGTGTGAACCGATCAAGAATGTGTACATCCGAAGCCTGGAGTTCACCGGGGATTGCGCTGTCGGCCTACACATGCACTATGCCCAGCACTGTGTGATTGAGAACATCACTTCGACCGACTGGACTGGTCGCACTATGTTGCTGCTCGACAATGGCGGCGAGTACAACACTATTATCAACAGCTACTGCACTGGGACTGAGCCTGGTATTGAAGATGCCCAGAACACTTGGGGTGTTATGGTGGAAGGACAGGACTCAACTCGGATTATCAACTCCGGCGGCGAAAGTTGCGGTGTTGGTCAGGGAATGAACTACTGTATTGATACTGTCTCTATTAATGCGATGGGACGCTTTAACACGGTAAACGTTGGTGTTTATACCGCGTCCATCCGTTCCGGCCTTCTTCGTCCGCAGGTCGCGTCACCAATCGTCTTGGACACGGTCATCACTGAAGACTGCGAAGACTGCTACATCGTTGAGCCAATTCCTTTCGAGTAAACCCAGGCATGCGAAAAGCCCGCTGAGTCATAGCGGGCTTTTCATTATCAGCGTACTGTGATTGGCGCAATCGGTGGGCTGATCATCGTTGCCAGTTTCTTTCCAGGGACGTGCGTTGGGTTCTCAACTGTTTTGTGAATAATCCAAGAGAGAATAATGGTAGCAACTATCTGTATAGCAAGAGCCAGTACTGCCCCAACACCCTGATCAATCATGATCCGCATCCCGACGATTCCAAAAGCTCCATGGCATGCGTACAAGGGGTAGCTGATGTTTGCAAGGAAGTGGAACACCGGCCCACCGCTCCAGTCTCGAGCAAGCAAATAAAAGGCCGTGAACAGCGCGAATGCTGCAAAGTAAGAAACGATTACTTCGATCTGCCACCCTTCTGCAAAGCAGCTGTAGCCAAATACGCAGAGCATTCCCACGGTCAGTACAAACAGTTTCTCCAGGCTTAAAAGCCCGCGATGATGGTAATTGAATGCAACACCAATCATCATAAAAACATGTATTTAATTGGAAGGACTAGCGCCGCGACTCCCCCTGTTTTATAGGTGTTGCTCGGATAAAAGTTGGCGACAAGAACTATTGTAATGCCTAGTGCGAAAAGTGGGAATAACTTTGCTTTACCAATCATCGGCCAGCACAGCAGCACAATAAGATAGAATTTAATTTCAACTTCAAGCGTCCAGACAGCTCCGTCCAAAGGAGCTGAGCTTCCAAACCAGTCACGGAATAATGGCATCTGTATAATAACTTGTTTGGCTGTATAGGATGTGACGTATCTCATGTATCTTGCTGCAATCTCAAGCGCTATCAAAGTTATTGTAAGACCAATAATATAGGTCAGCCAAATCCTGACTAGGCGACTGATAGCGAACTTGGTTTTTGCCAGTGTCTTCCCGCATAGGCTCGCGACCGATATCGGAATCACAAGTCCGCTGATTAGGAAGAACAAGGCTACGCCGAACGCCCCTACGTTCAAGCTGATCAGGGGGTTGAAAGCACTAATCATCCATGCGGGGAATGGCGTTTCGGATAGTGCCGGAAGCCCGCCGAATTCTCCTCGAATGTAATTGAACATGAGAATGTAATGCGCGATGACAACGCAGAGAGCGGCAATACCGCGCAAGGCGTTCGCAAATGCAATCCTTTGCATGAGGGAGTCCTTCAGTTTTTCAGTTGTGTATCTTCCTAGTGTTGGATGCTATATATAACAGAGGGTATAAGCTAAGAAGTTGGATCCAATTCTGATTTCGGCTAGAAAAAGTCAGATTTGTCTTGCACGTTTCTCCTTTCGATCAGATGGACGCCTTGGTTTCTCGAGTTGCCCAAGGCGCGGTCGACCACCTTAAACCACTCGAATGCCTCGGCAGGTTCACCCTGGTGGAGTACCAACTGCTCGGAGTGCTCCTTGGGCGTGGCCGGGTCAGACCACTCCGGGGTTAGGTCCGGCGCCAGCGCCACGGGTCGGCGGTCGTGAATGTCTACCATCCCGCCCTGAGCATCGGCGGTGATGATCATGAATCCGTCGTGCTCGCCATGGCCTTTGTTGGCATCGGGGAACTGGCCGATGGCGGCGCAGAGGATCGGCGAGCCGTCCAGGTGATGAATGTAGTAGGGCTGTTTCTTCGGCTCACCTTGTCGACTCACTCAAATCATCCATCAATCGGGCAGAGTGAGCGGCGGGGCTAGATCGCCCGTATGAGGGGGCTGTAGAAATCAGATGATGACTGCTAACTGCCGCTTGGACACGGGTGACAAGCTAAGTTTATGCGTGACATACGTCATGAGGCGGGCTACATCACGGGTATGTGGTTTAGTCGACTCGGTGGTTTTACTGCGTCGCCACAGGCCAAACATGACGAGCTGTGAGCCCACTGGAAATGTCCGCAGCCAGTCCCCATCCTCGTGACCAATACTGACTTCAAAATAATCTTGGCGATTTGGATCAGTGGTGCGGTTGTATTGAGATTCGCAGTTCAGATAAGTCGTGGTATAGGTGGCGCCGGCAGATGGCGATCTGTGGGATTTGACCGTTCCCACCAATGCTAACGGCATATCGTATTGAGCGCCGGGTGCCAATTTTTCCCAGACTTCGTCATAACGCCCGGATTCAAAGAAAAAGTCTTTCCACGCTAAGGTGTGTTTGCCAAAGCGCAATTTCAGTTGCGTTGCCAGAAGTTCATCGTCATCGCAGGCCGCACGCAAGGCAAGCAAGTCGGTGGTGGTGCGCAGGTAGCTGTCGAGTTGCTGGCCTGTGGCACGAAATCCTGTCGGGCGTTGTGATGAGTTGCCAGTGTCAGATGGTGGGTGCGGTGTAGCTGCATCAACTGAGGCTCCTTTGCCTTTTACCCCTGATGGAGAATCAGGAGGCGCAGTTCACGTTTACCATCGTCCAGCGCGTGCATGAAGTTACGGTCGGAGGCAGCAGCGAGGATCAGCTTCAGGCGCCCAGGTGCGTCGTAGCGACAGCCCAGAATATGCTCGGACCCCTTCACTCAAAAGGCCGAATCGGCACCTAATTCCCTCTTTTTCGGTGCCTCTCCTTATAGTGTTTTATCATCTTCTAGTCTTCGCGTCGGCATGGCTCATTAGCGGATGGACATATTCCTGTAGAAAATTCTGTTGTTCATATAGACATGTCTCCCAAAAGCGCGAATCTAATGAAAAGTAGGGGGGGCGCCGGAATGGGTCGTACGCATGCGCAGCGTTACTGGCCTTGACGGGCTCCTCCGAAAGGTAGTCTGGTGTAACAGGGATCCAGTGGTCTTTGATATCTATCTGCTCCTGCCAACGTGTCTTGGGCTTGTAGTGGATGGGGCAGGGCAGATACCAGGGGAATGCATGCGTTATGACACCGGCGCAGAGCCCTGCCCATATTGACTCTTGCATGAGTAAGGTTTTCATGACCCTGGGCCCTCCCAAGCTACTCCGGTTCGGAAATCTGATCCAGGCGACCGAGAGCCAGCTGGTACACACGCTGGGCAAGCCGTTACCAGATTTCCGTTTAGTGCTATGCAGCGAGAGCCTGAAGCAAGAGCGCTAGGCGATCAGATAGTCAAGGCTCGTGTTTCGGAAGGTACGAATGTCTATGGCGCGCGTCGCTACAGCTCGCAGATAAAACGGTCCATGACAATTTGCCGAGTATGTCGACAACTTCAAGGGGGGCTAGATCTTGGTGAGTTCGCAGTCTACGAGGTTGAGTTCAAAGGAGGATCGGGCAGTGGTTCTGCTCAATGTGTCGGAGGTCAAAGACTGATCACGTTGGCTGCATATCAGGATTACGCTAAAAAATAAGAAGATTAGATTAGAACTTTAATCAAGTCGTCGTAGAGTTGGCTGTATATAAAAATAGTATTCTAGCCATGGAGGGGGCACACTTTTATGACTTGAGATCGATGGGTGGTAACTTATGTCGATACCCCATACGTCTTCACCCCGAATCCCAACGCTGATAACGGTCATCAAACCCAGTCGATTGGCTATCGCTGGCTGCAGATTAATGGCACGGAATACCCAATCGGAACAACGATTCTTCTAAAACGCAATGAATTGGCCGTATGGTGGTCAGATCATCGAGCCTGCACCAGAGATCGACAAGGTTACGATCGATTGTAGTGGGGTAGGGCAGAATCCTCACCTACCCTCAGATCCAAGCTATGCAGCGATTGACTACGAGGGCAACATCCGCCTTGGCAGCTACCTGACTGTTACAGCTCACGTTAATACAACCCAGGTTTTTGTTGTGGATACGACTCCTTACACAAACGGGTCATGGATTGTAATTTTGGATGCCTCCACTGACTTTAACGTTTATACAATGCCGCTGGATGGGCCGATAGAGGTCAGGCGGGTTATCTATGTTCTGGCTGATTCCTTGATCACCAATCGGGTCGTCAAGTGAGAGCACCCAGAAAGTGCAATTATCGCGCTGTGCGATCCCATAAAAACGGGAACGTGTATATCCGAAATCTGGAGTTCACGGGAAATTTTACTGCTGGTCTACATACGCACTATGCTCAGCACTGCGTAATTGAGAACATCACATCGGTCTACTGGACTGGTCGTTGTATGTTACTGCTAGACAATGGTGGTGAGTACAACGCTATCATCAATAGTTACTGCACCGGGATCGAGCCCGGTATTGAGGGCGGTCAAAATACTTGGGGTAGTTGTAGAGGGTTAGGATCCAATCAGAGTTATCAACTCTGGTGGTGAAAGCTGCGGCGTTGGTCAGGGGATGAATTACTGTATTGATACCGTCTCTGTTAATGCGATGGGACGTTTCAATACAGTAAATGTTGGTGTGTATACCGCGTCCATCGGTTCCGGAAAGCTTCGTCTACAGGTGGCGTCCCCAATTGTTTTAGACACAGTCATCACTGAAGACTGCAAAGACTGTTAAAGTGTTGATCCGATCCCTTTCATATAAGTAAAACTGCTAAAGATACTACTGGATCAGGTGTCTGTCTGCTCGATCAGATGGGTGCTCTGATTTCTAAAGTTACTCGCTACCCAATTGGTCTTGGGCTATTCAATGATTGCTAGTTGTTATGTTGTAATTATGGTGGGTCTGATGGTGCTATAGGCTTGCATGGAAGGAGTTATTGAAAATAAATAAAATTTCGAAGATTAGTGAGACGAGTCGTCATCTGTTCGGTCCTCTGAATGGAGCGCTTGTGCACAGTTTGTTATGATCTTGAACTGTAATCTATTAGTTTTCGTGGGGCCCACCTTTACCTGCAGAAATAACTTTCATATGCGCATCATCAAGAAATATGAAGATTTCAGGGGGTGTTGTTTTTTGTTGTCATGCTAGAAGGTGTGTTCCAAAAAAATAGCGGTCTAGTTGTTTTTTAAGTTGGAAGTTCGTGGTCTAAGGTTGGCTTGGGGGGGAGCTCTTTTAGTGTGATTTGAGTTGCCCTCTATTGGGGTTTTCTAAGTGTTCAGTAATTGTTGTTTTTGGAGTGGTCTAGTCCCTGGTTTCAGTGTCTAAAATGCCAAGTGGTATAGAGTTGTAATGAGGTAGAAAGCTGTAGGTAGCTTTTTGATAATGGCTCTGCTATGAATGTTAGTGGTGAATCGCTTGGGGGAGGTTAGAAGCTGGGGTGTCAGCGCTGGGATCTATGAAGGATCTTTGATGGATGGTTTTCTGTATCTAGACGCAGAGTTATCTTTGATTCGATTTCAGCAGGACCAAGGCGGTTGGGCCTGCTGGGTAGTTCTAAATCGACTTGAAAATTTTATATCTGAGTAAATTTGGAGTTTATATTTTTGTAAATGAAGGGCGCATGGCTGTTATCGTTGCTCCAGAATCATATCCGATATCACCATTTTTAAAACCTGTGATTATGTTATTCATGGAAATGGCCTCCGTTTCCCTGCCGTAGCAATAGATTCCCCACTCACCATTTGGCGGGCAGTCGATGACAGAGTCTTTTATGATAACTTTTTGCGAATCGATGATTGCAATTGCAATAGGTGAGTTGTTTTGGATTGCTCTGCATGACTGAATTAATACTTGTGTTGATCCATCGATCTGTATCGAAGCATCATTTGAACCTTCGATGTCGCAATTGCTGATCATCAAGTTTTCAGCTTTTGCTAATATTCCTTGAGTTCCTGAATTTTTTATTCGTATGTTGGAGAGCGATAGACCGGTTATTTGGTTGTTGGCGGAGACGCTGCGAGCATTTATGGCTGGGCCATGACCCTTTTTCGTGGTTATGATAACGTTTGAAATTACAGTATCTATAAGTGTTGTTTTGCTTTTGATTTCAATTGGTATGTTTATTGATATTGCACCGGTAACAGTGGCGTTGTAGTCGTTTATCGATAGTCCGTTTATGAAGTTTCCAGAGGAGTCATATTCTATATCTGCATGAGATATTGCAGCCCCGGCGCTGCAGTTTGTAGCGGTGCACCCTGTTAATCCAGAAAGCCTGGAGCTTTCGATGACAAAGGCAGTATCCGTGACACTATTTGCAATGCAGTTTGATATCAGAATCTGTTCTCCTGAGATGAAAAAACCATCTGACTTTCTGGTGGGGTCAGGTCCACAGTTTATAGCGCTGCAATCGGATATTGTTGATCGGCTAGAGCGACCCGCAATAGCAAAGGCCACTCCTGAATAGTTTTTTGTATCACCGATCGTGTTTTTAACAGTGCAGTTGTGAATGCTGCTGTCATTGCAGTTATATAGGACAATGCCGCAACTTCTACGGTTGTCTCCTAAAGTATTGCCCCGGTTTTTTTGGTTAACGTCTACAGTAAGTTCTGATATTTTGTAGCTGCTTGATCTATCGCTATAAATTGCATACTCAGCAGTGCTATCCTTGTCCAGCGTTAGAGTGGTTCTTGATGCGCCGTTACCACGTAGGGTTATATTGTCTTTATTTAGGTGTACGGTCTTGGATATGAGGTAATTTCCATCTGGAAAATATAGAGTGCCTCCTGCTTTGTCGAGGGATTTTAGAGCGCTATCAATGGATTCTGTATCATCTGTTATTCCGTTTCCAACTGCTCCGAACCATCTGACATTAATAAGATTTTTAGTCTGGAGTTGGCGATGCCATCGGCCGGTAGATGATAAGTTGCTTTTTATGACAAGAGCATCGTCAGCATTATCAGTTGACTGCGCATCCCAAAAAAAATGGCCACCACCCCCGTTGCCAGAAAGCGTATGGTCAATCACAAAAATCGACCGAGCTGGCGTCGGATCGAGAGTTTTAAGTGTGCCTATGTTTTTTGCGAAATTGGCATCTTTTAAGTTGTCATTTTTATAAGCAGTTGGTGTTGATCTAGCCGTGGATGACATGAGCAGAGCTGAAGTTGCAGCTAGAAGAGAAAGCAATTGTCTACGGTTTGTGGGGAGTGGTTCTTTATTTTTCTTGGAGTTCATTTTTTTTCCGAATGCATGGAGCTAGGGTGTCAGGCATGGATTCATCATGCCGTTACTTGCTAGTCTAGCTCGAATGTGCCCATGTTGGGAGAGGTGCTGATTTAGGCACATCGCTCCACTTGATAATGTGATGGAGATCAAGACGTTTGAGGCTTTGTGAGGTGTAATGATGGTAATTATCGTCTACGAAAACCATGGGGCGTTGGTTTGGCTTGCTGGTGGTAGAGGCAGGGTTCATATGTCAGAGCCGGAAGACTCTGCATAGCACTTAGCAAAACGAATGCCCGGGCCTGAGATGTATGCTCATTTCTGGGAGGGTGGCCGATGTTGGAAGCAGAACACTCTAGTGTAAGGAAAAAGATTAGTATTTTAAGAATTGTCCTACATCCTAAGGCTGCCCCGGCTGGTAAAAACCACGCTCTGGAAATCATGACGGAGCGAGACGTGCATAAGTCGGTATTTTGGATGTTGCTGTATTCACCGCTATTTACATTCGTGCATGCCGCGCCTGCTAGTAATTACCTCAATATCCCTGATTGGCCGGGTGATCAGGAATCATGTCCTTCGCCGCGAGATATCAAGGGCATGGTGGGCATTTTTAGCGCGCCAGCTAAAAGTGAGGGTGCTGAATGGGTAGGTGTGCTGGTTGACGGTGCCATGGAAGCTGTTACCAACTTCGAGAAAAGCTATTTTGTATTGACTCACCAAGGTGTCGATAAAGTTGGTTTTATAAATAGCTGTATCTATGTAACCTCCGGTGGCCGATATTTGAATATGCATCTTGATCTCGGCGGTCATTACAAACAGGTCATGTGGATTGGGAACTCATTGTCATGGAAAGAGTCTCGAGACTTCTCCTCATCAACAATCCTGGAATGCACGGATACCTATAGAGATGCATGCAGTTTTTATTTGAAGTGAGCGTCTGTCTGTATGGATGGGTTTTGTTCCATGCTATGCCGTTGTCTTTTTGGCATCCTTAATGCTTATGCATTTCATGACATTTTTGTGACACTTTTAAGTCGGTTTTCGGTCTGTATGCACGTTCCCTGCGCAATACGGGCAGGATGTGGTCGGGTAGGGTGCAGGTATGAAGAGTAGAGCAACGGTGATTTGTGCGCATGGAGGGCAAATTCTTTTTGTCCGCAAGGATCGCGCAAAATGGTCTTTACCGGGCGGCAAGGTCGAGCCTGGGGAGTCTCTCGCTGCTGCCGCGATACGTGAGCTGCGTGAGGAGACAGGGCTGGATGCCAGTGAGCCTCTTTACATCCTGGAGTTCGACGCCGGCAATGTGCGGCATCACGTATTCGAGGTTGCCGTGGCCAATGCCGAGGATGCCCGGCCCTTGAATGAAATTGCGGCCATCGCTTGGCATGCCTATGGGGCTGCCCGTGAGCTGGATGCAACGGCCGCCACCAAGAGTATTGTGAGCTCGTTTTTACGCCGCCTTTAACCGAGGTGTTATCGATTCATGAAGAAGCCCGCCTTGCGCGGGTTTTTGTTTTTCCGGCCAGTGCGCGAAATGGTCCGCGAGCGGTTTTCTCGCAGCCGAGTGCCAATGGTTTGTCATGTGAGTGATACAGTCGCGTTTTTACGGCGAGGTAGCGTGATGCGGGTGTTGATGGCGGTAATGGTCGTGACGTTGCTGGCGGGGTGTGCCGGCTCGGCGATGAATGAGGCGCGTTCGAAGAGCCCCTACAAGGTGCTCTCGTCGGCCAAGGCAGAGCAAATCGTGGCGCAGTGTGTGCAGTTTGCCTGGCAGGACGAAGCGGTGTTCGGTGTGGATGCGTCGGCCTATCTGGAGTCTGCCAAGGTGGGTGGATACACGGTCTATACCCGTTCGGCGGAGTCCTTTGCCGATATTCGGGGGCAGGCTTCGGGTACCACCGTCAATTATTACGCGGTCCAAGACAACTGGGTCGCCAAGCGTAGACTGGCTGCATTGGCGACTTGCCTGTAATTCCTTTTTGAACGTTATCCAGTAAACAGATCATGAACCCGGCTCTTGCCGGGTTTATGGTTTATTGAAGATCTCCATTGTTTTTCCTGAAAGGTTGATTAACAAGATGCCAGTTGAGTATTCATTTATTGGCTTGTGTAAGTTATTTGCCTTTCTCCCTGTAGGTTTGTGCTGTAATTATTGGTTGATGTTCCGGCTTTGTTGCGGTGCGACAATTTGCTCGGCATTTTGTATGCGGGAATCAGTAGACAAAACACTGATTTGGACTAGTTTAAAAGTTCTCCTCAAGAAGGAGTTTTATCTAATCAAAGGAGTGAACAATAATGAATAAGCCATTGGTTCAACCGAAACACGGGCGTGTCGTATCCCCCTCCAGTCGTGGTGCTGTCGCCGTTGAGCTGGGGCTGCTCGGCACCTGGCAGGTCAATGAGATGGAAGGTGGTAAAAATTTCCCGGCCCTGGTGGGCGGACCTTTTCAGAAACCATACGAGAGCGACGTCGCCAGCGTTGTGCCACCGGCTGATGGGCATATCCTCAGCGGCGGCAAGACCGACGAGCGTGACTGCCTCAACTTCACCAATGAAGAAATGTCGAGGAAGCTTGGGCGTTCGTTCTCCTGGCCGTTGCTCAACGTCGATCCGGGGCAGGTGTTTCAGGTCAAGTGGGAGTACACCGCTCCTCATGTGACCCGCGGTTACAGCTGGTTCATCACCAAAGATGGCTGGGACACGAGACAGCGTATCAGCCGTGCGCAACTGGAGCCGCAGGCGTTCTTCAAGGACTTCTACACACAAGTTCCGTATGACCAGCACGGCGATGAAATGAAGGCCAAGGTCGAACATCAAGTGACACTGCCCAAGAACAAGAAAGGCCATCACGTGATTGTTCTGGCGTGGATTGTCGCCAACACCGGCAATGCGTTCTATCAGGCGTTCGACGTCGACTTCAAATAGTCGACTTTGAATAACAGCAGAAGTTGTCATTCTCTTTAAATGGTTCTGAAGGATTAGAACGTGAACAAGATCAACTTTGCAGCGGTAAAGACTCAGGCGAATGATTCGGCATCGTTGATGCCGTCGATCGCAGGCAAGAAGATCCTCATGGGCTTCTGGCACAACTGGCCGGCAGGCCCCAGTGACGGCTACCAGCAGGGGCAGTTCGCCAACCTCGACCTGGTGGATGTACCCAGGGAATACAACGTGGTGGCGGTAGCCTTCATGAAGGGCAACGGCATTCCCACCTTCAAGCCCTACAACCTGTCGGACGAGGAGTTCCGGCGTCAGGTTGGCGTGCTCAACAGCCAGGGGCGGGCGGTGTTGATTTCCCTTGGCGGTGCGGACGCTCATATCGAGTTGCACAAGGGCAATGAGCAAGCGCTGGCCAACGAAATCATCCGTCTGGTGGAAACCTATGGTTTCGACGGGCTGGACATCGACCTTGAGCAAAGCGCCATCGATTTTGCCGACAACAAGATCGTGCTGCCGGCGGCGCTCAAGCTGGTGAAGGATCACTACGCAGGCGAGGGCAAGCACTTCATCATCAGCATGGCGCCGGAGTTTCCCTACCTCGCCACCGGCGGCAAATACGTCGGTTATATCCAGGCGCTGGATGGCTACTACGATTTCATCGCGCCGCAATACTACAACCAGGGCGGCGACGGTCTGTGGGTCCAGGAAGCCAACGGCGGGCAGGGTGCCTGGATTGCCCAGAACAACGACGCGCTGAAGGAAGACTTTCTGTTTTATCTGACCGAGAGCCTGGTCACCGGTACGCGTGGCTATATCGCCATCCCTGCCGACAAGTTCGTGATCGGTCTGCCGGCCAACGTCGACGCGGCAGCGACCGGGTATGTCATTGACCCAGCGGCGGTGAGCAATGCCTTCAAGCGTCTGGATCGTGCCGGATTGTCGATCAAGGGCCTGATGACCTGGTCGGTCAATTGGGATGACGGCCTCAACAAGTACGGCGTCCGTTACAACTGGGAGTTCCGTGATCGTTATGCGCCGCTGATCCATGGTGGCAGCGGCGAGGAGCGACCTTCGGCGCCGGGCAACCTGTTTTCTCCCGCGCAGACAGAAAACAGCGTGACCTTGAGCTGGAGTGCTGCCCACGGTGTTCGTCCGATCGAGTTCTACACCCTGTTTCGCGATGGCAAGCCGGTGGCCCAGACGGCCTCGCTGACCTTGACGGACGAGGGGCTGAAAACCGATACGCTGTACAGCTACTTTGTCAGCGCCACGGACGCCCAGGGTAATCAGTCGCTGCCCAGTACCAACCTGAACATCAAGACCGCTGGCGGGGTGCCTGACCCGCAATACCCGGAATGGCAGTTGAATCATCACTATCGCAAAGATGATGGTGTGACTTATCAGGGCAATCTGTATCTGTGCTTTCAAGAGCACACCTCGAACGCCGGCTGGACTCCGGATGTCGCCTTCACCCTTTGGGCCAAGGTGGCGGTTCAGCGTCGTGCGTGAGCGCGGCTAGGAGCAGTACAGAGGCGCCCCGATGACGGGCGCCTTTTTTATTGGGTGTCGGGCAAGGCAAAGCTGCGGGTTATGGGCTAATACTCACAGGCCTTTTTTTGTCATCCGTCAATGGAGAGTGGAGCGATGCTCATGCACTGGTTTCTCGCAGCCGTACACCTGTTGGCCTTTGCTGTCGCCTTTGCGGCGGTGCTCAATCGCGGTACAGCGTTGCGCCGCGTGGTCACCGAAGGGGCGGATGTGCGCCGGGCTCTGCTGGCCGACAATGGCTGGGGGCTGGCCGCCGCGGTGTTGTTGATCACCGGCTTGCTGCGCGCCTTTGCTGGCTACGAAAAAGGCACGGACTACTACCTGCACCAGCCGCTGTTTCACATCAAGATGACCTTGTTCGTCATCATCCTGTTGCTCGAAATATGGCCAATGGTTGCGCTGATCAAATGGCGAATCGCCCTGGGGCGCGGGGCGTCGATCGATAGCGGTCGCGCCACGCTGTTTGCGCGCATCAGCCACCTGCAGGCGCTGCTGATTGTGCTGATAGTAGTGGCGGCCAGTGGCATGGCACGTGGGGTCATGCTCGGCCAGTCATGAGGTGAGGAGTCGCGTGTGCTCGGGCTCGCTGCGGGCTGTTGCGCGTCATCGAGCACCGCGCGCTCTAGCAGAGTTGGCTGAAAGCCTTGCTGATGGTGGCCCGGTTGGTTTTGAACTCGGCCTGCTGCACGGGAATGATGCCGAACTCATCGCTGACGATAGCCAGCACGCGGTGCAGGTAGTCGACGTTGGCCTCGGAGCGGAAGGTGAATATTCCGCGTTTGACTTCGTAGAGCCCCTCCGTCGAGCAGGCGGCAATGGTCCGCATCGCATTCAGGTCGTTGGTGATCAGAAGGTAAGCGAACTCTTGCATATGACCGCTCCTTGTTCGTAAAGCATCTGCCGATGGCAAGGGGGGAGCCTCGGCGGGTTCGCGGAGGCGGTAGGTCTTGAAATTACTCCTCCTGCTCATTGCCACGCTACTGAGTATTTATACAAAAACGAGGAAGGGCTTTCTCCCGGCCGAGTCGTATCGACAGATTGCCGGGATGGAGCGCTATCAGTGAAGGGCTTGGGTAGTGCACTTTTGCCAGGGCTGGCGCTGGCGGCCTGAACTGCGCCGCTGCCATATGAAGAGGGGGAGGATGCTGCGGGGAATCAATCAACGATGACGCTGCGCCAGCCATTGTGATGAGACAAAGGGCTGGCCGCTCATGGCGCTCAAGGTGTTTCGCGTTTGTCCGGGGCGGTGAGGCCGGCTTGGATCCGTTGGTAGATTTCTTCGCGATGGACTGCGACGTCTTTCGGGGCATTGATGCCGATCCGGACTTGCTGGCCGCTAACGCCCAGAATGGTGATCGTGATGTCGTCACCGATATTTATGCTTTCACCGACCTTGCGGGTGAGTATCAGCATGATCTTCTCCTTGATTGCTTAGTAGTAGGGCACCTGATTCAGACAGTGCAGATGTCGGTAGTAGTGCGTATAGATTACTGCGAAGTACCACTGTGTGGGTGCCTCTTTCTGACGCGCAGACGCTGTATTAATTCCCGAGGTGCAACTATACAGAGGCGATAAATATCATTCTCCTTGTTTTGCGCTGATTTTGTGGCGTTTGTGCAGGGGATTGGGGTGCTAAAATCGCCGCCTCAGACTTTCAAGGGGTAGGTTGTGCGCACAGTAGCGATGATGATGGCGGTCCTGGCATTGGCGGGATGCGGTGAAGGCAAGCATGCCGAGGTGGACAAGAAGGTGGCGCCGGTTGTCCAGGCACAGCCGCCGCAGACCGCCACGACGCCGCAATGGGATGTGCTGGTCGCCGGCACCCTGCCTCAGGCGACGAGCGATCTGGCCGGCTGGCTGATCGAACACGGGATCATTTCCTATGTCGTCGTCGAAGATGGCAAGGATCGGGTGCTGATCGGCCCGTTCGATTCCCAGGCCGAAGCCGAAGCCAAGAAAGCCGAACTGGTCGAGAAGCTGACCAAGGCCAAGAAGCGCAATATCGAGCCGCAGGTGATCGAGCACCGCGTCGCGCAATAAGCCGTTCTTTTGGGGGCTGGGTCAAGGCCAGTCTTGCCGGCGCTCAATCATCTTGAGGGGGCTGTCCATGCCCCGGACGGATATCAGCCGCAGGCCTTCAGGTTGACCGGGCCGACGAACTCGTTGCCACGCCCCATCACACAAGCCACGCTCTGATTGCGCTGGCGCTCCCAGGGTTGTACCGGATAGGTTTTGTTCCAGGCTTCGTACAACTGGCGATCCTGTTTCGACAGGCGCAGGTTGTACTGCTTGCTCATATAGAAGTAGGTCCGGGCGATCATGCCGCGAATGGATGGGCGCGGCATGACCTTCTTGGCCTTGAAGTCGACCTGAGTCAGGCACGAACCGTACTGACCGGACCGCGCCGGCAGCCAGCCGAAGCTGAAGTTGTTACGGTCTCCATTGACCTCGCCGATGCTCGGTACCAGGTTGTGCAGGTCGGCTTCGGCGCGTTGATAAATCGGGTCGTGGCGCGTGCAGTTCTTGCGCCCGCCTTGCTGCCAGCATTGACGCTGATGGCCGATCTGCCAGGCGGGAACGATGTGCTCCCATTCGATGCGCGCGGCGCGATTGGCGTTCTTGCGGGGGACATAGCCGCAGGCGGCGAGGTTGACCCGATTGCCGCTGTACTTGCAGCCACAGTAGAACTCGGTGGATTGCGGGGCGTACAGCTTCCAGGCGATTTTCTTCGCTTCGTTGAAGGTGCGGGGCGCATCGGCGTGGGCATTCAGGGCAACGCAAAACAGCAGCACAGCAAAACAGCGGGCAATCATCGACTCAGTCTTCCTTCGGCACAACCCAGAAAATCTGCACACCGCCGTCATCGCGATAGGCGAGGGTGACGTTGTCGTTTTCGGCGATTTCTTCGAGCAGGCGCTCCCACTCGTCGACCGCTTCGTCGGGCTGACGGAAGATCAGGGCGGCCTTGGCTTTTTGTGCGTTGGGTGAGTTGATGATTTTCTGAACGCGCAAACCGAGGCGTTCATAAGAGCTTGGTGGTGCTGCGGCGGGCACGGAACATTCCTTATTAAGCTGTATGCGCGTACAGTATTTTACTGTAGGAAATTTCGCAACCGCTTAAAATTCAAGAGGTTCTTCTGACAGCGATATCCGCGGATTGCTGCAAAACGGTTGAGTTTTTTATCTGCGGGATAAAGAAGAGGGCAGGCCAACCGGGGCGGAGCACTCGCCCAGGGCGGGCGAGTGCGGGGTAGAGCGGTGCCCGACCAGAACAGGTCGGGCGGGCCAATCAGTATTCCCAGAACATCCGCTGCAGTTCCTTGCTGTCCTGGGTCTTGGTCAGGGCGACCATGGCCAGGATGCGGGCTTTCTGCGGGTTCAGGTCGTTGGCCACGACCCAGTCGTATTTGTCGTCAGGCTGTTCCGCGTTGCGCAGTACGAAGCCGCCGGCATTGACGTGGGACGAACGAATGATCTGTACGCCATTCTTGCGCAGCTCCTGCAGGGCCGGCACTACGCGGGAAGACACCGAGCCATTGCCGGTACCGGCGTGGATGATGGCTTTGGCGCCGGACTGGGCCAGGGCCTTGTAGGCGGTGTCGCTGACGTTGCCATAGCCATAGGCGATTTCGACGTCAGGCAGGCTCTTGATGGTCTTGATGTCGAATTCCGAATCCAGGGTGTGACGCTTGGCCGGCAGGCGGAACCAGTAGGATTTGCCTTCCACCACCATGCCCAGTGGGCCCCATGGGCTCTTGAAGGCTTCGGTCTTGATATTGATCATTTTGCTGACGTCACGACCCGACTGGATCTCGTCGTTCATGGTGACCAGCACGCCCTTGCCATGGGCTTCCTTGCTACCGGCGACGGCGACGGCGTTGTACAGGTTGAGCATGCCGTCGGCGGACATGGCGGTGCCCGGACGCATGGATCCGACCACTACGATGGGCTTGTCGGTCTTTTCCACCAGGTTCAGGAAGTAAGCGGTTTCTTCCAGGGTGTCGGTGCCGTGGGTGATGACGATGCCATCGACGTCTTTGCTGTCGGCCAGTTCGGCGACGCGACGGCCCAGTTGCAGCAGGTTTTCGTTGGTGATGCTTTCAGAGGCGATCTGCATGACCTGTTCGCCGCGCACATTGGCGACCTGGCTCAGCTCGGGGATCCCGGCGATCAACTGCTCGATGCCGACTTTGGCGGCCTGGTAGGTGGCGCTGTTGGCGGCACTGGCGCCAGCGCCGGCAATGGTGCCGCCGGTAGCGAGCACGACCACGTTGGCCAGCTTCTGTTTGGTTTCGACTTCCTTGGCCTGCAATGCAGTCGGAAGGAGCAAGAGGAGGGCCAAAGCGCCCGGAACAAGGGTGTTGAAAGCAGATTTCATTATTTTCTCTCTAGTAGTGAGACGGTGCTGGTGCAGGTTCATCTAGATACACCCGAGACAGATCTGAATGCCGCGGGCGAAAGGGAACAGCAGGATCTGTACCAGCCGGACTGTGGTCGCAAAACTCTTTTAACTTAATGATTTATATCAACTTATTTTTAGTTTTCGGATTCGATGGCCGTTTCGTTGTCCGGTTTTCCGAATGCTCGGAAGATTTGCGTTCGGTTGTCCGACAGTTCTGGTTGGCATGAGGAAAATGCTGAATTAAAGAGATGGTCCTTGCAGCCGATGCCCTCCAAGGATCGTTTCTTTATGGAGCTCACATGTCTATTTCTGTCGGTTTTCCCGCTGCCGGGGCCATCACCATCAACGGTAAATCACCGGCCACTATCGAGGCTCTGAGCCAGGGCGCCGCCGATAGCGCTGCGCAAGCCCTGGGGGTCGATGAAGAGGGCAAGCTGCGAGTGGCATCCGCTTCCGAGGCCGAGAAGGCAGAGGCCCAAGGCTCTGAAGGGGACAATCAAAGCCTGGTGGTGAAAATGCTGCTCAAGCGCATGAAAGAACTGCAGGCCCAATTGCAGGAGCAACAGCAGCAGTTGGCCGCTGCCCAGGCGGCGAGTTATCCGACCCCTGAAGCCAAGGCGACCGTGGTGATGGCGATTCAAGGCCAGATCGTCGATACCAACGGCGCGCTGCAGGAAGTGGCGGGGAAGCTGGTCAAGGAACTGAGTAAGGACGCTTCGTCAGGCACACTGGTCAGTACCACCGCATGATTGTGTGATGTCGTACGGGGCGTCTGTCCTGGCGTTCCGGGCGGCTCATGGGCTTGGCTTCCCCGTTGACAAATAGCGGCAGGGTTCGCATAGTTCGTTTTACGCAAACGTTTGCGCAGGCCCTGGGCGATAAAAGTCATACACCTCTCAGGTTCGCTTCAAGCCGCGTTAATCGGGGTCTGAAGGTTGTCGAGCGTACTCCGGCGCAAGCGTTGCTCACAATAATCATAAGATCGGAGTGAATCCATGAAGCTGCCATTCGCTGGACGTCTTCTCGCTGTCGCTGTTCTGGCTGCCGCATCCGCTGCGCTTCCCCTCTCTTCGGCATTCGCCGAGGCCCCGGAAAAACCCAAGGTCGCCCTGGTCATGAAATCCCTGGCCAACGAATTTTTTCTCACCATGGAAGACGGCGCCAAGGCTTATCAAAAAGACCATGCCGCCGATTTCGACCTGGTTTCCAACGGCATCAAGGATGAAACCGACACCGCCAACCAGATCCGTATCGTCGAGCAGATGATCGTTTCCAAGGTCAACGCGCTGGTGATCGCCCCGGCGGACTCCAAGGCCATGGTGCCGGTGATCAAGAAGGCGGCGGACGCCGGTATCACCGTGATCAACATCGACAACCAGCTGGATCCGGCCGTACTCAAAAGCAAAAACATCAGCGTGCCTTTTGTCGGCCCCGACAACCGCAAGGGCGCGCGCCTGGTGGGCGAGTACCTGGCCAAGGACCTGAAGGCCGGGGACGAAGTCGGCATCATCGAAGGCGTGTCGACCACCACCAACGCCCAGCAGCGCACTGCAGGCTTCAAGGATGCGATGGAGGCCGCGCAGATCAAGGTGGTCTCGCTGCAATCCGGCGACTGGGAAATCGATGCCGGCAACCGCGTCGCCGCCGCCATGCTCAGCGAATACCCGAACCTCAAGGCGCTGCTGGCCGGCAACGACAGCATGGCCGTCGGTGCCGTCTCGGCGGTGCGCGCGGCGGGCAAGGCCGGCAAGGTCAAGGTGGTCGGCTACGACAACATCAATGCCATCAAACCGATGCTCAAGGACGGTCGCGTGCTGGCGACCGCCGATCAGTTCGCCGCCAAGCAGGCGGTCTTCGGTATCGAGACGGCGCTGAAGATCCTCAAGGGCGAGAAGGTGGACGGTGGCGCCAATGGCGTGATCGAAACTCCGGTTGAGCTGGTCACCCAGTAATCTTTCTGGCGGCGCAACGGCGCCCGCCTGAACAGGCGGGCGCATGGAGAGTTTCTTATGTCAGTTTCCGCTGTGAACGCTGTCCTTTCGGTCAGCGGTATCGGCAAGACCTATGCGCAACCGGTATTGACTGGCATCGACCTGACGCTGATGCGTGGGGAAGTGCTGGCGCTGACCGGGGAAAACGGCGCGGGCAAAAGCACCCTGTCGAAAATCATTGGTGGTCTGGTGACCCCGACCACCGGCGAGATGCGCTTCAACGGCCAGGCTTACCGTCCTGGCAGTCGCACCCAGGCCGAAGAGCTGGGCATCCGCATGGTCATGCAGGAACTCAACCTGTTGCCAACGCTATCGGTGGCCGAGAACCTGTTCCTCGATAACCTGCCCAGCCTCGGCGGCTGGATCAGTCGCAAGCAGTTGCGCAAGGCGGCGATCGAAGCCATGGCCCAGGTCGGCCTGGAGGCGATCGACCCCGATACCCTGGTCGGCGAACTGGGGATTGGCCACCAGCAGATGGTGGAGATCGCGCGCAACCTGATCGGCGACTGCCATGTGCTGATCCTCGACGAGCCGACTGCGATGCTCACGGCTCGTGAAGTCGAGTTGCTTTTCGAACAAATCACTCGTCTACAGGCCCGTGGCGTGGCCATCATCTATATCTCCCATCGCCTGGAAGAGCTGGCCCGGGTCGCGCAGCGCATTGCGGTGCTGCGCGACGGTTGCCTGGTCTGTGTCGAGCCGATGGCCAATTACAACAGCGAGCAACTGGTCAACCTGATGGTAGGGCGCGAGCTGGGCGAACACATCGATCTCGGCCCGCGCAAGATTGGCGCGCCGGCCCTGACGGTCAGCGGCCTGAGTCGTTCCGACAAGGTTCTGGACGTGTCTTTCGAGGTGCGCAGCGGCGAGATATTCGGTATTTCCGGGTTGATCGGGGCGGGGCGCACCGAACTGTTGCGGCTGATCTTCGGCGCCGACAAGGCTGACAGCGGCACGGTGGCCCTGGGTTATCCGGCGCAGGTGGCGAATATCCGTTCGCCGGTTGATGCAGTGGCCCACGGCATTGCCCTGATCACCGAGGACCGCAAGGGTGAAGGCCTGCTGCTGACGCAATCCATCAGCGCCAATATCGCCCTGGGCAACATGCCGGAAATCTCCAGTGGCGGCCTGGTCAATGGTCGTGACGAATCGGCATTGGCACAGCGGCAGATCGATGCCATGCGCATTCGCAGTTCGGGGCCCGCGCAGCTGGTGTCCGAACTGTCCGGGGGCAATCAGCAGAAGGTGGTCATCGGCCGCTGGCTGGAGCGCGATTGCGCGGTGCTGCTGTTCGACGAGCCGACCCGGGGCATTGATGTCGGCGCCAAGTTCGATATCTATGGCCTGCTTGGCGAACTGACCCGCCAGGGCAAGGCGCTGGTGGTGGTCTCCAGCGACCTGCGGGAGCTGATGTTGATCTGCGATCGCATTGGCGTGCTGTCCGCCGGGCGCCTGATCGATACCTTCGAGCGCGACAGCTGGACCCAGGATGAACTGCTTGCCGCCGCTTTCGCCGGCTATCAAAAACGTGATGCGTTGCTCAACGAAGCGGCGCCTAGGGACCTCCCATGAAAACTGCATCTTCGGCCGGCAAACGTGGCGGCAACTATTACGGCCTCGGCACCTACCTGGGGCTGGCCGGTGCCTTGCTGGCAATGATTGCGCTGTTCTCGACACTGAGCAGCCACTTTCTTTCCTATGACACCTTCAGCACCCTGGCCAACCAGATCCCGGACCTGATGGTGCTGGCGGTGGGCATGACCTTTGTCCTGATCATCGGCGGCATCGATTTGTCCGTCGGCTCGGTGCTGGCCCTGGCGGCCTCCACCGTCAGCGTGGCGATTCTCGGCTGGGGCTGGAGTGTCATCCCGGCGGCATTGCTGGGCATGGGCTGCGCGGCATTGGCCGGGACCATCACCGGTTCGATCACTGTCGCCTGGCGTATTCCTTCGTTCATCGTCTCCCTTGGTGTGCTGGAAATGGCCCGCGGCGTGGCTTACCAGATGACCGGTTCGCGCACCGCCTATATCGGCGATGCCTTCGCCTGGTTGTCGAATCCGATCGCCTTCGGTATCTCGCCATCGTTCATCATTGCCTTGCTGATCATCTTCATCGCCCAGGCGGTGCTGACGCGCACGGTGTTCGGCCGTTACCTGATCGGCATCGGCACCAACGAGGAAGCGGTACGTCTGGCAGGCATCAACCCCAAACCCTACAAGATCCTGGTGTTCAGCCTGATGGGGCTGCTGGCGGGCATCGCCGCGCTGTTCCAGATTTCCCGCCTGGAAGCTGCGGACCCGAATGCCGGTTCCGGCCTGGAGCTGCAAGTGATCGCGGCCGTGGTGATCGGCGGCACCAGCCTGATGGGCGGACGCGGGTCGGTGATCAGCACCTTTTTCGGGGTATTGATTATCTCGGTGCTGGCCGCGGGGCTGGCGCAGATCGGCGCGACCGAGCCGACCAAACGCATTATCACTGGCGCGGTCATCGTGATTGCGGTGGTGCTGGATACTTATCGCAGCCAGCGCGCAAGCCGGCGGAGCTGAGTCATGGCAACGATCAAAGATGTGGCGGCGCTCGCAGGGATTTCCTACACCACGGTTTCCCACGTGCTGAACAAGACGCGTCCGGTCAGCGAGGAAGTGCGGATCAAGGTCGAGGCGGCGATCCAGCAGCTCGACTACGTGCCCAGCGCCGTGGCGCGCTCGCTGAAGGCCAAGACCACGGCGACCATCGGCCTGTTGGTGCCCAACAGCCTCAACCCGTATTTCGCTGAGCTGGCCCGAGGGATCGAGGACTATTGCGAGCGCAACGGCTACTGCGTGATTCTCTGCAACTCCGACGACGACCCGGAAAAACAGCGCAGCTACCTGCGGGTGTTGCTGGAAAAACGCATTGACGGCCTGATCGTGACCTCGGCCGGTGGCGACGGCGGGCTGGCCAAGGGCCTGGCCGCCGTGCGCACGCCGATGGTGATCGTCGACCGCGGGCTGGAAGGGGTGGATGCGGACCTGGTGCGTATCGACCACGAATACGGTGCGTATCTGGCGACCCGTCATCTGCTCGAGTTGGGCCATCGCGATATCGCCTGCATCGGCGGCCCGGACTACACCAGCGTGGCGCAATTGCGTCTGGCGGGGTTCCAGCGGGCGTTGCGCGAGGTCGGCGTGGAGGTGCCTGCGCAGCGCATCCTGCAGAGCGACTTCACCAGCACCGGCGGTTATCACGCGGCGGCCCAATTGCTGGAGCGCAACCGGCCCAGTGCGATTTTTGCCAGCAACGACATGATGGGCATCGGTGTGCTGCGTGCGGCGGCGGAGCGCAATATCCGGGTGCCGAGCGAACTGTCGGTGATCGGCTTCGACGATATCCAGATGAGTCGTTATGTGTATCCGGCGCTGACTACAGTTGGCCAGTCGATCCTGCAACTGGGCGAGCAGGCGGCGGAGCTGTTGCTGCGCCGCATTGCCACCCCTGGATTGCCGACCGACCAGCGTATCGTCACCCCAAGCATTGTCCTGCGCGAGTCGACGGCGCCCGTGGCCGGCGCATTCGCCGAGTACCGTTGAATCGAATTGTGAGTATCGATGTATGCCAGCAAAAGTAGTGGTAGTAGGCAGTCTCAATATGGACCTGGTCACTCGGGCCGAGCGGTTGCCGCGTGCCGGTGAAACCCTGATCGGCCAGTCGTTCGCCACGGTTTCCGGTGGCAAGGGGGCGAACCAGGCGGTGGCGGCGGCCCGCCTGGGTGCCCAGGTGTCGATGATCGGCTGCGTCGGTGATGATGCCTACGGCGAGCAATTGCGCTCGGCGTTGCTCGCCGAGCGGATCGATTGCCAGGCCGTCACCGCTGTCTCTGGCTCCAGTGGCGTCGCCTTGATCGTGGTGGACGACAGCAGTCAGAACGCGATCGTGATCGTGGCCGGTGGCAATGGTCGGCTCACGCCAGAAGTGGTCAGCGGCTTCGACAAGGTGCTGCAGGCGGCCGATGTAATCATCTGCCAGCTCGAAGTGCCGCTGCCCACTGTGGGGCATAGCCTCAAGCGCGGCCGTGAACTGGGCAAGACCGTGATCCTCAACCCTGCACCGGCCAGTGGCCCGTTGCCGGCGGACTGGTACGCGTCCATCGACTATCTGATTCCCAACGAAAGCGAGGCCGCGGCCCTCAGCGGCTTGCCGGTGGATTCCCTGGCGAGCGCCGAAGCCGCGGCCGCCCGCTTGATCGCCGCCGGGGCCGGCAAGGTCATCATCACGCTCGGCGCCCAAGGCTCGCTGTTCGCCAATGGCACGAGCTTCGAGCATTTCCCGGCGCCCAAGGTCAAGGCGGTCGACACTACGGCCGCCGGTGATACCTTCGTCGGTGGTTTTGCCGCCGCCCTGGCCGCCGGCAAGAACGAGGCCGAGGCGATTCGTTTCGGTCAGGTCGCGGCAGCGCTGTCGGTGACCCGCCCAGGTGCGCAACCTTCCATTCCCACGTTGTCCGACGTACAGGCGTTCTCTCCCGCATGAAAAAAACACCCTTGCTCAATGTCGCCCTGTCGCGACTGATTGCCTCCCTGGGGCACGGCGATATCGTGGTCATCGGCGATGCCGGCCTGCCTGTACCGCCGGGCGTCGAATTGATCGACCTGGCCTTGACCCAGGGTATTCCGGATTTCCTCAGCACCTTGCAGGTGGTGCTTTGCGAGATGCAGGTGGAAGGCCATGTGCTGGCGCAGGAGATCCTGGATCGACAATCCCCGACCCTGCAAGCGCTCGAGGCGTTGAGTGCCGAGGGGGCGCTGGGCGCGCGCAAGCTGTTGAGCCACGGTGAGTTCAAGGTGCTCAGCCGCCAGGCGCGGGCAATCGTTCGCACCGGGGAGTGTCAGCCTTATTGCAACATCGCTTTGATTGCCGGGGTGACGTTCTGAGCGTTGCCCCTCTCTGTTCAACCACGCAAAGGAGTGCGCCATGCACCGCTATGCTCAGCTACTGAAGCACCTGATCCGGAGTGTTCTGCTCGTGTCCCTGTTCACTGCTACCAGCGCCCATGCGGCAGAAAAAATCGATCTGATCATCGATACCGATCCGGGTGCCGATGATGTGGTTGCGTTGCTATTTGCCCTGGCGTCGCCGGAAGAACTGCAGATCCGCGCGCTGACCACGGTGGCCGGCAACGTGCGCCTGGACAAGACCTCGCGCAATGCGCGCCTGGCCCGTGAGTGGGCGGGGCGCGAAGAGGTGCCGGTGTACGCCGGTGCGCCTAAGCCGCTGCTGCGCACGCCGATCTATGCCGAGAATATTCACGGCAAGGAAGGCATTTCCGGGGTCACGGTGCATGAGCCGAAAAAGGGCCTGGCCGAGGGCAGTGCGATCAATTATCTGATCGACACCCTGCGCGCCGCCAAGCCCCACAGCATCACCATCGCCATGCTGGGGCCGCAGACCAACCTGGCGCTGGCGCTGATCCAGGCACCGGATATCACTCAAGGCATCAAGGAAGTGGTGGTCATGGGCGGGGCGCATTTCAACGGCGGCAATATCACCCCGGTGGCGGAGTTCAATCTGTTCGCCGACCCGCAGGCCGCCGAGGTGGTGCTCAAGAGCGGCGTGAAGCTGACTTACCTGCCGCTGGACGTTACCCACAAGGTGCTGACCAGCGATGCGCGCCTGCAGAAAATCGCGGCCTTGAACAACAATGCCAGCAAGGTGGTGGGCGATATCCTCAACGAATACGTCAAGGGTGACATGGAGCACTACGGCATCCCGGGTGGTCCGGTGCATGACGCGACCGTCGTTGCTTACCTGCTCAAGCCCGAACTGTTCAGTGGGCGCCAGGCCAACATGGTGATCGACAGCCGTGAAGGGCCGACCTTCGGCCAGACCATCGTCGATTGGTACGACGGCCTGAAGCAGGAGAAGAACGTGTTCTGGGTGGAGAATGGCGATGCCCAGGGTTTCTTCGATCTGCTGACCGAGCGTCTGGCTCGCCTGAAATAAGTGATATTCCCGGCAGGTGCCAGCCTGTCGGGCGTTACGCCTTCTCTGTACCCGGCGTGCCCGAGTGCTCGCCGGGATACTTCTCGAATATCTGCTCGATGAATGTCTGGGCCGCTTCGGTGCCCAGCTCCCTGATCAGTAAGTCGATGCCGATGATCGCCAGCTCTTCGGGGCTGCCGGGGCTGTAGGAGCAGTGGCCTTCGGGCCATTTGGCTTTGATGTCGGCGTCGATCGTCACGGTGGCCATGGAAGTCTCGCGAGCTCGGAAAGGATAGGGCCGGACAGGCGCTTGTCGAGGGCTTCCGGTCTTGTAGAGTTAAACACCTTGGCGGGCTTTTCGCACTCCGACTTAGGCATGAGGGGAGGGCTGTGCGACACTTGGTCATTGTCTGTTTTCAAAGGGTGCCAGTGTGCAGATCGATTTGAACAACCCTGATGCCTTGACCTTCGAGGCGGTGCGCCAGTTGCTGGCGTCGGCCAGTGACGATGTGCATACCCAGCTGCGAGTGACCAAGGCGGGCATTGCCTATATCTCGTCGGGCGTGGTCGGTGGCGCGGACATCGACGGCCTGCTGTTCAGGCTGGAGACCTGGGCCGCCGGTTCTGGTTATGTCGGGCGGGTAGCGGCCAGCGATGAGGTCTGGGTGACGCAGATTTTTAACGCGTTGAAACAGAACTGGCCGAAGCCACCATTCGATTACATCGATATTTACTGAGGCTGTTCATATCCGGTCACGATTGCTGCATGAAAACGTGGCCGTACCTGATGCAGACTTGCCCGCTGCCTGGCCAAGAGGCCATTGGCCAGTCCGTTTGTGAAACCAATAGTCAGAGCGGTTGTCGCACTATCTCTGCTTATTTTTGAAAAGGAGGCTTCATGCCTTGGAAGCTCGCGTCATTCGGTACCTTGTTGGCTGCAGTCGTTTTGACGGGGTGCAGCACTTCTTCGCCGGATAAGGATCCGGTAGCGACCGAGAGCGGCCATAGCCGCTGTGAGGCTAAGGCGGCCGAATTCGCCATCGGCAAAAAAGCTTCGCCTGAGCTGCTGGAACAGGCGCGTACTCGCGCAGGTGCGCAGAACGCCCGTATTCTCAAGCCGAACGACATGATCACCCTGGAATACCGTTCCGATCGGCTGAACCTAAACACCGATACCAATCTGGTGGTCACCCGGGTCAACTGCGGCTGATCGCGTCAGCGCTTTTGCACCTTGCATAAAAAACCCCGTCACATGGACGGGGTTTTTTTAGCTCGCTGAGAAATTACTCAGGACGAACTTGTGCAGCTTGCATACCCTTTTGGCCTTTCTCAGCCACGAAGGAAACGGTCTGGCCTTCTTTCAGGCTTTTGAAACCGTCGCTTTCAATAGCTTTGAAGTGTACGAACAGGTCGTCACCGCCACCTTGAGGAGTGATGAAGCCGAAGCCTTTTTCATCGTTGAACCATTTTACGGTGCCGGTTTGGCGATTAGACATGGTGTATCTCCAAGAAACATATATTTTCAGTAGTACTGTGCTGCTCAGGCCAACTGGGCACACCGGGCTATCATAGTCGAAATGTTCGACTTGGGAGCCCCCCGGACGTGCCGATTCCCAGGTGGTTGAGTCCGTTTTGTTGCTCCGATCGGCTGAAGGCCCCGGTTTAAGGGGCTTTCACCGAAAATATTCGGTGATAAAAAAAGCCGTAAAAGCTGCGTAAATTGTGAAAAAAGGCCGGTTTTCAGATCGCATCGAGCCTGAAGCAGGACCGTCTCTCGCGCATTAAAGACTTATTTCACCACCCGGCAAGCGGCAATAGCGTCCAGGGCCTTGGCTCTCAGCGCCGGATCCGGTTGAGTCTGCTTGCTCATGAGTTGTTTGATTTCGTCTGTAGTGAATTTCTCATTGAGCTTGTCCGCACCACAGGCGCAGTGCTTTTCCGCACTTTTCACATCAACGCTCTGGCTGGCGGCAGCCGTGCAATCCTTCATGTATTCGGCACGTACCCCGGCTGGCCAGGCGGCCTGCGCGCTCAGTGGCAGCAGCAGGGCGAAAGGGGCGGCAAGGGCGAATAGTTGGGTGAGGCGCATGAGTCGAGCTCTCCTGGAATTGGTACAAGAATGGCGATTCTCGGTGTATTTGAGGCCTTGCGTACACACCAAGTTCACTTTCTCGAAAGAAAGCGCGGATACGCTGGTCCCGGTGGGAAGTACGGCGCGATGACCGTTCATCTGTGCTAGCATGCCCGGCTTGGGTATTTTCAGGCTCTGGGCGAGTTTCAATCCCACCGCGGTCTATGCCTCTATTTTTTTCTGATTTGAACTCCAGTCACTCTGGTTCGTTTTACCGGTTGGCCGCAAGGCTCCTGCCACTGTGAGGCAGGCGTTCGTCACGAACGGCCTGGATCGAACCGCGTACTGGCTCATCCCAACCCACGTGACCTTTGGTAGGGGTCACCACTAGGAGAGGAGGCGCCATGCCCACTATTACTCTTCCCGACGGCAGTCAACGTTCATTCGATCATCCGGTTTCCGTAGCCGAGGTCGCCGCATCCATTGGTGCAGGTCTGGCCAAGGCCACCGTGGCCGGCAAGGTCAATGGCAAACTGGTCGACGCCTGCGATCTGATCGACAGCGACGCGACCCTGCAAATCATCACGCCAAAGGATGAAGAGGGGCTGGAGATCATTCGCCACTCTTGCGCTCACCTGGTTGGCCACGCGGTCAAGCAGCTGTATCCGACAGCGAAGATGGTTATCGGTCCGGTGATCGATGAAGGCTTCTATTACGATATCGCCTACGAGCGTCCTTTCACCCCGGACGACCTGGCGGCCATCGAGCAGCGCATGCAGCAGCTGATCGAGAAAGATTACGACGTCATCAAGAAGGTCACTCCGCGCGCCGAAGTGATCGAAGTGTTCAAGGCTCGCGGCGAAGACTACAAGCTGCGCCTGGTCGAGGACATGCCGAACGAACAGGCCATGGGCCTGTACTTCCACGAAGAATACGTCGACATGTGCCGTGGTCCGCATGTGCCGAATACTCGTTTCCTCAAGTCCTTCAAACTGACCAAGCTGTCCGGCGCCTACTGGCGCGGCGATGCCAAGAACGAGCAACTGCAGCGCGTCTATGGCACTGCCTGGGCGGACAAGAAGCAACTGGCGGCGTACATCCAGCGTATCGAAGAAGCCGAGAAGCGCGACCATCGCAAGATCGGTAAGCGTTTGGGTCTGTTCCATACCCAGGAAGAAGCGCCGGGCATGGTGTTCTGGCATCCGAACGGCTGGACCCTGTACCAAGTGCTCGAGCAGTACATGCGCAAGGTGCAGCGCGACAATGGCTACCTGGAGATCAAGACTCCGCAGGTGGTCGATCGCAGCCTGTGGGAGAAATCCGGGCACTGGGCCAACTACGCCGAAAACATGTTCACCACCGAGTCGGAAAGCCGCGACTACGCCATCAAGCCGATGAACTGCCCGTGTCACGTGCAGGTATTCAATCAGGGCCTGAAAAGCTACCGCGAGCTGCCGATGCGTTTGGCCGAGTTCGGTGCCTGCCACCGTAACGAGCCGTCCGGTGCATTGCACGGCATCATGCGTGTGCGTGCCTTCACCCAGGACGATGCGCATATCTTCTGCACCGAAGAACAGATGCAGGCTGAATCCGCCGCGTTTATCAAGCTGACCATGGATGTCTATGCCGACTTCGGCTTCAAGGATATCGAAATGAAGCTTTCCACCCGCCCTGAAAAGCGTGTGGGTTCCGACGAGCTGTGGGATCGCGCTGAAAATGCCTTGGCTGCCGCGCTTGATAGCGCCGGGCTGCCGTATGACCTGCAACCGGGCGAAGGGGCGTTCTACGGTCCGAAAATCGAGTTCTCGCTGAAAGACTGCCTGGGTCGTGTCTGGCAGTGTGGTACCTTGCAGCTCGATTTCAACCTGCCGATCCGTCTGGGTGCCGAATACGTTTCCGAAGATAACAGCCGTAAACATCCGGTGATGTTGCACCGGGCGATCCTCGGTTCTTTCGAGCGTTTCGTCGGGATTCTGATCGAACATTACGAAGGGGCATTCCCTGCGTGGCTGGCTCCGACCCAGGCCGTAGTGATGAATATCACTGATAAACAGGCAGATTTTGCCCTCGAAGTGGAAAAAACCCTCAACCAAAGCGGATTTCGTGCCAAGTCTGACTTGAGAAATGAAAAGATCGGCTTTAAAATCCGCGAGCATACTTTGCTCAAGGTTCCCTATCTCTTGGTTATTGGAGATCGGGAAGTCGAGACGCAGACTGTCGCTGTGCGTACCCGTGAAGGTGCTGACCTGGGCTCGATGCCCGTCGCCCAATTCTCGGAGTTCCTTGCACAAGCGGTTTCCCGGCGTGGTCGCCCAGATTCGGAGTAATTATTATTAAGCGTGAAATGAGACAAGATAAACGAGCTGCACCGAAAGCCCCGATCAACGAGAATATCTCGGCACGCGAGGTTCGGTTAATTGGCGCTGACGGCGAGCAGATTGGCATCGTCTCGATTGATGAAGCGCTTCGTATTGCTGAAGAAGCCAAGCTTGATCTGGTGGAAATCTCCGCCGACGCAGTCCCACCGGTTTGCCGTGTGATGGACTACGGCAAGTCGATCTTCGAGAAGAAGAAGCAGATTGCCGCGGCGAAGAAGAACCAGAAGCAGATTCAGGTAAAAGAAATCAAGTTTCGTCCAGGGACGGAGGAAGGGGATTACCAGGTAAAACTGCGCAACCTGGTACGTTTCCTGAGTGACGGGGACAGGGCCAAGGTATCCTTGCGATTCCGCGGCCGTGAGATGGCCCACCAGGAGCTGGGGATGGAACTCCTCAAGCGGGTTGAAGCTGACCTGCAAGAGTACGGTTCGGTCGAACAGCATCCTAAGATGGAAGGACGCCAGCTGATCATGGTCATCGCCCCGAAAAAGAAGAAGTAATCAACAGGGCACGGCAGGCCTTCTGATTATGTTTATCAACTGAATGCGGAGTATCCGAACATGCCAAAGATGAAAACCAAAAGTGGTGCTGCTAAGCGGTTTCTGAAAACTGCTAACGGTATCAAGCACAAGCACGCTTTCAAGAGCCACATCCTGACCAAAATGTCGACCAAGCGTAAGCGTCAACTGCGCGGTAGCAGCTTGCTAAAGGCTACTACGGCGCGCGCTCCCGCGTATTCCGTGTTGCCAAGCAAGCGGTAATCAAGGCAGGCCAATACGCCTACCGCGACCGTCGTCAGAAAAAACGTCAGTTCCGCGCTCTGTGGATCGCTCGTATCAACGCTGGTGCTCGTATCAACGGTCTGTCCTACAGCCGTTTCATCGCCGGCCTGAAAAAAGCGTCCATCGAGATCGACCGTAAGGTTCTGGCTGATCTGGCAGTGAACGAAAAAGCGGCGTTTGCTGCGATTGTCGAGAAAGCTAAAGCCACTCTGGCTTAAGTACCCCCGACAGTCACCCGGGCTCACCTCTGTGGGCTCAGGTGTTAAACGTCATAAATAGGGGAAGAGCCTACAAGCTCTTCCCCTATTTTGTATCTGGAGTCTGTACATGGAAAACCTGGATGCGCTGGTCTCTCAAGCACTAGAGGCTGTGCAAAGCGCTGAAGATATCAATGCCCTGGAGCAAATCCGGGTTCAGTACCTTGGCAAGAAGGGTGAATTGACTCAGGTGATGAAGACCCTGGGGAATTTGCCGGCAGAGGAGCGCCCGCAGGTCGGCGCCCTGATCAACGTTGCCAAGGAGCGTGTTACAGAGGCTCTCAATACGCGTAAGGCTTTGTTTGAAGAAGCCGAGCTGGCTGCCAAACTGTCCGCTGAGTCCATCGATGTGACCCTGCCTGGCCGTGGCCAGGTCTCCGGCGGTCTGCATCCTGTGACCCGGACTCTGGAACGTATTGAACAGTTCTTCACCCATATCGGCTACGGCATCGCCGAAGGCCCTGAGGTCGAAGACGACTATCACAACTTCGAGGCGCTCAACATCCCAGGCCACCACCCGGCCCGTTCGATGCATGACACCTTCTATTTCAATGCGAACATGCTGTTGCGCACCCATACCTCTCCGGTACAGGTCCGCACCATGGAATCGCAGCAGCCGCCTATCCGCATCGTCTGCCCAGGCCGTGTGTACCGTAGCGACTCCGATATCACCCACTCGCCGATGTTCCATCAGGTCGAAGGCCTGCTGATCGATCGCGACATCAATTTCGCCGACCTCAAAGGGACCATCGAAGAGTTCCTGCGGGTGTTCTTCGAAAAAGAACTGGCAGTGCGTTTCCGTCCTTCGTACTTCCCGTTCACCGAGCCGTCCGCCGAAGTCGACATGGAATGTGTGATGTGCAGCGGTAAGGGCTGCCGTGTCTGCAAGCAGACCGGTTGGCTGGAAGTCATGGGCTGCGGCATGGTTCACCCGAATGTGCTGCGCATGTCCGGGATCGATCCGGAAGAGTTCCAGGGCTTTGCCTTCGGCATGGGCGCCGAGCGTCTGGCCATGCTGCGTTACGGCGTGAATGACTTGCGCCTGTTCTTCGACAACGACTTGCGGTTCCTCGCGCAATTTCGCTAGGTCGCACGCCCGTAACGAATCTTTCAGGAGAGCAGGATGAAATTCAGTGAACAATGGCTGCGTGGCTGGGTAAGCCCGCAGGTAAGTCGCGACGAGCTGGTTGCTCGTCTGTCGATGGCCGGTCTTGAGGTCGATAGCGTAACGCCGGCCGCCGGTGTTTTCAGTGGCGTGGTGGTGGGCGAGGTGCTGAGCACCGAGCAACACCCCGATGCCGACAAGCTGCGTGTTTGCCAGGTCAACAATGGCGCGGAAACCTTCCAGGTCGTGTGCGGTGCGCCAAACGTGCGTCCGGGCCTGAAGATCCCTTTCGCCATGATCGGCGCGGAGCTGCCTGGCGACTTCAAGATCAAGAAGGCCAAGCTGCGCGGCGTCGAGTCGAACGGCATGCTGTGCTCCCAGGCAGAACTGCAGGTGGGAGAGGGCAATGATGGTCTGATGGAGCTACCGGTGGATGCGCCGGTAGGCAAGGATTTCCGTGAGTACCTGGAACTGGACGATGCCAGTATTGAAGTCGACCTGACTCCTAACCGCGGTGACTGCCTGTCGCTGGCGGGGCTCGCCCGTGAAGTCGGCGCGCTCTACGCAGTGCCTGTCGCCCGTCCGGTGGTGCTATCCGTGGCACCTGCGCACGACGAAGTGCGTCCGGTTGAAGTGCTGGCACCCGCGGCGTGCCCGCGTTATCTGGGCCGGGTTATCCGTAATGTTGATCTGTCCAAGCCGACCCCACTGTGGATGGTCGAGCGTCTGCGTCGCGCTGATGTACGCAGCATCGATGCGGCTGTAGACATCACCAACTACGTGATGCTGGAGCTGGGGCAACCGCTGCATGCTTTCGACCTCGCCGAAATCAACGGTGGCATCCGTGTGCGGATGGCCGAAGAGGGCGAGAAGCTGGTCTTGCTCGACGGCCAGGAAGTGGCCCTGCGCAGCGATACCCTGGTTATCGCCGACCATACCCGTGCCCTGGCGATTGCCGGTGTCATGGGCGGCGAGCACAGCGGCGTAACGGCAACTACCCGCGACGTTTTCCTGGAAAGTGCCTTCTTCGACCAGATCGCTGTCGCTGGTAAAGCCCGTTCCTATGGCCTGCACACCGACGCCTCGCATCGCTACGAGCGTGGTGTGGACTGGCAATTGGCCCGTGAAGCCATGGAGCGCGCCACCGGCTTGCTGCTGGAGATTACTGGTGGCGAAGCTGGCCCGATCATTGAAACCGTCAGCGAGCAGCACCTGCCTTCGATCGCTCCGGTCACTCTGCGTGCCGAGCGCATCACCCAGATGCTGGGCATGGAAATCGAAGCGGCAGAAGTCGAGCGTCTGCTCGGTGCTCTGGGTCTGAAGATTTCCGCCGATGGAGCAGGGCAGTGGCGCGTTGAGGTGCCAAGTCATCGCTTCGACATCAGCCTGGAAGTCGATCTGATCGAAGAGCTGGCTCGCCTGTACGGCTACAACCGCCTACCGGTTCGCTACCCTCAGGCACGTCTGGCTCCACAAGCCAAGGCCGAAGCTCGTAGCGATCTGCCAGAACTGCGTCGTTTACTGGTGGCCCGCGGTTATCAGGAAGCCATTACTTACAGCTTCATCGATCCGAAACAGTTCGAGTTGTTTAATCCGGGAGTCGAGCCGCTGTTGCTGGCCAACCCGATTTCCAACGACATGGCTGCCATGCGTTCCTCGCTGTGGCCGGGGCTGGTCAAGGCGCTTCAGCACAACCTGAACCGCCAGCAGGACCGTGTCCGTCTGTTTGAGAGCGGTCTGCGTTTCGTCGGTCAACTGGAAGGCTTGAAGCAAGAGCCGATGCTGGCCGGTGTGGTATGCGGTACCCGTCTGCCGGAAGGCTGGGCACAAGGCCGCGATGTTGTGGACTTCTTCGACGTCAAGGCTGATGTGGAAGCGGTGCTGGGTTTTGCCGGTGCACTCGATGCGTTCACTTTCGTGCCTGGCAAGCACCCTGCGTTGCACCCGGGTCAAACCGCGCGCATCGAGCGTGAAGGTCGTCTGGTTGGTTTTATTGGCGCTATCCACCCTGAATTGTCGAAAACCCTCGGTCTCGACCGTCCGGTCTTCGTTTTCGAGCTGGTTCTGGCCGAAGTAGCCTCGGGAAAAATGCCTGAATTCCGTGAGTTGTCGCGCTTTCCTGAAGTGCGTCGTGACTTGGCCTTGCTGGCTGATCGCGATGTCGCTGCCGGTGCGGTACTGGATGTAATCCGTGAGAATGCAGGCGAATGGCTGACAGACCTCAGGTTGTTTGACGTGTACCAGGGTAAAGGCATTGATCCTCATAGAAAAAGCCTTGCAGTTGGCTTGACCTGGCAGCATCCATCGCGCACTCTTAATGACGATGAGGTGAACTCCACGACGCAAAATATCCTCACCTCGCTCGAACAAAGGTTGAACGCCACGTTAAGGAAGTGACGTATGGGGGCTCTGACGAAAGCTGAAATGGCCGAACGTCTCTACGAAGAGCTGGGCCTGAATAAACGTGAGGCCAAGGAATTGGTCGAGCTGTTTTTTGAGGAAATCAGGCACGCTCTCGAAGATAACGAACAGGTCAAACTGTCCGGTTTCGGTAACTTCGATCTTCGGGATAAACGCCAGCGACCTGGCCGCAACCCGAAGACGGGTGAAGAAATCCCGATCACGGCACGCCGTGTGGTCACCTTTCGTCCAGGGCAGAAGTTGAAGGCCCGAGTTGAGGCTTATGCTGGAACCAAGTCATAACGACGAGCTCCCGGTCATTCCGGGCAAGCGCTACTTCACCATCGGTGAAGTCAGCGAGCTCTGTGCGGTCAAGCCGCATGTGCTGCGTTATTGGGAGCAGGAGTTTCCTCAACTCAACCCCGTCAAGCGCCGCGGAAATCGCCGGTATTATCAGCGCCAGGATGTGCTGATGATCCGGCAGATCCGCGCGTTGCTGTATGATCAGGGATTCACCATCGGTGGAGCACGCCTGCGCCTTTCCGGTGATGAAGCCAAAGACGACACCACCCAGTACAAGCAATTGATCCGTCAGATGATCTCCGAACTGGAGGACGTTCTGGTAGTACTCAAGAAATGATTTTCAGCCTTTAAAATACTTCCATATTTCAAAAGCTTGCGATATATTCTTGAACGCTTCGTTAAGAAGCAAACCCAGTAACACGCCTAGTCGGGGCGTAGCGCAGTCCGGTAGCGCACTAGCATGGGGTGCTAGGGGTCGAGTGTTCGAATCACTCCGTCCCGACCATATAATTCAATGACTGAGCCCAATCTTCACAGGTTGGGCTTTTTCATGCGCATGACTTTTACGTTATTTCTCGACTTTTCAGGCCGGCCTCCTTTTTAAGAACGCTGGCGCCTAGTTGCGCTTCTGTTCTTGTGGTTCGGGAGCTGCCTACAGCTGTAGCCCTTCTCCGAGGGCTCGCGCAGGAGTGAAGATCCTCTCTCTTCAGGCCTTTGCTCTGCAATCCTCACATTCTTCCTGGCTGTGGTGTGCATTCGCTGAATCATGACCTGATTCTCTTTCTCATCCTTCCGCCAGGGCGGGAATACAGGTTTTCATGAGGTTCGTGGGCTTTGTTGGTCGCCGATTTGGTTTCTGCTGCGTGACGTCAGCAAATCCAGGCGTCATGGCCCCTGCTGCTGGATCTTTTCCTGGGGTACCGCTCTGTGACGCGTCTCTGTGCCTCATCGTTGATTTGTCATTTGGCAGATACCGGTGTCGGTTGTCGCGCCATCGTGCGTCTCCTTTATGGTGTTCGTTGTGGTGGCGACTGTATTTTTCATCAATTGCCCTCGCCTCGACGTAGATCTATGCCTGTCCCCGCAGTCGAATCCTGCGCTGCGCTTGCCAACCGAACGTTGCGCGTAGGTAGGGCCTTGTGGGGAGTTTAAGAGAGGGAGAGGCTCATGGTCTGATCCCGGGTGGGCGGTGCATCATGTCATGCGCGGCGATGAGACGAGGGAGGATGCGGATCAGAAGAACCAGAGCAGGATGATCGGCAGGCATTCGCTCGAGCCCCGGTTTTCTCCTTGTCGATAGCAGAGGGGTAGGGTGATCGATAAACCACTTTTGTTGGGGGTAAAAATGGGGTGTTCGGAGGCCCGTCCAGGGAGGGGGTCTTTACCAATGGGGTACTTGGCTTGGGTGGAGAGGGAGCCTGTACGCTTGTAAAGCATGAAGCATGCATCAAGCGCTAGTTTGAAGTTATAAGATGGATTCATTGTAAGATTTTGTGATTACTTCATGAGAAAGGCTGCGAGTAGATGTGGCTTTTTTTTTAAAATATAAGTCTGTCAGTGACAAAGTGCTTCGTACCTTGCGTGTTAGCATTCAATGGACAAGAGGTGGGCGCAGTAGTTTCTTGGTTGCCGGATTTAGTTGGCTGAGAGGCAAAAGAGGAGTGGCTTGCGAGACTGCGCTTAATGATTAGATGGTGCTTGGCATTTTATGAGGAGCCGCTAAGGTCAAGGGCGATGATGGCTATATGCTATCTGTTGGTTTGGTAATAATGTCGAGCAGGTTGAATGTCAATAATAATTTAAATATTTGTCCAAGGCCTTCCTGTCTGCTTCCTGTCTGTACTACCCAAAAGGTTAATAATCTATAGTTGCTTGTGCGTAAGATATACACCGCTGCCGGCTGCTGGGGTAATAAGAGCTATTGCACTAAATCATGAATACGCGTAGTCGGCCCAGGTTGATGATGCGCTGCAAAAAAATTGTAATAGTATATAGGGGTGATGTTGGCATGCTGTTTAAGCATGGCGGCATAGGGGTGCTGTACAAGTTGGGGTTATAATGATATGCAAGGTGCTAACACGCTTGATCAGAAAGTATCTTCGTGTCGATGGTGTATTCCTGCGTTTCAGTCACTATCCATCTCTGTAGAAGGTGTTTATGTTCTGATGAGGGGGGAGCTGACAATTCGAGATGTTAACGTAACAAGGCACATTGAAGCTGGCGAGCTATTGGTTGTCAGGCGGGGTAGCTATCTGGTGAGAACTGGGGAGCAGCGAAGTGACTTGTTATGGATTCCATTGTCAGATCAGTTCCTGCAAGGCTTTATCCAGCGCTTCGGCGCATTGCTGGGTGAGGTTGAGCGGAGGGAAAAATCAGGTGTAAATATTATCGCTTTTGAGAGCAATCCATTGCTCGCTGATTGTGTAAAAAGTTTGAAGAATTTGCTTGTGCACGAGCACCCACCGATGCTGGCATCGTTGAAGGTGGAAGAGTTGCTGATTCTGTTTGTCTTTGGTCCTCAAGGCGCAGAGTTGATGTCATTACTGCGTCAGCAGAGCAACAGGAACGTCGAGCGATTGCAGCTTTTTATGGAGCAGTACTTCCTGAAGGAATGGCGGATAAGTCAGTTTTCCAGGGAGTTTGGCATGGGCTTGACGACGTTCAAGGATCTTTTTGGAGTTGTGTATGGCGTCTCTCCCAGGGCCTGGATCAGTGAGAGACGAATTTTGCATGCCCATCATTTGCTCCTTAATAGCGAGCTGAGCATTGTGGATATTGCGATGGCAAGTGGTTTTTCCAGTCAGTCGTACTTTACCCAGAGCTACCGGCGTCGATTCGGTTGTACCCCAAGTCGCTCCCGGCAGTGCAAGGAGTCCGCGTTGAGTGCGGAGGCGTAATATGTCGATCCATCTGTCTGGAGGATGTGTCTAGATATGAGAGTGTATCGACGCGAGCACTGATTAAAAATGATAAAAAAACGCCGATTTATATAAGGTCTTGAAGAGTATCTTTGATAGAGTTGGGTCGTTGGTGGTTGATTTGAAAAACGATGGCGTATGAAAAGTATGCGACTGGCTTAAGATTGATGAAGTCGCGCTATCATGCCTGTCAACGGTTAACTGGTATGGAATCATGAAATATGCAGGGATGTAATTTCAGGGGTTTCCTATGAAAGCCCATCTGCCTGATGGTTATCGAGACGGGGCTTTGATCTTGTCTTTGATACATCGGATCTACAGCCTTTCTGTAGAGGGCTTTAAACCGTTGCATCGTGGGACTCTTGTTCGTGTTGTGGTGCCTGGGCAGTTGCACGCATTGTATGATACAGGCTTCGCTCGAGTGGTTATGGCTGAGCGTAGGCGTTTTTCCGGTTGTAGGCAGGGTATTGAGGTGCTTTTCATCAACCATGGAAATGCTGTCCTGACTGTGGCGCATGTAGCATGGAAGTGGCAGCGCGGGTTGGTTCAGCGTTACTTCATGGGGAGCGGATTAACGACGTATTGCTGCAAAGTGAAATGCCCTGCTCGTAAGGCCATTAGTGCCTTGTCAATGAATGTGACGATAGATCATGAATATGCAAATGATCCGCTCGCCATCGACGCCTCTCCCTTTAGTGCTCCTTGCTACCTCCTGCCTGCTGGAAGCGGTTCGCTTCCGGTAAAATCCGATAAGTTTACGTATCTAGTGGTTTGTCTTTCATTCCGGTTCTGGGAGTGGATGCCTCTATACCTGTATCTCGCCGTAATTGAGACAGTGTTGCGCTGGGTGATCTCATTAGCGCTTCTTGAACGACGATTAATTTCACGATAAAGATTATAAAGTTTAACTCGAGTAACGCTTGAGTTCGACTGGCGGGTGGGGTTCGTCTGAAAACATCAATTGGCATTGACTATGTCATGCAATGGTAACTTCCATTGTTGATGTCTTGTCTTCATTGAATCTGGAAGTCGGCGCGCCCTGGTTGTAGTGAATAAATGATCTTGTGATTTTGATAGAGCTGGGCCTAATTCATCGTTTGGTATGAGCGATGGACGGTTTGTTGTTGCCCAAAAAAATCGATAGCAGTGATGAGTGCCGAGAGTACCTACTTAATAGTTGCCTGAAGGGGGTGATACTTATGAGTTCGATCATTGATAAACTTTGCGAGCGCGCCAGAACTTCTTCCTCACAGAGAGCGTTCGAATTTTTGTCGTCGAAGGGTGTGTCGGAGCAGGTTCTGGATTACGCGGAACTGAAGCGTTCCGCAAGTCGAGTGGCAGCCATGCTCAAGGCTGCCGGAGCGGGTGTTGGGGAACGCGTCCTGATTCTCTGTCAACCTGGGCCGGAGTACGTCACGGCGTTTTTTGGCTGTCTTTATGCGGGTGCTGTTGCCGTTCCTTTATTTCCGCCGCGCAATCGTTTGCATGTCTCGCGCGTCGTCAGCATTTTGAACGATGCCCAGGCCTCCTTGTTGCTCTGCAACGCCAAGGGGATGGGGCGTTACGGTGAGTTTTTTTCCGAAATGGGCGTCCCCGACTCCGCCTTGCTGACTATTGAGGCAAGTGAGCGATACGTCGAGGGGCTGCCCGAACCTGCGGTTCAACTTCCTGAAAACACCGCATTCCTGCAATACACCTCAGGAAGTACGGGAAACCCCAAAGGGGTGATGGTTTCCAACCGGAATATTGAACACAACCTGGGGATGCTCAACGAATGGCTGGGGGGGAAGCCTGGCGAGGTCATGGTCAGCTGGCTTCCGCCTTACCACGACATGGGGTTGATCGCGGGTCTGTTGGCGCCGGTCATGGCTGGTTATCCGTGCGTGTTGATGCCACCGGAAACCTTTGCCCATAGCCCGTTTGTCTGGTTGGACGCGATCAGTCGGTATCGAGCGACGATCAGCGGTGCTCCCAACTTTGCCTACAGCATGTGCTGTCAGCGCATCAGCAATGAGCAATTGTCTACGTTGGATCTTGGCAGTTGGCGGCATGCTTTTAATGGCGCGGAGCCTGTCAGGGCCCGGACCATGGCTGAGTTCTCCTCGCGTTTTGCTGCCAGCGGCTTCGACCCCTTCGCTTTTGCACCGTGCTACGGACTGGCTGAGAGCACATTGATCGTTACCGGCTATGCCGGTGATAAACAGCCTTCCAGTCTGCTGGTCGACCGGCAGATTCTGCAGGATGAAAAGCACGCAATCATCAACCAGCAATTCGAGACTCCACAGGCCCAGGACAGTCCGGTATGGCGTTCGTTGGTCAGCGTCGGACCGGTAATCGGCCAGCAGAAGTTACTGATTGTCGATCCCGAGACGGCCTCGCCGTGCGCCGAGCGCTGTGTCGGTGAGATCTGCGTATCGGGGCCGAGCGTTGCCCGTGGGTATTGGCAGCAGGCGCAAGCCAGCAACCACGCGTTCCAGTCCGTCAGCGATCAGGCGGGAGAGGTTTACCTTCGCTCCGGTGATCTTGGATTTCTGCATGAAGGGGAGCTGTACGTGACCGGTCGCTTGAAGGACATGATCATCATCGCCGGGCGCAACTTCTATTCGGAAGACATCGAGCAGTCGGTCGTGACGAGTCAGCCCAAGGTGGTCGCTAATGGCTGCGCTGCATTCGTCAGCGAGCATGACGTTCAGGAAAGCCTGGTGATTGTCGCCGAAGTCGAGCGCACGCAACGTCATGGCAATTTGCAGGACATGATGATGGATATCCAGAAGGAAGTCTGGATGAAACACGAAATCAATCCGCAAGCCGTGGTGCTGGTATCTCCCGGCCAGGTACCGCGGACATCGAGCGGCAAAGTCCGCCGCAAAGCCTGTCGCCAGGCCTGGGAAAGCGGCGAACTCAAGGTGCTCGACCACTGGGCGCGCGAGCCGCTGATGGCTGACTGAGTTCACGCCAAGAGGTCGTCGTTCCAAAACCGGAATCAACGTCGCATTAACCCTGCCTCTGGATGAAGCCCGACTGTGGCCCGTCCTGGTGGTATAGGCGGCCTGTGCCCGATGGAAACCTCAACTTCCTACTATTTGAATAACTTTCGGGTGGCATCATGAATACACCAGCATTTTTTCCAGATAACGAGAAGGTCGGTGGTCCCCAGGCGGACTTTCAGGACATCGCGATCATCGGCGTCTCCGGTCGTTATCCCATGGCTGAAAACCTTGATGAGTTCTGGCGCAACCTGGCCTCAGGTCGCGACTGTGTATCCAGGCTGCCCGAAGATCGCTGGCAACAGGGACACCCGCAACGAGAGCACTCTGGCGATACCTGGGGCGGTTTCCTGAAGGATGTCGATTGCTTCGATTCGCTGTTCTTCAACATCACTCCGCGGGATGCCGCCAAGCTCGATCCGCAGGAACGGCTTTTCCTGCAATGTGCCTATGCTGCCATCGAGGACGCCGGCTACACCCGAAGGACCTTGGGCAAGTCGGTGGCCGAGCGGCATTCCAGGCAAAGCCGGGTGGGGGTCTTCGCGGGAGCCATGTATCAGGAGTATCAACTCTACGGAGTTGAAGCTTCATTGGTCAGCGATGGCACGGCGGCGAATGGTGTGGCCGCATCCATTGCGAACCGGGTCAGTTTTTTCTGCGGTTTCAATGGCCCGAGCCTGACGCTCGATACCATGTGTTCGTCCTCGATTACCGCCATCCACCTGGCTTGCCAGAGCCTGCAATTGCAAGAGTGCGAAGTGGCGTTGGCCGGTGGTATCAATCTCTCTTTGCACCCCAACAAGTACCGCTTGCTCAAGGACAACAAGTTCCTTTCGCAAAAGGGGCGCTGTCGCAGTTTCGCCAGGGGAGGGGATGGCTATATTCCCAGCGAAGGTGTCGGTGTCGTGGTGCTCAAGCCCCTGGCCAAGGCTGTGCTCGATGGTGACCGAATCCATGGGGTCATCAAGGCCAGTGTGATAAATCACGGCGGGCACTCCACGGGTTACTACGTGCCCAACGCCGAGCAGCAATCGGCGTTGATCAGGGAGGCCATCGACAAGGCAGGTATCGATCCCCGGCACATCCAGTATGTCGAAGCGCATGGCACCGGCACGCCGGTAGGCGATCCGATCGAGTTACAAGGACTGAGCACCGCCTTTGGCGCCTATACCCAGGATAAACAGTTCTGTGCAATCGGATCGGTCAAGTCGAACATTGGCCATTCCGAAAGCGCCGCGGGTGTTGCGGCGCTGAGCAAAATCCTGCTGCAGATGAAACATGGGCAGTTGGCACCCTCGCTGTATGCCGATGAAATCAATCCCGATCTCAACTTCACCGACTCTCCCTTCTATGTGCAGCGGAATCTGGAGGCATGGCCGTGTGCGGTCGACGAGCAGGGCCGTCGGCGTCCGCGCATGGCCAGCCTGTCTTCATACGGCGCCGGAGGCTCGAATGCCCACCTGATCATTGCGGAGTATCTGCCGTCGCAGGCGGTCGCTCAGCAAGGCCCGCAGGTGCCTCCAGTCCTGGTGTTGTCCGCACCCAACCAGGTGGCCTTGCAGCTCCAGGCCAGGCAGTTGTTGCAGTTCTTCCAGGCGGGCGGTGCCGCTACCTCCCAGGAGCTGCTTGAGTGTGCCTACACCTTGCAAGTGGGCAGGGAGGCCTTTGATTGGCGCCTCGGATTCGTGGCCCAGGATGTGGATGCGGCGATTGCGTCACTGGAGCAGTTCCTCGATGGGGCCCATGAGCAGGTTGCCCATATTCTGCACGGCAGGATAAACGAATCGACAGCCCGTCCGGCGGTGCCCGGGGACACCCATGGCGGCGCTGACCCACAGCAATGCCTGCGCGCCTGGATCGATGGCGCGGATATCGACTGGGCGAACCTGTACGGCAAGGTTCGTCCGGCTCGCGTCAGCCTGCCGACGTATCCGTTTTCCCGGAACAAGCTCTGGTTGAAAACCGATACCCGGCTTTCACCTTACCCGTCGCCAGTGGTAGATGGACCTCATGCCCATCCCCTGCTCGGACAGCATCAGTCTGGAACACTGATGTTTTCTTCAGTGTTCAGCGGTCAGGAGCTTTTCCTGGCCGATCATCAAGTCAACGGCAGCCCGATACTGCCGGCCGTTGCCTATCTGGAGATGGCCAGAGCGGCACATGAGGCATTGACGCCCGATAAGGCGCCACTGAGCCTGCACAAACTGCTCTGGTCCAGGCCGGCACAAGTGGCAGACGCAGTACTCGACACACGTATTACCCTGAGCGTCCAAGACAGCGCCCATCAGTCATTCATCATTGAAAGCACGGACGCCTCGGGTGACTACCTGACATGCGCCAGGGGCACGATCGGCAGGCTGCAGCAATCCGCGCCGCCAGCGCTCGATGTACCGGCATTCATTGGCCAGCACTGTCATCGGCGGTATGAGGGGGCTGAGTGCTATCGCCACTTCGCGAGCATCGGTCTGGACTACGGGCGCAGCCACCAGACCATTGAATACCTGCACCGCGGGGCGCACCACGTAGTTGCCAGACTGAACCTGGCGCCATTCGACACAAGCTACCAGCTCCATCCTTCAATGGCGGATGGGGCGTTCCAGGCGATCATCGGGTTTTATCTGGGGGCCGATCATAGCGACTGGCTACCGGTGCCTTTTGCCCTGGAACGGGCGGATCTGCATCGTGCCTGTTCATCCGAGATGTGGTGCATTGTCTCGCATGCGGCGCAAGGGGACGGCAAGGTCTTCGATATCCAACTGCTTGATGTCGACGGGCGGCTTTGCGCGCTGTTCAGCGCATTGACGATCAAGGATTTCTCTGCGGCGAAACGTGTCCCGGTCGAGGTCGCCCCGGTCGCTGTCACGCCGGGTAGGAATGTGTCCTTGGCGGTCGAGTGGCAACCTTGTGAATGGCTTGCCACGCCAGCACCCGCGCCTCTCAAGGTATTGCAGATCGGCACGCAGGATGGAATCGAAGCCGAGCTGTCCAGGCTGTTGCCGCAGCGTGTTTATGCCGACCATCAGGAGCTGGCCAGTCGCGAGTCGTGTGATCGCCTGCTGGCCCGCGCAGGGGCGTTCGATGAAATCCTGTGGATTGCTCCAACGCCCGGAGCCGACCTGATACAAGAACAGGAAACAGGCATGATGAACCTGTTCCGACTGGTCAAGGCGCTGCTTTCGCAAGACTGCCATACCCGTCAGTTGTCATTGACGCTGGTCACATCCCAGGCTCAATCGGTGCACGAGGCCGAGCCGGTCTTTGCCGCCCATGCCTCCGTCCACGGCTTGGTAGGGGTGCTTGCCAAGGAAATGCGTAAATGGCGTTTCCGGATGATTGACCTGGACGGGACTCGCCCCTGGCCAGTGGAGCAACTGCTGACGCTGCCCTTCGACTCGAAAGGGGAAACCTGGGCCTTGCGTGCAGGCCGTTGGTACCGGCAATGCCTGATGGCGTGCCATGAGCCGCTGGCGAAAGAGGCCTGGGCGTTCCGTCGGCATGGGGTGTATGTGATCCTCGGTGGCGCCGGTGGCATCGGCAAGGCCCTGAGCCGTTATCTGATCGAACACTACAGCGCCAACGTGATCTGGCTTGGCAGGCGCAGCCTGGAGCAAGGCATCACCGCGGAACTGGACAGTTTCCGCGACCTGTCTCATGTGCCGATCTATTTTCAGGCTGATGCAACCGACCCGGCGGCGCTTGCCGAGGCCCATCGGCAGATCAAGCAACGCTTTGCGCACATTCATGGCGTGATCAATTCGGCCATCGTGCTCCACGATCAGAGTGTCCTGAGCATGGAGGAGCGAACGTTCGCCCTGGTGCTAGGCACCAAGGTCGCAAGCAGTGTGAACATGGCGCAGGTGTTCGGCCATGAACCGCTCGACTTCATGTTGTTCTTCTCCTCTCTGGCGGCCTTCCTCAAGACCGCGGGGCAGAGCAATTACACGTCAGGGTCGGTATTCCAGGATGCCTTTGCCCATCACTTGCGCAACGTTTGCCGGTTCCCGGTCAAGATCATGAACTGGGGCTACTGGGGCGAGTTCGGCGCGGGTGCTTCCGAGCACTATCGTCAGCGGATGGCGAACATCGGCGTTGCTTGCATTGATACCGCCGAGGGCATCGCGGCCGTCGAGTTCCTGCTGCGCAGTTCGCTTTCGCAACTGGGCTTCATCCGCATGCTCGATTTCAACGCGCTCAATATCTTGCCGGGCATGCTGCTGGACCGTGCGTTGGAAATCGGCGATCGGTACGCCACGGTGAGCGATGTGGCCGGGGTATTGGCCCGCGCGGACCTGCAGATGCAGGCACTGCTGCCGCAGCCCCTGGGCGCGGCCATGGCCGTTGCACCTCAGGTCGCCGCCCTGGCTGCGTCGTTGCCCGCCGAAGCGAATGGGGGGCTGGCGCCGTTGCCAGCGAGAGACTCGGCAAAGCCGGTGCGTGATCTGCGCGACAGGGCGTTGGCTCATATGAAGACTCTGGTCGGTGAGGCCCTACAGGTGCCTGTTGACGAGTTGGATCTCGGTACGCCGCTGGTGCGTTATGGCGTCGACTCGATCTCGGCGGTGTACATCACCAACGCCTTGGGTGAGGTGTTCGGCAAGGTCGATGGCACCTTGTTGTTCGACCTGCAGACGATTGAAGAGCTGGCCGACCATTTTCTTTCGGTTCAGCCTCAGGTCTACGCAGGGCTTTTCGGCAGTGTGACGGCCGAGGATCCTCCCTCCGCCAGCAGCCAGCCCGCGGTGTCGTCTGGCGCGGATTTGCGCAGCAATACGGTGCTGCGCATGAGAGCCCTGGTCAGCAATGCCCTGGAGGTTCCGCTCGATCAACTCGATGACAGCACGCCATTGGTGCGCTATGGAGTTGACTCGATCTCGGCGGTGTACATCACCAATGCCCTGGGCGAGTTGTTCGGTAAAGTCGACAGCAGCCTGCTGTTCGATGTCCAGACCATCGACGAAGTGGCGGACTATTTCCTGGCTCACGAGCCCGATACCTGCGCCAGGCTGTTCGGGGCTGAGACGGACGTTAGCGACACCAACCGCGTTCAAGGCCCATTGCTCGAGACACCGCAGCAGGGGGCAGCGACTTCAGTACAGGCCTCGTCTGCGGCACCGCGGTTGCCGATGCTGACAATCAACCGTGACGACGATATCGCGATTGTCGGCATGGCCGGTCGTTATCCCCAGGCGCTCGATCTCCCCGCGTTCTGGCACAACCTGCTCAAGGGGGTGCACTGCATCGAAGAAATTCCCGCGCAGCGCTGGGATTGGCGCACCGGCTTTTCGAGCGACCCCGAATTGATCGGCGGCTGCTATACGCGCTGGGGCGGTTTCATCGAGGGGCATGACGAATTCGATCCAGTCTTTTTCCATATTTCTCCGGCCGAGGCCGAGTTGATGGACCCGCAGGAAAGGCTGATTCTGCAGCACGCCTACAGTTGCATCGAGGATGCCGGCTACACCCCCCAAGGGCTTTCGAACGGAGGAGATGTCGGGGTGTTTGTCGGCGTCATGAACAGCGACTATCCGCTGGTTTCGCGCTATTGGTCGATCGCCAACCGCGTGTCCTACGTCTTTGACTTTCGAGGTCCCAGCATTGCGCTGGATACGGCCTGTTCTTCGTCCCTGAGTGCGCTGCACCTGGCTGCCGAAAGCATCCGTTGCGGCAGCTGCGCCAGCGCCCTGGTGGGCGGGGTCAACCTGATTACCGACCCGGTGCATCTCTCCAGCCTGTCCTACATGCAGATGCTCTCCCACGGGGATGCCTGCCGTGCCTTCGGCGATCGGGCGGACGGTTTCGTCGCCAGTGAAGGCGTGGGCGTGGTGATGCTCAAATCCCTGGGGCAGGCCAGGCGAGAAGGCGACCATATCTACGGGGTGATCAAGGGCAGCATGATCGGCGCCGGGGGACGCACGTCAGGCTACACCGTACCGAGTCCACGATCCCAGTCCCAGCTCATGGTCAAAGCGCTCGAGCGTGGGGGAATCGCGGCCCAGGATGTCAGCTACATCGAGGCCCATGGCACCGGGACCGCCCTGGGCGACCCGATTGAAATCAAGGGGCTGGTAGGTGCCTATACGGGGCTGACGGCATCCGGCCAGACCTGCGCGCTGGGCTCGGTGAAGTCCAATATCGGCCACGCGGAAAGCGCCGCCGGCATGGCGGGCCTGAGCAAAATATTGCTGCAGATGAAACACGGCATGCTGGCGCCGACCCTGCATGCCCACCCGTGCAACCCGCGTATCGATTTCAGCCAGACGCCGTTGCACCTCGTGGAGACGGCTCAAGCCTGGGAGCGTCGGACCAGGCAACAGGACGGCCAGACCTGGCTGGTGCCGCGGATTGCCGGCCTGTCCTCCTTCGGGGCAGGAGGGGCCAATGCCCATCTGTTGATCGCCGAGGATGATCAGGCTCCAGCCCACATGCCTGGCGCTGTCGTGAGTGCGATTGTGTTGTCGGCGCAAAGCCGTGAACAACTGCGGCAACGCGTCGACGATCTGTCGCGGCACCTGCACAACGAAAGGCTCGACGACACTCACCTGAGTCGTCTGGCATTCACATTACAGACAGGCCGCGAGACCCTGGAGTGGCGCCTGGGGTTCGTCGTTCGGGACATGGCCCATTTGAGCCAATGCCTGGGCCAGATACTGGATACCGACTGGTCGCAACTGGCCTGGCTGGCCATCGGCGATACTCCGCCCCGCAGCAAGCCCACGTTGCCGCCGGTGCATAGCGCAGCGCCATGGACCAGCCAGGCGCTGCAACAGCAGATCGACAACTGGGTGCAGGGCGACCCGGTGGATTGGGCGCAGTGCCATGTCCGGCAACCGCAACGCCTGAGTTTGCCCGGTTATCCGTTCCGTCGTGACCGCTATTGGCTTGCACCGAGCCATGACCTGCGCCGCCTGACTCCGACGGCAGAAGGGAACTCGTCTTCACCGCTCAGGGAAAGCGCGCAGGTGGAGGCGCGTGCCAAGCAACCGGTGCTGACTTACCGGGAAGTCTGGCAGCCACAGGAACGGCAGAACCGTCATTCGTCGGCGCAGGTGCGGCGAGTCCTGTGTCTGGTCGATCGTGCGGAGCGCGGCCAGGCGCTGAACCTGGTCATCGAACAGGCGCACCCGGGTTGCGCGGTGATGTTCCTGGTCTGCGACGGCGAAGCCACTGGCCTGAGCAATGGGGTGGCGCTCGCCCGTGACGACCTGGAGGGCTTCACCGCGGCCTTTCAACAGGTGCGCCAACGCTGGTCCGACGTGGATATCTGCTACCACGCACTGGGCGCCTGCGATCTCTATTACTGCGAGCGTTATGAAGGATTGCTGTACAGCATCCAGGCAATGATGGCGGCACAGTTACCGGTCCATCGACTGTTCCTGCTGGCTCGTTATCCACTGCCGAGGTTGCAGGCCCAGGTCGAGAGCTGGTTGGGGTTTGTGCGTTCGCTGCCGATGGTCATGCCGCAGACGCGGGTCAGCCTGCTGGCCTGCCAGGACACCCCCGGCACAGGTGCATTGTCGATGGCGGACTGGTTCGCCCTTCATGTGTTGCCAGAGGCGCTGGCCGCTGAAGAGGACAGCGTGTTCTATCGGGATGGCATTCGCCATGTGGCTGTTACCGAGGCCTTGGCGCTGGTCGACAGCCCCCGGGTCGAACAGGCGGGAAAGACCTGGTTCATCACCGGCGGGATGGGGGCTCTGGCGCAGCTTCTATGGCGTCGCCTGCATGCCCAGGGAGCGAACCTGGTCCTTACCGGGCGTTCAGCGCTGACACCGGCCCTCGTCAGGGACATCGAGGCGCTGGATCGAGGTATCGGGCGCCTGCTTTATGTGCAGGCCGATGTCAGCGATGAAATCAGCCTGCGTCGCGCCGTACAGCAAGCCAAAGCGCGTTTTGGGCAGGTTCATGGGGTCATCCATGCGGCGGGGGCTGCACCGACCACCACGCTGGAGGCGATCGACCTGGCTGACTTCCAGCGCGTGCTCGCGGCCAAGGTCGAAGGAACGCGCGTCCTGTCCCGGGTGTTCGAACCTGAAGGGCTGACCTGGCATGTGCAGTTTTCGTCGTCGTCCGCGATTCTGGGGGACTTCGGTTCCTGCAGCTATGCCGTGGCGAACCGTTACCAGAGCGCATTTGCCCTGGCCAAGAACCTCGACAGTCAGACGCGCCACATCGTCATCAACTGGCCGTTGTGGCGCGATGGGGCAATGGGGCTCAACAGCCGCCGCGAAGAACGCTTTTACCTGGACGGTAGTGGCCAGGACTATCTGGAGACCCCCGACGGCCTGGCGCTTTTCGAGCAGATTCTCGCCTCGGCCGTGCCTCAGGCGATCGTTCTGGTAGGTGGCAACAACCCATTGCAGCGTCGCCTGTCGGGCCATGCGCCGGCAGCGGAGCCTGCACCGGGCGTTTCCATACCGGTTCAACCGTCGTCGGCCCCGGTCGACGCGCGGCAGGTGCGCCAATGGGTGTTCGAGGCTATCGAAGAGCAGATAAAGCTGCCGGCGGAGCGTGTCCGGACGAGCCTGAACTGGACAGAGCTGGGTTTCGACTCGATCAAGCTGGCTCAACTGGGCAAGCAACTGTCGCAACGACTGGGCTGCGCACTGACCCCCGCGACCTTTTTTGCTAATCCGAGCGTCGATGATCTGCTGGCTTTCCTGACGCGCGACCCGGCGCCACAGAGTCCCCCAGTTGTCCCGGCAGACAAGCCGCACATGGCGCCGCAATCGGCGTCGTCGAACACGCCCGAAACCTATGAGCCGATCGCGATCATCGGCGTCAGCGGTCGTTTCCCCGGTGCGGATTCGGTGGAGCAGTTGTGGCGGAACTGGGTCGAGGGCACATCGGCGATTCAAGCCGCCTCGGCGTGTCGCGGTTTGCGGGCCGAGAGCGCCGGTTTTGCCACGCAGTCCCGGCTCTACGCAGGTTTTATCGATGGCGTGGAGGCGTTCGACCCGCTGTTCTTCGAACTCTCGCCCCATGAAGCGGCAGTGATCGATCCCCAGCAACGTCTGTTCCTGCAAGCCGCCTGGCATGCGTTCGAGGACGCCGGTTACCTCGGCGCTTCGATCCGTGGCAGCCAGTGTGGTGTGTTTGTCGGTGCCGAAGAGAGTTTCTACGGCGAGCAACTGGCAGATGCAGGCCGCATTAACGCTAACCGCAATGCCACCTTGTCGGCGCGAATTGCCTACGCTCTGGACCTCAATGGCCCCAACTACAGCCTAACCTCTTCATGCTCCTCCGGTCTGATGGCGATACATCAGGCGTGCCGCGCCTTGCATAACCGTGAGTGCACCATCGCCCTGGCTGGTGGCGTCAGCCTGATGATTTCATCCAGGGAGCTGGGGGTATTGGCCGATGTCATGCCGTTGGCACAGGAGCCTGCGTGCCGGGTGTTTGATCAGGACGCCAGCGGCCTGGTTCCGGCCGAAGCGGTGGCTGCCGTGGTGCTCAAGCCGTTGAGCCAGGCGCTGGCCGATGGCGATCAGGTTTACGGCGTGATTCGCAGCAGTGCGGTGAACTACGACGGGCGTACCAACGGTATTCTGGCGCCGAATCCGGCCCGTCAGGCCGAACTCTTCGCTCAGGCCCTTGCCACCGGAGGGCTTGAGCCAGGGCAGATCCAGCTGGTCCTGGCCCATAGCATCGGCATGCACCTGGGCGATCCGGTCGAAGTACAGGCGTTGCAGCAGGTATTTGCTCAGGACAACCGGCAGCCCTGTTCACTGAGCTCGATAAAACCGGGGTTGGGCCATAGCTTCGCCGCCTCGGGGGTCGTGGACCTGCTGGCCATGTTGATGGCGCTGCGGCATGCCTGTAAGCCTGCGTTGCAAGGCTTGCGACAGGTCAACGAATACATTGGCTTCGACCGGTCCGGCATTGCTCCGGTACTCAGCCGGCAATCCTGGCAGGTGGCACCAGGAGAGCGTCGCCGCGGCCTGGTCAGCACCACCGGGATCAATGGTTCGAATGCTTGTGTCCTGATCGAGGAAGCCCCACAGCCTTGCGAGACGGCACCCGCGCCAGCCTATACAGCGCACCTGGTGCTGCTGTCTGCGCCGGATGCACCGCGCCTGGCGCAACTCGCCGAGTGTTTGTTGCAGCAGATCACGGATAACCCTGAGCTGCGGCTCGAGGACGTTGCGTTCACCTTGATGCAGGGCCGCGAGCCGCTGGAGTGTCGTGCCGCCTGGGTGGTGCATTCGCTTGACGAATTGCGCACGGTATTGGCCGGTTTCGACGACGTATCGCTGGGGTATCGCGGCCATAACCCGGTGCTGGAGTCTCTGGCGCCCGCGGCCTGGCCCGATTCGCCGAGCAGTGACGCTCTGCATGCCTTGGCCGCGGCTTGGGTGGAGGGAACACCGATGCCGGCTCGCCCTGCGCTTGAAGGCCGGCGCATCTCGTTGCCCCTGACCGCTTTCCTGCGGACCCCGTGCTGGTCGGCCAATACCTTGCCCGACCCGATCGCCCAGCCGGTGCGAGCGGAACCTTCCCGCCAGGCTAACGAGGATGTCCATGCCTTCATCCTGGCATTCCTCGAACAACACCTGGGGCTGAGCCCTGCGCAACTGGTGGTGGACAAACCGCTGCGCCAGTACGGCATGGACTCGGTTCTGGCCATCAAGCTCGCCCACGCCCTGGAGCAGCGTTTCCAGGTGCGACTTTCCGCGCGAGCCTTTCATGAGAACCCATCGCTGGCGGCGCTGAATGCGCATATCCAGCAGCACCCCGACTTTGCCCATGGGGCCGGGAGCGAGGTTGCGCCGTTTCAGGATGCACAAGTCATCGCGATGCTCGATCAGATTATCCAAAACGAGAAATCCCTGGACGACGTTAAGGAACTGTTGAAATGAATGCAGTCGCCACTAAAGAACAGCTTCTGGCCGCGTACAAAGCGGGAGAAATTTCGACCGCACAATTGAAGAGTCTGCTATTTGCCGCCGAACCCATGCCCCTGTCCGCCGGGCAAAAAGGGTTGTGGGCGTTGCACAAGACGCTGCCGGACATCACGGCCTATCAGATTCCCTTGTGTTTCCGTTGCGACCGAGCACTGGACCTCGAGGCGCTGCAACAGGCTTACCGGCGTGTCCTGACCAGCTATCCGTTGCTGACCAGCGTTCTGCATGAGGTGCAGGGCCAGCCGAGCCTGCGACCGCAGGCGGTTTCACGGTTCGGCCTGGTGCTGGAGGACGTTCGCGGGATGCCCACGCCACAGGTGCTGGACAGGTTGCACGGGTTGAGCAAACAGCCCCTGCCGCTGGAAGGGACTGCGTTGATCGATGGTCATGTCTTCCAGGCGGACGAGCAATGGTGGGGGTTGTTCCGGGTTCATCACATTGTCTTCGACGGCACGTCTGCCTTGCTGTTTCTGAATCACTTGTTCGATGCCTACCAGAGTCTTGTCAGCGGCCTGCCGCCGCGCGTCGAGCAACCGTCCGCGCACTTCGCTGAGTTTGTCGCCTGGCAAAACGAAATGCTCGCGGGGCCTGCCGCACAGCCGTTGCTCGACTATTGGCAAGGCGCGCTGGAACAAGTACCGCCGCCCCTGGAGCTGACGACGGACTTCGCCCGCAGCAGCACGGTGTCGTTCGAAGGCAGCAGTCTTCGCCAGTCGGTGCCTGAGGCACTGAATGCACGTCTGGAGTGCTTTTGCTCCGAACATGGATTGACCAGGGCGGTATTTTTCCTGGGGGTCTTCAATGGGTTGCTCAGCCGGTACACCCAGCAACAGGACATCGTTGTCGGCATGCCGACGCTGGGGCGCCCCAAAGAGTGTTTTGGGCAAAGCATCGGCTACTTCATGAACATGGTGCCGATTCGCAGCCGCGATATCGAAAGCGGTAGCGCGCGTGACTATTTGCGACGCCTGCAAGAGACGATGATCGATGCCGTCGACCATAGCGATTATCCTTTCCCGACGCTGCTCAAGGCACTCAAGGTGCCCCGCAACCATCGACAGCGCCCGCTGTTCAACATCGCGTTCGCCCATCAGAACTTCGCCAGCAGTCATTGGCTGCAGCACCTCGAGCATCAATACACCACGCCGCTGGGCATCACGATGGTCGAGCAGTTGCGCCAGGAAGGCGAATACGAGCTGGAGCTCGAGATCATCGAAAGCGCCGAGGGTGCGCTGATCAACTTCAAATACGCCACCGCTCTGTTTGAACCGGCACGCATCGAACGGATGCTCGCGCACTACCTGCAATTGGTGGAAGGGGTCCTGGCCGACCCGCAGCGTTCGTTGGCGGACCACGACATTGTGGCGGCGCAGGAGCGGGCACTGCTGCAACGCTGTAACGACACTGACCTGAAGGTGCCGGCGGTCGCGAGCCTGCTGGAATGGGTGCAGCAACAGGCCGAACGTGACCCGGAAAAAACAGCCTTTCGGTATCAGGAACACAAGCTCGGTTACCGCGCGCTGATGCAAGGCGCGAAGGCGCTGGGCAACTTCTTGAACGCACGGGGGATCGGGCCGGGGGCGAAGGTTGCGATTTGTGTCGAGCGCTCGCTGGATCTGCCGTTGGCCATCCTGGGTGTCCTGCACAGCGGCGCGGCCTATGTCCCCCTGGACCCGACTTATCCCGGCGAACGCCAGCGCTACATGCTGGAAGACAGCGGTTCCAGTCTGTTGTTGAGCCAGTCGACGATCACCCGCGACTGGCCCGTGCCTTGTGACGTCCTGTGCCTGGACGAGCAGCGCGCCCGCATCGCAGAGTATGCCGACAGCCAGGTACCGCAACTCAAGGTCCGCAGTGACAGCGATCTGGCGTACCTGATCTACACCTCGGGCTCCACCGGCAAGCCCAAGGGCGTGATGGTGCCCCACAGCGCGCTGAACAACTTCCTCCACGGCATGGCTGAGATGCTGCAGGTCGATGAGCGCGACCGTTTACTGGCCGTGACCACCTTCAGTTTCGATATCGCGGGGCTGGAGTTGTTTCTCGGGCTTGTTCGCGGTGCCGAATGTGTCCTCTGCGATGCCGCCGTGGCCAGTGATGCCGAGCGCCTCAAGGCGTTGATCGAGCACAGCGATCCAAGCCTGATGCAGGCGACACCGACGACCTGGCAATTGCTGTTCCAGGTCGGCTGGCAGCCTTCCTCGCGGTTGAAAGTGCTGTGCGGCGGAGAAGCGATGCCGGTGGCGTTGTTCCAACGCTTTCAGGCGTCGTCGGCGCAGGTCTGGAATCTCTATGGGCCGACCGAAACCACGATCTGGTCCAGCGCCAAGCGTCTCGATCACGCCAAGGGCGTGACCATCGGCGGCCCGATCGCAAACACCCAGCTGCATGTTTTCAATCAGTATCGACGCCTGCAGCCGATAGGCGTGCCGGGTGAACTGGCGATTGCCGGGGCCGGGCTGGCAACGGGTTACCATCGACTGGCTGAACAAACGGCGGACAAGTTCGTCGCCGACCCGTTTCGCCCGGGGCAGCGAATGTTCCTTACCGGCGACAGTGCGTTGCGCCTGGAGGACGGCGAGATCCGGTGTCTGGGACGCCAGGACCTGCAAGTCAAAGTGCGGGGGCATCGGATCGATGTCGAGGAAATCGAGACCTGCATCGTCGCGCAGTGCCCGGTGCGGTCGGCGGTCGTCGTACTGCATCAGGCGAGTGAGCACGCCTCGATGCTGGTGGCCTACCTGCAGGCCGACAGTGCTGCTATCGACCAGCAGCAACTGATCGCAACGGTCAAGGTCGAGCTGGGCAAACACCTTCCCGGGTACATGATGCCGCAGCGCTTTGTCTGCGAGCAGGCGCTGCCCATGACTGCCAACGGCAAGGTCGACCGCAAGGCGCTGATGGCGCGGATGTTGCCAAAGGCGCCGGACAAGGTTGTCGCGACAGCACCGCCAGTCAGCCAGCCGCAGAGGGTAGAGCAGGTCCGGCAGGCCTGGCAGCAGGTACTGGGTTATCCCGTGGAGGATGACGAGACCGGCTTTTTCGATTTCGGCGGTGATTCGGTCAGCGCGGTGCAGGTCGCACAGCTGCTGAGTGAGCGGTTGCAGCACAAGGTGGCGGTGACGCTGCTGTTTCAATACCCAACGGTGAGCCTTCTGGGGGCGGCGCTGAATCAACTGGCACCGGTCCTGAGCGACGATGGCGCGCCGAGCATGGCGGACGCAAGCCTGACCCAGGCGCCCGAACGCTTGCCGGACGCGCTGGAGGGGGCCGCGGCGGTCATCGGCATGTCCTGCCAGTTTGCACAAAGCGTGGACCTGGAGGCGTTCTGGGACAATCTCTGCCAGGGCCGCGCCTGCGTCACCCGTTGGAGCGATGCCCAGCTGCGTGAGCTGAACGTCCCGGAGTCCATGATCCGGAACCCGCAATTCGTTCCGGTCAAGGCGATCCTGGACGATAAGCATGCGTTCGACGCGACCTTCTTCGGACTCTCGCCCAGGGACGCGGGCTTCATGAGTCCGGCGTTCAAGCACCTGCTGATGCATGCCTGGCGGGCGTTCGAAGATGCCGGTTATATCCCTGAACAGACCCCGAGCACGGCGGTATATATCTCGGCCGGGCAGAGCATGAGCGGCCAGCAGGGAGCGGCGTACTTTATCGAAGACGCCGATGAGTATGTCCGCTGGCTGATGGGACAGGGCGGCAGCATTCCGACCATGATCTCCTACAAGCTCGGCCTGTCGGGGCCCAGCGTATTCCTGCAGACCAACTGTTCGTCGTCGCTGGTGGCATTGCAGGCGGGGCTGGACAGTATCCGCAGCGGCGCCGCGGATTACGCCCTGGTGGGCGCGGCAACGGTATTTCCGGTGTCGATGGCCGGTTATCTCCATCAGCCCGGGCTGAACTTTTCCAGCAGCGGCCAGTGCCGCGCATTCGATGCCGAAGCCGACGGCATGGTGAGCGGTGAGGGCGTCGCCATGCTCTTGCTCAAGCGCGCCAGCCTGGCGCTGGCCGATGGCGACCCGACCTACGCCTTGCTCAAGGAAGTACAGGTCAATAACGACGGGGCCCTCAAGGCCGGTTTTTTTGCCCCCAGCGTCGCGGGACAGGCGGCGGTCATCGGCCGCGTGCTGGACAAGGCGGGTGTCGAGCCGCAAGAGGTCGGTTACATCGAGACCCACGGCACGGGCACCGCGCTGGGCGACCCCGTGGAATTCGCCGCGCTCAGCGACGCCTACGCCAGCAGCGCCGGAGCGCTACGGTTTTGTGGCCTGGGCTCGGTGAAAAGCAACATCGGGCACACAGACACGGCTGCGGGGCTCGCCGGCTCGATCAAGGCCATCCTCAGCCTGGCCCACCAGAAGATCCCACCGACACTGCATATCGACTCGCCAAACCGGCAGATCGACCTTGAGCACTCGCCGTTCTTTCTGGTGGACCGCTTGCGGCCGTGGCCGGCGCAGCCGGGGCGACTACGGCACGCGGCCGTCAGCTCCTTCGGGGTGGGCGGTACCAACGCCCATGCGTTGTTCCGCAGCGCCGACGACTTGCCCGCGCGTCCGGCGTCCGTGGGCTCGGGCCCTTATCTGGTGTTGCTGTCGGCCAAGACCGAGGACAAGTGCCGGGTGGCCGCGCAGCAGTTGCTGGCCTTTGTGCAAAACAGCGCTCCCTCACTCGATCTCGGCGATCTCGCCTACACCCTGCAAGTCGGCCGCAAAGCCTGGCCGCAGCGTATTGCCATGGTTGTGAGCGACCGTAACGAGCTCTGCCGCACCCTGGCGAACTGTATCGAGGGGCGTGCCGACGATACGTTGCATCGAGGGCGGGCGAGTCGCCAGCTGGCTGCCCGCGAAGGGCTCGCCTCCGCCGCGAGCGACGTACACAGCCTTGCCCTGCACTGGGTCCAGGGTGGCCACCTCGAGGGCTACCAAGCGCCAACCGGTGACAGACCGCCACGGCGCATTCACCTCCCGACTTATCCCTTCATCACTGACCGCGAAAGGCACAGTATGCCGACCACTTTGCAGAACACTGTCGAGCCTGTTCCACAGCCCGTTCCTGCGCCGCCGGCCGGAACGGCCAGCCATGCCCTGCAGGGCGCTGTCTGCTGGGTCCGCGAGCCTTCACCCGCTGGCGAGTCGCAGCAGGGCGGCAGGACGGCGATCGTTTGCGACGCGCTCGACTTGCCCGGCGCACCGGGCGAGATGCTGCACATCGACCCTCGGGTCTTCAGCGACCAGGCCGCCCTGGCGACACTGTTCGAACAGCACGCGCACCTTGAACACCTGATCTGGCTACTGCCCGAGGACCGTATCGGTACATTGGCGGGCATGCAGGCCGAGCAGCACCGAGGGGTGTTATGGGGCGCCACCTTGCTGCAGGCACTGGGGGGAAGCTACCCCGGCAAGGCGCTCAAGTTTACGGTAGTGACCCGGCGCAGCGTGGCGATTTTCGACCAGGACCCTCTGGTGGCCACCCACAGCGGGGCCCATGGACTGGTCGGGACGGTGGTCAAGGAACACCCGCACTGGCAGGCGCGGATTGTCGATGTCGAGGACCTTGGCGTGGTGTGGACGACAGCCTTCGCCGCATTGCCCTTCGAGCGTAGCGGCAGGCCCTGGGCGTACCGTGCGGGCGACTGGTTCCGGCCTTCGTTGCACCTGCTGGACGACAGCCTGGGCAGCCCCGATCGGCTTGCCGGGTCGACGTACCGCCAGGGTGGGGTGTATGTGATCGTGGGCGGCGCCGGCGCTATCGGGCAGGACTGGAGCGCTTACCTGCTGCGCAACTATCAGGCGCAACTGGTGTGGATCGGTCGCAGCGCGGCAGACGCACAAGTGCAGGCCAGCATCGAGCGGCTGGCGGCCCTGGGCCCCGCGCCGCTGTATGTTCAGGCCGATGCGACGGACCTGGAGCAATTGCAGCGGGCCTGTAACGCCATTCGCCAGCGCTTTCCCCGGATTCACGGTGTCGTGCACTCGGCGATGGTGCGTGAGAATCAGGTCTTGCAGCAGCAGACGGCGCAAGACTTCGAACGTCAGGTCAATACCAAGGTTGCCATCGCGCTGAACCTGGCACAGCTGTTCAGCGAGGAGCCTCTCGATTTCCTGTTGTTTTTCTCATCGATCAACGCCTTCTACCTGGCCCCCAACAGTTGTGCATACGCCGCCGGAGGCAGCTTCATCGGCGCGTTGGCCGACCAGCTCAATCAGCGCAGGGATCGTTGCGCGAAAGTCGTCTACTGGCCGCATTGGGAGACCGCGCAACTGCGCGAGGACTCCCAGGGTGTCCGGCAGCACCTGGCACGGTTGGGGTTCGGGGTGTTGCCTGTCGAGCAAGGCATGGCCCAGCTCGAAACTTTCCTGGCGCAGCCGTTCACGCACATGGCCAGTTTGCGGCTGACCAGTGAAACCAAGCTGCAACAGCTGAACTTCAGCGGTTTCGGCGTGTACGCCAAGCAGCAGGCCTGTGCTGCCGACGTGGTGCCTGCGACGACGCTCGAGCTGGACCAGGCGCAACGCTTGATTGAAATCACCTATGGCCAGCTGGATGAAATCGCACCGCTGCTACGGGCGTTGATGTGGCGACAGATCGACCTGTTCCTTGGCGAAGCGGGTCTGACTTCGGGCAACCGTCGCGGCCGCTATTCATTGAAGCACCTGCAATCGGCGCTCAGCGACGGTCACTACCTGCTGCGTTGGCTCAACGCCAGCCTGCGCATTCTCGAAGACCGCGAGGAAATCACCCTTTCAGGCGATCAAATCATACTGTCCAGCGCCCTGGAAGATCGGGTCGACAGCAGCTGGGAGCGTTGGCAGACAGTCAAGGCCGAGCTGGAAAAAGATCCGTTCCTGGCATCGGTCAGCCGTTTTATCGACGTGGCGCTGCAAGCCACTCCCGATGTGCTGGGCTCGCGCAAGAAAGCCACCGACGTGTTTTTTTCCAACAGTTCGATGGCACTGGTGGAGTCCATCTACAAGGAAAACCCCGTCGTCCACTACTACGGTTCGGTGGTCGGCAAGCTGGTCGCGGCCCAGATCGAGGCGATTGTGGCTCGACAACCGGACGCCAGGATTCGCCTGCTGGAAGTGGGCGCCGGCACCGGCAGTTGTACCGAGCATGTGTTGGCCGCTCTCAAGCCGTTTGCCGAAAATATCAGCGAATACTGCTTCACCGATCTGTCGCAGTTGTTCCTGCAGCGAGCCGAGCGTCGCTACCGCTCCGAGCATCCGTACCTGGCCACGCGGATTTTCAACGCCGAGAAAGAGCCGCAAGCCCAGGGGATGACGCCTGAACACTACGATGTGGTGATCGCCGCCAACGTGATTCACGCGACTCAGGACATTCGCACCTCGGTGCGCCATATCCAGTCGTTGATGAAGACTCATGGTCAGTTCCTGCTGTTGGAGCTGACTGAAAACTCACTGTTCTCCCACCTGACGTTCGGCTTGCTTGAGGGCTGGTGGCGCTTCACCGATCCTGAGTTGCGGATGCCTTATGGCCCGGCATTGTCGGCCGCGAGCTGGCGCAGCGTCTTGCTGGATCAAGCCTTCGATCGCGTCAGCTTTCCCTGTGCAGCCCTCAAGCGCAGCGACCTGCAGGTAGTCGTCGGCCGCAGCAGCGGGTTCGGTCTCGGTCCGCAGTCCCCGCGCCGCTGGACATCGGTGCAGGCGCCCGAAGCTACGGCCCCGGCACAGCCCCATGCCCCGGCAGCCAGCCCAGGTGCGGCGCTGGCACGTACCGTTGCCTGCCAGGCCGCTCCGGCGCAGGTGGCCGTATCGTCGGCGTTCGCTCAGGTGCGCAGCACCCTGGCGCAGGTCTTCAGCCAGGCCCTGGGGGTTCCCACCAGTGATATCGATGGCGACGAGTCTCTGGGCGATTACGGTCTGGACTCCATCATCGGGGTCAAGCTGGTACAGCAGATCAATGCCCAACTGAACGTGGAGCTGGTGGCGGGGGTTCTGTTCGAGTTCAACACCCTGAACCTGCTGGCCAGCCACGTAGCCGGCTTGTTGCCCGAGTCGAGGGTCACGCCTGCGCCTGCCGTCGAGCCGGTTTGCGCCGCTGTCGCGCCGCCGGCTCTCCAGCAGCCGGCCCAAGTGCTGACGCCGAGCCATAAGCCTCGCCCTCATGATGTCGCCATCGTCGGCATGAGCGCGCAATTTCCCGGGGCAAATTCGCTGTCGGCGTTCTGGAACAACATCGAGGAGGGAATCGACTGCACCCAGGAGATCCCGGAGGAGCGTTGGGACTGGCGGCAGTTCTTTGGTAAAAGCGACGGCGCGAATCCCCGCACCGAGTCACGTTGGGGCGGCTTTATCGACAATGTCTACCACTTCGATCCGCTGTTCTTTGAATTGTCGCCCTATGAAGCGGCATTGATGGACCCGCAGCAGCGCCTGCTGCTCAAGCACGCCTGGCTGGCGATCGAGGATGCCGGTGTCGCGCTCAAGCGGTTTGCCGCGAAGAAAACCGGTGTGTTCATGGCGGTCGGGGCATCCGAGTATGCGTACACCGTGCAATTGCCGGTGGGCAATCCACTGGTGGCGTCGTCGATTTCATCGGCGATGGTCGCCAACCGGATTTCCCACCTGTTCAACCTGCGCGGGCCGAGCGAGCACTACGACACCGGCTGTTCGTCCTCGCTGGTGGCTCTGCACCGGGCACTGGTGGCGATGGCCAACGGTGAGTGCGAGCAGGCCCTGGTCGGCGGGGTACAACTGGTGTTGTCGCCCCTGGGCGCGATCAACCTGGGGGCCGTGGGCTTTCTCAGCAGCGATGGCCAGTCCCGTTCATTCCAGGCCGGCGCGGACGGTTTTGTCCGTTCCGAAGGCGTGGGGGTACTGGTACTTAAATCCCTGGAACAGGCGATCGCCGACCGGGACGATATCTACGCGGTGCTCAAGGGCAGTGGGGTGGCCCACGGCGGCAAAGGGGTTTCGCTGACGTCCCCGAATGCCCAGGGCATGAAGGAGGCAATCGTCCAGGCGCTGGACCGTGCTGGCGTGGAGCCCGGCTCCCTGTCCTATGTCGAGACCCACGGCATTGCCTCGGAAATCGGCGACAGCATTGAGATTCAAGCGCTGAAGTCGACCCTCGACGATGGGGCGGCGCCGGAAGATTGCGTCTTGAGCAGTCTCAAGCCGGTGATTGGCCACGCCGAAATCGCTTCGGGGATCGGTGCGCTGATGAAAACCGCATTGGCCTTGCGCAACCGCCTGCGCCCGGGGGTTCCCGGTTTCTCGCAGGCCAGCGAGCACCTGTCGCTGGCCCATAGTCGCTTGAGCATTGCCGCGCAGCCGCGCGACTGGCCGGCGCCGGCGAGCGGCCACCCACGCCGTGCCGGGGTCAACAGCTTCGGTTTTGGTGGGGTCAATGCATTTGCCGTGCTTGAAGAATATGTCCATGAACCCAGTGCGTGGCCAAGCCAGGCAGGCGAGCGGCAGTTGCTGGTCCTCAGTGCCAAGCAGGACCCGGCGTTGCGTCGCAGTGCGGCAGCGCTGCTGGACTTTCTGGAAAACAACGCAGCCCTGGACCTGGCGCAACTGGCCGCCGCCCTCTGGCGCAAGACCGCATTGCCGGTGCGATTGGCGATGGTCGTGAGCACTCTTCAGGAAGCCGTCACCCACTTGCGTGCTTTTGTTGCCAGCGAGCCGGGACAAGCGGGGCCTCTGCCGGGTTGTCATTATGGTGATGAGAGCAACCGTTCGCCGGCCCTGCACGAGTTGCTTGAAAGCCCCTCGGGCGCGGCATTGTTGCAGGGGGTGCGTGAGCAGCGCGATTACCCTCGGCTGGCGAGCCTGTGGTGCTGCGGCGTGGCCCTGGACATTGATCCGGCCCTGAGCGAGCAGCCTGGGCTGCGACTACCGGCCTACGTCTTTGATGAACGCATCTGCAAACTGCCCGCCCACACGGACGGCTTCAGCATGCCGAACCTGTCGGCCCCAGGCCGTGCCGCCACGCCGAGAGAGGCCGAGCGGGTAAGGCATGACGGCGACGCGCCGCAGGACGCCGAAGCTCAGTTGCGGCTGATGCTTGCCAGCTTGTTGCAACTGGAACCCGATGAGCTGGATTTTCAGCGGCCTGTTGCGCAGTACGGTGTCGACTCGCTGACCGCGGTGATGTTGCAGAACCGGATTTTCGAGCACTACGGGATCCGGCCCGGGCTGCCGCAGTTGTTGAACTGTCGAAATTTCGCCGAGCTGGCCCGCAGCTTGCCCCAGGTCCCGGCGACGGTCGCTGTTCAACCTCGCGAGTCGGCGCTGGCCGAGCATCCGCCGAGTGTCGGCCAGCAAGGTCTGTGGACCGAGCAACGGTATTTCGCACAACAGGCCGGTTACAACATCCCCTATGCGTTCCGGCTTGATGGCCGGGTGGACGCCCGACGGCTGTTCGCTGCCGCCGAAGAAACCGTCGCCCGCCACAGCTTGCTGGGCGCAAATTTCGAGTTGCGAGGCGAGAGCCTGTGGGTTCGTAACAACGCCCACCCACGTCCGCAATGCACGGTTCATGAGTACCAGGGCGCCGACGATCAGGCACTGGAAGCGTCCATGCGGGCGATTGCCAGAAAGCCGTTCAAGCTGGAGAGCGATGCGTTATTGCGTGTCGATCTGTTTGTCCAGGCACCCGACCAGGACAGCACGGTCCTGATGTTGACGTTCCATCACTCGGTGTTCGACGGCAGCTCGTTGCCGATCTTCCTGGGCACCTTCCTGGCGCTTTACGAACAAGGTCCAGAGGCCGACGTACCGGCACCGCGCAGCAATTATTCCGCCTTTGTCGAGTGGCAGCAGCGCTGGCTGCTCAGTGAGGAGGGCGTGCGCGCCGGTCGCTTCTGGCATTCGCGGCTGAGTACCCCGCATATGCCGCTGGCGCTGCGTGGCCAGCAGCCAGGCGAAGGGCGCGACAGGCAGCCCGAAATGCTCAAGGTGGCGTTACCGGCCCGTACCCTTGAAGGGTTGGCACGGATGGCCGAACAGCACAACGTGAGTAGCTACAGCTTGATGCTGGCGGCCTTTGGCCTGTTGTTGCGACGTCTGGGGGCGACCAGGCAACTGCGTGTAGCGACTCCTTTTTTCGGCCGTCCGCATACGCAGTTCGAAGACCTCGTGGGCTACTTCGTCAATTTGTTGGTGATGCCCCTGGATGTTCCCGAGGAGTCCGCGCTGGGGGACTGGTTGCCGACCTTGCAGCAGGAGCTGCTCGAGGCACTGGAGCATGGCCATTATCCGTACCCGCGCCTGCACCAGGAACTGGCGCGTCCGGGACAGCCGCTTTACGACGCGGTGTTCATGTACCAGAACTGGGTGCGCTCGACCCAGCGTCGACTGGCATCGAGTGGACGACACCTGCAGCCCATGCTGCAGATCCAGCAGCAAGTCGATTTCCCGCTGGCGTTCGAGGTTTTCGAAGGCGAGGAGGGGAGTACGCTGTTCTGTCATTTCGACGCGGCGATTTATCCGCCGGCGATGATGCAGGAACTGCAACGGCAGTACCTGGAGCTGTTGGCCACGCTGCCAGCGTTGGCCGCGGCGCAGGGTATTCCCCAAGCCGTGGCGCCAGCGGCACAACCCAGCCTGGCGGCGCTGTTCGAACGGCAAGCGGCGCTCACGCCTCATCAGGTGGCATTGATCTGCGACGACCAGCAGCTTGACTACCAGCGACTCAATCAGCGCGCCAATCAACTGGCCCGCGAGATCCGGCAAGCGCTGCCAGCCTATGGCGAACAGGAGGTCGTGATCGGCCTGTTGCTGGAGCCGGGGCCGGCGTTTGTCGCCGCTGCGCTGGCCGTCTGGAAACTCGGCCTGGCCTATCTGGCACTGGACCCGGCACTGCCAACCAGCCGTTTGGCCTACATGGTCGCCGACAGTGGCTGCCTGCTGGTGGTCAGTCACGGGGCCGCCCGACAGCGTTTGCAGGGAACCCTGGAATGGGCCGTGCCAGAGTTGGACCTTGATGCCCGACAGGCGCAGATCGACGCTCAAGATGTCAGCGATGGCGTGAGCAGCCGGTTTCAGGATTTCTGCTACGTGATCTATACCTCCGGCTCCAGTGGCCGTCCCAAAGGCGTCAAGGGCAGCCAGCGTGGCACGCTCAACCGTCTGCAATGGGGCTGGAACACCTTCCCCTATGGAGAACAGGAGTGCTGCTGCCAGAAGACCTCACTGAATTTTGTCGACCATGTGGCAGAGCTTTTTGCTCCGTTGCTGCAGGGCGTACCGAGTGTGGTTCTTCCCGACCACTGGTTGCGCGAACGTGGCGCGGCGGCTTTTCTCCAGGCTCTCGAGGGGCATCGGATCACTCGGATGGTGGTGATCCCGTCGTTGCTGCGGGCGATGCTGCAGGAGCCTTCGGCCGCTACGGCGCTCGGCAGCTTGCGTTATTGCTTCAGTAGCGGCGAACCCTTGTCGGCGGATCTGGCAAAAACCTTCTTCGCTCTTTGCCCGCAGTCCGAACTGATCAATATCTACGGCTCCAGCGAAATGAGCGCGGACGCGACCTTCAAGCGCGTCACACCGGGGGCTGAAGAGCAGATCAACATCGGCCGTGAGCTGGACAACGTGAGCGTGGTCATCGTCGACGAGCAGGATCGTCACTGCGCCATCGGCGTCACAGGGCAATTGCTGGTCGCCGGAGATGCCCTGGCCCTGGGTTACATCGGCCAGGATGACGAACACGAACAGCGTTTTGCGCTGCTGGATCTCGATGCCACGGGGCCCCGGCGGTACTTTCGCAGTGGCGACCTGGGGTATCGGCTGGCGAATGGTGAGATGGTGCTTTCGGGTCGCCATGACCAGCAGGTCAAGGTCAAGGGACAGCGAATCGAGCTCGGCGAGATTGAAGCCGCGCTGCGAGAGCATGCCGGTGTCCTGGAAGCCTTGGTCAAGCAGGTCGGTGAAGACTCGGGACTGGAAGCGTTTCTGACGCTGAGCGAAGCGCTCGATGGTCGCACCCTGCGTGAGCACCTTGGCCGGATCTTGCCGCGGCACATGATCCCCAATCGCTTCTATCAGCTGGCGCAACTGCCGAGACTGGCCAGTGGCAAAGTCGACCGGTTGAGCCTCTCGGCGGCGGGGGCTCGCTTGCTGCCCTACGACGCGCAACACGAGCCTGGCGGCCCGGACTCGGCAATCGGCAGCGATAACGCGACGCGCCTGCTGCAGGCCATTGCGCAAGTCCTGCAGGTGGCGGCCAGCGAGCTCAGCCTTGACCAGGACTTCTACCAACTGGGTTTTGATTCATTCCGTTTCGTACTCCTGGCCGACGCCTTGAACACTGCGTTTGGCGTCAACAGCTCACCAGCGGACTTCTATCGCCATGGCACGCCGCGCAAGTGGCTGGCCAGCCTGGCGTTGCCCTCCGGTGATGAGGCTCGTGAGCCTGTACCGACCTCGGCGGCCCTCGATGAACCTATCGCGGTGGTGGGGATGGCCGGGGTGTTCCCCGGCGCCGATGACCTGGGCCGTTTCTGGCAGCAGTTGTATGAGGGGAACGACCTGGTCAGCGAAACCCCCGCTGCCCGCTGGCGTTGGCAGGACTATGCCGACCAGCCGGGGGGCGCCGCCTTGCGCTGGGGCGGGTTTATCAACGATGTCGACAAGTTTTCCCCCGGCTTCTTCGGCCTGTCGCCGCTGGAGGCCGAATTCATGGACCCGCAGCACCGTTTGTTCCTCGAGTCGGCCTGGCATGCCCTGGAAGATGCCGGTTATGCGCCGCGTACATTGCCCGAGCGTGAGGTGGGCGTGTTTGTCGGGGTCAGTTCAATGGATTACGCCGGCAAGCTGATGATCAACGGCGAGGTCGATCCGCTGGCGAATTTCGGTAATGGCCACAGCATGCTGGCCAACCGAGTGTCCTACCTGCTCGACCTGACGGGGCCGAGCGTGGCGATCGACACCGCCTGCTCCAGTTCGTTGGTGGCGATTCACGAGGGGGTCAAGGCCATTCGCAATGGCGATTGCCGCTGGGCCCTGGTGGGTGGGGTCAATATTTTGCTCGAGCCGCGCATCACGCTGGCCATGGGCAAGGCCAAGATGCTCAGCCCCGAGGGGCGCTGCAAGACCTTTGCCGCCGATGCCGATGGTTATGTGCGAGGCGAGGGGGCCGGGGTGCTGGTCCTCAAGACGCTCAAGCAGGCCTTGGCCGATAACGATCAGATCCATGGCGTCATTCGCGGTAGTGCGGTCAATCACGGTGGCCGTGCCAATTCGATGACCGCCCCCAATCCCCAGGCACAGGCCGATCTGGTGCACCAGTTGTACCAGCGTGTGGGGATCAGCCCGGATCAGGTGAGTTACATCGAGACCCACGGCACGGGGACTCCGATTGGCGACCCGATTGAAATCAACGCGCTGAAGGAAGCCTGGCAGCGCGGCGGGTATCAGCCCGCATCCGGGGCGCGCTGCGCCCTGGGGGCCTTGAAAAGCAATATCGGCCACCTCGAGGCCGCCGCCGGGATCGCCGGTGCAATCAAGTTGTTGCTGTGCCTCAAGCACAAAACGCTGGTGAAGAACCTGCATTGTGCGCGCACCAATCCCTACATCGACTTGCAGGACAGTCCGTTCTATCTGCTCGAGGACAGCGGTCCCTGGCTGATCGACTCCACGCGTCCACGCATGGCCGGGCTCAGTTCGTTCGGTATCGGTGGAACCAACGCTCACCTGCTTTTCGAAGAATTCTCAAAGGAATCTGCTGATGAATGATCGTGATGACCAACTGATCGTGCTTTCGGCGTTGCAAGCGCAGACTCTGCCAGTACTGGCGCAACAGTTACTCGAGCATGTGCTCGGCCGGCCGGATCTGGCGCTGCCCGATATTGCCTATACGCTCCAGGTCGGCCGCGAAGCCTTGCCGCACCGTCTGGTGTTGCTGGCGGTGTCCATGGCGCAGTTGATTGCCCGGCTCCAGGACTATGTGCAGTCGCCCGAAGCGCTTGAACCACCGTTCTGGAGCGGGGTTGCCGAGCGCGCCCGGGTCGAGCAATGGAGCGTCGAGCAATCCCGCGAGGCCAGCCATGAGTCCCTGGCCAGGGCCTGGGTCGACGGAGTCACGCTACCCTGGGCCGGGCTCTGGGCCGGGCAAGCGGTACGCCGGACCAGCCTGCCGGGTTACCCCTTCGAGCGTGAACGGCATTGGGCGCAGCCGGAACAGGTCGCCCAGGCCGAGCCTCAAGGTGGAGTCACGCATCACGCGCATTTGAGCGGCAACGAGTTTTTCCTGCTTGACCATCGACTCAATGGCCGGGCGATTTTGCCAGGCATGATGTACATCGAACTGTTGAGCCGTGCGCTGCGCGCCGCGGGGCAACCGGCCGCGCCCTTTCAGTTGCGCGACCTGCTCTGGTTGCAACCGATGTGGGGGGATGCCGCCGGGATCGATCTGCAGGTGCTTCTGCGGGCGGGGGGCGAGCGTGGGCAACAGCTCGAGGTCCGCTCGCGAGCGGCTGACGGTCAATGGGTGGTGCACTGCAAGGCTGAGGTCTGCGCTCCCTTGCGAACGGCCAGCCGCCTGGACATCCCGGCGCTTGAGCAACAGGCCAAGAGCCAGTTCACAGGAGCCGAGTGTTATCCGCAACTGACCGCCATGGGGCTGGAGTACGGTCCTGGCCACCAGTGTATGGAGCGTCTGTGGGTCGGTGACTTCGGTGTCCTGGTCAAGCTCCGCGCGCCTGAGCCCACCGAGCCTGCGCAGGAGGACTTTCTGGTCCATCCGGGAGTGTTCGACTCGGCCCTGCAAGCGGCCCTGGGGCTGAATATGCAGGTGTCGGGCGCGGGCCAGGCGAGCGTTCCCTTCGCTCTTGCGCACTTCGAACTGCTGCGCGCATCGGCGCCGCCATGCTGGGCCTGGCTGCGGCCACAGCCGGGAGCCGGGAGTTCGGCAGCATTGCAGTTGATCGATATCGATCTGTTCGACGCCGAGGGCGAGCCTGTGGCGTTGTTGCACGGATTGGCCTCGCGTGTGCTGGCCCCCAGCAGCGCTGCTTCCACAGGGCCGGCGCAAGCCCCTGCCGCGCCCGCACCCGCACCCGCCGGGGATCTGCGCTACGCGGCGCTCGCCTACTTTCGCCAGCAGTTCGCGCGGATCCTGCGTCTGAACGAAGACGACATCCAGGAGCAGGTGCAACTGGAGCAGTACGGTATCGACTCGATCATCATCATTCGCCTGACCGATGAGCTGGAAAAGACCTTTGGGCGTTTGTCCAAGACATTGTTCTTCGAGTACCAGTCGCTGGGGGAAGTGACGGACTACTTCATGGCCGAGCATGCAGCGGTACTGCAAGGAATACTGGAGCCGGAAACCCAGACCCCACCCCCCGCGGCAGTCGGCGTCACTCCTGCCCCGGTGGTCGCGTTCGAAGCGCCGGCACCGATGCGCTCCGCCAATGAAGACGATGATCAGGAGATCGCGATCATCGGTCTGGCGGGGCGCTATCCTGGGGCACGCAACATGGAGGAGTTCTGGAGCTGCCTGGCGAACGCCCAGGACATGATCCGTGAAATTCCAGCCGAGCGTTGGGACCACCAGCGCTTCTATGACCCGGCCAAGAACACCATCGGCAAGACGTACTGCAAGCACGGTGGCTTCATCGATGATGTCGACAAGTTCGATCCCTTGTTCTTCGGCATCTCGCCGCGTGAAGCCATTGGCATGGAGCCACAGGAGCGCCTGTTCCTGGAGTGCGCCTATGAGACGCTGGAGGATGCCGGTTACACCCGCAGCAGCCTTCCGGCGGCGCCGGGCGGCGGCAAGGGACGCAGTGTCGGGGTGTTCGTCGGGGTCATGTACGAGGAGTACCAGCTGTTCGGCGCTCAATCGACTGAGCGCGGTTACCCCTTTGCCGTTCCGGGGCATCCGGCCTCGATCGCCAATCGGGTGTCCTACATTTTCAACCTGCAAGGCCCGAGCATCGCGCTCGATACCATGTGCTCGTCCTCCATCACCACCTTGCACCTGGCCTGTCGCAGCATTCGCGACGGCGAGTGCGAAATGGCGTTGGCAGGTGGCGTTAATGTGTCCATTCATCCCAACAAATATCTGATGCTGGGGCAGGGTGGCTTCGCGTCGGCCAAGGGCCGCTGCGAGAGCTTCGGTGAAGGTGGCGAGGGGTATGTGCCGGGCGAGGGGGTGGGCGCGGTATTGCTCAAGCGCAAACGTCAGGCCATTGCCGATGGTGACCAGATCTACGGCGTCATCAAGGCTTCGGTGCTCAACCACGGTGGCAAGACTAATGGCTACACGGTCCCCAATCCACTGGCCCAGGCCGAACTGATCTCGGCGGCGTTGGCCCAGGCCCGGGTTCCGGCGCGTGCGGTGAGTTACATCGAGGCCCATGGCACAGGCACGCCACTTGGCGATCCGATTGAAATCGCCGGGCTGTCCCGGGCATTTGCCCGGCAAACCCAGGACCGGGGCTTCTGTGCCATCGGTTCGGTGAAGTCCAATATCGGTCACTGCGAGAGTGCTGCCGGGATTGCCGGGATCAGCAAGGTGCTGCTGCAGATCAGGCACGGACAACTGGCCCCTTCGCTGCACTCGGCGACCCTCAACCCCAACATCGATTTCGCCGGCAGCCCATTCTACGTGCAGCGCAGCCTGACGCCGTGGCAGCGTCCGACGCTGAGTGAGCACGCCGTTGAAAAGACCTGGCCCCGCTTGGCGGGGATCTCGTCTTTCGGGGCGGGAGGGGCTAACGCCCACCTGTTGATCGAGGAGTACCTGCCTTCGAGCGTGCCGCCGCATACGGCGAGGTCAATGCCCGTGGCCATTGTGCTTTCGGCAAAAACCGCAACCGCCCTGCATCTTTCCGTGCAGCGGCTGGCGGCGGCGCTGGCCAGCCCGGCATTGTCGTCAGCGGACCTGTCTGGCATTGCCTTTACCCTGCAGGTCGGACGCGAAGCGATGAGCGAACGCCTGGCGCTATGCGTGAGCTCTCACCAGGAGCTGCGGACTCGACTGGAGGCCTGGTTGCAAGGCGACAAGGTTGCGGCGGGCCTGTTAAGTGCAACGGTCAGCGCCGCGTCGGCCAGTGGGCCGAGTGTCGCCGTGACCGATCTGCCAGCCGCCGTCGCGGCCTGGGTCGCGGGTCAGGAGGTGGACTGGCGTACGGCGTATGCACAGCCGTACCCGCAAAAAGTCAGTCTGCCGACCTATCCGTTCGCCCGTGAGCGCTATTGGGTCGAGGACGAGGTCGAGGCGGCCATGCTGGCCGATGCCGGTCGCGCCGGCCAATGGCCGACAACGCGGCCACTGCATCCGCTGGTACAGAGCAACACTTCCTGCGTCGGCCTGCAACGCTTCAGCAGCCGCTTCGATGGCCGTGAGTTTTTTCTCGACGAACACCGCATCAACGGGGAGAAACTCTTGCCTGCCGCGGCATCCATCGAGATGTTCACGGCGGCGGCGAAACTCAGTCATCGCCAGGGGCGCGGTGGTTCTGCGCTACGCCTGAGCCAACTGGCCTGGCTGCAGCCGATCTGGCAGCGCACGGCTGAACTGCGGCTGGACATCGAGGTACAGGGTGAGCCCGATACCGCTGACTGGCACCTGCGGTGTGTCGACGCTCAAGACCCTGAGCGTGTGTATTGCCAGGCCACTGTCGCCGATTGCCCATCGCGTTCGCTTCGGCATGACGTCGAGCAATTGATCGCCGGCTGCAGTCGCCATCTGAGCGGCGCCGAGCTGTATCAAGGCTACCGGGAGGCCGGTTATGAGTATGGCGAGTCTTTCCAGAGCATCGAGACGCTGTGGGGTAGCGATGACTATGTGATTGCCAAACTGCATATGCCGCAGGCCCGAGAGGCGAGCCAGGCCAAACCGTTCGATGTGCCGCCCTCGTTGCTGGACGGTGCGTTGCAGGCGAGCGCGGGGTTGATGCTGCCCGGCGCGCCCGCCGGTTTCTCGGTGGCCCTGCCGTTCGCCATCGACAGCCTGGAACTGTACGGCCCTTGTGAGAACACCCTGTGGGCGTACGTCCGGCGTCAGCCGGCGCAGAGCGAAGCAATCACCCGGTTCGACATCGATCTGTGCAATCGCGCGGGCAATGTCTGTGTCGCCATCAAGGGGTTCAGCTCGTTACGGCTCAAGTCGGGCGATACAACCGGGCCCACGATGACCACCCCCGGCTCAACCCCGCACACCCTGGCCAGCCGCGCCACGACCGAGGCCGAGCAGAAGGTCTATCTGTTGCCGCAGTGGACCCTGGCGCAGCCGGAGTCCAGTCCGTTGTCCCATGATCTGCGGCGCCTGTTGATCCTGGGGAGCCGGCAGGAAGACCTTGCGCGAATCGTCGAAGGCCAGCCTGATGCGGTCTGCCTGCAAGTCAGCCCCGACAGCGGCAGTGCCGAGCTCTTGGCCTTGCTCGAAGGTCGGGATATCGAGCATCTGATATGGCTGGCCCCCAGCGGCAGGCATTCGCCTTTCGATCAGGCCGAGATCCTGCAGGCGCAGCAGGGCGGGGTGATGTTCCTGTTCAACTTGTTCAAGGCCTTGCAGCAGATGCCGGTTGCCAGCACGGTGTTCGAGTTGACCGTGGTGCAGTACGAGACCAGCAGCTTCGACGGGCAGGCGAGCAATTTTACCCAGGCAGGCGTGCATGGCCTGGTCGGTACCATGGCCAAGGAGTCGCCGCGCTGGCGGGTCCGCAGCGTCGACATCGAGCGCGACAGCGTGGGAGCCCTCAAGGATATCCTCCGCCAGCCTTGTGACCCTCTGGGCCTGCAACGAGTGCGGCGCAACGGCCACTGGTACGTCCGCCAATGGCTCAAGACCGAGTTCCAGCAGCCGCCACGCGGCGACTACCTGTGCCAGGACGGTGTCTATGTGGTGATCGGCGGGGCAGGCGGGCTGGGCACCGCGTGGAGCGAATACGCGATTGGCCACTGCAATGCGCAGGTGATATGGCTGGGGCGGCGGGCGCTCGATGCCGATATTCAACGACAGATAGACAGCTGTGCCCAGGCAGGGCGTGCGCCGGTCTATTACCAGGCCGACGCTTGCGATCTGGAGGCTCTGCAGGCGTGCCTGCAGCAGGTTCGCCAGCGTTTCGGCAGCATCCATGGCGTCATCCATTCGGCGTTGCTGCTCGAAGACAGCACGCTGGCGAATATGGATGAGGCGACACTGCGTCGGGTGTACTTCGCCAAGCTCCAGAGCAGCCTCAACCTGGGGATCGCACTGCGAGAGGCGCCCCCGCAGTTCCTGCTGTTTTTCTCCTCGACCGTGGTGTTCACCCCGCCGCCGGGCCAGGCCAACTACAGCGCCGGGTGCCTGTTCCAGAATGCCCTGGCGGAGCAGCTGGCGCGGGAGTTGCCGAGCCGGGTCAAAGTCATCAACTGGGGCTTCTGGGGCAATACCGGTATCGCGGCCTCCGCACACTACCGTGAACTCATGGCGCGTAACGGCATTGCCTCCATCGAGCCGGTGGATGGCATGGAAGCGTTGAACTACCTGTTTGGCGACGACCTCGATCAGCTGGCGTTGCTCAAGGTCACGGACAAGGTCCGCAACCCGCCCGCGCTGATTCCTTCCGACGAACAGTTGACGGTGCTGGCGGCACAGTCCGGGTTGCCTGGCCGTGACTCGGACCAGGCTGCCCGCCCCGATGGCAGCGTTGTCGAGCGCTGGCGCCAGTGGGCCGCCACCCCGGGTGCCGCCGTATCGATACTGGACATGGGGGGCTGTTTCGCGGCGCGCGGCGATGTGCTGGAGCATCTGCAAGCCACGCAGCGGTATGTGTGCAGCCACGATGGCGATGCCGAGCGGTTGATGATCGCCGGGCTGGAAGGGCAGGTTGGCGGACTGCAAGCGGTGGCTTTCGACCCGCAATGTGACATCGCCGGGCAAGGCCTGAAACCGGGGGAATACGATCTCGTCATTGCCCTGGCGCAAGCGGCTGGAGATTTCCGGCTGACGTTGCGCCACATCAAGGTGTTGCTCAAACGCCAGGGAAGCTTGTTGGTCGCCAGCCATGGACGCACCGACGAGCTGCGCCTGGCCTTGCATCGGGAAGGCTTCAAGGTGATGGGGCAGCTGTCGGATACGGTCAGCGGCGAGGTGCTGGAAGCCGTCAGTGATGGGGTCATTCGTCAGCCGTTGCGTTCGCCAGCCAACGCACAACACGCGCCGCAGGCGAGCCAGCCGCCGGTGACGGCTCAGACCGCCCAGGTACACGAAGGGCAGCTGCTCGACGCCGCTCTGGTCCACTTCAAGCGCCTGATCGCGCAGGAGCTGCGGATTCCCGTGGAGCGCCTGGACGTCGACGAACCGCTGGACAGCTATGGCATCGACTCGATCTATTCGGTACGGCTGGTCGCGATCCTCAATCAGTCCTTCGCCGATGTGAGCAATACACTGTTTTTCGAGGTACAGAACATCCGCGCCCTGGTGATGCATTTCATCAACAAGCATCGGCTCGAGTTGGAGACATTGCTGGGGGTGCAGTCGACGCCGTCGGGCGTCGCGCCGGCGCCAGCGTTCGCAGCACCGGCGCCGATTCCGCTGGCCGCTTGGCCGCAGGCGCCGAGCGCTGTTACGGATCCCCGGAGCAGCGCCTGTGACATCGCGGTTATCGGGATGAGCGGGCGGTATGCCCAGGCAGACGACCTGGAAGAGTTCTGGCAGAACCTGTCCCAGGGGCGCAACTGCATCAGCGAAATTCCGCCAAAACGCTGGGACTGGCGCCAGCATTTCGATGAGCAGCGTGGCAAGTGGGGCAAGCACTACAGCAAATGGGGCGGATTCATCCGCGATATCGACGCGTTCGACCCGTTGTTTTTCCAGATATCGCCGACCGAAGCCGAGCGTATGGACCCACAGTCCCGTTTGTTCCTCGAACAGGCGTATGCCTGCATCGAGGAGGCCGGTTACACCCCCGGTACGCTATCGAACGGAAACCGGGTCGGGGTGTTTGTCGGGGCAATGAACGCCGACTACGTCAACGGCGCCAGCTACTGGTCGATCGCCAATCGGGTTTCCTACCTGTTCGACTTCAAGGGGCCGAGCCTGGCGGTCGACACGGCGTGCTCCTCGTCCCTGAGCGCCATTCACCTGGCAATCGACAGTCTGCTGTCGGGGTCGTGCGACAGCGCGATTGCCGGTGGGGTCAATCTGATCATGAGTCCGACCCACTACATGGGGCTGTCCCTGATGGGGATGTTGTCGGAGAGCGATCAGTGCCGGGCCTTCGGTGCCGACGCCGATGGTTTCGTCGACGGTGAAGGGGTGGGCGCGATTCTGCTCAAGCCGCTGTCGGCCGCGGTGGCCGCTGGCGATCACATTTACGGGGTGATCAAGGGCAGTGCGATGAATGCCGGAGGTCGTACCAGCGGTTTCACGGTGCCGAACCCGGCGGCGCAGACCGCGGTGGTGAGCGAGGCCTTGCGGCGCTCCGGAGTTCCCGCGCGCCAGATCAGCTATGTCGAGGCGCACGGGACCGGTACGCCGCTAGGTGACCCGATCGAGATCAAAGGCCTCAGCGATGCATTTGCCGACGCTGGCAACGAGCGTCAGTTCTGCGCCCTGGGTTCGGTCAAGAGCAATATCGGCCACTGCGAAAGCGCCGCCGGCATCGCCAGCGTGACCAAGGTGCTGCTGCAGCTCAAGCACTCCACACTGTTGCCGACGCTGCATAGCGAGCGCAGCAACCCGCGTATCGATTTCGCGCGCACACCGTTCAAGCTGCAACTCAGCGCGCAGGAGTGGCAACGCCTGTCGGTGGAGGTGGACGGCCAGATGCACTCCGTAGCGCGCAGTGCGGGCATTTCATCATTCGGGGCCGGCGGGGCCAACGCCCATCTGATCATTCAGGAGTACCAGGACCTGCGACCGCGGACTCCCATTGCATCCGGCGTGGTATTGATCCTGTTGTCGGCGCAGTCGGCTCCCCAGTTGCGTCAGCGCGCCGAACGTTTGCTGGCGCATTTGCAGGGAAGCGGTGCTCAGGTCGATCTGCGGGATTTGGCCTACACCCTTCAGGTGGGGCGCGAACCCATGGAGCATCGCCTGGCGTTCGGCGCTTCGACGCGGGAAGCGGTCTGCGAAACCCTGAAGGCGTTTGTCGAAGGGCGCGATGTCGAGCGGGGCGAGCTGTTCCAGGGCTCCGTGCAGGATCACCGCGAGGCCATGGGCCTGTTGCAGGGCGATGAGGACCTGCGCCAGACCATCGATCACTGGTTTGAAAAGGGCAAGCTCGGCAAGTTGTTGGCCCTATGGGTCAAGGGCTTGCAGGTGGACTGGCAGCGCTTTTATGCCGAGCGGCCGGGTCGGCGCGTGAGCTTGCCGACCTATCCGTTCGCCAAGGAGTTCTTCTGGCTCGACCTGGGGGCGCAGGCGGTCGCGCTGTTGCCGTCACTGGCGGCGCCCGCGCAGCTGCATCCGCTGTTGCAGGAAAACCGTTCTGGCCTGGAGGGCGTTCGTTATGTGAGTCATTTCAATGGCTCCGAGCCCCTGTTCAGGGATCACCGTGTTGCCCGGCAACGTCTGCTACCGGCTGCCGCGCAGGTGGAAATGATTCGTTGCGCGGCCACCTCGGCGCTGGGGCAGGCGGTCGATAGCGTGATACCCATGCGCCTACGGGACCTTGCGTGGGTGACACCGGTCAGCGGCGAGCAGCCGCTGAGCCTGGAGTTGGTGCTCAAGCGCACCGCCACGGACCTGCAATTTTGTCTCGGGCAGTCGATCTCTGCGGCCGAGGGGACCTTCCATTGTCAAGGCAGCATCGACTTCCCTGAAGCCCAGGCCCGGAGCGTGGTTGATCTCGACAGCCTGCGCGATGCCTATCCGCCACTGGCGCTCGGCGCCGCCGATTTCTACCAAAGATTGGCCGAGCATGGCCTGGAGTACGGCGCGTCGTTGCGTACCCTGACTTGGCTGGGGAGCAAGCCGGACAGCTTGCTGGTGGGCCTGAGCGCAGATCCGCAGGCCTATACCGATGCGCGTTATGTGATCGATCCCGGTGTGCTCGATGGGGTTCTGCAGGCACTGGCCCTGTTCGAGCCGGCGGCGGCCGGGCCACAGCCGTCGATAGCCTTGCCTTTCGCGGCGGACAGCATCGAGTTGTTCGCGGCCTGTCGCGGCACGTTGTGGGCGCATCTGCGGCGACAACCGGCGTTCAACGCCCTGGGGCCGAAAACCGATATCGATGTGTACGACCAGGCCGGGGGCCTGTGCCTGTCGCTGCGCGGCCTGGTAACCCGTGGATTGCCCGCCGATGCCACGCCATCTCTGGAAGACGACGCACTGGTGATTCTGAGTCCCCGGTGGACGCTGGCCAACCTTTGAAGTCCGAGGGACAAAACATGCAGCATTCAGCTCACCAGATTTATTTTTGCCACATGGCTTCGTTGCCGTTCACCGCCCTGAGCGCGCATTACCCCGATGCCCAGTGTCATGACTTCAGCGACGGGGCATCCACTGCCCTGGCGCAGTCCTTTGAACGCCTGTCCGTGGCGTTGCTGGAGCAGGTCCATCAATGCTTGCGCCGTGGCGACAAGCAGCTGCCGTTGGTTCAGGTGATCCTCAGCGAGGAGCAGTTTGCCCAGCGCTCCGGCATTGCCGGCCTGTTTCGCACCATTGCCAGTGAATACCCCGGCTTTCGCGGGCAGGTGATCGCGGTCAATGCCCAGGAGAGCCTGGCAACGCTCACGGCGAAGTTGCGCGGCAACGCGCAGGCGGGCGATCGCCATGTGGAAATCCTTTATCGCGATGACCAGCGGTATGCGCTGGACTGGCAGGAATTGACGCTGCTCGATCATTGCCCCAGCCCTTGGAGGGCCGGGCATGTCTATCTGATTACCGGCGGGCTGGGCGCGGTAGGGCGCCTGTTGATCGAGGAAATTCTGGCCCAGGGGTTCAACAGCCGGGTGATCCTGGTCGGGCGCTCCAGTGTGGACGAACAGGCGCGCAAACAACTGGAGGCCTGGGCGCGTGCCGGTGTCCTGGTCAGTTACCGGCGTACCGATATCGCCGATCCGGAGCAAGTCGATAACTTGATCGGTTGGGTACTGGAGACCTGTGGCCGGCTGGACGGGGTGATCCATTGCGCCGGGATCATTCGCGACAACCTGTTGCTGAACAAGTCAGTCAGTGAGTTCGAACAGGTGCTTTCCCCCAAGGTTCGTGGCGCCGTGAATCTGGATCAGGCGACCCGGACGCTGCCGTTGTCGTTCTTTGCCTTGTTCTCTTCGCTATCGAGTGTGTTGGGCAATGCCGGGCAATCCGATTACGCCGCGGGCAATGGTTTTATGGACGGTTACGCCCGGCTGCGTGCGCAACGGGTGCGTTCCGGGCAGGGGACAGGCCGATCGGTGTCGATCAACTGGCCCTATTGGCAGGACGGTGGCATGCGCATGGAGCCACGGCAGGTGGAGCGCATGTGGCAGGAAAGCGGCCTGCGTGCGCTGTCCACCGAAAACGCCCTCAAGGCTTTCTATCAGGCCTTGGCCCAGGGCGATGAGCAGGTGTTGGTGGTCGAGGGCAATGTCCGGCGCATACGTCAGGTGGCGACGACATTGCATGGTTTCAGTCCGTTGGCCGAGGCTCCGGACGTCACACCGCTGGCGACTCCAGTGGCTCGGGGAGAGACCGGGGCCGGGTCGCGTTCTGCACTGCTGACGCACTTGACCCGATTGGTGGCGCAGGAACTGGGGCTTGCCGAACAGCGGATTCAGGTCGATGCCTTGCTCAGCAAGTACGGTATCGATTCGGTCATGATGATGAGGGTGATCGCGCAGCTGGAAAGTGATTTCGGTTCCTTGCCCAAAACACTGTTTTTTGAGTACCAGACGCTGGCGGAACTGGCCGATTTTTTTGTGGCGCAGCATGCCGAGGTCGTGGCCCGTCGCTGGCCTGCGCCGGGACAGGTTGCGCCGGGACAGGTTGCACAAGGAGAGGTCAAGGACGCGGTTTGCGCCGACGTGCCCGCATTGCCGGTTCAGCCTCCGGCACCGCGTAGTGTCGAGGCGTCCGTGCATGGGCTGGCCGGTGACGCCGAACAGCCGCCGTTGATCGCCATTGTGGCGGTGGCGGGGCGTTATCCCGGTGCTGACTCGGTAGATGAGTTCTGGAAGTGCCTGGCCGAAGGTTACGACGGCATCAGTGAGATCCCGCCCGAGCGCTGGAATGCCGACGACTTCTATGCCCGCACGCCGATGTTGGGCAAGAGCACCTGCAAGTGGGGCGGTTTCCTGGAAGAGGTCGCGGCGTTCGATCCGGCGTTTTTCAAGTTGACGCCGCGGGAGGCCAGCGTTCTCGATCCGAACGGGCGCCTGTTCCTGCAGACGGTTCAACACCTTTTCGACAGCGCCGGTCTGACCCGTCAGCGTATCGCCGAGCGTTACCAGTCGAAGCTGGGGGTGTTCGTCGGCGCGATGTACCAGCAATACAGCGCCGTGGACAGCGATCTGCTCAGTGAGTCGCTGGTATCGATTTCCTCCTACAGCTCGATCGCCAACCGCGTTTCCCATGTTTTTGATCTGCGCGGGCCGAGCCTTGCGCTTGATACCATGTGTTCATCGTCGTTGGTGGCCTTGCACTATGCCCACGAAAGCCTGCTGCGGGGCGAATGCACGGGCGCCATCGTGGGCGGTGTCAATCTGTCGTTGCACCCCAAGAAATACATCGGCCTGGGGGCATCGAACATGTTGGGCAGCGCGCCCGACAGTCGCAGTTTCAGCGACGGCAGCGGCTATCTGCCGTGCGAGGGAGTGGGCGCCGTGCTGCTTCGGCCGTTAAGCGATGCCTTGCGCGACCAGGACGAAGTGCTGGGGGTGATCCGTTCGACCCATGTCAGTCACAGCGGCGGGGCCAGCCATTACGCCACGCCGAACGTCAAGGCGCAGACGGCCCTGATCCGGGAAAGCCTGGAAAAGGCCGGCGTCGCGGCCAACAGCATCAGTTACATCGAAGCCGCCGCCAACGGTACCCCGCTCAGCGATGCGGTGGAAATGCTGGCGCTGCGCAAGGTCTTCAGCGAGCCTGGGGTGGCCTGTGCGATTGGTACGGTGAAATCCAACATCGGGCATGCCGAGGCCGCTTCCGGCCTATCGCAACTGACCAAGGTGCTATTGCAACTCAAGCATCGCAAGTGGCTGCCAACGCCGGGCATCGGCCAGATGAACAGCGATATCGATTGGCGGCAGGCGCCTTTTGAACTGCAATCGACGCTGCGCGACTGGCCACAACCGATCCTCACGGTCGATGGCAAGGAATGTCGCGTACCGAGGCGGGCGGCCATCGACTCGTTTGGCGCAGGCGGAACCTATGCGCATGTCATCGTCGAGGCGTTCGAGATTGCGCAGCCGCAGTGCCCGGCACCGGTACCGCTGGCCACCGAAGAGCAGCTGATCGTGCTGTCCGCCGCTAGTCCCTCGTCGTTGCTGTCCCTGGCGACGGCTCACCTGCAGTCCCTGGGCTCGGGCCTGGCCACAAGCCTGGTCGACTATGCGCGCGCCCTGCGCCAACAGCGTGAGGCCATGGACTTCCGGCTGGCGATGGTGGTGTCCGACGTGAGCGAACTGATGCGGAGCCTGCAGGCTTTTTGCGCGGACCCCGAGGACTGGTCGAAACGTGATGGTGTCGGTTTTACAGGGGCTGTCGAGACGCCCGATAGCCGATTGCTGGAAGCTCTGGCACAGGATCGCACCACCGACAGCCTGATCGACGACGCCGTCGGGCAAAAGCATCTGCTCTCGTTGGCGGCGCTGTGGGCGAACGGTATTGATATCGACTGGCGACGTCTGGACGGCAGTGACTGTCATCGTCCGGTGGCTTTGCCGCTTTACCCGTTCGACAAGGTCCGCTGCTGGGTCGGCGCGGCGCCGTCGGCGGCAGAAGCGGGGCCGCAGCCATGGGCCGAGGAAAAGCTGCAAGGGCCGCTGCTGGAGAGGATTCGGCGGATCCTCGCGGAAGTGACCGGACTGCCGGCGACCACCTGGTGCGAGGACCGGGCGTTGAGCGAGTACGGCCTGGGCTCCGCGACCTTCATTCTGTTTTACCAGCGGCTGAGTGCGAGCTTCGGCGAGTTCGCGCTGGCCGATCTGCGTGAGTGCCAGACGCTGAACGACATCGTTCGCCTGCTGGACGCACAGCCGGTTGCCTCGATCGAGTCGCATCCGGTACGCCACCTCAGCCGGCGTTACCCGGAGCTGGTTGCGCTCAACCAGGGCCGTAGCGGGCGCCCGGTGTTCTGGATTCATGCCGGCATCGGTGGTGTCGAGGCTTACCAGGCATTGGCACAGCGCATCGAGCGCCCGTTCTTCGGTATCCAGGCCCGCGGCTACATGAGTGAACGTGCGCCACTCCAGGGCTTGCAGGCGATGGCGACCTATTACTGCCACCTGATCCTGATGCAGCAGCCGGACGGTCCCTATTCCCTGGGCGGTTACTCCCTCGGCGGAGCCCTGGCCTATGAAGTGACGCGGCAGTTGCAGGAGCTCGGTGAAACGGTGGACAGCCTGGTGATGGTCGACAGCCTGGACAGTCACGCCATGAGCGGGGCGGGGGTTTCAACCAAGACGCTTTATCTGCAGAGCGCCAATATCGCCATCGGCGCCTCGTATGGCGACGACCTGGAACAGGCGCTGGAGAACATGATTCACCAGGAACGGATCGACAGTGACGTCAGCGACGATGACTTCCTGCAGGCCCTCGCCGAGCAGGCCTGCCAGCACAGTTCGGATGTTTCGGTCGGCCAGCTGATGCAGCGTATCCGGCATAACGCCAAGGTGCAGTCGGCCTACGACAGCACGAACTTCCAGATACTGCCCTTGCCTCATCCCGCGGCCGTTCGATGCCATTACCTGCACAACCGTGGCGGCAATTACTTCGGTGGTCTGCAACCGTATCTGTTCGTGCGCGGGGAACACAGTGCCTTGGGGCAGGACGACTACGCACAAGGCTGGAAGCAGCAGATGCCGAGCCTTGAAGTCGTCGAGGTGGATGCGTTGTGTCACATGCTGATGCTGTCCACGCAACCGGCTCTGGAGCAGATCGGCAGTTACTGCCAGCGGCTGTATGCCGAGACCGGCAGGGCAACGCCTGAAGCAACGAAAACCCCATCGGCGCAAGCGGTCGAGGCTTGATCCGCCGCGGGCGGATTCCCAATGAAAAGGAGTGCATGGCAATGAAAGCGTACATTTTTCCCGGTCAAGGGTCGCAGCGGCAGGGCATGGGCGGCGAGTTGTTCGACGAGTTCGATTTTTATACGCGCATGGCGGACGAAATCCTCGGCTACTCGATCAAGGAGCTGTGCCTGAACGACCCGCAGCGCCAACTCAACAACACCCTCTACACCCAACCGGCGCTGTTTACCGTCAATACCTTGTGTTACCTGAAAGCCATTCAGGACGACCCCACGCCCGCGGCATGCCTGGCCGGCCACAGCCTGGGCGAGTACAACGCTCTGCTGGCCGCCGGCGCGTTCGGTTTCGACGATGGCCTGCGCATTGTCCATAAGCGCGCGCAGCTGATGAGCGGTGTGTCCGGCGGCGGCATGGCCGCGGTGATCGATTGCGACATCGGCAGGCTCCGCGCCTGCCTGGACCAGGGCGGCCTGGACGGCATCGATGTGGCCAACTACAACTCGGACTCGCAGATAGTGATTGCCGGCCTGCAGCCCGATCTGGCCGCGGCCTGTGCCTTGTTCGACCAGCAGGGCATTGTCTATGTGCCCCTGAAGGTCAGCGCTGCGTTCCACTCCCGGCAGATCGCGCCGCTCAAGGAAACGTTCGCCGACTTCCTGCGCGGTATCCGGTTTGCTCCGCTGCAAGTCCCGGTGCTGTCCAACATCGACGCCGCTTTCTATGGCGACGACAACCTGGTGGAGCGCTTGTCCGCGCAGTTGTGCAGTTCGGTGATGTGGAAGGATTCGGTACTGAAAATGCGCGCGACTGGGGTCACGCGGTTCCAGGAAGTCGGTCCGGGCGACGTGTTGACCAAGCTCGACGGAAAAATACTATGACGCAGCTCGAGCACGGGTTTGAGCAGGCCCTGTCGTCCACGGGGGCGCCGCCGGGCGAACCGGCATCGTCGCGCTTGCAACAGCTGCTGCGGCTGTTCGGCCCGGCGACGGGCAACGGTCCGGCGTTGCAGGCGCTGGAACGGACCATCGCCGACCATCCGCTCGGCTACTTCGACAGCCCGGCATTCAACGGCGTGGCCCGGGAGGAACTGGAGTCGGCATTCTCCAGCGTCAGCCTTCCGGAGTCGCCGGTATGCATCGACGAGCATGTCGAGTACCTGCAGAGCCAGGTGTTCAGCCGCGCCATGCCGACGGCCTCGCCCTCGTTCATCGGTCACATGACCTCGGCGTTACCGTCGTATCTGTTGCCACTGGCCAAGATCATGACGGCGCTGAATCAGAACCCGGTGAAGCTGGAAACCTCCAATGCTTTCACGCCGCTGGAGCGCCAGGTGCTCGGGATGCTGCACCGCTTGATTTACGGCCATGGCGAGGATTTCTACAGGCAGTGTCTGCACAGCGGCGAGCACGCCCTGGGGGCTTTCTGCGCCGGCGGAACCACGGCCAACATGACAGCCCTGTGGGCCAGTCGCAATAACCTGCTGCCCGCCGACAAGGGGTTCGCCGGCGTTGCCCGCGAAGGGCTGGCCCGCGGGCTCAAGCACTACGGCTACGACGGCCTGGCCCTGCTGGTGTCCGAGCGCGGCCACTATTCGTTGAAAAAAGCCGCCGATCTGCTCGGGATTGGCCAGGACCACCTGATTGCCTTGCCCACCGATGGCGCCGAGCGCATTCGCATCGACGCCCTGCAACGCTGTCTTGAGCAGTTGCGTCTGCGCAATATCAAACCGCTCGCGATCGTGGGGATCGCGGGAACCACCGAGACCGGGGCGATCGACGATCTCGACGCCATGGCCGACGTGGCCGAACAGGCAGGCTGCCATTTCCATGTGGATGCGGCCTGGGGGGGCGCGAGCCTGATGTCGGATCGACAACGCCCCTTGTTCAAGGGAATAGAACGCGCCGACTCGGTGGTTATCGATGCGCACAAGCAGCTGTATGTGCCGATGGGGGCCGGCCTGGTTTTTTTCAGGCAGCCGACGCTGACCGCCGCGATCAGCCAACATGCCAATTACATCGTGCGCAAGGGCTCCAAGGACCTGGGGCGCCATACCCTGGAAGGCTCGCGCAGCGCGATGGCGATGTTGCTGTACGCCAACCTGCACCTTCTTGGGCGTCAGGGATATGAGCAGTTGATCGATCACGGCGTCGACAACGCCCGTTACTTTGCCGACCTGATCAAGCAGCAGGACGACTTCGAGCTGCTCAGCGAACCGCAACTCTGCCTGCTGACTTATCGTTATGTCCCGTCGCTGGTCATGCAGGCCTTGCACAAGGCTGACGCTGCAAAGGTGGACGCTTTGCAGGAATGCCTGGATGCGCTGAACGACGATATCCAGGAGCGGCAACGGGATGCCGGACGCTCCTTTGTCTCGCGTACCCGGTTGACGCCGGAGCGCTGGGCAAACCGCTCGATCAGTGTCTTGCGCGTGGTGCTGGCAAACCCGCTGACGACTGCGTCGATACTCCAGGAGGTTGTCCAGGAGCAACGGGCACTGGCGCTCGGCAGCCGGTTTCTGCCGCGGTTGCTGGCCTTGCTGGCTCAAGGACCACAATCTTCGGTCACGGTATGAGGCATATCGGTCAGGTCGATGCCCTGCATGAGCGGCTGGAATTGCCCCGGGGGCAGATCCACTTATGGATGGCAACGTGCAGCGAAATCGAGCCGGCGCTGTTTGAACGCTATCGCCAGGAGTTGCTCTGCGAAGAGGAGAGGGCGATCGAGTCGACCTTTCATTTTGCCCATGATCGTCGGCAATACCTGATCACCCGTGCCCTGGTGCGTTGTGTACTTTCGCGCTACAGCCTGCGGGCCGCGGCGGATTGGCGGTTCGGCAAGACGGCGCACGGCCGCCCGACGATTCTGTGCCCGTCCGATGAGGAGCGTGAGCTGTCGTTCAACATTTCCCATGGCGCGGGAGTGGTGCTGGTCGGGGTGATGAGAGGCGGCCAGCTGGGGATCGACACCGAGTCCTATGAACGGCGAGATGACTTCGTCGCCATCGGCCAACGCTGTTTCACCGCGGACGAGGTGTCGACACTCGATCGCCTGGCGCCGGCGCAACGATGGCAGCGCTATGTCGGCTACTGGACGTTGAAGGAGGCCTATGTCAAGGCCACCGGCGCGGGGCTGGCGACGGCACTCGACTGCTTCGGCTTCCGGATGCCCGACGACGAGCGAATCGACTGCCGGTTCGACGATCCCGCGCAACAGGCCGCAGGCTGGCATTTCAGCCTGCTCGAGCCGAACCTCACGCATGTGGCCGCGGTGTGCTGTTCGGGGCATGGGGGCGGCGCGCCGCATTTGCTGTTGCGGCGCATCTGTCCCCTGGCCAGCGAACATTTTGCCGATTTCACCTGTCTGGCCCGATCAGTCCGGATGCCGACTGCCGGGCCTGTGCATTTCTTGAAGAGTCAGAACCCATGACCCAACGCAAAACCATTTTCATGTACCCCGGACAAGGGTGTCAGTACTTCCACATGTGCAAGACCCTGTTTGTTCACGACACGGTTTTCCGTGACAGCCTCAAGCGTCTTGACCGCTGGGTGGAAACCGAAATCGGCGGGTCGCTCATCGAATATGTGTTCGACGACCGGGTCAGTGCCCTGGTCCCGTTCGACGCCACCCTTTACTCCAACCAGGCGGTCTTCTGTTTCGAATATGCCTTGACCCAGTCCCTGCTCGCGCGCGGTGTCTATCCCGATGTGCTGTTGGGCGCGAGCCTGGGGGAGGTCGTGTGTGCCGCGGTGTCCGGGGCGCTGAGCCCCAGGGAGTGCATCCAATTGCTGGCGGCCAGCGCCCGGGTGCTGGCGCGGACCTGCGAGCGGGGAGGGATGCTGTCGGTCTTCGCGCCGCCAAGTCTGTTCGACGAAGACCGGCTGTTGCACGACAACTGCGAGATCGCATCGGTGTCTTTTGACCGGCACTTCGTGGTCGCCGGAACCCGCGCGCGGATCGAGCGGGTCGAGGCGCACCTCAAGGCCGGCAACCATATCACCAGCCGCTTGCCGGTCGAGTATGGGTTTCATTCGTCCGCCATCGATCCCGCCCGCTCGGCGTTGCGCGAGCAATATGGGAACAGCGCGCCGGGCCACCCCTTGGTGCCGGTGTTCTCCTGCCAGAAAAAAGCGCTTATCCGCGCCTACGAGGCCGAGCATTTCGATGCGGTGCTCAGGGAGCCGATTCACTTCAAGGAAACCCTGGCCATCCTGGAGCGGCAGGGCCCCAATCTCTATGTGGACGTCAGCCCCTCCGGAACCTTGTCGACGTATTGCAAGTACATCCTGGTTCCCGGCTCGGCGTCCGGAACGGTGCCGGTCTACACGCCGTTCTCGAAGCACCAGAGCCTCGACCCCGGGCTCTGGATGCTGTAGCGCGCCGGCGAGCTGACCAGGCAGGCGCGCGCGTGTCGCTCCTGCCCGGCCCGGTCGCGGCCTAGGTGGGGAGTTTGAACGACAGCAAGGCCAGATTCTTCTTGCGCAAGCTGCTCTGCGGCGTCAGGCGCAGATACCGCTCGCGCAGCCAGCACAGAAACCTGGACTGCGTCTGCTCGATACCGCTCATCGAGCGTGCGGCCTTGACCACGTCATTGGCGCGCGGCAGGCGGATCGCCTCATAGGTCGCCAGTGCCGCGGGAAGCTCGGGGTTTCGCGCGATGCAGTCGGCCAGCACTACCGCGTCCTCGATAGCCTGCGCCGCGCCCTGGCCCAGGCTGGGAAGCATCGGATGGGCCGCATCCCCCAGCAATGCGACATGAGCGTCGCAGAACTGGGTGACGGGGTCGCGGTCCCGGGCATGCACTTTCAGGATCCTGGCTGGCGGCGTCGCCTCGATGGCGGCCAGCACTTCCGGTGCCCAGCCGGAGTAAGCCTGCAGCACTTCATATTTGCTGAGGCTCTGCGCCGCCAGGGCTGCATCGGGCTGGTTACAGGTGCCCCACCAGTACACATGCCCGTCGCCAACATCGCACAGGCCAAACCTTTTACCCTGGCCCCAGTAGTGGGCCACCGTGCCCGGTGTCGTGGCCGGTGCCTCGAATGGCGTCACCGCCAGCCACGCGATGTAGCCCGATGAGCGCACGCAGGTTTCGCCCAGCATCTGGCGGCGGACCATCGAGTTCAGGCCGTCTGCGCCGATCAGCAGGTCGGCGGTGTGACAGGCGCCGCCATCGAACGCGACACTGACGCCATTGGCAAGATGGGTATATCCGGTACAGCGTCGTCCGGTGCGGATCGTGCCGGGCGTGAGCTGTCCGGCCAGTGCCTTGAGCAACAGGGGGCGCTGGATGTTTACACTGGGATGTCCCAGTTCTTCGCCGACCTCATGGATGGGTAAACGAGTGATGGTGCGTCCGTTCTTGTCCTTGAAGTAGAAATGCCGGATCGCCTGGCCGGCTTCCGCCACCGGTCCGTGGGCGTCGATCGAATGCAGCGCCGCCATGGCATTCGACATCACGGACAAGCCGCTGCCCTCGGTGCGCAATGCCTGGGCGGCCTCGAACACCTCGACCTGCCACCCTGCGCGTTGCAGGGCAATGGCCGCAGTCAGGCCGCCGATTCCCGCGCCGACAATGATCGCTTTTCTGGATTGAGTCATATCTGTTGAACCTGGTTGGCCCGGCACCGGTCCGGGTCTGGAAAGAAAACGAGACCGCGCCACGCGGCCTCGTCGATCGACGGGTGGCTATGCCAGCTCCACCTTCGGTGCCCCTGTCCTGGGCAAGGAGCGCTTCAATCGGGTGGCGATGGTGCTGCCCACATACTCGATATGCGGCAGGCGCATCATGGTCAGGTGGTTACCCTGTACAGCGATCCGCTCCACCTTGTCCGAAACCGACAGCCAGCCTCGGTACGGGTCGCGGAATGCCGTGCCGACCAGCTCATGCGGGGCCAGCAACACCTCGGGCAGTTCGGTGTCGGCCGCGAACAGCGTCAGCGGCAGGTTCAGAGGCGGGAATTCATAGTCGACCAGCGCTTGCCAGTTGGCATGGAAGACCCGATAGATCCGCTCCAGGGCGAGCAGTGTCATGGAGGCATCGAAAATGCCTTTGTCGACGCCGTGCTGGCGGATCGCCTCCAGGGCCTGCGATTCACTGAGCGTGGCAAACTCGAGCGCTTCATAGTCGTACTCGCGTTGACCGTCGCCGCTGAGCAACTCCCACATGAACCAGTTCAGGAAGTCGCCAGGGTCGATCTCTACCTTGCCCTTGCTTAACCGCACGATTGTGTCCAGCAGGAACACGTTCTGCAGTTCACGCCCGCGTTTGCGCAGTTCTCTGGCCAGCTCGTAGGCCACGACGCCGCCATAGGACCAGCCGCCGACATTCAGCGGCCCCTGGGGCATGACTGCCTCAATAGCGTCGGCGTAGTACGCCGCCTGGGCTTGAACCGACTGCAAAGGTTCACGGGCATCCCAGGTTCCCGGCGATTGCAGCGCATACAGGCGGACTTTGTCCCGCATGGCCCGCGCCAGCGCGGCATAGCACAGTACATGGCCACCGATTGGATGGATGAGGAAGAGTGCGGGCGCCTGTTCGGCATTTCTGAAGTCGACCAGCACACCGGTGTCGTGCGGTTCGCTGTCGATTCGTTGCAGCACCCGAGCGAATTCGGCAATGGTCGGTGCCTGGATGAAGTCGGACAGCGGCGGTTCCAGGCCATGCTCCTTGGCCAGCATCGCGATCAGGCGGACGGCCATGAGCGAGTTGCCGCCGATCTCGAAGAAGTCGTCATGCACGCCGATGTCTTCGATCCCCAGAGTCTTCTGCCAGCAAGCCTGGAGAAGCTGCTCTTCAGGGTTGCCCGGTGCAGTGAACGATCGTTTCCGGGTAACCTGGACCTCCATCTGCCGCAGGCGATTACGGTCGATCTTGCCGGTCGGCCCCAAGGGCATCCGGTCAATGATGACCAGTGAGGCGGGGAGCATGTAAGCGGGCAGCAGGCTGCGCATTCCAGCCTTGAGTCGTTCCAGGTCGAGTACCTGGGCTGGCGCGACCTGAATGAAACCCACCAGGAAACTCTGACCGTCGGGAGCCTGCCGGTCGACGACCGCCACTTGCTGGATGTCGACGCCTTGATGATTGGCCCGCAACAGGGCCATTTCCACTTCGCCGGGTTCGACACGGTAGCCGCGGATCTTGACTTGCGTGTCGCTGCGACCCAGATAGACGACATCGCCCGACGGCAGGCAGAACCCGATATCGCCCGTCAGGTACATGCGTCGCGGCTGACCGTCGAGGGTCCGCACGACAAAGCGTTCTTCGGTCAAGGCGGGCTGGTTCCAGTAGCCGTTCGCCAGGCAAATACCTTCGATGTACAGATCGCCAGCGACACCGGCCAGGCAACGCTGGCCCGCGCTATCGAGGATATGCACCCGTACGCCGTCGATCGCCTTGCCGATGGGCGGCAGGCTTGGCCAGGAAGCGGCCGGCCCCTCCAGGCGCAAGTGCGTGACGACGTGGGTTTCGGTCGGGCCGTAGTGATTTTCCACGACGCATTGGCCGATGCCGTCGATCAGGTTGCGGATCTCATCGGTGATTTTCAGCGCTTCGCCCGCCACATTGATCTGGCGTAGCGAGGCCGGACGGAGATCGAGCTGCGATGCCACTTCGGCCAGTCCCTGAAACGCGACATAAGGCAGGAACAGACGGTTGATCTCCTGCGTGCGAATAAACTTCAGCAACCGGATGAAGTCGTAGCGCAGGCTTTCGTCGATCATCACCAGTTCGCCGCCGCAGATGAGTGTCGAGACGATTTCCTGGAACGACACGTCGAATGAGATGGGCGCGTACTGCAAGGTTTTCTGCTGGCCACAGGCTTTGGGCGCTGGCAGGTCTTGGCGAGTCTGCCAGAGGACCATGTTGACCAGTGCGCGGTGAGGCATCGCCACGCCCTTGGGGCGCCCGGTCGATCCTGAGGTGTACAGCAGGTAAGCGAGGTCCTGGCCGCTCAGGTCGGCGGCTATCGAGGCGACCTGTCGTCGACAGCCGCGGCGGTCGTCGCTCAGTTGCTCGGTCAAGGTTTTCCAGGTGCATGCCGGTCGTGTGTCGATGCGCTCCGCAACGGTTTCGTCGATCAGCACCAGTCGTGGCTGTGAATCGTCGAGAATCAGCTGAATGCGTTCTTGCGGATACCCAAGGTCGATCGGCACATACGCGGCGCCGGCCTGCAGGATGCCCAACAGTGCGATCACCAGGTCCGGGGAGCGCGGCAGCATGAGCGCGACCCGGTCACCCTTGCCGATGCCCTGGCGATGCAACCAGTCGGCGATCCGGGCGCTCGCTTCGGCCACGTGGGCGTAGGACAGGCGAGTGTCGCCCGCGCTCAGCGCGATCTGCTCGCCGCCCCGAGAGAATGCGTCCTGCAGTAGGCTCGAAAGATTGTCACAGGCCAACACCGAGGGTACTGAACCCATGGCCGGCGGCGAGCTGTCGGTCGCTGGCCGCACCGGTATCACAGGGGCGGACTTCGGCGCCGCGACCATCGCCTCGAGAACGCGAACGACGTATTCGGCATACAGCTGCGCCTGGCTCGTTGCAACGCGGGCGGTCTGGTAGTCCATCTTCAGCAAGAGCGATCCATTGACCGGGTGTCGTCCTACCGTGGTCAGCAGATCGTAGTTGCTGGCCTCCGTGGTTTCCCAGTGCGCGAGCACTGGCTCATCCTGCTCCCGGGCCTGGTCCAGCACGTAAAAATCGACGTAGTTGAACACCCCATGCAAAGACACACCCGTTTGGCGGTGGATGAGGGCGAATGGATAACGGCGGTGGGCATGGATCTGTCGTTCCTGTTCCATCAAGGCTTCGATCATCCCGAGCCAACTGTCGGCGCGACGATCGAAGCGCAACGGCAGGGTATTGAGGAACAGCCCCAGCAGCGACTCGGTGTCGTCGAACTCCGGTCGACCATGGCCGATGACCCCGCACAGGATCTCTTCCTGGCCGGACAGTATCGAATGGGCAACCCCGTGCGCAGCGAGCAGGACGGTGCGTAGCGGCAGGGCGTGGCGCTGGCAGAACGCTTCGAGATCTGCCGCTTTCCGGGCGGGGATCTCGCGATACAACGTCCGGTGCGTCACTGTGTCTGGCGCAACACAGTAGGCCCAGTTGACCAGGGCGGCGGCGGGGGCGTTCTCCAGGTAGCCTTTCCAGAATGCGCTGTGGCTTTGGTTGGCAATCGCTTGCTGTTCCAGTCGCGCGAAGTCGGCCGCAGAGGTGGTGAGCAGCGGCAGCGTGGCCGAGCGGTCGGTGTACAAGGCGAGCAAGTCGCGCATCAGCGTCGCAACACTCCATCCATCGAGAATGGCGTGATGGAAGCTGAACACCAGGTCGATCTCGTCCTGCGCGGCAAACACACAGAAAAGGTACAGCGGCGGACGTTTCCAGTCGGTGCGCAGACGCTTGCGCTCCTCGACATGGGCGGCGATGAGCCGTTGGCGCTCCTCCGGCGTCAGCCCGCGGACGTCGACGGTCCGTACCGGCGGGCGGATTCTTTTATGGATACGTGCCATCGGCTGGCCGGCATGGGCCATGTCGAACGACATCCGCAGCGCCGGGTGCCGCCGGATCAGGGCTTCACAGGCTTGTTGCCAGGCCGCGGCATCCCACTTCAGGCGCAGGGTATAGCGAAAGATATCGTGATAGATCGCCGAATCCGGATGCATCATCGAGTGGTAGATCATCCCGACCTGCAACTGGCTCGCCGGGAACATGTCGTCGAATACCGGCTGGTTGATGCGCCGGATGTCGGGCGCTACCAGCGAGAACGGGAGCGCCCGCTCAAACGAGTCCGCGTCTGTGGCAACGCTGTCCTGTGTTTCGAGGTGCCGGGCCAGTTGCGCGATGTCCGGATGCTGATAAACATCCTCCAGGTTGAGGGGGATGTTGCGTTCGCGGGCCTTGACCTTCAAGCGGATCACTTTCAGTGAGTCGCCGCCCAGCATGAAGTAATTGTCATGGATGCCGATCGAGTCGCATTTCAGGTTTTCCTGAAACAGCTCGACCAGGGTGCGCTCCAGTTCGTTGCGCGGCTCGACCGCGGCTTCGCCGCCGGATACTGCATCCGGTACCGGCAGGGCCTTGCGGTCGAGCTTGCCGTTGACATTGAGGGGGAAACGCTCGAGTTCGATGCAGTGTCGAGGAACCATGTAGTCCGGGACGTGCCTGCGCAGTTCGGTGCGCAGTGTGGAATGCTCCAGGACGCAACCTTCGTCGCTCAGCAGATAGGCGATCAGGCTCGTATCGCCATCATCGTCGTGGCTGGCGGCCACTACCACATCCTTGACGCCTTCGCAGGCCCGCAGCCGGCTTTCGATTTCGCCCAGCTCGATCCGCAAACCACGGATCTTGATCTGGAAGTCGTTGCGTCCCAGGTACTGGACACTGCCATCGGGCAACCAGCGGCCCAGATCGCCGGTCTTGTAGAGGCGCTTGGGTCCAGCGCTGCCCAACGGATGATCGAGAAAGCGCTCGACAGTCAGTTCGGCCTGGTTCAGGTAGCCTCGGGCCACGCCAATGCCGCCGAGATAGATCTCGCCCTCTACCCCCGGCGGCATCGGTTGCAAGTGCGTGTCGAGGATATGCATCTGCATATTGGCGATGGGTTTGCCGATCGGGGTGATGCCTTCATGCACATCGGGACGGCAATGCCAGGCGCTGACGTCGATAGCGGCTTCCGTGGGGCCATAGAGGTTGTGCAGCTGGACCCCTGGCAGGCGTTCGAAAAAACGCTCCTGCAAGGCGTAAGGCAAGGCTTCGCCGCTGCACAGTACTTGCCGCAGGCAGGGCAGGCGGTCGGGGTCGGCCTGATCGAGGAAGAGCTGCAGCATCGACGGCACGAAGTGCAGCATCGTGATCTCGGCGCCGGCCATGATGTCCGTCAGGTAGTGCGGGTCCTGATGGCCGCCAGGGGCCGCTACCACCAGTTGCGCGCCTGCGAGCAGCGGCAGAAAGAACTCCCACACCGACACATCGAAACTGAACGGGGTTTTCTGCAGGATGCGGCTGTCATGATCGACACCATAGGTCTGCTGCGCCCAGCGTAGCCGGTTGACCACGCCGTCGTGCTGGTTCATCACCCCCTTGGGGAGCCCGGTAGAACCCGAGGTATAGATCACGTAGGCCAGATGCCTGGCGGTCAGCCCGAGCGCCGAAGCATCAGGGTTGCTGTCCGGGCTTGACGAAAAGATCTCGCGGTCCGCATCCAGTCGCAGTACCGGCATGCTCGCCTCGGGCAAGGTCGCGAGCAGCGTCGTGGTCGTCAACAGCGCGCGTGGAGTGCTGTCGCTCAGCATATGGGCCAGGCGGTCCGCCGGATAACCGGGGTCCAGCGGTACATAGGCCCCGCCAGCTTTCAGGATGCCGAGCAGTCCCACGACCATCTCCAGGCTGCGTTCAACGCAGAGGGCAACGCGCTCGTCCGGACGGATGCCCAGCGCGAGCAACGAATGGGCCAACCGATTGGCTTGCCGGTTCAGCTCGCCATAGGTCAGGACCTGGTTTTCGAATCGCACGGCAATAGCATCGGGCCTGGCTGCGGCCTGGGCTTCGATCAGGGTGTGCAGCAATGGGTCGTCCGGGTACTCGACGGCCGTATGATTCCACTTGTCGACCTGTTCATGCTCGGTGGCTGACAGTAACGAGAGGGTGCTGACCGGCCGGGAGAAATTCTCGAGCACAGATTGCAGGATGCTCATGATGCGCTGTTGCAGCGCTTCGATCTCCGCGCCGTCGAAATAGGCTTGGTTGTAAATCAAATGCATCCAGACATCGTCGCCCGGCGCAGACTCACGTATGTGGACGGACAGCGGAGTCTGTTCAAAACCGTTGCAGAGTTTCACCGGATGTCCACGCGATTGGCCGAACCAGAGCTCCTGGTCCGCGATCTCGTAGGAAACGACCACATCGAACAGTTGCCGTCGCCCCGTGCGCTGCAGTTCAAGTTCGCGGTTCAGTTCGCTGAGAGGAAAGCGCTGGTGGCGATAGTCCTGTTTGAGGACCTGGGCGATGTTCCTGACCAGTTCGTCGAAACCAAGGGCATGGCCCAGGCTCAGCCGCACCGGGCTCATGCCGGCAAACAGGCCAAGCGTTGCCTTTTGCACGGCATTGGCACGGTTGAGGATCGGCACTCCGAACACCAGCTCATCACGCTGGGTAACGCGGGCGAAGTAGGTGTACAGCGCGCCCAGGATCACATGGAAGGCATTCGACCGGCTTGACGTCTTCGCCAGCGCATTGAGGCGGTCATACAACTCGCGCGGCAGGCGCCATGCGTGATTGCGACTGGGGGAAACGTTGTGTTCAAGGCGATCGCGATATCTGGCGGGCAATAGGGGTTCAGGCAGGGTGCGGTATTTGTCCAGCCAGTACTGGCGCTGGAGTTGATCCGATGCCCGGCGGGCTTTGCCCTGCCTGATGTAGTCGACGTAGGCCGGTGCCGTTGCGGGGATTTCCCGGTTTTGTTCCAGGGCGGTGTAAGCCTGGCCGACAGCGCGGCTGATCATGGCGACGGCCCAGCCATCGGCGATCAAGTGATGGCAGTTCATAAAGAAATAACAGGCGTCTTCACGGACTTTCAGCAGTTCCATGCGAAACAGGGGCCGTCCTTCAAGTTCGAACGGCTGTCGCAGGTTTGCTTGCATCAGGGCCTGTGCTGCGGCTTCGGGGTTGTCTTGCTGCGAGACATCGTGCACCGGCATCTGGAAGTCCAGAGCTTCCATGAAACGCTGCCTGGGCAGGTGAGCGTCCGACAACCCCGGAACCAGGACGGTCCGCAATGCATCATGTCGGCCAATGACCAGGTTGACGGCTTGTTCCAGTCTTTGCGGGTCGAGCACACCTTCGATCCGCACATACCCGCCGATGTTGTAAAGGGGCACGGCGCCTTGCAGCATCTGGTCGAGCCAGATCTCAAGCTGCGCAGCCGTGAGCGGATGAAAAGCAATGTCTTGACGGGAAAACGGCGTCGCCTGAGTCATTTTGGTTCTCCGCGTGCCGGCATGGCCGGCGAGAAAAGGTTGGGCGTTGACAGTCGATTCCAAGGCGTCGCACGTCCGTTCGGCGTGGGCGTTCGATCGCGCCTCCCGATCCAGGTGGCGGATGAATACCCCGCCATCGCGGGAGCCGTGAGACGGTGCCGAGGGCGCGGTCTTGAAAGAGGTAATTGGAAGTGCTGGAGCACTAGCTCAGGCGATAGGCCCGAGAGAGGGTCAGTCGTAAATCAACTGGACAGCAGAGGTCTTCATGGTTGCCGGTATGCATTCCACTTTGATAACTCCTGTGGGCTCGCTTGCGCTCGGTCCGGGCACTTGCGGTCGAGGTGGCCCGGTACAGCCGCGGGGCCGGTTCGAGGGTGGATGTCACCGGTTCCATAGTAGGAACAGGGCAAGCCTTTTGCTGTCAGCCTCAGTCGAGTTTTTGTCGATTTTCCGAGCCAGGGGCCAATGGGCTGCGGAGAGTGGGCGGCGTGTCGATCCAGTGCCGGTCGAGGCAACACCCTCCCACGAATGGAGGGTGTGCCCATCGAGCGTCAGACCAGGCTGATCATGTCCGCGCTCAGTTGCGCGGGGTTGAAGCCGACCAGGGTGATGCTGCTGTCTCCCGCCACGATCAGGCTGTCGCTGCCTTGCTGGCTGGTGGCGCTGAGGACGGCGGCCGTGGAGGCGAACAAGGACTTGGAAAACACCAACTGATCGAAGCCGTTCTGGTGAACGTTGAAATCGCTGATCACATCATGGCCGAAGCCGCCCACGTCGAAGACAAACAGATCGCTGCCCACACCGCCGCTGAGGGTGTCGTTGCCCAGGCCACCCACCAGGATGTCGTTGTGCGCGCCGCCGTAGAGTGCGTCGTTGCCATTGCCGCCGAGCAGGGTGTCGTTGCCGTTTCCACCGTGCAGCAGGTCATTGCCCGCGCCGCCTTCGATAAGGTCGTCGCCGCCCTGGCCGAAGATCAGGTCGCGGGAGGCGGTACCCTTCAGCAGGTCTGCCAACTGTGTGCCTTCGGTGGCCTTGGCGTAGCTCTTGTCCGACCCGAACAGGCCTTCGAAATCGAGCTTGCTGCCGGTCACGGTAAAGGCCGGGGTCAAGGCCTGGCCCAGGAGGCCTTCGAACTCGACATGCTCGACGTCGTGCAGCTCCTTGAGGCCGTAACGTCCGTTGGTGTCGTTGAGAAACAGGCTGCCATCGCTCAGGCGCACGGCTTCGTAACTGGTGACCGTACCCTGCAGGAAGACTTTGTCGTCGCCCACGCCGCCGGCGACGATGTCGGTGCCGGTGCTGACCCTGAAGCTGTCGTTGCCGGCGAAGCCGTCGAGGAAGTCGTCGTTCCTGCCGTCCTGCAGCTTGTCCGCGCTGTCCGTGCCGAGGAGAAAGGCCGGTGTGCCGAAGTGGTTGGAGGTGGGGGAGTATTTGTCGCTGACCCAGGTAAAGCTGCGGCTGACCGGGTCGAGGTTGCTGATGACGATGGTGCTGTCACGCTCGATGTAGTCGTAGAACGTCGACTGGCCGATGCGCTGGATGGGGTTGATGAAAACGCCTTCCAGGTGCGCCACCCAACCGTTGGGATTGATCACGGAGAAGGGGCCGTTGGGCCAGGTGGGCAAAGCGTAGACCGTGTCGAACAGCACGATGTTGTCGGTGGTCGAGGTGTAGCTGGCATCACTGCCTTTGAGGGCCGCGAGAATGGCGCCGCTCAGGTCGGTCTGTTCGCCGATGAGCCGGTGCACGATGTCGTTTTCGAAGCCGAAGTTGAAGATGCCGTCGCTGTTGCTGGCCTTTGGCGACGCCATGCCGAAGTAGTCCGAATCCTTGAAAAAGCCGTCGGCCAGGTTTTCCCTGCCCAGGTACATGCTGTTGGTCACGGAGCCGCCCTGGCTGTAGCCGGTGACCAGCACATCCTTGCCCGTCAGGTTATGGCTGGTGGCGTAGTTCTTGATCGAGTCGAGCAGGTAGTCGTAACCGTGGATATAGGAGTTGTCGATCATTGCCGGGTATCCCAGCAAGTCCATCGGCGAGTTGGTGCCGGCAATCGAAAAGCCCATTTTCACCAGCTTGCCGCTCTCGTCGTATTGGCCGAATACCTTGGCCTGGGAGCCGGATACGTTTTCGCCCTTGAAGCTGCCTGTCAGGTCGAGGTGGCTGCCGTCGATGCCCAGGTCGCTGGCGCTGATCTCGCGCCAGCCCTTGGGCAGGACAAAGGTGTTGCCTTCGCCCAGGACCGCCCCGGGCAAGTGGTAGAGCGCGCCTACCGTCGCTACGCCACTGGTGTAGGTGGCCAGGTTCCAGGCATCTGAAATCAGCACGCGGCCGTCTTGGCCCTTGTAGTCGAATATCGCCATGGTTCGTTTTCCCTCACAAACTAAAAAGTCATGAACAAAAACAAGAGCTGAAGTCTTCTTGTTCTTCTTCGCTCGGATTTCGGAGCCTGGTGACTGCGCGCTCCGGAATCTGCGCCCAAGCTACTCATTCGTCTGGAAGGCGTGGGTCGGGCAGCCGGGTATTGGCACGATCGTCCTGGAAAAAGGCGGATCAAGCCGCAACAAATCTGGGTTTATTACAGTTTGGTTACCGTGAGGCGGGCCCCGCAGCCGTTTACTGCGCCGGGCCCTTGAGGTTTCAGCGAAGCGGTGCTGAAACCTCCTTCTGTGCGACGAGAATTTTCCGGCTTACCCCCAGCGCCGGAACAGCACGCTGGCATTCACCCCGCCAAAGCCGAAGCCGTTGGACATGGCGTATTCCATCGCCAGCGGCTGGGCCTGGCCACGAATCAGGTTGAGGCCTTCGGCGCCGGCATCCGGGTTTTCCAGGTTGAGGGTGGCGGGGGCGATCTGGTCGCGCAGCGCCAGGATGGTGAAGATCGCTTCGATCCCGCCGGCGGCGCCCAGCAGGTGGCCGGTGGCCGACTTGGTCGAGGCGATGGCCAGGTCGCTGTGGTTGCCAAACACGCTCTTGATCGCCGCCAGCTCGCCTTTGTCGCCCACCGGGGTCGAGGTCGCGTGGGCGTTCAGGTGCTGGACCTGCGACGGCTCGACGCCGGCCTGACGCAACGCCTGCTGCATGGCGCGGCGGGCACCGTCGCCGTCCTCCGGCCCGGCGGTCATGTGATAGGCGTCGGCGCTGGTGCCGTAGCCCACCAGTTCGGCGATCGGCGTGGCGCCCCGGGCCAGGGCGTGTTCCAGCTCCTCGATCACCAGCAGGCCGGCGCCTTCGCCCATCACGAAGCCGTCGCGCGCCTGGTCGAAGGGCCGCGATGCGCGCTCCGGCGTGTCGTTGAAATCGCTCGACAGGGCGCGCGCGGCCGCGAAACCGGCCAGGCTGACCCGGTGAATCGTGGCTTCCGTGCCACCGCAGACCGCGACGTCGATCTCCCCGGCGCGAATCATCCGCGCGGCGTCGCCGATGGCCTGGACGCCCGCGGCGCAGGCCGTCACCGGCGTGCCCAGCGGCCCCTTCAGGCCATGCTGGATCGACACATGACCGGCGGCCATATTGCTGAGGAAGGATGGAATGGTGAACGGTGAAAGACGGCGCGGCCCCTTGCTGTCGGTGGTGCGCACGGCGTCGGCGATGGCCGGGAAACCGCCCACGCCCGACGCGATGATGGTGGCGGTACGTTCCTGCGCCTCTGCCGTCTGCGGCGCCCAGCCGGCCTGGGCCAGCGCCTCCTGGGCGGCGGCGAGGGCGAACAGGATGAAGCGGTCCATCTTGCGCTGTTCCTTGGGCGCCAGCAGCGCGTCCGGATCGAAGCCGGCCTGCGGGTCCTCGGTGCGGTCGGGAACCTGGCCGCCGATGCTGATCGGCAGGTCGCCGATCAATGCTTCCGGTAGCCGGCGGATACCCGACTGCCCGGCCAGCAGGCGTTGCCAGACCTGTTCGACACCGCAGCCCAGCGGGGTCAATGCGCCCATGCCGGTGACGACAATGCGTTTGTTCATGACCTTTCAGCTCCTTCATCTCGTATAGGGTGTGTCGCTCTATGGACGTCACTATCATCATGAAAGTAACATGCCAGGACCACAAATACGCAACTGCGAAATTCGAGGAACCGCCATGCAACGCAAGACCCTCCTTCACGACGAATGCCCGATTGCCCGCAGTCTGGAACGGGTGGGCGAGTGGTGGAGCATCCTGATCATGCGCGACGCCCTGCATGGCCTGCGGCGTTTCGAGGAGTTTTCCCGCAGCCTGCAGATCGCCCCCAATATGCTCACCCGGCGTTTGAATTCGCTGGTCGAGGACGGCTTGCTGGAGCGTCAGGCCTACAGCCAGCGGCCGTTGCGCTACCAATATGTGCCGACGGCCCGGGGCGAGGATTTTCGTGTGGTGCTGATGGCGTTCGTCGCCTGGGGCAATCGCCATTACGCGCCGGAAGGGGAAAGCGTGCAGATCGTCGAGCGCGCCACCGGCCGGCCGGTGCGGCCGATGATGGCCGACCTGGCCGATGGCCGCCCGGTGCCGCTGGAGGCGTGCACGGTCCAGGCCGGGCCGATGGCCGGCGAAGGCATACGTCAGCGCCTGGGAGCGCTGCAGGCGATGGAGGCCGAGGGCGAGGCCTGAGAGGCCGCGAATCGCCGCGGCCCCCTTGGCTTAACGACAGGCGCTTGTCACTGGTCCTTTTCGCAGTTGACCATCCACGAGGCGCCGAAGCGGTCGACCAACATGCCGAAGCGCGCCGCCCAGAAGGTGGCCTCCAGCGGCATCTGCACAGTGCCCTGGTCCGCCAGCGCGGCGAACACCCGCTCGGCCTCGGCGATGCTGTCGACATTCAGCGATATCGAGCAGCCGTGGATACCCGAATAAGGCCGGTCGGGCGTGCTGTCCGAACCCATGATGGCTTGGTCGCCCACTAGTAGGCGGGTGTGGATGACCCGGTCGTGACACTCGGCGGGAACATGGTCGCGAGCGGGGCTTTCGCCGAAGGTCATCATCACTTCGAGGGTGCCTTGCAGGCACTGGGCGTAGAACTTGAAGGCGGCGGCGCAATCGCCGTTGAAGATCAGGTAGGGATTGATTTTCATGCTGGGACTCCCGGATGGCAGGGGCCGCGGGCGCGCCGGGTGAGCCGGCCCGCTGGCAAAAGCTGATGGGGTGAGGCCTTCACTAGCAAAGCCTAAACCTGTGTGGCAGTGGGCTTGTTTTTAGACGGATTTCTCATGGGGCGGTGGCGGGTTATCACCCTTGGGGCACCCCCTGTCAGGCCCGCCGCCCGGTTGGCGGCGGGCCTAGGCTGGTGGCTACACCAGCCGGGTCTGGGGCATGCCCAGCAGGCCGGTCAGGCGGTCCATGATTGCCTGTTGCCGGGCACGGTCGGCCAGGTAGTCGGCCTCGGCGCTGGCCACATCGGCCGAGCAGTGCGGGCAGGTGGTTTCGTGGGCATGGATGTACTGCCAGCAGCCGCGGCACAGCGCCAGCTGGGTGGGCAGGCGTCCTTCCTCGGGGGATTTCTGCCCCTGGTTGATCCACGCCAGCTTGATCACCTGGCCGCTGTCGCTGACGCTGCTGACCGTCTCGCCGGTGTCGATGCGTTCGGTGATCAGGTCGAAGCGACCGACCGCGAACGACGCCTGGGCGGCGTCCTCGAGTTTGACGATGCGTTCGCGCAGGCCCTTCTTCTGCAGGTCCAGGGCGCGGTAGTGGCAGTACGGATTGTTGCCGGGCTTGCCCAGCAGCGAGTGCGAGGTCCAGGTGCAGCCGCCGCGGCACACGTCGTTGTAGTAGCAGGTGCGGCAATAACCCCAGAGGTCGTCGACCGAGCGCAGGCGGCCAAAATGCATGCCCTCGCTGTAGTGCCAGATGTCGTGCAGGTTCATGTCGCGCACATTGCCGCCGGAAAACCCCACCGTCGCCAGCGAAGGGCAGCCCTTGACCGTGCCGTCGGCTTCCAGGGCCAGCACCGTTTGCCCGGCGGCGCAGCCGCTCCAGTGCACGCGCTCGTCGCCGAAGCCGCGCCACATATGCTCATAAGGGCCGTAGTAACCGATGTTGTTGCCCACGTTCATCAGCAGGCCGCGTTCCTGGCCTTCGCGGTAGAGACGCGCGAGCAGCGGCATCACTTCCAGCAGTTGATAGGGTTGCAGCAGCAGTTCCGGGTGGTCCACCGCATTGCCCATGGCCACCGTCAGCTGGATCTGCCAATGGGTGGCGCCCAGTTCGATGATCTGGTTCATCAGCTCCGGCAAGTCGGGCAGGGTGGCTGCGCCGATCTGTGTGTTGACGCTGACCGCGAGCCCGGCCTGCTTGGCCCGGCGCAGGGTGTCCACGGCCTTGTCGAAGGAGCCTGGGACATTGCGCACGGCGTCATGCAGGGGCGCCAGACCGTCCAGCGAAACCCCCACGCCGTTGAGCCCGGCCTCCACTGCGGCCTGCATTTTCGCCGGGGTCAGGTTGCGCCCGCCGGTCTGGATCGCGCAGTAGATGCCATGGTCGTGGATGGCCTGGATCAGGCGGGTCCAGTCCTTGCGCAAATAGGCTTCGCCGCCGATCAGGGTGACTTCCCGCGTGCCGAGGGCGGCGAGGGCGTCGATCACGTCGAGGCATTCCTGGGTGTTCAATTCATTGGGGCGTCGGTGGCCGGCGCGCGAGCCGCAATGCAGGCATTTGAGGTCGCAGGCGAGGGTGATTTCCCAGACCACATGCACCGGTACGTAACGCTTGAGGTCGGTTTCGCTGAGGTAGCGGGCGGGGCGATTGGCTGACATGGACAGTCCTTTGCGCGCACACAGGCGCGCGGCACGAACCTGGCGGATGTCCGCGCCGTCCCTGGCGATGCCGTCCGGGCGGACATAGGGTTTGCCAGTGGGGAACCGGGCCTGGCCCCGGGGAAGGAAGGCCAGGCCCGGACGCCACCTTTCAGCGAGCTTCGAGGCGGGTGATCTCGGCGTTCAACTGCTGCAAGGCGCTACGCAGCGCATCGCCGTTGGCCAGCTGCTGTTCGCCCTGGCGGACCACTGCCTTGAGTTGCGCCAGGTCACCGCTGGCCTGGGCATGCTGTACCGCGACGGCATACAGCGGGATGGGGTGATGCGGCACGGGTTCCGGGTGCGGGATCGACGCCTGGCTGACGGTGCCGTGCTGCACGTCCTGCCAACTGCCCTGGTAGTAGTACCGGTAGCTGGCGGAACCGCTGGCCCAGTCGAGCCCGAGAATGCCCTGCAGGTGGAAGGTCTCGGCGATCTGGCTGGTCGGACCGCTGGGGTTGCCGTCGAGCTTTAGAATGATGTGGCCTTCGGTCGAGGGGTCCAGGTGGAGCTGGGAATACTCACCCCACACGTCGGCGAAGAAGTTCACCGGCGGGTAAGTGCTCTTGAACACGCGGGCCACGCCGCTGACTTTTTTCTGCGGGGTGTTGACCAGAAGGTCGAGGGTCAGAACCGGGGCCCCCAGCAGCGCCGTGGTGACGTGGAGGCGGGTGTGGAACAGTCCAGTTTGCATGGTGCAACTCCTTGTTCGTATTCAGGGAAGTCGGGTCAGGGGCGAGCGGCGGTCAGCGGCGCTCGAGCTTGCCGATTTCGTCCTTGGCTGCATCCAGCGCGTTGCGCAGTTGTGGCAACTGCTCCAGTTGCTCCTGGGCCTGGCTGGCCAGGGTTTTCATCTGGGCCAGGTCGCCGCTGGCAATGGCACCATGGATTGGCGCGGCATACAGCGGATGGATTGGTGGATACGCCTGCAGGGCCGGAGCGGTTTCCTGGTGCGTTTGCAGGGTGTAGGAGGGCACCGGCCCGACCAGATGGGCCGGAACGTTTTCGACCGATACCCATTGATGGCCGTTGTAGTACTGGTAGTTGGCGACGCCGCTTTGCCAGTCTTCGCCCACCACCAACTGGATCTTGAAGGTGACGACCGAGTTGGAGCCCGGTCCGCCCTGATTGCCCTGGGCGGTCACCAGGATCTTGCTCGTGCTGGGCGGCATGACGGTCAGGTAGGTGTATTGCCCCCACACATCGGACGGCAATTCCAGGGGAGGATTGACGGCCTGGGTGATGAGCGAGGTGCCGCGCACAGTCTGGTCGGGGGTGTAGACCAACAGGTTGAGAGCAAGGCTTGGCGCGCCCGGGATCGGATTGCCGATCCGGTAGCTGAGGGGAAACAGGCCAACAGGGGACGTAGTGGAACCGGACATGATTGCCTCCATTGCATTAGAAAATGGAAACGGCGTTAGCGCCGTTCCAGACGGGCGACTTCCTGTGCCAACTGCTCGTAAGCGCTGCTCAGATCCTTGGATTCTTTCTGGGATGTATCGCGTTGTTTGAGCAGGGACTTCATCTGCGGCAGGTTGCCGAGGGAGATTGCTTCTTGAATTGCCACGCCATAAGGCGTGACGGGGTGGAGCGAGGATGAACTCATGGCGTTGCCTTCCGTGGGAGGTTGTAGAGACTGCGCTATCCGGCAGCTTTTGCAGTTAAGCAGGCCGGGCACGGGGCAAACGCGAGGGTGAACAAATAACTTTGAATAGCCGTTATCGGGAAAAAATATATCCAGGCAGGACAAGGAACTGGCGCGGCCCTATAGCGCGTTTGGCAATCAGCGACCCACCGCTTACAAGGAATGAATACAAGCAGGCGCCACCACTTAACATGCTCCGCCATCCGCTCACCTGTAGCCGCTGCCGCAGGCTGCGATCGAGCCGCAGGCTCGCGGCGACCGCACGGACGCCGAAGCCCCTGCGGGCCTTATCGCAGCCTGCGGCAGCGGCTACAGGAGGTTGTTTTTCGCCAGAGGTAATGCGGTGCGGTGACGATAGCCGCGCAGAAACCGCAGTTTCCTTTTGTACCCCACCATCTGCATCACCCTGTAGCCGCTGCCGAAGGCTGCGATCGAGCCGCAGGCTCGCGGCGAACTCACGGACGCCGAAGCCCCTGCGGGCCTTATCGCAGCCTGCGGCAGCGGCTACAGGAGGTCATTTTTTGCCAGAGGTAATGCGCAGCGGCTACAGGGGCGGTTGTTGTCTGTGGGAATGCGGTCGGCAGTCGATGGTCGCAGGGGCGGTGATTTGGCGGTGGGGTGGGCGGCGATTGCCGTTGCGCCGCGGTTCAGGCCACGGCGCTCTGCGGCGCGCTGTTCAACAGCCGTTCCAGGGCGCCGCTGAGCAGGTGTTCCAGCAGGGTTTCGCGCTCGTGCTCGGTCAGTGGCTGCTCGTCCAGCCAGCCGGGCGCGCTGTTGAGCAGGCTGGCGATGGCATGCCCGGTGGCCTGCAGCGCCGCGTCGCCGAGCCGCGGCAGCGGGCCGAGGAGCATCAGCAGGCGGCGTTCATATTGCTCGCGCAGCTGGCGCACGCGCTGCTGCTGGTCCTGGTTCAGGCAACCGCTGTCGCGCTCCACCAGACGGAAATGCCGGGGCAGTTCCCGGTGCAGTTTCAGGTGGGCGCGGATCAGGGTGCGCAGGCGATCGTCGGGCGCCTTGCGCCGCCGTTCGATGCGCCCCAGGGTGCCGAGCAGTTCGTCGTAGAACTCTTCGATCAGGTCCAGCAGCAGGTGCTGTTTGCTCGGGTAATGGTGATACAGCGAGCCCGGGGTCAGCCCCAGATGGCTCGCCAGCTCGCGCATGCCGACCTGGCCGAACCCTTTGCTGGCGAACAGCTCCAGAGCCTTGTCGCGGCTTTCGGCAAAACGCGAGCAACGCTCAGTCATAGCGGTGGAAGCCGCGTTCGGTCTTGCGCCCCAGGTAACCGGCGGCGACCATTTCCTTGAGCAGCGGCGCGGGCCGGTATTTGCTGTCGTTGAAGCCATCGTAGAGGGCCTCAAGGATCGCCAGCAGGGTGTCCAGGCCGATCAGGTCGGCCAGGGCCAGCGGGCCGATCGGCTGGTTGCAGCCCAGGCGCATGCCGGCGTCGATGTCCTCGGCGCTGGCCAGGCCTTCCTGCAATACCAGGATCGCCTCGTTGATCATCGGCACCAGGATCCGGTTGACCACGAAGCCCGGGCGGTTGCCGGCGGTGATCGCGACCTTGCCCAGGCGGGTGGCCATGTCCAGGGCCAGGGTGTGGGTCGCGTCGCTGGTCTGCAGGCCGCGGATCACTTCGATCAGGCCCATCACCGGCACCGGGTTGAAGAAGTGCAGGCCGATAAAGCGCTCGGGCGCGCTGACGCTGGCGGCGAGCTGGGTGATCGACAGCGACGAGGTGTTGGAGGCGATGACACAGGTGCTGCAAACCTGGGCGGCGATCTGTTGCAGCACCCGCCGTTTCAGCTCGAGGTTTTCCGTGGCCGCTTCGATCACCAGTTGTGCGTCGACCAGGCTGGCATAGTCGGTGCTGGTGCGGATGCGCCCCAGGGTCGCCTGTTTCTGTGCTTCGTCCAGGCTGCCCTTGGCAATCTGCCGGTCGAGGTTTTTGGCCACGGTGGCCACGGCCTTTTGCAGGGCGCTGTCGCTGATGTCCAGCAAGGTCACTTCGAACCCGGCCTGGGCACAGACCTGAGCGATACCGTTACCCATGGTGCCGGCGCCGATCACACCGATATTCTGCAGATTCATCTTGGCTTCTCTTTCTTCGTCCGGACGTGTCGCAGCGCAGCGCGAGCGCGTCTTGCAATGCAACCTTCGAGGCGCGAGTCTAGTGCTCGCGCCGACCCCGGCCTATGCCAAAAGCGCTCAGCCGCGCTGGCGTTTTTTGCCATGTCCACAGCCACAGAGAGCAGTCATTCCATGCGGGAAAAGGATTCGGTCGCGGTCTACTTCGTGCAGGTCATGGTCCACGCCTTGCGTGAGCGGCCCGAGCGCCTGGCCGCGGTGCTGGCCGAGGCGGGCATCGATCCGGCCTTGCTCGGCCAGCCCGAGGCGCGGGTGCCGGCCAGCGCGTTCGCGGCCCTGTGGCTGATCCAGATCCGCGAGCTGGGCGACGAGTTTTTCCAGCTCGATTCCCACGGCCTGCCGCCGGGGGCGTTCGCCCTGATCTGCCGCGGGCTGATCCAGGAGCCGACCCTGGAAAAGGCCCTGCGCCAGTGCCTGGCCAATTTCGGCCTGTTCCTGCGCGACTTCCGTGGCAGCCTCAGCGTGCGCGGCAAGCGCGCGGTGCTGAGCCTCGACAGCCAGCCTCGCGATGACGCCGTCGGGCGTTTTGGCGAAGAGACCTTCCTGGTGCTGATGATCAGCCTGCTGTGCTGGCTCGGCGGGCGGCGCATTGCCATCGACCGCGCCGACTTTCGTTATCCGCGCCTGTCCCTGAGCGACGATGCCTTGCTCTGGGGGCCGAACCTGACCTTCGGCGCCGAGCGCACCGAAATCGAATTCGCCAGCCGTTTCCTGCGCCTGCCGGTGGTCCAGGACCTGGCCTCGCTCAAGGTCTTTCTGCGCAGCGCGCCGCAGTGGCTGGTGATCCGTTTTCGCAACCAGCACGGCCTGGCGACCCAGGTCTATCAACGCCTGCGTCGCAGTCATTACAGCCAGTGGCCGACCCTGGAAGCCTTCGCCGGCGAGGTGCAGGTCAGCCCCAGCACCCTGCGTCGGCGCCTGGAACGCGAGGGCGTGTCGTACCAGGAGATCAAGGACGAAGTGCGCCGCGCCATGGCCGTCGAACTGCTGCGCCAGAGCCGCGCGAGCATCGGCGAAATCGCCGAGCGCACCGGTTTCCAGGAGCCCAGCGCCTTCCACCGCGCGTTCAAGAAATGGACCGGTGAAAGCCCCGGACGCTACCGCGCGCGCTACCAGCCTGCGACCTGACAGGCTGGCGCGCCTGCGTCAGTTCAAACTGCCAACCCCAAGACCTGCAACTGCCGCCGCGTCTCTGCCGCCGACCGGTGCTCAATCGCATTCCAGCCCAGGGCCTTGGCGGCGACGATATTCGGCGCGTGGTCGTCGATGAACACCAACTCCTGCGGCGCCACGTCTGGCAGGTGCACGCGAATGCGCTGCAGCGTGGTCTGGTAGATCTCGGCGTCAGGTTTGATCTGCCGCTCTTGCCCGGACACCACGATGTCGCGAAAACGCTGGAGGAACGGATAGTTGTCCCAGGCGTAGGGGAAGGTCTCCTGGGACCAGTTGGTCAGCCCGAACAGCGGCATCTGCGCCTGGTGCAGCTCTTCCAGCAAGGCCACGCCGTCATCCAGCTGGCCGCGGAGCATTTCCGGCCAGCGCCCGTAATAGGCCTCGATCAGCGGCGCATGCTCCGGGTGTTCGGCCAGCAGGCTGCGGGTCGCTTCGGCCAGTGGCCGCCCGGCGTCCTGCTGGGTATTCCAGGCCTGGGTGCAAATGGTCTCGAGGAACCATTGGCGGCGGGCATCGTCGGGGATCAGTTGGCGGTACAGGTGGTGCGGGTTCCAGTCGAACAGCACGCCACCAAAATCGAAAACCACAGCACGAATTGTCATCAGCACGTCCTTTTGAGCGGTTGTGGGTCAGGGCGACATCCTGCGACGGCAGGCGATGCAATGCAATTTGCCGGCGGGACCAGCGCCGTCCCTCAATCGACAATCACCCGTTCGTTCGGGTCATCGCTCAGGCACACGCTCAACTGTTGCCCGGCCTTGTTGAACGCACAGGTGGGCAAGGGCTGCTTGATGAAATTCAGCGCCGGGAGGATGAACACGCCGGCCAGGATCAGCGCGCCCACGATTCGGGGCAACAGTACATCCGCGCTGGTGGCGGCTGGCCGGGGTTTGAGGCGCCCGCGCCGATACCAGTGCAGCCCGCTGAGGACCAGGCCGCAGCCGATCGCCATCGCGTAGTCCAGCTCCCAGGATTGCGGGCTGAAGATCAGGTTGCCGTCGGCATCGTCCGGGTAATTGATCCGCCACCAGGCGCCCAGCAGCAGCGGCACCAGGCCGGCGACGATCCAGGCCAGGCGGGCGCCGGGCATGCGGGTGAGCAGGGCCAGGGTCAGGCCGAGGAGGCAGACGAGCCACAGGCCGAGGAACAGTTGGAAGCCCATGGCGCCGCCGAACAGCGTGCCGCTGACGTCCCGCGGGACGATCAGTTGCAGGTCGGTGATCACCATCACCGCCAGCGGGGCGGCCACGGCGATGCCGCTCAGGAGCGCGTTGATCCATGAGCACAGGGTGAACAGGCGACGGATAAGCAGGTTCGACAAAGAGGGGGCGGGCGCCAACACGTTTCTTCCTTGGGCAGTGTGCGGGGCGCGCAGTATGCAAGGCCGCCGCCGGTTTTGCATCAGTCGTCGAAGCCGTATCGGCAAGCTGCCATGGGCGGGGCGGCGCGTGGCCATTGGCGGGCTGGCGTCGGCGCCTTGATGGCGTTTTTGGGCGAGCCTGCACGCTGCCTGCCAGGGCTTCGGCGGGGTTGGCCTGCGATACACGGTTGGCCCGGCCACCGCACTTTTTGCGTTTTTGCGGTTCTATTCAGGGCCAGGCCGCGCCGACTCCCCGCGCGGCCAGAGTCCAGAATGGTGCCGATGGTTTATCCGCTTTCTCGTTATTCCTTGCGCGTGTTTTGCCTGCGCATGCCGCGCCAGCCACTGTGGCTGGCCGCTGTCTTGATGCTCTGCGCCACGGGTTGCAGCCAGCAGCAGGGGCGTGACATGGTCCACCAGTTCAGCAATGGCAACCCCCAGGAGTTCTTCCAGACCAGCGTCGACCGCATGGCCACCCTGAGCATGCGCGACAACCTGCAAAGCCTGTACCTGCTGATGAACAAGCTCTACCTGCGTAACCCCAACCAGTGGCGCGAGTGGGGGTATACCGACGCGACCAGCGCCGCGCGGGATATCCGTCAGGCTATCGAGCAGCAGAAGGCCTTGCCGGCCCTGGGCAACCGTCGCGACCTGGCTGCGTTGAGTTATGCCCTGAGCCCGGAGTTTCGTGGCGATCGGGTCGGGGCCTTTATCTATGCGATCGGCAGCATGCTGGTGACTGCCCATGGCGGGCGTACCGAGTTTTTTATGACCGACACTATTGATCCGCAGTTTGTCAGTAACGCGGCGCGCAATATTGAAAAGGCCACTTGGATGCTCAGCCAGCGGCAGGGAGCCAATGGGGAGTTGTTGCTGTTTTCCAACGAGATTTCGGAGGAGGGCAGCAATCTGAGTTTTGCGGTGGAGTTTGGGAAGATTGTGGCGCGCCTCGACCTGCTGACCCAGATGCTCGACGAACGTTACCGGCGTATTGGACTGAACTACGCGCAAAGTCTGCTGCTGATGAATTTTTTGCCGGTGCAGTAGGGCGCTGTCGTCCGTGATCTTCTTGGGTACATATCTGTTGCTGCATGGGCTTTTGTAGGAGCGAAGCTTGCTCGCGATAGCGGTAGTGGTTTCGCTGGTGATGTTGGACGGGGTGCATATCCGTTCCTGCGGTAACGGCTACTTATGGTTCCGCTCTTACAGCGGGTCACTTTGGAAAATCCGGAAGCCGGCCCAGTCCAAAGTAACCAAAACGCTTTGCCCCACCACTCGGTCCCTCGCTAAGGCTCGGCATGCCCGAACGAAGGCATTGATCCGTGGGCCGCCGCCACAGGCCGTCCCTGGCCTGGGGCGGCTAACCCGGCATCCCTGCCGGGTTACCCACGGCTCAATGCCTGCGTTCGGCCATCGTGGTTAACGGGGCGTTCAGATCAAAAGCCAAAGCCAAAGCCAAAGCAAGACGGCGGCCTGCCGGCCGGCCTTGATGGAGTTGTGTAGGGAGCTTTTCGGTTTTTAACGCCCCAGCTTTTCCATCGCCGCATCCGCCAAAAAAGACGACCGGCTCTTGATGTTGTGCTCACGGACAAAGCGGTCGATTCGTTGAATCACATAACCCGGCAGGGTCACATTGACCTTCTCGGTTTTGCCCAGGTAAGGCGTGATATCGATAGCCAGCATGCCCCAGCCCATCCCTTCGAAGTCGGGGTTGGCGCGGTGTGTACCGGTGGGCGAGGGCAGGGGAATGGCTTGTCCCTCACGGGCCAGTTCTTCGAGCGTGACGTGGGCGATTTCGATGGCGGCGCTATACGCGGCCTCGAAGGTGTCGCCGGCGGTGACCGCGCCAGGAATGTCGGGAATCTGGATGCCGGTAGCCGTGTGCTCGTCGCCCCACTCGATGCAGATGGGATAGTGCACGGGGATCTCCTCATAAGGTGCGAAGGCTGAGTCGGCGGCTTGGGGTTGACGCTCCCTGTAGCCGCTGCCGAAGAATGAGGCTGCGATCGGGTTGGGCGGCATTCCGACGAAGCGCCCGCCAAACCGGGCGACGCGGTGCAACAGATAAATCCGGGAGGCCGGATATGCGTCTGCTACGCAGCCGATCGCAGCCTTCGGCAGCGGCTACAAACAGCCTCCCCAGGCTCAATGGCGCTCAGGGCTCCTGCGCCGTGCGCCATTGAATCACCTCCAACACCGCACACCCTTCCCGGGTCAGCAAATGCACCCCTCGGGTCACCCGCGCCAGGTCACAGTCGGAAATATCTTTCAGGTTAAGCGTGGACAGGCTGTCCATCAGGTCGCGCACCACGGTGAAACGATGGGCCGCGCAAGCCGCCAGATCGCTCAAGGGCGCACTGCTATCGAGGTAGAAAACGGGAGCGTCGGCGTCGTGGGTATCGACGGGGGTGAAGCGGGAAGTTTGATGGTCAATCATCGGTGCAGCTCCTATGAATAGAGCAGCCACCTTTCGCGGCCAAGCGAATTAGGGTGGCGGCTGTACGCGGGTTGGCCGACCGGGCATAGGACACCGGCACACCCGAAGGTGTCCCACGCACAGCCGCCATGACACAAAATCGCAGGCACAAAAAAAGCGCCTGCAATGGTGTTTGGACGCTGATGCGTTCCTATGCTCGACCGGCCAAGGTCGTTCGCGGATTTTTCCGCGAGCGCGAACTATAGGGGCGCTGCCTGAACGGCGCAACCGCGTATTGGTGGGGATGTTTGAGTGATTATGTCTGGCAGACCTGAGCTGAGGATCTTCTGCGCGAAGTGGTAAAGGCTTTGGGACTGGTGCGCTGAGAAGTGTGCCTATGCTGCTCCGTGTAGATCGCGCGCGCCCGCGGATTCCGGCTGATTCATTCCGGCGCGACTGCCAGTCAAGATGCTCTACTTCGAATGATGTTTATGCTTATCTAAATCAGGAGCTGTAAGTAGCTAAATATGATGAGGAAGTGATTTTCTCTTTAATTTAGTGCGCTGAGACACATAGGTCTGAATGTTGAGGAGTTCAGAGTGAAAAACTCTGGTGAGATAGCTGCACCTGTTGCTCGCTTGAGTCTAATGTCTAATAAAACAGTGTTGCATGTAAGGTAAAGGTGTCAAGGATGTCTATCCTAAGGGGGGCAGTAGATTAAATAAATAAGTTTTGATTAATAAAGAAGGGGCGCTCAGCCCCTTCTTGTTTTTTCAGAAAGTAATCGTAGGTGCTCTATTGGTTTGCCACTTTTGCTTGTAAGTTTAGAATAAAGTGTCTCAATGAATCCGGAACCGGAGCGCAAATAGCAAACAGTCGGATCGACTCGCCTCGTGGATCAAATTTGATACTGACTTTGTTAGCGAAATGCGTTGGCTGATCCGAGGTGCGGTCGGACTTATATAGAGTCAACATTTCCACGAAAAAACCATATAGGAATTTTCCTCTCCAACCTACTACAGGGTTCAGCTCCAGAAAAGACGGGTCTTCGAAATTAATATTTGAGTGATCTACAGTTGGAGGCCAGCCCAAAAGTTCAAAAATGTTGTTGCCAGTTGAAGTGATCGCTTTATTTTCAATCTTTAAGTATTTACGTATTCTATTTTCAATGCCCGACAAAGGGATTTTGTTTTTTCGAGCATAGTAAATAACTTTATTTACAGGGCGCATTACCTCTATAAATTCGGCTAACCTCGCTCCGTAATGCTGCACAATAGCGTTCATGCATTCGCCATCGTTGCTAGCTTCGCACTTGTATTCTGAACTTAATAATTCACATAAAACCTCAGGGCCAACCATCTGGTTTTCAATAGAATAACCATCTGTGCAGTAAATGTCATCACCTTCCGGATAACCCTTAAATCCGTCGAAGTCCTTGTCGATAAAATATGCAATATTTTGATCGGCTTTCTCTCTTTTTGAGAGCATTTGTCGAAAGGCCAGAAGTTGCTCTTTTCCTCTTGATAAAATAGGGGCAAATATATGGTTGCTCGATACTAGTTTAAAAATGGTACCGTAATATGGAAGGTCGTCATTGCCTTCGAGTACGCATATTAACGAGTCCTCTCCTTTGCTTCTGATACTACTATACTGTTGCAAAACTACCTGAGGAATCTCACGGGCTCGCCGCATCGATTCAATAAGTCCTGCCCCTTGAGTTTGCTGTAACGATTCAATTGCACTCATTCTTGTGCTCTCTCATATTTTACTAGCAGAGGTTCCGCAAACGGATCAAGGGCGTTATCAAAAATAAAAGGAGAATGAGTAATTGCAACAAGCTGGCTGCAACTAGGGGCAGATAGTATGTCCATTAGAAAAAGTCTCTGCCATGCTATTGATAAAGATAATTCAGGCTCATCAATTAAAACTATATAGCGACTCCCTCGACTCAAATGCAGTCTTGCAAAGATAGAAACAATTTGTTTTTCGCCAGAAGATAGATCATTAAGACTTAACGGATCTGGACTGTAAGGGATTCGCACGTCGACAGATAAGGCAAGTTTATCAAATACAACTCGCTTTTCTGGCTTTGTACTTGTTTCAAATGCAGATGTCTCCCAGTAGTTGTTGATGACCTGGGCGAAACCCTCAATGGACTGTTCGTCTGCTTGAGTTTGAGTGTATATATCAAGCATTTGGAAAAGATATGATCGAAGGCTGTCATAGTTGGTGTTATTTATTGATCCGTCTCTAATTATCTCCCATAGTTTTTCAGCGGTGACTCCTTCAGCCTCACCGAGACGAGTCAGAACTAACGTAAGTTGATTGTGAAGTCCTTTGTCCTCGACAACAATTGGAGGAGGCGATTTTGTCTTGGGAGACAATAAGTCTTCTAATGATTTAACACTGAGTCGAGAATAGGCGTTGAACGTTTGGGCCTTGATCCTTTCTCTTATTATTTTGAGCCTTTCCTCCACATCTGCCATGCCAAACCATATCAATGTATCTTCGCTTTTTGACTCCGGTCCATACTGAAGGTGACCCCTGCGCCCTTTACGAAAACTGAATTCTGAAAACTCAGCTTCAATCCGCCTAAAGGTAGGAAGGTATAAAACCTCAACTCCGTCAAGGCCGGCATCTACATATGAAGTGAGCAACTGGTAAGCTTCATTTACTTCAAGCTTCGGCATGGCCCGAAGGAAAAGACTAATGGTGTCCTCATGGTCATAGGGGCCATTCACAAACACACGATGATAAATTGCATCAGACTGAAGTCCATCAAAATCGGTATGTGCATATTTAGATGTTAGATTGTTTAAATCATTTGGAGTAACGCCATATTGCATTAGCTCCTCTACCGCCGAAATATCTTGTGATCTTAAGTTGTTTGCGAAAAGTTCTTTTTTTGAAACGGATAGCGGTTCTGCATTCTTGAACTTTATTACGAGATCTGAGAAGTCGATAATCGAAAGCTTTGAAAGTTTTTTTGATAAGACAGCATATAGTGCATTTAGAAGAGTTGTTTTCCCTGTACCATTTTCTGCAGCAACAATTTTTATTGTACTTGCCATTCCTAATACTAGGTTTTTGTACTTGTTTACACCTATTAGTTCAAAGTGCTCAAGAATCGGAAGTGGTAAGTCGTTTATGTCTAATTTTGTTCGCATTTCGCATCTCCATGTGCTGGTAAGTATTGTTGTTTTCAATAAAAGCTTTTGATTGTGGTTTTCTCAAAAGCACTGATTGATTTAAATTTAGGCATCGTTAAGTTTGTCAATTCAGTTAATCAGCTTTCAGTAAAGTGTATAGGATCAAAGTTTTTCTCATGTCGCAACTGGAGTGGCAGTTTCTTCTTTCCTTAGGTGTACCGTCTCATCGGATTTCAATCTCGGCATCCCGACACGCTCAATCCCGTTGGTATCTGCCAGCCCATTTTTTACATGTCTCGCACTAGAGCGGCTTGTCGGGCTTCTTCGAGATCTTCAGACCGAATTCGCGTTATTGCCTCTTACCGCAAAGCACATTGTGTTCGCGCTGACTGACCTTGAGGTCGATATCGTGCTGTACGTGGCGTCGTAGAGCGTGTTCAGCCCGGCAATATCGATCACCGCTTCGCGGCGATTAGCTTCGACTATGGTTACGGCAGAAAGCGGGTCGGCCTGGGTCAGTATGGCGGGTCTCCGACGAACTCCCAGATCCGCCACCGGGCCTACAAAATGCCCAACACCCACAACACCCCCAAATAAACCGCCCCAATCCCCACCGGCAGCACACAAAGCACCCGAACCTGCGAAAAGAACGAAGGCACGGCCTCCACCGGGGTCGACTCCTCCAGTTGCTGCAACGTCATGACCGCGACACCTTCCTCCGCTGGCGCATTGAGCCGGGCCTGGATCAGCGGTTCGACTGCTTCGACTTTGCGCATCAGGGTCCGGCCCCAGGTGAATAGGGCCGCGCCGATGAAGATCAGCAGGTAGATCACCAGGAATTTCCAGTGGGGCGGGTTGCTCAGGCGGATGAAGTCGGGGGTTGGGCTGTTGTCCCAGAACCAGTCCAGGGGGCGGGTGTTTTCGTAGACGGTGAACATGAAGTTCTTGATCGGGCGGTTGATGGTCGCCGCGGCGGTGGTGTAGCTGTCCAGGCGCCAGTGGAGCATTTTCAGGGTGGAAAACACGGTGGAGATCAAGGCGCCGGTAAACAGCAATGCGCCTGCGGCGATGGCCAGCCGGTATTTCAGTTGGGCCTGGGTGTAATTCATCGGTGCGTCCTGCGATGAAGAAAAGGGCCGCAATACTAATAGTTCGTCGCCCCTGGCCGATAGGGGCGGCGCTGGCTTATGGGCTGCCTTTGGGCCTCGAGGGTTTCAGCCGGTAGGGCTGCGACGAACGCTACCGGCGGCTTGGCCTTGCTGTACAACCTGCCGAAATGGGACATGGCCCTGCGTCTGCGTAACGTCTTCGACAAGGACTATTACGCCTCGGCGCATGGCTCGGTGGACCTGATCACGCCGGGCGCGCCACGGACCCTGGAGCTGAGCGCCAACTACCGGTTTTGAAGGCCTGCCCTGAGACCAAAGCCCGGCAGTGCGAGACTGCCGGGCTTTTTTGTCTGCGCTCGCCTTGCCTGATGTGTCTCCTATACTCATTCGCGCCGACAGGTTCAGCCGTACCCGAACGCCGCCGCAACAGCCGTCAGTTCCCTGACAACTACCCCTCTCAGTCACTGCAAGGAGACCAACCATGGCAATCCGCATTGGCGACGAAGCACCCGATTTCACTGCCGACACGACCGAAGGTCCGCTGCATTTCCACGAGTGGATCGGCGATAAGTGGGCAATCCTGTTTTCGCACCCGAAGGACTTCACCCCGGTGTGCACCACCGAGCTCGGTTATATGGCCAGGCTCAAGCCGGAGTTCGACAAACGCAATACCCGGATTGTCGGGCTCAGCATCGACCCGGTCAGCGACCATAAAGCCTGGGTCGGCGACATCCAGGAGACCCAGGGGCATGCGGTCAACTACCCGATGATCGGTGACGAAAACCTGGTGGTGGCCAAGCTCTACGACATGATCCACCCCAATGCCAGTGGTGGCGCGCGCACTGCCGTGGACAACGCCACCGTGCGTTCGGTGTTCATCATCGGCCCGGACAAGAAGGTCAAGGCCATGCTGGTGTACCCGATGAGCGCCGGGCGCAATTTCGATGAGGTGCTGCGCCTGCTCGATGCCCTGCAACTGAATGCCAAGCACACCGTCGCCACCCCGGTGAATTGGCGCCCGGGCGAGGACGTGATCATTCCTACCTCGGTGTCCGACGAGGACGCCCGGAAGAAATACCCGCAAGGCTTCAAGACGTTGAAACCCTATCTGCGTACCGTGGAGCAACCGAAGTAACGACGCCCGACAAGGGCTTGCTCACGGAGCAGGCCTGCGGGAACGACGCTGCGCCGGACAGGGTTCACCCAGCAGGCCGCCGCGGCGTCGCCGTCACTTCCATGGGTCGCTTTTAGCCAGGATGGGCAGCCACTGCCCATCCGCGGTTCGAACAGTCCGTTTTAATACCGCTGAGCGCAGGTCGAACCCTGGGCGGAGTTGCGCGCGCAAACCCTCGTGCTCTGACAAGCGCTATCCTTGAGCCTTCCTTCCGTTGCCAGAGCCCACCCATGCTCGATGTACACGCCGTCCGCAAAAGCTACGCCACGCCCCAGGGCCCGTTGATGGTGTTGCAGGGGGTCGACCTGCACCTGGAGCAGGGCGGCAGCCTGGCGCTGATGGGCGAGTCGGGCAGTGGCAAGAGCACCTTGCTGCATCTGATCGCCGGCCTGGACAAGGTCGATGGCGGCAGCATCCGCATCGGCGGGCAGCAGCTGGAGCGGATGAACGAAAATCAGCTGGCCAACTGGCGGCGCACCGAAGTCGGGTTGGTGTTCCAGCAGTTCAACCTGATCGGCAGCCTGCGGGTGGAGGACAACCTGGGGTTCCAGGCGCGGCTGGCCGGGCGTTTCGATGGGCGTTGGCAGGCGCAGTTGGTGGAGCGCCTGGGCCTGGGCGATCTGCTGCGGCGTTACCCGGAGCAACTGTCCGGCGGTCAGCAACAGCGGGTGGCCCTGGGTCGCGCCCTGGCCGGCAAACCGCGGCTGCTGTTGGCCGATGAACCCACCGGCAGCCTCGACGAAGCCACCAGCGACGACGTGCTGCAGCTGTTGCTGGAGCTATTGGCCGAGACCCCCACCAGCCTGTTGATGGTCACCCACAGCCAGCGTGTAGCCAGTCGCCTGGGGCGAATCGCGCTGCTGCATGGCGGGCGTCTGGCCGGCGCGGGCGAGCACTGAGGTGCGGGTGTTCTGGCACAGCCTGTGGGCGCTGCTCAGCCATTGGCGGCGGCACCCGGTGCAGTTCTTCAGTGTGCTGACCGGGCTGTGGCTGGCCACCAGCCTGTTGACCGGGGTGCAGGCGCTCAACAGCCAGGCGCGGGACAGTTACGCCAAGGCCAGCCAGTTGATCGGCGGCGCGCCCCAGGCCAGCCTGGCCACGGCCAATGGTGCGCCGTTTTCCCAGGACCTGTTCGTCGGCCTGCGCCGGGCCGGCTGGCCGGTGTCGCCGGTGGTGCAAGGCCGGCTGACGCTCAAGGGCCATGCACAGCAGCGCCTGCAATTGCTCGGGATCGAGCCGCTGTCGTTGCCGGCCGGTGCGGCGGTCGCCGGCCAGGTGCTGGACTCCGCGCGCATGGTCGAATTCGTCAGCCCGCCGGGCAGCACCTGGATCGCTCTGCAAACCCTGGAAGCCCTCGGCTACCGCGAAGGCGATCGGCCGGTGACCGCGAGCGGCCAGCCACTGCCGCCGCTGCACAGCCAGGCGGACATGGCGCCGGGGTTGCTGCTGGTGGATATCGGTTTTGCCCAGCCGCTGCTGGGCTTGCCGCAGCAGATTTCGCGCCTGCTGTTGCCGGCGGATTTCGCCGCCAGCGCGCCGGCCTTGCCCGATGCGTTCAAGGGCCTGCTGGTGCTCAAGCGCGGCAGTGAGGAAAACGATCTGGCGCGCCTGACCGAGAGCTTTCACCTGAACCTCGATGCCCTGGGTTTCCTGTCGTTCCTGGTCGGCCTGTTTATCGTGCACGCCGCCATCGGCCTGGCCCTGGAGCAGCGGCGTGGCCTGCTGCGCACCCTGCGCGCCTGCGGGGTCAGTGCGCGGATGCTGATTGTCTGCCTGTGTGTCGAACTCGGTGGCCAGGCCTTGCTCGGTGGCCTGGCCGGGGTGCTTAGCGGGTACCTGCTGGCCAGCGTGCTGCTGCCGGATGTCGCCGCCAGCCTGCGCGGCCTGTATGGCGCCGAGGTGGCGGGGCAGTTGAGCCTGAGCCCCGGGTGGTGGTTGGGCGGCATCGGTCTGAGCCTGCTCGGCGCCTTGCTGGCGGGGGCCAACAGTCTGCTGCGGGCGGCGCGCCTGCCGTTGCTGGCGCTGGCCGATCCCCAGGCCTGGCATCAGGCGCATGCACGCTGGCTGCGGCGTCAGGCCTGGGTCGCCACGGCCCTGATCGTACTGGCGGGCGCGGCCTGGGCCTGGGGCGACAGCCTGGGCAGCGGTTTCGTGCTGATGGCCGGCTTGCTGCTGGGCGCGGCCCTGGGCCTGCCGGTATTGCTCAATGGGTTGCTCAGCGCGCTGCTCGGGCGCAGCCGCTCGGTGCTCGGGCAGTGGTTTCTCGCCGATTGCCGGCAGCAGTTGCCGGCCCTGAGCCTGGCGTTGATGGCGCTGCTGCTGGCGCTCGCCGCCAATATCGGCGCCGGCAGCATGACCGCCGGTTTTCGCCAGACCTTCGCCGACTGGCTCGAGCAACGCCTGAGCGCCGAGCTGTACATCAACCCGCAGACCCCGGCGCAGGCGCGGGAGCTGCAACGCTGGCTGCCCGAGCAGCCTGCCGTTGCCGCGGTGCTGCCGGTCTGGCAGGTGGCGCTGCAACTGCAAGGCTGGCCGGCGGACCTGTACGGGGTGATCGAGCATGCCAGCTACCGCCAGCACTGGCCCTTGCTCGAAGCCCTGGGCGAGCAGCCCTGGACCCAGCTGGCCAGCGCCGACACCTTGATGCTCAGCGAGCAGACGGCGCGCCGGCTCAAGGTGCGGCTGGGCGATCGGCTGGATATCCCTGTGCCCGGGGGGCATTGGGCGCCGCAAGTGGTGGCGATCTATGCCGACTACGGCAACCCCAGGGGCCATCTGCTGGTGAATGCCGAGCACTTGCTGGCGCACTGGCCGCAGTTGACGCCCAACCGCTTTAATCTGCGCATCGAGCCGTCCGTCGTGGCGCCGCTGGTCAGTGCCTTGCAGCAGCGCTTTGGCCTCGACGACAGCCGCATGGTCGAGCAGGCGCAGCTCAAGGGCTGGTCGAGCCAGGTATTCGAACGCACCTTCGCCGCCACCGCCGCGCTCAACAGCCTGACCCTGGGGGTGGCCGGGGTGGCGCTGTTTATCAGCCTGCTGACCCAGAGCCAGAGTCGCCTCGGCCAGCTCGCACCGCTGTGGGCGCTGGGGGTGAGCCGGCGCCAGCTGATGCTGCTCAACCTCGGGCAGACCTGGCTGCTGGCGCTGCTGACCTTGCTCCTGGCGCTGCCCCTGGGCATCGCCCTGGCCTGGTGCCTGGACACGGTGATCAATGTCCAGGCCTTCGGCTGGCGCCTGCCGTTGCGGGTGTTTCCGTTGCAACTGGTGCAGCTGCTGGCCCTGGCGGTATTGGCCACCTTGCTTGCCTCGGCCTGGCCGTTGCTGCGGTTGTATCGCAGCCAACCGGCGGATCTGCTCAGGACTTTCGCCCATGAAGATTGAACGGCTGCCTGGCCTGTTGCTGGTGTTGGCCCTGTGCGGTTGCGATAAAGGCGACGAGCCGGCGCAAGGTTTCGCCGGCCTGGGCGAGGACGCCGCGGCGTTCACCCAGGTGGTGCCGGGGCGGGTGTTCAGCTTCCCGGCGGACCATGGCGTGCATGACGGTTTTCGCATCGAATGGTGGTACCTCACCGCCGACCTCAGGGCCAGCGACGGCCAGCGCTTCGGCGTGCAGTGGACGCTGTTTCGCAGCGCCTTGCGCGCCGAACCCGACCAGCCCGGCTGGCAGGCGCCGAATGTCTGGCTGGGCCACGCCGCGGCGACTTCGGCCACTGCCCATCACGCCGCCGAACGTTACGCCCGCGGCGGGGTGGGGCAGGCCGGGGTGACCGCGCAGCCGTTCAAGGCCTGGATCGACGACTGGAGTTTCAGCAGCCAGTCCGCCGACGCCAACGCCGACCCGCTGGCTCATATGCAACTGCAAGCCAGCGGCGCGGGTTTCGCCTACCGCTTGCAGCTGCGCAGCGACCGGCCCCTGGTGCTCCAGGGCGAGGCGGGCTACAGCCGCAAGTCCGAACAGGGCCAGGCGTCCTATTACTACAGCCAGCCGTTTTTCCAGGCCGAGGGCAGCCTGCAGATCGACGGCCAGACCTATCAGGTCCGCGGCCCGGCCTGGCTCGACCGCGAATGGAGCAGCCAGCCCCTGGCGGCCGGGCAGAGCGGGTGGGACTGGTTCTCCCTGCACCTGGACAGCGGCGAACGGCTGATGCTGTTCCGCGTGCGGGAAAACCACAAACCGCCCTACATCACCGGTACCTGGATCGAGCCCGACGGCCGCACCCAGACCCTGCACAAGGACGATATCCAGCTCACCCCGCTGGAGGACTCCAAGGTGGCGGGGCGCACACTGCCCACCCGCTGGCGTTTGCGCATTCCCGGTCGCGGCCTGGATATCAATGCCGAGGCGCTCAACCCCAAGGCCTGGATGAACCTGCGCATTCCTTATTGGGAAGGGCCGGTGCAATTGAGCGGCAGCCATACCGGCAGCGGTTATCTGGAAATGACCGGTTACTGAGACTGGCTGCGTGCAACAAATCGATGGGAGTTACCAACGTCGCTCCGGACCGCGTCTATGCTCAAGCGGCACCGCGCACCTGAACCGCGCGGGTCTTGTTTTCAATTACAGGGATGAATGTCTATGAAGCCGCTTCACTCTCTGGCCAAAGCCGTTGCCTTGGCCACTCTGTTGTCTGCTGCCAGCCTGCATGCCTACGCCGCCGACATTCCGTTGGCCGGTACCGTGGAGGCCGATGAACTGGTGACCAAGGTGCTTTCCGTGGATGCCGCCAAGCATCGTGTGGTGCTGGAAGGCGCGCAGGGCCAACCGGTGCATGTGCAACTCAGCGATCAGGCCAAGGACCTGGGGCATTTGAAGGTGGGCGACCAGGTCAATGTGCGGGTCACTCACGCGGTGGTGGCGGTGCTGGACACCAATGTGGAAAAAGGCCTGCCGGATTCCGCTGAGCGCACCGGGGTGATTCGCGCCACCAAGGACAACCCCAACCCGGGCGGCGAAGCCTATCGCCAGGTGCAGGTGCAACTGAAGATCACCGACATCGACCTGAAGAACAACCAGCTGACCTTCCAGGGGCCGGCGGGTAACAAGAAGGTCCTGGCCGTGGAAAAACCGGAAGTCCAGGCCCGGCTGAAAGACCTCAAGGTCGGCCAGAGCGTGGTGGTGACCTATACCGACGTGTTGCAAGTTACGACCCAGCACGAAGGTTGATTGAGACCGGGCGCTGGTCGTTGTGGCGGCCGGCGCGCGGATCTCGGGAGGTCCGTGCGGGGAGTTGAACGAAGGTGAGCGAAATAAAAAAAATTCCGCCAGCTTTGTGTTCAGAATTCTTCAGAATATGTGCACGGACTTTCTTTTGTCGTTCGATTAAAATAGTTCTCGTTCGCCCGGTGCAAGGGCTCTTTACCGGTGCATGGATTGCCAGGCCAGAGCACTGGGCGAACACCCTCTTCGGGGTTTCCGCCCCACCATTTCCGCCATTGCGTTCATGCGACTCGCGCAGGTTCGACGCCTGTTGCCAGCGGTTGCCAAGCACTCTCGGCTCTCTCCAGCAAGACTCTTTACCGACACAGCCTGTTGTTTCATTACCTGCCGCCCGGGTCGGCTTCAGCCTCGGGACACGGTGGTGCACAGCTGCAGGCCCAGCGCGCGCATGACCTTGACCACGGTATCGAAGCGCGGCTTGGCGCCCGGGGCAAAAGCCTTGTAGAGGCTGGCCCGGCCCTGGCCGGTGGCCTTGGCAATCTGCGTCATGCCCCGCGCCCTGGCGACATGGCCCAGGGCGCGGATCAGTTCATCGGTATCGCCATCGGCCAGGACCTGGGACAGGTATTCGCTGATCGCCTGGTCGCTGTCGAGCAGGGTGGCGATGTCGAAGGCAAGCAGTGTGTCGGACATGTCAGAACTCCTTGGCCAGGGAACGGGCCTGGCAGATATCGGCAGGCTGGGTGGACTTGTCGCCGCCCAGCAGCAGGACGATCAGCGTATTGCCGCGAAGCGTGAAATAGATGCGGTAGCCGGCGCCCATATTCACGCGCATTTCCGAGAGACCGCCGCCGAGGTTTTTCACATCGCCCAGGTTGCCCGCCGAAGCCCGCTCGATACGCCGAGCGATGGCTATCCTGGCGCGCAGGTCCCGTAACGTGGTGTGCCATCGGGCAAAGGCGGTCGTCTGCAGGATCTCGTAATCCATGAGGGACTGTATCCATATAGAGACAATATTAAAAGGAGTGATGACCCTCAGGCGACTGACGGTGCGCTTGAAGGGGTTATGGAAAGGTAAGCAGGAGGGGAGTGGGCGAGGCGGGCTGTTTCGTATCGACATGTTGTCGATCAGGGCTGCCGAAACACCCTGTAGCCATTGCCCGGCGGCGGGGGCGGGAAAGGGCCAGCATCAGCCGTTCTGGCTGATGCTGTGGGACGGAGAATCAGAGCGCCGGCAGGCCCAGCGCCGCGGCGCATGCCTGGAGCGAGCGCTGTTGGGTATCGGCGTACAGCTGCAGTTCATCGATGGTCGGACGCCCCAGGGCCCGCTCGAAAGCCTGCCGGTTGGAGTGGCCGGCGTAATGGCTTTGCGCATCGTCGCCCAGGTTGGACTGGAAGATCCCGGCGGCGCTGACCGGCAGGAAGTCCTCGTACACCAGCGGCTCGGCCCGCACATGCCCGGCATGGATCAGCGCCTCCAGGTTCGTCGGTCGATCCGCCTGTTGGCGCGCGGCCAGGCCTTGTTCGCTGGCGAAGTAGCGGAAGTATGCCAGGCCCTGTTCGCGCATGGCCTCGTGGTCATCGGGAAAGGCGCGGAAGTGTTCGGCCATCAGGGTGTTGTAGCGCTGGGCATTGGCTTCGTTGGGAAAGTCCCCCAGGGCGTCGCGGGCGGCGTTCAACAGCTGGTCGTACAGCGCCCGGCCCTTGGGGGTGAGGGCGGCGCCGCGCTGTTCGATCTCGCCGAAGCGCGCGCTGTGGCTGCCGCGGCTGTCGGGCTGGTCGGTGAAGGCCACGGCTTCCTCCAGCGCCTTGAAGCTGGTCTGGCGCAAGAGGATCGGGCATTCCCGGCGCGGCGGGCCTTCGATCACCGCCTTGGGCGTGATGCCGTGGGCCGGCATCAGCGCTTGCACCTGGTCGATGTCCAGGGTGCGCGGCGTCAGGTGGTTGATGTGCGGCCCCTTGAACGCCACCACGTCGGCGATCAGCCGGTGCTGGGCGCTCAGTTGCTGGTACTGCCCGGCCGTGACCGTGGCGCTGTGGTGCCAGCGGAAGGTTTCCAGGGCCTGCTCGACGAATTCCCCGGCGGCGTTGTCGTCGAGGCCGCCCTGGGTTTCGGCCTGTTCGATCAGGGCCAGGGCGCGCGGGGTGAAAATGCTCCGGCGCGCCAGCACCGATTCGGCGAAGCTACGCAACTGCGGGTTGTCGATCAGTTCCAGGCGCAGCAGCGAAGTGAAGACCCGGAACGGGCTGACCTGCAAGGCGCTTTCATGCACCGCGCGAAAGGCCGTGGAATGCACCGGCACCCCGGCCGGGGTGAGGTCGTAATAACCCACCGGCTGCATGCCCATTACTGCGAACAGGCGGCCCAGGGTCGCCAGTTCGGTGGCGGTGCCGACGCGGATGGCGCCGTGGCGTTCCAGGTCCAGGCGCTGGATTTCGCCGGTGCTGCGCAGCTGCCGGGCGATCCTTTCGTCGCTGCCCAGGACCCCGGCGTTGACCTGGGTCACCAGCTCCATCAGGGCACCGTACAGCGGCACTTCCTCGCGGTACATGTCCGACATCGCCCGTGAAAAACATTGGCGGATCAGGTCTGGGCTGACGAAGCTCTGCAGGCTCATAAACAAGGATTCCCGGCGTAGTGAGACAAAGAGGGTAGCGGTGTTGGCTGGGCCTGATTCTGGTTGGCGCGGGGTGTGCTGACAAACGAAGTTTCTTCCGGACTTCATTCTGCAAATGAATGCAGGCGGGCAGGGTGGCTACGTGCAGCTGGACCGATGGCATCCGCTGGTTTTCGCTGGACGGGCATGGCCCCTTGCGCCCAGGCAACCCGCAGCGCTTTCCGGGGGCTGAGCGGTGATGGCGATTTGCCGTTGCGCTGATAGACTTCTGAACACGACCGCATTCCATGGCTTGCGTACCGTTCAACGGAGGCGACTTGGCCTTGACGCCGCACAACGGAGGAAAGGGACTTTCACTGGCCAGGAGGCTGTACAAAACGCGAATTCTGGGGTTGGCCCTGGGGTTCTTCTGCGTGGCCGCGGGCATATACCCGCTGCATCCATCGCCCTGGGTCTGGGCGTTCATGTCGTTCAACGCGTTCATCTGGCCGCACCTGGCGTACCAGTGGGCGCGCTGCTCGCCAGTGCCGTTTCGCGGCGAGCATCACAACCTGCTGGTGGATGCCTTCCTCGGTGGGTTCTGGGTGGCGGCCATGCACTTCAACCCGCTGCCGACCACCACCACCCTGTCGTTGATGGCGATGAACAATATCGCCCTGGGTGGCGTGCCCTTTTTCCTGGCCGGTTGTCTGGCGCAGATGCTGGGAGTCGCGCTCGGGCTGCTGCTGTTCGGCATCGGGTTCGAGGCCCAGACCAGTGCGCTGCAACTTTATGCCTGCTTGCCGATGCTGACCCTGTATCCGCTGGCCCTGGGGTTTATCTGCTACCAGCAGGCCAATGTCCTGTCCCGGCACAAGCGCGAATTGCTGGCCCTGAGCCGTACCGACAGCCTGTCGGGCCTGCTCAACCACGGGGCCTGGAAGGACCAGCTGGAAATCGAGTTCCAGCGTTGCCGGCGCCAGGGGACGAACCCGAACCAGGGCGGCGCCATCGCGCTGATCGACATCGATCATTTCAAGGCCATCAACGACACCTACGGCCATGTCGCCGGCGACATCGTGTTGCGCCAGTTGAGCAAGCTGCTCAAGCAGAACCTGCGGATCAGCGACCTGGCCGGGCGTTATGGCGGCGACGAGTTCTGCGTGATCCTGCCGGACGTGCCGCTGGAGCATGCCGCCGAACTGATGGAGGCTTTGCGTTGCCGTTTCGGCGGATTGGGCTATGAGCAGAGCCCGGCCCTGGAGGTCAGCCTGAGCATCGGCCTGGCCGCCTATTCCCCGGACCATAGCGATGCCCTGGACTGGTTGAACGATGCCGACCAGGCCTTGTACGAGGCCAAGACCACCGGTCGCAACAAGGTCAGCTGCCGCCGCGGCGGCTGCTCGTCGAAGGTCCTGCTGAACTCCTTGTAAGGCCGTTCGCAGAGCATTGCGCCAGCATGGAGGGGGGCGAATTTGTCAGGTAGGGTGGGCGGGCACCTTCCGACACGAAACAAGGACCGATTCATGACGCAGACTCCCCCTCGCTCATTGCTGGCCGCCCGTATCGGCCTGACCCTCGCCCTTGGCCTGCTGGCCACCCACGCCAGCGCCGCCCCCCACCCACAAGTGCAGAACGATGCGCAGCAATACCAGGGCGACGCCCTGAAACTGTTGGAGCGCCTGGTGAATATCGACTCGGGCTCCGGCTACGAGGCGGGGCTGGACCAGGTGAGCGACATCGCCATCGCCGAACTGAAGAAGCTTGGCGCCAGCATCGAAAAAGTCCCCAACGGCACGGCCGGCGGCAGCCATGTGCTGGCCACGCTCAAGGGCACCGGCAAGGCCAGGATCCTGCTGATGGCGCACATGGACACGGTGTTCAAGGAAGGCACCGCGGCCGAGCGCCCGTTCCGTATCCAGGACGGTCGCGCCTACGGCCCGGGAGTGATGGACGACAAGGGCGGCATCGTCGCCGGGATCTACGCGCTGAAGGTCCTGGATAACCTCAAGTTCAAGGACTATGCACAGATCACCTTCCTGCTCGATGCCAGCGAGGAAACCGGTTCCGAGATCGCCACCGAGCTGATCAAGAAAACCGCCAAGGCCCACGACGTGACCTTGAACCTGGAACCGGGGCGCCCGGCCGATGGCCTGGTGGTGTGGCGCAAGGGCAGCGCCACGGCGCTGGTGGAGGTCAAGGGCAAGGCCGCTCACGCCGGCGTCGCACCGGAGCTGGGGCGCAACGCGGCGATGGAGGCGGCGCACCAGATCCTGCAACTGGGCAAGCTGGGGGATGAAGAGAAGAAAACCACCATCAATTTCACCGTGCTCAAGGCCGGCGACCGGACCAATGTGATTCCCGACCAGGCCACCGCCAAGGCAGATGTGCGGGCGGCGGTGCCGGAGGAGTTCGACCGCATCGAGAAGGATCTGGTGCGGGTCTCGGCTAACAAGCTGATCGCCGACACCGAAGTCAAGACCACCTTGCAGCGCGGTTTGCCGCCGATGCCGCAGACCGAGAAGTCCGATGCGCTAGTGGCCATGGCCCAGGGCATCTACGGCGAACTGGGGCGCAAGCTGACCATCGAGGGCAGCGGCGGGGCGGCGGACTCCAGCCTCTCGGCCGGCGTCGGCACGCCGACCCTGGATGGCTTCGGCATCGTCGGCGGCAATATCCACACCCCCGAGGAATACGCCGAAGTCGAGAGCGTGGCACCGCGGATCTATCTGCTGGCGCGGATGATCATGGAGCTGTCGGCCAAGCATTGATTGCAGGAACAGACACACTGCATCTGCATGGCCGGACCTGTAGCCGCTGCCGAGCCCGCGAGGCTGCGATCGACTGCGCAGCAGGCGCAAGGATCTCGAGACCGCTGGAGGACCTGCGGTCCTATCGCAGCCTCGCAGGCTCGGCAGCGGCTACAAGGGAATGGCTGCGGGGGCCTGCGATCCCTCTGCCTATACTCGAAAGCCTCGTCCCCCACAGCGGAGCCTTCAATGAGCAGCCACCTCACCGAATACGTCGACGCCAGCCCGGAAGTGCGGGCGGTGTTCGACGACATCATGCGTACTCGCCGGGTCGATCAGGTGAACAACTTCTGGAAATGCCTGGCGGCCCATCCGCCGACCTTGCGTCGTACCTGGGATAGCCTCAAGGAGATCATGGCGCCGGGGGCGCTGGATCCGCTGACCAAGGAGCTGATCTACGTCGCGGTGAGCGTCACCAACAACTGTCCGTATTGCATCGCTTCGCACACCGCCGCGGCGCGCAAGGCGGGGATGACGGAGGCGATGTTCGGTGAATTGCAGGCGGTGGTCGGCATGGCCAACGAAACCAATCGCCTGGCCAACGGCTACCGGGTGCCGCTGGATGACGGGTTCAAGCTCGAATGAGTCCGATGCGGCCCTTGGCGCCGCTCAGGCATCGGCCAGCGCCGTCCTTGGGCTTTCGGCCGCGACCGCCTTGGCCTGGGTGGCCAGCAGCGGCACGGCGCGCACCAGATCGCCGGGCTGCACTTGCAGGCGCTTGGCGCTGAGGCGATCCACCAGCAGGCAGCCGGACACCAGGCGAGCGCGGGCGCGGGTGACGCGGCAGCTTTCCAGCCGGCGGTTGTGGATCAGCCAGGTCGGCGCGTCGTCGTCCGGGGTGCCGACCAGCAGCGGCAGCACCTGGCTTTCGCGCACCGCGCGGACTTTGCTCAGCTCGGCCTCGATCACTGGCCCGCCGTCGAAGATGTCGATATGGCCCTGATGGGCAAAACCTTCGTGGCGCAGGATGGCCAGCGCCGCCTCGGCGTTTTCGTGGGCCTGGCCGATCGCGGCCTGGGCCGGTTCGCTGAGCAGGCAGGTGTACAGCGGCTGGCGCGGCAGCAGTTCGGCGATAAAGGGTTTGTGGCCAAGGCTGGACAGGTGGTCGGCCTGGACGAAATCCATCTGCAGAAAGTGCCGGCCCAGGCTGTTCCAGAACGGTGAGCAGCCGTTCTCGTCGCCCTTGCCGCGCAGCTCGGCGATCAGCTTGTCGCCGAACAGGTGCGGGAACTCGGCGACGAACAACAGGCGCGCCAGGGACAGCAGGCGGCCGTTGGTGTCACGGCGCTGGTCGGGGCGCAGGAACAGCGAGCAGAGTTCCGATTGGCCGGTCATTTCGTTGTTCAGGAACAGGGTCGGGATCTGCCGCCGGATGCCCAGGTGCGGCGCCGAATTGACGGTCATGCCGACCCGGTAGCTGTACCAGGGTTCGCGCAGGCCCACGGCGCCGGTCAGGGCGCTGATGCCGATCACTTGCTGGTCGTCGTCCTCGAGCACGAACAGGTAGTCGGCGTCGGCCCGTTCCACCTGTTCGGCAAAGGTCCGCTGGGCCCAGCGAATCCGGTGGGTCAGGCGCTCCTGGTTGGCCGGCAGGCTGGTCAGCCCCAGGCCTGCGCGCCGGGCCAGGGCCATCAACGCGGGCAGGTCGGTCACGCGTACCGGGCGAACGATCATGATGCAGCTCCTTCTGCGCGCCTGTTCAGGCGGCGAATGCAAACGTGTCCGGGGTTCTTCATAGGGCGACCAGCCGTACCGGGTCGCCGGTTTGCAGGTGCAGGGCCTGGAAGGTTTGCGGGTCAAGGTTGACCAGGTCCCCCGGTGCTTCGTCCAGGTGCACCAGGGCGGCCCGGTATTGCCCCAGCCGTTCGTTGCTCGCCAGCCAGGCCCGGCCGTTGCCGCTCTGCGGGCCCGGGCAGGCGTTGGCGATAAGGCTCTGGCGGATGGAGCGGACGCCGTTGTGGCGGGCGTACAGCGTCGGGCCGCCGTCGAACAGGTCGACATAGTGGTTGGCTTCAAACCCCTCGCGCAGCAGGATCTCGTAGGCCTCGCGACCCTGCGGGTGGACCTGGCCGATACAGTCCTGGGCCGCCTTGGGCAGCATCGGGATGTAGATCGGGTACTGCGGCATCAGGTCGGCGAGGAAGCTGCGGCTTTGCAGGCCGCACAGGCGTTCGGCCTCGACATAGGGCAGGTCGAAGAAGTGTTTGCCCAGGGCATCCCAGAACGGCGAATGGCCGTCGTCGCTGCTGTAGCCGACGATCTCGGTGATGCTGGTGTCGGCGAAACGCGAGCCATGGGCGGCGATGAACAGCAGGCGGGCCCTGGAAAGCAGCTCCGCCATCGGTGTGCCCACCAGGTCCGGGTCGATATGAAAGCCGCGCAGCAGGCTGTGGTTGCTCAGGTCCTGGCACAGCGACAGGGTCGGCACGCCGTGCTGCACGTTCAGCTCCCGCGAGCTGCTGACGAAGGGCCGGTTGCGCAGGCTGTAGAAGGGCGCGCAAAACCCGGCCATGGCGAGGATTTCCGAACAGCCGCGCAGCTGGCCGCTGGCCGGGTCGTGCAGGACAAAAAAATAGTTCTCCGGCCCCGGCGCCTGCACGTTGGCGGCGAAGGAGGCGCAGGAGTCGAGAATCTTGTCCAAAAGGTGTTGTCGATCGTCCGGCAGGGACGTCACTCCCACCAGGCTTTCACGGGCCAGCCGTTGCAACTCCGGCAAATCGTCTGGCGCAACTGGGCGTAAGACCAGCATGGATGCACTCCTGTATCAAAATGATCGACGCCTGGTCGCGAAACCCGGGGCGCCGAACCTGACAATCACTGTCGGTTTCCACGCATTACTGCCACCGCCCGCATGGGCGGGTGGTGGCACGCAGGCACCTGTCGGCGCCCACTCGGATTCGCCGGAGCACCTTCATGGTGCCGCGGCGGCCGGGGGTGTTGATTAAAGTGGATCGGCCAGCGCCGTATTGGCGCCCAGCTTGTTGAGGAAAAACAGGTAGACCAGGCCGATGGCGATCCAGATGCAACCGAGTTTCTGCGCATCGACCCCCATGTTGTACATGATCGCGCAGACAATTAGAAAGCCGATCACCGGACAAATCAGATGCCGCAGTACCTGGGCCGACTGGTTGCGACGCCAGTAGTGATTGATCACGGTCAGGTGCAACAGCATGAAACCGCTGAGGGCGCCGAAATTCACCAGGGAGGTGAGGGTGTCCACCGAGTTGATGAACAGGTAGCAGATCAGCAGCGACAGCACGGCCACCAGGTAGATGCTGACGTGTGGCGTGTTGTGCCTGGGATGGACCTTGGCCAGGATTTTCGGCAGCTTGCCGTCGCGGGCCATGCCGAACAGCAGGCGCGACACGGCCGCTTGCGAGGTGATGGCCACCGCCACGCCCCAGGCCAGCGCGGTGGCCACCGCGGTCAGGGTCGCCAGCCAGCTGCCGCCGGCGATTTCGGCGATCTCGTAGAAGGCGGTGTCCGCCGACTTGAAGCCCATGCCGGCGGCCAGGTCGGTGGCGATCCAGGTCTGCACCACAAAGATCGCGCCCATCACCAGCAGGGTGATCAGCGCGGCGCGGCCGACGCTCTTGCCCGGCTCGCTCTTGATCTCTTCGGCCAGGGTGGAAATGGCATCGAAACCGAGGAACGACAGCACGGCGATCGACACGCCCTGCATCAGCATGCCGAAGTGGAAATTCTCCGGGTGGTACAGCGGCGCCAGGGTCAGCTGGCCGTTACCGGCGCCACCGTGCAGGGCGTTCCAGGCGTAGAACAGGAAGATCCCCAGCACCACCAGTTGCGCCAGGAGGAACACGATGTTCATCCGTGCGGTGAAGGTGATGCCGCGCAGGTTGACGAAGGTGGCGCTGACCAGGAACGCGAGGATGAAGCCGACCTTGGGAATGTCCGGGTACAGGTGGTTCAGCGCCATGGCCGCGTAGACGTACAGCAACGGCGGAATCAGCAGGTAGTCGAGCAGCATCAGCCAGCCGGCGATGAAGCCGACATGGGGGTTGAGCCCGCGCTGGGCGTAGGAATAGACCGAGCCGGCGATGGGAAAGGCGCGGGCCATGCTGCCGTAGCTGAGGGCGGTGAAGAGCATCGCCAGCATGCCGATGATGTAGGCCAGCGGCACCATGCCCGGTGCTTCCTGGTTTACATAGCCGTAGACCCCGAACGGGGCGATGGGGATCATGAAAATCATCCCGTAGACCACCAGGTCGCGCAGCGTCAGGCCGCGCTTGAGTTCCTGTTTGTAGCCGAATTCTTCAATCTCCATGAAGAGGTTCTCCTTGTCAGCCAAAGGGGGGGCGGGAGCCTGTCGCTGAGGTCGAAGGACGACCTGCAGAGGCAAGCAATGTATTTGAACCTGGCAGGTTTAAAGACACGCCACGGCGGTTTTTTATAGTTGTTGTACCGGTACAGCAAACAGCTTTTTTACAACGACAGCTCCATCCTGATGTACAGCTTTTTCTACAACAGCGGTGCCAGATAATCCGTCCAGCACTGTATGGCCTGCGGGGTGCGCAGCAGGTCGTTGCGCACCTCGATCAATACCGAATCCAGCCCGCGGGCATCGCCGTGGGCCGGTACGGTCATGTCGCCCAGGGCGTCGATCTTGTATGGCTCGTTGCCGGCGATCTTCACGTCGTGGACCGACATGCCTTCCAGCAGGCGCCGGGCGTAACCCTCGGCGCGGTTGAACAGCACGCCCATCTCCAGCGTGCGGCGCTGGCCGTAGTACAGCGGGGTAAAACTGTGGATGCCCACCACCCGCACCGGCCGGCCCGCGGCCAGGCGTGCGTCGATCAGCCCGCTCAGGCGTGCATGAAAGGGCCTGAACAGCTGCTTGCGGCGGTACTCGCGGGTGGCTTCGTCGAGGTGCTGGTTGCCCGGGATCTGGTAGATCTCGCTCTGCAACGGAATGCTGTCGTGGGCCTGGCACGGGCGGTTGAGGTCGATCAGCAGCCGCGAATAATTGGCCGTCAGCAGGGTGGCGCCGAGGGCCTGCGACAGGCTTTGCGCCAGCTCCAGGGCGCCGGGGTCCCAGGCGATGTGTTCGCGCGCTGCTTCCGGGTCCAGGCCGAGGTCGTTGAGCGCCGCCGGGATATAACGGCTGGCGTGTTCGCAGACGAGGATCAGCGGGTGCGCGGAATCTTCCCGCAGCAGCCGGTAGGCCGGTTGGGTGTACAGCCCCAGTTCAGCGGTTTCAGTACAGGTGTGCATAGTGCTCACAGAGTTGGGCAGGGGTCAGGTGCTCGGTCAGTTCTACTTCCTTGTGTTTGACGGCGAAATAGGTGTCCAGCAGCGGGGCTGGCAGTGCTTGCAGCAGTTCCGGGCAGTTGCGCAGGCAGTCCAGCGCCTGGGGCAACGAAGCCGGAAGGGCGACGATGCCGCGGTCCTGGCGCTGCTGCGCGCTCAGTTCGTCCGGCACTTCGTCGGTGGTGGCTCTCAGGATCAGCTTGTGTTCGATGCCCAGGCGCCCGGCGATCAGCACCGCGGCCATGGCCAGGTGCGGCGAGGCGGTGGCGTCCAGCGCGCGAAATTCCAGGTTGTACTGCGGCGCCACCGGCTTGCCGCCGAGGCTCACGGTGGGGCAGATGCGCAGCGAGGCTTCGCGGTTGCGCTGGCCCAGGCAGGCGTAGGAGGCGCTCCAGTGATGGGGCTGCAAGCGGGCGTAGGAAATCGGCGTCGGCGCGGTAAAGGCGCAGAGCGCCGGCAGGTACTTGAGCACCCCGGCGGCCCAGCGCTGGCCGAGGAGCGACAGGCCATCGGCGCTCTGTGGGTCGTACAGCACCGGGGCGCCGTCCAGGTCCTGCAGGCTCAGGTGCAGGTGTACGCCATTGCACACCGCGTGCTCCGCGGTCTTGGGCGCGAAGCTCAGGCCATGGCCGAGTTGCCGGGCGATCTCGCGGGTGATCTCGCGCACGTTCACCGCGCGGTCGGCGGCGGCCACGCCCTGGGTCGGGCGGCAGGTGATTTCGTATTGGTGCTTGCCGTATTCGGGCAGGAACATTTCCGGCTCGACGCCCGCGGCGCGCAAGGCGCTGAGCAGCCAGCCGCCGAAGTCAGCGCCCTGGCGCTGGGCCTGCAGGGAGAAGGCCAGGCGCTCCGGTTGCGCGGTGGCGCCGCGCAGGTTGAATTCGTGCTCGAAGGCGGCGGTGACCTGCAGCCCCAGCTCGCTGGCGTAGCGCTGCACCTCGTTGCGCAGCAGGGTGCGCGGGCAGGCGGCCCAGGGCTGGCCGTCGGTCTCGCAGATGTCGGCGTGGATGAAGTCCAGCGGCGAGGCGCTGGCGTCCGGGCCGTTGCCGACCTGGACTCGGCTGGCCAGGTCGGGGATCAGCCGCAGGTCGCCACGGGCGCCCCAGGGGTTGGGTTCGGCAATGATGTCCTGCGGGGTCAGCGCGCTGTTGGCCGGCACCCAGCCGCAGCCGGCGCTGGTGTAGCTGTCCAGTTCGTCGCTGGGGAACGAGCGGCCACGGCTGACGCCGATCAGGTCGGTGGTGAGCAGGGTGGTCATGGCCACCGGCCGCAACGGCTCGCTGTTCCGGCTCATGCCTGCATCTCCCGCAGGCGGCCGAGCACGGTCTGGGTGTCGGTGATCCAGCAGTAGCCCTTGATCGCGTTCAGGCAGGCCTGGTGCCGGGCGTCGGTGTAGGTGGCGCAGGCGTCTTCCACCAGGGTCACCAGGTAACCGCGGTCGGCGGCGTCGCGTACCGCCATGTCGACGCACTGGTCGGTGACGATGCCGGCGACGATCAAGTGACGGGTCTGCAGGTTGCGCAGCACGTAGTCGATGTTGGTCGAGTTGAAGACCCCGGAGGAGGTCTTGGGCAGGACGATTTCGTTCTCCCGCGCCGCGAGCGGATCGATGATCGCCGCCTGCGGGCTGCCCTTGGGCAGGTGCATGTCCGACAGCTTGTGGTCCAGCGAGCGGTCGCGGCCATCGGCGGTCAGGCTTTCGATAATGGTGTGCAGCACGTTCTGCCGGGCGCCGCGCATGGCCGCCAGGAGCTTCTGCTGGTTGGGAATCACCTGTTCGCGGGTGCGCTTGAGGAAGTACTCGGCGTCCGGCACCTGCAAATGCGGATCCAGCTGCGGCTCGAGCCAGGCCCGTTGCATGTCCACCAGCAGCAGGGCGGTGCGATCGAGGGTGAATGGCAGGTCGCGAGGCGATTGGTGGGGAAGGCAGACCATCCTTATTTGTCCTCCAGCAGGTGAGTGGCGAATTCGTTGCGCAGGGCGTCGATGCCCTCCAGGCGTCGGTCCAGGTCGGTGCTGCGCAGGGTCAGGCTGGCGACCAGCGCCTCGACCTGGGCCAGCGCCGGCACCAGGGTGTCGAAGGCCGAGGCCGACTCCACCGGGGCACTGATGATCAGGTCCGCCAGCTCTCGCAGGGGCGAGGCATAGATGTCGGTGAACAGCACCACCCGCGCGTGCCGCGCCTTGGCCGCGCTGGCCACGCGCAGGGCCTGGCTCTGGTAGCGGCGGTAGTCGAACAGCAGGACGATGTCCTGGCGCTGCACGTCATACAGGCGGTCGGGCAGTTGCGCGTTGTCGTCCAGGGCCACGCAGCCGGGGCGCATCAGGCGCAGGTGATTGAGCAGGTAGCTGGCGAGAAAGTTGCTGAAGCGCCCGCCGTAGCAGTACAGCGCGTGCCGGCTGTCCAGCAGCCAGTCGACCAGGATGCGCACGTCTTCGGGCTGGGTCAGGGCCTGGGTCTGTTCCAGGCTGCGCAGGCTGCCTTGCAGGTAATGGCTCCAGGCATCGTCCCGGGGCACCTGGGCCCGCGGTTGCAACAGGGTGCTGGGCGAGCGCAGGCGAGCGTCCATGTCGCTGAGCAGCGCTTCCTGGAACTGCGCATAACCGCCGAAACCGAGTTTTTTCACCAGCCGTACGATGGTCGGGTCGCTGACGCCGGCGTGTTCGGCCAGCCGCGACATGGGCCCCAGGCCGTTGCGCGGGTAATGGTCGAGCAGGGCACGGATGACCTTGCGCTCCGAAGGCGTGAGGTCGAGGGCCGGGTCGGTGATCTGGTCTCTGAGAGACGGCATGAAAACGCCTTCGCAAGTGGATGTCGTTTTTGTTTCACTGAAAGTGAAAACAGTATTTATGTAATTTACGCTACATGTCCAGTGAAAAATAAAGGCCCCCTGAAATGCGCCAAAAGGGGGCGTGAAAGCCCGGGTTTATTGGGGGGGGCGAGGTTTTTTGGGGCGCGCCGTCAGCGCGGCAGGGTGCCGCGAAAGGCGGCACTGAGGGCGCGCAGGGTTTCCTCGGAGCGGGCGTCGGTGGGCCGCGCAAGCAAGATGATTTCACTGACCGGCAGCACCGGCAGCCCGAGGCGTTCACCGACTTCCACCGCGCCGGCCGGCGCCACCCGATGGGCCAGCGCCGCGACCCCGAGCCCGGCGCTGACCGCGGCGCACACGGCCATCACGCCGCCGCCGATAAAGACTTCGGTCCAGGCAATGCCGGCGTCGTCCAGCACCCGCACGGCGACATGCCGCACGCCACAGGGCGCGGCCATGGTCGCCAGCCGCAGCGGGGTGCCCGGAGCCTGCTGCCAGGCCGGCGCGGCGAACCAGCCGAAGCGCTCGGCCACCAGCACTTCGCCGTCCTGGCGCGCGCCTTCGTTGCGCACGATGACCGCATCCAGCTCCTCACGGTCGAAGGCCGCCGTCAGGTCCCGGGAGGAGGCGATGCGCACCTCGATGATCAGCAGCGGATCGTAGGCGGCGATGCGGCTCAGCAGGTGCGGCAGTTCCGCGCCGGCCACGTGGTCGCTGATGCCGATGATCAGCCGTCGCGCCGGCGCCGCCTGCATGTCGCCCAGGGCCCGCTCATGGGCGCGCAGCAGGTCGCGGGCGGCCTGCATGAACTGCTCGCCGACCGGCGTCAGGCGCACATGCCGGGGCGTGCGCTCCAGCAGGCGATAGCCGAGGCGTTCCTCCAGGCGCTTGAGCTTGAGGCTGATGGCGGCCTGGGAGGTGTCCAGCGCCTGGGCGGCGCGGGTGAAACTGCCGAAGTCGGCGATCAGCACGAAGGCGTGCACGGTGTCGATGTCCAGCGGCTTGACGGGTTCGCTCATATCGAATGCTTATCGCAGATATATGTGTCGATATCTTGTTGTAATGGCTGGCCCTGCGCAAGCTGGCCGCACCCTCAAGCACAGGAGCACCGCCATGTTGGCCAAACAGTATTCACACCGCTTGCCCGCCGATTACGACATGGGCGTGATCCGCCACCGCGCCGCGGATCGCGGGCCCTTGTGGGACGAGGTCGAGGGGTTGCTGTTCAAGGTCTTCGCCGGGCAGGAGCGGGGCGTGCACGGCGCGCGGCATAACCTGTACGCCTCGATCTACCTCTGGGCCGATCCGGCGGGCGCCGCGCGGTTTCTCATGGGCAGCGGTTTCGACAGCGTGATCGACTCGTTCGGCCGCCCGCATATCGAGTCCTGGTTGCCCCTGGACTGGCGTCGCGGGCGTGCCAACCAGGCACGGACGCTCTACCGCGAGGCGCTGGCGATCGATCCGCTGGCGGACCGGGCCAGGTTGCTGGCCGAGCAGGTCGAACACAACCAGCGGCTGGCCGATGACCCGGACACCTTCGCCGTGTTCGTCGCCCTCGACCTGCAGGCCTGGGAGCTGGTGCGCTTCACCCTGTCGGCCAGCGCGCCCGACAGCGCGCGCGGCGCCGAACGCTATGAGGTGCTGTACCTGGCCCGGCCGGGGATCGCCAGCGCCTAGGTTCGGCTGCGACAAGTTGGGAATCCCTCGGCGGCCCATGATACAAACGCAGCCACATTGCCCACTGCGTCCATTCAACGTCGAGAGATTCCCCGTGCCGGCCACCCGCTTGACCCTGATCTGCCATGCCCGGACAGTCGCCCAGAAGCTGGCGCGTTTCCCGCTGGACGAACCGCTGGAGATGGACTGGCAGGCGCTGGCGGGCTCGCGGGCCGGCGCGTTCAAGGGGGCGCCGCGGCTGCTCAGCGGGCCGGAGCAACGGACGCGGCAGACCGCCGCCCTGTATGGCGCCAGCGTGGAGGCGGTGGCGGCGTTGCGCGACTGTGGCATGGGCCGCTGGCAGGGCCTGTCCATTGACTCTCTGCAGCGCGAGCAGCCCGAGGCCGTGCAAGCCTGGCTGGCCGACAGCCAGTTGGCGCCCCATGGCGGCGAGTCGGTGGCGCAGCTGTGCGAGCGGGTCGCGGCGTGGCTGGCGTCGCTGTGCGAGCAGCCCGGGCATGTGCTGGCGGTGACCCATCCGCTGGTCATCCGCGCGGCGCTGGTGCACGTCATGCAGTGCCCGCTGGCCAGTTTCAATGCCATCGATGTCGAGCCGCTGGCCCAAGTCGAACTGCGCTTCAACGGCCGCTGGCGCTTGCGCCTGGATCAGCGCGATTAGCGGGCTTGGCTCGGCGTGGCCTGGGGATTTTTTCGCGAGCAAGCTCGCTCCTGCAGAGGTGGCGCAAATCATTGTAGGAGCGAGCTTGCTCGCGATAGGCCGCCCGGCGGCCGCTTTGTGACGCGCCGCGACAACCCGGCCATACTCCATTTCCGATTCGCCATCGAGACCTGCCCCACGTGAAAACCCTCCTGATCATCGGCATCGGCGCCGGCAACCCCGACTACATCACCCTGCAGGCGGTCAAGGCGCTCAATCGCACCGACGTGTTCTTCCTGATGGACAAGGGCCAGAGCAAGGACGCGCTGATCGACCTGCGCCGGGAAATCTGCGAGCGCTACATCGAGCGGCCCGGCTACCGTTTTGTCGAAGCGCAAAGCCCGGAGCGACTGCGCGGCGCCGAGGTGGATTACCAGGCCAGCGTCGCCGAGCTGAACCGCGACAAGCAGCGCACTTTCGAGCGGCTGATCGACGAGGAACTGGCGGACGGCGAAACCGGGGCTTTCCTGGCCTGGGGCGATCCGGCGCTGTACGACAGCACCATCCGCATCCTGCAGGCGATCCTGGCCAGCGGCCGCTGTGCGTTCGAGTTCGAGGTGATCCCCGGCATCACCAGCGTCCAGGCCCTGGCGGCGCAGCACAAGGTGCCGTTGAACCGCATTGGCCGCTCAGTGGAGATCACCACCGGCCGGCGCCTGGCGGCGGGGCAGGTGAGCGATGCCGACAGCCTGGTGGTGATGCTCGACGCCGAGGACTCCTATCGCCAGGTGGCGGACCAGGACCTGGAGATCTACTGGGGCGCCTACCTCGGCACGCCGGAGGAAATCCTGATCGCCGGCCGGCTCAAGGAGGTCGCGGGGCAGATCCAGCAAGTGCGCAAGGCGGCGCGGCAGGCCAATGGCTGGATCATGGACACCTACCTGCTGCGCAAGCCCGAGGATTGAGGAGGGCTGAGCTGGCCCTTTCGCGGGCAAGTCGGATCGCCGCCCGCTCGCTCCTACGGGAGCAGCCCTTCAGTCACGCCAACGAAACAGGCTTCTGTAGGCGCGAGGCTGGCCCGCGATGACGTTCTCCCGCTCGGCCCATCGCTTGGCGACCACCTTCTCCCCACACCCGAACCGTTCGCGGTACGCCGACGACGGCAGCAGGGCGGCTTGCCCGACGCCTGAATGCGGAGGTGGATTTTATATAAGTATTTGTCGCATAAACACAATTTGCCTCCCGGACGCCGCTCTAGACTGCTGGCCACTTCGATTTCCCCCAATCGAACCTTTCTGCCAATAAAAGCCTCCGTCTACGGGAGTTATAAATGAAGAAGCTTGTACTGTTCGGTGCCCTGGCACTGTCCATGCTGTCCCTGACCGCCGTGGCTGACGATGCCAAGCCGATCCGCATCGGTATCGAAGCCGGCTATCCGCCATTCTCGATGAAAACCCCCGACGGCAAGCTCACCGGTTTCGACGTGGATATCGGCGACGCGCTGTGCGAGCAGATGAACGTCAAATGCACCTGGGTCGAGCAGGAATTCGACGGCCTGATCCCGGCGCTGAAAGTGCGCAAGATCGACGCCATCCTGTCGTCCATGACCATCACCGACGACCGCAAGAAGAACGTCGATTTCACCATCAAGTACTACCACACCCCAGCGCGCTTCGTGATGAAGGAAGGCACCGAGGTCAAGGACCCGCTGACCGAGCTCAAGGGCAAGAAAGTCGGGGTGCTGCGCGCCAGTACCCATGACCGTTTCGCCACCGAGGTGCTGGTGCCAGCCGGGATCAACCTGGTGCGTTACGGCTCCCAGCAGGAAGCCAACCTGGACATGGTGTCCGGTCGCATCGACGCGCTGCTGGCCGACTCGGTCAACCTCGATGACGGCTTCCTGAAAACCGACGCCGGCAAGGGCTTCGCCTTCGTCGGTCCCGAGTACAACGATCCGAAGTACTTCGGTGGCGGCGCCGGCATCGCCGTGCGCAAGGGCGATACCGCCCTGGCCGAGAAATTCAACACCGCCATTACTGAGATCCGCGCCAACGGCAAGTACAAGGCCGTGCAGGACAAGTACTTCAAGTTCGACGTCTACGGCGAGTAATTCGCCGGGCTGAAAAAGGCGGCTACCGTTTACCGGGGCCGCCTTTTTCATGAGTGCTATTTACCCCGTGCGATGGGGCGCTCCTGTAGCCGCTGCCGAGCCCGCGAGGCTGTGATCGACCCCGCAGGGGGCGCAGGAGCCTTGAGATCGCTGAAGGCCTTCGGCCTTATCGCAGCCTGCGGCAGCGGCTACAGGAAGCTCGCATCAACTGGCAGCGGACGACGACCTTTTCACGGCCGCGCAAATGCCTCAGGCTACGGCCCCCGCCGAACTCCATTTTTCTTCCGGAGCCCTTCATGCAACGCATCGACCATTCCCTGCCCTGGAGCCACCTGGGCACCCAGCGCCAGCTCAGCGTGTTCCGTTTTGGCGGCGGCAGCCGCAAGGTCTATATCCAGGCCAGCCTGCACGCCGACGAACTGCCGGGCATGCGCACCGCCTGGGAACTGAAAAAACGCCTGAGCGAACTGGAAGCCCAGGGGCAACTCAAGGGCGTGATCGAGCTGGTGCCGGTGGCCAACCCCATCGGCCTTGACCAGCACCTGCAAAGCAGCCACCTGGGACGTTTCGAAAGCGGCAGCGGGAAGAACTTCAACCGTGCCTTCGTCGAACTCAGCGGCCCGGTGGGCGACCTGATCGGTGACCGCCTGGGCAGCGATGCGGCGGCCAACGTCGCCTTGATCCGCCAGACCATGGGCGACGTCCTCGACCGCCTGCCAGCCCCGACCTCGCAACTCCAGGCCCTGCAACGCCTGCTGCTGCGCCATGCCTGCGACGCCGACATCACCCTCGACCTGCACTGCGATTTCGAAGCGGCGATCCATCTGTACGCGTTGCCCCAGCACTGGCCGCAGTGGCAGCCCCTGGCCGCGCGGCTGAAGGCCGGGGTGGCGCTGCTCTGCGAAGATTCCGGCGGCAGCTCGTTCGACGAATCCTGCTCCACGCCCTGGCTGCGCCTGGCCCGCGACTTCCCGCGGGCGGCGATTCCCCCGGCCAACCTCGCCACCACCCTGGAGCTGGGCAGCATGGGCGACACCCGGGTCGAACAGGCCCAGGCCAACTGTGAAGCGATCCTCGGTTTTCTCGCCGAGCAAGGGTTTATCGACGGCCAATGGCCGGCGACCCCGGACGCCTGCTGCGAGGGCATGCCGTTCGAAGGCACCCAATACCTGTTCGCCCCGCACCATGGGGTGGTCAGCTTCCTGCGTGAGGCTGGCGAATGGGTGGAGCGGGGCGATGCGATCTTCGAGGTGGTCGACCCGCTGAACGACACCGTCAGCGTGGTGCGCGCCGCCACCAGTGGCGTACTGTTTGCCCTGGACCGCAGCCGCTACACCGAGCCGGGTATCTGGCAGGCCAAGGTCGCCGGCCGCGAGCCGATCCGCAGCGGCAAGCTGACCAACGATTGAGCGAACCGCTCCTCACTGCTCCTCACTATAGGAGCGAGCTGGCTCGCGATGGCCGCTCCGCGGCCAGACCATCAGGCAACGCTTTTGCCCTTGGTGACCGCGAGCCCCTCTCACCCGCAAGGACGTCCCATGTTCAAGTTTCTGGCCCTGTTGCTGCTGTGTGTGGGTGCCACTGCCCAGGCGCAGACGGTGCTGCACGACGACCTGCCGCTGCGTTATCTGGAACAGGCCCCGGCCGATTCCCGCGACCGGCCTTTGGTGATTTTCCTCCATGGCTACGGCAGCAATGAAGAGGACCTGTTCGGCCTCAAGGATGGGTTGCCGGCGGATTACACCTACCTCTCGGTACGGGCGCCGCAGACCGTTGAAGAGGGCAGTTACCAGTGGTTTCACAAGCAGGGCGAAGGCGCTTACGACGGGGTGACCGCCGAGCTGGCCGACAGTGCGAAGCTGATCGACGAATTCGTGCGGCAGGCGCTCGCCAAGTACCACACCCGCGCCGATCGGGTGTTCCTGGTGGGTTTCAGCCAGGGCGCGATCATGGCCTACGAGCTGGGCCTGCGCCATCCCCAGGCGGTCCGCGGGATTGCCGCCCTGAGCGGGAAGATCCTGCCGGTGCTGCGCTCGCAGCTCAAGAGCGGCGCGGGCCTGGAGCGGCTGGCGATCTTCATCGCCCATGGCACCGCGGACATGCGCCTGCCTTACAGCGACGGCTCCGAGGCCGACAGCCTGTTGCGCGGCCTGGGCCTGGCGCCGCAATTCCATGCCTACCCGGGCATCGGCCACACCATCAGCGACACCGAACTCCAGGACCTGAACCGCTGGTTGCTCAGCCTCAACCCTTGAAGCCGTGAACCCGCCGCGCCGCTGTGCTTACTTGCCGACGATCTGGCTGACCAGCTTGTCGTGATTGGCCTTGTCGCCGATCCGCGAAATCACCTGCACCACCGCCATGCGGTTGCCCGAGCCGGCCAGCAGGGTGGAACTCTGGGTCATGCCGCCGCCCTGGGTCGCGGTGCTGTCGATCTGGCGCAGGCCGAGGCCGCCGCGGGTCATGCTTTTTTCGCTCTGCTTGCTGAAATCCGGCAGGGCTGCCGCCTGTTGCGAGAGGAAGCCCGACACCGCGCTGTCGAGGAACTGTGCGTCGTTGTCCTTGGCCTGCACCGCATCGGGGATCAGATTCTCCGCGGCGATGACCACGGTCTTGGTGCTGGCGTTGGTGTACATAGTGCCGGTGGCGCCGGCGGTGCCGCTGGCTTCGTCGCCGGCCGGCAGCGGGTTGGCGATGAAACCCTTGGGCAGGCTGAACTTGAACTTGCCGCCGAGCATCGAGACGGTCTCGACCTTGGCCTTGTTGTTCGTCGGCTGGGCCGCGGACACCTCCAGGGCACTGAAGCCGGCCAGCGCCGCCAGGACCAGGACCGCGGCGTGTTTACCGAACAGGGACATGCAGATTCTCCAGAGTGAGCGCGTTGGGGCGCGCATCTTCCCATGGCTGTCGCGGGGCACTCCAGCGGGATATGCGGTGACGCGAAATTTCGGATAAAAGGGCGCGGGAGCGGCCTTCGCGGCGCTTATCGGTGTGACAGTTTTTGCTCATCGCCCTGGGCAGAACGGGCCCCCGAAGTCGCCAGCACCGCCCCGGCGATAATCAGCAGCGCCGGCACCAGCAGCCACACACTGGCCGGGCTTTGCCCGATGACGATCAGCAGCAGGGTGGAGATCAACGGCGCCAGGTAGGACAGCGCGCCGAGCGTGGCCAGGTTGCCGTGTTTGGTGGCGTGGTCCCAGGCGAAGAAGGCCAGGCCGACCGGGCCCAGCCCCAGGCCGAGGATCGCCAGCCATTGCTTGAGGTCCGGTTGCACCGGGTTTTCGAACATCAGGTGGCAGAGCAGCCCGGCCAGCGCCACCAGCCCGCAGATGCCACCGATCAGGCTGCTGGGCACGCTGCTGAAACGGCGGTTGAGCACCGAGTAGCCGGACCACACCAGGGCGCAGCCGAACGCCGCCAGGTAACCCGCCACCGGCATCGCGCCGACCTGGCTGGAAGCGCGCTGCTGCATGATGAACGCGGTGCCGGCCAGCCCCAGCAAGGCACCGGTCAGTTGCCGGCCGCGCAGCGGTTCGCCGCCGGCCCTGGCCGCCAGTAACACGATCAGCAACGGCCAGAGGTAGGCGATCAGGCTGGCCTCGGCGGCCGGCGCGGCTTTCAGGGCGAAGAAATACAGCGCGTGGTAGGCAAAGATCCCGCCGAACCCCAGGGCCCAGACCGGCCAGGGCTGGCGCCAGCCACGAAAACCGGCGCGCCCCCGCAAGCCGAGCAATACCAGGCTGGCGCCGCAGGCCACGGCAAAGCTCAGGGCTAGCAACTGGAAGGGGGGAATGCCGGCGGTGAGGGTGGTCAGCAGCGCCAGGCATGACCAGAGGAACACCGCGATCACGCCGATGGCGGTGGCGGCGCCGCTGCGGGAGGGGGCGAGGCGGGTTGAGTGGATTGCGGTCATAGACACACCGAGGCAAGGGCGGTGTGGCCAGCATAGAAGCCGCCGCGACGGCGGTATTGATCAGGCCTGCCGAACTCTTGTCGCAGCCTGCGCCTGGGCGTCGCGAGCGGCTTTGCGCAGGGCGGCCGGGGTCTGGTTGCGCGCCTTCTTCAAGGCGTGGGTCAGGGCACTCTGATCGGCGTAGCCGACCCGCTGGGCGATCTCGCTGATGGGCAGCAGGGTATGGCCGAGCAGGTCGATGGCGCGGTCCAGGCGCAGGGTTGAAATGTAGGCGAAAGGCGTGCTGTGCATGTCCCGCTCGAACAGCAGGTACAGGCTGCGCTCGCTGACCCCCGCGGCCTGGGCGATGGCGCGGGCGCTCAGCGGGCTGCCCAGGTGCTGCTCGATGTAGGTCAGGGCCCGCACCAGCGTCTGGCGTTGCGGCGCGCTCGGCGTCGGGCGGGCCAGGCAGGCCAGCAGCAGGGCGCTCCAGGCGCTGGCGACCGGGCTGGAGGAGCTGAGCAACGCGCCGCTGTGGCTGGCATAGCCGAGCAGGTGGCGGATCTGCGGGTCGATGGCGAAGAAGCGGCTATCGGCCAGAGGCGCCTCGTTGCCGGGGCTATCCAGGTCGAGCACCAGAAAGGTGTTACGGCGCTCGGCCAGGAAGCTATGCCGGGCTCCCGGCGCAATCACCACGCCCTGGCTGGCATCGACCTTGCCGCCACGGCCGTCCACCTCGATCTCCATCGCCCCCGACTGCGGCAGCACGATCTGCGGAAAATTGTGATGGTGCAGCTCGACCTGCCCGGAATACGAACGCATCGCCAGGGCGACAGTGGGTTGGGCTGGAGTGTTCATGGCGCGGCTCCGCGGATGGCTGCCCCGCATCATGCCTGAAAACACTGGTGCTGTAGGAGCGGCCGGTCGGTGCAGGGTGGTTTGGGAAAAGGGGCCGGCTCATCTGTGGTGGTGACTGATATGCCGCTATCGCGAGCCAGCTTCGCTCCTACAGAGGCAGGCTGCAAAAGGCCGGAGCAGGGCGCCATCAAGGCTTGGGCCGGTTCGCTGAAACGTCTAAGCTGGGCCACCGTTCCAGCCTTCCGGATGCCCGCGTGAAATTCACCCTCCCGAAAATCGGTACCGCCCCCTTTTGCCCGCCGGAAGTCGCCGGCACCATCGTCGTCGATCCCAAGGCGCCACTGTTCAAGCGCATCCTGCGCTTCGCCGGCCCCGGCCTGCTGATTTCCATCGGCTACATGGACCCGGGCAACTGGGCCACCGCCATCGAGGCCGGCTCGCGCTATGGCTACAACCTGCTGTTCGTGGTGCTGCTGGCGAGCCTTGCGGGCATGGCCGTGCAGTGCCTGTGCTCGCGCCTGGGCATCGCCACCGGGCGCGACCTGGCACAGCTTTGCCGGCAGCGCTACAGCACCCGCACGGCGCGCACCCAGTGGCTGCTGGCGGAGGTGTCGATCATCGCCACCGACCTGGCCGAAGTCCTGGGGTGCGCCCTGGCGTTCCATCTGTTGCTCGGCGTTTCGCTGACCACCGGGATTGTCATCACCGCCTTCGACACCCTGTTGATTCTCGCTCTGCAGAACCGCGGCTTCCGCCGCCTGGAGGCGATCATGCTGGTGCTGGTGGGCACCATCGGCCTGTGCTTTTTCGTCGAACTGCTGTTGATCAAGCCCTACTGGCCGGACGTGGCGCGGGGCTTCACGCCGTCGCTGGCGGCAATCAGCGAAGCCGCGCCGCTGTACCTGGCGATCGGCATCCTCGGCGCCACCGTGATGCCGCATAACCTGTACCTGCACACCTCCATCGTGCAGACCCGCCTGGTGGGCCGGGACGAGGCCAGCCGGCGGGATGCGATCAAGCTGGCGCGCATCGACACCATCGGCTCCCTGGCCCTGGCGCTGCTGGTCAACGCAGCGATCCTGATCCTCGCCGCCGCGGCCTTCCACGGCACCGGGCACACCGAGGTGGTGGAGTTGCAGGACGCCTATCACCTGCTCGACCCGCTGGTGGGCGGGGCGCTGGCCAGCGTGCTGTTCGGCGTGGCCTTGCTGGCCTCGGGGCAGAGCTCGACCTTCACCGGCACCATCGCCGGCCAGGTGATCATGGAGGGCTACCTGAACCTGCGCCTGCCGTGCTGGCAGCGGCGCCTGATCACCCGCGGCCTGGCGCTGGTGCCGGCGTTCGTCGGCGTGTGGCTGATGGGCGACGGCGCGGTCGGCCAGTTGCTGGTGCTGAGCCAGGTGGTGCTCAGCCTGCAACTGCCGTTCGCCCTGTACCCGTTGATCCGCATGACCAGCGACCCACAGTTGATGGGCGTGTTCGTCAACCGCTGGCCGACCCGCGTCCTCGCCTGGAGCCTGTTCGCGATTATCAGCGGCGCCAATGCCTGGTTGATCGCGCAGTTGGTGATGTGAGCCGAAGGATTGACCGGCCCGCTCCTGCTTCTGTAGGAGCGAAGCTTGCTCGCGATGGACCGCGCAGCGGTCCTCAAGGGCCGACCGGCCCAAGCTTCAATCCAGCGCCTGGGCGGCGAACCGCGCCACCTGGGCATCCTCCCCGGACTTGACCCCGGACACCCCGACCGCGCCGATCACCTGGCCGTCGAACACCACGGGCACGCCGCCCTCCAGCGAGGTCAGCAAGGGCGCGGAGAGAAACGCCGTGCGCCCGCCGTTGACCATCTCTTCATAACCCTTGGACTCGCGTCGGCCGAGGGCCGCGGTGCGGGCTTTTTCCATGGCGATGTAGGCGCTGACCGGCGCGCAGCCGTCCAGGCGTTCGAGGGCCAGCGGATGGCCGCCGTCGTCGACGATGGCGATGCTCACCGCCCATTGGTTGCGCTCGGCCTCGTCCCGCGCGGCGATCAGGATGCGCTGGACTTCGCGCTGACCCAGTACGGCTTTGCTGTGCATGGCGTGCTCCTTTCAGGGCGTAGCTGATTGATGGGAAACATTCAGGGGTGGCAGGGCGGCCTCGACCAGCTCGATCCAATGCCGCACCGGGGTGCGCCCGGCACCGTCGAGGTGGGTCTGGCAGCCGATATTGGCGGTGGCTATGACTTCGGGCCGGCCGCTTTCCAGGGCATTGAGCTTGTTGTCGCGCAGTTGCCGCGCCAGCTCGGGCTGGGTCAGCGAATAGGTGCCCGCCGAACCGCAGCACAGGTGGCCGTCGGGCACTTCGGTGAGCTCGAAGCCCAGGCGCTTGAGCACGGCCTCCACCGCGCCGCCGAGTTTCTGCGCGTGCTGCAGGCTGCACGGGCAGTGGAAGGCCAGGCGCTGGTCGCTGTGGGCGTGCAACTGTTCCAGCGGTTCGTCGCGCAGCACTTCCACCAGGTCCCGGGCCAGGGCGCTGACCCGCTCGGCGCGGGCGGCATAACGCGGGTCGTGGGCCAGCAGGTGGCCGTAATCCTTGATAAAGGCGCCGCAGCCGCTGGCGGTCTGCACCAGGGCTTCGGCGCCGTTTTCCAGGTGCGGCCACCAGGCGTCGATATTGCGCCGCGCCCGCTCCAGGCCAGCCTCCTGGGCGTCCAGGTGGTAATCCACGGCGCCACAGCAGCCGGCCTCGCTCACGGCTTGCACGGCGATGCCCAGGCGGTCGAGGACTCGCGCCGTCGCGGCGTTGGTGTTGGGTGACAGGCTCGCCTGCACGCAGCCTTCCAGCAGCAAGACACGCCGCGCGTGGGCCGTGGCCGGGCGTGTCTTGGCCGGCTGCACCTGGCGCGGCAGCTTGCCTTGCACGGCCTCGGGCAGCCACGGACGCAAGGTGGCGCCGGTGCCGAGCAGCGCCTTGAACAGCGCCGGGTTCGGCGCCAGGGCGCGCAGGCCCTGGCGCAGCAGGCGTTGGCCGAGGGGCCGGGGCACGGCGGCATCGACCACGGCGCGGCCGATGTCCAGCAGGTTGTGGTAATCCACCCCGGACGGGCAGGTGGTTTCGCAGTTGCGGCACGACAGGCAGCGGTCCAGGTGCAGCTGGGTCTTGGCCGTGGCCTCGTGGCCTTCCAGCACCTGCTTGATCAGGTAAATGCGCCCCCGCGGTCCGTCCAGCTCATCGCCCAGCAACTGATAGGTGGGGCAGGTGGCGTTGCAGAAACCGCAGTGCACACAGGTGCGCAAGATGCTCTCGGCCTCCGCGGCGCGGGGCAGCTGGCGCGCCTGTTCGCTCAAGGTGGTTTGCATGCTCGGGGTCTGCGTTCAGAGCTCGGCGTAGAGCCGGCCGGGGTTGAAGATCCCTTGCGGGTCCAGTTGCGCCTTGAGCTGGCGGTGGTAGCGCAGCAGCACTGCCGGCAGCGGCTGGAACGGGCTGTCCACCAGGCCGTGGCTGTAGCAGGTGGCATGGCCGCCGACGCGCTCGACCAGGCTGCGGATGCGCTCCGCGGGCGCCGCGGATTTCAGCCAGCGCTGGGCGCCGGCCCAATCTATTAACTGCTGGCCGGGCAGCTCCAGGGGCCCCGTATTGTTGGGCAGCGACAGGCGCCATAACGGCAGGCCTTCGTCGAAGAATGCCAGCCGTTGTTCGTTGAGGTTGGCCCAGTAATCGGCCGCCAACGGCTCGCCACCCAGGCGGTCGCGGGCCGCGGCCACCGAGCCTTCGCCGCCCTCCAGGCGCAGGTGCAGGCGCTGGCCGTCATGGCTGGCGGCGCTGATGGGCAACGGTTGCTGGCCCCAGTCGGCGAGCCGGGCCAGGGCCTTGGCGCTGTCCATTTCCAGGCTCAGGCTGAGGCACTGGCGGGGTTTGGGCAGGACCTTGAGTGACACCTCGGTGAGCACCCCCAGGCAACCGTAGCTGCCCACCAGCAAGCGCGAGAGGTCGTAGCCGGCGACGTTTTTCATCACCTCGCCGCCAAAGCGCAGGAGCTTGCCGGTGCCGGTGATCACCCGGCTGCCGAGGACGAAGTCGCGCACCGAGCCGGCCCAGGGCCGCCGCGGGCCGGACAAGCCGGTGGCGACCATGCCGCCGACGGTGGCGCCGTCGCCGAAGGCCGGCGGTTCGCAGGCCAGCATTTGCCCGGCGGCGTCCAGCGTGGCCAGCAGTTCCGCAAGCGGCGTGCCGGCGCGAACGGTCACCACCAGCTCGGTCGGGTCGTAGCTGACGATGCCGCGATGGGCGCGGGTGTCGAGCACTTCTCCAGCGCTCATCCGCCCGAGAAAGGCCTTGCTGTTGCCGCCCTGGATCAGCAGCGGGGTATTGCCGGCCAGCGCCTGCCCGACCTGTTCCAGCAGTTCGCCGCTGGCGTCGTTATCCGCGTGTGCCGTCATCAGAAACGCTCCAGCTCGGGGAAGGGCAATTGCCCGGCGTGCACATGCATGGCGCCGAATTCGGCGCAGCGGTGCAGGGTCGGGATGTTCTTGCCGGGGTTGAGCAGGCCGCCGGGGTCGAAGGCCGCCTTGACCGCGTGGAACAGGGTCAACTCGTCGCTGTTGAACTGGGCGCACATCTGGTTGATTTTCTCCCGGCCGACCCCGTGTTCGCCGGTGATGCTGCCGCCGACCGCGACGCACAGCTCGAGGATCCTGCCGCCCAGGGCTTCGGCGCGGTCCAGTTCGCCGGGTTGGTTGGCGTCGAACAGGATCAACGGGTGCATGTTGCCGTCGCCGGCATGGAACACATTGGCCACCCGCAGCTGGTATTCGGCGGCCAGCGCGGCGATGGCCTTGAGCACCCCCGGCAGTGCGCGGCGCGGAATGGTGCCGTCCATGCAGTAGTAGTCCGGCGACAGCCGGCCTACCGCCGGGAAGGCGTTCTTGCGCCCGGCCCAGAAACGTACCCGTTCGGCTTCGTCGCGGGCCTGGCGGACCTCAGTGGCGCCGGCCCGTTCGAGCACCGCGCGGACCCGGTCGCAGTCGTCGTGGACATCGGCTTCGACACCGTCCAGCTCGCACAGCAGGATGGCCTCGGCGTCCACCGGGTAGCCGGCGTGAATGAAGTCCTCGGCGGCGCGGAGCGCCAGGTTGTCCATCATTTCCAGGCCGCCGGGAATGATGCCGGCGGCGATGATATCGGCCACCGCGCGGCCGGCTTTTTCCACCGAGTCGAAGGCCGCCAGCAGCACCTTGGCCAGTTGCGGCTTGGGCAGCAGCTTGACCGTGACTTCGGTGATGATCCCGAGCAGGCCTTCGGAGCCGGTGAACAACGCCAGCAGGTCGAAGCCCGGCGCGTCCAGGGCGTCGCTGCCCAGGATCAGGCGTTCGCCTTCGACGCTGAGGATCTCCACCTTGAGCAGGTTGTGCACGGTCAGGCCGTATTTCAGGCAGTGCACGCCGCCGGCGTTTTCCGCGACGTTGCCGCCGATCGAGCAGGCGATCTGCGAGGACGGGTCGGGGGCGTAGTACAGGCCGAACGGCGCGGCGGCCTGGGAGATCGCCAGGTTGCGCACCCCGGGCTGGACCCGCGCGGTGCGGGCGGCGGGGTCGATATGCAGGATCTGGTTGAAGCGCGCCATCACCAGCAGTACGCCTTGTTCCAGGGGCAGGGCGCCGCCGGAGAGGCCGGTGCCGGCCCCCCGGGCGACCACCGGCACGCGCCGTTCATGGCAGATCCGCAGCAGCTCCTGCACCTGCTCGATATGCCGCGGCAGGGCCACCAGCATCGGTGTGGTGCGATAGGCCGAGAGGCCGTCGCATTCGTAGGGCTTGAGGTCTTCCGTCTGGTGCAGCAGGTCGAGGTCGGGCAGGCGCTGGCGCAGCGCTTGGAGCAATGCCGCTTTATCGACGCTGGGCAGCGCGCCGTCGACGCGTTCGTCGTAGAGGATATTCATGGGTGGCTGACGACCCTGAGTTGTTTTTATGGGCGCTCGGCTGGCCAGGGTCTGTCACCACGGGAACAGACCCTGGGCCGCTTGGTTGCATCATTGGCCCGGCTGGCCTTACTGTCCACGGGGCCGAGCGCTGGTCGAACCAGTTTGTTTTGCCGTCGATGCCGGGTTTTTTATAAAAAGCCAGGTATATCAGCAGGATGGCCTGGCGGTCCGTTTGATCGGGTTTTTTCTTCACAGCTGGTCATACCAGTGGAGGGCGCATGCACAGGAGCGATTCGGGCCGGCACCAGGTGGCGGATGTGGTGTGTGAACGCATCGAGCGCCTGATCGTCGACGGCGTACTCAAGACCGGCCAACTGCTGCCCTCGGAGCGGCGCCTGACGGAAAAACTCGGCGTATCGCGCACGGCCTTGCGCGAGGGCCTGAAGCTGCTGCGGGCGCGGGGCATCATCGAAACCGAACAGGGCAAGGGCTCGTTTGTCGCCCAACTGTCGGGGCAGGGCGCGACCTCGGCGCTGATGCATCTGTTCAGCTCTCAGCCGCGCACCCTCTACGACCTGTTCGAAGTGCGCAGCCTGCTGGAAGGCGAGTCGGCGCGGCTGGCGGCGTTGCGCGGCACTGAGGCCGATTTCGTGCTGATCGGCCGTGCTTACCAGGCGTTGCTGGACGCTCACGACCAGGCCCTTGATGCCTCGGCCCATGCGCGCCTGGATCACGCTTTCCACCTGGCGATCTGCGAGGCTTCGCACAACCCGGTGCTGGTGCAGACCCTGCGCTCGCTGACCGACCTGCTGCTCAATTCGGTGTTCGCCTCGGTCAACAACCTCTATCACCGCCAGGCGCAGAAGCGCCAGATCGACCGCCAGCACGCGCGGCTCTACAACGCCGTCACCGGACGCCTGCCGGAGCAGGCGCGCAAGGCCGCCATCGCGCATATCCAGGGCCTCTGCGACAACCTGCGGGAGATCGAAAACGAAGAGCAGCGCCTGGTGCGCGCGACCTTGCGCCTGGAAGGCTGGAACTGAAGCCGCCGCGACCAGGGGCCAATGGCGGCGATGGGCAGTTACTACACTGCTAGAGACGCGGCAACATCCGCGTCGTCGACGACCACCACAAAGGAGTCACCTTATGTCCAACGAGACTTGTGCCTGTCCGGGCTGCACCTGCAAGGTCGGTGCCCATGCCATCGTGCGTCACGGCAAGCACTACTGCTGCCAGGCCTGCGCCAGCCACCACGCCAACGGCGAACCCTGCGCTTCTACCGAAGGCTGCGATTGCGCCAAGGGCGCGCATCACTGACGTGCTGCAACAGTGGCGGGGCGAAAAAAACAGTGGAGCCTGTCGTGGCTCCACTTTCAATTGCGCGGGGTGCAGGTACCGCTTTCGCTGGCAAGGCGGCTGGCCGGCGGCTTTGGCAGAGCACGCCGTAAGGCATCGACCTCGCTTGGCTCAGGTCGACGGTCGCCAGGTGACGTTCTCGATACCGAATTTTTCCGCCAGGGGCTTGCTGGTCTTTTTCACCCGTTCCAGGCCGAAGCGGCCGATGCGGCCGACACCGGCGTCGCAGCTTGCCCAGTGCCACGCCTCGGCGTTGTCCATCTTCTCCGAGCGGATGATGAAGGACTTGGGGGTGCCGTGCAGGGTGTATTCGATGACGAAAAGTTTTGCGTTGTTCATAAAGCTATCAATCCTCCCTGTGATGGTTTAGTGACCCGCGCGGGCAGGGAAAAATTCACTCGGATTGTCGAGCAGGGGTATCAGCGGTCGAGCAGTGGTCGGGCAAGCATTCGAACGGCTTATTGCCTGTCGCTGCGGCGCCCGTTCGGATGTTTCCTCGCGGTTTTCCAGGCGGATCGGCGGGGTTACCATGGCCCCCTCCTTGCTTGACGACGATGCCCGGCCATGGCCCTTGCCGCACCTCCCGACCTCAGCGACACCGACGTACCGGTGCAACCCCTGGCGCGCACCTATCCGCGTGGCCTGTTCATCGAGCCCCACGAACATGCCTGGGGGCAGCTGCTGTACGCCATGAGCGGGGTGATGTGGGTCGAGACGCCGAACGAGGCGCTGGTGGTGCCGCCGCAACGGGCGGTGTGGCTGCCACCGGGCGTGCCCCACGGGATCCGCGTGGTCACCGACCTGCAGATGCGCAATATCTATCTGCGCCCGTGCCTGGCGGCGACCCTCGACAGCCAGGTGCAGGTGTTGCAGGTGGACAACCTGCTGCGCGAGCTGATCGTGCGCCTGGTGGAGCATGACGGCGCGCCGCAGCCGGAGTACTACGACGCGCTGGTGGGCCTGGCCCTGCTGGAGCTCAAGCGCGCCCGGCGCTCGCGGTTGAAGATCGTGCTGCCAGACAGTTCCGACCGGCGCCTGATCAGCCTCTGCCAGGCGGTGATGGCCGCGCCTTCCCTGGACATTCCCTTCGAACGCCACGCCGAGGCGGCGGGCGCCAGCGTGCGCACCCTGGCGCGGCTGTTCAAGGACAGTTTGGGCATGGGCTTCGCCGAGTGGCGCCGCCAGGTGCAGCTGGCTACGGCCGCCGCCGAGCTGATCCAGGGTGTGCCGGTGAGCACTATCGCCCGTGAGCTGGGGTATTCCCCTGGTAGCTTCAGCGACATGTTCCGCCGCGAGCTGGGGCTGGCCCCGTCGCAATACGCGGCCGGGGAAGCCCGTGCCTGAGCCGCGCTTCCTGTGGGCGCAAAGTGTGTTGGCGATGCAGGCGCTGCGGTAGGCAGGCCTGCCGTCATCGCGAGCAAGCTTCGCTCCTACGGGTAGGCGGCCTCCACAAAATAGAGGCCTGCCCGCACCTCTTCTGTAGGAGCGAAGCTTGCTCGCGATAGCGTCCTGTCTGGCACACCACAGTATCTGCATCGCCAACCAACCAGGCCGCCACGGCGCCCACCCACAGATTGGCCGAAATCCTGAAGTGCTTGGCCGGTTGCCCGGTTCGGCGTTCCCTAGACTCCCGGCATGCCCAATCGTCGCCGCTCTGGCGCGGCGCACTGCCTGGAGTTCGTCATGCATTACCTCATCTCCTTGGCCATAGGCCTCGGCGTCGGCCTGCTTTATGGCGCGCTGAATTTTCGCTCGCCGGCGCCGCCGGCCATCGCCCTGGTCGGGCTGCTCGGCATGCTCGCCGGCGAACAGCTGTGGCCCATGGGCCGGCAGCTGGTGAGCAACTGGTTGTCCTGAGGCCTTTCGATTCTTTTATGTATTCCTGTCCATGGAGGTGCTTATGCACGCCCTGCAATTTTCCAAGACCGGCGATCTGTCGTCGCTGCACTACGTCGAGGTGCCGACCCCGGTGCCGGCCGCCGATCAGGTACTGGTGCGGATCAAGGCCGCCGGCCTCAACCCCAGCGATGTGAAAAACGTGCTCGGGCGTTTTCCCTACACCACCGTGCCGCGCATTCCCGGGCGGGACTTTGCCGGGGTGGTGGTGGAGGGGCCGCAGGAGTGGGTGGGGCAGGAGGTCTGGGGCACCGGCAAGGAGCTGGGGTTCTATGCGGACGGCTCCCATGCCCAGTACGTGGCGCTGTCAGCCAAGGGCGTGGCGCACAAGCCGGCGCAGCTGAGCTTCGCCCAGGCCGCCAGCCTGGGCGTGCCTTACACCACCGCCTGGGATGCCCTGGAACGCAGTGGGGTAAGCGCCGGCACCACTTTGCTGGTGATTGGCGGCGGGGCGGTGGGCAGCGCCGCCCTGGCCCTGGCGAAGGTTCGCGGAGCCCGGGTGCTGGCCGCCGCGCGGCGCCCGGAGCAGGTCAAGGCCTTGCAGGCGCAGGGGTTCCAGGCCTTGCAGCTGGACCAGCCGGAAGACCTCGGGGCGCAGGTCAACGAGGTGTTCGCCGGCGGCGCCGAGGTGATCTTCGACACCACCGGTTTCTGGCTGCCGGCCTCGGTCGCGGCCCTGGCGCCGTTCGGCCGCATCGCCATCATCGCCGCGCCGGTGGACGGTCATGTGCAACTGCCGGCCCTGGGCCTGTATCGCAAGGGCGGTTCGGTGGTCGGGATCAACTCGTTGCTGTACGGCGTGCAGGCCTGCGCGGCCATGCTCGAGCAGTTCGGCCGGTTCTTCGATGAGGGGCTGTTGCCGTTGCCGCAGGGGCTGTTCGAAGCGCCGCTGGAGCAGGGCGTCGAGCGTTATCACGAGGTGAACAAGGGCAGCGGCGAGAAGGTGATTCTGCTGCCGTAAGGGTGGCCAACCTGCCTGAATCGGCAGGCTGGCACGGCTTTGTGTAGCCGCTGCCGAAGGCTGCGATAGGTCCGCAGGACCTCAACAATCGCAAGATCGCCACATCAATCGGCTTTATGTAGCCGCTGCCGCAGGCTGCGATAGGTCCGCAGGACCTCGGCAATCGCAAGATCGCCACGCCCCTTCGGGTCGATCGCAGCCTGCGGCAGCGGCTACAGGTTGGTTTACGCCTCCGGCACGCCTTTCTCCCACGCCGACCAGTTCTTCAGGATGTCCTGCACCAGCGGGTTGCCGGTGCGATAGAGGTTTTCCAGGGCCGGGACGAAACCGCCCTGGTCGGCGTACTTGAGCAGGTTGTCGACCTCGCTGCCGCCCGGCTCGGGGCGGTCGAAGTCGGAGCCGGCGCGGACCACCGCCAGCCGCTGCACGTCCACCCGGCCTTCGCGGCTGGCGCGCAGCAGGGCCTCGTAGGTCGAGTTGTCTTCCTGCTGGGTGGTGCAGTACTCGCCCTTGTTGTCGGTCAGCAGGCGGGTCCAGACCTCGGCCCGCTCGCTCAGGCGCGTGCCGGAGAACCAGGTGTTGCCCGCCAGGGTGTCGCACTGGGTCACCACTGGCGGCTGGTTGGCCGGGGCCGCCGGGTACTTGAGGCGCCAGGTCGCCGATTCCTTGCTTTCGCTCAGGCTTACCCGACGCGACAGGGCGAAGGCCTTGGCCTGGAGTTTCGGGTTGAGCTCGAAGACTTCGGTCTTGTAGTCCAGCGGCGGTTTCTCGTTCGGGCCTTTGGTATTGATGCCCAGGTAGCCGGTCGGCCAGTCCTTGGGCGCGTCCCGCGAATCCAGTTCCCACTGGGTACCGAATTCCACCAGGTAATGGGCCCAGGCGGTGGTGCCGATGGTCCCGTGTTTAGGGCTGATGCCGGCGATCCCGGCGACCAGGAAATAGCTTTTGCGCAGGTCGAATTTCGGCGACAGCGCCAGTGCCAGGGTCGAGGCCGCGGCGTTGGTCTGGCCCATGCCGGTGACCAGCAGGCAGACGTCCCTGGTGTTGCAGCGGATCGCCGGGTACTCCGCCGACAGGCCGGGTACGCGCACTTCCTGCTTCAGCTCCAGGCGCTCGATCCAGTGCTGGGCCTCGGGGGCGAACATGGTGATCAGCATCACCTTGGGTTTGATCGGGGTCGCCGGGGCCTCGGCGGCCCAGGCCGTCGAAGCGAGCAGGGCGCCGCAGGCCAGGCCCACGGAAAGGGAAAGACGGGTCATCGCGTGCATGAAAGCCTCCATTGCTTGAGTGATCAGAACTGGTAACCGATGCCGGCGTAGTAACCCCAGCCATTGGACCGGGCGCGGAAATCGCCATCGCCGAAATTCAACTCGCTGCCGTCCTGCCAGTTGCCGCCATTGTGGAAGTAACGGCCGACCAGGGTGAACCGCAGGTGGGTGAAGGAATACAGCAATACGTTGGTGGCCACCGTGGCGTTGGCCGTGCGGGCCGGGTTGTCCTTGTGCAGGTCCGAGCCGAAATCGAAGTTGGTGAAGCCGATATAGGTCAGCGACGCGCCGTTGCTGAACTTGTCGATGGGCACGATGTACTTGAGTTGGGCGCGGTAGCCATCCCACGAGTATTCATTGCTGGCGCCGTAGTTCTCCCATTGGTAGCGCCCGTAGAAGTTGGCCGACAGGTTGACCCGCGAATGGGTGTCGATGTCGGTGCCCAGGCCGCTGTACAGGGTATTGGCGCGGTTGGCGCTGTTGCTGCCGTGGTCGTAGATCCAGTCGAAGGCCACGTACCACTCCTTGAACGGGCCAATGGCCAGGCTGCGTCCGGCCAGGTAGTCGATGGAGATCCGCGGCTCGTGCTCCATGAACACCGGCGAGCCGTGGTCCCACACGCCTTTGTCGTGGCTGTTGCCGATGTTGAAGATCTTCGGGATGTCGATGTAGCCGTACAGCTCGAACGGCCCCTTGCGACCGAAGTACTCGTACTCCAGGTAGATATCGTCGGCCGGCTGCGGGCCGAAACTGATGTCCTTGCTGCCGATCAGAGTCAGGTCCTGGTTGTACCAGTCCGACAGGTAGGGGCCTGGTTTCGCCGGTGCGGCGGCGGGGCTCAGGCTCTCGCCCTGGGCCGAGTCGTCGAGGGTTTTTTCCTCGGCCTGGGCGGTAGCGCTGAGTAGTCCTGTAACGGCGCTTAGTAGCAAGGAAACAACCAAGGTGTGGCGGGACGCGGAGGGGGTGAAAGGTACGTGCATTGAAAATCCCTGTTCGTGCGGTTCTGAAGCCCGAGTGGCCCGGCCTGGCCGAACTGGCGGCGAAAGCTCTCGAAGGCTGACCTCGCAAACGTTTGCATATGCTGTACCAACTTGAAGTATCTGATTGAAATAAAGGTGAAACCTACCCATAAGCTGTCTTTTCGGTCAGGACGTTGCACTACGCCTGGGCGTTGTGCGCGAAGAAAGGGCGAAGGCGCTGGCGCCTGGCACAGGGCCGATGCGCCCTCGTTCAATCATCGAGATGATGGCAATCAACGACCTTCGCGGCCTCGGGTCGAGTATTCGCTGACTATCTGGCTGCGTTCGTTCGATGCTGGTTCTGCAGTGCAGGGAAAGGGTGCTTGACGTTCTGCTCGGGTCGCTCTGCTAGAATCGCCGCTCCACGACTTCCAGAGGTGCCCCATGAGCGAGCCGATTCGCCTGACCCAGTACAGCCACGGCGCGGGTTGCGGTTGCAAGATTTCTCCCCAAGTCCTGGAGGTGATTCTGGCCGGCAGCGGCGCGCAGAACCTCGACCCGAAACTCTGGGTCGGCAACGCTTCGCGCGACGATGCGGCGGTGTACGCCATCGACGAAGAGCGCGGCGTGGTCTCGACCACCGACTTTTTCATGCCGATCGTCGACGACCCGTTCGACTTCGGGCGCATCGCCGCGACCAACGCCATCAGCGACATCTACGCCATGGGCGGCGACCCGTTGATGGCCATCGCCATCCTTGGCTGGCCAGTGAGCGTGCTGGCGCCGGAAATCGCCCGCGAGGTGATTCGCGGCGGCCGCGCGGTGTGCGACGCGGCCGGCATCCCCCTGGCCGGTGGCCACTCGATCGACGCCCCGGAACCGATCTTCGGCCTGGCCGTGACCGGCCTGGTGGAAAAGCGCCATATGAAGCGCAACGACACCGCCACCGCCGGTTGCCTGCTGTACCTGACCAAGCCCCTGGGCATCGGCGTGCTGACCACGGCCGAGAAGAAGGGCAAGTTGCGCAGCGCCGACGTCGGTCTGGCCCGCGACTGGATGTGCACCCTGAACAAGCCCGGCAGCCGCTTCGGCAAGCTCGACGGCGTGACCGCGATGACCGACGTCACCGGTTTCGGCCTGCTCGGGCACCTGGTGGAAATGGCCGACGGCAGCAACCTGACCGCGCGCATTCACTACGATCGCGTGCCGCGCCTGCCCGGGGTCGAGTACTACCTGGACCAGGGCTGCATACCGGGCGGCACCCAGCGCAATTTCGACAGCTACGCCGACAAGCTCGGGCGTATCCAGGCCCTGCACAAGCTGGTGCTGTGCGACCCGCAGACCAGTGGCGGGCTGTTGATCGCTGTCACCCCGGAAGGCAATGCGGCCTTCCTCGCGCTGGCCGCCGAACTGGGCCTGGAACTGGCGCCGATCGGTGAGCTGGTGGAACGACAGAGCAACGCGGTCGAGGTGATCTGATGCCCATCGATATCACCGACTACCGCGAAATCTTCCTCAACGACCGGCCGATGATGGATACCCGTGCGCCGGTCGAATTCAGCAAGGGCGCCTTTCCCGGGGTGGTCAACCTGCCGCTGATGACCGACCACGAGCGGCAGCGGGTCGGCACCTGCTACAAGCAGCAGGGCCAGCAGGCGGCGATCGTCCTCGGGCACCAGCTGGTGTCCGGGGCGATCAAGGCCGAGCGCATCCAGGCCTGGGCCGACTTCGCCCGGGCCCACCCCGATGGCTACCTGTACTGCTTCCGTGGCGGCCTGCGTTCGCAGATCGTCCAGCAGTGGCTCAAGGACGAGGCCGGCATCGACTACCCGCGGGTCGGCGGCGGCTACAAGGCCATGCGTACCTTCCTGCTCGACACCCTCGAAGGAGCGGTGGCCGAGTGTGATTTTGTCCTGCTCGGCGGCATGACCGGCATCGGCAAGACCGAGGTGCTCAACCAACTGGCCAACGGCCTGGACCTGGAAGGCCACGCCAACCATCGCGGCTCCAGTTTCGGCAAGCGCGCCAGCGGCCAGCCGTCGAACATCGACTTCGAGAACCGCCTGGCGGTGGACATCCTGAAAAAGCGCGAGCGCGGCATCGGCGGGTTCGTGCTGGAAGACGAGAACCGCATGATCGGCAGCTGCGCCTTGCCGTTGCCGCTGTACCAGGGCATGCAGCGTTTCCCGATGGTCTGGCTGGAGGATGGCCTGGAGGGGCGAGTCGAGCGGATCCTGCGCGACTACGTGATCGACCTGTGCGCGGAGTTCGTCGCGGTGCATGGCGAGGACGGTTTCGCGCGGTTTTCCGAGCGCCTGCTGGAAAGCCTGAACAACATCCGCAAACGCCTGGGGGGCGAGCGTCACCAGCGCCTGTACCAGCTGCTGGAGGCCGCCCTGGCCGAGCAGGCCCGCAGCGGCAGCGTGGACCTGCACCGGGCCTGGATCGAAGGCTTGCTCAAGGAATATTACGACCCGATGTATGCCTTCCAGCGCGAAAGCAAGGGCGCGCGCATCGAGTTCGTCGGCGAGCAGGCGGCGGTGCTGGAGTATTTGCGCGAACGGGCTCGTCAGCGCGGTTGAGTCGGTAGAAGGGCGGGGCCTTTGGCCCCATCGCGGGCAATCGACCGGCCGCTCCTGCAGATGCTTCTGTAGGAGCGAAGCTTGCTCGCGATGGCGTCCGGGCGGACGCCATCGAACTTCTGGTTACAACAGCGCCGCGCCAATCAACCCGCACACCACGCCAATCAGCATGGTCAGGCCGGCGACGGTCATCAGCACCCGCGCGTCGAAATCCTTGCGCAGCATCAAAAGCGACGGCAGGCTGATGCTCGGCAGGGTCATCAGCAAGGCCACCGCCGGGCCGGTGCCCATGCCCAGGGTCATCATGGTCTGCACGATGGGGATTTCCGCGGCGGTGGGAATCACGAACAGCGTGCCGACAATCGCCAGCGGCACCAGCCACAGCAGGCTGTCGCCAATCGCGCCCTCGACATGGGGGAACAGCCAGACCCGCGCCGCGCCCAGCACCAGCACCGCCAGCACATAGATTGGAATGGTGCTCCAGAACAGTTGCCACAGGCTGCGCGCCCAGCGGCTGAAGAACGCACCTTCATTGCCCGTGCTGGCCTCGACCACGGCCTCCACCGCCGCTTCCGGCAGTTGTTCGGGACGGGCGATGCGCTGGGCCACCAGCGACACTCCCAGCACCAGCACGATGCCCGCCACCAGCCGCAGCGCGGTGAAACCCCAGCCCAGGACAAAGCCCATGAACACCAGGGTCGCCGGGTTGAGCACCGGGTTGGCGATCCAGAAGGCCAGTGCCGCGCCCACCGAGACATTCTGCCGGCGCATGCTCGCCGCTACGGGCGCGGCGCAGCAGGAACACATCATGCCCGGCAGGGCGAACAGCCCGCCGCGCAGAGTCGAGCCGAAACCGGCGCGGCCGAACAGGCGCAGCAGCCAGTCCCGCGGGATCAGCACTTGCAGCAGCGAACCGAGGATCACCGCCAGCACCGCGGCCTTCCAGATCGCCAGGAAATACACCTGGGCGTAGGCCAGGGCGGCGTTCAGAGGCGAGGAGGGCTGGTCGTTGATGATCGAGGCGCCGATGCTGTGGCTGTCGGCGGCGATAAAGGCCTTGGCGTAGTAGGGCGACCACTTGACGAAGTAGAGGCCGACGCACGCCACCAGGACGAACAGGGCGGGTTTCCACCAGAACGACCAGCCCCGGACGGGGCTGGCAGGGGCAAGGCTGGACATGAACAGTGATTCCGGGCAATGACGTTAGGTCGCGAATCTTAGCGCAGCGGCCCGGTCGGTGCTGAACTTGCTGTAGCCGCTGCCGCAGGCTGCGATCGAGCGGCACGCTCGTGGGGGGCTGGAGACCCTGCGGGTCTGTCGCAGCCTCGCGGGCTCGGCAGCGGCTACAGGAGCCGGGAGCCGGGCGCATCAGGTCGGGCAGTTTTCCTCGCCGTTATCCAGGCCCTGCTTGTAGCTGCGGCTGTCGAGGGTGGCCTTGCCGTTGTGCCAGGTCAGGGTCAGCACGTAGAGCGAGTCGAAGTCGTTGGAGGCCCAGTCGTCGGTGATGGTGCGTTTTTCGCCGACGGCTTCGCGCGCCACCTTGTTGATCAGCTCCGGCAGGTAGCCGTGGGACCAGGCGGTGTAGATGATCGAGTTGTGATAGCGGTCATGCAGCAGCTCGTCGGCCAGCTCGCTGGTGTCGTTGGCCGAGAACTCGATGTTCACCGGCAGGCCGAGCTTGATGGCACTGGGGCTGATGGTCATCAGCGGGCGGATGTAGCTGTAGGAGTTGTCGAGCTCGCCTTCCTCGACATTGCGCGTCGGGTTGGCGGCGAACACGTAATTGGCCTTGCCGAATTTTTCCGGCAGCAAAGACGCCAGGTCGATGGCGCGGTTCAGGCCCTGGCAGTTGAGCTGGCCGAGGCCGCCGGCGGGTTTTTCCGCGTGGCGCAAAAAGACCAGGGTCTGGGTGCCGTCCACCGGCTGGGCGCGACTTTCGCTGGACTCCAGCGACAGCAGCAGCGCACTGGTCAGCAGCAGCGCCGGGAAGAACACGTAGGACCGGCGTTGCAGGCGTTGGGTGAAACTCAGCAGATTCTTCATGGATTGTCGGTACTTCAGCGCAATCGGTTAAGGCTGACAAACCTTTCCACAGCCAGCTCCCGCTTCGCGTGGTTTTCCCTGTCGTTGAACGTGTGTTCTACCCGTAGGTAGTGCTCAGAGTCCCAGAACGCCTTTTGGTTCGATCCGGGCGTGGGGCTGCGAGCGTGGCCCGTTACTTTATCCGCACCGCTGTCTGGCTGCCGGGAAGCTTAACCACCGGATATTTCGAATTTAAGAATGCGCGCCGCGGACCGATGCCTGTAATCTAGCGCCGTCGCGCCCGGCCCCGGGCCACGGCCTTTCATCTGACTGTCATTGGAAGCCTGTCATGACTGATCTCTGTGCATTCCCCATCACCCAGAAATGGCCGGCGCAGTACGCCGACTGGATTCAGCTGTATTCCTTGCCGACCCCCAACGGCGTCAAGGTCTCGATCATGCTCGAAGAGATCGGGCTGCCCTACGAGCCCCATCGCGTCAGTTTCGAAACCAACGACCAGATGTCCCCCGAGTTCCTCTCGCTGAACCCGAACAACAAGATCCCGGCGATCCTCGACCCCCACGGCCCGGGCGACCAGCCGCTGGCGCTGTTCGAGTCGGGGGCGATCCTGATCTACCTGGCGGACAAGAGCGGGCAACTGCTGGCCCAGGAGTCCGCGGCGCGTTACGAGACCATTCAGTGGCTGATGTTCCAGATGGGCGGCATCGGCCCGATGTTCGGCCAGCTGGGCTTCTTCAATAAATTCGCCGGCAAGGACTACGAGGACAAGCGTCCGCGCGAGCGCTACGTCGCCGAGTCCCGCCGCCTGCTGAGCGTGCTCGAGGGCCGCCTGCAAGGTCGCGACTGGATCATGGGCGAGCGCTACACCATCGCCGATATCGCCACCTTCCCCTGGGTGCGCAACCTGATCGGCTTCTATGAAGCGGGCGATCTGGTGGGCTTCAAGGACTTCCCCAACGTGCAGCGTGTGCTGGAGCGTTTCCTCGCGCGCCCGGCGGTGATCCGCGGCCTGGAAATCCCCAAGCCGGTCTGACTGTCTCCTGTAGCCGCTGCCTGCGCCAGCGGCTACAGGTTTCTCCTTTGTCCGTCATCCCGCACAGGACCCGCAATGAGCCGATTCGATTTCAAGCAGGTGGATGTCTTCAGCAGCCAGCCACTCAAGGGCAACCCGCTGGCGGTGGTGTTCGGCGCCGATGAGTTGAGCGACGCGCGCATGGCGGCGTTCGCCAACTGGACCAACCTCAGCGAAACCACGTTCCTCCTCGAACCCCGCGACCCGCGGGCTGATTACCGCCTGCGGATTTTCACCACCCTGCAGGAACTGCCGTTCGCCGGCCATCCGACCCTCGGCAGTTGCCATGCCTGGCTGGAAGCCGGCGGCGTGCCCAAGGGCGAGGAGATCGTCCAGGAATGCGCGGTCGGCCTGGTGCGCATTCGCCGCAACGGCGCCGAGCTGGCGTTTCTCGCGCCGCCTTTGCTCAAGTCCGGCCCGGTCGATGACGGATTGCTGGAGCAGGTGCGCCAGGGCCTGAGGCTGGCGCCCGACGCCATCGTCGACGCGCAATGGGTGGACAACGGCGCCGGATGGCTGGCGGTGCTGCTGGCCGAGCGCGGCCAGGTGCTCGAGCTGCAACCCGACTATGCGCAGCTCAAGGGCCTTGCGGTCGGAGTGATCGCCCCCTGGAACCCCGAGCACGATGGCGACGCGGCGCAGTTCGAAGTGCGGGCCTTTATCGCCGGCGACGGCATGCCGGAAGACCCGGCCACCGGCAGCCTCAACGCCGGCATCGCCCAATGGCTGCTGGGCGCGGGGCTGGCGCCGGCGTCCTACGTGGTCAGCCAGGGTTTGAGCATGGGCCGGGCCGGGCGCATCCAGGTCGAGCAGGTCGGCGATGAAATCTGGATCGGCGGCTCGGTGGTGACCTGTATCGAGGGCAGCCTGACGTTGTAGGCGAGGGCGTTCTCCAGTCAGGTCCGACCTGTCTGTCGCCTAAGTGGCCTTGGACGCGTGGCGATAGGTCCTGGGGGATACGCCGTACCAGCGTTTGAAGGTCTGGGAGAAACTCGACAGGTCGCTGTAGCCCAGCTTTTCGGCGATCTCTGTCAGTTTCAGCGTCGGGTCGCCGAGCAACTCCAGGGCCGCGGCGCTGCGTGACTGCTCCAGCAGGTGCCGGTAACAGGTGCCTTCCTCGTGCAGGCGTCGTTTCAAGGTCCGCTCGCTGACATTGATCAGGCCGGCCATGCCCGGCAGGTCTGGCGGTACGCCCAGGGGGGCGATGTTCAGGTACTGGCGGACCAGCTCGGCGGTGCCCGTGCGGGGGCTGCGGCGCTCCATCAATTGCGCGCACATCTGCTCGCACATCGCGACGGTGACGGTGTTTGCCTGGGGGAGCGGGCGGCTCAGCAGCGAACGATCGAAGGCCAGGCTGTTGTGGTCGGCGAGGTAGGCGGGGCGCACGCCAAGAATATTGCCGGCACTGGCCGCCGCCTGATCGGCCGGGCGTTTCTTCTTCAGGGTAAAACCCGCCAGCGAGAACTCGCGGCCAGCTATTTCCTTGAGCAGCACCGCGGCGGCGGCCATGTCGCGTTCGATCACAAAGTCTCTGAGCGACTCGTCCGCCAGCGCCGGTTCGGCGAACGTCAGGATGCCGAGCGGGGGTTGCTCATGGTAGGCGATCCGGGTGAACGCGTAGGTCAGCGGCAAGAAGCGCAGGGCCAGTTTCAAGGCGTCACCCGCGGTCGCACTGCTGATCAGGCCATAACCGAACAGCCCATAGGTCGAGAAGTGATAGCGCTCGCCCACTTGATAGCCCAGCCCCTGCGGGTGCCCCGACAGGTTGAGCAGGTTATGGATCAGGCGCAGTTCCTGGGCGCATGACAGCTCGAAGTTGGGATCTGCCAGCCGGGCCAGCGACAGGCCCGAACCGGCCAGCAATTGCGCAGGCGAGAAGCCTCTTTCGCGGCCGAAATCCACCATCAGCAGGGCACTGGCCGGTCCCCGCGACAACTCCAGCATGTTCATGCTCGCTACCCGGGTCAGGGAAAGGAATTGGCCTGAATACTAAAGTATCTGTCCCGTTACGTCATGGGACTGGCGAGGGCGGGCAAGCATCATGGGCGCGCAGGCTACGCTGATCGGGATTAGCGGGAAGCCCTGGGACCTGATCATGCGAAGACCTGTGCCTGCCCATGAAAAAAACAACAAAAGAGGTGCTGCATGCCCCCACTCGAACCTGACCTGCAATCGACGGCGCCACTCACCGCCGTGATCATCGGCAGCGGTTTTGCCGGCATCGGCATGGCCATCGCGCTGCGCAAGGCCGGCGTCACGGACTTCATCATTCTGGAAAAACAGCAGGATGTCGGCGGCGTCTGGCGGGACAACAGTTACCCGGGCGCTGCCTGCGATGTGCCGTCGCACCTGTATTCGTTTTCATTCGAACCCAACCCCGGCTGGACGCGGATGTTTGCCCCGCAAGCCGAAATACAGGGGTATCTGCAGCATTGCGTAGGCAAGTATGAGGTGGCGCGGCACATCCGCTTCGGCGCTGAAGTGCGGGCGGCGCGATTCGACGAGGCCAGCGCGCAGTGGTGCATCACCGAAGTCGGTGGGCGGGTGCATCGCGCTGCCTTGCTGATTAGCGCCACTGGCCAGCTCAGCCGGCCGGCGCTGCCGACCTTCGAAGGCATGCAGGCGTTCAAGGGGCATGTGTTCCATTCCTCAAGTTGGGATCACGGCTACTCGTTGGCGGGGAAACGGGTGGCGGTGATAGGGACGGGCGCTTCGGCGATTCAGTTCGTGCCGGCCATCGCCGACCCGGTGGCGCAGCTCAAGGTATTCCAGCGCTCGCCGGCCTACATCTTGCCTCGGCCCGATCGCGCCTACAGCGACGAAGAAAAGCAGCTGTTCGCCAAGAGGCCTTGGCGCATGGCGCTGCATCGTGCCGCCATTTATCTGCGCTACGAATCCAGGGCCCTGGGCTTTACCCGCTTCAAGGGGTTGATGAAATGGGCGGTCGGCCTGCCGTTTCGCCGCTTGTTGAACCAGTCGGTCAGTGACCCGCAGCTGCGCCGGCAACTGATCCCGGATTACCCTATCGGCTGCAAGCGCATCCTGCTGTCCAGCGATTACCTCAAGACCCTGGCCCGGCCCAATGTGCAGTTGATCACCGAGGGGATCGGGCGCATCACCGAGCAGGGCATCGAGACGCTGGACGGGCAACATCACCCGGTCGATACGATTATCTACGGCACGGGGTTCGCGGCGACGCAGTTCCTTGCACCGATGACGATCGTCGGGCGCGGCGGGGTGGAGCTGCAGCATGCCTGGGAGCAGGGCGCACGCGCATATCTGGGGCTGGCGGTGCCGGGCTTTCCCAACTTCTTCATGCTGTATGGCCCCAATACCAACCTGGGGCACAACTCGATCGTCTACATGCTGGAAAGCCAGATATCCCATGTCATGCGCTGCTGGCGCGCGATGCAGAAGGCTGCGGCCACCACCGTCGAGGTCGATGACCGGGCTGAGCAGCGTTTTCATCAACGGATACAGCGTCGCCTGGCCGGTTCCGTGTGGAGCGCTTGCAAGAGCTGGTATGTCGATGCAGCGGGCAACAACAGCACCAACTGGCCGGGCTTCACCTTGTCCTATCGCTGGCTGACCCGTTATTCGGCATTGCGCGCCTATGGTTTTTCCAGGGCGTTGGCCAGCGAGTCGGGGCAGGTCTACGGGCGGGTGATTGCCGAGCCCCGCGATGGCCTCGAAGTCCTCAGTGCCGGCGTGTTGCGCCAACTCTTGCGGGTGAGCTTCCGGGCGCTGATCGGTCCGCCGCGAAGCATTGCCACCCAGCGGCGTATCGTCAATGGCCTGTCCTGGCTGATGCCGGGCTGCGCTGGCGTGACCCAGGCACGGGCGCAGGTCTCGGGCGTACCGCTGCGAATCCTGACCCCGGGCCATGCCGAGGCGGGTGGGGTGATGCTTTATCTGCATGGCGGTGCCTTCTGCCTGGGCGGCCCTGCCACTCACCGCAGCGTTACCAGCCGCCTGGCCCGGGACGCGGGGATGGCCGTCTGGGTAGCGGACTATCGGCTGGCGCCGGAACAGCCGTTTCCCGCGGCCCTGGAAGATGCGTTGGCCTGTTACCAGGCGATCCGGGCGCAAGGCTATCCGGCGCGACAGATCCTGCTGGCCGGCGACTCCGCGGGTGGCTCTCTCGTCCTGGCCCTGGCGCTGACGCTGCAACAGCGGGGTGAGCCCTTTGCCGCGGGCCTGCTGTTGTTGTCCCCGGTGACGGATACGACGTTGAGCGGGCCAACCCTCATTACCCGCCAGTACGCCGATCCCATGCTGCGGCGCGATTGGCTCGAGCAAGGGCTGCGGGCCTACGCAGCGCCTGCCCAGAGCCCGTTGCACAGTCCATTGAGCGCCGACTTGCGCGGGCTGCCGCCGATGCTGATCCAGGTGGGCGACCAGGAACTGCTGCTGGCGGACGCCACACGCCTGGCCGAGCACGCGCTGCACTGCGGCGTGGCCTGTCGCCTGGAAGTGCATGCCGCGAGGTGGCATGTGTTTCAGTTGCAGGCGTTCTACTTGCGTTCGGCCAGGCAAGCCCTGCGTTCAGCGGCCCTGTTCGCTCGCCGCCGCCTGGACGATCGCGGCGAGCCTTGTGCCGACGCGGTTGCAGCAGCGGCGGTGGATGTCGCAGCCCTTGATGGGTAGGCAGGCTGTCTCGATCCGGCAAGGTTGTCGCGAGGATTTTCGGGCAAAAAAAAAGCCGCCCAAGATGGCAGCGTTAAAGGAGAGCACGCGTTGCTGATAACGCGAGTATCGCCACGGGAAATGACCAAATGATGACAGTCCCCTTGCCGCCGAAAAGCCTTTCGTTACCGGGCGGATCAAGGCAGGCGGCTGTCATCTTGGCGTCATCGACGTCATGGCAAGATCGCCGCAAACCGTCTTGAGTGCTCGACAGGCCGCGGCCTGCCGGTCGATGAACCTGCCAGGAATCCCCCCATGAAAGGCGACGCCTCTCTGTTCGCAGCCATTGATCTTGGGTCCAATGCGTTTCGCCTGATGATTGGCCAGCCGGTCCGGCGCAGCCAGGGGTTCATGATCCAGGAAGTGAAGACCCTGCGTGAGCCGGTGCGCTTGGCGGAGGGGTTTCAGGAGGGCACCCTGGACGAGCTGGCGCTGGACCGGGGCTGGCAGGCACTGGCGCGCTTTGGCAAGAAGCTGCGCGGTTTCGAGGCCGGTCGGGTGCGGGCGGTGGCCACCAGCGCCGTGCGCGAAGCCGACAATGCGCCGCTGTTCCTGGCCAGCGCGGAGCGCCACCTGGGGTTTCGCATCGATGTCATTTCCGGGCATGAGGAGGCGCGGTTGGTGTATGCCGGCGTCGCCCATACCGTGCCGGGCAGCGAAAGCATGCGGCTGGTGGTGGACATCGGCGGCGGCTCCACCGAGTTGATCCTCGGGCAGGGCACCCAGCCCTTGCTGACCGAGAGCATCGCCATTGGCAGCGGGAGCTTCGGCGCGCGCTACTTTCCGGGCGGCGCGGTCTCGGCTCATGCCCTGCAGGAAGCCGAACACCTGGCCAGCCTGAAGTTCGAGAAAGTCGCCCGGCGTTATCGCCAGCTCGGTTGGCAGCAGGCCATAGGCTCCTCGGGCACCGCCCGGTTCCTGGCCAAGGTGCTCAAGGCCAACGGCCTGAACGACTATGGCCAGGACGGCATCACCTACGGCGGGCTGTTGCGCTTGTCGTTGCGCCTGCTGGAGGCCGGGCATGTCAAGCGCCTGCGGCTGGCCGGGCTGCAATCCCATCGCCTGGGCATCCTGCCCGGTGGCCTGGCGGTGATGCTGGCCGCGTTCAAGGTGTTTGGCGTCACCCATATGACGCCTTCCGAACCGGGGCTGCGCTTCGGCGTGCTGCATGGCCTGATATGTAATAACGGATGACCGAGCTTTATCCGCACAAGCGGCTGGCCTTCCTCCAGCCGGCCGGGCTTCATGCCGGCCAACCCCTCCCAATCAAGCCTCCCCAGGCGGCCCCTTGGCGGCGGCACCCGGCCCTGGGGGCTTTGTTCAGCTAGGCTGCTCTGGCGGCCACGAAGCGCCGGCCGTCTACACTTATCCGCAGGCCCCGCAGGGTTACGCCCTGGGCGCATTCAACCGGTATCAACAAAAACAATAGTCTCGGGAGAAACCTGATGTTTACAGCACTGCGTCGATTCAGCCGCGGCATGGCCCTTGCCGCCAGCCTCGCCACGCTCACCCTCGCAACCCCGGCGTTTGCCCTGGATACGGTCAAGTTCATGGCCCCGGGTTCCGTGGGCGGCGGTTATGACCAGACCGCGCGGGTTTTGGGCAAGGCCTTGCTCGAGGCCGGCACGGCCAAGTCCGTGACCTTCGAGAACAAGGGCGGAGCCGGGGGCACCCTGGGGCTGGCGCAGTTCGCCAACAGCACCAAGGGCGACCCGAATGCGCTGCTGGTGGTGGGGGCGATCATGGTCACGGCGGTGGAGCAGAACAAGCCGCAGATCAGCCTCAAGGACGTGACGCCGATCGCCCGGCTGTTCACCGAATACAACGTGCTGGCGGTGCGTGAGGATTCGCCCTACAAGACCCTCGACGACCTGCTCAAGGACTTCAAGGCCAACCCGGCCAGCATCAAGTGGGGCGGCGGCTCCAAGGGGTCCATCGACCATATCGGCATCGCCGAGCTGGCGAGCAAGATGGACGTGCCGGTGAACAAGGTGAACTACGTCGCCTACGCCGGCGGCGGCGAAGTGGTGGCCGCGACCCTGGGCGGCCACATCACGGTGATCACCGGCGGTTATGCCGAGCTGGCCAAGTACGTGCAGTCCAAGCAGTTCCGCCTGCTCGCCATCGGCGCTCCGGAGCGCGTTCCCGGCATCGATGCGCCGACCCTCAAGGAGAAGGGCTACGACGTGATCATCGGCAACTGGCGCGGTGTCTATGGCGCGGCCAACCTCAGCGCCGAGCAGCGCAAGCAAGTCACCGACGCGGTGCTGGCCGCCACCAACAGCAAGGTCTGGCAGGACAATGTGAAAGCCAACGCCTGGTCGCCGAGCGTCCTCACCGGTGACGAGTTCGGCCAGTTCGTCGACGAGGAACACCTGCGCCTGCGAGCGATGCTGGTCAAGGTCGGGCTGCTTTGAGATGGCCGGGCGCAGCAGGGTCGTACTGTCGCAGCTGGCGATTGGCCTGGGGCTGATCGCCATCAGCCTGGTGCTGGTCATCGGCGCCTTGCGCTTTCCGCCCGAGATGGGCTTCGTCATCCTCGGTGCCCATGTCTATCCCAGCGCGGTCGCCGCCTTCCTCGGCGCCGTGGGCCTGTTGCTGAGCTATCAGGCCTGTACCGGCGGTTTCCGCGAACTGGCCGCCCATGACGACGAAACCGCTCAGGCCCTGCCCGGTGGCAGGCTGGGCGTGGCCTGGATCACCGCCGGCCTGGTGGCGCTTGCCGTGCTGATCGACCTGATCGGTTTCGTCCTGGCTGCCGGCTTGCTGTTTGCCTGCTCGGCACGGGGTTTCGGCAGCCGGCGTCCGCTGCGTGACCTGGCTATCGGCATCGCACTGACCCTGCCGATCTACTGGCTGTTCAATGCCGGGCTGGGCGTGGCCCTGCCACCCCTGGTCAACGCCTGGATCTGAACCGGGCCCGAAGGAGGTCACACGGTGGACATTCTCTTGAGCCTGGCGACAGGTTTCTCCGCGGCGCTGGCGCCGATCAATCTGCTCTGGGGGTTTATCGGCTGCCTGCTGGGCACGGCGATCGGTGTGTTGCCGGGGATCGGCCCGGCGCTGACCGTGGCCCTGCTGTTGCCGATCACCGCCAAGGTCGATCCCACCGGCGCGCTGATCATGTTCGCCGGCATCTATTACGGCGCGCAGTTCGGTGGTTCGACCACCTCGATCCTGCTCAATACCCCGGGCGAGTCGTCCTCGATGGTCACCGCCCTGGAGGGCAATCTCATGGCCCGCAACGGCCGCGCCGGGCCGGCCCTGGCCACCGCGGCGATCGGCTCGTTTTTCGCCGGGACCATCGCCACGGTGCTGCTGACCCTGTTTGCTCCCATCGTCGCCATGCTGGCGCTGAAGTTCGGCCCCGCGGAGTATTTCGCGATCCTGGTGCTGTCCTTCACCACGGTGTCGGCGGTGCTCGGCGCGTCCATGCTGCGCGGATTCGCTTCCCTGGGGCTGGGCTTGGGCATTGGCCTGATCGGCCTCGACTCGACCTCGGGCATTGCCCGCTACACCCTGGGCGTTCCCGAGCTGGTCGATGGCATCGAAGTGGTGCTGGTGGCGGTCGGCCTGTTTGCCGTGGGGGAGGCCTTGTACAGTCTGCTGTATCAGAAGGAGGAAGCGTCCGGCCGGCATCGCCTGACGTCCTTGTGGATGACCCGCGAGGACTGGAAACGCTCGATTCCCGCCTGGCTGCGCGGCACCCTGATCGGCTTTCCGTTCGGTTCGATCCCGGCCGGTGGTGCGGAAATCCCGACCTTCCTGTCCTATTCCACCGAACGCAAGCTGAGCAAGCACCCGCAAGACTTTGCCGCCAGCAAAGGGCCGGGCGCCATCGAAGGGGTGGCCGGCCCGGAAGCCGCCAACAACGCCAGCGCCACCGGTTCCCTGGTGCCGTTGCTGACCCTGGGCATTCCGACCTCCGCCACCGCGGCGATTCTCTTGGCGGCGTTCCAGAACTACAACCTGCAGCCGGGGCCGCTGCTGTTCCAGACCTCGGGCGAGCTGGTCTGGACCCTGGTGGCCTCGTTGTATATCGGTAACGTTATCCTGCTGGTATTGAACCTGCCGTTGGTCGGGCTCTGGGTGAAACTGCTGCAGATCCCGCGGCCGTACCTCAATGCCGGGATCCTGGTGTTCGCCTCCATCGGCGTATACGGCATGCGCCATTCGTCCTTCGACCTGTTGCTGATGCTGGCGATCGGTTGGGGCGGGGTGCTGATGCGGCGTTTCGACTTCCCCGTCGCGCCAGTGATCGTCGGCATGCTGCTGGGGCCGATGGCGGAAAAACAACTGCGCAACGCCTTGTCCATCAGCCAGGGCGACTGGTCGATCTTCGTCACCCAACCCATCGCCGCGGCCTTCCTCGGCTTGACCCTGCTGGTGCTGGTGGTGCCTCACCTGCTGCACGCCCGGGGCATCAAATTGCAGGAGGATGATTGAGCGGTGCGGGCCCTGCGATAGGCTTCTGGAGCCGGGTAAGGTCGTGCCGCATCGTGCGGTGCGCCTGGCGCCCGGCAATGAGCTGGAATAGGTAAATGGAGCATGGAACCTAGGGACTTTACCAGGGTCAACGGCTGCACTTCCCGGTAATGTCCCAGCCCTGGCCAGGGTTCTTCAAGGACGAAGTAAAGGATGAGGAATGATTTCCTGTGTCTGACGGGGCGGCAAGCGCCTTTGCCCCAGTCGAGATCCCTACGACCAATAGCAATAAAACAGGGTGCCGGTGATGCAAGAAGTGGTAACCAAGGTTTTCTCTGGCTTCGACAAGATAAAAGTCTCGGTGTCGATGTTTGTCCTGTGTTTGTTGGCGGGGGCTTTTGTTGTCGTCAAATTGAATTCGGCCGCGCGCGAGGCTGACTCGGCCCATACCATTCAAGTAGCCAGCAGTTACGCCAGTTCGATCGAAAAAGTCATACAGCACGCTTTGTCATCGACCCATACCCTGGCGGTCATGGTTCATCAGGGCGAGGGCAGGGTCCCGCACTTTGAACGGCTGGTGCGCTACATGCTGCCTATGTACAAAGGCGCCTTTGCGCTGTCGCTGGCGCCGGAGGGCGTGATCCGGCAAATAGAGCCGGCCGCTCCCAATATCCTGATCAAGAACCATGATCTTTTCGAGGGCAAGGATCGGGTCGAAGTCATCAAGAACGTTCGCGAAGGCGAGTTGCGGTTCCGCGGGCCGTTCACCTTGATCCAGGGGCCGCAGGGTGCGATAGGAACGTTGCCGGTATTTCTGCAAGAACCGAATGGCAGGAAGTACTTCTGGGGGTACACGGTCGTGACCTTGAAGTTTCCGGATGCCTTTGCCGACTCCGATTTACCGTCCCTGGAGAAGCTGGGTTATGCCTACAGGTTTTCCGGGATGAACCCGGAAACCGGGCAGGAAGAGGTGATCCAGGCATCCGCCGCGCCCTTGGGCGCGGCGGCCGCGCGCATTCCGGTAACCCTGTACGAGGCGCAGTGGGAGCTTCGGGTTTCCAGGATCGCCGACTGGCGAAATACCGGTCTGCTGCTGTTCCAGGCTTTTCTGGTGCTGCTGGGGGCCACGCTGATGGCCTGGCTCGCTTACTCCCTGGCGACCTTGGACCAGCAGCGAAAAAGACTGCATGAAATCGCCATGTATGACCCCTTGACCCACCTTCCCAATAGACGGCTGCTGGGCATGAAGCTCGATGCGATTCTCGAAAGAGTGCAAGGGCGCAACGCCAAGGTGGTGGTCTGCTATCTGGACCTGGATGGCTTCAAGTTGGTCAACGATAACCTGGGGCATGCGGCGGGTGACCAGTTGCTGATCATCATCGCCGATCGCCTGCAGTCCTGTCTGAGGGAATGTGACCTTCTGGCACGCGTGGGCGGCGATGAGTTCGTTGTGGTCCTGGATGACCTTGGATCGATCGACGAAGTGGCCCCGATTCTCGACCGGATTATTCATGTGGTCGGCCAGCCGCTGATGATCTCGGGAGTGAAGGCCGATGTTTCCGCAAGCCTCGGCGCGGCGTTCTACCAGACCCATGGGGTGGAAGCGGATCAGCTGTTACGGGCCGCGGACCAGGCCATGTACCTGGCCAAGAAACTGGGGAAAAACAGATACGTGTTCGCGCAAAGCGAGGGGCCGGGCAGGGTTGCCCAAGTCGGCAAATGACCGCCAATCATCGGGCTGTCTGCGTAGCTGGGCCACAAAGCGGTTCGACCGGTCGGACCTGCCACCGGGGCATTTGTCATCAGTCCTCGGAGGGTACCCGGCGATGCCCGGAACGGACCTGCGGGCGGCTTGCTCCGAGCATGAGACGAAGCCCTGACTCAGCGAACTGACCGTCCGCCCTTTCGATATGCCTTCAGTGAAGGCACAATGCGCATCCTTTTTTTGGCTGGCCTGGCCGGAGGCCTCGAAATGATCAAAACGCCGTACTACCTCATCGACAAACAGAAACTGCTCGGCAACATGGAGAAGATCGCCTACGTGCGCGAACAGTCCGGCGCCAAGGCCCTGCTGGCGCTCAAGTGCTTCGCCACCTGGTCGGTGTTCGACCTGATGCAGCAGTACATGGACGGCACCACCTCGTCGTCGCTGTACGAGCTCAAGCTCGGCCGGCAGAAGTTCGCCGGCGAGACCCATGCCTACAGCGTGGCCTGGGCCGACGACGAAATCGAAGAGATGCTCGACAACTGCGACAAGATCATCTTCAACTCCATCGGCCAGCTGCAGCGCTTCGCCGAGGCGTCCGCGGGCAAGGTCCGCGGTCTGCGGGTCAACCCCCAGGTGAGCAGTTCCGATTACCTGTTGGCCGACCCGGCGCGTCCGTTCAGCCGCCTGGGCGAATGGGACCCGGTGAAGGTCGAGGCGGTCATCGAGCAGATATCCGGCTTCATGTTCCACAACAACTGCGAGAACGCCGACTTCGGCCTGTTCGACCAGATGCTGGGCACCATCGAGGAACGCTTCGGCCACCTGCTGCACAAGGTCGAATGGGTCAGCCTCGGCGGCGGCATCCACTTCACCGGCGAAGGCTACGACCTGGACGCCTTCTGCGCGCGCCTCAAGGCGTTCTCCGAGCAGTACGGCGTGCAGGTCTACCTGGAGCCGGGCGAAGCGGCGATCACCCAGAGCGCGTCGCTGGAAGTCACCGTGCTCGACACCCTCTACAACGGCAAGCACCTGGCGGTGGTCGACAGCTCCATCGAGGCGCACATGCTCGATCTGCTGATCTATCGCCTGAACGCCAAGCTGGCCCCCAGCGCGGGCGAACACACCTACATGGTGTGCGGCAAGTCTTGCCTGGCCGGAGACATCTTCGGCGAGTATCAATTCGATCGTCCGCTGACCATCGGCGATCGGCTGTCGTTCGTTGACGCGGCGGGTTACACCATGGTCAAGAAAAACTGGTTCAACGGCCTGAAAATGCCGTCCATCGTAGTGAAACAACTCGACGGTAGTGTCGAGGTGGTTCGTGAATTTGGGTTCGAAGACTACCTGTCCAGCCTCTCGTAAGCTGGCGGAAAGGAGAGATAAAGAAATTGAAGAAGAACGTTCTTATCATTGGTGCAGGAGGTGTCGCCAAGGTGGTGGCCCACAAGTGCGCGCAGCACAACGACGAACTCGGTCGTATTGCTATCGCGTCGCGCAACATCTCCAAATGCCAGGCCATCATCGACAGCGTCAAGGCCAAGGGCAGCCTCAAACAGCCCGCGCAAATCAAGGCCTATGCGCTCAACGCGCTGGATATCGAGGCGACCAAGGCGCTGATCCGCGAGACCGAATCGCAGATCGTCATCAACGTCGGCTCCGCCTTCCTCAACATGTCGGTGCTGCGTGCCTGCATCGATACCGGCGTGGCCTACCTGGACACCGCCATTCACGAAGAACCGGGCAAGATCTGCGAGACGCCGCCCTGGTATGGCAACTACGAGTGGAAACACCTCGAGGAGTGCCAGCAGAAAAACGTCACCGCCATTCTTGGCGTGGGTTTCGATCCGGGCGTGGTCAACGCCTATGCGGCCCTGGCCAAGCAACAGTATTTCGACCGCATTGATTCGATCGACATTCTCGACGTCAATGCCGGTTCCCATGGCAAATATTTCGCCACCAATTTCGATCCGGAAATCAATTTCCGTGAATTCACCGGGCAGGTGTGGAGCTGGCAGGACCGCCAGTGGACCAGCAACACCATGTTCGAAGTCAAGCGTACCGACGACCTGCCGGTGGTCGGTTCGCAGAACCTGTACCTGACCGGTCACGATGAAGTGCACTCGCTGTCGAAGAACCTCGACGTGCCCAACGTGCGCTTCTGGATGAGCTTCGGCGAGCACTACATCAACGTGTTCACCGTGCTCAAGAATCTCGGCTTGCTCTCCGAGCAACCGGTCAAGACCGCCGAAGGCCTGGAAGTGGTGCCGCTGAAAGTGGTCAAGGCCGTGCTGCCCGATCCTGCGTCGCTGGCGCCGGGCTACACCGGCAAGACCTGCATCGGCGACCTGGTCAAGGGCACCAAGGATGGCCAGCCGCGCGAAGTGTTCATCTATAACGTGGCCTGCCACGAAGAAGCCTTTGCCGAAACCGACAGCCAGGGCATTTCCTACACCGCAGGCGTACCGCCGGTGGCCGCGGCCCTGCTGGTGGCCCGTGGCGAGTGGGACGTGCAGCGCATGGTCAACGTCGAGGAGCTGCCGGCCGAGCCGTTCCTCAAGGCGCTGGACCTGATGGGCCTGCCGACCCGGGTCAAGGACGAGCACGGCGACCGTCCGTGGAACTGATTCACCCCCCGCTGTAAAGAAACCAGGTGCGCATGGATGGCGTGCCTGGCTCTCGATTCCCGCTACTCCCTCCTGTCAAGACAACTGCCTCCTGCCTTCAACCTCGGGCGCGCCAGCGTATCCGAGCGACGCCAGAAGCAAGCCCGCATCGTGGGCGTGCGGCGCCTGAAGACGGAAATCCCCATGCCAAAAAACAAACCGGGCACCGCGCTGCCGGTGTGACGCTCGTCGGTTACCTGGAGGGAAATGCCCCGTCAGCGATACTCAAATGTCGGGCGACCCCTCCAGAGGATGACCAGGATGAAGAAACAGAGCAGCGACGCCACGCCGGCAGAGCAGAGCGGTTGCGCTTCACAGCTGATAGACGGGCGCATCGAAGAGCTGGGCGACTGGCGCGGCGAGAGGCTGGCCCGGGTCCGGGGGCTGATCCGCCAAGCCGACCCGCAGGTGGTCGAGGAGTGGAAGTGGCGCGGGGTGCCGGTGTGGTCCCACGGCGGCATCCTCTGCACCGGCGAGACCTACAAGAACGTGGTGAAACTGACCTTCGCCAAGGGCGCCGCGCTGGACGATCCGGCAGGCCTGTTCAACGCCAGCCTCGAGGGCAATACCCGGCGGGCGATCGATCTGCATGAGGGTGACAAGCTTGACGAGGCCGCCTTGAAGGCGCTGATCCTGGCGGCCGTGGCGCTCAATACGACGCGCTGAGCGGATGTGCCGGCCGGCACAAAAAGCCCCTTGCCGTTTTCCCGGCAAGGGGCTGGCTGGCCTGGGTCATTCGCCTTTGATCTGCACGACCTTGTCCGCCGTCATGGCGGCGGGTTTTTTCGGCAGCGAGATACTCAGCACGCCTTTGCTGAAGCTCGCCTCGATCTTTTCGGCATCGACCCCCTTGGGCAGGTTGAACACCCGCTCGAAGGAACCGTAATGACGTTCGCTCAGGTGATAGCCTTTTCTGTTTTCTTGGGTTTCCTCGCGCTTTTCACCCTTGATGACCAGGCTGCCGTCAGAGAGTTTGATCTCGATATTCTTCTGATCCATGCCGGGTAATTCGGCAGTGATTTCGAAGCTCTCGTCTTTCTCGGTGATGTCGACGGCGGGCATGCCGCGGCCGATCAGTTCGCGCCGCCAGAACGGATCCACATCGAACAGCCCGCGGCTGAAGGGTGACAGGCCGGGGCCGCGATTGAAGTCATCGAACAGGTGATCGACCTGTTGCCGCAGTTTTTCCAGGGGTTGCCACAGGTCGCTCATGCTCGAGCGCCGGGTGGCCTTGTCTTCAGTCTGGATTGGCATTTTTTTCACGGAGTTGGTCATTTTCGCTTCTCCTCCCGGGTCAAGGGGCGGGCCGCGAACGTCCCTGTGGCGACCCGCCACGACAGAACGACAACCGGGCTCACAGCCTGCAAACCCGGTTCTTGTGCCCGCGACAGCCATCGCGCGAATGTGCTGCCAGGGAGCTCGACTGGAATCCTCGATGTCGTCCCCGGCAGATGATTCGCCCGGGCCCGCTTCTATCGGGCGCAAGGTCCTGCACACGCGGCGAGCAAGTGCCGCAGGCACTGGTCTTCAAGGCCGGCCTGCGCAGCTCTGCGTGTCTTATTTAGATCGAAAATCGACGCGACAGTTTCGCCGTGGAGCATTTGCCTGACAGGCGTAACCCCCTGCTTTCACGGCATTGTTACCAAAGCGCAAACACAGTTTTGGCGACGCGGCGTTTGTGCCGGTCGGGGCTTGGGGCATAAGCTTCGCTCTTTTTGGCTGCGGTCTTTTCGCACCCAGCCTCGTCTTACTTGGCCTGCCCTGAGGAAATCCCATGTCCAGCCAGTTCCCCCAAGCCCGTCCCCGTCGCCTGCGCCGCAGCGAACAGATGCGCAGCCTGTTCCAGGAAACCGAGTTCACCCTCAACGACCTGGTGCTGCCGATTTTCGTCGAGGAAGAGATCGACGATTTCGTGCCGATCAAGAGCATGCCGGGGGTGATGCGCATTCCGGAATCGAAGCTGGCCGGGGAGATCGAGCGTTACGCCCGCGCCGGGATCAAGTCGGTGATGACCTTCGGCGTATCGCACCACCTGGACAGCAACGGCAGCGACACCTGGAACGACAACGGCCTGGTGTCGCGCATGTCACGGATCGCCAAGGACGCGGTGCCGGAAATGATTGTGATGTCCGACACCTGCTTTTGCGAGTACACCGACCACGGCCACTGCGGCGTGCTGCACGGCCATGAAGTGGACAACGACCAGACCCTGGTCAACCTCGGCAAGCAGGCGGTGGCCGCGGCCCGCGCCGGCGCCGATGTGATCGCGCCGTCGGCGGCCATGGACGGGCAGGTCCAGGCCATCCGCCGCGCCCTGGATGAGGCCGGCTTCAGCCAGACCGCGATCATGGCCTATTCCACCAAGTTCGCCTCGGCGCTCTACGGTCCGTTCCGCGAGGCCGGCGGCAGCGCGTTGAAGGGCGACCGCAAGAGCTACCAGATGAACCCGATGAACCGCCGCGAAGCGGTGCGCGAGTCCTTGCTGGACGAGCAGGAAGGCGCGGACTCGCTGATGGTCAAGCCGGCCGGCGCTTACCTGGACATCATCCGCGACATCCGCGAAGCCTCGCGCCTGCCGGTGACGGCGTACCAGGTCAGCGGCGAGTACGCGATGATCAAGTTCGGCGCCCAGGCCGGGGCCATCGACGAAGCGCGGGTGGTGCGCGAAAGCCTGGGCTCGATCAAGCGTGCCGGCGCCGACCTGATCTTCACCTACTTCGCCATGGACCTGGCGCTCGCCGGGATCTGACGCGCTCCAGCGGTGTTCCAGATGTAAATGTATCGCCCTCAAGGGCCCTATCGCGGGCAAGCCTCGCTCCTACCGATTTTGTAGGAGCGAGGCTTGCCCGCGATGACGTCAATCCAGGCGCTGCATAATCCCGTCGACGAATTTATCTGCCCCCCTCACAGCGTAATCTTGCGCTCCTCGAAATACCGTTCCAGCACCTTCGGGTCCGCCGATTTCTCCGCCAGCGCCACGTAAGTGTCCGGCCGCAGCAGGTAGAAGCCGTTGCGCGCGAGGCCAGCGGCCTGGTGCGCCGGTTCCCAGTCGAACACCGTCAGCGGCATCTGCCGCTCGGCGCACCAGGCGCGCAGGGCGTCGCTGGTGACGCCGTACACATGCACCTGCCACCCCAGGTAGTCGAGGCTGGCGAAATTGTCGGTGACCGCACCGTGGGCCCAGGGCAGGCGGTCGCCGCCGTGGACATGGCCGGCGCTGCCACAGCTCAGGGGCATGTCGCGGTAGTTGAGGGTGATCTGCGACACCGTGCGAAACAGGAACTCGCGCGCCGCTTCCACCGCAGTCACCTTGGGGATCAGCAGCGGCGCCAGGCGGGTGCGCAGCAGGTTGGCGATCGGCCCGTCGGCGGTGACGAAGCTGAACACCCGATCGGTGGTGGCCACCAGGCGCCGGGCGAATTCGATGCGTTCGAACTCGTAGGTTGCCAGCAGGTGTTCCTCGGCCTTGCCATTGAGCACCGCGGCGAGTTTCCAGGCCAGGTTGATGGCGTCGCCGATCCCGGTGTTCATGCCCTGGCCGCCGGCCGGGCTGTGCACGTGGGCGGCATCGCCAAGCAGAAAGGCGCGGCCGCTGAAGAAGCGCTCGGCCACCCGATGATGCACGCGGTAGGTGGAGAACCAGTTGACCTTGTCGACCTGGACCTTGAGGTTGTCCATGGCGCGCCGGCTGACGTCCTCGAACTTCAGGGTTTGCGCCTGTTCGGCACGTTCGTCGCGCACCGTGCCGATCAGCCGTGCCCGGCCTTCGCCAGCCAGCGGAAAGACCGCGAGGAAGTCCGCCTCGTCGAGGTCCGCGTGCAACTCGCCATTGAGCGCCGGCCCGCGGGCGTCGACATCGGCCACATAAAACACCTGCTGATAAGTGCCGCCGGGAAAGTCGATGCCCAGGGTCTTGCGCACTGTCGAATGGGCGCCGTCGCAGCCGGCCAGGTAGAAGGCCTGGCAGGTTTCCTCCTGGCCGTCGGGGCCGCGCAGCTGGGCGCTGACCAGGTGGCCGTGGTCGATGAAGCCCAGCAGTTCGGTCTGGCGCTCGACCGTCACGCCGAAACGCTGCAGACGCTCGATCAGCAGTTGTTCGTGCTGGTCCTGCGGGTAGATTTCCAGGAAGGGGTAGGGCGTCAGGTCGGCGCCGATGCTGCTCAGGGGCAGGTGGGCGGCCTGTTCGCCCTTGACCCAGAGGTTGGCGGCCGGCACCCGGTGACCCTGGTCGAGGATGGCCTGGGTCAGGTCCAGCTGGCGGTACAGCTCAAGGGTCCGGGCCTGCACCGCCAGGGCCCGGGAGGTGGTGCCGGGGCCGGCGGTCTGGTCGAGGATGCGCACCTTGACCCCTTGCCGGCTCAGCCACAGCGCCAGAACCAGGCCGGTGGGGCCGGCGCCAATGATCAGTACGTCGCTGCGGTTCATGTCCTTGCCCTCGTCGAGAGATCAATGTCATGCCGGTTTCGTGTAGCAGGTTTCAGCGCTGGGCGAACGCCAGGTTCAGGCCCAGGGCGGCGAAGCTCGCGGCAAAGCTGCGGCGCAGCCAGTTCTGCACCTGGGGCGATTCGATCACCGCCTTGCGGAACAGGTTGGCCAGCAGGCCGTAGACCACGAATACAGCGAAGGTCATCGCCATGAACACACCGCTCAGGCCGAGCATCTGCATGGCCGGCGAGGGGCCGTCGTGGCTGATGAACTGCGGCAGGAAGGCCAGGAAGAAAATCGTCAGCTTGGGGTTGAAGATGTTCAGCAGGCAGGCCTTGAGCACCAGGCCGCCGGCGCTGGTGGCGGGCAAGCGGGTGTCCACGGCGAAGGCCGAGCGGTCGCGCCAGGTGGCGTAGGCCAGGTACAACAGGTAGGCGACCCCGGCGAACTTCAAGCCCTGGAAGGCCAGCGCGCTGGTGTGCAGGATGGCCGACAGGCCCAGCACCGAGGCCAGCAAGTGCGGGACTATCCCGGCGGTGCAGCCGATGGCGGTGAACAGGCTGGCGCGCTTGCCGGCCACCAGCGCCGTGGAAATGGTCAGGATCACGCCGCTGCCGGGGATCAGCACGACGATCAGCGAGGTGATGAGAAAATCCAGTGAGAGCATGGCGCAGGGAACTCCAGGACAGGTAAAGGACGCTCAGGTCTGGCTGAACACTTCCAGCAGGTGGCCGTCGGGGTCATCAAAATACACCCGGCGTCCGCCTTCGTGGCGGTTGATTTCATTGGGTCGCTGCTTGCCCGGGTCGGCCCAGAACGCCAGGCCGCGCTGGCGAATGCGTTGCAGTATCGGTTCGAAGTCGTCGGCGGCGACCAGAAAGGCGTAGTGCTGGGAGGCGATGGGCGGGTCGTTGTCGTAGTAATCCAGGGACACGCCGTTATCCAGCTGGACCACCAGCATCGGGCCGAAGGGCACAGGTGGCGGCAGGCCGAGCACCTGCACGAGAAAATCCGCCGACCGTTGCTTGTCGCGGCACCAGACGATGGTGTGGTTGAGTTGCACGCTCACGATGGGCCCCCTGTGTTGTTTTTCTGTGGGCGATGAGGTTTCAGATTAGGTGAAATTCGCCGTCGGTCACGGGGAATGCTCAAATGGCCTGTCGCTGGCACGGAACAGCGCGGCGCCTTGAGGGTCGATATCCGCGGCGACGCATGCACCTCAAGCGCGGGCCACCTTCGGAATTACTGGGAAGCCATGTCTATAAAACCTCTGCATTCACTTCGCTGGGCCGCTGTCGCGGCCTCGCTGGCCCTGGCCGGTTGTGCTGGTCAGTTCGGTTCAAAGGCGCCGGCGCCCAGCCCGGCCCAGGTCCAGGCCCAGGTGGCGCGCCTGCTGCCGGCCAAGGTCGCCGATCGCCAGGGCTGGGCCCGGGATATCCAGGTGGCCTTTACCGCCCAGGGTATCGAGCCGAGCAAGAGCAACCTCTGCGCGGTGCTGGCGGTGGCCGAGCAGGAGTCGACCTATCAGGTTGACCCGCCGGTGCCGGGGCTGGGCAAGATCGCCCGCGGCGAAATCGACCGCCGCGCGGCCAAGGTGCATGTGCCGTCGATGCTGGTCAGTGCGGCGTTACAGGTGCGTTCGCCGAACGGCAAGTCCTACAGCGAGCGCCTGGCCGGGGCGCGCACGGAAAAGGAACTGAGCACGATCTTCGACGACTTCATCGGCAGCGTGCCCATGGGCAAGACCCTGTTCGGCGGTTTCAACCCGGTGCACACCGGCGGGCCGATGCAGGTCAGCATCGACTTCGCCGAGCAGCAGGCGCGCAATTACCCCTACAGCGTGGACGGCTCGATCCGCCGCGAGGTGTTCAGCCGGCGTGGCGGCATGTATTTCGGCATCGCCCACTTGCTCGGTTACCCGGTGAATTACCCGCAGCCGCTGTACCGCTTCGCCGACTTCAACGCCGGCTGGTACGCCAGCCGCAATGCCGCGTTCCAGAACGCCCTGAGCGTGGCCTCGGGGATTTCCCTGGCGCTGGACGGCGACCTGATCCGCTACGACTCGATCATGCCCGGCAGCACCGAGCTGGCGGCGCGCGCCCTGGGCAAATCCCTGGATATGCGCAACCCGACCATTCGCAACCAGCTGGAGAAGGGCAACAGCCTCGAGTTCGAGGACACCAAGCTGTACAAGCGGGTATTCGCCTTGGCCGATCAGGCCCAGGGCAAGGCTTTGCCGCGGCAGATCCTGCCGGGTATCCAGCTGAAGAGCCCGAAGATCACCCGCAAACTGACCACCGCCTGGTTCGCCAAACGGGTGGACGAGCGGTATCAGCGCTGCATGGCGAGGTGAGCAGGGTGAAAGCGATCGATCGGGGAATCCCGACGCCCTGAAATGAAAAAAGCCCGGCTGATAAGGCCGGGCTTTTTTTCGAGTACTGCGGACCGCGCAATCATACGGCGCGACGCTCGATCAGACGATCAGCACCACCTTCAGCGACACGGCGCTCGATCAGACGATCTGCACCACCTTCGGCAACGCGGCGTTCGATCAGACGGTCGGAACCACCTTCGGCAACACGACGTTCGATCAGACGGTCGGAGCCACCTTCGGCAACACGACGTTCGATCAGACGATCGGAGCCACCTTCGGCAACGCGACGTTCGATCAAGCGATCGGAACCACCTTCGGCAACGCGGCGTTCGATCAAGCGATCGGCGCCACCTTCGGCGACACGTTTTTCAATCAGGCGATCCGAGCCGCCTTCGGCGACCACCGGGTAGGCCGAGGACGCGGCAAAAGCGTTTGCTGCAAGAACCGAGAAAGCGATGCTGAGAAGAATTTGGCGTTTCATGGTGGTGTGCTCCGGGGTGTTGTTTGGTTGGTATGGAGCAGATGTTACGTGGCGGATTTTTTTTGAGAATTTCATTGGGTCGATGGTGACCATCGACGCCAATGATAGCTGCGGGAAGGCCTGGAATAGAGCCTCGCATTAAGTTCGGGGGGCAGGCCGCGGTGCGGATCGCGAGCAAGCTCGCTCCCACAGAGAGGGCGGCATCCTCCAGCACCCATGTCTCATGCCTTGCGCGTTACCTGTAGGAGCGAGCTTGCTCGCGATAAAAATCCCAGGCCCCGCCGTTGCCAAACGCCAACATAAAAAAGCCCGGCACATCAGGCCGGGCTTTTTATCGGGTTGCGCTCCATCGACTCAACGACGGCGCACGAACCGGCGCCACAGCCAGACCCAGATCATCACCAGCGGGAAGGCCAGGATCAGGAACGGCAGCACATAGCTGCCTTTCTCCAGGGCTTCGGCGGTGCCGTAGGCGAGGTTGTCCAGCAGGTTGTCGAAGGCCTGTTGCAGTTTCGAGCCGCGCTGGCTGCTGTCGGTGGGCACGAAGTTCAGGGTCAGGCGGTTGGTGTCGAGCCGGCGCTGGTGCCCGGCGGCGACCTGGGCCAGGGCCTGCAGGTCGTTCTCGATGCTCGCCTGTTCCTTGCTCAGGGCGATCAGGTCGCTGACGGTGATGTCCTTGCGCGCCGCCAGTTGGTCGAGGCGTTGCTGCTGGGCCTTGAGCCGTTCCTGCTGGCGCTGCACGTCGGCCACGGCGTCGGCCAGGTCTTCGGCGCTGGTGATGCGTTCACCGATCTCGGCGCCCTGGGCGGCCAGCGCGACTATCGGTTCGACGCCGTCGGGCACGATACGCAGGATCACCTGGGCGCGGTACTGGCCTTGTTGCAGGCGCAGGATATTGCAGGCGCCGAACTGGGCGTTTTCGCAGGCTTCGCGGGTGGCGGCCAGGCGCGGCGCGATCTGCGCCGAGGGCAGCGACAGGCTCAGTTCATGTTCATAGGCCAGTTGCGCGCCGGCCTTGCCCTGGGCGCCGCCGACCGCCACCGAGGACGAACGATCGCTGGGGGAACAGGCGGCCAGCAGGGTGCTGAGCAGCACCACGGCGAGGCTGCGCAGCGGGGTGGGGGTGTCGTCCTGAGGGTGCATGGTCGCTCCTTGAAATAAATGATCGTGCCCGGGGCAGGCGGGACGGCTGCGTATCTTATCGTCGATTGCCCGGGGAGGGGCGGATGTCGTGTCGCCGCGACTTATCGCCAGGGATTTGCCGGATGGATTCGGCTGGGCGCGGGCACCGCTTCGGGGTACACCTCGGGGACCGATGACCCGTGCCTCGGTCATCGCCATCGGCAACGGAGACCCGTCATGAGCTCGCTCGAGTTACCCGAAGGTTATGCCCCCTTGTCCCGCAGCAGCCCGCTGCTGGAGCTGATCGGACCGGTGTATTGCCGTGGCAGCGGCCTGCAGCTGGAGATCGGCCTGCGCGCCGACCGCCGTCACGCCAACGGTCGTGGCACCGTGCACGGCGGCATCCTCGCCACCCTGGCCGATATCGGCATGGGCTACGCCATGGCCTTCGCCAGCGACCCACCGCTGCCGCTGATCACCGCCAGCATGCACCTGGACTACCTCGGCGCGGTGCAGGTCGGCGAGTGGATCGACGTGCGCCTGGAACATTCCAAGCGCGGCCGGCAGATGGCCTTTGCCACCGTCACCCTGCAGGTCGGCGAGCGGGTGGTGGCCAGGGCCAACGCGGTGTTCGCGGTGCCCGGCGGTTGAGAGTGGACGTATCGCCAGCGACAGCTTTGTGTAGCCGCTGCCGCAGGCAGTTCTCCTTAATCCGCGTGCGCCACTATCTGCTTCCACTCCAGGCCGAAGCGCGCCAGGTACTTGCGCAGGCGGTCGGCGTCATTGGGCTGGGCCTTGGTCTGGCGGGACACGCCAAACAGCTTGCGCCCGGCATCGGACAGGCTGTCGGCCTGGCGGCAGACCTCGATCACCGCCTGCAGTTGCAGGCGGTCGAACAGGTCGAGTTCGACCCTGTCGCCCAGTAAAGTGGCCAGCGGATCCTGCTCCTGGCTCAAGCCCCAGGCATACCGTAGCCGCTCGATTTCTTCCTCGGCCTGGGCTTCGTCGATGCGCCCGCTGTCGGCCAGGGTGGCCATGCGGGTAATGGACGCCGACAGCTCGCGGAAGTTGCCCAGCCACGCCGCCTCGCTGGAACTGGCAAACGCCAGGTAACGCCGCCGCGCCTCGAGGTTGAAGCGCACCAGGCGCCCTTGCTCGCGGGCATGGCGTTCCAGTTCGAAATCGATGTTTGGCTCGATGTCCTCGCGCCGCCCGGCCAGCCCCGGCAGGTTGAAGGTCCAGAGGTTGATCCGCGCATACAGGTCCTCGCGGAACAGGCCCTGGGCGACTCGGCCGCGCAGGTCGCGGTGGGTGCCGGCGATGATCAGGAAGTCGCTGTCCACTTCCTGGTCCGAGCCCATGGGGAAGAAGCGTTTCTCCTCGATGGCCTTGAGCAGCATTGCCTGTTCATCGAGCCCCAGTTCGCCAATCTCGTCGAGAAACAGCATGCCGCCGTCCGCCGCCCGCAACAGGCCGTCGCGGGCGTTCTGGGCGCCGGTGAAGGCGCCCTTGATATGCCCGAACAACGCCGACATGGCGCCGTCGCCGCGCAGGGTGGCGCAGTTGACCTCGACAAAACGCCCCTGGACCTGATGCCGGCCGCGCTTGAGTTCATAGATGCGCCGGGCCAGGAACGACTTGCCGGCCCCGGTGGGGCCGATCAGCAGCATCGGTGCCCTGGAGCGCAGGGCCACCTGCTCGATCTGCTCGATGGAACGGTTGAACGCGGCGTTGCGGGTGGCGATCCCGGACTTGAGGAAGGCCAGGCCCTCCAGGCGTTTGCCGGCGAAGCGCGAGGCGATGCGGTCGTAGCGCGACAGGTCGAGGTCGATCAGGGCGTGGGTGCCGGTGGCGTGCTGCTCCGGGTCGCGGCGCCGCGCCGGTGAGGTCTGGATCAGCCGCGCCGGCAGGTAGCGCGCCTCGGTCAGCAGGAACCAGCAGATCTGTGCCACGTGGGTCCCGGTGGTGATGTGCACCAGGTAGTCCTCGCGCTCGGTGTCGAAGGGGTAGGCGCTGGTGAAGTCGTGCAGGGCGCCGTACACCTCTTCGAAATCCCAGGGGTTCTTCAGGCCCATGGGGTGCAGGCGCACCTCGGTCTGCGGCGATACCTGGCGAATGTCGTTGGCCACCCGCTCGGCCAGGCTGACGTCCCGGGCGTCAATGCCGTGGATCAGCTCCAGGCGGTGGATCAGCACGTCCTGCTGCTGGCACAGGCCGACACTGGGGCGCCAATGGTTCCAGCGGTTGGCGCCCTTGCCGACGCGGTCGAGGGTGGAACCGACAAAACCTATGGCGACCGTGGGCTTGCCCGACATGTTTATACCTGAAGATAAAAAACGATAAACAAAGATATAAAATTATCAGCAGCTTTGTCTCGCAGACTCGGCAAGGAAAAAACATCTAAAAATAAAATCGTTATAAATCAATCATTTAAAAAATATTTTGCGGAGAAAAATAAAACTGGCACAGCGGCTGCAATCTCTCTGGCAACGAACAAGACAACAGAGCGAGACGCCAAGATGGCCAACTTCCAGCTGTTCAACACCCAACAGGCCAAAGCGCCAGCGAGCAACACCCTGAACGCCGCCCAGGCCCCGGCCTATGCCTACAACGCCAAGCATCGCCTGGCCCAACTGGCGGTGACCGGTTGCTTGAACTCGACCTTCTACACCTCGCCCGAAGGTCAGCTGGAAGCGGTGCTGCAACTGGTGAACGAGGTCGACAGCCGTTTCGTCGCCCAGGCCGCGCGTTACGCTCGGCAACAGGGTCATATGAAAGACATGCCGGCCTTGCTGCTGGCGGCGCTGACCGCGCAACGCTCGGCCCTGGTGCCGGAGCTGTTTGCCCAGGTGGTGGACAACGGCAAGATGCTGCGCAACTTCGTGCAGATCCTGCGCAGCGGGGCGACCGGGCGTAAATCCCTGGGGTCGCAGCCCAAGCGCCTGGTGCAGAACTGGTTGAACAGCGCCACCGAACGTCAGCTGTTGCAGGCTGCGGTGGGCAACCAGCCGTCGCTGGCGGACGTGGTCAAGATGGTTCACCCCAAGCCAGGCGAGGCCTGGCGCGCAGCCTTCTTCGCCTGGTTGATCGGCAAGCCGGTGGATGCGCAGGCGTTGCCTGAGCTGACCCGCGCCTTGCTGGCCTTTCGCAGCGGTGCGACCACGGCGGTGCCGCAGGTGCCGTTCCAGTTGCTCGGCAATGAAACCCTGAGCCGCGAGCAATGGGCCGAACAGGCGCACAATATGGGCTGGCAGGGGCTGCGCATGAACCTCAATACCCTGGCCCGCCACGGTGCGTTCCAGGTGCCGGGTTGCACCGAGTATGTGGCGGCGCGGCTGGCGGATGCCGCCGAAGTGGCCAAGGCCCGGGTCTACCCGTACCAGTTGCTGGCGGCCTACCGTATGGCCGGAGACGAGGTGCCGCAGCCGGTGCGCGAGGCGTTGCAGGATGCCCTGGAGCTGTCGCTGGCCAACGTGCCGGCGCTGCAAGGCGCGGTGGTGGTGTGCCCGGATGTCTCGGGGTCGATGCACAGCCCGGTCACCGGTTATCGCCAGGGCGCCACCACGGCGGTGCGTTGCATCGATGTGGCGGCCCTGGTGGCGGCAGCGGTGTTGCGCAAGCAGCCGGCGGCGCGGGTCATGCCGTTCGAGGTCGGGGTGGTGGATATCCGCCTCAACCCGCGGGACAGCGTGATGAGCAATGCGCAGAAACTGGCGGCCATCGGCGGTGGCGGGACCAACTGCTCGGCGCCCCTGGCACAACTGGCCAACGCCAAGTGCAAGGTGGACACCCTGATCCTGGTCTCGGACAACGAGTCGTGGATCGATGCGCGGCGCCATGGGGCGACCGAGACCCTGCGCCAGTGGGAGCGGATCAAGGCCATCAACCCGCAGGCGCGGCTGGTGTGCATCGATATGCAACCCGGGGCCACCACCCAGGCGCCGGACCGCGAGGACATCCTCAACGTCGGCGGTTTCAGTGACGCGGTGTTCGATGTGATCCAGCAGTTCACCGCAGGCAACTACGGTGCGCAGCACTGGGTCGAGGCGATCGAGGCGATGGCGCCCTGATCGGCAAGGCATGAGATAAACCGTGCGCCGCTCACCCGGCGCACGCCGAAGAATTTTTGTTCATAGGCCCCGAATGCCGCTGTGACTACATCCAAAGACGTCTCAGCAAATGTTGTCAGGGCCTGTGAAGGCACGAATGCCAGTGGCTGTACATCATGGTTATGCCGGTTCGATTCCGGCGATCAGTCACCTCCTTTGTCGTGCCACCTTTTTTGCGGTTTCAGCGACGAATGCTGATGGAACTACATCCCAGATTCGTGATGCGGGTTCGAGTCCCGCCGGTGCCTGAAAAGGCGCCGTAGTTCAAAGGTCAGAACACGAGTGCACTGTTTCATCGACCCTTGTCGTCGCAGGTTTTTCTCCCGCCCGAGCGGGATGGCAGCGAATGCCACAGGTACTACATCGTGTCGCGGGTTCGAATCCCGCCAGCCGCAAGGCTGTAGCTCAGACGGTAGAGCGCATGTGCCTGTTCTCTTGTCGCTGCCCGCAGGCCTGGCCTGCACCGATTGACCCGGCGAATGCCGGTGGAACTACAGGACAGCGTGGTCGCGGGTTCGATTCCCGCCAACCGCAAGGGGCTAGCTCAGTGGCAGAGCGCGCTGCATGTTCCGCCTTCACTGGTCGCCGTTTTATGCCGGACCACCGGCCACCGAACAAGGCTGGATTTTCAGCCACAGAAAAAAGAGTCAGGAACATGGAACACAAGACCTACCAACTGCTGGAAGTCGCCAACGGCAAGCCGATCAAGATGTGGACCGAGGGCGTGCCCGTGGAAAACGAAGCCCGCCAGCAATTGATGAACACCGCGAAGATGCCGTTCATCTTCAAGCACCTGGCGGTGATGCCGGATGTGCACCTGGGCAAGGGCTCGACCATCGGCAGCGTGATCCCCACCCTGGGCGCGATCATCCCGGCGGCGGTCGGGGTGGATATCGGCTGCGGCATGATCGCCGCCCGCACCTCGCTGACCGCAGCCGACCTGCCGGATAACCTGCACGGTTTGCGCAGCGCCATCGAACAGGCGGTGCCCCATGGCCGCACCTCGCCGCGCAGCGGCCGCGACAAGGGCGCCTGGGGCGACGTGCCGCGCCAGGCCGACCACGCCTGGGCGGCCTTGCAGCCACGCTTCAAGGCGATCACCGACAAGTACCCGGCGCTGGCCAACAGCAACAACCGCCAGCACCTGGGCACTCTCGGCGGCGGCAACCACTTCATCGAGGTCTGCCTGGATGAGGCCAACCGGGTCTGGTTCATGCTCCACAGCGGTTCCCGTGGCGTGGGCAACGCCATCGGCAACCTGTTCATCCACCTGGCCCAGGCGGACATGCGCCAGCACATCGCCAATCTGCCGGACCGCGACCTGGCCTACTTCGAGGAAGGCAGCCAGCACTTCGACGATTACGTCGAGGCCGTGGCCTGGGCCCAGGACTTCGCCCGGCACAACCGTGAACTGATGATGCAACTGGTGATCCAGGCCACCCGCAAGGTGATCAACAAGCCTTTCGAGGTGGCGCTGGAGGCCGTGAACTGCCACCACAACTACGTGCAGAAGGAGCGCCACTTCGGTGAAGAGGTGCTGGTGACCCGCAAGGGCGCGGTGTCGGCGAAGAAGGGCGAGCTGGGGATCATCCCGGGATCGATGGGCGCCAAGAGCTTCATCGTTCGCGGGCTGGGCAACGAGGAGGCGTTCTGCTCCTGCAGCCACGGCGCCGGGCGCACCATGAGCCGCACCAAGGCCAAGAACACCTTCACCCTGGCCGACCAGATCCGCGCCACTGCCCATGTGGAATGCCGCAAGGACACTGCGGTGATCGATGAAATCCCGATGGCCTACAAGGACATCGACCAAGTCATGCACGCCCAGCGCGAGCTGGTGGAAGTGCTGCACACCCTGCGTCAGGTGGTGTGCGTCAAGGGGTAGAACAATGCACGACATGGACGCAGTGATAGCGGCCCCGCCCAGCTGGCATTACCAGCTGAGCGACTACGAAGCCCGCCGGGTGCGGGAAGTGTTGGACACCCTGGACAGGCACAGCGCCTGGCTGGAACTGAGCCGCTTCGGCAATGGGTTCGTGCGGCAGGCGGCGGTGCGTGGGTTGTCCGCGCGGCCATCGGCCGAGGCTTTGGCCGCATTGCTGGAGCGCCTCAACGATTGGGTGCCCCAGGTTCGCCAGGAGGCGGCCGCGGCCGTCGAGGCGTATTGGGCGCCGGAGCACGCCGGGCTGCTGTTGCAGACCCTGGCACCGTTGCTGGCCCTTACCAGCAAGCAGCGGGCCGACCACGGCGCGACTCTGGAGCGGGCCACCGCGGTGTTGCAACTGGCCCAGGTGCGCGACGAAGTGCAAGGGGCCTTTGGCGATTGCCGGGGCAAGGCTGCGCGCTTTGTCTTCGAGCTGTTGCTCGAGGGCGTTGAGGACCGGCCGGCGCTGCTGGCCATGGCGTTGCACCACCCCGAGGTCAGCGTGCGGCAGATGGCAGTGGATGCCTGCGCCGAACTGCCCGACGAGCAGGCGGTGCCTTTGCTGGAAGCGGTGATGCGCAGCTGTGGCGTCAGTGTGCGGGTCAAGGCCTTGCGGCTGCTGTTGTCACGCTTGGCCGATTGTCGCGGGTACCTGGCGCAGGCCCTGCTCGACCCTTCGGGGGCCTTGCGTTGCCTGGCCCATTGGGCCGCGCCACACCATGGGCTGGACCCACGGCAAGTGCTGCTGGCCCGGTTGCAGCAGCCGGCTCCGGGCAACAAGCGCCAGTGGCTGGGCCTGCTGGGGCTGGTCAAGGAACTGCGGGAGCCACAGGCCGACGCCCTGCTGCAACAGGCCCTGGCCTCGAAGGCGCTGAACGTGCGCCTGCTGGCCCTGCAGACCCTCGGCGAACGTGGCCTGGCCCAGCAGCTGGCGGCCCTGGACGATCCGTCGGACAAGGTCTTCGACTGCGCCCTCGGCCTGCTGCGCGAGCAGCCCTGGGCGGCGTTCGAAGAGGCCCTGGAACAGCGTCTGGACCAGCACTGGCATGCGCTGCCGCAGGCGCGTCGCTGGGCCTTGCTGGGGCTCAAGCCGGGCTGGCGCCAGTTGCAGTACTTGCTGTGTCGCCTGGATCGGGCGGGCAGCGAAGCCGCTTATTGGCGCGAGGCCCTGACCCGTTGGTGCGATGCCCGCTACGCGATGTTCGACCCGGTGACCCCCAAACCACTGCGAGAAGCACTGGCGCAGCGGTTGCAGGCAATGGAGGAGGCCGGTGAAGTGCCTCGTGGATCGCTCAAGCGCCTGTTGTGAATACCGATGTACAAGGCGATCAGGCCAGCGCTGAGGTGCTGGCGATCGTTGATTGAACAGGACAAGGAATCATGCAATTCAATGAACGCTACCCGCTGAGCAGCGCCATGCGCGAGCGGGTACTGGATGAGCTGGCGCGGATCGAGCGCGAGCGTAACGTGCAGGTGTTGTATGCCTGCGAATCGGGCAGCCGGGCCTGGGGCTTTGCCTCCACCGACAGCGATTACGATGTGCGGTTCGTCTATGTGGAGAAGCCCGAGTGGTTCATCCAGGTGGATACCGGGCGGGACGTGATCGAGCGGCCGCTGGACGACGAGCTGGACATCAGCGGCTGGGAGTTGCGCAAGACCCTCGGGCTGCTGCGCAAGTCCAACCCGACCCTGCTGGAGTGGCTGGATTCGCCCCTGGTGTATCGCAGCGAGCCGGCGGCAACCGCGCGTCTGCGAGAGTTGGCGGAGGCCTTCTACAGTCCGCCGGCGGCCCGTAATCATTACCTGTCGATGGCCAGGAAGAACTTCCGTGGCTACCTGCAAGGCGACAGCGTGCGGTTCAAGAAGTACTTCTACGTGCTCCGGCCGTTGCTGGCGGTGCGCTGGATCGATCAGGGGCGCGGCCGACCGCCGATGACCTTCGCCGAGCTGCTGGGCACCGTCGACCATCGGCCACTGCTGGACGAGGTGGATGAGTTGCTGGCCTTGAAGCGCAGCGCCGACGAGGCCGCTTACGGGCCGCGGCGCCCGGCGCTGCACGCCTTTATCGCCGCTGAACTGGAGCGCCCGGTGCCCAAGCTGGCGCGCACCCAACAAGACAACGCTGTGCTGGACGCCTACTTGCGAGACAGCGTCCGGCGTTATGCCTGAGGAATGTGATGAAACAGGAAGTCATCGAACTGGACGGCGCCATTGGCGGCGGCCAGGTCCTGCGCAGTGCCCTGAGCCTGTCGATGCTCACCGGCAAGACCCTGCGCATCCACAACATACGGGCCCGGCGCAGTCGCCCGGGGTTGCTGCGCCAGCACCTGACCGCGGTGCTGGCGGCGGCGCAGGTCTGCGCGGCCAGGGTCTCGGGCGCCGAGCTGGGTTCCCGGGCGCTGATCTTCGAGCCGGGGCCGATTCGCGGCGGCGACTACCGTTTCGCCATCGGCACCGCCGGCAGCTGCACCCTGGTGTTGCAGACCCTGCTGCCGGCCCTGATGCAAGCCCCGGAGCCCAGCCGCGTGAGCATCAGCGGCGGCACCCACAACCCGCTGGCACCGCCGGTGGATTTCCTCCAGCAGGCCTGGCTGCCGCAACTGCGGCGCATGGGCGGGCAGGTGGAGTTGCAGCTGCTGCGCCATGGCTTCGTTCCCGCCGGCGGTGGCGAGCTACAAGCCTTTATCCAGCCCTCGACCCTGCAACCCCTGCGCCTGGAACAGCGTGGCGAGCTGCTCGGGCGTCGGGCCTGGGCCTTGAGCGCCGGCCTGCCGGAGCATGTGGCGGAGCGCGAATTGCGCCGGGTCGGCACTCGCCTGGAGCTGCCTCGGGAGCACCTGAGCCCGGTGCGCCTGGATGAGCAATCCGGCCCGGGCAACGTGCTGTTGCTGGAGTTCGTCTTCGAGCACCTGACCGAGCTGTTCAGCGGTTTTGGCCAGAGCAGCCTGCGGGCCGAAAGCGTGGCCGATCGCGCCATCGACCAGGCCCGCGAGTGGCTGGATTCCGGCGCGGCGGTGGCCGAGCACCTGGCCGATCAACTGTTGCTGCCCATGGCCCTGGCCGGCGGCGGAAGCTTCACCACCCCGCGCATGAGCGAGCACCTGCAGAGCAATATCCGGGTGATCGAGGCATTTTTACCGGTGCGTATCGACTGTTCGACGGGCGCTCACGGGGTGCTGCGCATCGAGGTTCTACCCCGCGCCATTGAGCGCAATGTCTGCGTTGCCGGACCTACTGAACACGAGAGTATTTGATGACTATCACGGAAGTCTTTTTGCAGAAGAAACTGCGCCTTACCGAACAGCTGTTGCAGGGGTTCGATATTGCCAATGATCTGGCGGTTTACTGTCAGAAAACCACGATCAAGGACGGGGTGTCGCATAGCTATATCGATGCAAAAACCTATCACCCCTCATTGGTCCGCAAGTCTCTGGACAGCCATGAGCATCTCTCGATGTTCCCCGTGGTCTTTGACTATCTGGACCTGATAGTCGACCAGCACTACGGGACGAGCGACAAGTTGTTCCGGGACAAGCTGAGTATTTTCCGGCGCCAGAATCGGCAGCCCGATCCGTTGCTCAGGCATATCGAGATCATGGTTTTCGATTACGCGATCACGGTGCGCAACAAGCTTGTCCATCACAAGACCCGATTTTCCGCGTGCGGCAAGTTTTTAGAAGTAAAAGGCGGCATGAGGCTGGAGATCGCGTGCTTCGGGATGCTCAACCGATTGATCCACTCCCTGGTGCGGTGTATGCAGGCTCCCAAACCGATGAGCCTTTATCGGCGGGCGCTGCTGGTGAGTGCTTATCGCGCGGTGTTCGGGCATCTGGATCGCAGGCTTGATGGGTTGCTTGCCAAGGGGCCACGGTTACCTTCGATGAATATCACCTATTCTCGTTATCTGGTTGATATGGCCGAGGAGGAGGTGGCCGAGGACGTGGTGCTGTTCGATAAGCTGGCACGGTTTCCGGACCCTACCGGTTATCCCGATCGCCAAGCCTTCCTCAAGGTGCATCCGGACCCCGACCGCAAGATCATGTATGGCGGTTTCACCTATCGCCTGAGCTACCGTGGGACCGTTCTGCGCGTGCCGGCCGAGGCTATCCATCAGCATCCGACCTATCGCCTCGCGGACTTCCAGCACTGGAGTGAACAACCCGCGTAAGCAACCCGTCAGATGTAAGGCCCAGTCAAGTGAGGGGATGGTCATGTATCAACTTTATGGGACCCAAGGCTCCGGCTCGGCCATCGTCGAGATTGCCCTGGAGTGTTGCCAGGTGCCGTACCGCATCGTCGAAGCCTCGTCCTGGGCGCCGTCGCCCGGGGCCGACGAGCTGGCGCGGCTCAATCCGCTGAAACAGGTCCCGACCCTGCAACTGCCGGACGGCAGTGTCCTCACCGAGAGCGCGGCGATCCTGATCGAACTGGGTTTGCGTTATCCGCGCTCGGCGCTGCTGCCCGAGGATGAGGGCGCCCGGGCGCAAGCCATTCGCGGCCTGGTGTTTATCGCTGCCAATTGCTACTCGGCGATCAGCGTGATCGATTATCCGGAGCGCTGGCTGCAGGGCGCCGATGAAGCGCTGAGGGCGCGGGTGCGGGACGCGGCCCATGAGCGCCTGCACCGCAACTGGGAGGTGTTCGCCGATCAGTTCGCCACGCAGCTGTACGCCAGTGGTTCACCCCTGGCGGCCCTGGATTTCCAGGCGGCGGTGGTGTCGCGCTGGTGCGGCACGCGCGAGCATCTGCGGCGCGAACGCCCCGAGTGTTGCGATCTGCTGGAGCGCATCGACCGCCACCCGCAGGTGGCGCAGGTGCTGGCGCGGCACTGGCCTGGCTGAATACGGCAGGGCGCGAGGCAGCAAAAGCCGTCGATGGTTGGGCGCGAGGCTCTTATACTCGCCGGCTGTCTTCAGGCTCATGTTTCATTGCCTATCGCTCAACTGCCCACTTTCAAGAGGAATGCCCCTTGGCCAACGAAACGGATCAGGATTTCTACAACCGCGCCGATGCCATCATCGAACTGGCAAACACCCATATCGGCGACAGCAGCCGCGGCAAGGCCAGTGCCTCGCTGATGTACGCCAACTCGCGTTTCGCCGCCTGGGTCAGCGCCTGCGGTTGCCGCAACGCCGAAGAACTGGCGGCGGCCAAGCAGCAGGCGGTGGATTATTTCGTCGAGGAATTCCGCCTGATGATGGAAGAGAACCTCACCGACTACATCGAGAATTTCTCGCGGTACATGAACCCCCAGCAAGACTGAATCCTTCCCCCTGACAGGCTTCACAGCCCAGCTGTGAAGCTGTCCCGACACTCGACTCCTGGCTCTTCGGAGCATGGGCACTTCGCGGTTTTTTATAGCCTCGTGGCGTCTGCATCTGGCCGTGCATAGCGCTTTGATCTGAGGGCGGCGGGGCCGCGGCAACCGCTGGTCCAGTTGTCTCCCGGGCGCCCCGGGAGCCGGCAAAGGCTCGACTACACTGCGCCTGCGGCAGGCAATCCAGAGGCGTTGAATATCCCTCCGGGATGAGCACGGTCATGAGTTGCCAAGGCATTGCTGCGCCTGTGGTTACACCAGGGAACCTACCCAATCAGCAAGGAGTGCCAAACATGATCGTTCTTCCTCAACGTGTGATTGAAAACGGTACTGTCATCTCGCTACGCGGCGACTCGGGCAACTACATGTCGCGGATGGGCGCGACCGGGCTCGAACTGTCCAAGGGCGCCATCGACCAGTACTGCAAGTTCAGGGTCACCCTGATCCAGATCGGCAACGACAAGAAGCTGGCATTGCAGGGCGACACCAACAAGTTCATGTCGCGGATGGGGGCGACCGGGCTTGAACTGTCCAAGGACAGCATCGATCAGTACTGCCAGTTCTCCTATGCCATCGACACCGCCAGCGGGCAGATTTCCCTGCGTGGCGACAACGGCAAATGGATGTCGCGCATGGGCGAGACCGGGCTTGAACTGTCCAAGGACGGCATCGATCGCTACAGCCAGTTCCTGGTGGTGGTCGAGGGCTAGCGCCAGGCGGTACTTGGCGTCGGGGCAGTTTTTTTGATTGGCGTGGCCAGCACTCCAGCGGCTGGCCACGAAGTCCCGGCGTCGATCAAGGGGCGATGTCTGGAAGGGGGGACAGGCAGATCGTCCCCCCGCTTACCTGGGACGTTGCGTCTCAGGCCCTTACAACCCCATCTCCAGTTCCAGCAGGTCCGCCAGCGGCTGGCGCCGGCGGATCAGTCTCACCTGGCCATCCTCGAACAGCACCTCCGGCAGCAGCGGCCGGCTGTTGTAGTTGGAGGACATGCTGGCGCCATAGGCACCGGTGTCGTGGATTACCAGCAGGTCGCCGACCCGGGCCTGGGGCAGCAACTGCGGGGTCAGGCTTTCGTCGTCCTGGGTGAAGATATCGCCGGACTCGCACAGCGGGCCGCCGACCACGGTGGGCCGCAGTGGACGCTGCACCGCCTGGCCGTTGGCGTCGATCAGGCTCATGGCGTGATAGGCGCCGTACATGGCCGGGCGCATCAAGTCGTTGAAGCCGGTGTCGGCCAGCACGAAGTGATGGTTACCGGCGTCTTTCACCACCCGCACTTCGCTGACCAGGCAGCCGGCCTCGGCCACCAGGAAACGCCCGGGTTCGATTTCCATGCGCACGCCGTGGCCGAGCCAGGCTTCGATTTCTTCGCGGGCCTGGCGCCAGGCATTGGCGTAGCGCCGCACGTCCACCGGCTCATCGCCCGCGCGGTACGGGGTGGACAGGCCGCCGCCGATGGAGAAGGCCTCGATGTCGTGGTCCAGGGACTTGACCGCGGCCACCATGGCCGCGCCGACCTGCTCCAGGTGCCCGTAGTCCACGCCGGAACCGATGTGCATGTGCAGGCCCACCAGCTTCAGGCCGTACTGGCGGATCACCGCGAGGGCTTCGCCGACCTGCTCGTGCCAGATGCCGTGCTTGCTGTTTTCACCGCCGGTGTTGGTCTTGCGGCTATGGCCGTGGCCGAAGCCCGGGTTGATCCGCAGCCACACGCGGTGGCCCGGGGATTTCTCACCAAGCTGGCGCAGCATGTCGATGGAACCGGCGTTGACCTCGATGTTCAACTCCACCACCCGTTGCAGGGTGGCGGTGTCGAACAGGTCGCAGGTGAAGACGATGCCGGCCGGATCGCCTTGCGGGCTGAACCCAGCCAGCAATGCCCGCTCGATTTCCCCCAGGGACACCGCGTCCACCCGCACCCCGGCCTCGCGGATCAAGCGCAGCACCTGCAGGTTGGAGCAGGCTTTCTGCGCGTAACGCACCACGTCGAAGGCCTTCAATTGCTGGATGCGCACCTTGATGGTCCGCGCGTCGTAGCACCACAACGGGGTGCCGTACTGGCGGGCGGCGGCGGTCAGTTGCTCGGGAGAAAAGGGAATGGCCATGGCAATCGTCTGTGGCGAGGAAGGAGGCCTGCATGATGCCGAGGGTGATGTATTCAATAAAATATCTATTCTTTGTATCTCGATTCAGTTTTGATATGGGTTATGTGAATCAACGTCTCAAACCAAGGAGCGAGCGGTGGACATTTCCCTGCGCCATATCGAGGTGTTCCGCGCCATCATGCAGGCCGGCAGCGTCACCGGCGCCGCGCGCCTGCTGTTCACCTCGCAACCCACGGTCAGCCGCGAGCTGGCGCGGCTGGAGAGCCTGTCCGGGCTGAGCCTGTTCGACCGCGAGGGCGGCCGCCTGCTGCCGACCGCCCAAGCGATGCTGTTGCTGGAAGAAGTGGAGCGGGCCTATGTCGGCCTGGAGCGGATCAACAGCGTGGCGCAATCGATCCGCCGCTTCGAGCACGGCCAGTTGAGCCTGACCTGCCTGCCGCTGTTCTCCCAGACCTTGCTGCCGCGGGTGTGCAAGCACTTCCAGGAGCAACACGCCGGCATCGGCCTGAGCATCACCGCCCAGGAATCGCCCTTGCTGGAAGAGTCCCTCAGCGCCCAGCGCCACGACCTGGGCCTGACCGAAAGCGAACACCTGCCACGGGGCACCCAGGGCGAACTGCTGTTCTGCGCCGACATGGTGTGCATCCTGCCGGAAGGGCACCCGTTGCTGGCCAAGCCGCTGCTGCACAGCGAAGACTTTCGCGGGGTGGATTTCATCAACCTGTCAGGCCTGGACATTTATCGTCAGACCCTCGACGAGCATTTTCGCCAGGCCGGCGTCGACCGCCGGGTGGTGATCGAGACCACCAATGCCGCCTCGGTCTGCGCCATGGTGCGCCAGCAGCTGGGGGTGGCGATCATCAACCCGCTGAGTGCCATGGAGGAGGCGGGCAGGGGCCTGGCGATCCGCCCGCTGCAGTTGTCGGTGCCATACCGGGTCATGTTGATCCGCCCGGATTTCCGGCCGTCGTCGATTTTCGTCGAGGCCTTCTGCGCCTCCTTGAAACAGGAAGCGTCGGTGTTGGCCGCCGCTCTCGAGCGCCGGCTGCGACGGGAGTGAAGGCAGCAGGGCCGCCGTTGTGCGCCTAGGCTTGAAGCGACCGGTAGCGTTTGTACCCCTTGAGGACTGTCTGTCATGTCGGAACCTGCAATGAGCGACACCGGAAAGCCCCTGAGCCGCGGCATTCCGCGCACGGTCTGGGCGCTGGGATTCGTCAGCCTGTTCATGGACGTGTCGTCCGAGCTGGTGCACAGCTTGTTGCCGCTGTACATGGTCGGCACCCTGGGCATCAGCATGCTGGCGGTCGGCATCATCGAAGGCGTGGCAGAAGCCACGGCGCTGATCGTGAAAGTCTTTTCCGGCGCCCTCAGCGACTTCATCGGCCGGCGCAAGGAACTGCTGCTCTTGGGTTACGGCCTGGCGGCGCTGACCAAGCCGCTGTTCCCCCTGGCGAGTTCGGCGGAACTGGTGTTCAGCGCGCGCCTGCTGGACCGCATCGGCAAGGGCATTCGCGGCGCGCCACGGGATGCCCTGGTGGCGGATGTGGCCCCGGCACAAATTCGCGGCGCCTGTTTTGGCCTGCGCCAGTCGCTGGACACCGTGGGGGCGTTCCTCGGCCCGATCCTGGCCATCGGCCTGATGCTGTGGCTGGCCAACGATATCGCCCAGGTTTTGTGGCTGGCGGTGATTCCCGCGGCGCTGGCCGTGGCCCTGTTGGTCTTCGCCATCCGCGAACCCGAGCACGCCCCCGGCAGCCGGCATTTCCAGTCGCCATTGCGGCTGGCCTCGCTGCGACGGTTTTCCCGGCATTACTGGTGGGTGGTGGCCATCGGCGCGGCCTTCACCCTGGCCCGTTTCAGTGAGGCGTTCCTGGTGTTGCGGGCCCAGCAACTGGGCTTCTCCGCCGCCTGGGTGCCGCTGGTGATGGTGGTCATGGCCGGGTTCTACATGGTCTCGGCCTATCCGGTCGGCAAATGGTCGGACCGCATCAACCGCAGCGCCTTGCTCAGCGTCGGCCTGCTGTTGCTGATCCTCGCCGACCTGGTGCTGGCCTATGCCGAATCGGTGCCGCTGGTGCTGCTCGGCGTCGCCCTGTGGGGCCTGCACATGGGCTTCAGCCAGGGCATCCTCGCCACCCTGGTGGCCGACACCACGCCCGCCGACCTCAAGGGCACGGCCTTTGGCGTGTTCAACCTGTTGAGCGGGATCGCCCTGCTGCTGGCCAGCGTGATCGCCGGCTGGCTGTGGCAGGCCCATGGCGCGGCGCTGACGTTCTACGCCGGAGCGGGGTTTGCCGGCTTGTCGCTGCTGTTGCTGATGGGCAAGCCGAAGTCGCAGTGACAGCCTCAGGGGGGGCAAGGCGCTAATGGCTCCCGCCGGGCTGATCGACCGACAGGCCCCAGACAATCGAGCTGAGGATGCCCAGGTCGAGCAACAGGGCCTGTGAGCGCAGGACCTTGCGCAAGGATGGGTAGTCGGCTTTGGTCGCCTTGAAGCTGGACCTTTCCAGCACATGGATATGCCTGGTCACCACAGTGACGGCCAGGTTGGCCAGCTGCTTCTCAGTGTCGGGCACTGCGATATCCAACTCTTGCAAGCGGTTCTGGAAGGCGCTGATGGCGTCTTTTTCACTGTCATCCCGGGGCTGGTAGAGGATCTTCTGCTCGGGGGCGCTTGCAGTGACTTTCTTGTACAGGGCGACCGACTCGTTGAAGTGCTCCAGGGCCGCTGCCTTGGCCTCGGTGGCATGCAGGGTGTCCCGCAGTTCGAGGTACATCAGCATTTCGTGGAATTTCTGCAAGCCTCGGTGCAGCTCGGCGCCGGCGTTGGTCGAGAGTTTCTCGAGTCCTTTTCTGTCCGCATCGAAGGAGGGGCCGGCACTGGCCTGGAGGCTGACCAGCCCCGCCAGCACTATGCAAAAGCCGGTGTAGAGCAGGCATCTGATCGGGCGCATGTTCCGCTCCTCGTTATCGGGTCGATGAAGCAGGCGAAGGGCTGGGTGGCATACCGGGCTCTGCCCATGCGGGCTTGAGCGCTGTGATCCGGCTTCGACGGATAAGGCTCCACGCACCGGCCTGGACTGTTTCAGCCGTGAGTCAGTGGGCAGGAAGGAGCGGAAAACGAGTCTCGCCAGCCGCATGAGTTGAATGTAGCTGACGGATGGGTGGCTGCCAGCGGCCTCTGTCCGGCGTCTGCCGGGCCGCAAAATGAACTCGGCGCACCCTGGGGTGCGCCGGGCGTATTGCCGGCCAGCCGCCGGATGTCGTGGGTCCGAGGGCCGGCCGTGGTGCGCGGTAAGCGTTAGCGTTCGATGGCCAATGCCACGCCCTGGCCGCCACCGATGCACAGGGTGGCCAGGCCTTTCTTGGCATCGCGCTTGAGCATTTCGTGCAGCAGGGTCACCAGCACCCGGCAGCCCGAGGCGCCGATCGGGTGGCCGAGGGCGATGGCGCCGCCGTTGACATTGACCTTGCTCGCATCCCAACCCAGCTCCTTGCCCACCGACAACGCCTGGGCGGCGAAGGCTTCGTTGGCTTCGATCAGGTCCAGCTGCTCCAGGGACCAGCCGGCCTTGTCCAGGCAGCGGCGGGTGGCCGACACCGGGCCGATGCCCATGATCGCCGGGTCGACGCCGGCGTTGGCGTAGGCGGCG